>QFCE01001739.1_pt1 | contig 250088 bp, 205 predicted proteins | sample 5346091 | NCBI WGS metagenome assembly QFCE01 (sample SAMN09062252, study PRJNA434731) | Human gut metagenome, whole genome shotgun sequencing project. | isolation source: stool timepoint A chromium assembly | host: Homo sapiens | collected 2015
GCATGACTTTTAGCCTAACCGCCCGCGTTTCCGAGCTTGGACGGGGGCGGGCCGGGAGGCCGGGAGCTGGATGACAGATACGGGGCGCACAATCCAAGGTATGGTGAACTATGATCACCTCGCCCCGATGGAGACCTCTGGCGTTTTCAGTACCGCACCCGGTGACGGGAACGGGTACAATATGTCTGTCACGTCACCTAACTATGGGCCCACGAACTTTACCATCGACGCGGGGTTGATGTGGGGATCGGATCATGTTGGCTCCGCGTTTGCGCCAGAGCATGTCTTACTCCCTGTAATTTTATATCTTGGCCTCCATACTTGAATTCTTATCATAGCCCGCGCCTTTCCGAGCTTGGGTGCAGGGGACGGGCCGGGAGGCGGGCTCGGCGCAGGGAGATGCTGCACGTAATATCTCAGCGAACGCTCCGTACCTTTCGACAAATCAGATTGGCGCACAAGCCGAGGGCGCTTTTTCTTGGCATACACTGATCGGTCCTCTGACACTTATAACATATGAAACAGAAGCGTCAGGAGGTCTGTCTTTTGAGTCGTCTCGTGTGGTCCCGACAGCCGAAGAAAACCGCCCGGTCAATGTCGCGCTCCCCGTGTGTATATATCTTGGCCTCCCGGCCTAAGTGTGGAGGCCGAGATACAGGCAGATCGGGATGTCAACCGAAGCTGGCATGACCGTAGGGCTTGCCCCGTAGATCGTGTTATTGCGCGACGCGTCAAAAGTGCATCCTTGGCTCGATAAGTTAGACGAGACCTGAAACGATGCATAATCGACGTCGTATGACGTTTCTGTGATGCGAAACGCGCCATTTGCCTCAATAATCGAATTATCAATAATCATTGTGCCGCGTACGCCAAAAGACCCCGAAACCTCTGGCAACCCCGGAGCGTTGTACCTCCCAGACTCTCCCGCCCCCGTCCACCCTCGGAAAAACTGTTCGCCACACGAAGGAAGGTATAATCCCAGTCCGTTAGGATGTTTTCTGAACTTCCCGAGGTTGGCGGCGATCTGCTCGCTGGTGGCGTTTGCTTCGAGAAGCATTCCCTCGAAGCCGCCAGCGAGGTAAACCTCTTCAAATTCTGGACGATCTTCAAAAAGGATGAGGTCGCCGTTGACCCACGCGAAGCCTTCCGGGAGCGTGGTACTGCGCCAATACATCGGACAACCGATTTTAAGCAGGCGCAGGCGCTCAAGCTCGGCGTTTTGGGTACCGATGATTTTCCGAATGGCGGCAAGCAACTGCGTCAAGTCCGTATCGCTGGGAGTAAGCCCCGCAGCCGTGAGTACATTCAGGATTTCCCGTTGCGGCCGTTCAATGGCCGCAGCGGGAACAATGCTGCCGAGAATACCGGCTTCGGGGTTGCCGTCCTGATAGGAGGCGTTCGGGTCGGTCGCTCCAAGGGGAGGAACATATTTCATGGGGGCACCTTCCTAAAAAAAGATGCCCTCATGATATGGAACGGAATGAAATCAGTCTTTGAAAGGGCTTTAGGAAAACAGATTATTCGTATCCGACGATCAGGACGGTATGCGCCGGTTTCGCCGCGCGGAGGAGGCACTCGACCTCCCGGGCCGGATCGAATGCCGAAAGCCGCTCCCCGCAGGATGAAGAACCGCACCGAAAGGATGTAACACGTTGACCGCGAACCGTCACCGTCCAGCAAAACCGTACGTCTTCCGGTCCGGACAGGGGGTCCCCGCACCGTGAAAGCCCGGCGACGAACGGCCTGTATTCCATAATTTCGATTTCAACGCCCGCGATCGCGGCAAGGCGTTTGAAAAACGCCGGGGTCTGGCCGCCGACGCGGGTAAGCACGTTGACGACGGCGGCCCGTCTGCCCTGTAACGACGCAACGGAATCGTCGGCCAAGCATTCCCCGGGAAGCCCGCAGACGCGCTCCCAATCAGTAATGAGCTCAATGCACGATCGGGGATCGGACTCCCGGACAAGGTCGTTGGAACGCGCGTCGACGCGCTCGAAACCATCGGCAAGGGCGGCGAGAAGCCGCACCCAGACGCTTTCGGGCTCGCGGGGAAGGGCTGCGCCCGGCGGCTGCAAGGCGAGAAGCTGGGAAAGATAATCGGCGCTCATTCAGTCACCCACTCGATGCTTCCGGGAACGACGATGTGCCCGGTTTCGGGCGTGACGTTCGCCGTGGGGGAAAGGATGACGTGATCCTCTTCCTTTTCCGTTAGTGAAAGCGCCTCATGCAGGCGTGAGAGGAAGATGGTCCCGCCCGGAACGGCGTCGCGCCGAACCGCCGCCCAGAGGTTCGCCTCGGCGGCGAGACGGATCGCGGCCGTGTCCGGCGTAATCCGCAGCCGCAGATTGAGCGGATCGGCCACGGGAAGGACGACATACACGTCGGCCGTCACGGGGCGTACGGTTTCGATGTGCGCGGCTACGGCTTGCCTGTCTCCGTCTTTGGGGACGCCGTCGGGATAGGTGCCGTCCATCATGAAGCGTACGGTCACGGTGCCGCGCCCCATTTCCTGCGTCACGAACGCCCGCGTCACGCCGGGAACCTCAAGCGCCCACTGTTCGTAGTCGGCTTGCGTCCCGCCCATCGGCGTCCTCTGAATGGTTGTGAGGAGTCGGCTTTTCAGGCTTTCGTCCGTCTCTTCGTCCGTGCCGCCGGTAAGCCCGTCCGTAGCCTGAACCCGCGAATCGAGCCCGGAAACGGGGGAAGCGAGGGCGAGAACGGTTCCGACCGGGGCGTTGCCCTCCGTTCCCGCGTCGACTGCGGAAACGAAAGCGGTTCCCGTCCCGTCTTCTCCGACGGTGGCGTCGGAGACGACGGCATACCGGACGGCGTCCGAACGCAGGCAGATCGTCCCCTCGGGCAGGACGGCCCCGGGCGTGCCCGTGATCGAAACGTCTCCCGAAGCGTGCCCGGCGGCCTTGCGTGAAACGCCCCAGATGGACGCCCAGCGTTCGAGGTGTTCCTCTTCCGCCGTGTCGGGCATGAGCTGGCGTGCGAGCCAATCGAGGTACCCGTAAAGGCCGTGCTCGGTTCCGGCGCTCATGCGCGCGACGATGCCCGAGAGGCTGCGCCGGAGCACGGCGTCCGTTCCCGGGAGGCGCGACTGCATGGAAGCGGCGGATCGGGCTATGAGCAGATCAAGAGGGGGGCGGTTGAAAGGCATGTGTTTACTCCAACGGGTAGGAAAAGGCGTATGTCGAGGATTCGCCGCTTACGAGCGTAATGTTCACGGCAAGGGAAAGCAGGCCGAGGCGCGGCATGGCCGCCGAGACGTCGACGCGGCTTGCGACGTCGTCGTCGACAAGCCACCGGAGCGCTTCGGCGGCGTAGTCGTGCGCGCGGCGCAGGACTTCCGGAAGCGTCTTTTCCCGCGAAAGGAGCCAGAGCCTTGACCCCGTCCGGTCCCGCTCGGCTGCGGGGGCCACGGTGTCGGCCCAAAAGCCTCGGCGATCGGTGCCGCCGTCGGGAAGCGTGTCGTCGGCGCGGGCGCGGGCGTCGAGAAAAAGGCTGAGGATGACCGCCGTGGCCAGCCCGTCCTCCAAGGCGAGATCATGGCCTTCGACGGCCGCGTCCGCGCCCCATTCGTTCCATGTCAGCTTGAGATCGCTCATGTGCGTTATCCCTGCGGCTGCCCGGTCGTGCCGTTTCCGGACTGAACGCCGGTATGGACATGCGACTGCAAGGAAACCGTCCCGGCGACGACGTCGCCCGTCGTTTTAAGCGATCCCGTGAACGTGGACACACAGGCTCCGCTCCCGGTTCCGCCGAGAGAGAACGAGGGGGTCTTGATGGACGTTCCGGCGCTGGCCGTCAACTGGAGGGTTTCCGTACTCCCTTGAAAGGTCTTGCAGTCCACAAGAAATGTCTCCGTCGTCACATGGATTTTTCGCCCACGCTCAAAGACAATTTTGTCCCCTTCATCGGTGTAGAGCGCGACTTCCCCGGTCTTCAGGCCGCGCAGGCGGTACCGGCGGTTGCCGAGGTTGAGTGCGACGCATGAGGCGCGCCGTGCGGCGACGTTCAGCACGACGCCCTCGGCCCCCGGGTGCGGATTGCTGGTGAACCCGTAGGGCTCGGCGTGCTCGACGCCGCCCATGCTTTCGTCGGCCATGATCACGACGTCGAGCGTCTGAAAACCTTCCTCTGAGCGGACTGCGGAAAGGATGCAGCGCCCGATGAGCGTCGCCATGCGTCGGCGAAGCGGGGCGAGAAGCTTTTCGTAATTCATCATGACTCCTTTGTATCGGCTCCGGGCCAGCGGAACGTTTCCTTGTCCTTTTTGCCCTTTTTCGGGCTGACGGGTTCGACGTCGAACGCCTCGGGCGGATTCAGGGTAAGCTCCGAGCGGTATCCCCGCTCGTCAAGCGTCCACCCGACGGAGCCGACGAGCCACGTCACCTCAAGCCCCATGAAGGGATCGACGATGCGGGCGAGCACGTTCGGCGTCCACAGCGCGTCGCCGTCCTTCCAGCCGTACACGGTATAGGTCGCCTGATTCCCCTTGCCGTACCGGACGTTGACTTCCCACTGCGCCCGCTTGTTCGCGCCCTGATGTTCCTGATCAGCGACGAGCACGAGAGGCCGATGGCGCGGGACAGCGGCGTCCGTCACCACGGTTTTCTGCTGCGAGGCGCTCTTGCCGTTCCACGTTTCCGTCGCCGCCGTCTGGCCGATGACGGTGACGCTCGAGAAGCGGTCGCGCATGGAAAACTTGCCCTTGCCTTCAAAGACGTTCTTGCCGAGCTCGAGGACGGTGGCGGCTTTCTTTTTGCTTGCCCGGCAGATGACGAGCCGCCCGCGCCCGTCGGTCGTGAGCAGGACGCCCTTTGCCCGGGCAAGCTGCTCCAGCGTCTCGAAAACGGTATCGCCGGGGTTCGTCTTGAAGCCGGGGACGACGCCGACGCCCGTTTCGTCGACCACCTCGATGCCGAACGGGGCCGCAAGCGACCGGGCCACGGCCGCGAGCGTCGCGCCTTTGAGCTGCGTCGAGGGCGGGCAGCAATCCACCAGATCGCAGGTCTTGTCGCGCCCGGTGACGGATACCGTGTGCGAGGCCGCGTTATACGACGGAGCCACGTCGTCGACGTATCCTGTGATGACGGGAGCGCCGTCAACGGTAACGACGCATGAGGCCCCGAGCTCGATTTTCGCAGGGATCGGCTGCCCCGGCCAGCGCTCGGTGATCGAAAGCTCGAATGTACCGGCGACCTGCCCGATCCCCCGGCGGATGCTGATCTTGGTCCAGCCGCCATACTTCACGCCGTTGATTTCAAGGCGCACGTCGGGCTTTTTCATTTTGTCAGCCACGGATCACCTCCAGAGGGACGCCGCCCGGAACCCGTCCGGGATGCCGGATGCGGTTTCTGGCAACGATGGCGTCGGCCTGCCCGACATCTCCGTAGAGCCGGTAGGACGCCGCGAGCGCGGGCATGGACATGAAAAGGGTCGCGCTTCCAAGCTTCGGAAGCTCGGCCCCCCGCGTGGTCAAATCCTCGTTGACGGCGACAGCGAGCTCGGAAAGCGCCGTAAACACGGCGTCGGAACAGTTCGCGCGCTGGACTTCATCAATGGCCTCGAGAACGGCGTCCCGGGACGCCAGCGCGTCGTCCGCCGTGCCGTAGTCGGCATCGGCGCTTTCAATGGCCGCTTCGATGACGGCCCCGGCGGCGATAAGGTCGATAAGCGGCGTCTCGGCCCGGTTCGCCACGGTCGACGCGACGACGCCCGGCGTCTCCGGAGAGGGCGTACCGCCACCGGTCCCCCCCGAAGCTCCTCCGGACGACGTCCCGCCGCCAATGGAGCCGCCCCCGGCCTGCGGCCATGACGTTTCGCCAACGATTCCGGCGATGACGCCGTTTGACGTGACGAGCCACGAGCTTGCCGTTCCCGCGCTCTTTTTGCCGAGAAGCGCCGTAAGGGCGTTCATCTTCAAACCGGACGTCGCAATGCCGCCAAGCTGGCGGATGGTTCCCAGATACCCGAGGATCCGGCTGGCGAGGCGATCCGGAAGCGCAAGGACGCTTGACGCGGCGGACTGCGCCCGGGAAAGGATGGAAAGCGGCGTGCCGAGAAAGGCCGTCGCCTCGGAAAGCAGGGCCGGGACTTTCCCCGCGAGCCCTTCGAGGTCTTCGAGCAGCGGCATGTACTCGTCGAGAAAGCCCGCCGTGGCCGCTTCCTTCGCGGCTTCCGCCTTGTCGAGGACATTCGCCGCCGTGTCTTTCTCGACGTCGGGTTCGACCGGCTGTCCGGCTTCGACGAATGAAATGGAAAACGTACAGTATCCGCCCTCGCGCGTCGTTTCCTTGAGCGAATACCCGTCGACGGAGACGGACAGCTCGCCAAGATACGGATGGATGAGTGTTCCCGGGCCGGAAGCGTTCAGCGCTTCCCGGAGCTTGTCGCGCCGTTCGGCGTAGCCGCTCTTCCCGTTGACGAGGAACGCCTCGATCTGCCATTTGCCAGCCTTTTTGCCGAGGTCTTCGGCGTACGGCGTATCCCGCAAGGGGTACTCGTGCAGCTCGACGCGGCGGCCTCCGCTCTCCGAATGGCTCTCGACCTCGAAGGCCACGCCGCGAAACGACGCGGGGCGCAGGTTTTCCCATGTCTTTGTCATAGATCAGTCCATCGTCATGATACCCTGCATGTTCAGGGCTTCATAGTAAACGTCAATATCCCCGGGGCCGGACGTGCTTTCAATGCTGGCCTGTCCGCCTTCAACCTTGATTTTGATTGTGGACTCGGCCGCCAGATTTTCGGCAAGCTCGGCACTCTTTGCCGATATTTCCGCGCCGATCGCCTTAGCCTGATCCCTGTCCGTGAGCTTGTCTCCGATCATCTTTCCGAGCCCTTCCCCGGCTTCCGTCCCGAGCCACCCGCCGATGAGCCCGCCGAGCGCTCCGCCTATGGCCGTGCCGAGGCCGGGAATGATCGAACCGATGGCGGCTCCGATCGCGGCCCCCCCGGCGGCTCCGCCCCAGCCGCCCACGGCGGCACCGGCCGCCTCGGAAACGCCGCGAACCTTGTCGTCCGTCGTGGCGTTCGGGTCCATAATGACGCTGCCCGCTTCGATGACGCCGCCGATGACGGCGACGGGAGCTCCGGCCTTGGCCGCAAATTTTCCGGCGGACGCGCCGTTTCGCGCCGCCTGCTTGCCGAAGTCGGCGATACGGGCCATCCGTCCGCCTTTTCCGGGAAGCCTCGGCGTCCTGACGGGAGCGCCGGGTTTTCCGGGGGCCGCGCCTCCCTTGCCCCCCGCCTGCCCGGAGCCGCCGTTTACGAGATCCGAAAGCGCGCCGTCCGTCAGGGACATACGGTCATTGACGATGTACACGGGCAGAGGCAGGGGAAGCCGCCCGAGTCCCATTCCTTTGACGGCGTTGCCGAGAACCCCGCCACCGAGCTTGCCGAGCGTTTTCCCGCCGAGCTTCAGGGCTCCGAAACCGCCGAGCGCGGCAAGGCTTCCGCCCACGAGCAGCTCCTTTCCCCCTATCTGCTGGGTATCGAGGATATACTTGATGCCGTCGTTGATTGCGTCGTTGATCGGTCTGGCGAAGTTGTCGGCGGCGTCCCAGAGGGCCGCCTTCAAGCGGGCCGTCTGGTCGACGGCGTTGTCAATGGCGGCGGGCAAGTCTTTTGCAATGGTGCCTTCCGCATTTTTAATTTCGGTTGCCATGTCGCGAGCTTCATTGACGACGCCCTGTTGCAGCAACATGGCGAGTCCGCGCTGCGTATCCAGATCCGTCTTTCCGAATGCCGCGAACATCCCTTTCGCGCGCATTTGATCCGTAGAAAATTTTCCATACCGGGCGGACATGTCGGCAAGGACATCAAATGGATTACGACGATTGCCCGTCTTGTCGAAGAATTTGACCCCGGTGATCTTTTCGGCTTCTTTGGAGTAATTCTGATTGTTGAACAGGCGCAATGTTGAATCGGCAAGCGTGGCCAGACGCTCCGGATTTCTCTCGACAAGCGACAGTCGTTCTATAAAGGCCAGCGTGTCCTCAAAAGAGAGGCCCGCCTGTGCCGCATTCTGTCCGATTCGTGCAAAGATACTTGATAAGTCTTCAAGTTCAGCATTTCCAAGCCGTCCGGCTACAGTCATTTGATCGAGGATGCGCTTGCCGGTTTCAAGGTTCGACAAATCGAACTTGAATGATTGGGCGGCGACGGACATGGCTGAGCCCAACACTTCACCTTGTGCTCCAGTGACGGCCATTGCCGGATTGATCGCCTTGATGGTTGCCAACGCCTCGTCGAAGCTCTGGCCGGACTGGATCAGTCCATAAAACCCTTGCAGCAAGCTGTCATAGGATTGACCAGTCTCGTTCGCCATGCCGTGCAGCTCTTTTCTGAGGCTTTCGGTCTCGCCGCGGGTTTTCCCGGCCGTCTGCGCGACACGGATCAGCATTTTATCAAGTTGCGCCGAATCCATCACGGCTTTCGTCGCCTTGTAGGTAATGCCAGCTCCGGCAATCATGGCCGTGTACCTGTTCCCCATGCCGTCAAGGCCGCGCCCCACGGAAGCCGCCGCGTTTCGCAGGCCCGAAAAGGCGCGGCTTCCGCTGTTCGACAGGCCGGTGAGGGCCTGAGCGTACTGGCGGGCGCGGGATTGCAGGTTGCCCGCAAGGTCTACTATGAGCGATACTTTCATGCTTCTTTCCGGGCGCAGTTGATGGTGTGCAGGAGGCGGACGAGACGGCGGAGAGGCAAGCGCTCGGCCTCGGCAAGGGACAGGCCCGACAGGCGGGCCAGCCCCAAAAGCGCAAGGTCGAGGTTACGCATCCCCGCCAGCGTCTCGCCCCCGGGATTCAAGGCTTTCTCCCTCATGAAGCGAGGAAAGCAGATCGAGCCCGTCGGCAGCCAGACGCAGCCGCTCGAAGTCCGCTATGGAAAGCCTGCCGAGCTCTTCAACGGAAAGCGGGCCGTTGTGGGTGCTGTCCCCGCCGCGAAGTCTTTTCACCTGTCGGCGCAACAGCTCGATCCCCATGCGGGCGGGGGAGGAAACGAGCGTGACGGCGTCCCGCGAGCGGACGACTTTTTCGGACGCTTCCTGCGCGTCGATAAGGTCCCGGGCGGTGAGTTCGCGCAATTCCGCTTCGGTATAGAGGACCGTGCCGATGGTCACGCCGTCCGCAAAAGTGACGATATGGGAATCAGCAAGGGGGGCCGTGACCGCGTCCTCGGCTTCGGAGAGCTTCGCGGCGGCATCGATAACTTGAGACATGGCTACATCCTTTCGCAGGACACGGCGGAGAACTTGAGGCCCGCCGTGCCGTCGGTGGTTTTGAGGCTGGCGGGCTCCATGACGAACGCCTCGCGCAGCACGTACTTGTCCCCGCTGTCCGTCTCGAAGATGACGGTGGCGTCGGTGATCGCCGAAAGCGCCGTGAGGTCGGTGTCGGACGTGTGCGCCACCGAACACTCGAGCTCGGGAGCGACCGTCTCTTCCTTATACCCGTAAACCTTGCCGCCCCCGGTGACGGCCTCGCGGTTCGCGCCGCCGGGGTTCAGGGTCGCGTCGTCCGTGCTCCGGATTTCGGAACCGTTGACGCGGATGATGCATTTGCCGGTAAACTGCATGGCTGCCTCCTACAAGACGAAGCCGATCTTCATGGCGAAGATGCGGAACTGGTTGACGAGATCGGGCGGGGAAAGGACGTCGACGCGGTTGCGGTCGTCCTTGTTGCGCTCCACGATGAGATCGGCCTTGTACTGGTCGAAGTTTTCCACGATTCCGGCTTCTTCAAGTTCACGGTACAGGGCGAGAAGCTCGCCCCGGATGACGGACGGCGTGACGATGGCCTGCCCCGGCCCGAAGCGCGTCCCGTCCGACGCCAGCTTGTGACGGGGGAACTTCTGGAGGATGCGGGCGCGGGTGGCGTAGCGGATGTAGCCGAGCGTCGCCGGGGTGTTGACGTCGAGATACGACGGATCGGGCATGTTCCAGACGTTGGTCTGGTACATGGTGACCTGTCTCTCGATGGCGACGACGTCCCCGGACTGCACCATGAACGTCGCGATCCCGTCATGGAGAAGGACGTTGCGCTCCTCCATCGTCCAACGGTCGGGAAGCGCCGGGGGAATGACGCCGGGAAGCGCCAGCGTCTGCAAGGGCCGCGCGGGATCGGTTTCCAGAGACGCGATCGCGGTCACGGCGTTGACGGCCGCCCAGATATACGGCGGCGTCGGGGATTTTCCCGTCCCCATGCAGGTCACAAGGTGGGAATTCCGGGCGTTTCCGTGCGTCGACGTTTCGCCGAGCGTCCCGCGAAAGGCCGTGAAGGCGATGGATTCCGCCTGCTTCATCGGCCCCCAGCGGAGATCGAGCTCGGACTCAAGCGCCGTCATGTTCGCGGCGTCCGTCCACGGCATGACGATGCCGTGCCACTGTTCATCGCCGAAAGCCGCGATGGCGTCCGTGACGTCCGGATTCGCCGTGCCGCCCGTAAACGCCGTGCATGTCGCGACAAGCCCGGCGGGCGTGTCTTCGCCGTACACGCCCATGCGCAGATCAAGATCGTTTCCGGTAAGCCCGGCCCAGCGGCACGTCAGCGTTACGACCTTTTCGGCGGCCTGCGCCGTGACCGGAAGCGTCGCGTCGGCGTTGACGGCCGAAGCAAGGCGCGTCGCCACGGCCGAAAGTTCTTCGCCCGCAACAACCTTGCACGATACGGACACGCCGCCGACGTAGAGCCAGAGCGTGCCGCTTTTCGTGGTGGAGCCGGAAAGCGTCACCGTTGCCGCCGCCTTCTGGCCCGATTCGTTGTCTTCAGCGGCGAGCGCCCACGTCTCGACATAGCCGTTGGCCTTTTTGACGGCCGCAAGCATAGCGTGCAGCATGGAGCCGACGCCGAAAAGCTTTGCTGCCTGATCGGCTGAGGTGACGAGGACGGGCGAAAGTTTCGGGTGCGTCCCGGCGCTTGTCTTCTGCCCGAGCACGAGGAGCCTGTACGGATTCGCCGCCGTGCCCGATACCGCGTTTTCGTTGTTGAACTCGACGTACGCGAGCGGCACGCGGATCGTCGTGGGAATGTTGTCTAAGCTAATCGCCATATTTCACCGCCTTGCCCGTGTCGGGCGTCGCAAGGGTGACGTCGCCGTCCTTCAGGCGACGGAGCCAGTACGGCGAGCGGGGGACGGCAAGCCCTCCCGCCGGGAGGGGTTCCCCCGTCTCGGGGTGGCGCACGAGACGCCCGGAAACCGGTTTGACGTTGAGCCTATTCATGGTTTTCTCCTCTCACGGCGATGATGTCGTCGGAGTAGATATGCGGTGCGCCGGTTTCGTCCGGCACAGTTTTGAGCTTGAGCCCGAGCCGCAGGAACTCCGCGAGCGGATCGTTCCACGGCGCGGGAACCTTTCCGGCGTCGGGATCGGTCGGATACCGATCCGGAGCCGTAAAATCGATGAGCGGCGGCATGATGACGCGCTGCCGCCATGCGACGCCCCAGAGCGAGACGAGGCGGCCGCCGGAAAGCCCGGGGAGCGAACCGTCGAACAGGTTGTCGGCGCTGATGTTTTCGGGCCGGTTTTCCACGCATTGCAGGTTCCAGTTCTCGCCGTTGACCACGGCGAGCACGCGGGGAAGGAGCGCCAGCGCCACCTCGTCCGCGCCGACGCCGCCCTTTCCCGCCCCGGCCACGATATACACGCCGATCTGGAGCTCTGCGGCGTCGTTGCCGCGCGCCCGGTCGACGCCGAGCACCTTCAGGACGGAAACCCTGAGCGCGGGGGCCGCCATGCACAGCCGACCGAGCTCGGCGGTATCAATGACGCCGGGGTGCCCCGCGACATCGACTTCTTTCGGCATCGCCTCTTTCAGCCGGGTGACGATCGCCTCGCGCAGTTCGTTGAAAACCATTATTTAATCTCCCTGACGAAACCGGCGATCCAGTCTTCCGTCGTCTCCATGATGTGATCCTCGTCCTCGCCGTTTAGCCCGAGTGCGGGACGCGCGGGCATGGTGACGGCCTTTTTCATGACGAACGATTCCCCGATCCTGAACCGCAGCGCCCCGGCGCTCTTCGCCCGGATGACGCCGCCGAAGTGATGGATGGACGCGTATTTTGCATTGCTGCCTACCTCGACGGAGTCATGCCCGACCTCGCGTGTGTAGGAATCCCGGAGCCGTCCCGTCTTGATGAGCGTCTTGCGGTTTTCTTCCCGTGCCCCCAGCGATACCGGCCACTTTCCGCCGTTTGGGTCTTTTCCCGCCTCGAAACGGCGGTTCGTCGTGGCGACGATCTCGGAACCGATGGTTGCGAGGAGTTCTTGCGTGTCCGCCTTGCCGAGCGCGCGGCGAACCTTTTTTGTCATTTCCCGCAAGGGGGAGGCGTCCCCCGTAAGCGTAAGTGAAGGGCCACCCATCACATCTTCTCCAGCTCGGTTTGAAAGTCGGACGGCGGCGCGTAATACGCCATACCGCCGGAAGCGCTTCCGGCAAGTTCGGGAATGCCGAGCGACACGTCGCCCTTGGCTATGGCCTTCAAAAGTTCCCGCGCGGCCTTCGCCCGCCGCTCGAAAAGGTCCGCCGTTTCCGGCGCGTTCCTCGGTATGGCGTCGACGGCGAGATCCACGGCGATGCGCCGCAGGACCGGCGGCACGGATTCCACGGGAAGCCGGTAACGCCCCCTGAGCGCGGCGTCGATCTCGCTGGAGGCTTCCTCAAGAGCCGTCATGAGCGGGGAGGTGTCGGGAAGCCCTTCCTCGGTCCGTCCGGCGAGAAAAAGCCCCGTATCCCCGTACCTGTCCAATATGTCCTGCGGCGTCGCGTACATGGTTTTTCCTTATAGCCGAACGGCCTTAAGCTATGCAGTTCTTGAGGAGCATTCCCGCCCCCTTGGAGACGACAAGTTCTTTCAAGGATTCTCCGGCCCGAACACGGACGCCCCCGCGAAGCCCGACGCCCTGTTCGTCGATCGTCCCGGCAACGGCCGTGCCGTAGGGAACGGTCATTCCCCATGTGACGCCCTTCGAGGTTTCCGCCGTGGGATCAAGGTACAAAAGCGTGCAGTGATTGCCCCAGACCCGGGTGAGCGAGGCGTCCTGTCCTTTTTTGGCGCTGTTGACGTAGCTCGCGCCGATATGGATGTTTTTCAGTTCGAGGAGATCCGCAAGCTGCTGTCTGGTGACGGCCCCTTCGGCGGAAATCGGATAAATCGCCTTCACGATCTGCGGGTGGGTTCTCAGCTTCGACCAGACCGGGGCGGAAAGGATCATGGTGTTCGGGCGCATCATCGGCGTGTCGAGGTATTCGAGAAGCGCCGTGAGCGGCTTCGAGTCGGCGTGCGACCACTGGTTCGAGCCGGACAGTGTGGCGGTGTTCGTGAAGTTCGCCGCATTCTGCGCGGCGGCCGCCACGCGGCACTCGCGGTCGAGCTTGACGAGCCCCATGATGTACTCGACGCTTTCGGCCTGAATGTCCCGCCCGATGGCGCGGCCCTGCTCGATATCGCTCATCGGAATGAGATCATCGAGGCCAAAGTCTTCAATGGCCGCCGTCTGCGTGGTGGAGGACATGGTGACCTCGTTCGGGCGGCCCTTGCGGCCGACGAACGTATTCGGGCGGTTGAACGCCGAAAGATCGTACACGGTGTAGGAAAATTCCAGTTTTCCCACAGGACGTGTCCGGGGCATGACCAGATCGGCGATGTAGTCGGTAACGGGGTTGCGGTACGCGATGGCGATCGCGGTCAGCTCCGGGGAAACGTGAAACGGTGCGGTAGCCATGAGTGCTCCTTAGCCTGCGGCCGCTACGGCGAGCGTGCCGAGGCTGTACTGATAGGGGATGATGTCGCCGGAAGCTCCGGACACGAGGGCGAACCCGAGAATGCGATTGCCTGCGGCCGTGGCCTTCACGGCCTTGCCGGAAGCGTCGCTCGTCAGAGGATCGCCTGCGGCCACGGTTCCGCCGAGCGCCACTTCGGGAATTCCGCCGGTGCAGACGTCGACGCGCCCGTTCGAGAGTTTGCCGAGTTCGTCCGTGGTGCCGACAAGCGCCACGGTCGCGCCGGTGGCGGCCTTCACGGCATAGTCGGCGGTGCCGTGGGTTACGATGACGTAGGGGCCGATCTCGCCTTCGGCCTCAAAATTTTTGTAGATGCCGGGAGTTGCCATATTACTGCTCTCCATTATCCTTGCCCGCCTTCACGGCGGAAAGGGCTTCGGTGGTGGTGATGACGACGCCGTCCCTCTTCATCCGTTCCTGATAGGCGACGGCGCGGTTCGCGGCGTCGAGCGGCGAAAGCCCGTCTATGGTTTCATCGGCCCCGGCGGACTTTTCGGCAAACTCCACCTGCACGGGCAGGCGGGACAGAAAGGTTTTCATGAAGGCCACGGGGGAAAGCTCCTTTCCTCCTTCCGAAAAGGCGATGGTGTCGGACTCGGAGAGGCTCGCCATGAACGCGGCGAGCCCTTCGGACTGCGCCGGGGTAAGGCGGCCTTCCCGGACGGCGGCGGTAACGACGGTTTCAGCTTCGGCCCTGCGCTGACGTTCGGCAAAGGCGGCTTCGCGGGCTTCAAGCTCGGATACGCGCCGGGCCAGCTCCTCGGGGCTTGCGGCGGGCTGCACGGGGGGGACGGTTTTCTTGTCATCGGACATGACGTTTTCCTCGCTGTAGGCGGGTTCGGGGTCTGGAGGGAGGACCAAGGCCACGGTGGCTTGCTCCTTCATGCTTTCGAGAACGCCGTTCGGAATGACGGCGTCGGCCTTTTCCGTTCCGTCGCGCTCGACGATGTAGTCACGCACGCCGCGAAACAGGGACAGTACGCGGGAAAGCAGGCTCACGGATTCATGGTCGGCAAACTCCACGAGAAGCAGATCGTCCTCGGGGCTTTCGGCGAACTCCACCGGGGCAAGCCCCTTGACGGCGGGCGGCTGCGCCCCGAGAAAGCCGACATGCCGCAGGTAGTACGCGCCGGGTTTAGGGTTCGCGGGGGCTGCGGGACGGTAAAAGCAGGCCGAAACCTTTTTGTAGCGGCCCGATTCGACGAGCTCCGCAAAGGCGGCGTCCACCTGATCGGGCTCGGCGTAGAGCCTGTCCCCGCGTGCGGAAAGCGACTTGACCCAGCCGTAGGCCGGGGCGTCCGTGCGGGGGTGGCCGATGACGATCGGCGCTTCCGAAAGCGCGGGATCATAGGCCGCCGCGATATCGGCGATCTCGGATTCGCCGAACGCGAGCGTCGTCCCGCGCATGTCGGTATGCGTCCCGCCCCGGAAGATTTCGATGAGGTTGGGCATAAGAAAGACTCCTTTCATCCCGTTGTAGCGGACGGGCGGAAAGGAGTCTTTGAAAGGGCTTTAGGAAAACGTGTTCCCGGCGGGAAACGAACATCCCGCATAAACCGTTTTTAAGGGCGGTTTCGCCCCGACATGAGCCGTTGCCGGGTTTTGAAAAGAAAAGGCCGCGTACCCCGTTTACAGGCGTTTATAAACACATATCGAAGTTGCAATTCATGCTGAGAATACCTATTGTACTTTCAGCGACGGTATGGGTCGGGATATGGCCCCGCTAACCCATACCCGGCGGGGAGGCTTGGCCATATCTTGGATTCCTCCCGCCCCATATTTCTGCGGTTCGGCATGACGCCGTGCCGCTTTTTTATTCTCGGCTCCAAATGAGCTTTCCCCGTCTTTGGTTGTTCAAGACGCTTTTTGATGATGCGGGAACGAACGTCCATCCCGTAAGCCGTCCATTGACAACTTGCACCACAATATAGAGCCCCTGCTCCCTTTTTCCCGTCCAGATCAGCTTTACATACCGCTTTTTCAGCTCCACCCGTCCCGTCACCTCGTGCTCCTCGAAATCCATCCACACCTCGAACGGATCACTCAGAAGTTCGGGAATGAGCGGCACGAACGGGCTCCGGCCCGGCTGTATATGCATGAGCGTGTCAACGGAGAGCCACACGACGGCCCCGTCCGCCGTCTGGAAAAAGGCCGAGTCCGCGCCGATCGTCTTTTCAAGTATGGGCCTGAGCGCTTCCGGGGTGGAAACCTTTTCTGCGAGCTTCGCCGTGGGCTTGTCCAAGGGGAGCTTTTCCGGACGCCCCAGCGACTCCCAGTTTTCCCGCGACCCTTCGCCCCACGGAATGGGCCGCCAGCCCTTCCACGTGCCGTCGGACTGCGCCTCCTGAATCTTTACCGGGGAAAGGCGCATCCCGGATGCCGCCTTGCCGGGGTTATAGGCAAAGGACGGATCGACGCCGTCCACGGTCTCGACCTCGATGATGCCGTCCGGCGTCTTCACCTGAACCATCTTTGTTATATCCGGCGGCGGGTTCCAGACCTCCCAGCCTTCGCGCTGCAACTCCCGCTCCGAGACGGTTTCCACGCCGCATTTGCATCCCCAGCCGTTCGGCGGCCAGCGGTACGTCCACCACGGATCGTCGAGAGGCACTATTTTGTTGTGCCATGACTCGTGATCAAGGCGCGGATGCCGGACGGTCGTATGGATGTAGCGCCCGTAGGGGCGCATCCGTTTGGTTTCCTGCGCCTGCTGCCATTTGCCGGCCATGTACGAGGTGCGGATGTTCGTCTCAAAGATGGTACGGGTCCGCCAGCCCCGGGAACCTTTGTAGCTCCACCCGTGGGCGGCAACGATTCTGTCAAAATCCTTGCGGAAATCCTCAAGCGTCAGGCTGTCCCGGATGCAGCGTCCAATGGTTTCCTGAAAATCCGCGAGAAGCTCGTCTTTCGTCGCCCCGGCGACCATAAAGCCCTTGCTGTGCGCGGCCCCCATGAGATCGGTATAGGCGCGGGTGGGGACGCGGACTTTGCCCTGAAAGAAATCAATCGCCTCCTTGAAGGGCGTCCCCTTGAATTCGACCTCGGGGCGTTTTTTCGGATCAGCCATTGGAAGCCCTGCCGGAAAGATTGGCCGCCAATACGGCCCCCTCGAGGGCTTCGGCCAGTTCCGCCGTATCCATGACGGGGTACAGTCCGGCAATCCGATCCGAGAACGCCGCGAAGTCCTCCCCGGCCCTGATCGCCGCGTCCAGTTCGGCGCGGATCATGTTGATCATACCCGTGCCTGCTGCGTTCGTCACGGACTCAAGCTGTTCGGCGATTTCGCCGGGCTCGTCCCGTCCCGGCTCGGCGAAGGCAGGAGAATCCGATGGTACGGAGACAGGCGCAGCCGCACGGCGTTTCCAATCCTCGCCGTAACGGCGGTTGATCGCGTCGTCCGTAAGTTCGAGGCCGATCTCGTACGCCCCCTTGTCGGCGGCACGCTGCGCTTCTTCCCGCCGGGTGTTCGGCACCTTCCGCCAGACCTGCGGCGTCTTCGCGCCCGGGAAGTTCCATTCGGTAAGCCATGTGGCGACGGTGTCGTTAAAGCTCTCGCACAAAAGGTCGGCATCGGCCTTCACGAGTTCGGACTTGACGTCGTTCAACACTTCCGCAGTGCCGGAGTATTGCCCCTGTTGCGTCGTCCCGGTCTGGGAAAGGATGATCTTCGCAATGGCTCCATCCCAGTATTTTAAGAACTCTTCATAACTCCCGCCGGAATTCTTCGCGGCCTCGATAAGCTCGACGTCGAACCCTTCCGGCACGGCAACGGCGGATTCATTCCGAAAGGCTTTGGCCGCCTCAAGCGCCGTCGCCTTTTCCTTCTCGGTGGCTCCCGCCGGGTATTTCGACTTGACGGACGGCGAGCCGAACTTGTCGAGGTACGCCGCCCAGAACTTCGCGCCGTTGCGTTTCAGGTACACCGGCCACCAGAGCGCATGGCCGAGCCCCTGCCCATAAGGGGAATCGTCGTCATCCGCCCCCCACACCGCGATCCAGAACTTCCTCTCGGGCATAAGGAAGGTTTGCGCGTTGACGCGAAGTTTCAGCTCGCCGTCCTTGCCGAACCCGAACCGCCACGGTTTTCTTATCTTTACGGCGTCGAGGGTGATTTTGTTCCCGTCCATGCCCCAGATGCATTCGGCGACGGAGTAGCCGTAGAGGACGCCCTTGTGCATCCGGCGGGTGATCGCATCCCAATTCAGCGCCATGAGCTGCCCACGCAAAAAGTCGGCGGCTTCCCGGTCTCGGCTGTCCTCACCGCCTGGCACAACCTCCCACTCGGCAGCGATAAGCGCGTCCTGACGCTGTTCAAGCAAGCTGTGGACCTGATCGTCGCGCAGGAGTTTCGCGTAATTCTTGAGCTCCCCGCCGAGAGACACGAGCACCGTGTCCGGGTTTGAAACGATTTCCCCGGCAAAATTCGCCAGATCAAGCGCTCCGGAACTGACGACGCGGTACTCGGGCCGGATTTTCGGCGTTTTCTTCTCTTTCACCATTCCTCAGCTCCTCCGGGGCGGGCGGCGAAAAGGCCGCCGGACGTACTCCGCCAGCCTGACTCCCCGCTTTCCGTCAAAAATTCGATTTCGGCCTTTTTCTCCTGCGATGCCGCATAACAAAGGAGATGCGCGATCGCCGAGTCGCCGTGACGCCGTTTCTTCCGCCCTTTGCTGTCTTCACCTTTGCCCGCTCGCTGTTCTTCCCGAACGATCTGGGGAACGCCCTTTACCAGACGGATGGAACGGTGATCATTATATACGTCGACGTCTCGGGGCATGACGACTTCGTCCCGCTCGAACGCCGCCTTGAATTTCGGGGTAATCCCGGCGTAAAAGGCGGGATTGAGCATTTGCGCAACGATTCCCCGGAAGCGCTTCGCGGCGGCCTCGGCGAGGTAGCCGCCGTTCCCGGTGGCGTCGAACATGCCGCCCCTGAGCCTCGCCAGCCGGGAGAGGACGTAAAACACGATGAGCTTCTGAATTTCATAAGGAACATTGCGAAGCTCAAGGAGCAGCACGCACGGGAAGCTCATGTCCTGCCGCCGTTGCGCTATCCAAAGGGATGTGAGGTCGCCCTTGCGCGCGAAGTCCTCCCCGGCGTAGGTGTCGAACCCCGCCGGAATCCCGGCGAGCACGGGGGAAAGTTCCGCCTCGCACCAGTCGCGGGCCTCGGCTTCCTGAAGGTGATCCGCAAGCTCCGCCCATGCGTCCGGCCGCTCGAAGCGCAAGACCGGCACGTCGACGCGCTGGGCGCGTTCGATGAGTGCCGCCGGGATGTACGCCCCGGAGCCGTGCCGGGGAATGACGAAAAGTTCCTCGTCCGCGTCTTCCCCATAAAAGGCGACAATATCTTCCCGCCATGCGCTTTCCGCTTCTGGGCTCCACTCCTTCCCCTGCGTGAGGCAGATTCGGCGGTACAGCCCGTCAGCGAGCGCATCGTCAAATGTGATTTTGACAAGCTCATACGGTTTGTTTCCCTTCCGTACTTCTTCACACAGCAGGTTAAACGGGTTGGTGTCCCCGTCATGCGTCGAGACGATCACGACCTTGCCGCCCCACATGAGGAGCGCCAGCGCCGCCTTCATGACCTCGCCAAGCTGATCATGGAAAGCCGCTTCGTCGAGGATGACCATGCCCTGACGCCCACGAAGCGAACGGGGGCGGGAGGTGAGCGCCATGATTTCATAACCGGAAGCGAAAACGATGCGGTAGGCGAGGATGTCGTCCGAGGAACCGTCGGGCTTCGTATCCTTGAAAAGGCATTCCTCAACCTCGCACGCCGCAGGGGCGAACGCCTTCGCCCACATCGCCGCCGTGTCGATGAACTCGCGGGCCATGTCGAGGCTGTACCCGAGATAGAGGGAATCCATCCCTCCAGCGGAACGCGACGCCGCCGAAACCAGCACGGCCGCAGCCGCGATGCCCCACGTCAGGCCGATACGGCGGCCCTTTTCGATGACCACCACCGGAAGCTCCATGATCGAGGCCACGGCCCGCTGCTGGTACGGCAAGAGGACGTCCGGAAGCGTTTTTCCCTTGAGCGTGTCGGGAAGAGCCTGTCGGGACGCTTCCCGGTGGCGTTCCCATTCTTCGGCGGTCACAGGCGGCTTAGGCATCTTTTATCCCCAGAATGCGGCCCTTGATCGCTTCCACCGTCTCGGCGGAAAGCCCGGCCTCGCGGGCGCTGTCTTCCACGGCCTTCACCGTCTCTTTCTGGACGCGCTCCCGGACCTTCGCCTCAAAGTCCTGTTCGAGCCGGGCGGCCTGCGACATTTCCTTCAAGGACTTTGCGAGGAAAAAGACACCCTGATTATCGAGCCCTTCCCCGTCTTCCCCTTCCAAAAGCTGCGCTTCAAGGTGATCATAAACGAGCTTGCGGAGCATTTGGACGAGAAGCCGCCCCTGTTTCCCCTCGGCGGCGCTCGGTCCAGCCTTTTCGACAAGAGCGTCCACTATTTCCCGGCTCTGCCTGAGTTTCGCAGCCACCTTGTCGATCTTCTGCTTCTGGCGTCCGAGCGCGGAGAGTGAAACCGTTTCAACGCCCATGCCCCGCAAATGCTCAAGAATCTCGGCAAGCGTAGCCCGGCCTTCCGAAAGAAGGCGGTTCACTTCTCGCAGAATCTCCGGCGGCAACCGGCGGAGTGAAGACTTCCGGCCCATAGCTAGAACCCCGGCCCCGGACGCTTTACGCCCGGCACAACCGCGCGGCCTTCGGCGACGTCGAGCCCGCGTTGGGTGATCTTCACGACGATGATCCCGCCAAGGTCTTCGCACGAGACAAGCCCCTGTTCTTCAAGCCATGCGGCGTCGGCATTCACGCAGTCGCGGGAAACGCCGTGACCTACGGCGTCGAGGGCAGACTGGAGAAGGCTCGTGTTCATGGCGTAGTCGACGTCCCCGGCGAGGAAGCGCAGGAATGCGCATCGACGGTTTTCAGACTGGAGCTGTGCAAAGGTACGTTTTTCTTTCATCGGGAATTCTCCAAATGATGTTGTACGAGCATGGCGATTTGATTTTCAAGGCCGGACACCGACGTTTTCATACCGTCCATCCGGGTGCCTATCGCTTTCATGTCACCCCGCAACTCTTCAAGAGAAAGCTGTATGGCGTGCATGGTCTTGCCGTCGGGAACCGTTTCCATCCGGCGCTCGAGCTCTTCGACGCGATCTCCGAGTTCGGCCACGGTCTTTTGCGTGTCGTGGTGTTCCGCTCTGGTCGCAAAACGTCGGGACAGGTGATAGACGCCCCATCCGTAGACGAGTGTGGCGAGTATTCCGAGCACCGGCCACCAGCGATCAAGCTCAGTCAGTATGTCGGCCACGGGAGCCTCCATCATTATAGAAGGTAATGAGCGCCCGATACCCGGCTTCGAGCTTCCGGCAATACCCGCCAAAGTCCCGGACATGAGCGAGCACGTCTTCCGGCGTCGCTAGTGTGTCCGGCTGTACCCGGGCTCCAGCGGCTCCGGCGGAACCGGGAGCGTCGTCAGCGCCGCCGGGGGCGGAGCCTTCGTTTCCGGCGCTATGATAGGAACCGGCAAGGCCGAGGGCCTCGTTGTACAGGCGCACCCACTCAAGAGACAAACCAGCGCAATCGCGACGAGCCTTTTCTGATACATCCCTGATCTTCCTGTTGATGCTGGCGCGCTCGGCGTCCAGTTCGGCGGTTTTCACGGCAAGCTCTCGGGCGAACTTCTCGCCCCGCGCCGTTTCCGCCGCCAGACGCTCGCGGGCGTTCTTTTCGGCGGCGGCCACGGCTTCAGCACGGGTGCGCTCCTGCTCGGCGTGGGCGGCATTTATGGCGGCGAGCTCAGCTTCGTACCTTTCGGAAGTATGACGCGTTCCCGCAGCGTACCCCCACCATGCGGCCAAAAGACCGGCAAGAAGCAACGCCAGACAGTCACGCGCCGTCACAACTCACCCCCGGCCCCCAGCCCGCCCGGACATACGCCGCCTGACGCTCGAAAATGTAAACGACATAGCGGCGGTTTTCCCGGATCGCGCTTGCCTTGCGCCCCGCGTTCACGGTTTCGACGCTTCCAAAGTAGCGATCCGGATCGAGCCCCTTCTTTGCGGCGAGGTTCCGGTCACGGTTCACCCAGCCCGCACCGCCGTTATACCCCGAGAGGGTGAAAGCCATTCGGTCACAGGGGGCAAGGCTTTTCCCGGCGCTCATGGCGCTCATGCGATCCCAAAGGTATTTGTCATAGACGACGCACGCTCGGAGCGACCACGCCGGATTGAACGGCTGCGGCTTGCCGACTTCCGGCGCAACGGTGGGAAGCCACCGGGCCGTCGACGGGATAAACTGCGCCAGCCCTTGCGCGTTTGCCGCCGACACAGTGTCATTTCGCCACCACGACTCGGTGTGTATCTGAGCAGCGAAGACAGACACCGGGGCATTCAATCCCCACGCGGCCCGAGCCTCTCGAATGAGCGTCGCCCGATGCTTGAGCGCGGCGCGGGGGATCTGGACTTCGGCGGCCTCGGCTTCGCCGGCGAAGAAAGCGATCAGGCCGAACAGCACCGATACGACGATGGCCGCGCCCACGGCGAACGCGACGCCCACGCAAAACGCCTCGGTGCAGGAGAAAAGGAGCTTTTGCGGATCAATACGCATAATCACAGCCCCAGACACATGCCGAGGATTACCATGCCCACCATGATCCCACGCCGGATGGTGGCTACGACGAAGGCGCGCAGATACCCCGTGCATATCTCAAAGTCGACCTCGTCGTCCCCACCGTCGGCGTCGGGATTGCGGAGCCAGTCGGTTTTCAGGTAGCCCGACGGTCGGGCATAGGGGAAAATGGCCCGGTCGATCCACACGCCGACACACGCCGCAAAGGATACGAGCCCGGCCTTGTACGCGATGACCGGGAGCTGCTGCGGGGAAATGACGGCAAGGAAAGCGAGGATCAGGACGGTGACGAGGCCGCAGAGGGCAAGCCAGCGGCGGGCGGAAAAAAGACGTTTGAACATAAAGAAAACCTCCATGTGTTTCCTTCACAGTAGAAGAAACACATGGAGGCGTCTTTGAAAGGGCTTTAGGAAAACGGCTACAAACCGGGGAACCGCAATTGCCCGCTCCCCCGGCGGGCGCGCTCGGCTTTTAGAATGGCATATACCCGCTGCTGTGTGAGGCCGTACTTTTGAGCAAGCTCCGCGATATTGTTCCCGGTGAACTCCCGGTACAACGTGGTGTCGCGCTTGCGGAACCGGGCCGCGAGGTTCTTGGGAATATAGATTGACGAACCGCCCCAATCCTCGGCGAGCATATCGGCGACCCGCCGCCCGAACTCGCGGGCCTCCTCGTCATTGACGGCGGGAAGGCCGGAACGGGCCATGCCCGCAACCCGCGCGGCGACGCCGTCGAGAAGTTCGGCATAGTACGGGGTATCCATCACGTCCCCCACGCGCCGGAGTATCGGCCCTTTTTCTTGGCGTCATAGGTTAATGCGGCGATGACGCCCCGGAGCTGCTCGACCGTCGCGTGCTCGAAACACTTCGTGACGCCCCCGGACTGTTTTTTCAGGATGGTCACGGCGTATCCCCACGGCACTTTCGTCCCCTCGGCGCGTCCTTTTTCGGCAAGCTGAGCCTCGATTTTACGCATGTAGACGTCGCGCCCGAGGCCGGAGTCGTCCTTTTCCAGCGTCAGCGGCACGTCCCGGCGTTTTCGGCGCTCGCCGGTGCGCTGCGGGGACGCCTTGCCGCGCTTGCCCTCGAATCCGAGCCGCTGCATGTACAAAATGCAGCTCTTGCGCTGGTGCGCTGAAAGGTCGCGGGCCGACTCTACGCCGAACTGCGACATGAGCATGGCCCGGTACGTCTCGTCATCCATCGCAAGCTGTTTTTTCGCCACATGGATCTTGGCGAGCTCCGCGCGGCGGTTCTCCACGGGAAGGCTTGCGGGCTTGCGCTTCGCGGGCGTATAGGGCTTTTTCGGTTCCGGAGAGGAAACGGGCGTGGCGGTTTCAGGCGGGGCGGGCTTTTTCACCTTGCCCGTGGCGAAGTCGATGATCATGATGTCCTCCCGATGATGGACAGACTGTTTACGGGAAGCATGACGACGCCCCGTCCGTAAACACTGACGCCGACGTACGCGAGGCCGTCCTGCGCCCGGATCGGTTCCGTCATCGTCCAGCCCGTTTCGCGGCGTTCCGGCATGTCGCCGTCGGCCGGGGCGGTCTGGTGGCTGACGCGGGTGCCGCGCGGGATGTCCGGGAGCGGTTCCGGCTTGAAACCGCCGAGCGTCATCATGACGGCCATGTTGACGATCTGCGCGGGGGTAAGGAAGGCAGGTTTGCCGTCGAGGTCATGCCATACGCGAGCCACGCGCACCCGGTAGCAACCCGCCGGGCCGCCGTACGCCTCGGCCTTGGCCAGCTCGAAACGGACGCGCCGGGAACCTTTCCGGACGCTGAGTGAACCGCAGAAAACGGGAGTTTTCATCCTGAACCTCAAATATCGATGCCGAACGCCGCGAACCGGGCGCGGAGCTCGTCGTTTTCATGCCGGAGTCTTTCGGCAAGGCGCTGTGCGGCCTCAAGACGCCTTTCGTCGACATCCACGCTGTGGGGAGCGCCCGAGGAACGCTCAGGGAGCGGGCCGTCAAAGGTCATGCGATAGAGCGTTTCCGCCGACATGACCGCGTGACGCCCCCCCCCACAGCAAGCGGTAATAAGGAACGAGCAGCCCGTCCGCCCGGCGGACATCACCGGACTCGGACATCTCATACCCTTCAGCGTGGGGAATCCGACGCCAGTCCATGCTTTTTCTCCTTACGTTGCTCGTCGACGTAGTTCAGGGCACGAAGGCAGGTATTCAGGTTGTCTCTGAGCTGCTCGAAGCTTCCGCCCCTTTTAAGCATGAAAAGACAAACCGTATCACCCTGTTCCATGTCTTTGATGGCGTGGACGCCCGCGCCGGAAACCGTTGCTACATATCGCGGCATGGGAGCCTCCTGTAGAGCTTGCGGACAAGCTCGACCTCCCGCGACGTCTCCGGATGCGGGCACATGCCAGCCGGAGCGGCATCGCGGATCGGATAGCCGAGACGACAGTACAGCGCCGGAGACTGGCCGCGCCGATACCGGCGCACCAGTGCCGCGCAATCCGTACAGGTCGTATAACTGCCCAGTTTCATATATACCCTTTGATATTGCTTATGCTCATCAGGCCGGAAATCATCCGGCGACCGCCCCGTGGGGCGGTTTCGCTTGTTAGTTCAACAGTTCCTTAAACGCCTTTGACGGCTTGAACACCACCCGCAGCCGAGCGGGAATATGAAGCTTTTCCCCGGTCTTCGGGTTGCGGCCGTCGCGGGCCTTGGAGTGGACCGCCGTGAGCTTGCCGAAGCGGGGGAGGTAAACCTCGCCGCCCTCGAAGAGCTCCGAAGCCATGACGCCGCACAGGGAGGAAAGAAGCCTCTCAAGCTGAGATACGGAATACGCAGTGTCATAATGAACGGATTCGCTTTCCTGCCACTTCTTGATGAGTTCGGTCTTGGTCATGATGCTCGTCCTTATAGGGTTGAAGGTTGGGTTTCGGGTTCGGGCTGTTCGGGAAGTTCGTAGTAGAAGACGTCCTCCTGCACGACGGTGCAACCGATGCCCGCGAGGGTTTCCGGCGCGAGGCCCTTGAGCTTTTCCTTGTCGACCTCCTCTTTTACTCGGATATACTTCCGCATCCCGGTGTCGCGGAGCGTGGCGAGCACGCGCTCGAACGTCCATTTCTTGAGCGTCTTGAGCTTCGACGAAGCCCGGAAGCCCACGATCCCGAACTGGAGCTGTACGGACTTCTTCTTGCTGAACAGTTCCGCCTTGCTTGCTTCGGCGAACCGCCCAATAGCAAGCTCAAGGGCGGCGATTTCAAGCCGGATCGGTTCCGTCTCGGCCGCTGCGCGGGTCTTGATCTCGTCGACCTGTTCGGCAACGCCGAGGCCGATGAGGTCGATCTGGCGCTTGCGGGCCGCAATCTGGGCAAGGGCGGCGTCGACGTCCTCCAGCGAATGGACGGGAAACGCGGCGGGGGAAAGGTTCGGCTTAACGCGCTTCGGCATGGAGTCCTCCCCTGATTTCAAAAACGACGTGGGCAGAGCGGTAAACGTCTTCTTCAAGCTCGCGTACGCGCAGCACTTCCCGACGCATTTCGTTGACGATGAACGGGGCAAGCTCCCGGATGTCGTCATTGCCGCGCTTCGTGAGCTTGTCGAGCACGTCGAGGCATTTTTCGAGATTCTCGGAGATCATGGCGTTCCTCCTTTTTGAGTTCGCTGTACAGGCAGGATCCCCGGCATGACCGGAAAAGCTGCACCTCTATGGGGTTGATGGATGAAAACGGCTTTTGCTGGTTGTCCCGGCACTCCTTCCGGCTGATAAGACCGAGCACGGGGCAGGGGATGATGGAAATCCCGAGAAGGTGCTCGACGCGGCTCCGGATGAAGTCGAGCTTCGCGCGGCCGCGCCGAATGGCGAGGCTCACTATGGCCGGGGAGACGGAAAGATCCGCCGCAGTCTTCCGCAGCCCCTTGCCGTCGCAGGCCGTGGCCAGCTTTTCGATCCAGTCCGGCAGCGGCGTTCCCCAGGCGGCCTCGGCTTTCTCGCGGTTCGTCATTCGTCGTCCCTCCCTGCAAGCGGCCCGTGGACGACGAGCTGATCGATATTCGGATCGTAAACATGCGTGACCAGCACTAGTTGGGGGGCCTTTGCTCCGGTGTGCCGGGCCGGGACGAACCGGAACTTTTCATCGCCGAGATCGCGAAGATAGCCCGCCCGCGCCAGCCAGCGGCAATAGTCCAGCGCTTCGGCACGCGAAACCGGCGACTCCGCGAGTGTGGTGGACATCGCAAGCTCGCTGGCGGTAAAGATCCCGAAAATCGGCATGGCGTTCCACAACCGGGAGCGGACTGAATCGGGCAGGAACGTCCCGTCCCTCCTGACGCGCGGCGCATGGACGCCGAGATCGCGCTTGAGCGTGTAGACGCTGTGCTTTCCGCCCGTCCCCCGGTGGATCACGTCGAGGACGCCAGCGGCGACAAGGCCGGCGAAGTACCCCCGGACGGCGTCGGCCTTCGCGTCGCACCGATCCGCCACTTCGCGGACGGTAACGGTCTTCATCTCACGGATGGCCGCCCATATCCGTTCTCTGGCGGTAAGCGCCGCGTAAGGCGTACTTGAAAACAGTTCGGCCATGTTAGCGCCTCCTGCTCGGAGCCTCGCCGGTATACAGCGGCCGCGCGCCCCAATCAGCGAGGCTGATGGTCTTGCGGCCCTCGACCTTTGCGGCCTCTTCAACGAGAGCAAGGTTGACGACGACGCGGCGGGCCGAACCGTTGGACACCGTGTAGATGCGCTGCAACAGGTCGTCGGCGATCTCGGTCCCGGCGGCGTAGAGCCTGCACAACGCCTTGACGTCCTCAAAAGACACCGGCTGCGCCGGGCACCAGTCGAGCACGCGCCCGTGGAACCGTTCCCACTTTTCGAGCTTGCCGGGGAGCCATTCTTCACCGATCAACATGATCGGGGCCTGGGACGCTTCATAGATGTCGCGGACGATCTCGATCTGTTTGTGCTCGACGAGAAAGTCGGCCTCGTCGATGACCAGCGGCTTGCCCGACAGGGCGAGTTCCTCGGCTATCTGATCGAGCATTTCGGAGATGGTCTTGCCGGGCTTCAGCCCGAGTCCCTTGCAGATCGTCTCGTGCGCAGCCTTGCGCGTCCACGAGCTGCGGGCCTGCACATAACAGGCACGACATTGGATGACCGCGCAGGCGGCGGCCGTGCTCTTGCCAAACCCTGAAGGGCCGTAGAAGACCGTGATCCCGGGCAAATGCCGGGGGCGGTCGATCGCCCGCTTGAGCGTGCCGAGGCACAGGGCGACGTTGGTGAGCGGGGCAATGCCCGTATTGACGCTTGCTGTTGTCTGTTGCATAGTTATTTCCCTCATAGACATGGAGATGTGCCTCTCCATCCCGGCCCGTTGCGTCAACAACGGGCCTTTTTATTGGTTGACGGCGTAAAGCTGGTTCATGGCCTCAAAACCTGCGCGTTCTGCGCTGGTTCTGTACATTGATATCCAATTCAGCTCGTCGGCCGACAATGCCTCGCCGCTGATCGTGCGGGTCTGCAATGCCTCAAAAAGTGCATTGCGGGCCTGAGCGGACTGAGGCACCGTAAATTCGTTTTCGGCGACAAGCTCGATGGCTTGCGCACGGGCTTCCTCGGCCTGTTCCGGCGTCAGGGTCTGCATGGGCTTTTCGCCCGACGCCGCGCGCTGGGCTTCCATCAGATCAAACGTGACGTGTTCGATGACCTCCCGTGTCGGAACGGGGTTGTCGGCCACGAGCTTCTGCGCCCGCTCGGTGAGCATTTCGATGATGTCTTGCGCCATAGTGTCGAGATGGTTCTTTTTGGCGTCCTTTTTGATTTGGGAAATGGCGTTGCGGACGGACTTCATGGCGTTGCGGGCGTCAACGGCGATCTGGCGTCGTTCTTCGGGAGCCATAGCGTCGACGCACTTCGCCCGGCAGACGAACAGGCCGTCAAGGTAGACATAGGCGTATTGCGGCCGTGCTTTGTCGAATCTGATTTCCGCATCCTGTTGTGCGACGTCAGGCCGCCCAAGTTCGGGAGCGATGTAGGTTCTTCCCCCGATTTCGATCCCTTCCTTTGTGACGCGGCGCGTGCCGATGACAGGCAAAAGCAGCACGTCGAGCGCCTGATGATACTTCTCCGGGATGCGCCGGACGCCGTACGGATATTCAGAGAGCATCTGGTACGGCGTTTTTCCCCTCAAACCGCTATGCTGACGGTGCATGTAAACGGAATCCGTCCACTTGTCGCAAAACGCCTGCAATTCCTCCGGGCTCATGCCGATGGTGAGCGCTTCGGCTTCTTCGCCTTTCTTCGCCCGCTTCATGAGGCGCTTCGCAAAGTCTTCCTGATCCCGGATACGTTGCCTTGTGGCCACGTCATGCCCCACATAACAGGGCGCGATCGGCAACAGGTCATGGGAAAACGTGTGGAACACGCGCTCGATGGCCGGTTTCAGGTCCGGGCGGAACGGCGGCAAAATGTCGCAGGCTATCCCCAGATCCAAGAAAAGCCGCTGCATCTGCCGAGACGTAAACTCCTTCCCGTTGTCCGTTACAGCCGTTTCGGGAACGCCCCAGTCGAGAAGGCAATCCCGCGTGACGCAGGCGACTTGTTGCGACGTTGAGCGCTCGACAACCCGGAACTTCACGCGGCGGGTGTAGATTTCGATGACGCCGATGATTGCGTACCGCTTGTTGTCCGAAAGCATGACGTCCGACGGCGTGCCGTCGTATTCCCACCGCTGGTTGATCCCGGTCACAAAAGCGTAGAAATCGCCGAAGGAAGGCATCGTCTTGTTGCGCGCCTTGCCGGGAGCCGTGGCGGACAGGAACAATGCGGGATTCCTCGCCTTCCAGTCCCGTATCCAGCATTGCAGGCGGCGCAGGGAGGGAAGTTCGAACGGCTCAAGCCCGTCTTCGATCCGCTGTTCGTTTACGTGCTCGAGCTTGTACCGCACGTTGCCCGCCTTCCCTTCCGGGTGCTCGCAGACCGCCGCAACGATGAGCGCCTTGACTTCCGGCTGGCCGTCGATGCAGCCCTTGCCGCGCTTGCCCTTGCCGTAGTCGCCCGCGAGCCGCGCCGTGCCTTCCGTCTTGATCGCACGCTCCCAGTTGAGCAGGGTATTTTTGCTGACGTGCGGGATCGCTTCCCGAAGCCATGCCTCGGACTCGATCTCTCCGGCATTCCAGCGAACCGAAAAGGTTTCCATGCCACGCGTCTTCGGAAGCCCGGCGGTTTTAGTAAACATCCGGTACAGGAAGAAGAGCGCGGCCTTCGCCTCGGCGCGGGTCTTGCCGTTCCCGGCAAACCGGGACGGAAGCGACAGGGTAACGGGGGCGGGAGCCTTGACCGGTACCGGCGTAAACAGGGCCACCTTGGCGGCGATGGCGAGGCGGGTGGATTCCGGCATTGATGCGACGAACCACTCGTTGCCGCCGCCGCGTCCGGCGCGGGGGCGGGATTGCCAGCCTTCACGCTTGGCACGACGAAGGACAGCCATCTTGCTTGTCCCCCAGAGAACTGCAATCTCCTGCGTCGTATAAATTTCCTTCATCCCGTTCACGTCTTCACCTCTCAAAATTCGCCCCGGACTTGTGCCGTGCCGGGGAAACGTCCCGCGTAGGTTGGCGCGGTATCCGCCGTTGTGCAGGTTTTGCCGCCCCTGCATGGAAGAACTCGGGACGGCCTACACGGGCGCGGTAGCTGGATGACAAAAAAACTGTTTACGGAACACCCGATCCTTCTTAAATGGCTAGGCGTAGTTGGGATTCACGCCGCCGCCTCCTTCTCCGCCGCCTCAACGCGGCGGGGATCAAAAAGGTACTTTTCCGGGACGCCCGCCGAGCGGAGCGCGTCCAATACGCGGGCGCTGTGGTTCTTGCCGAGAATCGTGGCGGAGACGGACGCGCGGGAAATGCCGAGTTCATAGGCCACCACGGCCGCACTCATTCCGTTGCGTCTGAGCGCTTCATGGATGCGCATCGAGTAAAAGCAGCGCCGCTCGCTCAACTCCTTCCGGAGCGTCATGCCCTTGTCCGCCCAGTTCATGTTTCCCTCCCGTTTTTTTGCGCGTATGCGCCACGCCTATGCAGGCATTGATCTTATGGAGCCGGGCGGATAGAGTTTGCTTGTAAACATTGCATGTAAACCGCCCGTACACCTTCTTTTATCCATATATGGATATAAAAGTCAACAGAAATGTTGTTACAGAATACAAATATGGATATTTGTATTATTATCAAATAATACAATAAGATATTACGTATGCGCGGTGTTACAGAACTCGTTACAGAACGAATGAGGAACTGTTACACCTATGGATACTCTTGGGAAGCGAATAAAGGCAGCACGTGGAAACATCACACAACAGGATATATCTATCCATATTGGGATAGCTCAAAACAGTCTAAGCAGGTACGAGCGGGGAGAAAAAACTCCAGATGCCAAATTTTTAGAGAATTTTTGTTCTTATCTAAATATTTCATCAGATTGGCTTATTTTTGGGCGCGGCCCTATGCGCCCGGGCGAAAAAATCCCGGAGCCTGAGCACCATCAACAGCCCGTAGCGTCATCCGGCGAATGTGCACGATGCGTCAAGTTAGAGGCAAAACTGGAGAAAATGGAGGAGCAAAGGGACGAACTGGCGGCTGAAAACCGTAACCTCTGGAAGGAAAACGGTGAATTACGAGAGAAATGCGCCCGGCTTGAGGAACGCATGGATAAACCGCTTGTTAGCCGTGGCACTGCTGAAATGGGCAACCTTGGATAGATAAAAAAATACCCCCGTTTTATGTCAGAATTGACATGCAACGGGGGTATTCGCGTATACCAAAATTCTGTTTCGTTTCGGCGCAATTTGGAAAAAGCATCTGGCGCGACACAACCTAGACGCCGCGAACCGATTTTCCCACATTACCTCTACCTAAACCTCCTACTTCACATAACTACCATTCCCACTACTTCCCCCTAACTCCCATTATTTCCCAGTTTCCAAAATACCCAATACTATCTGGCATGGCACACGGTTTTTGGTTTGCGGGGTGTTGGATGTTTGGTGCATGAGGCAGGGTTGATGGGTTCGGCAATAAAATTTACATAATTTAAAAAATTATGGGAATATTGTAGCCGTGCACAAAAAAAGCGGCACCCGGAAACCGGAATGCCGCGTCTGTCCGCCGTGAACCCGCTAGTCTACGAGGCGGCACATATACGACCCGAGAGGCGCGCGCAGGGTATCGAGGATGCGCTCAAGCAAAATCCCCTCCCGGTTGGGGAGGCCCTGCCCAAAGGTGGCCCGGATGCCCAAGGTGACGAATTGCACGGCCCGGTCAAGCGCAATGGCGAGGCTGTCGCCCTGCAGGAGGCTCCCCGTCAGCACGCTGGCGAACACATCGCCCGTTCCGGGGTAATATGCCGGAATATAGGAACAGTCCACGCGCCAGAAACGGTCCTCATCCCGTTCGTAGGCGAGGACGGAAGTGCATTCGGGCTTACGCGAGGCCTGCCCGTCCGCAAGCGGCACGCTCGTCGCCACAACCGTCTTGGGGCCGTTTTCAGCGAGGCGGCGCAGCCAGCCCTTGAGCGTGGGCAGATCCGCTTCCGGGCTGTAAGGCTCGTCAAGGAGCAGGCAGACTTCGGTGAAATTCGGAGTGATCAGGTCCGCGCAGGTGATGAGCCAGCGCATTTTCGCCACCATCTCCGGGGTCATGGTCGGGATCAGCTTGCCGTCATCCCCGAGCACGGGATCGACCACAGCCAGGCCGCCGGGAGCGAGGCAATTCCGGATGCACCGCGCCGCCGAATCCATCTGCGCCGTGGACGCCATGAAGCCGGAGTACACGCCGTCAAAGCGCAGCCCGAGGCGCTCCCAGTGATCAAGGATGCGGACCATGTCGTCCGTCAGGTCGAGCAGCGTAAAATCGTTATAGCCCACCGTCTGCGTGGACAGGATGGCTGTGGGCAGGGGCGTGGCCTGAATGCCCATGCTGGACAGGATCGGGATGGCCGCCGTCAGGGACGTCCGGGCGAACCCGGCGAGATCGTGGATAGCCGCCACTCTGGGAATGGGATTGCGCATTGTTTTTTCCAACTTTCTCAAGATGACTTTTCGTGGTGGATGTTCCAACTGCGGATTCCCCAAGCGGTTTTTCCGGGACCGGAACAAACGCGGCGGATTGTTTCATACCGCGCACGGCAAATCAAGATGAAACCGTTTTTCCGGAGAGGCGTATCCCCCTGAACGGGGGAACGCACTGCGGTTTTCCGTTCAGGGGCTGTCCGCCTTGCGGATGTTTGCTGGAAAAAGAGCGGCAAGGACAACGGAACCCCAAAATAACGCGGCTTGATTGTTGACAGCTGCGGCGTGAAGGAATAGGGCATATGTCAAAAATGATCGATGGGGCGCTCCATGCCGAGGCCCCGGAACGGTTCCCGGACAACAGAGGAAGGGATCATGCCCAGACCCAGAAAGTGGAGACGCGTCTGCCGCCTGCCTCAGAATACGCTTTTCGGACCTCTTGCCGGGATTGACGACGGAACCATCGTCATGACGGTCGAGGAATATGAAACCATCCGGCTCATCGATCTGGAAGGATTGAATCAGGAGGCGTGCGCCGAACGGATGCACGTCGCACGGACCACCGCGCAAGCCATGTACCGGAACGCGCGTCATAAAATTGCCGACTGCCTCGTCAACAGCCGACGGCTGATCATCGAAGGCGGTGATTATTTGGTATGCAACGCGCGTGAAATGACGTGCGGCTGCCCTCACTGCCGACGGCTCATCCAGCCCGCCGACGGCGAAACCCCGACAATAACACCATGAACGAAATCATCTGCTCAATCACCTCCGCCATCGAGGAAGGCCGCTCATGGGGCCATACCGATAAAGAGATCGCCGACTACATCTATGCCAAGCATATCCGGCCCCTGGAGACGAAGCTCGCCGAAGCTCCGGAACCGAGGGCCGCGTTTCTGGAAGGCTTCATGCTGACGACCAAGAGCCGGAACGGGGAAAATCCCTTTGCCGGGGATTATGCCGAGGCATGGAAAGCCATCGCCTCCCACGCGGGCGTGAGCCAACGGGCTTTCGAAGCCATCGAAGCCATCGAAGGCGGCCCGGACGAAAGCAAAGCCTGAACTCCGGGCCATTTCCGGGGCATGGCACCGAACGCGGGCGATTCCGCGAGAAAAGGACAGAACATGAACACTGGCTTCAAACATGTGTACGGCCCGGTTCCTTCCCGGCGTCTGGGCCGTTCTCTCGGCGTGGACGCCCTGACCTTCAAAAGCTGTTCGTTCGACTGCGTGTATTGCCAGCTCGGACGGACTACGAACCACACCATCGAGCGCAAGGAATATATCCCCACCGCGGATATCCTTGACGAAGTGCGCCGCAAGCTCGAAAACGGGGACAAGCCCGAATACATCAGTTTCGCCGGATCCGGCGAACCCACGCTGCACTCCGGGCTCGGCGACATCATCCGGGGCATCAAGGCCATGACGGACGTTCCGGTGGTGGTGTTCACCAACGGCTCCCTGCTGTGGATGCCGGAAGTCCGCGCCGACCTCGCCGCCGCCGATGTGGTGATCCCCTCGTTGGACGGAGGCGACGCCGCGTTGCTCGACAAGGTGAACCGCCCCGCCGCGTCCCTTGATTTCGATCGCATCGTCGAAGGGCTGATCGCCTTCCGCGGTGCCTTCAACGGGCAGATCTGGCTCGAAGTCATGCTGCTCGGCGGCATAAGCGACGATGACGCCTCCGTGGACGCCATCGCCCGCCTGGCGGAACGCATCCGGCCCGACAAGGTGCAGATCAACAGCGTATGCCGCCCTCCGGCGGAAACCTATGCCCTGCCCGTTCCCGCCGCCCGGCTGCTGGAAATCCGAAAGCATTTCGCCGGGATGCCCGGCACGGTCGAAATCATCGCGGAACATCTCGACGACATGGCGCATACGGCTTTCCGCACGCAGATCAAGGAAGAGGACATCCTCGCGCTCATCGAACGCCGCCCCTGTACCGCCGCCGGAGCCGCTGCGGGCCTGAACATCCACGTCACCGAAGCCATCAAGCATCTGGAGATGCTCGTCGCCGACGGCAAGGCCGTGACGCAGCCCAAGGATGGGCAGGTCTTTTATTCCGCCTGTGAGCTGCGGACGGAATAGCCGGAAGCCTCGGCAAGCAACGCCTCCCGCCGGAGAAGCGGTTTTCGCCGATGCGGTCTTCACCCCTCACAACCGTCTGGAGAAATACATATGGCATCATGTTCGGAACAACAGGGGCAGACAACGATCCCCATGACCGCGGCCATGCAGCGCAAGGTCATGTCCGAAAACCTGAAAGACGTGCGGCACAAACTTTTCGTCATGAGCGGCAAGGGCGGCGTGGGCAAGAGCTCAGTGACCGTGAACCTCGCCGCCGCGCTGGCGGCGCAGGGCTTCAACGTCGGCATCCTCGACGTGGATTTGCATGGCCCGAGCGTCCCGCACCTGCTCGGCTCCCACGGGTTCGTCAGGGTGGATAACGAAGACGGCAAGCTCGTGCCCGTTTCCTGCGGCGAACGCCTCGCGCTCATCTCCATCGAATCCTTCCTCGAAGACAAGGACGCCGCCATCATCTGGCGCGGCCCCAAAAAGGTTGGAGCCATTCAGCAGTTCGTCGCCGACGTGAAGTGGGGCGCGCTGGACTATCTGCTCATCGATTCCCCTCCCGGGACCGGTGACGAGCATATGACCATCCTTGACGCCATCCCCGACGCCAAGTGCGTCGTCGTCACCACCCCGCAGGAGATTTCGCTGGCGGACGTCCGCAAGGCGCTTGATTTCCTCAAGGTCGTCAAAGCGGACGTGCTCGGCCTTGTGGAGAACATGAGCGGCCTCTTCTGTCCCCATTGCGGTGAGGAGATCGATCTCTTCAAGAAGGGCGGCGGCGAAGCCCTCGCCAAACAGGAAGGGTTGAACTTCCTCGGCGCGATCCCGCTCGATCCCGCCACGGTCGTCGCTGCGGACAGGGGACATCCCATCGTATCCATGCCCGCCGACACCCCGGCGAAGGCCGCATTCCTCAAGCTCGCCGAAACCGTGCGGGAAGCGACGCAAGCCTAACTCAGCCGTAAAGTGGAATATCTTCCCTAAAATCTCTTCTGGGGGAAGGCCAAACGCTTCCCTCGTATCCTCCCCTCCCACAGCAGGGGAGGATGGTGCCTTCCTTCAAAAGCCCCCTCTCGCCGTTATAGAAAACTCCCCGTCGACATCCGATGGGGAGTTTTTCTGTGCAACGGACAAAAAATATCATTAAAGTGAAATCATTCCGCAGAGAAGCCGTTGAGTGGCGAAACAATGGCGATGGAGTGTGTTTCCCGCTATCCGCTACACCCCACTGACGGTTTGTAATTTTCCGAAACCAAACGCTTTCTCTCGTATTCCACTCCGTTTTTTCTCTTCACCGGAACGACCGGCAATGAAGCCCAAAAGTCGGGTGTTCGAGCGATCAATCCGATATATTTTTCAAAAAGATAAGTTTTTTCCGGCTGTTTGAGCGCACAGAACAACTTGATTCCTCTCGGGCATGGTCCTATCAAGGAGACATGGCATACTTCGTATCCACATACTTCAAAGGAGAAATTCTTATGTCGACTCCCACCCGTGACACCGCCGTTTCCGTAAGCGAAAGCACTTTTCTCCGTGACAACATGGTCTGCCATCTGGACACCGTGACCTACGTCTCAGCCGAACACGGCGAGAAGGAGACCGTGGTTGAAGTGTGCGAACCCTACGTTGCGCCCGAACCCAAGGACTGTACCCAGTCCTCTCAGGAACGCGAACCCGAGTCGCAGGTCTTCATTTCCCCGGAATTCGGCAACGCTATCGAAGCGCTTGTCTAGCCCGCAAGCCACCACGTTTTCATTACACAGTAACAACTTATAATTACAAATAGTTATAACCTGTTACGGTGTAATCATCCTTTTCGGCCTCCGTTCCCCGCTGATAGCGGCAAAACAGGGCCGCCCGGTTTATCCTCGCCGGGCGGCCCTGTTTTATGTCGTAGAGCTTTATCCGAGACGGGTTTCATCCTGATACACGGTTTCCCCTTCCAAACGGCATCCTGCTGCAAGGCGGAACGCATTGCGAGCCTTGCCTCTCCACGTTCCACCATTCCATCTCTCCAGAGGAAAATATCTTCTAAGTTCCCTACCTGGGCATTGCGCGACCGGCGAAAAAAGAGGCTTCCCTAGGCTATCTCTCTCCGGATGCCTCGTTTTTGTACTTCGCAATCTTCCGGGCGGCCGTGGGCTGGCTGATCCCCAGCGCCTTCGCAACCCCGGTCGTGGTCCCGCAGGCCTTATACGCTTCCAGAATCATGCGCCGTTCAAGCGTCTCCAGCGCATCGGGCAGGCTCTTGCCTATCGGGCTTTCCGGATTCTCCTGATGCCGGAACATGTGTTCCGGCAATTCGTCCGCCTTGATGACGCCCCCTGAAGAGACGATCACGAGCCGTTCGATAACGTTGCGCAGCTCACGGATATTCCCCGGCCACGAGTAGGCGGCGAGATGCCGCTTCACTTCATCGGAAAAAACCTTTTCCGTCCCGTATTTGGCGTTCATCTCCCCCAGAATGCTCAGGCACAGCGGCACGATCTCCTCGCGCCGTTCCCGCAGGGGCGGAATCCATAGCGGCAGGACATTGAGCCGGAAAAACAGGTCACTGCGGAAACGCTTCTTCTCCACCAGCGCCTCCAGATCCTGGTTCGTCGCCGCCACCAGCCGGAAATCAATGGAAACGGGCTTTACCCCGCCGAGCTTGACGATCTGCTTTTCCTGGATCACCTGCAACAGCTTGGACTGGAGCCGCAGGGGCAGTTCTCCGATCTCGTCGAGGAACAGCGTGCCCTTGTCCGCCAGTGCAATCCGCCCTTCTTTCCCCTTATGGCTGGCTCCGGTGAACGCTCCGGCCTCATAGCCGAACAACTCCGACTCCAACAGCGGGGCGGGGATGCCCGCACAATTGATTTCGACCAGCGGCCCGTTCGTGCGGTCGCTCAGATGGTGCACCAGACGGGCGACCACGTTCTTCCCGACCCCGGATTCTCCCGTGATGAGCACGGTCGTATTCACCTTGGCCAGCTTTTCGATGGTCGCGGCTATGGCCCTCATGGTCCCGCTGAAAGGCAGGCCTCCGGAGGTTTGGGGCGCATTCGGGGACACCAGCGCGCTGATTTTTTGGTATTCCTCATGCAATCGGCGTGAATAGCGCATGTCCACGCTGTAGCTCACCACAAACGAGACATCCCCGTCATCATCATAGATGGGAACGCCGGTAACGATATTGTATTGCCCCGAACGCGTGGCCTCGGTCAGCGTGACCACCCGGCGTGTTTTGAGGACGAGGGCCGCCACGGATGGCGAAAACACTTTTTCCGCCTCCAGTTCATAGGTGGTCCTGCCGATGACCCGGTCGCGGCTGATCCCGTAATTGCGCTCAAAGCAGCTGCTCACCCAGCGCATGACGCCGTTGTGGTCAACGATGGCGACGTTGTCGTGGATGGCCTCAATGACGGAAAACAAATCTTCCGTACTCGGTAAAGCGGCATCGAACGGCGACATGGCGGAGCCTCCTGCGGATGTATTCAATACTGAATAGGCTATTCATGTTTGAATAACAAGCTCTCCACAGGGAATTTTTTCTTTTTTTGTGTTATATTACCGGATGATAGAGAAATCAATATTTGTTCCTCCTCCCCTGTGGGACAACACACTATTCATATCTGAATAGCCTTTCACTGCTGTCATGAGGACAATCTATTTTTATTTCAATATATTACACTATGGCATGTACCTTGCTTATTAAAAAACAAAACCACCTTCCGACAAGGACAAGGAGCATGACATGGGCGTTCCCGTCAATTCACTGGCTTCCCCCCGTTTCTGCGGGGTCCGCACCTTTCAGCGCCTGCCGTATTCCGCCGATTGTTCCGGCAACGATTTCGCCGTGCTCGGCGTGCCTTTCGACACGGCCACCTCATATCGGCCAGGATGCCGGTTCGGCCCGGCTGCCATCCGGGATGCCTCCAGCATCCTGAAGTCCTACCACAGCGTTCTTGACGTGGATATTTTCGAGCACTGCCAAGGCGTCGATGCGGGCGATGTGGATATCATCCCCGGCTATCTCGACGAGTCCTTCGAGCGCATCGAAGCCGCCGTCGCGGGCGTGCTCGACGCCGGGGCCGTCCCGGTGATCATGGGCGGCGACCACTCCATCACCCTGCCCGAACTGCGCGCCGTGGCGAAGCGCCACGGCCCCGTGGCCCTGCTCCACTTCGACGCCCATTCCGACACCGGCGACGACTTTTTCGGCAAACCCTACAACCACGGCACAACCTTCCACTGGGCCATCGAGGAAGGGCTGCTCCTCCCCGAACAAAGCACGCAGGCGGGCATCCGAGGCCCGCTCTATTCCCGGTCCAGCCTCGACTACGCCAAGGGCAAGGGGATGCGCGTCATCAGCGGATGGGAACTGCACGACATCGGTGTGGATGAGACGATCCGCATCATGCGCGAGCGGATCCGCCCCGGAACCCCGGTTTTCGTCACCTTCGACATCGATTTCCTCGACGCCGCCTATGCGCCGGGGACCGGGACGCCGGAAATCGGCGGCTTCACCACCCATGAGGCCCTCAAGCTGATCCTCGGCGTGTGCCCCGGACAGCGCCTTGTCGGAATGGATCTGGTGGAAGTCCTTCCGGATACCGACTCCGCGGGCATCACCTCGTTCGCCGCGGCGGGGATCATGCACGCGTTTCTGGCCTGCCTCGCCGCCAACAAGAAGCATAACCCTTCATAAGGAGTCCACTATGCGCCTGAACAAGTTCCTCTCCGGCCTTGCCGCCGTTTTGTTGGCCTTCTCCCTGTGCAACGCCGCTTCCGCCGCCCCGCTCACCAAGATCCGCACGGCGTGGATGGATTCCTATGAAACATTCGCCATGTGGTACGCCAAGGAAAAAGGATGGGACAAAGAGGCCGGTCTGGATATCGACATCCTGTTCTTCGATTCGGGCATGGCCATCCTCAACGCCCTACCCGCAGGCGAGTGGCAGTATTCCTGCCTCGGCGGGGTCCCGGCCATGATGGGGAACCTGCGCTACGGCACCAGCGTCATCGGCGTCGGCACCGACGAGTCCGCCTGCGTCGCCGTGCTCGCCCGGTCCGACAATCCCGTCTTCAAGACCAAGGGCCTCAATCCCAAGCATCCCGGCGTATTCGGGAGCCCAGAGGACGTGCGGGGCAAGACCATCCTCTGCACCACGGTTTCCTCCGCCCACTTCGCGCTCACCGCGTGGCTTGATGCCGTCGGCGTAAAGCCCACTGAAGTGACCATCAAGAACATGGATCAGCCGCAAGCCCTTGCGGCCTTTGAAAACGGCATCGGCGACTTCGTGGCGCTGTGGGCCCCGCACATGTACGCCGGAACCGACAAGGGCTGGAAGGTCGCCGGAAGCGCCGCCCTGTGCGGCAAGGGCACCCCGCTCGTCCTTGTGGCCGACACCAAGTACGCCGACGCCCACCCTGAAATCACCGCAAAGTTCCTCTCCGTCTACCTGCGCGGCGTCGAACACCTGCGGACCACCAGCGTCGACGAACTGATCCCCGAATACCAGCGCTTCTTCTTCGACTGGGCCGGAAAGACCTATTCCAAGGAACTCGCCCGGCTGGATCTGGAATCCCACCCCGCATGGGACATCAAGGGACAGCTCGCCCTCTTCGATACCTCCAAGGGCATGAGCACAGTCCAGCAGTGGCAAGCCGACACAGCCCAGTTCTTCGCCTCCATCGGCAGCATCACCCCGGATGAACTCAAGAAGGTCGAAAACGCCTCCTACGTCACCGACAAGTTCCTCAAGCTCGTCAAGTAACCGTTTCCTGCCGGAAAATGCCCCTACCCCGCCCTCTCCCGTATCCCCGCGGGAGAGGGGTTTTCTTTCTCGCAAAGCCTGTTTTCCCCACAGTTCCGGCTCATTCCAGAGGCCCACACAGGGACTCCGCCCGCTCACCGCCCCACCGGGCAGGAGTGTGTGTTTTTCAATCACAAAACATACTGATATTATTTGGTTCTTTTTGTATGATAAACGCTTCGTAACCATCTTGACATCACTCGGGAAATTGCCTAGCCCGAAAAAATGAAAGCTCGCCACTCCTCCATCTGCACCGTTGCCCTTCTCGTTGCTGCCATCGCGCTTTCCGGGTGCTCCTCCAAAAAGCTGCAACCCGCCTTTGAGCCGGTGTACGACGATCCGTACTCTTTTGAGGCGTATCTGGAAAACCGGAAGAAAGCCGATCGTTCTTCCATGTCCCAAGAGGAGCGCTTCGCTTACGACAACCGTACGGCGAGCCTGTCCACGATGCGGGAGTCGGGAATCCCTTTGCCGAACCTGCATCTTATCGAGCAAGCCAAAACAGCCCTCGGCACGCCCTACGTGCCCGGCGGTACCGATACGCAAGGCTTCGACTGTTCAGGGTTCGTGCAGTGGGCCTACCGGAATGTCGGCGTCACCTTGCCGCGCACGGCGCGCGAGCAATCCGTCATGGGCCGCCCCATCAAGTCCGGCTCCATGATGGCGGGCGACATCGTCGCCTTCAACCATCCCCGGCGCGGCTACCATACGGGCATCTATCTCGGCGGCGGCTCGTTCATCCACAGCCCCGGACGCGGCAAAAGCGTATCCATCGCCGCCCTGTCCGATCCCTATTTCAGCTCCACCTTCATCGGTGCCCGCAGAGTCCAGTCCAAGGAATCCGACGCCGAAGCCATCAAAAAGCTCATGGCGCTGGACTCCCGCAAACCCACCCGCACCCACAAGGCCGCCCTTGCTTCGAGTCAAAAGCGCTCCGCTACGCGAAAACAAACGTCCGCAGCGGTAGCCGAACACCGGACACAGGCCGATACCCGCCGCAAGGCGTCAGCTCCGCCCGCAAAACAGGAACCCGCGCAGAACAAAAAAAACGGCGGGCCAGCCGTTGCCGCCCGGAAACAGACGACGCCTTCACAAGCGACAGCCAAAGCCGCAACGAAAACCATCCCCCCGAAAAAGGAAGCACCCGGAAAACAGGCAGCCCAAGCCCCAACTCCCCCAAAGGGTGCCGTACCCGCAAAAAACACCCCGGTTTCGGAACCGGCCAAGGCCAAAGCCGCACCCGCCAAGGCGGGGAAGGAGGGCAAGGCAGCACAGCCCGTCGCCGGGAAAAAAGCAGTTCCGGCCAAGGCTGGCGGCAAGACGACCGCGACAGCCAAAGCGCCCGTGAAGACAAAAGCGGAACAGCCCAAGGCCACGACGCAAACGGCCAAAACGACCGCAACGGCCCCTGCCAAGGCGGCACAAACGCAGAAGCCAGCGCAGAATTCCAAGGCATCCGCAAAAGCGCCGACAAATTCCGCTCCGGTGAAGGCAAGGGCCACACAAGCGAAATCTGAAAAAGCCGCACCGAAACAGCCCGCCAAAACGGCCCAACAGAAAAGCGGCAAATAGGGGTTTTCCCGAGCGGGAGTGGGCGGCCCCCTCTGGCCTGCCCGCCTCAAATCGGCGACCTTTCCTGCCGCGCGAGTTCCCTTTCAGAAAAACCGTCCTTTCCTGAAAACAAAAAGGCTCCCCGCCGTCAGTCCGGCAGGGAGCCTTTTTTGGGGGAATGTCGTCCCGAGTTGCTATCCTTCAACGGGGTTCACGGAGCCGACAAAGGGGTGAGGGCCAGAGAACGTGGGCGAACACGGGATCTGGCAAATATGGCTGTTCAGGACGCTGCCGTCCCAATGGTGCAGCAGATAGCCGGGGGTTTCCATGCGGAAGGTGTCTCCGCCCTCGGGGGAAAGATCGAGATCGATCTGCATGGACACGGCGGGGGAGGTCAACGCGATGCAGCCCGCCCACTGGGTCACGATGGGGCGGTGCATATGCCCGCAGCACAGGCGCACCCACGGCGAACGGCTCAGGATATCGGCAAGGCGGCCCACATTCTCGAAGGGCTCGTCCATCGCGCCCATGCCGGTCACGAACGGGGGATGGTGCATGAACAGCAGGGTCGGGACGCCGGGCCGGGCCGCGAGCGTCCGTTCCAGCCAGCCCGCTACGGCTTCAGGGCAGTGCCCGGAATGCGAACCCGGCTGCATGGTATCCAGCATGACCAGGCGCACCGGGCCATCCTCCACGGCATAGCACAGGTACGGAGCCACGGAAGCATCGGCGGGGCACCAATTCCCGAGCAATTCGCGCATCCGGTCGCGGCGGTCATGGTTGCCGGGCACGGCGTACACCGGCAGGGAAAGCGGTGCGAGCGCCTCATGCAGCAGGCTGTAGGCGTGCGCGTCCCCGCTGTCGGCCAAGTCGCCCGTGATGACCAAGGCATCGGGCTTTTGAACAAGCGTCTTGAGATGGTCCGCAACGACCCGCAGGCATTCAAGGGTGTCCACCACCCTGAACGAAAGGCCACCGTCGCCGCGCAAATGAAAATCGGAAAGATGCAGGATACGCATTTCGCTTACCTTCAATCGGTTGTGCGGAAACGCAACGGCCTCCGCGCATCATCTAAAACCCCATGAACCTCGCCGAACCGGATGTGCTCCGTTTTTCCGGCGGACTCCCTCCACACGCAACGCTCTCCGTTCCCTATGCGCACGTTCTCCAGCCTTTCAAGCCAAGGCTCTCCAACAGGAACGAACCGTCGTCACGCGCCCTCCCCATCCCGTAACAATCTTTGGAAGGGAGGAATGGATGGTCTGGAGAAGGAAGGGATGCCTTTCCTCAGAAAAGCCCTTCCTTCTCCAATTCCCAATCCCGCTACAGCATCTTACACATGCTCAACTTCGCCGTCGACGCTTCTGCGGACCGCTGCGTTGTGCTTGCGCTGGATGATGAAGGCGGACGCCGCGCTCGTGAGGCCCGCAAGAAGCGTGAACAGACAAACGTAGAGGGGATCGCCGTCATTCCACTTCATGAACAGGGTACACAGGCCGGGCACGATGCCCGCGACGAGGAAACCGGGGAACTGGTATACGATGGAGATGCCGGTGTAGCGTACGTCCGGCGGGAACAGGTCGGAGAACAGCGCAGCCTCGGGACCGAACACGCCCGCGTAGAATACGCTCAGCGGGATGACAATCGCAAGCCCAATGAGGAACAGGTTGCCGCCGCTCCCTTCCATCAGCCAGAAGGAGGGAAAGATGGACAGCCCGCAGAGCAGACTTGCCAAACCGTACACTTTGCCGCGCCCGAAACGGTCGGCCAGACGCCCGGCGAACAGGATGAACGGGCACATGACCAGAGCGGCAATCATCACCACGGTGAGCGCTTCCGTGCGAGGCACATCCACATACTGCACGAGATAGGTGATCACGAACACCGCAAGGACGTTGAAGAACACGCCGTCGATCCAGCGCGCGCCCACGCCGAGCGCGATATTGCCGGGATGCTCCTTACAGACGCGTACGATGGGCAGGCTCTTGTGTTCGGTCTTGCCGCGTTCCTGCGCCTTGCGGAAGTCGGGGGTTTCAAGGATATGCATACGGATATAGAGGGCCACGCCCACCAGAACCACACTGAGCAGAAACGCGCAGCGCCAGCCCCATGCCATGAACTGCTCGTTCGTGAGCCCCCACGACAGGAGCGCCACCACGCCGGAGGAGAGGCACAAGCCCGTGGCAAGGCCCATTTGGGGAATACTGGCGTAGAAGGCGCGTTCGCGCTTGCTCGCGTATTCATAAGTCATGAGCACCGCGCCGCCCCATTCGCCGCCGAGCCCGAGGCCCTGGCAGAGGCGCAGGGTCTGGAGGATGATCGGCGCGGCAATGCCGATCTGGGCGTAGGTCGGGACAAGGCCGATGCCGATGGTCGCCAGCCCCATGATGAGCATGGTCAGCACCAACATGCTCTTACGTCCGAGCTTGTCGCCGAAGTGGCCGAAAACGAACCCGCCGAGGGGACGGGCCAGATAGCCGATGGCAAAGGTACTGTAGGCCAGAATGGTGCCTATGAACGGGTCGGTGGTGGGGAAGAACAGCTTGTTGAAGACGATGCCCGCCACAACCCCGTACAGAAAGAAGTCGTACCATTCGATGGTGGCTCCGAGCAGACTGGCAAGGACGACCTTGCGGATCTCCTGCTTGCTGGGTGCGCTCATGCGATGCTCCTTGGGACGGCCTTCCGCCGCCCGGGTTGCCCGTCCGCCCGTTCCGTGGCGCCGGGTGAGGGATTCGCGGGGCGAGGCCATCTGGTGGGATCCGCCGTCCGCTTATTAAAAATTTAATAAAAACTCCGCCTCATTTTTAAATGCCAAAGAGGGCTCCGTTCTGCCCACACTGGCATAACACCGCTGAAACCATGCCATCTAATCCGAAATATGGCAATATATCGTCCGTGTCTTTTTGCCGAAAAAATGAATTTTTCAAAAATATACTTTTTAAACCTCTTTTTTTTACATAGTATAATTAAAAATTTAATAAATCTAAGCCCGGTTTGACACCCGAAAGTTCTTGTGCCTATATGTTCCCCATAACAACGAAAAAGAGGATGTCGTGAGCCCCAGAACCAGAGTCACCTTGACTGATATAAGCAGGCAGTCCGGGTATTCCCCCGCCACGGTCTCAATGATCCTCAGCGGGCGGACGGACGTCTCCTTTTCCGCGGATACCGTCCGCAAAGTGCGGGAAACCGCCGAGGCCCTCGGTTACGCCCCCACCGCCAAAAAGCGGCCCTCCCTCTTTGATCGCAAGACAGTCCTCATCGTCTGCCCGAACGTCCTCAATCCTTATTATTCCACCATCGTACAGGCCATCCAGCAAGCCGCCGCCGACAAAGACTGCGACACCCTCGTCTACACGACTTACCGCGACGCCGAAAACGAAATCCGCATCCTGAACGCCGTGGCCGGTTCGGATCTGGCGGGCGTGGTGTTCACCATGATGCCGCAGTCCACCGAACTGGTGGAACGCGTGAACAGGCTTGTACCGGTCGTGGTCATCGGGGACCGCAACACCAGCCTCAACGTGGACACCGTGGAGATGAACAACTACAGCGCCGGGGCCATCATCGCACACTATATGATCGGCCTCGGGCACAAGCACATAGCCTATATCTCCACCACGCTGAACGAGGCCAATTCCGCCCGCGTCCGCCGTCTGGAAGGCGTGCGCGACACCTACCGCGACGAATGCCCCGAAGGCTCCGTAATCGTGCGTTCCCGCGAGGTGACCCCAAAAGAGGAACGGGACAACATTTCCATCGAGCACGCGGTCGGCTTCGAGCTGACCCGCAAATGCCTCGGCGAGCGGCGCATCACGGCCTTCGTGGCGGTCAACGACATGGTGGCCTACGGCGTGCTCGACGCCATCCGTGCCGAAGGGCGCCGGGTCCCGGAGGACTACAGCGTGTGCGGGTTCGACAACATCTTTCCCTCGCAATTCCTCCCCGTGGGCCTGACCACTGTCGAGCACTACATTGCGGACAAGGGACGCAACGCTTTCGAAATCCTCCACTCGAAGATGTCCGGCGAGTCATCCGACCGCAACATCACCCGCGTCGAATTCAAGCATCATTTGATTGTCCGGGATTCTACAGCCGCCCCGCGTGGAGAGGAAAAAACGGGGTAAGGAACTGACGAATGGGAGGCCGGGACTCTGTGCGGCCCTCCGTATCCTTCCGACCGTTTTCAGATGGCGCATGGCTGCGGCCTGGCCCGGAAAGCTCCGGAAACCGGGCCTCTCTTGCAGATTATACATGGAATATCGGGTAGTTTTGTATAACAGGATAATGTGCGGACAACTGCGTATTGAGGATGTTTTTCGCGGCATACCTTTTTATCAATATAAATGTGGCATAGCTCTCATTGGATGTGTTTTTTAATATTACGCCGCTAATAACGCTGGACTGCACCATACCTGCCGCATTATATTGCCTCTCATCCTTCCTGCTGCATTTTTGGGGTGCAGAAAAGATGAGATGGATGGAAACCTCGCCAGCCCTTCCCAAAGGGGCGAGCCGTGCGTATCCTAGCAGACGGCATCAGTTCTTCCTCAAATGATAAGAGAAAAGCTTGGACTCGGCAGAGCGTGCTTCTCGGCATTTCTGTAACCCCGTGCGAATACGGTAGGCACTATGCAGCTCAAAACGAAACTCCTCGTGTATATCACAGTGCCTATTGCTCTTGCCGTCTGCATTTCATCTTATATGACATACAGAACACATTCCGCAGCCATGCGGCATATCATTGAGAAAGATATAAAAGCGACATCGTTCTTTGTCGCGGAAAATATCAATCTGACCATATCGGATATAAAAAACAGTTTCCGTGTTGCCGCAAAATCGGAAATCATCAAAGAATCACTGGAAAACACGGGACAACGGGAACATGAACGCGTTGTCGCCTTCTTCGAGGCCATCAAGCACGTCATGCCGACAATCACGGACGTCTTCCTCCTTGATGAAACCGGCAATATCCGGGCGAGCCTCAATTCGCATGATTACGGCAACAACTATGGGGATCGCACATACTTCCGACAGGCAATCGCCGGAGAAACGGCGATCGTCGGCCCTTTGGTCTCACGCGTCACTCAAAAAGAATGTGTCTATATCGCTGTCCCTGTGGGCAACGAGCGGAATAAAGGCGTTCTGGTTGCCTCCGTGGAACTGGATAGCATATCCGTTCTCTGCTTTAACCATGATATCACTTCGTCCCGGATAGATATTTTCCTGCTCGACAATACGGCCCATATCCTCATGGCCAAAGAGAGCACAAAAGACAGCAAACACCCGGACAGCATAAAGCTGGATGACCACACCTTAAGCGACGGGACTCCACAAGGGTATGTCACGTATGCCTTCAACGGCAAAACCTATACGGGCTTTTACAAAAAAATCAAAAACCTGAACTGGTATGTCCTGATCGCGATGGATGACACGCAAATCAATAAGACGGTGTTATCATCCACGAAGAACAGTTTTCTGCTGACCCTTCTGGCAATCCTGATTGGCCTGCTCATCGGATCCATTCTTATTTATAATGTAGTGAAGGCCCTGTACAAGATTATCGAGTATGCCCGCAGGATTTCCAACGGACAGTTGGAGGCGACTCTGGACGTCTATGGCCAAGGCGAGCTTGGCGTCTTGGCCAATACGTTGCGGTCAATGGCCAGAATAGTGAAGCAGGATCAAGACAGGTTGAATCGCCTTGTTGAAGAGCGCACGGATCAGTTGAGGCTTTCTCAGGAGAGGCTGCTTAAAGAAAGCGCTCTGTTGAAGACTATCTTAAATACCGTTCCAGATCTGATCTTCTATAAAGATATGAACGGAATATACAAGGGATGCAACAAAGCGTTCGGCGCTTTCATAGGCAAGAGCGAACAAGAGATTATAGGCAAAGACGATGTGGAGCTTTTTCAGCTTTCAGGAAATGCCGCTCAGAAATTTATTGAGGACGACCTTCAGGTCATGAGGGGAAAACTCGATACCTTGATCCGCGAGGAAGAGGTGCTGTATCCCGATGGGAAAAGGATATACCTTGAAACCATCAAGACACTGTACTACTCGGAAGACAATGCGCCTTTCGGCATGGTTGGCATTTCCCGCAACATCCAGCTGCGAAAGGAAACGGAAAAGGCCTATGCCGAAGCCATCCAACGGGCGCACGAAGCCAGCAAGGCCAAAAGCGAATTTGTGGCCAGAATCAGCCATGAAATACGGACGCCCCTCAATGCCATCATCGGCATGAATTATTTGCTGAAACAAAGCTGTACAGACCCTGTGCAGGAGAGCTACCTGCGCAAGATGGAACTTTCTGCCAAAAATCTCTTATCCATCATCAATGATGTGTTGGATTTCTCAAAGATAGAGTCCGGGAAGCTCGAGATAGAGAAGAATACATTGTCAATAGAGAAGCTGGTGCGCGATGTCGTCAGCATCAATGAGCCCAAAGCCAAAGCGGCGAACGAATCTTTCGAAACCCATATTGATCCGGGCATTCCCGACGTACTGATCGGCGATACGTTGCGCATCAGCCAAATCATGCTGAATCTCGTTTCTAATGCCGTCAAATTTTCGCATCACGGAACCATCAAAATCGAAGTCCTCTGCGAACGTGTGCACGGTGAAAACGTCACGCTGCTCTTTTCCGTCCGCGATCAAGGTATCGGCATGAGCCAACAGCAATTGGACAAACTCTTTATCCCCTTTACCCAGGCGGACGGCTCGACGACAAGGAAATACGGCGGCACGGGGCTTGGCCTCTCCATCTGCAAGATGCTGGTGGAGCTCATGCATGGGGAAATATGGGCTGTGACCGAGGAAGGCGTGGGCTCAACCTTTTTCTTCAGGCTCCAACTTGAAAAGAAGGACGCAGCGACCCCGGCGGCGCAGCATTCCGAAACGGAACAGAGCGCCCCCGTTGAAGCCCTTCCCGCTTCCAGCTTGAAGGGAAAAACCGTCCTCCTAGCGGAAGACAATGAAATCAATCAGGAAATAGCTATTGCCATTCTCAATTCCTTTGGGCTTGAGGTGGAGCTAGCCGAGAACGGGCTGGAAGCCGTACAGAAAATTCAAACAAACCAATACGCTTTAGTCCTTATGGATATCCAGATGCCGATCATGGATGGCTATCAGGCGACGCGGTTGATCCGGAAAGATAACCGCTTCAACGCCCTTCCTATCATCGCCATGACCGCCAACGCCATGAACACGGACCGAGCCGAGAGCCTAAAGGCGGGCATGAACGAACACATCGGCAAGCCCTTTGACCCGGAAGCATTGAAACGATTGCTTGGGAAATGGTGCCGCTGATTCATACAGCCGCTCTTTACTGACAGCGGGTACCTTGAGAAAAACTTTCTGCCCGGGCGGGTCCAGATTGTCGAAACAGGGGAACAATCCCCTAGGGACAGGAACGTTTGAAGTGGTATAACCGCATTGAGGGAAGCGACTTTCTTCTCAAGAAAAGCTTCCCCAAGCCTGCCGACGCAGCCTCGCGCCCCTCTCTCCGTTTCAAAGCCTTTTATGCAGGGCTCCCTGAAACGGGTTCCCTTCAAAAAAGCTCTCGTTACGCATAAAAACCGTAGCCTGTTAAGGTGCCTTTAAGCCTGTCGAGGCAAAAGACATCCGGCAGGGGAATTTCTGTGTAGAACACCGTTTCAATGGACGGTGTTTTTACTTTTTATTGCAATCTATTGGCAAAAAAAGCCGACCGGAGGAACAGCTTGCCCGGAGGATCACGGCGGAAAAGGATTGACGGCGGGAAAAGTTCATGGTGTAATTTAGTCATTGATTAATTAATATCACCATACATTTTCAAACAGACTGCGGAACATCTCAGGAGACCTGCCATGCATCTCAGCCACCTCGTTGAAACGATTGATACGCATACCGCGGGCAATCCCACCCGCAACCTCATCGCCGGGGTTCCCCGCATCGAGGGGAAAACCATGCAGGACAAGATGGCCTATGCCGAGGAGCATCTGGACTGGCTGCGCACCGCCGTCATGATGGAACCCCGCGGGCACAGCAACATGTCCGGCACAATCTGGGTGGAACCGTGCCATCCCGAGGCCGACATGGGCATCCTGTTCATCGACGCGGGCGGGCACATGCCCATGTGCGGGCACAGCACCATCGGCTGCGTCACCGCCATGTTGGAAAGCGGCCGGGTGCCCATTACCGGGGAAGTGACCGAAGTGAACATCGATACCCCAGCCGGACTCGTGCGCACCCGGGCCACCGTGGAAAACGGCAGCGTGACCAGCGTCGCGTTCCGCAACGTGCCCTCCTTCCTGTTCTGCTCGGGGACGATCGAGGTTCCCGGTATAGGGGCTGTCCCCTTTGATGTGGCTTACGGCGGCAACACGTATGCCATTGCCGACGCCGCGTATTTTCCCGGCCTTGAACTCCGTTCCGGCCACCGTTCCGCCATCGAAAAGGCCGCGCAGGCATTCGGCGATGCTGTGCGCGCGGCGGTGAAGTTCCAGCATCCCCTCCAGCCGTTTATCAATGTCATCACGCACGTCATGTTCTATACAAAGCCGGATGATCCCACAGCCACTTACCGCAATACCGTCGTTTTTCTGCCTGACTCCCTCGACCGTTCACCCTGCGGGACGGGCACGTCCGCCCGTGTGGCCTCGCTGTTCGCCAAGGGCGAGCTCGGCCTGAACGAAGCTTTTGTCCATGAAAGCGTCATCGGCACCCAGTTCCGGGCGCGTATCGTCGAGCCCGCAATGGTCGGGCCGTACAAGGGAGGCATCCCTGAAGTATCCGGTTCGGCTTACGTGACCGGCCTGCTCAAACTGGTCATCGATCCCGCCGATCCTCTGCGGCATGGCTTCCGGCTGGCGTAACGGATTGGCATGGTTGAAATTGGGGAGGCTACGCAAAGGGAGTTCGTTCCGCTGCGAGATTAAAGAAACGTAACTCATCGTCAAAATAAATTTATCCCGTGTTTCCCACTGCCAGACAAGCGTTTTCTTTCGGCGGCTTGCCGCCGAAAGAAAACGCGCAGCCGGGTCAAGGGGCGGCTCGCCCCTTGCGGAGTGCAGAGGCAGCGCCTCTGCCGGGGGTCCTAGGGGCGGAGCCCCTGGGCAGAAGACGGCAGGGAACACGAGGCTTGCAGAAAAACAGGGCAGTCCGACGCCATGCGCGCGGACCGCCCTGTTCTCGTTGCAGCGGCTGGAAATCAGCTTTCCGGTGTCATCAGCGAATCGAGCATGACGGCAGGCGTATCCAGCAGGCCATCCAGCTCATCACGCAACTTGTCGATCTTTTGCAGCAGTTTGAGGGCTTGGCGATGCACGGCGTGTACGGAGGCAAGCATCTCCTCGTTCGGAATCGGAATCGGCAATGCCGCGATATCCGCAACCCGAATCTGCGGGATGCTCGTTCCTGAAATGTTTGAGCGCAGATAGTTCAAGGCCCGCGGAGAACGCAAATAGTGGAATAGCCAGATCGGATCGATACATTCCGTACGGATCAGATAAAACGTCTGGCTCGGCAGCCAGTTATCGCCGCACTGGGTCACGATGCCCACCTTGCCGAGGGATTGCAGCGAGCCCTTGCAGGTGAGCAGGAGATCACCCTCCCGAAGCCGGGCGATCCGGCGCGAACGCGGCAGGGGCGCGGCATCCGGCACGAGGCGGCTGGCGTCGGTAACGAATCCGCTTTCATCAATATCGGCAAGGGTGACTTCTCTATAGATGTTGGAAAGTTCTCCGTCCCCGGCCTTGGCGAGCATCTGCCCCCGTACCAGCGCCGCACACCCGCCGAGGGATTCCTCCCGTAAGGACGGGGCCGAGGTCTGCACCAGCGGGCTCGACTTGAGGCGCAGATCGCAGCCACGCCGGATCAGAGCCTCATAATCCACGTTTTCCGCCGGGGGCTTGGGCGTCCAGCGCGGCAGCCGCCCGATGGGGCGGTCGCACGCCTGCGCAAGGATGGGATCGAGGTAGCTGATCTCCAGCCCCTGACGGCTCGGCACGCACCAATCTTTGGCATTGACCAACCGTACCGTGCGGCCCGGCTCGGAAGGGCCGAGCTGAAGCAAGGCGGGAAGGGTACGCGGGATGATCCCGCCGGGAAGCTGTGTGACGGAGTACAACGAGCCGTTTTCGATGAGCCGCTGCTTGAGGTGCAACGTGCGGGGGCTGGCGCTGCTGAGGAACGACCAGTTCGTCATGACCACCGCCCCCTGATAGGATTGGTGATCGAGCTGGCGCAGGAACGTGCCGAGTTCGGCGTTCCGGGAATCGGAATCATGGATGGCGATGTGACCCGCGTTTGCCGGGTACAGGCTGGAAGGGCCGAGGCCTTTGACCTGCCCCCCCGCGATGGCTGCGATGTGCGGGACAAGCGCGCTTTCCCCAGTAAAACAGACTTCCCGCCCCTTGGAGGCGAACCAGACGGCGAACTGGAGCGTACGCGAGCCGTGGCAGACCACCGGCGCGTCTTCGTCGCCCGGAAGCATGTGGCTCATCAGGTCCGCAAGCTCAATGGGCAGGAGCTGCCTCCATCCGGTCAGGCGGTCCATTTCGCTGAGCGCCGCGATGAGCATCAGCACGGGCGACGCACCATCAAGAGACGGCGAAACAATGTTCTTACGGATATGATCGCACTGGTTTTTCCCCGCGATGGGCAGGCCGCTGAAACAGCCGAGCAGAATATCCCTCAGATCGATGGGTGAAAGCTGGCGATGGACGGCATACAGCTGAGCCGCGAAATCCATGCCTTTTTTGAGCGTGACGTTATCGAAAAGCATACTGAGCCTTTGTAAGACAGTTGGGAAAACCGAGGAAAGAAAAAGACTGGACCTCGAACACGCTTCTACGCGTTTTCTGTTGTATAGCCAGTCTCAATGGAAAGAGCAAGTTTATATGTTGAAAATTATCTTGTTAAAATATGATATGTTATCATATTTAGATTTCGTAAAATAAAATTATCTGTTGACTATTTTTTGCTTATGACTGAAAAAGAACTCATGCTTCTTCGGACACACGGATTCAGGAACTCCAACCGAAACGCCGGAGCACCGCATGAGCTTTCCGCTTTCCATCGTCATTTGGGATTATGACCCCGAACGCATTGCGGAAATCGACCGCAACCTTCACCTGGCCCTGCGTGAGCTGAACCTCCGGGGCACGGTGTCCAGCCTGTCCGAACCGCCGCTCATGTCCCGCGAAGGGCTGGTCGGCCGGGAACCCGTCCTTGAAATCGGAGATGTCTATTGGTCCTTACGGCCGGGAAAAACCATCTCCAAAGAAGCCTGCCTCAAGCTGCTTTCACGAATCGTCCAAGAAAAGGGCTGAAGCCCTAACCGTATAGGAGGTCCTGTGAAAATGCTTCTTTCTGGTAGAACCGCGCTTGGCCTGCTCTTTTTGGGCATCGGCGCCCTGCTCCTCCGCGAGACGTACGCGGTCGACGTCGGCGCATTCGCCGTCCCCGGCGAAATGGGTACGATGACCTACCCCCGCATCCTGCTGTTCGGCTGGATCGGCCTGTCGATCCTGTATCTGCTCAACCCCGGAAAGCCGTTCAACGCCCACGATCTGCGGGCCAGCCTGCCGGGCGTTTCCAAGGTCGTCGCGTCCATCGCCGTTTATATCATCCTGTTCGCTACGGTGGGGCTTCCCCTCGGGACGTTCCTCTTCCTGCTCCTTTTCTTCTATCTGATGCGCTACCGGGACATCCGGCGCATGATCCCCTTCGCCCTGCTCGGCGCGGGGCTGACCTGGCTGGTGTTCGAGAAGATTCTGGGCGTCGTCGTCCCGCAGCCCTTCTGGGTCGGCCTGTTCTAACCCTCGGGAGAACCGTATGTTTTCCGATATCATGCACGGCATCATGATCACGATGAGCCCCGACTGCCTGTTGGCCTTGTGCATCGGCGCGATGTTCGGAACCGTCGTCGGGGCGCTTCCCGGCCTTGGGACGGCCGTGGCCATCACCATCTGTATCCCCTTCACCCTGCAAATGGGCAACGCTTCGGCCATCGCCCTGCTGCTCGGCGTTTACGCCACTTCGATTTACGGAGGGTCCATCTCCGCCGTGCTGCTCAATACGCCTGGCACGCCGCAATCAGCCTGTACCGGATTCGAAGGTTACGCCATGGCCAAGGCGGGCAAGGCGGAAAAGGCCCTCGGCTGGGTCACCATGTCCTCCGTCCTCGGCGGCCTGTTCTCCTGCGTTGCGCTGGTCATCGCCGCCCCCCAGCTTGCGGATCTGTCCGTGAAGTACGGCGGCCCGCTGGAAATCTGCGGCCTCATCTGCCTCGGCCTCGCCTGCATCACCAGCCTGTCCGAAGACAACCAGATCAAAGGCCTGCTCATGGGCGTCGCCGGGCTGTTCCTCGCCACCATCGGCGTGGACCCCCTGAGCGGCGAAATGCGCTTCACCTTCGGCTCGCCCCAGCTCGTCAGCGGCATCGACCTCATGCCCATCGTAGTCGGCGTGTTCCCGTTGGCGGAACTGTTCTACCGGGCCTATGAGGTCCACGCCAACGTGGAGCCCACGGCCATCGACTGCAAGCGCATCAGCTTCCCCACATGGCAGGAATGGAAGGGGCGCGGCCTCATCCTCCTGCGCTCATCGCTCATCGGCGTGGGCCTCGGCATCCTCCCCGGCACCGGCGCGACGGCGGCCACCTTCGTCAGCTACTCTTCCGCCAAGCGCCTTTCCAAGAATGGGGAAAACTTCGGGAAGGGCGAACCCGACGGCCTCGTCGCCGCCGAATCCTCCAACAACGCGGTCGCGGGCGGCGCGATGGTCCCCACGCTGGCCCTCGGCATCCCCGGCGAGCCCGTCATGGCGCTCATGCTCGCCACCCTGACCCTGCACGGGATCACCCCCGGCGTACGGCTCATGGCGGACAATCCCGACATCGTCTATTCGACCTTCCTGTCCCTGATTCTCGCCAACCTTTTGATCATCCCCACCGCCATCATCACCGTGCGCGGCTTCGGGAAGCTCATCAAGTTCCCCACAGCAATCCTGCTCAGCATCATCGTCATCTGCTCCCTGCTCGGCGTGTACCTGCCCCGCAGCAACATGTTCGACGTGTGGATGGCCCTGCTCATCGGCGTGATCGCCTTCCTGATGCGCTTTGCGGATTTCCCCGTGGCCCCGTTCCTCATCGGCTACGTGCTCAGCGCGCAGCTTGAGTACCGTCTCGGTCAGGCCGTCATCTACAAAGGAGACATGCCGCTGACCGAATACCTCTTCAGCGCGCCCGTCGCCCTCGTCCTGTTCGCGGTTTCCGCCTGCCTGCTGCTCGCCCCAATGCTGCGCCCGCTTTGGGCCGGCCGGAGAAAGTAAAAACCTCTATCCCCAGGAGTGTCCCATGTTCAGAAAGCTGCTGCTCGCCCTCGCCGCCGTATGCCTCATGACCGGCTCCGCCGTGGCCGCCGATGCGTTCCCGAACCGCCCGATCACCATCGTCGTGCCCTTCGCGGCCGGAGGCGAAACCGACCTCGTGGCCCGTATGCTTGCGGATGGCATGAGCAAGGAACTCAAGCAGGTCATGGTCGTGCAGAACATCGTAGGCGCATCCGGCGTCGCCGGGATAAGCGCCGTCACCGGGGCCAAGCCCGACGGCTATACCCTCGGCGTAACCCCGAGCGCGCCGCTGGCCATGCACCCCCACATGCGCAAAGTTCCGTATACGCTGGATTCGTTCGACTTCGTGGGCCGTATCCTCAAGGCTCCGTACATCGTCATGGTCGCCAAGACCGCGCCCTGGAACACGCTTGACGACATGCTCAGGGATATGAAGGCCAACCCCAACACGTTCTTCTTCGCGTCATCCGGCGTGGGCAGCGTACCCTACTTCGCCATGATGGACCTCTTCAAGAAGGCCGGGGCGCAGGTCCGCCACGTCCCCTTCTCCGGCGACGCCGACGCCTTCCAGGCCATCGCGGGGAACCGCGTGCAGGTCTACACCTCCACCGCCGGATCGCTGGATCAGTATGACGTCAAGGGGTTGGCCCTCATGGATGCCACCCGTGATCCGCTGCTGCCCAACCTGCCCACGGTGAAGGAATCCGGCGTCGAAGCCTATTACAGCCAGTGGATGCCCCTTCTCGCCCCCAAGGGCCTGCCCGCCGACATCAAGGCCACGCTTTCCGACGCCATGCGCAAGGCCATGCAGTCTCCCGAGTTCGTGGAGCGCCTCCACAAGCTGAACCTCGTTCCCGGCTATCGGGACAGCAAGGACTGCCGCGCATTCGTGGAGGAGGAATCCGTCCGCAACGCCGAAGTCATCAAGGGGCTGATGGCGAAGTGATCGCCCGCCCCCTTACTTTCAACCCGAAAAAACAAAAGGTGTTATCATGCGCGAAAAGAAGAATGTCATCGTCGTGATGTTGGATACGCTCCAGTTCAACTATCTGGGCTGCTACGGCAATACGCGGGTCAAGACCCCGAACATCGACCGCTTCGCCACCGAAGGCGTGGTCTTCGAAAACGCCTATACGGAAGGCCTGCCCACCGTGCCCTGCCGCCGGGCCATGCTCACAGGGCGCTACACCCTGCCGGTGAAGGGCTGGTCGCAGCTCGACGTCAGCGACACCACCATTGCGGATCTGTGCTGGGGGCAGCCCATCGACAGCTACCTGATCCACGACTCCGGGCCGTTCCGACTGCCCAAGTTCGGGTACTCGCGGGGCTTCGACAAGGTGTTCTTCCTGCACGGGCATGAGACCGATCACCAGTATTACGCGCAGGACGAACTCGGCGGCGGCCTCAAGGCCGAGGACTACTATGAAGATCATGTAATGGAAAAAGCCGACGAGATCCTTGGGGAAAACGTCATGCGCCCGCTCATGAACCAGGTTGAATGCCATCTCAAGGAGCGCCAGTACTGGAAATCCGACGGCGATCAGCACGCCGCCCAGATCATGAAGGAAGCTGTGCGGAACCTGGAGCGCGTCGACCGCAACAAGTCCTTCTTCATGTGGATCGACTGCTTTGATCCGCACGAACCGTGGGATGCTCCCTCCGTGTACGATCCGGATCTGAAGTGCCCCTATGACCCCGACTACGAAGGCAAGGACATGTTCCTGCCCATTCAGGGCCATGTCGACGGCCTGTACACCGACCGCGAACTGGAACACATCCGCGCCCTGTACGCCGAAAAGGTGACGATGGTGGACAAATGGTTCGGGCATCTCATGAACAATATCCGCACGCTCGGCATGGAAGACGACACGCTGGTCATCCTCGTCTCCGACCACGGTTCCCCGATGGGCAAGGGCGAGCACGGCCACGGCATCATGCGCAAGTGCCGCCCGTGGCCCTATGAGGAACTTGCCCACATCCCCATGATCATGCGCGGCCCCGGCCTGCCCCGCAACCGGCGCGTGAGAGGCTTCGTCCAGTCCTGCGACGTGGCCCCCACCGTGGTGGATTGGCTCGGCATCGGCGTGCATCCCTCCATGCAGGGCCATTCGCTCCTGCCGCTCGCCAAGGGCGACGTGGAAAAGGTCCGCGAATTCGCCATTGCCGGGTACTTCCGGTACTCGTGGTCCATCATCACCGAGGACTGGTCCTTCATCCATTGGTTGAAGGATGACGAAAAGAGCGTCGCCGATGCCCGGTTCGGCATCTACGGTAAGGATCTCGGCGAATCCACGGCCCACATCCTCCAGATGAAGAAGGCCAACGCCGTCGAGGACCGCGACACCGCCTTCTACAACCGCGCCTACGAGGAACACAAAAAGGCCGCAACGCTGGACGGCGAGGATCAGTGGACCTGCACCGCCGCCGCCTCCAGCGAAGTGCCCGCCCGCGACGAGCTGTATTGCCGCAAGGACGATCCGTTCCAGCTCAACAACGTCTCCGCCAAACATCCCGAGGTCGCCAAGGAGCTGTTCGAACAGCTGAAGCTGTTCATGGCCGAACTGCGCGCCTCCTGATGATCCGCCGGTGAGGGGATTGGGCAATACCGTCCTGCCCGTGGGGATCCCCCTCTCCGGCCTTTCGAAAATACCGACATCCCGCTTTCCCGAATGCCCTTCGGGAAAACCCCTGTTTCACCGTTTTCCGCAACCCGCAAAGGAACCGGTTATGAGCGAAGCTACCCTGTTGGATTCCGTTACTTTTGATGAATGGATCAAGTCCCACGACGGCATTGTCCTGTTCCACAAAAAGCTCTGCCCGCACTGCAAGGTCATGCGTACCGTGCTCGGCAAGGCTACGACCGAACGCCCCGATATCCAGCTCGCATCCGTCGATTCCGAAGAACAGCCGGATCTCATGGCCCGCTGCTCCGTTGAACGCGTGCCTACCCTGATCGTCTGCCGGAACGGGGCCGTCGCCGCCCGCAAAAGCGGCATCATGAACCCGCGCGAACTGCTCGCGTTTTACGAGTCGGCGTCATGAACGGGCACAGCGACATCCTGATCATCGGCGGCGGCATAGGCGGCATGACGGCGGCGCTGTACGCGGCTCGGACCAACCTTTCCGTCCGCATCGTGGAGAAGGAAGTGTGCGGCGGGCTGGTGAACTGGACCCATACCGTGGAAAACGTGCCCTCATACAAGAGCATCCACGGCATGGATCTCATGACCGCCTGCCGGGAGCATGTGGAGTCCCTCGGCGTCGCCATTGAAGAAGTCAACGAGGTGGAAGAGGTCCGGCTCGACGGCCAGCCCAAGGAAATACGCACCTCGGAAGGCGACAGCTTCACCGCCGACGTGGTGATCATCGCCACCGGGCGGAAGCCCATCCCGCTGCCTGTGGAAACGGCGTTCGAAAAGGTCCACTACTGCTCGGTCTGCGACGGCACCGCCTACAAGGACAAAGACGTGCTCGTGGTCGGCGGCGGGAACAGCGGGTTCGACGAATCCCTGTACCTCGCGGGCCTCGGCGTCCGTTCCGTCCATATCGTGGAAATGTTCCCGGCCTGCGCCGCCGCACAGTCCACACAAGACCGGGCTCTGGCTACCGGCATCATCAGGGCAAACGTGAACACCACCATCACCGCGCTGGACCCGCTGCCGGACGGACGCTGCCGCGCCTCGCTCAGGGATGCAGCATCGGGGGCCGCCTCCGAGGAAACTGTGGACGGCGTGTTCTGCTTCATAGGCCAGAAACCGAATACAGCTCTCTTTGAAGGGCTCATCGATATGGAAAAGGGCTATATCCGCACCGATGAGGACATGAGGACCTCCCTTCCCGGCGTGTTCGCCGTGGGAGACGTCCGCGCCAAGCGGTACCGCCAGATCACCACGGCTATGGGCGACGGAACCATCGCCGCGCTGGAAGCCGAACGCTTCATCCGTTCCCTCCGCTGAGCTGATTGGTGCTCCGCCCCTCGCCCCGGCAAAGGCTCTCCGCCTCCGCACTCCGCAAAGGGGCAGCTCCCCCTTGACCCGGCGATAAAGAGAGCAAAGTCCCCATTCCCGGCAGCCCCCAAAAACCTTCGTCCCTCTCCCTTTTCACCGGAACGGACTCCCTGCGTGCCACCTCCCCATCAGTCAAAAGTCTTGGGAGAGGTGGGGTCCGGGGGAGGAGAACCTTTCTTCAGAAAGGTTCTCCTCCCCCGGCTCTCCGCGCTTGCTCAATCCTTCAGCTGACACAACTCCCCATTGCGTCCCATAACAAGCTCACGAACAGAGATGCCACACTCTTCGGCCGCTTCGTGACAAACCGCCGCAATGCCCCGGCAACAGGGGACTTCCATGCGCAAGACCGTCACCGAGGCCGGGCGCGCCTCCGTAAACAACGCAACCAGACGGGCGCGCATCTCCTGGTTGTCCTCAAACTTCGGGCAGGCGATCAACACGACCTTTCCTGACGCGATCTCGCAAAACCGGGCGGACGCGGGGGCCGAACAGTCGGCGGCAAGCAGGATATCCGCGCCCTTGAGGAACGGGGCGGACGGCGGTACAAGGCGCAGCTTGACGGGCCATGTCTGCCTTCTTTCACCAACCGGCCCTGCCGCCTTGCTTTCCTGCCGCTTCCGTGGAGCGAATTCCTGCACGGTGGTCCCGGAGCATCCGCAACCGAGCGTTCCGTGCGGCTCGTGCTTGCCGAGCGGCTGAAAAAGCTGTTGCCTGCGCTCTTCCTTCTGCCTGGCGACGTGGCGCATGGCTGCCTCTTCGTCGAACGGCACGGCTTCCCGGCGCACGATGGCAAGCGCGTTCTGCGGGCATCCGGAAAGGCACGCGCCGAGCCCATCGCAATAGCTGTCCGAAACCACAGTCGCCTTACCGTCGATGATCGCAATGGCGCCTTCCGCACAGTCCAGCACGCACTGGCCGCAGCCGTTGCAGCGTTCCCTGTCTATTTCGATGATATTTCTGTATTCCTTCATGACGGATTCCTCCGGGGTTTTCTTTCTGTAAGCCCATTCCTACACCGTACGGAAGCCCAGCGCCGTGATCAAGATCACGATTTTCCGTTTGCCGTAAAAAAACATATGAAAAAAGCGGACACCCCGGCGGAAAAACGAAACGCCCCTCCCGGCGCGGACCGGAAAGGGGCGAGGAAACTCTGTTTTCAGGTGACTTACTTGATGGCTTCGAGGAACCGGGCGGCGACTTGCGTCTTGCCCTTCATCTTGTCGATCTGTTCCGGGGTAAAAGAGCCGTGGCTGATGGAGAAGTCCACGATCTCGTTGAGGGCCTTCTGGACACTGCCGCCCGGGGCGAACATGGCAAGCTGTTCGTCAAGGGTAAATACCGGATGGCTCTGGATGTCCGCAACGGCCATTTCAGGCGTCAGCTCGCGGCCGGTCCATTCCTTGTAAAAACGGACGTAGTCGACGGCAAGCTCCTTGGCGGGCTTGGCGCGCAGGGCTTCGATGCCGCGCATATACATCTTGAGGAACGCCTGCACCTGCTCAGGGTGCTGATCCGCAAACCGGCGGTTCGCTACCAGCAGGACAAGCTGCGTGATGCCGCAATCCTTGGAATTCGCCACAGACTTGAAGCCCTTGGCCTCCGCTTCATAGGTCAGGGGGGCCCACAGGGCCACAGCGTCGCCCACGCCGCCGGTAAAGGCGCTCAGGGCCGGGGTGGGTTCCATTTCCTGAAGCTTCACGTCCTTTTCGCTCAAGCCGAGGATACGCAGCCATGTAGCCAGCAGATAGTGTGCGGATGTGCTTTGGGGATACAGGATATCGGCCTTTTGCACGGTCACAGCGGAACCGTACACATTGGGATAGGACGGATTCGTCCCCTTGGCTCCAAGGATGGGGCTGTCCTTGCGCACATAAATGGCATTGTTGGCGGATTCGTCGTTAGCGACCGCAATGATGTACAGGTAGTCGCTCAGCGGCGTGGTCAAAGCGGGCACGGCGCCGCACCCGGCGACTGCCCAATCGTAGGCGGCAAGGCTTTCGACGATGTTCTTGCCCGAATCAAACGGCATCATCGTCAGATCAAGCCCGGCTTCCTTGTCCCAGCCCTGCTGTTTGGCGTACCACGCCACAAAGGTCTCGTGTTCGCCCATCCAAGCGCTCGAGAGCTTGGCGGGCGCGGCCTGTGCGGCTGGCGCCAGCAAAAGAGCCAGCGCCAGCACGGCAAGCAGCGACTTTATCTTTCCGAAAATCATGACAAAAACTCCGCAAGGTTGACATGAAGGGAATCCCCCCGCGCGACGGATGGGCAGACCCGCCGCACGAGGGGCCCCCGGGAGGGGCTACATGAGCAGATTCGGCAGGAACATCACCAGCTGCGGGCAGGCCGCAATGAGAATGATCAGCAACCATATCGTGCACAAGTAGGGGAAAGCCTTCAGCGCCACTTCCTCAAGCTTCACGTCCGTAATCTTCATGGTGATGAACAGGTTCGCGCCGAAAGGAGGCGTCAGGAACCCGGTTTCGCAGCACACCACGAACAGCACGCCGAGCTGGATCGGATGGATGCCGAGGGCGTTCGTGATGGGCAGGAACACCGGCGCGAGCACCACGACCATCGCCAGCGTGTCGGCCACGAAGCCGCACAGGAAGATGAAGAACGCGATGAGCAGCAGGGTGATCGTCGGGTCCGTGGAGATGGAACCGAGGAACGCGCCCACGGTCTGGGGGATATGGTACAAGGTGAGCAGCCGCGAGAAGGCCATCGAAACGCCGACAAGGATGGTGGCGGAACCGGCAAAGGCCGAGGTACGGATAAGCGCCGAGGAAATGTTCTTCCACGTCAGCTTGCGGTAAACGAACAGGCCGACGAACAGCGTCCAGAGCACGCCCACTTCGGCGGCTTCGGTGGGGGTAAATACGCCGCAGTAGATGCCGCCGAGGATGATCACCGGAGTCGCCAGCGCCCACTTGCCGTCCCAAATCGCCTTGAGCAAGCCGTAGACGGAAAACTTTTCGCCGGTGCCCTTATAGCCGCGCTTGCGGGCGATGCAATAGGCGGTGATGCACATGGAAGTGGTCATCACGAAACCGGGGATGAAGCCCGCCATGAACAATCCGGCGATGGACGTGTTGGCCACGACGCCGTAAATGATCATGGGATTGCTCGGCGGGATCAGGATGCCGAGCGTCCCACCCGTGGCGGAGACGGCGGCGGCGTCGTCCTTGCGGTATCCCGCGCCGATCATGCCGGGGATCATGATGCTGCCGATGGCCGCGGTAGTGGCGGGGCCGGAGCCGCTGAGCGCCGCGAAGATCATGCAGGCGAGGATGGTCACCATGGCGAGGCCGCCGCGGATGTTGCCCACCGCTTTCTTGGCGACTTCAATGATTTCACCGGTAATCCCGGCGGGCTCCATGAGGAACCCGGCCATCACGAAACCGATGGTGGCGATGAGCGGGAACTGGTCCATGCCCGTGTACAGGTTCTGGGGGATGAACTCCATCGGGAACGGCATCCCGATCATCGAGATGATGGACGCAAGCCCGATAACGCCGAACAGAGGCAAGCCAAGCAACATGAAGAAGACGAATGACAAAACAAGCAGCATGGCTTAGTCCCCCCTGCCCTGGAAGTGGAGCGTATGGTTCCGGAAATCGCGGTACAAGCCCTGCAACACGCGGAACGTCGTAACGGCCATACTGATCGGGATGATCAGGTACGCGTACATTACGTTGATTTCAAGGGAAGCGGAAACCTGCTTAAAACGGGTCATGTTCTCGAGCATATTGATGCTGTAATAAAAAACAAGCACACAAAACACCGCGAACGAGAGCTCGGAAACCACGTAACAGACTTTCACCAGACGCGGGAAATGCTTTTCCAGCGTATCCATGAGCATGAGGACGCGAAGCTGTTCCTTGCGCTTCACCGCGATGGCGACGCCAAGATAGGATGCCCATACAAACAGATACCGGCAGAGTTCCTCGATCCACGAAAACGACTTGCTGAGCAGGAACCGGGAAAAAACTTCGGTTCCCAAAAGCAGGATGAGCAAGGACAGCATAATCGAAACGCAAAATTCTTCGGCCCATTCGTCGAGCCAGCGCAAAACCTTCATGATACCTCCCGGAGAATGGCGGGAAGGGCTCCCTTCCCGCCGGGGAACAGCTTACTTCTTGGCAAGAGCTTCCTTCTTGGCCAAAACGACGTCGATGACCGCCTTGCCCTTGGCGGCGTCGCCATCGCCTATCACCTCATAGCACTTGGGCCATGCGGTACGTCCGAGACGGACCCATTCCGGGAGGTCTTCAACCACGCCGAGCAGCTCCATGCCGTGTTCCTGCATGAGCTTGTCGTCGGTGGCGAGCATGTCGGCAACCTTGGTGCGTTCGTACAGCATGGCTTCCTTGCCGGCGCGGATCAGAGCGTTGCGCTCCTTCTCGGGCAGGCTCTGAAGCCAGCGTTCTCCGACGATGAAGTTGCAGCTGTGCACGGAGTAGTTGATCATGGTGGCGTACTTCTGCGCTTCGTAGAACTTCAGGGTCACCACATTGTTGAAGCAGCCTTCCTGACCGTCCACCACGCCCTGCTGGAGCGCGTTGAAGGTTTCGGAGAAGGAAACGGCGGTGGGTTCGAGGCCGAGAGCCTTGAACGTGGACACCATGAGCGCGTTCTGCGGCGTGCGGATCTTGATGCCCTTGGCGTCGGCGAGCTTGCGGACCGGGTGCTTGGCGCTGGTGGTCAGCTGGCGGTAGCCGATGTCGAGGATGCACAGCAGGCGGCAGCCGCCTTCCTTGATGGCCCATTCGTTGTTCTGATCCCACATGGCGTCCACGAGGGCGCGGAATTCTTCCAGCGAGTCGAACATGTACGGCATGTTCACCCAGCCGCAGGAAGGCGCGAACGGGGCATAGTTGTTGGTGGCGAGGTTGGCGATGTGGATGGTGCCGAGCTGGATGCCGCGCACGGTTTCCTGTTCGTCGCCAAGCTGCATACTGGGGAAGAACTGGAAGTCAAAGGCGTTGTCCGAATACTGCTGGGCCAGTTCGATGAATTTGTTATAGAAGACGTTAGTGTAGTTCTGCGGGTTCGCGTCCACGGAGGACGCCACGATCACCGTGGTCTTCGAGGCGGCTTTCGCCTGACCGAACGCAAGGCCGATCACGGATGCGCACAGCAGGCAGGCAACAAGCAATTTCTTCATGTCATTTCCCCTTGAACTGACATCGTTGCGGGAAAACTCCCGCTGAAACATTCCGCAAACGGCTGCGGAAACCTCCTCAACACCCCCGGCGGCTCCCTTTTCCGCCGGAGTCCGGGGGAATGACTCCCCCGGATGCCCCGGAAAGGGCTACTTCTTCGCCAGAGCTTCCTTCTTGGCGAGGACGATATCCATAACGGCCTTGCCCTTTTCGGCATTGCCGTCGCCAATGACTTCATAGCACTTGGGCCACGCGGTACGGCCAAGGCGGATCCATTCGGGGAGGTCTTCGACCACGCCGAGCAGTTCCATGCCGTGTTCCACCATCAGCTTGTCGTCGGCCTCAAGCATACCCGCGACCTTGGTGCGCTCATATTCCATAGCTTCCTTGCCGGCGCGGATCAGTGCGTTGCGCTCCTTCTCGGGCAGGCTCTGGAGCCAGCGTTCGCTGGCGATGATGTTGGCGCTGTGCACGGAGTAGTTGATCTGGGTCGCGTACTTCTGCGCTTCGTAGAACTTCAGGGTCACCACGTTGTTGAAGCAGCCTTCCTGACCGTCCACCACGCCCTGCTGGAGCGCGTTGAAGGTTTCGGAGAAGGAAACGGCGGTGGGTTCGAGGCCGAGAGCCTTGAACGTGGACACCATGAGCGCGTTCTGCGGCGTGCGGATCTTGATGCCCTTGGCGTCGGCGAGCTTGCGGACCGGGTGCTTGGCGCTGGTGGTCAGCTGGCGGTAGCCGATGTCGAGGATGGACAGGATACGACAGCCGCCTTCCTTGACGGCCCACTCGTTGTTCTGTTCCCACATGGCATCGAGCAGCGCGCGGAATTCATCCAGCGTATCAAACAAATACGGCATGTTCACCCAGCCGCAGGACGGGGCAAAGGGCGCATAGTTGTTCGTGGCGAGCATGGACATCTGAAGCGTGCCGAGCTGGAGGGCGCGGACGGTTTCCTGTTCGTCGCCAAGCTGCATACTCGGGAACAACTGGAAATCGAACGCGTTGTCAGAATACTTCTGAGCGAGTTCCACCAGCTTCTTATACGTGACATTCATGTAGTTCTGTTCGCTGGTGTCCACGGACGAGGCCACAATCACAGTGATCTTTGAAGCGGCCTGCGCCTGCGTCTGAGCAAGCAGCATCGCGGTACACACCAAAAAGGCGACGAGAAACCGTTTCATGCAAATAGCTCCTGTGGATAAAGTTACCCAAAATGAAAACCAACCGAAGGGTTCCGGCATCAGGGGCGGCCACCCCCCGCAAGAGAGCGCAGCGCATCCTCAAGCACCCATGCCCCCAAAGCGAGGTGCTCAGGCGCGGTGGCCTCCTGCGGACAATGGCTCAACCCCTTGATGCTCGGAACAAACAAAAGCCCGACCGGCACTCGGCTCCCGAGGCTGGCGGCGTCGTGGGCGGGACCACTCTTGAGGAAGAGCGGCTGGACACCCCGCCTTTCGGCCGCCTGCCGGAACACCTCGCCCACTTCGGGGGACGTGCGCACGCCCCCGCTGGCGGAAAGCCGGACAAGCTCCAGATCAAGCCCTCTGGATTCGGCGACGGAACGCACGAGCGATTCGATGCGCTGCCAACCCTCCTCCAGAACGGGCACGTCAACATGGCGTATATCAATGGTAAACGTCACCGACTCGGGAACGACGATCCCCACATTGGGGGAACAGGCCAATTCGCCGATGGTGCAGGAAAAATCCTCGGGCAGATCGCCGTCCTTCCAAAGCTGCTCCATGCGGAAGGCCAGCTCGGCGAATCCGGCGGCGGGATCGCGGCGGCCCTGCATGGGGCTGGCGGCGTGATCCGAATGGCCTTTGTAGACGATGCGGTGCAGACGCATCCCGGAAATGGCGGTAACGATGCCGAGCTCACGCCCGGCGTCTTCGAGCATCGCGTTCTGCTCGATATGGACTTCAAGGAAAGCTTTAACGTTCGCGGGATCGATCTGTTCTCCGGGCAGGGCATCCGGGTCGAGCCCGAACGCACGCAGTGCATCGTAGGCGGACCCCTCGGCGTTGCTCAGGCGTTTCAAGCCCTCCACGTCGATCTGCCCCGCAATGCCCTTACTGCCGAGGCATGTGGAACCGAAATTCGACCCCTCTTCCTCCGCGAAGGCGATGAATTCGATGGCGCGTTCCGGCTTGTATCCTTCATCATGGAAGGAACGCAGCGCCTCCAGCGCGGCGACCACGCCGTATGTCCCGTCATAGCGTCCGCCGTTACGCACGGTGTCGAGGTGGGAACCGGTGAGCACGGCGGGAGCGCCGGTCGAGCCTTCAATCCGGGCGTGCAGGTTCCCCATGCCGTCGGTCCACGGTTCCAGCCCGATAGCCTTCAGTTCGCGCTCAAGCACGCGGCGGGCACGGCTGTCCGCCTCCGACCATGAGAACCGCGTCACCCCGTTTCCGGGCGTCGCGTTGCACGTGGACAGTTCTTCAAGCGTATCGAAAAGGCGCTGTGCCTGCATGGAAACCTCCTTGAGTGTCTTCGGCAGTGATGGTTCACTTCGCCGCAATATCCGCTGGGGCAAGGGGAGGGGCTTGTCTTGAAAAACCCCTCTCCATGCCATTCTGCGTTACGCTTCGTACACCACACGCCCGCCGCAGATGGTCTTCAGGACCTTGATGTCCCTGATGCCGGACGGATCGATGGCTTCAATATCACTGTCGAGCAATACAAAATCGGCAAAACGGCCCGGCTCGATGCGCCCGCGGTCGTGTTCCCCGCCGCAGCAAAGGGAAGCATAGGTCGTGTAGGCTTCCAGCGCCTGACGCGGGGTAATGCGCTGATCGCCCCCGAACAGGACACCGCCGTCACTGATGCGGTTTACCGCCGCGTGCATACTGCCGAGGGCGGTCACCGGAAGGACGGGCGTATCCACATGCAGCGAGAAGGGCATACCCAAACGGACGCAGGAACCGGCGGGGTCCATGCGCGCGGTGCGCTCGGGGCCAAGGAAAATGGCGGCGTGCCGATCTCCCCAGACTTCGATGTGCCGGGCGAACAGGCTCGGGATGATCCCACAAGCCTTCATGCGCTCAAGCTGCGAGTCGGAAACGAGCTGCGCATGGATGAGCATGTGGCGCAGATCCGTGCGCGGGCACCGCTCCACGGCCTTTTCAAAAGCTTGGATGACCGATTCCGAGGCGGCGTCGCCGTTGGTATGCACGGCGACCTGAAAGCCGAGGCAGTGGTACTTGATGATGATTTCGTCGATCTCTTCCTGCGACCACAGCAACGCGCCCTTGTAGCCGGGGCGGGTGTAGTAGTCTTCAAGCAGCGCTCCGGTGAAGCCCTGAATGGAGCCGTCGGTGAAGTATTTGACCCCACCGATCTTCATGTGGTCGTTGCCGATGCCCCACACGCCGAGGGGGATGAGCTTGTCCATCTCGGAAGGCAGAAGCTGCAGATAGGCTCTGGCGTTGAGCCGGCCTTCGCGGGCAAGCTCCATGTAAGGCCGGAGGAACACTTCGGCTTCGCCGTTGATCCCGAGCCCGCCATCCTGAAACGTGGTAAAGCCTTTCTTATTGTATTCGGCGATGGCGCGGACGAGGCTTTCGCGCACCTGAGCTTCCGTGGGAACGGGCAAGCGGCCCAAGGCTTCGATGATGGCGTTTTCCAGCAGCAGGCCGGTGGGCAGGCCGTTCCCGTCAAGGACGATCTCGCCGCCGGGGACCTTCGTATCGGCGGTGAAACCAAGACGTTCGAGGCCGATGGTATTGACGTACCCCATATGTACCGAAATATGGACAACCATCACGGGACGATCGGCGCAGACGGCATCAAGATCGTGGCGGTTCATGTGGCGGTTGTCGGAAATGCCCGAGTCGTCATACCCGTAGCCGATCACCCATTCGTCATCGCTTGCGGCGGCCTTGTCGCGCAGGGCCTGCTGCACGGCGGCGATGGAACCGAGCGAAGCGCCGCAGTACACCTGATTGAGGCAGCGGCTGAACGAGGACATATGGCTGTGGGTGTCGATAAAGCCGGGATAGAGGGTCCCGCCGCCGAAATCCACGACGTCGTATTCGCCCGCTTTGGCGTATCCGAGGACCTCTTCACGGCTTCCGACGCATTCGATGCGCCCGTCCGCGATGCAGACGGCTTCGGCTTTGGGAGCCTTTTCGGACATGGTGACGATATCAGCCCCGACATAGACGGTCTTTTTGCTTACCAACATGAGCTTGCTCCTTTGATGGTTCGTGCGTCGTATGGGGGCGTTCGGAACGCAATGCGAAAAAATCCCGAAAAAAACACGCTGCCCAACTGTCCATTTTGAGCTATTGTGCTTTTTTGAACGAAAGAGCTTTCAAAAAAGACCGCACAGGAATATCTTTGTAATCGTAAAGAAATAAAACCATTATGCGGTCAAATGAAAAGTTCTTCGCTCTTTCTAAGAAAAATACGGCATGATATTCCTGTTTACTTGCGAAGGACGGACAAAAAATAACGCCAAATGGACATTTTCTGTTCCAAAACGGAACAAAGTATAAATAAACAAATAATTACAATATGTTATAGATACAGCCTGTTTCACATGTCCTTCATTGCTCATCCGCAATATTCGATGCCGACGAGTTGCACACCGGGAATCCCTTCTGATACAGGCAAAGGTATGACAAAATCAGTTCCCCGACTTCCATAAAACGGGCTTTCACGAAGCCCGCCACCGTAAAAACAATTCACAAGCATAGGCTGACCCATTTTTGAATGAAGTGTTTTCATTAAGAAAAGAACCGGCATCTTCAATTGACGCAATCCGTCCGTTGCCAACACATATTGTACATTAAAGAACAATCTATCCGTATCAAAAGGCTCATCCCGCCCGATACGGTTCAGGGGGCATCATGGCGCTGCGACAGCATTATTGGAATCCCCGGACGAACGAAGCCTGTTTCGTTGATGAGACACAACTCATTTACGCCTTTAATGAAAGGCAGGATGCCGGGACATGGAGCGACCTGCATGTCCACCCCGATTGGGGGGAGCTGCTGTTTGTCGCCACGGGCAGCATCGTCCTATGCTCGGAAACGGGAAACTTCCTCGGGCAGGGGTACCGCGCCACATGGGTCCCGCCGGGCGTCCAGCATGAATGGTATCTGCCCGAAGCCTCATGGAACCGCTCGCTTTTCTTCCACGCTTCCCTGTTCGAGGATTCCCCCCGTTTCCGGCAGTGCCACGGTTTGGAAATGTCCCCGCTACTGCGGGAGCTTCTTTTTGCGGTGGACGACCTCAAGCCGGACTTCACGACGGAAGAAGGGAAACGGTTCGCACTGGTGCTTATGGATCGCCTCAAGGCCAGCAAGGAAGTTGGCGGCCCTCTGCTCATGCCTTCCGAGCACCGTCTGGTGGAGCTGTGCGCGGCAGCCTTGGCCGCACCCGACGCGCCGATATGCATGGCTGATTGGAGCCGCCACCTCGGCATGTCCGAAAAAACCCTCGCCCGCCTGTTCATCCGGCAAACCGGGCAAACATTCGGACGCTGGCTGCAAATCATGCGCCTCCAACACGCAATGACCGAAATCGAGCAGGGGCAAAGCGTCACCGCCGTCGCCCTGGACTGCGGCTACAATTCCGTCTCCGCCTTTATCTCGGCTTTCAAGAAGCATTTCGGCAGCACCCCCGGCGCCATCGCCAAGCGCCGCCACGAGAGAGAGAGAGAGAGAGAGAGAGAGAGAGAGAGAGAGAGAGAGAGAGAGAGAGATGAAGTGGCCCGCCCCCGCCCCTTCCGCCTCCCCTTTCCGCCCGATTATTGAAAATGCCCGCAGGATGATTTCGTCCTCGGGCATTTTTCAGTTATGGCAGTGCCTCTAATAAGTTTTAGTTGTCAAAAAGAACATTTTTTTCCGTTAGTGCCTTTTCCATGAATGATGCTAGACAGGATTCACGACGAAAGGGTGTCTCTACAAACTTTTGTACGGATTTTTCTGCTGTGTGTTTCCTTTTTCTGAAACCTATAACGATAAAGGAGTCCACCATGTCCATGTTTCCTATTATGATCATCGCTGGTGCTTTCATGCTCATCTCCGTTGTCGTCGGTATCTATGGTGTAAGGAAGTATAACTAGCAGGTTTTTCCATGTGGAAATCAGGAAAAAGCCCTGAGCACTCGATGTGTTCAGGGCTTTTCCTTATCCTTATTCATCAAAAATGTATTCATATTTCATGGTATATTATCATTCATTAGCATACAAACTTAAAATGGCACCTTTTCTTATCGACCGAATTCAACAGGTTCATATCCTCGCTCACACCAAGGATACGCCCGAAGCGCAAAACCCGTCACAGCTCCCCAGACACAGCAAGACCCCCATTCGGGGGTCTTGTGCTTCGCCTTGCGGCTGTAGGCTGTTTTGTCCTTGTGCTTTCGAACCGGCTTTGCCGTCGACTTCCGCACCTTAGGTTCCGGGATAACCAGAACCATCACTGTTTTGCCCATCGGAATCGTCTCCTGTTTATCGTTGCTCATGTTTTAGGGGCCTCTGCCGCCGCCTCATCGTTCCGCAACTTTGTACATCTGAGTAGACCTCCTTTCGTAGAGTATAGGTTCAAGGCCTGCTCCCAACCTTTTCATCCTATTCCTCTTCTTCTTTTATTATAGATCCTTTTCTGAAAGATGCAATGAGCCCACCTTTGCAGAAAACCGATCAAAAGGCACCGCATCCCGCACGAAAAAAGGGAGGCGGACCTCCCTTGCCATTTCAGCTTACGCATGAAGTAGAGCGTTGCCGCCAAACCCCGCTGAGGACACATCAAGATCCAGCGAGCATCCCGACCTCGGCATAGCCGGAGGACAACACATCAACAACGACATCTCCGCAAGGAGAGCCGAGCACATCCGCACCAAGGAAAAAGGCCCACAGCGCGAGTTCCGGAGCATTGAGCGTTCCGAAGCCGGAGAACTTGATGCCAACGTGGGCGGGGAGCGCCTCACGCATGATCCGGATATGTGAGAGCGCCGGGGCACCCGCCCTGCCGGTCGAGGTCTTCACAAAGTCCACGCCCGCTTCGGCGGCACAGCGGCAAGCCGTGCGGATTTCCTCCGCATTGAGGAGCGACGTTTCGAGGATCGCCTTGACGATGATGCCCCGCCCTTCCACCGCGTTGACCACTGCGGCGATATCCCGTGTGTAGTCGTCGAAATGCCCTTCCTTCAACAGGGCAATGTTGGTCACCATGTCCACGGCGCAGGGTTTGCCGTCGACGCGGGCCACGGCATCCATGACTTCCGCGACCTTAGCGTCGGTAGACAACGAACCGAGCGGAAACGCCGCCGAAATCCCCGCCGCAATGCCGCTGCCGTCCAGCAGTTCGGCTATCAGCGGCGTCCAGTACGGGTTCGTGAACACGGCCTTAAAACCATACGCCCGTGCGAGGGCACAGGCGTTTTCCATATCCTTGCGCGTGGCGTCGGGTGCCAGCACAGTATGATCAATGCGCGCCGCAATGTCCCGCGCGCTCCAGACGGTGCCGTTGATTCGCATGGAACCTCCTTACACTATTGGGCATCCCTTCCATACACAGACGTCCGCCGCACTTCCAATCGGGAGCGGCAAGAATCTTTTTCTTGGCAAAGGTTCTTGCCGCCGGAACCCCACCCATTACAGAGAAATGATGAACCCGCCGTCGATGAAGATCACCTGCCCGTTCACGAAATCCGCCGCGGGCGAGGCGAGGAAGGCCGCCACCGAAGCCACTTCGGACGGCTTGCCCCAGCGTTTCGCCGGGGTATGCCGCATGATGTAGTCGTTGAGCTCCTTGTCTTCCATGAGCGGGATGTTCATGTCCGTGGCGATAAAGCCCGGCGCAATGCCGTTGACCTGAATGTTGTGTTCCGCCCATTCCGTTGCCAGCGCCCGCGTGAACTGGCGCACCGCACCCTTGGTGCTCGCGTAGGGCGATACCGTGGGACGCGCGATTTCGGACATCAGCGAGCACAGGTTGATCACCTTGCCGCCCTTTTCCTTGAGCATGGGGAACGCCGCCCGCGATACCCGGAACACGCTGGTCAGGTTCGTGTCGAGCATCTTCTGCCACAGGGCGTCGTCCATGTCCGCCACGGGTTCCCGCAGGTTGATGCCCGCATTGTTGACGAGGATTTGCAGACCGTTCCCGGCATCCCTGATGGTCTGCATGGCGCTTTCGATCTGCGCCTTGTCGGTTACGTCGAAAGTCAGGCCGCGCACGGTCACGTTGGGATATTCCTCCGCCAGTTCCTCGGCGGCCCGCTCCACAACCGAGCTGTTGATGTCGGACAGGAAGATGTTCGCGCCCTGATGGGCCATCGCCTCCGCGATGGCGAGGCCAATGCCGCGCCCGGAACCAGTAATGAGAGCCGTTTTGCCGTTCAGAGAAAACATGATTGCATCCTTACTATAATGGTTGAAGGAATTCCTCGGGGTATGCCGCACCGAAACATTCCAGCAAAAGAAAAATGCCGCCTGTTTGCTAAGGGATATAGCCTCACACGCCCAGCGCGCGGGTGAAGGCCAGGCCGCTGCGGGCCTCGCCTTCCGGATCGGATCCGGGGATGGCTTCGATGCCGAGAAACCCTTCGTAGCCCACGGCCTTGAGGCAGGCCACGACATCCGGCAGCGCCATGCAGCCCATACCGGGCACGGCGCGGGTGTTGTCCACAAAATGGACGTGCCGCACAAGCGACCCGGCGCGGCAGATGGCTCCGCACACGGACGCTTCCTCAATATTCATATGGAAGAGATCGAGAAGGAGCCCGAGATTGGCGGGTTTTCCGGCACGCTCGCACAGGTCGATGGCCTGATCCGTTGTATGGATGGAGTCGATTTCGTAACGGCAGATCGGCTCCAAGAGCACGTCTACACCGAAAGACGCCGCCAGTTGACAATACGCGGCGAGGCCGTCGGCCATGCGGGGCAGGCTGCCCGGATCGTTGCGGTGCCATCCCCGGATGAACCCAATGTTCGGCATGGCACCGAGCACGGCGCACTGCTCAAGATGGTACTTCGAACGCTCGAGCAGTTCGGACAACCTCCCGGCATCATTCAAATACAAACCGTCGGCCATGAGATCGCCCTGCGCTGCAAGCATGGTAGCCCGCAACCCGTTACGGTCCAGCGCGGCTTTGGCGGTACGGGCATCCGTGCCCTGCGGATCGGGGAAAAACATATCGATGCCGTCATAGCCGAGCCCTGCGAGGAGCGCACAGCGCGCCTCCAGATCGCCCGCGAACATGATCTGCGGCATGGCGCACGGCGTGGCGGCGACGGAAATACTGATATTCATAACAACCTCACAGTGCCGGTCCGGTCAGAACGACTTTCATGGATCGGGTCTTGTCGCTGGCGGCGAGAATGGCCTCTTCCGCCTTTTCCAGCGGATAGGAAGCGGTGATCAGGGGCGACAGATCAAGCCGCCCCGATTCCACGAGGCGGGCGGCAAGCGGGAATTCCTGATAGGCGCGCAGCGAGCCGCAGACCGTGACTTCCTTGCGGATGACCATCGTGTTGACCGGATAGGCCACCTCCTCTTCGCCGAGGAACCCGACATGCACGACCGTACCGCCGGGCGCGGCGCTCCTCAGGCAGGTGTTCATGCCACCCACGGAACCGGACGCCTCAAAACAGGCTTCACAGCCATTGGCGAGATCGGCCAGCGCGGGATCGGCGGCCTTGAACGCCGCGTCCGCACCGAGCCTCACCGCCACGGACAGCGGGAACGCCTCCATATCGCTGATAGCCACGGACGCCGCACCGTTCAGGCGGGCAACGGCGGCGATGAGGCAGCCCACCGGACCCGCCCCGCTGACGAACACCCGCTTGCCGAGCAGATTCCCGGCGCGGGCCACAGCGTGCAGGGCGATGGCGAGGGGTTCCACGCAGGCGGCCTGATCAAGCGGCATGGCGTCGCTGACCGCCACGCACTGCCGGGCCTGCACCATCGGGTATTCGACCATGATCCCCTGTACATGCGGAGTCCGGGCCGCCGATCCGTAATAACGCAGATCCGGGCAGAGGTTCTGGTGCCCGGACCGGCAATAGCCGCACGTTCCGCATTCATCGGTAGGGTTGATGATGACCTTCTGGCCCGGCACAAGGCCGGATACGCCGGGGCCGATTGCATCGACCACGCCGCTCAGTTCGTGCCCGAGGATCATGGGCTCACGGACCACGGCGTTCCCGACGCGCCCGATATGGTAATAATGAAGATCGCTCCCACAAATGCCCACGCCGCCCATGCGCAGACGGACGAAACCCGGCTGCGGCTCGGAGACGGGGCGCTCCTCAATGCGGAGGTCTTTAGGACCGTACAATACGCATGTTTTCATGGCGCCGTTCCTTTCAAAGTGCCTTGGTTCGGGCGTCCCGCAGGGGGAATGCGGAACGCCCGGGGTTGGGGTGGAGGAGATTTTGTTTTGTCTGTATTGCGTATAAAGAGGCAATTCCCTCCCAGCGCTTCCCGTAGCCTTGCAACAGGAAACTCCCACGCCGGGTCAAGGGGGCGCTTGCCCCCTTGCGGAGTGCGGAGGCAGCGCCTCTGCCGAGGGGTACGGGGGCGAGCAGCCCCCGAAAAACTACCCGCGGTTGCGCCCGTTCCACGCGCGGGCCAGCCGCAGGAAGCAATCCCGCATGGTCGCCACGGCGTCCTCATCGGACATCTGCCCGGCAAACCACTTGCGGGCCGGTTCGAGGAAGATGCTCCGCCCGATGGCGAACCCAAGCGCGCGCGGCGATTCGGGCAGCGCGGCGAACCGCTTCACCAGCTCGGCTTCCGCCACGTTGAGCCCGAGGAACAGAATGCCCCGGCAGTACGGATCGTATTCGCCGATCAACGCTTCGATGGCCTGCCACGTGCCTTGGTCGGCTACGGGCAGGATCTTCCAATAGTCGGGGTACACGCCAAGCTCGTAGCAGCGGCGCATCCAACGCAGCAGGCAGGCGTCCTGCTCTTCCCGCGTCTGCGGCTGGTCGACGATGATTTCCAACAGGAGATCATGCCCGGTGCTCCGCGCCCCCGAGAAGAGGCGGCACAGCTGGCGCTCGTTCTCTTCCACGACCTCGGGCGCATCCTTCGCACCGGGGCGGAACAGGCATTTCACCACATGGTTCTCAGGCCACGCCTGAAGCGTCGAACCCACGTCGGCCTTGCCCTCGAACATGAGCGGGTTAACCCCGGTCTTTTCAATGGAACGGCCCACCCAGAACGGATAGCGGTTGCTCTCGAACAGGACGGACTGGCCGTACGTGTCGTCTACGAGAATGCCCACATCGTTCTGGCCTTCAAGCTCCGAGGAGGCTTCCGCCACGGCCCGGAAAGCCAGATTCTTGAAAGCGGTAATGGCCTTGGCGTCGCGGCCCGTTTCGGCGGCCAGCGCGGAGAAGGGCTCACGGTGGTCAAAGGCGAACACGGCGAGGTTCTTCCACTTGTTGCGACGGTTGGTGGCCCAGTGGATCTGTTCGAGCATGGCGTCTTCGCGCAGCCACTTATGCTTGCTGCCGTGGCTGACGAAGTATTGCAGCTCGGTCCAGCTCGGATAGGCTGAGGAGCAGCCGAGGCGGGACACGGCGAACGCCCCGGCGGCATTGGCGTAACGGCAGCAGGAGGCCAGATCCTCATTGCGCAGCCAGCCGCGCAGGAAGCCGGACATGAACCCGTCGCCCGCGCCGATGGAGTTGAACACCTTCACCGGGAACCCCGGATAGACCACTTCATCCACGAAGCTGTCCGGAATATCCCCGGGCAGCGCGGCGCAGCCCTTGTCCCCGAGCTTGAAGACGAGGAGCGCCTTCGAGAGCCTGCGGACTTCGCGCAGGGCTTCCATCGCCTCGGTCTTGCCGCCCGCGATGAAGAATTCCTCCTCCGTACCCACAATAAGGTCGAAGTACGGAAGGACTTTCTTGTATTCGGAGGTCACCTGCTCGGACGCCTCGGCCCAGCGGCTGGACCCGGCGTCGTGCCCCTGCAATCCCCACAGGTTGGGGCGGAAGTCGATGTCGAGGATGCACTTGAGGCCGAGGCGCTTCGCGGTTTCAAGCACCTTCATGGTCGCGGACCGCACGCCCTCGCGCGAGAGGTGCGTGCCCGTCACCAGTACGGCCCCGGCCCGGGCCAGATAGTCCGGATCGATGTCCTCGGCGGTCAGGCCCATGTCGGCGCAGTTTTCCCGGTACTGGATGAGCGGGAAGTCGTTGTCGCCCCGGATGCTCAGGAGCACCATCGCGGTGAGCCGCTTGGGATCGGTCTTCACGGCGCTGACGTCCACGCCTTCGCAGGAGAGCTGCCACTTGAGGTAACGGCCGTTGTCTTCCTGCCCCACGCCGGTGATCGCGCCCACCCGCAGGCCGAGCCGGGACGTGCCGATGGCGATGTTCATGGGGCTTCCGCCCACGGATTTGGTAAAGGTCATGGCCCGCTCCAGCGGGACGCCGAATTCGCCGCTGTAGAGATCCACGCACGACCGGCCGATACAAATCAGGTCAAAGTCCTTTTCAGACATATCCGAACTCCCTATCAAACTAGTATTGCCCCGTCAGGCGCGGAAGCCACAAGGGCAGATCCTGCCACAGGATCAGCATTATGATGAAACAGATGATCAGCATCATGTAGGGGAAAGCGCCCTTGGCCACCCGCTCGAAGCTGATGCCCGACAGGTTTTGGGCAATGAACAGGTTCACCCCCAGCGGCGGCGAAAGCAGCGCCACCTCGTTGGTGATGACCCAGAAGATGCCGAAGAACACGGGATCGATGCCGACCTTGGTGATCAGGGGCAGGAAAATAGGCGCGAGGATGACGATGGTGGCGAGGGTTTCCATGAACATCCCGAGGAACAGCAGCAGAAGCCCGATGAGCACCAGAATGACGTACGGATTGTCCGTCAGGGTGATCATGGCGTTGGCGAGCTGGTGCGGGATGCGCTGCATGGTCAGGATGCGCCCGAACAGCGTGGACACGCCGAGCACGATGATGATGCTGCCCGCCGAGACGTTGGTCAGCTTGATCGCGTCCCAGAGCTGGATGATCTTCAGCTCACGGGTGATGCACGTCCCGACGAACAGGGCGTAGAACACCGCCACCACCGAAGCCTCCACCGGCGTGCAGATCCCGGCGTAAATACTGCCGAGGATGATGACCGGGGCCATCAGGGAGAAGAAATTCTTGCGGAACATGGGCCAGAAATGGGCACCCTTGTCCTCGTCCACGGTTCCGGTGAACCCGGCGCGGCGGGCAAGGAAATAGGCCATGAGCATCATCATGAGCCCGAGCATGAAGCCCGGCACGAACCCGGCGGTAAACAACGCCGCGATGGATGTATTGGCGATGATGCCATAGATGATCATCGGGTTGCTCGGCGGGATCAGGATGCCGAGGGTGCCGCCCGTGGCGCACACGCCCGCCGCGTATTCCGGCGAATAGCCGCGCCGGACCATCGTGGGGATCATGATGCTGCCCATGGCGGCGACCGTGCCCGGGCCCGAGCCGATCATGGCGGCGAAGAACAGGCAGCCCAGAATGGTGGTGATGCCGAGGCCGCCGCGTATCCGGCCCACGAACAGCGAGGCCACGTCGACGATCTGGCGGGCCATGCCGCCCTTTTCCATGAGTGCGCCCGCGAAGATGAAGCCCACCACGGCGAGCAGCGGGAACATGTCCATCACCTTGAGCATGTCGAGCGCGACGATGCGCATGGGGATATTGGTCAAAATAAGGGCAAGGGTGGAGGCCACGCCGAGCGACACGAAAATGGGGCAGCCCACGATGAGGCAGAAGGCCATAACAATCCAAAGAACGGCATCGGCGGACATGCTACACCTCCTCCTGCTGTTGACCGAGGATGGAAACGCCGCCCCGGAAATGCCGGTACCACCGCTGGAGGATGCGGAAGCTCTGGAGCGTGAAGGCGGCGGGAACGGCGAAATAGACGTAACGCAGATCAAGCAGCATACTGCCCGACACCATAGGGCGGGTGGACATGCTGTCGATGAGCAGCGCGCCCTGATAGATCACCGTGGCGTTGAACCCGAGCCAGAGCAGATCCGCCAGCATGAGCAGGCCCACGCGCACGGGCGCGGGGAGCTTCTGGGTGTGCGCGGTCACCCGGATGTGCGCACCCTTGCAGGCTACGAGGCTCGCCGCGAAATAGACGAGATAGAGGAAGGAGAAACGGCACAGTTCTTCCGAAAACGTGAGCCCGTGTCCGAACGCGAACCGGACGACCACCTGCGCCATGAGCATGATCATGATGCCGACGAGCAGGACGCCGCAAAGCGCGTCTTCAAAGTGAACGTCGAGCCATGCAAGCAGATTCTTCATAGCGGAACTCCTGAGGGGAGGAGCGGCCCGAAGGCCGCCCCCGTCAAACCTGGACTTATCTGGGGAGCTGGCGTCCCAGCGTCTTCATGAAGGCCTCAACGATTTCAAGGTTCTTGATCTGGGGATAGAACTGGGGCCAGATGCTGACGGCCCGCTTCATCCACTCGTCCTCGTCCGTGGGCACGCCGCAGAAGACCATGCCCTTTTCCTTCAGGAACTCGCGGGAGGCGCTTTCCTGCTTGTCGAGCAGGGCGCGCATTTCGACGGTGGTTTCGCGCCCGGCCTCGATGATGGCCTGCTGCACGTCGGCGGGCAGGGAACGCAGCCAGTCCACGTTCACGACCACGGGGCCGGTCCACAGCTTGTAGTGGGGTTCGGTGATGTACTTCTGCACTTCATAGAAGCGGTTGGTGGCGATGGAGACCAGCGGGTTGTCCTGACCGTCCACGACCTTCTGCTGGAGGGCGTTGAAGGTTTCGTCCATGGCCATGGGAACCGGGTCCGTGCCCCAGGCGCGGTACACGCCGATCATGATCGGGTTGTTGGGGGTACGGATCTTGACCGGAGCGAGGTCGGCCAGCTTGGCAACGGGCTGCTTGCTGTTGGTGATGAAGCGGAAGCCCTGCGAATGCCACGCGATGGCGATGGTGCCGCTTTCGGCTTCCATGCGCTTGTTGATGAGATCCCAGTTCTGATCGACGCAATCGTCGAATTCCTTGACGCTCTTGAAGATGTAGGGAAGGTCGAACGCTCCGAGGGAGGGGGCGAAGATCGAGGCGTTGTTCACCGCGAGCACGGTCATCTGGAGGATGCCCTGCTGCACGTCCTGAAAGCTGCGCTCCTCGCTGCCAATCTGCCCGGCGGGGAATTCCTGAATCTCGATGCGATCCGCGCCGAGCTTCTTGACCAGCTTGTCGTTCATCTTCGTGACGAGCGCATGGTAGGGGTCCATGTCCGAAGGCGTGTTGCTGTGCGCGAAACGGATGACGATCTTGTCCGCCGCATTCGCGGGGGCCGGCGCGGCCCAGATCAGGCCGGCGCAGACAAGGGACAGAAGGGTGAAAAGACCTTTGCGCATATGAAACTCTCCGGTTTGAGGGTGGCGCCGTCATGTTCCGAAAGGAACAATCCGGCGGACTAACGGGATTGCCGTCACCAGTCCGAGAACCAATACTGCGTCTATTCTGTTTCATTCCATCTCCGAAACGTCGTTTTGTGTCAATACATTTTCAAAAAATGTACAAAAAAATACAGCATCCATTCGGCATGAACGGATGCTGTATTTTATATTCATTTAATTTCAATATGTTAAAAAAATATAGAATCCTTTCCAAAAATATTGAGCGTCATATAGTTGTAAAATTTATTCCATTAACAAGCGATCAATTCCACGCCCGCGGCTTGCGCGACCTCCTCCAACCGAGAAGGGACGGGACTGTTGGTGAATAATACGTCCACGGTCTTGAGCGGGGCTACCCTGACCACGGCCTGCCGCCCGATCTTCGAACGGCTTGCCGCAAGCAACACTTTGTTTGCATTGCGCATCATGCACTGCGCCACGCTCACGTCCGCCGTATGGTAATCAAGCAGATGGCCGTCCGCCTCGCTGATGCCCCCGGTGCTCGTGATCACGTAATCGCACTGAAAACCGTTGACGAATTCGATTGTGCTTTCCCCCACAAGGCCGTTGCTGCTCTTGCGCATATAGCCCGAAGCGAGGACCACCTCGAAGTCGGTCTTCTTGTTCAAGGTGAGCGCCGCCACCACGTTGTTGGTGATGACCATGAGCCCGGAGCGCTCGAGCAGCGCGTACGCGATGACCTCCACGGTCGTCCCGAGGGTAAGGAAAATGGAACTGTTGTCGGGGATATACTCCGCAATGGTCCGGGCGATGCGCTCCTTGTCCTTGAAATCCTCGACCTGCCGGGCATCGTAGGTGCTGTTCAGAATGGTCGTGCGGCAGCTCGCCCCGCCCGGCCTGCGCTCCAGCATCCCCGTCCTGTCCAGCTCGGAAATGTCCCGCCGGATGGTCTGCGACGACACCCCGAGCTCCTCAGCCAGCGATTCGATGGAAACGTACCCTTGCCGCATCACGGCATAGAGAATGGCCTGATGCCGATTTTCCTGCTTCATGCAATCCTTCCTTCATGCAAACCGGCGGCTCCGCCGGACAGCCGGACCACGCGCGTCCACGCCGCATCCTCAATGACGAAATCCGGCCCGGTTTCGAGCAGCGCCCCGCGCCGCCCATACCCGTACAAGGCCGCAGCCGTGGCCATGCCCGCCTCCTGCCCTCCCCGCATGTCGAGCGCCGAGTCCCCGACCATAATCGCCGTCCCCGGCTCCACGCCGTGGCGTTCCATGAGCAGGGCCAGCATCCCGGCCTTGGAGAGCCGCCGCCCCGGCAGCGAGTCGCTGCACGCGAACCCGGCCAGAAACGGCAGAAGACCCCGGGCGTCGAGCAGACGGCGGGTTACGTCCTCCGGCTTGTTGGTAGCCACAAACAACCGGCAGCCCCGCCCCGACAGCCGCTCGAACAGCCGCGGTATGCCGGGGAACGCCGGGCTTTCGTCAAAGGGGCAGGCGCGGTAGCGCGCCCGGTAGATGCGGACGATGCGCTCCAGATCCGCAGGGGCCAGATCCGGGCAGATCCCGCGGATGATGTCTTCCAGAAGCGGCCCGATGCGCCCCTTGTCCAGTTCGGGCACGGCGAGCCCTTCCTCCCGCAGCACGCCGCCGAGCAGCCGCAGGATATCGGGGGCGCTGTCCACCAGCGTCCCGTCCAAGTCAAAAAACCAGTCGGCGTAGCGTTCCGTTCCACATCCCGTCATGGGGCCTCCTGTGCGTTGCGGTGAGCGGCAAAGCCGCCTCGACAGAATAGACGCAGCACGTTCGGAAACGGGGAGGCAAGCGCAGGCACCAGCCAGCATATGGCCTTGCTTCTTATGTATCCCGTTGGCGGTTGTCAATCGCCGCACAAAGCCGAAAGGCCCTAGATGCAACCCCATACGTGAAAAAGACGTTGCCCATAAAAAAGCCTCTCCGCCATAAACGGAGAGGCTTTTGTGGATGCTGCGCAAGCGGTTACTTCTTGGGCCGTTGGGTATAGTGCAACCCCATGGACATGGACAGATCCCGATAAAAATCAAACTCGGACTGGAGGAAGGCATCGGCCTCGCTCGGGGGCAGCCAAGCGAGAATTTCGTAATTCTCCTCGGCGGACTTCTTCATGGCGGGACTGTTCAACGCCCGCTCGGAAGCCTTGGCGAGCTTTTCCACAATGGCGTCCGGAGTATCCTTGTTCACCACGAGGACACGCCAGCTCGTCTGGGAGAAATCATAGCCGAGCTCACGCAGGGTCGGCACATCGGGCAGCATGGCGAGGCGTTCCGGCGCGAACGTCGCCAGCGGAACGAAATCCCCCCGCCTGATGTAGCGCATGATGTCCGGCGGATGGCTGATCAGCGCGTCGGTATCCCCTATCAGGCAGTCGATGGTCCCGCGCACGGGGCCGTCCGGCTGCTCCACAAGCTGCACATCCAGCTTGGCAAGATCCTTGATAAGATGCGTCATGCCGATCTGGAGGGAACTGGGGGCGTTGGTGATCCCGATCCGGGCCTTGCCGGGGTGGGCCTTCGCGTAGGCCTTGAACTCCTCAAAGGTCTTGAAGGGCGCATTCTTGTTCGCCACGAACAGGATCGGCAGCAGGGTCGCACGCCCCACGGCCCGGAAATCCTTGGGCGAGGCGGACGGGCCGACCATGTTGGGCTTCAGGACCATCGGGCCCATCGCCGCGAAATACACGGTGTAGCCGTCGGGCTTGCCGTTGAGCGTCGCTTTCGCCGCCTTGCCCATCATACCATATTCAAAGACAAAGGGCACACCCAAAATCTTCGACATTTCCGCATTGTAGACCTTGCTCAACGCGTCATACGGCGTGGGCTCGAAGGGATGATACACGGTTACGGGGTGTTCCGGATACTCCGCGAAGGCCATCTGGGGCACGGCGGCGCAGAGCCAGAACAGGGCAATGCAAAGTGATTGGATCTTTCTGGAAAACATAGCACTTCCTCGTCGTGATCCGTTCGAAAGGATTCAGAAAAAGGCCTTTGCCATGTCAGGGGACATTACCATCTGTGGAGCGCGCGCAGGGTCACAAAATCCGGATTGAAAGCCACCACGCTCTCGCACAACAAGGTATCCTGTATGCCGTAGTTCAGCTCATGCCACAGAATGATCGGCGTACCCGGAGCAAGCCCGAAAGCGGAAGCGATCCCCTTCCCCGCGCACCACGGGAGGAACGCCATCACCGTGTGCGACAACGTGCCGCCCGACAGCAGGTTGATCACATCCGTATAGGCCAGTTCCTGCGCGAACCCTTTTCCATTCCATGAGCCGTTCGACGTGAACACGTTACAGGTCACAATGGCCTGCGCGCCTTCCACAAGATGCGCCGTCCGCTGGATCTTCCACGGCCGGGGGATCGTCAGCCTGACCGGCAGCGTCGGATCATCCAAAAGGATGTCCTTCCCCCCGGGGCTCACGGGCATTTCCCGGATCGTGCTTGCCTGATACCCCGCGTCTTCAAGCATCCGACGGAGCCCGCGCTCCAAATCGAAACGCATCGGCGTATCAAGCACGCTGCGGTTGACGAGGTTCCCTATGCCGTGCCTTTTGGAGACGAACCCTTCGCGGCAAAGGATGCTCAACGCTTCCCGCACCGTAGCCCGGCTTACGCCCAACAGGCGGCACAACTCTTCCTCGGAAGGAAGCCTGCGATCCGGGCCGCACTGCGTACGGGCCAATTCGAGAATAGCCTCTTTCACTTCCACATACAGGGGTTCCCGTTGTTCCCTAACTCGTCTGACGTCTGACGACTTTTCCATAACTCACCCCATGTGGCCTGTCAATGTTTTCCCTCTGCGAAAAATACGGCGGAAAGCGGACATATCCTCTTCCCGTTTTTGCGGAAAAGAATTGCCATGCCATCCCACGCGGCTCCAGTTGCGCCCGTTACGTTAGCAAAGCCACCAAAGAAATGGCAAGTGGCCTTCCCCCCGTCGTGCCCTCGGGCATATGCCGATTCGTCCGCCTTTTCAGCAAAGACGGTGTTCCTCTTTTTTGAAGCTTGACAATTTTTCAGCGCCATGTTTCATGGTACAATTGGATGAAAGAATCTTTTACATTATTTCAATAGGTTAAGTATTATGATCGGACCGATTACAGACAGTTGCGCTCTTTTCGTCGGCGGGCTCGCCGGGACCCTCTTCTCCGGGTTCATCCCGAAGCGCGTCAAGGAAACGCTTCCCCTCATCTTCGGCGTGATCACGCTGTGCATGGGCTCCACCCTCGTGAACAAGGCTTCAGCACTTCCCGTCGTGGTCATGGCCCTCATCGTGGGTTCCGTCATCGGCGAGCTCGTCTTTGCCGAATCTTTTCTTGCCAAGTGCATCAGGGCGCTGTTCCGCCTCGCAAAAAGCAAGCACTGCGGCAATGAGACGTACATCGTGAACATCATCACCCTTGTTTCCGCCTTCTGCTTCGGCAGCATGGGCATCTTCGGCGCGATAAACGAAGGCATCACCGGGTCCACGGACATCCTCCTCACCAAGGCCGTTCTCGATCTGTTCAGCGGCATCGTGTTCGGGACGCTTTTCGGCCTCTCGGTCAGCCTCATCGCCATACCCCAATTCGCCATCCTCGCCCTGCTCTATGCTTCCGCCGCCTTCCTCGCCCCGTACATGACGCCGGGAATGCTCAGCGACTTTACCGCCTGCGGCGGCGTCATCTTCGTCGCCACGGGGCTGCGCATGTGCGGCATCAAAATCTTTCCCGTGATCAACATGCTGCCGTCCATGCTCATCATCATGCCGCTCTCGGCGCTGTGGGCACGCTATGTCGGGTGAGCGCCGCCGTACATAGGGATGCAACGCCACGAAAAGGGAGGCCCGCATCCCGCCCTCCCCTCTCGCGGAGGTGCCGGGAAAACGCGGCGTTAACATATTCTTCACGCCGCTCAGGGTAGGTTGCAGTCCAACCAACCGCAAACGCAGCAAGGAGCGATCTCATGAAAAAAAGGTATCTTTGGGGATTCACGGGCCTTTTACTCTGTGGAATCGTCGGGCTTGCCGAAGCGCATGACGGATACAGGAAACATTCCCCAAACCGTCTCCTCATCCCGCCGCAAACGTATGTGGACAACTGCGGCTCATGCCATACGGCATACTCCGCCCTGCTGCTGCCGTCCGGCTCATGGAAACGGCTCATGGGGGATCTTCCGAACCATTTTGATGCCGCCGTCGAACTCGACGCCGCGGACAAGGAGCAGATCGGCGCGTGGCTTCAAGGCAATGCCGCGGACACGGGAACCACCCGGCGCGGTGGCGGGGATTCACGCCGCCTTTGAGATGTTGCCCTTTTTTATTTGGAGAGGCGCGGAATACCATTTTGATAACATTAATTTGACAAAAGTAACACCTTGACCTATACACAATCATCGCAAAACGCCCAGGGAACCGATGTGGACGGTGACAGGGGCGTTTTCTTTCCCCGTTTTCTCTTTTCATATCAGGATGTAATCCGTTTATGGCCATGGAGGAAATCCGCCCGAAGCCAGTGCCCGCTTGATGCAAAAGACCTCTCATTGACACCGTCGGCGGTGGCCGGTATACCTCGTATTACATTTTTTATACGCGTAACACTATACTCTACATCTAAGAAAACAACGTGTTACGAAACAGGATCTCGGAACAGTCCGAAGGATCGCGCTCCAAGGAAGGCAGACTATGAACAGCAGACAACTGATGGCTTCTCTCGCACGGAAAACGCTGGTGTTCATCGCCATGATGTTTCTGTTGTCGCTGATCGTTTTCTATGTATCCCGCCTGACCCCCGGCGATCCTCTCCAATCCTTCTACGGCGACGCCATGCAGTCCATGACGACCACGGAACTGGACGCCGCACGGGAACGGCTGGGGCTGAACGGCCCCATCTGGATGCAGTACGCCAAATGGATCGGAAACGTCATGCAGGGGGATTTCGGCATCTCCTTGAAATACAAACGCCCCGTCCTCGATGTCGTTTCTCCGCTTATCGGCAATACGCTCATGCTCGGCGGCATCGCCTACGCGCTGGTCTTTATGCTCGCCATCGCGCTTGCCCTCTTCTGCGCCCGGTTTGAGGACACTTTCATGGATCGGTTCGTCTGCCGCATCGGTACGGTAGCCTTTTATGTGCCCGCCTTCTGGATGGGCGTGGTGCTGGTGCTCGTTTTCAGCGTCAACCTCAAACTGCTGCCGAGCAGCGGTGCCTACGGGATCGGGAAATCCGGCGATATGGCCGACCGCCTGCGCCACCTCGTCCTGCCGCTCATCGTCATGGTGGCGAGCCACCTGTGGTATTACGCTTACATGATCCGCAACAAGCTGCTGGATGAAATCCGCCGAGATTACGTGCTGCTGGCGCGGGCCAAGGGGCTCGGAAGGACACGGGTCCTGCTGAGCCACTGCCTGCGGAACGTGCTCCCCACCATCGTCAGCATCATGGCCATCTCCATCCCCCACGTCCTGAGCGGCACCTATGTGGCGGAATCCGTATTCAACTATCCGGGCATCGGCCTGCTCGCCGTATCCAGCGCCAAATACCATGACTACAACCTGCTGATGCTCATGGTGCTGATCACCGGAGCGATGGTCATGCTGAGCAGCCTTGTCGCGCAGGCCGTCAACGAAGTCATCGATCCGCGCATGAAGTCTTCTGACGGGGTCGTGTGCTGATGGACGCCTCTTCCAACGATGCCTTCACGATCGTCGGGGCCGGGTACAGGGCGCACCAGCCCGCCATACGGAAAAAAGGCTTCTGGGCTCGGCTGAAAGGCAAGCCCACCCTCTCCGTCGCCGTGTTTTCCGTGATTGCCCTCGGCTGCCTTTTTTCCAACCTGATCATCAACCATGATCCCGCCGAACTCTTCCTCATGAACGTCAATGAGGCTCCCAATGCCGAATTCTGGTTCGGCACGGACTCTCTGGGGCGGGACATTTACTCGATCATCTGGTACGGCGGCAGGGCTTCCATCTTCATCGGGCTGATGAGCGCCGCGGTCATTACCCTTATCGGGGTTTCCTACGGCTGCCTGTCCGGGGTCGCCTCCGGCGTGGTGGACAGCGCCATGATGCGGGCGGTGGAACTCCTGCAAAGTGTCCCGGTCCTTCTGTCCCTGCTGCTGATCCTTTCCCTCATGGGCAAACCGAACGAGCTCACCATCGCTCTCGTCATCGGCGTCACCGGCTGGTTCGCCCTGTCCCGCATTGTCCGGAGCGAAGTCCGGCAGATCCGCAACAGCGAGTACATCCTCGCCTCGCGCTGCATGGGCGCGCGGTTTCCCTTCATCATGCGCAAGCACCTCATCCCGAACTTCGTGTCGGCGATCATGTTCGTGGTCATTTCCAGCATCAGCACCAGCATGGCGATGGAAGCGACCTTGAGTTTCCTCGGACTGGGCCTGCCTGTGGACGTGCTCTCATGGGGGAGCATGTTGGCATTGGCCGACCGGGCGCTCCTCCTCAACTCGTGGTGGGTCATCCTCATCCCCGGGGTTTTCCTTGTGGTTACGCTGCTGAGCATCACCAGCATCGGCCATTACTTCCGAAAAAGAAGCAACCAAGGGCCAAGCAACCTGTAACCACAGGTCGCCTTTATAAATATAGGCAACGTACGACAATCCGAAAAGGAGAACTTCGTGAAGAGGAACGTATTGACCGCTCCGGTCTTGAAAACGGTTCGCTGGGGCCTCATGTGCCTTGCGCTCTGTCTCGCCTCAATGCCCGCCAACGCCGCCGACGAAATGGCGAACACCCTTGTCTACGCCGGGGAAAACGAGGACACCATCAACCCCCTGCTCAACAACCATCAGGAACTGCCCACAATCATTTTTTCCGGCCTGATGAAGTACGACGCCAAGGGCCAGCCGGTTCCCGAACTCGCCGAGAGCTTCACCTATGATAAGGGGGCGCACACCTATGCCTTCAAGCTGCGCGACGGCGTGAAATGGCACGACGGCAAGCCCCTCACCGTGGAAGACATCCTGTTCACCTACGAAGCGCTGACCAAAGACAAGACGCTGGCCTCATCCATCACCAGCAACTACGAGGACATCAAGTCGATCACGGCGCCTGACGCCCAGACCGTGGTCTTCACCTTGTCCAAGCCCAACGCCGCCATGCTGGACAACTTCACCATCGGCATCCTGCCCAAGCACCTGTTCGCGGGCAAGGACATCAACACCGCCCCCGCCAACCAGCACCCCGTGGGCACCGGGCGTTACAAGTTCGTGGAATGGGACACCGCCGGCGGCATGATCATTCTGGAAAAGAACAAGGACTACTACGGCAAGGTGCCGAACATCGACCGGATCGTCTACAAGACCGTCGCCGTCGAAAGCACCAAGGCCCTCATGCTCCAGTCCGGGGAAGCGGATCTGGCGTGGCTGAACGCCAAGTATGCGGACACGTTCCGGGGCAAGGACGGCTACAAGAACATCGACTTCGCCACCGCCGACTACCGTTCCGCCGCTATGGATTTCCATACCGACTTCTGGAAGCGGAACGGCGACTCCATCGGCGTTCTGAACTACGCCCTGAACAAGGACGCCATCGCCAAAAGCGTGCTGAACGGCCAGGGGTTCCCTGCGTTCAGCCCCATCCAGATGAACGCCTACGGCGGCAACAAGGCCGCGGACATCTACCCCTACGATCTCAAGAAATTCGCCGCCGAAATGGAAAAGCTCGGCTGGAAGAAGGGCAAGGACGGCATCTACGAGCGCAACGGGCAGAAGTTCTCGTTCACGATTCAGGTCCGGGACTATGAGGAAGAGCGCGTAGACATCGCCAAGGTCATCGCCAACGAATTGAAGAAAGCCGGGGTCGACATGCAGATCGTCCTCGTCACCAAATTTGACTGGAAGGCCGGGTACAACGGGTTCCTTGCCGGGTTCGCCGCCGAATTCGACCCGGACGGCGTCTACAAGGATTTCGTCACCGGAGCCAGCGACAACACGATGGCCTATTCCAACCCCAAGGTCGACGAACTGCTGAAAAAGGGCCGCGCCACCGAAGATCCGGCCCAGCGCAAGGCCATCTACGGCCAGTTTGAGGAAGCCTATGCCGAACGCCCCGGCCACCTGCTGGTCGCGTACCTGAACGGCAACTACGTCAGCATCGCCGGGCTGAAGGGGCTTGATACCGCGCGCGTTCTCGGCCACCATGCCGTGGGCGTCATGTGGAACATCGAAGACTGGACGCTGAACCGCTAACCGCACGCAGCAGGGCCGTCCGGGACATCCGGGCGGCCCCGGCTGCCTTTTCGGAGCACCGAGGAAGACATGGACACCGTATTGGAACTGGAAAACGTTTCCGTTCATTTCGACACGCCCGACGGAACCGTTCAGGCCGTCCGGGACGTTTCGCTGTCCCTCAAGAGCGGCGAAACGCTTGCCATCGTGGGCGAATCCGGATGCGGCAAGTCCGTTTTGTGCAAATCGGTCATGAAACTCCTTCCCGGCAATGCCCGGATCAGCGGCAAAATGCTCATCGACGGCAATGACATTGCCCCGTATACCGAAAAACAGATGCGCAAGCTGCGCGGTTCCCTGTTTTCCATGCTGTTTCAGGACCCCATGACCACGCTGAACCCCACGATCCCCATCGGGAAGCAGATCACGGAAGCCGTGCTGAAACACCGCAAAATGAGCCGGGAAGATGCGCAAAAACTGGCCGTGGAGATGCTCCACCGCGTGGGCATCGACGATCCAGCCCAGCGGATGCTCTTGCAGCCGCACTATTTTTCCGGAGGGATGCGCCAGCGGTGCGTGCTTGCCATCGCGCTGGCCCTGAACCCGCACATCCTCTTCGCCGACGAACCCACTACGGCGCTGGATGTGACCGTACAAGCGCAGATGCTCGACCTGCTGCGTGATATCCAACGCAAGACCGGCATCGGCATCGTGCTGGTTTCGCACGATCTGGGCGTGGTCGCCCGCATCGCGGACCGGGTCGCCGTGATGTATGCCGGGAAAATCGTCGAGATCGGGACCGCCGAGGAAATCTTTTACGACCCGCGCCACCCGTACACATGGGGGCTGCTAGGCGCCCTTCCCTCTCAGGCCGTGGAAAACGGGGAGCTCAGGGGGATTCTGGGTATGCCGCCGACGCTCCTTGATCCGCCTCCGGGTGACGCCTTCGCCGAACGCAATCAGTATGCCATGAAAATCGATTACGAGCGGATGCCTCCGATGTTCCCCGTTTCCGAAACCCACAGCGCCGCAACATGGCTTCTGGATGAAAGGGCGCCCGCGGTCACGCCTCCCGTCACCATCAAACGCCGCGGTATGGTCCATTGAAGAATCCGGTTCTTTTATCCGTCAGAAACTACAAGCAGCATTTCCCCATCAACAAGTCCCTGACGGTGCACGCCGTCAACGGGATTTCTTTCGACTTGCGAAAGGGGGAAATCTTCGGGCTGGTCGGGGAATCTGGCTGCGGCAAGTCGACGGTGGCGCGCGCCATTATGGGCATTTATACCCCGACGGAAGGCGAGATTTACTTCAAAGACTTTCTGATCTCGGAAAAGCGCTCCTACCGGGAGCACAAGAAAGATATCCAGCGCAATATGCAGGTCATCTTCCAGGACTCTGCGGCGGCCCTGAATCCTCGCATGAAGGTTGCCGACATCATTGCGGAGCCCTTGGTTATCAATCGTGTTTATCCCGATAGGGTCCGGTTGCGGGCCGAAGTGGACAAACTGCTCACGCTTGTCGGGCTGGACACCAGCTACGGCAACAAGTTTCCGGCCGAGATCTCCGGCGGGCAACGCCAGCGCGTCGCCATCGCCCGCAGCATAGCCGTCAACCCCGAACTGATCGTCGCCGACGAGCCCGTTGCGTCACTCGACGTTTCCATACAGGCGCAAATCGTGTCCCTCTTTCAGCACTTGCAGCGGCAGCATGGCTTCACGTTCCTGTTCATCGCGCACGACCTGTCGATGGTCCGCTACCTCTGCGACCGCGTGGGCGTCATGTACGAGGGCAGGCTGGTGGAGCTCGCCCCGGCGAAAGAGCTTTTTGGGAACCCCCTGCATCCCTATACCCGTGCGCTGCTCTCCGCCATTCCCGTACCGGATCCTGTTTACGAACGCTCAAAAAAGATCATCCCCTACACGCATGAAACGGCGGATCTGAGCGGGGAATGGCGGGAAATCCTGCCGGAACATTTTCTGCTCGCCCGGAGTGAGTAAGGCCATATCGCGGGCCGGATTTTACATTTCCGCTACGCATTTCCCTGAACCATCCCGCCGGTAGCGCGGGGAGGCTTCATCCGTACAAGGCACGGACATGGCGTGATCTCCTCTTCCGGATAGGAAAAATTCCTCGGGATGTCTCGCATGGCGCCACCTTGAAGGGCATTCATCTCCGGCAGTATCCTTTTCAATCTCTTTTTTCCGTGCGCTCAACGATATACAGTTCCCCGGCTTTTCCCCTTTCATCATCAATAAGTTCGTTCCATTCGGCAAAAAAGATATCTTTATACGATTCGTATCCCCTTTTATGTAATTTATTTTTCAACCATCCTTCATCCTTTTCCATCATTTCCAGAGCGCCTGTATCTATTGTCCCGTTCGTTATGAGTATATTTGATGTTTTGCGGGCATCTTTTTTCTGAATGGTGGCCTGCCCATTCGGCTCAATCTGCGCATTCCATATATCATAGAGGGAGTGAACGCCCTGGATTCTGGATAATGTCGCAAAATCAGCGATATCAAGACCCAAGAGTTCAAATTTATCCTGTAAATACTTGCCTTTTATCACAACAGGAGTAGGCCTTCCCACTATCATCTTCTGACCGGACTCCGTGTGTATGCGCAGGGCATTTACCCCTAATACCAGAAGTTGCCATATCGCCAATACGATTATGAATTGTACGGTAGTTATGTCCTGATTATAAATAACACCGCCAATGATGCCGCCCATCACGAAATTGCCTATAAGGTCGACCGGGGTCATCTGTGCCAATTGGCAGCGATTGGTCGTCCGCAGCACCCAAAGAAAACCGATCAGCCCTACAGCCAGTTTGATCGCAATGTTCCCGTATGAAAGAAGCGAAGCTATCATGGCACTATCCATTGAACTCTCCAGAAACGTTCTCTCTCAAGCCCTCTAACGGCCTAGGCGTATTCCCTTTGCTCTCCCTTGCCTGTTTTTCGTGGTCCAAGGATACGCCCAGAAAACCTTGCTGTCCGTTATCTTATTCCGGAGGAGGCGATAAACAGCCAGGGCAAGAGGGTGAAATGACGCACTCCGAACTGGAAAAGGCAATCCCATCCGTCATCTATGAAAATCAAACGCTAAACGCCCTTTACATTCCAATGGTCAGCGATTATTGCTTTATGAAAATACTGAGCAAAGGTACCCCATGTCTCGTTTCCGCCATCAGATTTCAGGCATGACCTGACGCCGTCTGCGGTGGGGCTGTATGTCCCCGTCACAGTTGGCGGTGTGCTGATAGCGGCATCCCCTCCCGCCTTTCTTTCCTGACGGACATTCCCCCATCGCTTTTCCCGTATGGTTGCATACGGGCTTTTTTGTATCTTGTGCGCGGTACACGTTTCACTGCCGCGCGGAGGCTCCGGAATCCTTTCGGAGCGTTCATACACAACAAGCATTGGGAAATGTCCATGTTCGCACCCTTCCGCCGGGCCCCCCTTGCCGGGCTTACCGCACACGGCCTGCTCGGGAAACCCTCGGCCGAGCTTCCCTCCTTTGAGGCGGCCTCGTTTTCACGGCACGCCACTCCCCGCCCATCGCGGCCGTGTCCAAGGACAGGGCCTTCGAAGCTCAATGCGTCTGCCCTAAGCCTTTCGCCGATCGGGAAAACTACGCGCTTGTCGAAAACGGTAAGCCCCTCGGCGTTTCCTGATACCCCTGCCTCGAAGAGTTCTTCCGAAGCCGCTTTCTTGCGTGCCCAGAAGCATATGGACATGGGCACGCCCGTGAAGAGCCTCTGCCCGTTCCGGACGGAAGGGCGGGCCCCCGCCACCCCCAAGGGTTCCGCATCCGACGCCGCCCCCATAAGGAGAACCGTATGCCTGTAGCCGGTGTCGATGTCGGCTCCGTAGCCGCCAAAGCCGTTATCTTCGATCCCCAATCGCGTTCGCTGTTGGGCAAGGCCGTCCTGCCCACAGGCTGGAACGCGCGCGAGGCCGGGGAAAAGGCGCTGGCCGCCGCCTGTGCCGACGCGGGCGGGATCGCGGCATCCCGTATCGTCGGAACGGGGTACGGGCGCATTTCCCTGCCCTTTGCGGACAAAGTGGTCACGGAGATCACCTGCCACGCACGCGGTGCCGTCCACCTCTTCCCCGGAACGGGCGTTGTGCTCGACATCGGAGGGCAGGACAGCAAGGTCATCAGTACGGCCCCGGACGGCTCGGTGCAGGATTTTCTGATGAACGACAAGTGCGCGGCGGGCACGGGCCGTTTTCTACAGGTCCTTTCCGGCATCCTCGGCATGGAGCTGGCGGAACTCGGTGAAGCCGCCGGACGGGGAAAGCCCGCCGCCATTTCCAGCATGTGCGCCGTATTCGCGGAGACGGAAATCATCGGCCTGCTTGCGCGGGGTACGCCACCCGCCGATATCGCCGCCGGCGTCTTCCGCTCCATCGCCCGGCGTATGCGGGGCCTTGCCGCCCGCATACCCTTGCACGGCGAATGCACGTTCACGGGCGGGCTGGCGACAAGCCCTTCGTTCAGCAGGCTGCTTTCCGAAGAACTCGGCGTCCCGGTCAACGTGCCCGAGTATCCGCAACTCGTCGGAGCCATCGGAGCGGCCTTGATTGCCGCCCGCATCTGAACGGCTTCACCACCATACCTTGAAGGAGAACTTTCATGGCATACGCAAGTCTCGAACGGTTCCGCGACATCACCGGGCGCAATGTGCTGGCGCTGCAACAAGCCAAAGAAGCGGGGAAAAAGGTCGTGGGCCAGTACTGCATCTATTCGCCGCTGGAAATCGCCCTTGCCGCAGGAGCCATTCCGGTTTCGCTGTGCGGCACGAAAAACGATTCCATCCCGGTGGCGGAAACCATGCTCCCCCGCTCCCTTTGCCCGCTGATCAAGAGCAGTTTCGGTTTCGCGCTCCAAGACAGCTGTCCCTATCTCGCCGCCTCGGACATCGTGGTGGCGGACACCACCTGCGACGGCAAGAAAAAGATGTACGAACTGCTGGCCGCCTACAAGCCGGTCGTACTGCTCCAGCTTCCGCAGATTCAGGACGGGGACGCCAAGGACTACTGGCGCGCCCAGTACGCCAAGCTCGCCGCGAGGCTGGAAAAGGATTTCGGCGCCTCCATCACCACGGACGATCTGCGGGATGCCGTCCGGCTGACCAACCGGCTCCGCCGCGCCCTCAAGGATGTCCTTGACCTTGCCAAGCGCAAGCCGTCGCCCCTGACGGGCATGGATCTGCTGGACATCTGTTTCCGGGCTTCCTTCATGCCCGACTACGAGCAGGCCATCGCGCTCCTTCAGGACATCGCCGCCGAGATCGGCGGGGCGAGTGACGGGGCCGTTTCCCCGGACGCGCCCCGCGTCCTGCTCACGGGCGTCCCCACGGGGCTGGGCTCCCACAAGGTCATCCAGCTCCTCGAAGAGTGCGGGGCGAGCATCGTCTGCATCGACAACTGCACCTGTTATAAAAAAGTGCGCCTGATGATGGATGAAACCGCCGATCCGCTGACCGAACTCGCCGGACGGTATCTCGACACGCCATGCTCCGTCATGTCGCCCAACCCCAACCGCTACACGGCGCTGCGAGAGCTGACGGAAGCGTTCCAGGCGGACGCCGTGGTCGATCTCACCTGGCAGGGATGCCAGACGTACGATGTGGAATCGTGGTCCGTCAAAAAGTTCGTGCGTGAGGAACTGGATCTGCCGTTCCTCCAGATCGTGACGGACTACTCGGAGGCGGATACCGAACAGCTCAAGGTCCGGATCGAAGCCTTCCTCGAAATGCTCAACTAAGCCTCTCGGCGGCATGGAAGCGCCGTCCAGCCGTTTGTGCGGACGGCGGCCGCTTCATGAAAAAACAGAAAAGGATAGTCACATGACCAAGGAATTGAATTGCTGCGGGTTGGCCTGCCCCGAACCAGTCATCCGCTGCCGCAGGATGCTGGAAGAAGAAAAACCCGCCTCGCTGCGCGTGCTTGTGGACAATACGGCGGCTTCGGAAAATGTGAGCCGCTTTCTCGGTCGCACCGGCTATTCCGTGGAAGTACGGCAGGAAGGAGCCGACTTGTGGTGCGTTTCCGCCACAGCGTGCGGATGCCGCGTCACCGAGCCGGAACCCGCCGCCGCAACCCTCACGCCCGGCAAGACGTTGGTCCTCATCACCACCGAAACCTTCGGGCGCGGCGATGATGAGCTGGGCGAAAAACTGATGGGGAATTTCCTGTCCACCCTGCCCGAGCTGGGGGAGAGCCTGTGGCGCGTCATTCTGCTGAACGGCGGCGTGAAGCTCGCCGCCACCCCCGGAAAAGCACTGGACAGCCTGAAGGCTCTGGAAAACGCGGGGACGGACGTCCTCGTCTGCGGAACCTGCCTTGATTTCTACGGCCTCCTTGAGGCGAAGCAGGCCGGACAGACCACCAACATGCTGGATGTCGTGACCAGCCTCGCACTGGCCGACAAGGTCATCCGCCCGTAAAATCCCTTTCCGTTTGCCGAGGCATGGGTTCAGGCCCCGCTTCTGGAAAAAACAGCTCGGTACACAAAAGACTCCCCCTCCCGGCGCAAACCAGGAGGGGGAGTTTGGACACATATCCCGACACCCAGCTACACGCTCTTTAACCGCACGTTATTGAGGATAAAGAAGTGTATTCAAGCGGATGGAATATGCGTGCGTCCCCCCGAGGGAACGTCTCTCCCCGCCGCCCGTTCATGCGGACGGCATGGCGGGGGAGGACGCCTTTCCCCAAACATCCTCCCCCGGAGTCATACATAACCTTATTTCTTGCGGCTGCGCAACCAACGCTCGGCGGCGAGAGCGGCTATGGTGCCGTCGCTGACCGCCGTGGTGATCTGGCGGTACGGCTTGTGGTTGATGTCGCCCGCGCCGAACACGCCGGGAATATTGGTAGACATGTCTTCGCCCGCAAGGATGTAGCCCTTGTCATCGAGGGCGATCGCATCCTTGAACCATTCGTTGTTCGGGGACTGGCCGAGGAAGACGAAAATCCCGTCCACGGGCAGCGCGGTGCGTTCGCCGGTCTGCGCGTTTTCGAGGATGGCGGCGGACAACTTGCCATCCGTGACTTCCACGTCCACGACCTTGGTCGTCTTGAAGCCCTTCACGCGGGGATCGCCGAGCAGGGCGTCCTGCGTGGCCTCCGCCGCGAAGAAGCGATCCATGATTTCCACCACGGTCAGCTCGGCGACGCCGAGATTCAGGAGGTACAAGCCTTCGTCGAAGGCGCTGTTCCCGCCGCCGACCACGAGCACGCGCTTGCCTTTGTACGGAGCGCCGTCGCAGATCGCGCAGAAGTGCATCTGATCGCATTCGGTGGGCACGTCCAGCGCAATGGGCTTGCGGCCCGTCGCCAGAATGATCGCCGGGGCCTTGTAAACGATGCCGTCCCCATGCACGGCTTTCTCGTCTTCGCCAAGCTCAAGGCCGGTGACTTCGAACACTTCCTCCACTTCCACGCCCATGTGATCCACATGTTCGCGCATCTTTTCCATGAGTTCCATACCGTGGATCTCAGGATAGGAGGGAAAATTCTCCACCGTATACGTCGAATTCACCAGCCCGCCCGTCACATTCGTCTCGAGGAGCACCACATCGAGGTTCGCGCGTTTCGCGTAGATCGCCGCCGTCATCCCGGCAGGCCCGCCGCCCAGTACGATGATGTCACAAGTACGTTCTTCCATTGCAAGCTCCTGATGGAAACTCCTGATTTGCCGAGGAAAAGGCCCTTTATAAAAAGCCTTCCTTCCCGGCCCCCACCTCAAAACGTTTCGGCTGGTGAGGAGATGACGCCACGGCTTTCCCGCACGGGAACCGCCGCCTTTTCCGAGACAAACGACGCGACGACCGGCCCGCCTTTGCCCATGCCTTGCCGCCGAAGGGGATTCGGCTCACGCAATCATTGGCAAAAACAAGCGATTATCGAAGCCTTCATCGTAACGGATGTACAAGAGAAAAAGACAATGTGAAGGGAAGGGGGAGCGCGCATCAGCGCACCGTTCTCGAATCCCCCTTCCCCCCATTCGGCAACTTAGGCCTTCTCGAAGAACGCGGCCATTTCGCGGGGGTTCATGAGGCCGACCTTGGAAGCTTTGACCTCACCGCCCTTGATGACGAAAATCGTCGGCGGGCGTTCCGCGCCGAGCGCGGCGGCAGCGGCGGCGTTCTCTTCAATATCGATGCCGTACAGCGCGATGCCGGGTTTGGCGGCTCCGAACTTCTCGAGCACCTTCTCCATGTTCTTGCAATGCGGGCAGAGCTTCTTGAAGAACAGCAGCACGCCGTTTTGCGTCGCGGCAAGGCGATCCTTGTAGTCAGCTTCGGTGATGATCTCGATCATAATGTCACTCCAATGGGTTTCATGCGGTTCTCTCGTCACGAAAGGGGATTCCCCTCCGTACCGCCTGCCTTCACTCGAAAAACATGGGGAAGGCGGTGTATCCAGGGAGGGAGAAACCGTGCGGAAATTCCCCGAAAGCTCCCTCTCCCCGGTTCATCTTATTTTCCTCCCTCGCTCGGGTTGCACAACTCCGCGAGGGCTTCGCGGTCGAGGATCTCAAGGGAACACCGGGTAAAGTGCCCCAGAACGCCCCGATCGCGCAGGGTCCGGATAATGCGGCATACCGTGCTCCGATGCAAGCCGAGCACAAGGGCCAGCTCGGACTGCGACACGCCGGGGTTGACCACGCGGGTCCGGCGCTCATCGGCCAGCCGGTGCAGATACCGGCATACCTGCGTCTGCGGGTCCAGCTCGACGCTTTCGGTTATCTGGCTGTAAAAGGCCCCGGCCTTGGCTCCGAGCGAGTGGACCAGATTGCTCATCAGCGCCGGATGGCGCCGCACGAATTCGGCATCGTCCAGCAGGGTCCGGGGGAAATTATAGACTTCACAGGGTTCCAGCGCCACCAGCGACGCGGGATGCGAAGGGGAAACATGCAGCAACACGATTTCGCGGAAGAGGCACCCCGGCTCGATATAGAGCACGATGCGCTCCTTGCCCGTTTCGGAAAGATTCAGGAGCCGTACCCTGCCCTTCTCCAAAAACGAGAAGGTGGAGGTTTCGGGATCGTCTTCCCACTGGTAGGACTTGCCTACCATCTGACGCTGGCCTAGATGCAGGACCGAACGCCACGGGCTGTTGAGATCCCGGATGCGGAAAACCGGGCCTTCCTGCTTGCAGAATCCGAAACGGTTCATGTTTCCTCCTTTTCACCCCTCCCTACAGGTTCATCATAGGCCAGATAAAGGTGGCGACGAACGCCACGATCAGGCTGGCCAAAACCATACGCGTCAGCATGATACCGATAAGGTAACGGACGCGGACGTATCCGGTCGCGAACATGATCAAGGCCGGGGCCAGCTCATACGGCAGGAAGAACTGGTCAAGCCCGTACAGGAAGCTGTACAGGATGGGCTTGATCCCAAGGTTCAGCGAGGTGGCGATTTCGGCCATGGGCACGCTCAGGGACGTTGCCGCCGCGACAGGCGTCAGCACGAGGTTGGCGACGACGCCCACCCAATAGGCGAACATGGACGAACCGGCATTGCTGTCGATCTGCTGGAGGTAGGGCACCAGCTTCCCGGCCAGCCATGCGGGGATGCCGAGGGTTCCCGCCACAATGCCGATGGCCATGCAGCCCGCGATAAAGAACAGGATGGGGAACTGCACCTTCTTGAGATCGCTGGCTTCCATCAAGTTGAAGATAGGGGTGAACCCAAGCAGGACCATGCTGCAGAAGGCAAAGTAGCCGGGGATACCGTGCCACGGTTCGCTGATAAAAGCCACCAGCGCGAGCAAGGCCAGGACGAGGGTCTTCTTTTCGTCGCGGCTCATCTTGCCGAGAGTGGCGAGTTCCGCTTCGGCACAAGCGCGGCAGCGGGAAATGTGCTCGCCAAGCTCACGCCCGCCGAAAAGGTGCAGGATGGTATAAGCCAGCAGCGCGTGCCCGATCTGGTAAGGCAGATTTTCGCTGTAGAAGCCCAGCCATGTGAACGGGACGCCCATGTCCTTGACCATGAGCAGGCCGATGATGCCCGTGTTGTTGGGCAGGTAGGCAGCCGAAGAGATGGTCGCGCCGAAGAAAGCGGCAAGGACGATGGTGGTCGCGGAACGGGAAGTCACGGACAGGTTGAGGCTCTGGCACATGCCGGTGGCTATGGCCATGAACAGGATGTCGACCGTGATGACGTCAGGGATGATCGCGCTGACGATGAATCCGGCGAGCAGGAACGCGATGTACATGCGAATGGGGGTGGTCCCCACGCGGCTGATGGTGAACAGGGCAATACGGTTGGCGAGGCGCGTCTTTTCCATAAGCACGCCGATGAGCATACCGCACATGCACAGCCACGGGATGGGGGTGGTCCAGCCGACGAAAGCCACATCCGGGGCCGCGATGCCCGTCAGGATGTAGTACATCAGGAGCAGGACGGCGGTGACGAAGTTCGGCAGCAGGTCAAAGGCGAACATGCCGATCGCCATGATCGTCCCGAACCAGTAGAGGTTCACTTTCGGCGTGCTCGGGTCATAAAAGCACCAAGCCACAAAGAGGCCACCGAGCAGGCTCGTCAGCCAGCCTATCCACTTTCCGGACAGCTTGTTGGTCGCAACGGCAGTTGTCATATGCGCTCCGCGCAGTGCATGGAATAGAGTGAGATATATGGAAAAGGAAGCCCCGCAGCCCGGCAAGGATCCGGCACCTCCCCAACACAGTGAACAAGGGTTCGCTAAAAACAAAAACCTTAGGAAGGGGAGGGATTGGGGGGTTGGGGAAGGGAGGGGAAACCCTTCCCCCAGTTCTCCCTTTCTTCCTATCCTCAGCTCGTGCGGATTTCGCCGATGACGAGCTTGAGCTGCTGGAGCATCTCGCGGGCCTTGTCGGGATTCTGATCCGCGATGTTGTTGAGCTGGAAGGGGTCGGCCTTGCGGTCGTACAATTCATCATGATCGGGCACCTGCACCTTCGCGCCAGCCGTGCAGGTCCACATTTCTTCCTTCATTTCGGTGCCGGAACCGGCGATGCAGTCCACGCTGTCCTTCACGTCCTCGCTCACCAGCCAGTGCACGTAGGAGTAATCCTCGGTGATGAGGGACCACGACATGCCGTAGTACCCGGCGATGGCGCAGTCGCGCACGGTGTCGGTCTCGCCGCGCATCACGGGCAGGAGGCTGATGCCCTGCATTTCCGAGGTGTCATAGGTCGGGAAGCCGAAATCGCTCGCCTTCTGCGGCGTGCCGAGCTCTCCGAGCGCGTCCATGATGGTCGCGGTCACGTCCACGTTCTGCACGAAACTCTTGATGCGCTTGCCGCCTTCGATGCCGGGGACGTGCATGATCAGAGGTACGTGCACGAGTTCCTCATACGGCCAGGGACGGCACTTGCGCATGATGCCGTGGCCGTGCTCGCCTTCGCCCATCGGCTGGCCGTGGTCGGACATCAGCACGATAAGGGTTTCATCCCAGAGCCCCTGAGCACGGATGGAGTCGAGCAGTTCGCCCACCCACTTGTCCACCTGCGTGATCTTTTCCATGTACAGGGCGCGGATGTGCTCGCATTCGCGTTCCGTGATGCGGCCCTCGATGGGCGTCCACGGCGCGAGCACCAGCGGGTTGCCGACGTATTCGGGATCGTAGGGGCAGGGTTCGCCCTTCCACACGGATTCCGGGTCCCAAGGTTCGTGCGGATCAAAGGAGTCCACCCAGAGCAGGAAGGGGCGGGTCTTGTCGCGGCGGTTGGACAGCCAGTTTTGGGCATCCGTCATGACGCGGGAAATATAGCTGTCTTCGGGCTTGCGGAACTGCTGCTGGCGCAGGAAGCAGCCGATTTCGTCGAGGAGCTGCGTGCTGTCGTCGTCGATGACTTCGCCTTTTTCATTGAAAACCATCGTGGGGGAGGTGTAGTCTTCCGGCTTCAGCGCGGGATCCAGCGGCACATCGGCAAAGCTGGTGTGGTCGAGCTCCTGGCCGGGGTTGAAGCTCACGAAGTCGAAACCGCGGGAATAGCCGTACTTGGGCAGGCGCATGGGCGGGGTGTCGTAGACGAGGGCCGTCTGCATGTTCTTGCCCCACATGATGTCGGCGACGGTGGTGTCGTCAGGAGCGAGAGGCTGCCAGCCGCCGTAAGGCAGGGTGAAGCGGCCGGTCATGAGGGCGCGGCGCACGGGCACCGTGGGCAGGCCTTCACTGTAGGCGTTTTCGAAGAGGAAGCCCTGACGGGCGAGGCGATCGATATTGGGGGTCTTCACAACCTTGTTGCCGTAGCAGCCAAGGTAGTTGAACTGGAGCGTGTCGAGCATGATCAGCACGACGTTCTTGATCTTGCGGTCTTCTTTCATGGCGGTTCCTTCCGTAGAGAGGGTTGGAGGGTCGCTGTGCGACCTTGTTCTTGCATTCACAATACGGATTTCAGGGACATTTTCTGTCTCCCAAGAGACACTTTTCACCTTTTCCGATTTTTTCACGAAAGCTCCGGAGGAATCGAGAAGCCGGAACAGGGCCGTTTATAAAGTATAATACTATATGTTCATTAGCTTTTTTATGATAAAAAAAATGAACGCTCCGATTGGCCGAAAACCCTTGAGCCACAAAGGTTTTGAGTGGAATGGAGGCATTCAGCAAGGATCTTTTCTTCACATGGCAAAAGAACGAAACAACTTGCGGAGATGATGGTATGTTATTCAGAATCGGGAAGCGGAAAGGGCGGCCCGCCCCCCCGAAGGGGACACCTCTTTCGGCTGGATGCATTGTGCAGCTCCCGACGCCACCCCATACGCGGAAACCCGCCACCCTGTTTCGCCCGGCGGAGAAACCTTTTCAATCGGGCCGATCATACCCCCAGAGCACCCGGCTCTACCGCACAGAGCGGGCACATCAGCAAGCCAAGCGTCTCTTGACCACAACAAGCGGGCGGCATCTTGAGGATACCGCCCTGCTACCTCCGCCCAAGAACCGTATCCCTCCGCAACGGGAACGGTTGTGGAATAACTTCCGGCATCAAGCGGCATTTCCGCTTGATGAATGGCACCCGTAAGCCTATACTCTATGCTATCGGATGTTTTGCCGGCTTTTATATTCTTTGATACGATGCGTGCCGGACTTTTTCCGACATGCGGGGGGGGGCATCCCCCGGAGTGTCTCCACACCCTATCCAAGAGAACAGTGGAATGAACAGGCTCCAGGAATTCCTCGACAACCCGCACATAATCACCGGAACTGCCACCGTTGCCGCAGATCCGCAGCTTACCTTGATCGCGGCGAACAAGGCCCTCTATACGCTTGTCGGGGAAACCGCTGAGTCGTGCCGCCAACAGGGCAACTCCCTCCTTCCTTGGATCGAACAATCTTCCGCCGTGCGCCTCATCGGGCTCCTCGCCGGGCACCCTCCCCTTTTCGACTGGGAAGGGGTGCTCGTCCGCAAAGACGCCACCTCCGTCCGCATCCGCCTCTCCGGCACGCGCATGGAAGGCGTCCTCCACGAAGGCCAGTACCCCGTTTACCTTTCCGCCTTTACCGATCTCGCCTGCGTGGAGGAGATGCTGCGCAGCGCCGAATACGAGCGCCGTAAATACGCCCTCATCGCCGACATTTCCGAAGATCTGCCCTTTGAATACGACTTTGAGACGGATACCATCGCCTACACCCAAAAGTACCAAAAGGTCTTCGGGCACGAACCCGTTATTCCCCGTTTCCGCGAACGGCTGGGCAGAGGCGAGGCCATCGATCCCGTAAGCGAGGGGTTCCGTGAACCTTTTCTCGCCCTCGACGCCGAAAAAGCCTCCACCGAGGCCGCACCCGAACGGTTCCTGCCCACCCACTCAGGCCGCAAGCGCTGGTTCGCCCTCTACAGCACCAACATCCTGGACACCCTCGGCAAGCCCGTCAAATCCGTGGGCGCGTTGCGCGACATCGACCGGCAGAAGCGCGAACAGCTCAGGCTCCTTGATAAGAGCCGCACCGACTCCATGACCGGGCTTTACAACAAGGTCACGACCGAAGAGGAAATCCGCATCGCCCTGCGCGACGCAAGGCCCGGCAGTTCCGGCGTGCTGTTCATGATCGACATCGACAATTTCAAGGACGTCAACGACAGCATGGGGCACCTCGCCGGGGACTCCATCATCATGGAAATCGCCCGCCAGCTTCGGCGCACCTTCCGGCAGGACGACATCATCGGGCGCGTGGGCGGCGACGAATTCCACGTCTACATGCGCGACGTTTCTGAAATCGCGGGTATCCGCACACGCGCGCAGTCCCTCTGCTCCTCCATCCGCAACCTGTTTAAAAACAGCAATATCGACAACGCCGTCTCCGTCAGCGTGGGCATCGCCGTTACCGAGCGCCCCATCGCCTATGAGGATCTGTTCCGGCAGGCCGACGTCGCCCTGTACCACGCCAAAGGGAACGGCAAAAACCGTTACGAATTCTTCGGCCAGTCCTCCGGCGGAGACGCCGACGGCGTCCAGACATCCGCGCCCCTCGCCGTCAACACCGTCCGCAACAGCATCATGGTGGACATCATCGATATCCTCTTCAGCATGTACGACATGCACGAAGGGATCGACAAGGCGTTGCATTTCATCGGAAACGCCTTGCGCGTGGACAAGATTCTCATCTTTGAATACTCGCTCGACGGGAAGGCCGTCAGCATCGCGCATGAATGGTGCTCCGATCCGAAATGGAGCACCAAGGAGCAGTTCCAAAACGTCCCCATCGACAAAATCGAGCTGCCCAAAACACGGGACTCCAGCGGCATCTATTATTGCAGCGATTTTTCGGAAGTCCCCCCGGAAGAAAAAACGTTCATCCTCGACGACACCATCTCCTCGCTCCTCCAGTGCGACATCGTGCGCGACGGGCACGTGGTCGGCCATATCGGCTTCGAGGAGCGCGGCAACCGCCGCATATGGACGCAGCAGGAAGTGGACGCCCTCATCCTCATGTCCAAAATCATCGGGGAGTACATCCGGCAGCGCCGCTCCGCCAGCCTTTTGCGCGAAAGTTACGAATCCACCCGCAACATCCTCAACAGCCTGCCCAATACGGCGGTCTACGTCATCGACGCCAACCACCGCATCGTCTACTTCAACGATACGGTCGCCCGCGCGTATCCCAATGTCAAGCTCGGGGTGACCTGCTTCGAGGTGTTTTGGGGCAAATCCAATATCTGCTCCTTCTGTCCCGTGACAAAACACGGCGGCGGGGAGGCGTTCACCACCCTGCATGAGCACCCGCCCTTCAAGGGCATCTGTGAAATTTCGGTTTCCGGTATCCTTTGGGAAAACAAGGAGCCCGCACACGTCGTGCTCATTTCAGAGCGCCTTCTGACGCCCGAGGAGCGCAAGGCCAAGGCCAAGCGCGATTCCTTCGCCCGCGCCCTCTGCGAGAGCTATCATTATGTCGTGGACGTGGATCTCGGCACCGGCCATTTTGAGCTTCTGGCCAACCGCAATGACCTCGCCACCGACACTTCGGGCGATTACGCCGCCCATTTCGAGCTGTTCTTCGGCCATATCCTCCCACAGTACCGTGACGCCTTCCGCGAACACTTCTCCCTCGAAGGGCTGCGGGCAGCCTTCGCGGCAGGCGTAAACGACAGGAATATCCATCTCGAATACCAGTTTGCCGAGGAGGCCGGGCCCCGCTGGCGTACCCGCATCGCCTTCGCCTATACGCAGGACGACGGCTCGTGCCACGTCCTCCAATGCATCCGGGATATCAACGAGCAGAAATGCGCGGAATTCACCCACAGGCGGGACGAAGAAAACCTTCAAGTAGCCCTTCAGAACAGCTACGCCAAGATCTACCGGATGAACCTCGCCGCCAACCAGCTGACCTGCCTGTTCTGCAACACCAAGCTGCTCGCGCCCATCGATGTCAGCGGCGAATTCGACAAGGACATCATCACGGTCATGAAAACCCGCGTCCATCCGCGGGATCGGGTGGTCTTCCGGAATTTCTTCACCGCCGAAACCATCCTCAGGAAACTCGACGCCGGGGAAGAGCTTTCCGTCGAATACCGCAAGCTCGGCCTTGACGGGACCTATCACTGGATGCTGGCGCTCATCGTGCCCTTGCCGACCGGCAACCGGGGAGAGACCGTCCTCCTCGTGCGCGACGTCACCGAGAAGAAGGAAGAGGAAAACAACTACCTCCTCGCCCTGCAAAACAATTATTCCGAGATCTTTTCCCTCGACGTCAGGAGCCGCACGGTCACGCCGCTGTTCTACAACAGCGAGCAGGTGCCCATCGTCAAGGAGGAAGCCAATTTTTCCGCGTTCGTCAAGCGGCGCGCCGTCGACCGCGTGGCCCCAGAATCCCTCGAAAGCGTGCTCGATTTCTACGAGCGCCGCCTTTTCGGGGAACTGGAACGCGGCGGCCGCCCGGAATGTGAATACCGCAAGCGTTCGTCGGAAAACGGCCCTTACCGCTGGATCGCGGCCTCGGCGCAGCCTGTCCCCGGCAACGAGGGGCACGCCCTTATCCTGCTGCGCGACGTCACCAAGAAGAAAGAAGAGGAAAACAACTACCTCCTCGCCCTGCAAAGCAACTATACGGAAATTTTCCGCCTCGATCTTGAAGCCGGGCTTATCGCTCCCCTCTATTACAACAGCGAACAAGTCACCATTTCGCCGACCCTGATGCCCATCGAGGAATTCGTCCTCGATCGTGGCAAAAACCGCGTGCACCCAGAAAACCTCAAAAGCGTCCGCACCTTTTACGACGTGCCGAACATCATGGCCCGGCTCGACCTGGGCGAGGCCCCACAGCTCGAATACCGCAAACGGCAGGACGCCGGAAAACCCTACCGGTGGGTCAACGCCACCATCCGGGCCATCCCCGGAGCGTACCACCATGCCCTGCTCCTGCTGAGCGACATCACCGAACGGCTCAACGAGGAAGCCGATTTCTACAAGGCCCTCCAGCACAGCTATTCCGAAATCTACGAGGTCATGCTCGATACGGATTCCATGCGTATCGTGCACCGGGACGAAGATTCCACGTTGGCGAAACCCGAGCTGACCCATTCGTATTCGCGGGACACCCGTACCATCGCCAACCGGTACATCCACCCCGATGACCGGGAGTCCTTCCTTGATCTTTTCTCCCCGGAGAACGTCAGCAGGAAAGTGGCCGACGATCCCCGGCTGTCCACAGAATACCGCGTCCTTGCCGTCGACGGGACCTATCACTGGATCTCGATACTGGTGCTGCCCATGCCCGGATCGTCGGGGCGCCTGCTCCTCCTCTGGCAGGACATCAACGAACGCAAAAGGATGGAAGAAACCGCCGCCCGGCTCGAACGCCGTCAAAGCACCGTGTTCCGCCAGTCCGGGGACTGCATCATCGAAATCAACCTGCGCACGTGGCAGTTCCACCGCAACGCCTCCGCGCCGAGCCTGCCCAGCGAACCCCGTTCCGGCGACTACCGCACATTCCACGCCGAAACAATAGCGATGGTCCATCCCGCCGACCGCGAACGCATCAACCGCACCACCACGCCCAAAGCCCTGCTCGAGGCCTGCCGAGCGCATTCCCGCACCCTCGTCGATCAATATCGGGTGCTCTTTGGCGAAAACGAACAGTTGTGGCTCGAAAACCGCGTGTTTTTCCTTGAAGAAGGCGACGATATGACCGCCTTTTTCATCATCCGGGACATCACGGAGCAGAAGCGCGTCGAAGAGGAACGCGCCCTTGAGGAAGAGCGCTACAACATCGCCCTGCGCAACACGTATACCGAAATCTACGAAATCGACCTCAGCGCCGATACGCCCCACCTTGTCTACGCCGCCGACACGCCCATGATCCCCGTGGATCACGACAAGAACGGCAATATCCACACCATAGCCGCAACCCTCATCCACCCTGAGGACCGGGAACGCTTCCTCACCGCTTTCATCGGGAGCAACATCCGCAAGGAGTTCAGCGAAGGCCGCATGGAAGTCCCCGCCGAATACCGCCGCCTTGGCAGCGACGGCAAATGGTACTGGGTTTCCGCCTTCATCGTTCCGCTGTGCGGGCACGACTCCTGCCGTACCGACAAGGGGATACTCCTCGTCCGCGACATCTCCGAACAGCGTGAAGAGGAACAGCGCCGCCGCATCAGCGAGCAGTACGATCACGCCTTGCGCAACATCTACGACGAGCTGTACGAACTGAACATCACGCAGGACAGCTACCGTATCGTGTACCACGTGAAGGGCAAGTATGTGACCCCGCCCGAGCAGGGCCGCCTCAGCGAGTGCATCGATCTCGTATCGCGCAACATGCTCTTTCCTGAAGACCGTACCCGTTTCCTCGAATTCTTTAATCTCGATGCGCTGCGGCAGAACTTCGCGGCGGGCCGGGAATACCTTATCGGCGAATTCCGCAAGCTCTGGCACGACCAGGAGTACCACTGGGCGTCGATCACCATGTTCCCCGTGGCCCAGCCCGACGGCGGCGACGAGATCTATCTCGCCTTCATCATGGATATCGGGGACAAGAAGCAGGCGGAGGAAGTCGCTCAGCAGAACATCCTCCTTGAGCGCCAGCGCCTCGACGACGAACGCTACCGGACCATCGTGGAGCAGACGGACACCCTCGTCTTCGAGTGGAACCTCGAAACCGATACCCGTTACATCTCGCCGGAGATCGTCGCCCGTTTCGCCGGGAACTACGACCACCGTGATCTGATGCACGTCTGGCGGGAAGACCTCGTGATCCATCCTGACGATCTGCCCCTGCTCACCGCCTTCCTCAAGGATTCGCGCATCCAGCGCTATACCGAGATGACCGCCCGCTTCCGCAAGCGCGACGGCGTGTACATCTGGTGCAAGGCGGCCCTCACCTGTCTGCACGACGACAAGGGCAATCCCAAGCGCTATATCGGCACGCTCAACGACGTCGACAGCGCGACCCGTTCCGTGCTCGCGCTCAAGTACCGGGCCGAGTTCGATCTCCTGACCGATCTGTACAACATGCACACCTTCTACTCGCAGGCGGCACAGGCCGTGCACGCCTACCCCGAGCGCCGCTACAGCATCGTCCGCATGGACATAGACCGCTTCAAGGTCATCAACGACCTGTACGGCCTTAAGGAAGGCGACAAGCTCCTCATCGCCATCGCGGATCTGCTGCGGGAAAAGATGGCCGGGACCCACAGCGTCTACGGGCGCCTCGGCGGGGATGTGTTCTGCCTGTGCGTGGACTACTCCCGTGAGCGTATCCTCGCCCTCATCAAGGAATTGACGGACAGGCTCGCCGACTACCCCTTGCCGTACAAGGTCGTGCCTTCGTTCGGCATCTGCGAGGTCGACAACATAGACACGCCCATCAACGTGCTCTGCGACTGGGCCAACCTCGCCCTCAAGACGATCAAGGGGAATTACCTGAACAGCTACGCCTTCTACGACGGCAAGCTGCGCGAGAGGATCCTTGAGGAAAAGAAGATCGAAAACCAGATGCACGACGCCCTTCTGCAGGGGCAATTCGTTCTGTACCTTCAGCCCAAGGTGCACATCCCGACATCGCGCATCATCGGCTCGGAAGGGCTGGTGCGCTGGATACACCCCACCGAGGGGCTGATGCCGCCGGACCGTTTCATCCCCTTGTTCGAGAAGAACGGCTTCATCATCCGGCTGGATGAATACATCTGGGAGCAGGCCTGCATCACCTTGCGCCGCTGGATTGACCACGGCCTCACGCCCACGCCCATCTCCGTGAACATGTCGCGTATGCATATCCACGATCCGCGCCTGCGTGAAAAGCTGCTCGACCTGATGCGCCGCTACGAGCTGCCGCCGCATCTCCTCGAACTGGAACTCACCGAAAGCGCCTTCCTCGAGAACGAAAGCGGGCTCTTCGAATCCATGAAGGCCTTGCAGGCCTTCGGGTTCCAGTTCTCCATGGACGATTTCGGATCAGGCTACTCGTCCCTGAACATGCTCAAGAGTATGCCTGTGGACTTCATCAAGATCGACCGGGGATTCCTCAACGAGGTCGTCACGACCGAACGCGGCAAGACGGTCATCCGGTTCAGCATTTCCCTCGCCCGAGAAATGAGCATCAAGGTCATTGCCGAAGGCGTGGAAACCGAGGAACAGGCCGCTTTCCTGCTTCAGGCCGGATGCGCCTATGCGCAGGGCTATTTCTATTCGCGCCCCCTGCCCATCCCGCAGTTTGAGGCGTTGGCCTTTGGGACAGAACATCCTTTCCCCGTCGCCCCGAGCATCAAAGCCCTTGCCGAAAAACTGGAAAAAGGCAGCACATGATGGAATGCCTCCTGCGGAAACATACCTCCGGAGGAGGCCTAAGCCCATAGCGCAACCCTATCAGAGTACCGCCATTTTTCTGTTGCCAGAGCCATAGGATCCCATTAGAATCTATCGGTTGGACGAACAGTGTCATAATATCCCACCGACAGAACGTCGGTTTCCGCCATTCCTCGCCCGCTACCCGTAATCAGGCCTCCTATGAAAAAGAAACTCTTCAGGACCCACGCCTTCATCACGGGTATCGTGCTTATTGGGTTCATTTGTATAACAATCATTAACTACTGCACATACAGCGTCGTCATCAGGGATGACATCAGGAATATCTCCCGCCTTACCTCCCTGAACATCTTTTCTTCCATCAGTAACGAACTGACCAAGCCGATTTTCGTCTCCCTGACAATGGCCAACGACAGCTTCCTCAAGAGCTGGCTCCGGGGAGAGAATGATTCACCGGAACAAATTGCGGAACTGCAAGACTACCTCAACGGCCTGAAGAAGAAATACGACTACAGTTCGGTGTTCCTTGTTTCGGCAAAGACGAATATTTATTATCATTATAATGGGATAAATAAGGTTGTCAGCAGGGATGACTCCCACGACGTCTGGTACTACAACTTCGTCGCTTCCGGGATCCCCCACCGGCTTGAGGTCGACACCGACGAAATGGCCCGCAATGAGCTGACCGTGTTCGTGGATTGCCGTATCGAAGACGATCACGGCGAACTCATGGGCGTGGTGGGCGTCGGGGTCAAAATGCGTGAATTGCAGCAGATCCTCGCCTCGTTCGAGCTCGATTTCGATCTGACGGCGTTCCTCGTCAACCGCGAGGGTGTGGTACAGGTCCACACGTCCGACGCCATGATTGCCAACGCCACCATCGACGATCTGTTGCCCGTATCCGAATACCGCAAAAAGATCTTCACCAAGAGCCGTGTGGAAAGCTCGTGGTACAAGTACAACGGGCAGGAAACCTGCCTCGTCACCCGTTACATCGACGATCTCGACTGGTATCTCATTGTGGAAAAAGATACCGCCATCATTAAGGAATCGCTTCTCTCGCAGCTTTGGAAGGACATCCTCGTCGTGGCGTGCATCATCATCCTGATCCTGCTGCTGGTTTCGGGGATCGTATCGCGCTACGACAAATTCATGACCCTGCTTGCCACCACGGACAAACTCACCGGGCTCATGAACCGGGAACGCTTCAATGCCATCCTGAGCCGGAAACTCTGGGAACGGCCTCTTGTATTCATGTTCGACGTGGACCACTTCAAACACATCAACGATACCCGCGGCCACCTTTGGGGCAATGAAGTCCTTGCCCGTGTGGGGCATAAGGCTGAGGAAATCGTCGGTAAGGCCGGTTGCGTGGCCCGCTGGGGCGGGGACGAATTCATCGGCTTCATCGATGCGCCGGGCGACGCCGAGGAAACCTTGAGATGCCTTCTGGAAAGCGTGCGCGATCTCGATAACCACGTCACCATCAGCATCGGCGCGACCCGCATCAACCCCGAAGACGACATGGACGCCATACTCATGCGCGTGGACGACGGCATGTACCGCTCCAAAGCCGAAGGCCGGGACCGCATCACCTACGTTTGAAGCCCAAGCCGATGGGAAACTCGATCCATAGGCTTCACGGAAGGAAGCCCTATGCTGGAGCAGGAAAAGCAGATCCGCACCGCCAGGGAAAAGCCGAGGCGGACGCCGTCATGATGTACGGTTCCTTCACGCAGGATGGCGGAAATGCTTATTCAACACGGCAGATGCGGAAGCCGGATGTTCCTTACCGATGACGCGCCGCAGGATCATGGAAGCACCGATGGAGGGGAACACCACGGCGGAAACAGTGGCGCTTTCCATCATAACGCCGGCCCCATTCTTCCACATAAGGTTATGTTCTCGGCGTGGCTGATCAGGAAGTTACGTTTGCGTATGCTGAGGTACACCATACCGCGCAGGCAGGACAAGATCCCGGCGAATCACCGCAGGCACATCGGAAACCGTGCTAGCATAAGATGACAGCGCTGAGGCTGGGGGATATCGCTGACGCCATAGCACCTCTGCGCTCCTTAACGCTCATCTCCTTTGTAACAAGTTGATAAGCAATGCTATTCGTCCCTCCCGTTCCGCTGGGAGGCCATGTCCAGCAAATATGCGGCCATATCGCAGGGTTCCATATGCTCCCCATCCATGTATGGGGCATGGAGCATGTGCGTCCCCGGCAGAACGGAAACGCACTGTGCGGGGCAGCCGCACACAGCCACCCGGATATCGGCTCCGGCCTCGTTGTCCGTGAGCACAATGCTCCCATCGAGAGCGCGCATGGCGGACAGCACCCCCCTGAGCCATGCCGCGCGATCGTATCCGGAGCGGCATCCCCCGCAATACTTCACATGGAGGGAAGGCATGGCCCGTCAGCCCCTTTCCACCAGCATGGCGATCCCCTGCCCGCCGCCGATGCACAGCGTTGCCAATCCCCTGCTCTGCCCCTTCCGCTTCAGCGTATGCAAAAGCGTAACGAGGATACGCGCACCGGAGGCACCGATAGGATGCCCAAGGGCAATGGCACCACCGTTGACGTTCACGTTATCAAGGCTGAAGCCCAGCTCGCGGCCCACGGCGAGGAACTGGGCGGCAAAGGCTTCGTTGGCTTCGATCTGATCGAGATCGGCCACTGTCCAACCAGCCTTTTCCAAAGCCTTGCGGGTGGCGGGGATGGGGCCAAGGCCCATCACGTCGGGTTCCACACCGGCACTGGCCCAGCCCACAATGCGGGCGAGAGGCGAAAGGCCCCGTTCAGCGGCCAGTCCGGCATCCATGAGCACCAGAGCCGCCGCGCCGTCGTTCACGCCGGAAGCGTTGCCCGCCGTCACCACGCCGTCCTTCTTGAAGGCGGGGCGCAACTTGCCGAGCACGTCCATGGTGGTGCCGGGACGGGGGAACTCATCACGAGCGAAGTCGAAGGATTTTTTCTTCTGCTCCACGTGTACGGGCACGATTTCTTCATCGAACACGCCCGATTCCAGCGCGGCTGCGGCCCTCTGCTGGGAAAGCACGGCATGGGCGTCCAGTTCTTCACGGGAAAGATGGTAGCGGGCCGCCACGTTCTCGGCGGTGATGCCCATGTGATAGTCGTTGAAAGCGTCCCAGAGGCCGTCCCTGATCATCTCGTCCACGAGCTTGGCATCGCCCATGCGGCCCCCCCAGCGTGCGGAGGGCAGGACATAGGAAGCCTGAGACATGTTCTCCATGCCGCCTGCCACCACACAGCGGGCCTCTCCGGCGCGGATGGCCAGCGCGGCTTCCGCCACGGCCTTGAGGCCGGAACCGCAGACCTTGTTCACCGTCCACGCCGGGATCTCCACGGGGATACCGGCCTTGACGGCGGCCTGACGCGCGGGGTTCTGGCCCAGCCCCGCTTGAAGGACGTTGCCCATGACGACTTCTTCCACCATGCCGGCATCCACGCCACCCCGGGAAAGGGCCGCGCGGATGGCCACGGCCCCCAGCTCGACGGCAGGGACGGAGGCGAGAGAACCGCCGAAACTGCCCAACGCGGTACGGGCCGCGCTTACGATGACCACTTCACACATAATGACTCCTTGTCCGGCACAGTGCCGGCTCTCCAAGGGCTTTCGCCCGATGATGCTGCGCTCTTTGCGAGCGATATGTTCCCGACGGCTTAGTAGCGGAAGAACCCTTCACCTCTTTTGCGGCCCAGTTTGCCCGCCCGGACCATCTTGCGGAGCAAGGGCGCGGGGCGGTACTTGCCCTCGCCCATCTCGTCGCGGAGCAGTTCCATGATGGCGAGGCACACGTCGAGGCCGATGAGGTCGGCCAGAGCCAGCGGGCCCATAGGGTGATTGGCTCCGAGCTTCATGGCGGTATCGATGTCCTCAGCGGAGGCCACGCCTTCCTGCAACATGAAGACCGCCTCGTTGATCATGGGGATGAGGATGCGGTTGACCACGAAACCGGGGTATTCATTCACGGTGACCCCCGTTTTGCCCAGCCGTTCGGAAAGCGCCTTGGCGGCTTCGTAGGTTTCGTCGGAAGTGGCGGCGCCGCGGATGATCTCGATGAGGGCCATGCGGGGCACGGGATTGAAGAAATGCAGGCCCACCACCTTGTCGGGGCTGCCCACGGCGGAGGCCACGGCGGTGACGCTCAGGCTGGACGTATTGGTGGCGAGGATGCAGCCGGGGGAAACGATGCCGTCCAGCTTCGAGAAAATGGAACGCTTGACGTCCAGATCCTCCACGGCGGCCTCGATGACCACGTCGGCCTTGGCGGCATCCTGCATGTCCAACGTGCCGATGATGCGGGGGAGAGCCGCATCGCGGTCTTCGGCGGCCATCTTGCCCCGGGCCACGAGCTTGTCCCAGGCGCCGACGATGCCCTTCAGACCTTTGTCGACGAATTCCTGCTTTATATCGTAGAGATACACGGTGAAACCGTTCAGCGCGGCCACCTGAGCGATGCCGCCGCCCATGGTCCCTGCACCTATCACAAAAAGGGTCTCCATAACCATCTCCTTTTCGGCATGAAACCGTTCGTTGACCTGTCCCGTTTCCATCACCCGAGGACGCCGGACGCGATGACCATGCGCTGGACTTCGCTCGTTCCCTCATAGATCTGGGTGATCTTGGCATCGCGGTACAAGCGTTCCGCAACAGATCCTTGTAAATAGCCGCTGCCGCCGCATATCTGCACGGCTTCCGAAGCGCACCACACGGCCGCTTCCGATGCCACGAGCTTGGCCGCCGAAGCTTCCGCGCGGAACCTTTTCCCCCCGTCGCGCAGGCGGGCCGCATACAGGGTGAGCTGGCGGGCGGCTTCCACCTTCGCCCACATGTCCGCGGCCTTCCAGCGCAGCCCTTGGAAGTGCTCCAAAGTGCGGCCGAATTGGCGGCGTTCCTTGAGCCGCACGCACGCCTCGTCGAACGCGGCATCCGCTATGCCCACCGCCTGCGCGGCGATGCCCAGCCGCCCGCCGTCCAGCGTTTCCATGGCGATGCGGAACCCGTCGCCGGGCCTGCCGATGAGACGGTCGGCGGGGATGCAGAGGTTGCGCAAAAAGAGTTCGCAGGTCTGGGCGCCGCGGATGCCCATCTTGCGCTGAGGGGCGGAGATGAGCAGGCCGGCGTCGTCACTGCACACCACGAAGGCGCTCAGGCCTTCCGTGCCCTGCCCGCCGGTACGGGCGAAGAGGATATAGATATCGGCCCTGCCGGCATTGGTGATGAATATCTTGTGTCCGTTGATGACGTAGAAGCCGCCGTCCAGCTCCGCCGTGGTGGCGATGGCCCCCACGTCCGACCCGGCCTCGGGCTCCGTGAGCGCGAAGGCCCCCAGCTTGTCGCCGCGGAGCATGGGACGAAGGAAGCTTTCCTTCTGCATGGGCGAGCCGAAGGCATGGAGCGGATGGCAGGCAAGGCCCACGTGCGTCGCATAGGTGACGCCCACGGAAGGGCAGGCCTTGGAAAGGCGTTCCACACAGCGGACATACGATTCATAGCTGGAGCCGCGCCCGCCCAGCTCGGGAGGATAGGGAAGCCCCATGAATCCGGCGTCGGCCAAGGCCCGGACGGATTCCCCGCAGAAAAGGCTTTCCTCATCACAGCGCTCGGCCATAGGCCTCACGGTCCTCGTAATGATCTCATCAAGGCGTTGCCAGAGCGTTGCTTCCATTCAGTCCATCCTCCGAGGGTTGCACAGCGGAACCCGATCAGCGGCGGCGATTGACGAAGGCGCGCATCCTGTCCTTCTGCTCCTTCGTGGAGAAACAGAGGCCGAACGCCTGCGCTTCGTACGAGAGGCCGGATTCGAGGCCGGATTCGAGGCCATGACGTATGCAGCGTTTGGTCTGCTGGACGGCACAGCAAGCCTGACGGGCGATGCCTTCCGCCAGCGCGGAAACTTCAGCGGCAAGGGCATCGTGGGGGACGATCTTGTCGACGAGGCCGATGCGCAGGGCCTCTGCGGCATCGATCATGTTGCCCGAGAAGAGCAGCAGGGAGGCCGCGCCCCTGCCCACCAGACGGGGCAGGCGCTGGGTGCCGCCGAATCCGGCCGTGATGCCGAGGCCGACTTCGGGCTGGCCGAAGCGGGCCTTTTCGGATGCGATGCGGATATCGCAGGCAAGGGCCAGTTCACAGCCGCCGCCAAGGGCAAAGCCCGGGATCATGGCGATGGAGGGCTGGCGCAGGGCCTCTATCTTGGCGAATACCTTTTGCCCAAAGGCACCGAAGGCCATACCGGCTTCCGCTTCCATGGACTGCATCTCCGTGATGTCCGCTCCGGCGGCAAGGGCCTTCTCTCCGGCCCCCCTGACGACGAGGACGCGGATCTCGGCATCGCCGTCGATCGCGGCAAGGGCGTCGTCAAGTTCCTTCAGTACGGCGCTGTTCAGCGCGTTCAGCCGATCGGGACGGTTCAGCGTGAGGTAAGCCACGCCGTCCTTTTTCTCAAAAAGGATGTTCTCGTACATAACCCCCTTCCCTCGCTTCAAGCAGTGGCCTGCCAAGGCCCGAAAAGCCGCGGCAGGCGTTTTCAAATCAGAACAGGCCGTCGGGATCGATGCCGCACAGGCGGCGTGCAAGGGCCTTCTTCGCTTCCATGTTGGCCTGACGGCCGATCATGATGCGCTGGGCCTGCGGCGAACCTGCGCCGTGCATGGATTCGGTGAGGTAGCCCACCGCCACGGAACCGATGGTCATGGCCTCGATGAGGCGGAGGATGCGCTGGCGGTCTTCCACGGAATACCGGGCATCGCCCACCATGAGCTTGCGGCACCATTCGCCCACTTCGTCGGACGTGAAATCGGCATCGGAAGGCATGGTCACCATGAGCCCCCCGGCGATGTCCTGCGCGAGGCGGGCGATCTCGTAAGGCAGGCGGGTGACGTTCTGCTTGCACACGTTGGCGAGGAGCATGTCGATCTGGTAGTTGCCGGCCCGCGTGGGGGAGCCTTCGCAGGAACAGGCGATGCCGCAGGAGAACAGCGTCTCGTTCAGATGGATCATCTCGATGATCTTGTCCTTGATGTGGGACGCCTTGGCGCAGCCGTTGCATTCGGCGGCCGTCTGGGACGCGCCGATGAGCACGTCGCCGTTTCCGACCTTGCAGCCGCCGTAGGACTGGCGGTGATAGCCGGCGAAACGTTCCACCAACATGCCGGTGAAATCGATCTCGCCCAACATGTACACGTTCTTATAAGGAACGAAGGTATCTTCAAAAATGATGATGACTTCCTGGCCGCCGTAATTCGCGTTGCCCACGTCCACCTTGCTGGCTTCCAGCTTGCGGGTGTCGCTGGCCTGACGGCCATAGATGTAAAGGATGCTGGGGTCATCGGCGGGGACGGAGAAGGCCACGGCATAGTCCCGGTCTTCCTCGCGCATGGTCTGCGTGGGCATGACGAGGATCTGATGGGAGTTGAGGGCGCCGGTCTGGTGCATCTTGGCGCCGCGCACCACGATGCCGTCCTCGCGGCGTTCCACCACGCGCAGGAACATGTCGGGATCCTTCTGGGCGTAGGGGGCGAGGCCCCGGTTGCCCTTGGGGTCGGTCATGGCGCCGTCCACAGTCCAGTCCTTTTCCTGCCATTCTTTGACGAATTCCACGAAACGTCGGTGATATTCGGTGCCGTGGCGGGCATCGATCTCGTAGGTAGTGCTGAACACGGCGTTGAGGGCGTCCATGCCCACGCAGCGCTGGAAGCAGGCACCGGTCATGCTCCCGCAAAGCCGCTGCATCTTCACCTTGTTCACCAGATCGGCCGTGGACTGGTGCAGATGGCAGAAGCGGTTCACGGGCTTGCCGGTAAAGCTGGAGGACGTCACCATCAGCTCGCGGTATTCGGGCATCTCGGCCAGCTTGTAGGTCATGGCGCAGCAGTTGATGGAAGGGCGGATCAAGGGGTGGCCGACGCAATCCTCGATCTTCTCGCCAAAGGCATAAACTCTGCGGGGGCGCAGATCACGGAGGGACTGGATGTACTCCTCGGCGGTCATCATAACGCATATCCTGATGGTCTTCGCGACCGCTTTCGGAACAGCGGCGGCAGGTCTATGAAAACGGGCCCCCGCGACAGGAGCCCGCACACGCTCGGTCAGCTCTTATGGCAGAAGCTCCAGCCGCCGTCGGACTGGCACATGGGCATGAGCTCCATGTCGCACACGTCCATATGGGCGGGCAGGTTCACAGACCACCACACGGATTCGGCGATGTTTTCAGGGGTCAGGGGATCCAAGTTTTCGTAAGCGGCTTCCGAAGTCTTCAGGTCGCCTTTGAAACGCACGGCCAGAAATTCGGTGTGCAGATGGCCTGGCTTGATGTTGGTCACGCGGACGGGAGTGCCCAGAAGGTCGCAGCGGAGCATCCTGCTAAAATGGTTCACGAAAGCCTTGGTGGCACCGTACACGTTGCCGCACTTGAAGGCGCGGTTGCCGGCGACGGAGCCGATGTTGACGATGTGGCCGGAGCCGCGTTCTATCATGCCGGGCAGGACGCAGCGGGTGCAGTACAGCAATCCGTTGATGTTGGTGGCGATCATTTCGTCCCAGTCGTCCATGTTGCCCGCCTGAGCGGGGTTCTGGCCGATGGAGCTGCCCGCGTTGTTCAGCAGCACGTCGATGTCCTTGAACCCTTCGGGAAGGTTGGCGAACATTTCCACCACGACGTCACGCTTGGCGACGTCGAAACAGAGGGGGAGGAAATCTCCGCCCAGTTCGGCGGCGAGTTCGTCGAGGCGGGACTGGCGGCGGCCGGTGCCGATGACCTTCCAGCCTTCCTTGATGAAGCGGCGGGCGGTTTCGCGGCCGACACCGGAGGTGACGCCGGTGATGAAGATGATTTTCTTGGACATGTCTGACTCCTCGGAAAGGTTAGAAGTGGGTATGCTGCGACATTGGGGAGGGGCCCCCGGAAGCCGCCCCGAACGGCTGCGGCTTCCGGGAATGGAGGAAGGGGGGCTACAGCATCTTGAAGGTCGCGGTGAAGTTTTCTTCGCCGTACTTTTCAGCGGTGGCCGCGAACACCTCACGGGCGCGGGACATCATGGGCACGCGCTGGCCGAAGGATTCGCACATCTCGATGCCGAGGCGCACGTCCTTGAAGGCCAAATTCACGGTGAACACCGGATGCTCGAAGTCTTCGTCGAAGGTGCCGGAAGCGGTGTTCTTGAACTGGAAGGAGAAGGCCCCGGAATTGGAGATCTGTTCGATGAACTGTTCCTTGGGGATGTTGGCGAGCTTGGCGAGCTTGATGCTTTCGGAGCAGACGGCGTTGATGCTCATGCCCATGAGGTTCTGGATGAGCTTCAGCGCGCAGCCGGCCTTCACGTCGCCGATGTAGGCGGGCTTGCCCATCTTCTTGAGCAGACATTCCTCATACTTGTCGTAGGTGGCCTTGTCGCCGCCGCCGAACAGGGGGCAGGTGCCGTCCGCGGCAAAGGCGGGACCCTTGCCCATGGGGATGACGAGGTACTTCTTGCCCAGCTTGGCGGCTTCGGCTTCGAGCATCACCACCGTTTCGATGTCCAAGGTGGACAGGTCGAAATGCACGCCGCCTTCGGGGAGGTTTTCAAACACGCCGTCGGGTCCGAGCAGAACGCCCTTGGCGTCTTTGGGCATGGGCACACAGGTGATGCACACGTCAACCTGGGCGGCCAGTTCCTTCACGGTGGCGGCGGAAGAGGCACCCATGTCCACGAACTTCTGCACGTTGGCGGGGTTGATGTCGTACACCACCACGTCGATGCCGTTCTTAACGATGTTGGAACAGATGCCAGCACCCATCTTGCCGAGGCCGATAAAACCAACTTTCATGGCAAACTCCTAGTCAATTACATGGTTCCGCAGCAGTTGCGCCGTCATTTTCCGCATCCATGAGAAGGCGGTACACGGAGATGTAGTCTTCCTCTCCGTAGCCGGCTTCCGATGCGGCCTTGTAGCGATCCCTGAGCATGGCGAAGGCCGGGCAGGAAACCCCCGCCTTTTCCGCCATCTCCACGCCGAACTTCATATCTTTCCAAGCGTTGTCGAGCGTGCCGCGCATGGGCAGGAAGGCTTCGGCGAACACCTTGTGCCCCGAGTTCCGCATCTGGTAGGACCACGCGCCGGTGGACTTCGCCCCATTGAGGAAGGCCTCTTCGGAGAGGCCCATCCTCTTCGCGAGGAACACGCCTTCGGTAAGGATGACGTTGTTGGAAAGCCCGATGAGGTTGGTGATGAGCTTGAAGGCGCAGGCCGCCTTCACGTCGCCTAGATAAAACACTTCCCCTATATCGGAGAGGAACGCCTTATCCCGCTCATACACATCCTTTGAGCCACCGAAGAACAAGGGGGACTCCCCGGCCTCGGCCGCTTCGGGCCCCTTGCCCATGGGCATGTGCACGTAGCGGACGCCGTGCCTCTCGGCTTCCGCGTCCAGAGCGAGGACGGACTCGATGTCCCACGTGCCCATGTCGTAGAAGGTCATGCCCTCCCCCATGCAGGAGAACACGCCGTTTGCGCCGCCCGCCACGGCCTTGAGCGCAGCCACGGAAGACAGGCAGCTCATCACCACGCCAGCGCCGCGGGTAGCCTCCTGAGGCGTGGCAAAGGCTTCCACGCCCCATCCGGCGACCTTGGCCGCCTTTTCAGGGCTGCGGTTCCATACCTGCAGGGCGTATCCCTTGTTCAACAGGTTGCGGCACACGCCGCTCCCCATGCTTCCAAGCCCCAGAAAACAGACCTTCATGGCATCCTCTGGCTTACAGGGTTCTCAAAAGGCGGCTGGCGGCCGTTTCGATCTCGCCCAGCATGTCGGAGCTGGTCATGGCGCCCCAGCACACGTCCACCAGCTTGTCCTGCACGATATCGGTGGCCTGATCGAGGGTGAGCCCCTGATTGATGACGCCGGACACGTCGACGTCGATATTGTCGCGCATGGCCTTCACGGTCATGGGATTGCCCGAAATCTTGATGACGGGGGCCACGGGATGGCCGATGCAGTTGCCCTTGCCGGTGGAGAAGATGACGGCGTGGCAGCCGCCCGACACGATGGCGGTGAGGTTCTCCACGCCGGGGGCGGGAGCGTCCATGATGACGAAGCCCTTCTTCGTGGGGCGTTCGCCCTCTTCGAGGACTTCGACCAGAGGCCTGGTGCCGCCCTTCTTGATGGCGCCGAGGGCCTTCTCCTCAATGGTGGTCAGGCCGCCGGCGATGTTGTCGGGAGCGGGGTTGGCGCCCATGATGTCGAGATTGTGCTCGGCGGCATAATCGAGGGTGCGCTGGATGATGCCCTTCACCTTGGCGGCCACTTCGGGGGTGACGGCGCGGCGGCCGAGCATCTCCTCGCCGCCCAGCAGTTCCAGCGTTTCCGACATGATGACGGTGCCGCCGGCGTCGATGACGCGGTCGGCCAGACGTCCGGTCACCGGATTGGAGACGATGCCGGAAGAACCGTCGGAGCCGCCGCATTCCACGCCGAGGACGAATTCGCTCCAAGGCATGGGTTCGGGGCGCAGGCGGCCCGCATCGTGAAGCATCTGGATGGCGGCCTGAGCGGCGCGATACGCCACTTCCACGGTGCCGCCCTGATCTTCGATGGAGAAGCCCACCACGGGCTTGCCGCCCTTCGCGATCTCGCCGGAAATGTATTCGGCGGTCTGATCTTCCAAAGCCACGACTATGACGCCGTACACGTTGGGATGCAGGGCGGTATTGATGGAGAGGAGGTTGTGCAGGGCAAGGTCTTCGTTCATTTCGCCGCGGCCGAACCCGGGGCAAAAAGGCACGCAACCCTTCACCAGAGAGCATATGCGCCGCACCGTAGGATTGGCGTTGTCCATCGTAGCGATGACGGCGATATGGTTGCGGATGCCGAAACGGCCATCGGGACGCCTGTAACCCATGATTTCTGGCAGCATGACAGCGTTCCTTATTCTTTTACGGTGTGGCGACCGCTGACGACGTTATGCACGTGAACGTGCTCGCCGGGGGCGATATCGGCGGTCGCTATCCCCACGGGCTCTCCATATTTAACGATCTGGCCACCCTTGGGGATAGCCTTGATGGCGACCTTATGGGCAAAGGGGAGCTCGTCTTTGGCACAAACCATCTTGCCTCCCACCGTAAATTCGCTTCCCACAGCCAAGGAAGGGGCCATGACAATGGCAATGTTATCTTTGGCGTGCATCATAATAACGTGTTCCATTAGGCAACCTTTTCGTTGAGTGTATAGAGAGCGGATCGGTTTTTCGATTTCTCTTTTCCAGCACTTTGTGCAAAAGGTTTGCCAACATCCCCTTTCTGCCGAAAAACCTTCAGCCAAGCCTCGTCAATCCTCTGGAAAAGTCGCAAGCATCACTGATCGCCCCGCCGAAAGCCCAGCGTGCGGCATCTTTCATTTCAGTTCGATGCATTTCACTTTGAACCATTTCATTTTGATATAATAAAAGAACCAGCCTTCCAAAGGGCTTCTCCCGGCACCCCAAAAAACGCTATCCATATCTTTCCTTTTCTAAAAAAAGTTTTCTATATATAACACCAGATAGTTCCATTGTTTTTTTATTCCGGATCTGTCACAGTAAGCGATTGAAATTTCATTTCATGGAATTTCATATGTATACTACAAAGTCCATCCCTTTGCTGATGGTGGTCGACCAACAAAAAGAATTAAAAAACATTGTATACTTGCCATCCTGTAAAACCGTATCAGCCCTATTTATGGCAGAGCCTTTATTCTTTATGTTCCGTTGCATCCTTTGGCACGATGAATCGATGATTCAATATCGATATGAACACCTTATTTATTATCGTGTTCTAAAATCATATTGCTTCTTGATAAAAAAATTCCTTTTATATGCAAAAAAAACACATCGTGTAACCTTGAAACGTGTAGCAGGCAAACCGCTTTTCGCCTCTATCATTTTTGATAGTTTCAATTTTGAATATTCCATTTTGAAATCACAAACCATTCCTCCGCCTGAAATCCTTCCCGAGCGCATATCCGAACCACTCCAAAAGCCCTGCCTTCTCGCGATACCGCGCGCAAGGCCCTTCCTCTGCGGCCATACACCGGGCCTGCGCCCGTTGACACAGAATTTGCAAGAAGAAAAACACAAGCGGCGTTCCGACTGTCGAACCAGACCTTTCCTCGTCCCGAACATACGAACTCTGGAGGTTGTCATGCAGCGAGTTGAAAGAAGCGTTTTTGGTGAACTCAACGGTAAACCGATCCACCTGTTCCGTCTGTCCAACGCCAACGGCATGGTGGCCGAGCTCCTCGAATTCGGCGGCCGCATCAAGGCCCTGTGCATCCCCGACGGCCAGGGCGGCCTGGACAACATGAGCGTAGGGTACGACACCTTCGAGCCCTACCATGCCCGCTTCAATCCCTGGCTCGGCGCCCTCCTCGGCCGCACCGCCAGCCGCGTCACCGGCGCGCGGTTCCAGATCGACGGCAAGACCTATAATCTGTCCGCCAGCGGCCCCGCCGGCAGCAACATGCACGGCGGCTTCGTGGGCTTCGACAGCCGCGTATGGACCGGCGAAGCCGACAGCGACGCCACCGGCGCCACGCTGAAGCTCACATATCTCTCTCCCGATGGCGAAGAAGGCTATCCCGGCAACGCCTCCGTGACCGTCACCTACCGCCTCGACGACGACAACCGCTTCCACATGAACTGGGAAGCCGTCACCGACGCCCCCACCATCATCGACATGTCCTCTCACGTGTACCTGAACCTCAACGGCTTCAAGAACCGTGACGTCATGAACGAATACCTGAAGGTCAACGCTTCGTATTATCTGGAAAAAGATGCCACCGGCACCCCCACCGGCAACTTCATCCCCGTGGAAGGCACCGTGTTCGACCTGCGCACCCCCAAGCTGATGGAAGAACTCTCTCAGGGCGCGGTGTACAATCCCATCATGGCTCTGGACGGCGAAGGCGGCACCCTGCGCGAAGTGGCCGAAGTGAGCATCCCGGAACAGGGCCGCTCCTACACCCTGCACACCACGGCCCGCGCCCTGCAGGTGTACAACGCCTATAACATGGCCTCGTTCTATACTTCCCGCGGGCTGGAATCCCCCTTCGCCCCGGCCCCCGGCCTTGCCATCGAACCGCAGAACTACCCCAACGCCATCAACATCCCCTCCATGCCGTCGCCCATTCTCCGCCCCGGCGAAACGTACAGCGAGCGGCAGTTCTTTGCCTTCAAATGGTAAGCAGTTAGCATGAAAGGATGGAAGCTTTGAAGAGCTTCCATCCTTTCATGCTTTTGCCGGCATCAACGCAGCGCCATCCTGCTAGGAGGCTCCCATGGCCACCCGGAACATCATCGATCTCAGCCAGCCCATCACCCCGGCATCGCCTGCCCCTTGCGATCCGCCTGTGGAATTCCGCACGGTGGCCCGCCACAGTCCCGATTCCCCCTACCAGATGATGTGGTTCGGCATGACCGATCACACGGGCACGCACATCGATGCGCCTCTGCATTTCGTCCCCGGCGGGAAGCCCATCGATGAAGCAGATCTCTCCGCCCTGTATTCCATGCCCGGCGTCTTCCTCGACTTCACCGCCGCATCCCCCTTCCACAAGATCGATGCGGACGACGTGGAACGCGAGCTGAAGCAATACGGTTCCATCCCGGAAGAGGCCTTCATCATGCTCCATACGGGCACGGGTTGGTATTCCAACACGCTGGAATATTTCAATTCTCCCTTCATCACTCCTGCCGCGACGGAACGTATCATCCGGCTCCGTCCGGTGGCTGTGGGCGTCAACGGCCCCACCGTGGACGACCGCAGGGGGGAAGGGCGCCCCATCCACCGCGCCTTCCTTTCCCATGGCGTGCATATCATCGAAGGCATCGTGCGTTCCGAACTTCTGGCAGGAAAACGATTCCACTGTACGGCCCTGCCCTTGAAGCTCGCTGGCTTCACGGGTTCCCCGATACGCTTTGTGGCGGTTCTGGAAGAGCCCGCCTGATCTGGCACCTTGCCGCCCCTGCGGATGCCCATACACGGAATACTGAATAAAAAAGCCCTCATGACAGAGGGCATACCAACAGGAGGTTCCATGAAGCCGGATTCCCCTTTCCGCAAAGCAATCAACGCCATCGAAGTCTGGGTCAGCGTCTTCGCCATGCTGCTCCTGATCCTCGTCGTCTCCATTCAGGTGTTCTGCCGCTACGTGCTCCAGGACTCCCTCGCCTGGACGGAAGAGCTGGCCCGTTACCTCGTCATCTGGAGCGTGCTTTTCGGATGCAGTTTCGCCATGCGCACCGACTCCCACCTCGAGCTTTCCATCCTTTCCAACTTTTCCGGCCCCCGCATGAAGAAGTACGTCAAGTGCTTCTCCTGCATCGTGTGCCTCGCGTTCAGCATCATCATGGTCTATGCCGGCATGGAGTCCGTCATCAACATCCACTGGAGCGAACAGCTCACCCCCGCCATGCAGCTGCCTGCCTGGATCATCTGGATGGCCATGCCCGCAGGCTTCGGCCTCATGGGTATCCAAGCCATTCTGCGCTGTGTCGATGAGATAGCGAAGAACGTCTAACATACTATAGTAAAAGGAAATAATATGGATCCTGTTCTTCTTACCACATTCGGCACCCTCATCGTCCTGCTTATCTTCACCGTACCCATCGGCGTTTCCATCGGCACCGCCGTCTTCATGGGCATGATGGTGGGCGGCCTTCCCCCCGTGTTCCTCGCACAGAAAATGTACAGTGCGCTGGACTCCTTCCCCCTGCTGGCCGTCCCCTTCTTCATCGTGGCTGGCGACATCATGCAGAAAGGCACCATCGCCAACTCCCTGCTGGCCGTTTCCCGCTGTCTGGTTGGCCACATCAAGGGGGGCATGGCCCACATCTCCATCCTCACCAGCCTCTTCTACGGCGCGCTGAGCGGCTCCGCCGCCGCCACCGTGGCCGCCGTGGGCGGCATCATGATCCCCGCCATGGAGAAGGAAGGCTACCCCAAGGAGTTCGCCACCGCCGTGAACTCCACCTCCGGCTGTCTCGGCATCATGATCCCGCCGAGCATCCCGCTCATCCTTTTCGGCTCCACCGCCGGCGTTTCCATCAGCGACCTCTTCGTGGCCACCATCGTTCCCGGCATCCTCATGGGCTGCGCCCTCATGCTGGTGAGCTACGTCATCTGCGTGCGCAGGAAGTACGGCAAAACCGTGGCCCGTGCCAAATTCGCGGAAATGATGAAGGCCCTGTACGAAGCCAAGTGGGCCATCATGGTGCCCGTCATCGTCCTCGGCGGCATCTACGGCGGCATCACCACCCCCACCGAAGCCGGCGCCATTGCCGTGGTCTACGCCCTGTTCGTGGAAGTATTCATCACCCGTTCCATGACAAGGAAGCTGTTCTTCGAGATCATCAAGAGCTCCGTACGCATCAACGCCGCCATCTTCCTCGTGGTGGCCTCCGCCACGGCACTCGGCCAGATCATGATGTACTACAACCTTTCCGCCGCCGTGCTCGATACCATCATGGGCATCTCCACGAACAAGGTCGTCATCATGGCGCTCATCCTCGTCGTGCTGCTCATTCTGGGCACCTTCCTCGAAGCTGCCGCCATCATCATGATCGTCACTCCGCTTCTGCTGCCCGTTATCAATGCCATTGGCGTGGATCCCGTACACTTCGGCATCATCATGCTCACCAGCTTCGCCGTAGGGGGACAGACTCCTCCCGTGGGCATGACGCTCTTCGTGGGTGCTTCCATCGCCAAGATCAGCATCGAACGCCTCAGCATTGCGAGCATCCCCTACATTCTCACACTCGTGGTCATGCTGGTCATCATCGCTTTTGTCCCGCAGCTCTCGCTCTGTCTCATCTAAGTCCTTAACGTTGGGAAACCATTCTCACAAACTGTCTGGAGGATCTCTATGAAACTGTTCAAGGCCATGCTCTGCTCCGTAGCCGCTCTGAGCCTTCTGCTCCCCGCCGCCCACGCACAGGCTGCTCCCACCGTGGTGAAGATCGCCCTCACCCAGCCCACGGGCCACCCCACCACCGACCTCATCCGCGGCCAGTTCAAAAAGACCATTGAAGAAAAGACCAATGGCCGCTTCCGTATCGACGTGTTCGACAACTACTCCTTCGGCAACTTTGAAGCCGTGGTACAGGGCCTGCAGTTCGGCATGTTGCAGTTCGCTCAGGAATCCCCTTCCAACCTGTCCATCTACGATCCCAAACTGATGATCTTCGACCTTCCCTACCTCATGCCCGACTACGACGCCGTCAATATTCTGCTCGACGGCAAAGTTGGGAAGGAACTGAGCCGCTCCCTTGAAAAGATCGGCATCAAGGGCATGGGCTGGATCGCCCTCGGCACCCGTTTCTACTGGATGAACAAGCCATTCCACACCATGGCCGAAGCCAAGTCCATGAAGATCCGCGCCACCGCTTCCAAGGTTCATATCAGTATGACCAAGGCCTTCGGCATGAACCCCACCCCCATGGCCTGGAGTGAAACCTTCACCGCCCTGCAGCAGGGCACCGTGGCCGGCGTGGACGTTGACATCCACTCCGCCGTTTCCGCCAACCTGCACGAAGTCGCCCCCCATCTCGTGCTCTCCGGCCACTTCTATACCCCCCATCTGTTCATGGCTTCCGCCAAGTTCATGGACTCCCTGTCTCCTGAAGACCGTAAGATTTTTGAAGAAACATTCGCTGAAGTCCAGAAGATCCAGCGTAGTGCCATCCACACCGGAGAACAGAAACTCATCGAAAAGCTGCGCGCTCAGGGCGTGGACGTGATCGAGCTCTCCCCCGAAGCCCGCGCTGAATTCATGAACGCCGGCAAGGCCATCTGGAAGGACTTCGATAAGCAGGTTCCCCCGTCCCTCATCCAGCAGGTCCTCGACGGCTACAAGGCCGCTGGTAAGAACTACTAAACCATATAAAAGCTATCCGGCGAGGAGAAGCTCCGTTAGGGAGCTTCTCCTCCTTTGTCGTTTCTGCTTAGGCAGTTGAAAAGTTAGCGTGTTCAGGTATCCTGCATCCATTCACCAACTGCTCCCTCATCCCTGCCGAGTACCCCCTATGCCTAAGCATCCCTTCATCTGTGCCATCGTTTCCGACAACAGTGCGGCAGAGCAGATAGAGCTCTGCCAGCACTCCATATCCTCGCCTGTCCGAATCATCACTACGGAATCCAGCAAATGCATAGTAGCCACGAGGCGGGTCATTGAGGAAGGTGCCGCCGTCATCGTCAGCCGCGGCAGCGTGTGGAGCACGATAAAAAAGGCTTTTCCCCTCGTACCCACGCTACAGACACCCATAACATGCTGTGATGCCATTGAATTCCTTACCAAGGCAAAGCAGTACGACACGAACATCGGCGTGGTTTCCTTTCCTTCCCATATCGCCAAGATGGTCACGGTGGCCCCACACCTCGGGGTGAGCCTCACCGTCCATCAGGTCAACAACCCCGACGATATCGAAAAAGGCTGTTACGAGATGAGGGACAAGGGGATGAAGGTGCTCGTTGGCGGCGGTCACGCCGTGCAGTGGGCACAGAAACTGGGACTGCATGGCGTACTGCATACGGTTTCCGCGGACGGCGTGATACAGGTGCTGAACGAAGCCGACCGCATACTCAACGCCATCATCAGCGAACGTTCCAAGGACGCCCGCGTGCGCACCATGCTCAACGCACTGAAAGACGGCGCCATCTCGCTGAACGAACAGGGCAAGATACTGGAATACAATCTGCCTGCCCAAAAGATGTTCGCCAACGGCGAATCCACCATGAAAAGCATCCGCACCTTTTTGCAGGATACGGGCATCATCGAGGCGGTACAGCAGCAGCTCACGTGGTCGGGAGAAAGCAAGAAGTACGAAAAAAAGCAGTATCTCTGCAATATCATCCCCGCCTACAGCAACGATATCTACTGCGGAGCCAGCGTGATCATCCAGGATGCCAGCCATATCCAGAGCCTCGAACACAAGATGCGCCGGGAACTGCACGCCAAGGGGCATGTGGCGCGCTATACCCTCAAGGACGTGGTAGGGCATTCCGCGGAGATGCGCAGCCTTGTGGAACACGCGGAGCTTTACGCCAACAGCCCTTCTTCCATCTTCATCTACGGGGAATCCGGAACCGGCAAGGAGATCTTCGCGCAGGGCATACATATGGCAAGCCCGTTCAGGAACGGCCCCTTTGTGGGGATCAACTGTACGGCCCTGCCCGAATCCCTTCTGGAAAGCGAGCTTTTCGGCTATGCCGAAGGCGCCTTCACCGGCGCGAAAAAAGGCGGCAAAGTGGGCCTTTTCGAAATGGCGCACAACGGCACCCTCTTCCTCGACGAAATCGGCGAGATCCCCACCTCGGTGCAGGCCAAGCTTCTGCGCGTGCTCGAGGAAAAAATCGTCATGCGCATCGGTCAGGAACGCTATATCCCCATCAACGTGCGCATCGTGTGCGCTACGAACAAGGATCTGGCGGAATTGGTGCGGTGCGGCAAGTTCAGGGAAGACCTTTTCTACCGCCTGAACGTGCTCCGGCTCAACCTCCCTCCCTTGCGGAAACACCCGGAGGATATCGAGGAACTCGCCGACAGCTTCCTCAGCTGGCTGCCCCAGTCGCTCTCCCTCCCCCGGCCCCAGATCAGCCCCGAGGCTCTGGCCGTGCTGAAGCTCTATCATTTCCCGGGCAATATCAGGGAATTGCGCAACGTCATAGAAAGGCTGGTGGTGATCGCAAAGGGCAGGGAAATACGGGAAAGCGACATCTCGCGCGTGCTCCTGATGAACGAGGCCCCGTGCGGGAACAGCCACAAGAAGGCCGTGACCGTGCCCCCGTCGCCTTCCGCACCTGCCGATGCGAACAGACGAACCAAGCAGAGTATGCTTCGTGCCCAGATAAACAGCACCATCCTTCAGGTACTGGAGGAAACACAGGGCAACAAGGCGGAAACAGCCCGGCGTCTGGGCATCTCCCCCGCCACGTTATGGAGGAAGCTGAAGGAGATCGCCGCACAAGAGAAGAAATAAGACGGGGCACGTCCTCAAAATTGCGGTTTTGGCATGTTATTCGCATCCAGTCTGTATTATTTCTTCAGATCGGGAGGCTTTTTCATGAGTAACCGCAGGACACAGACCATGGACGGCAACACCGCTGCCGCCTATATCTCCTATCCTTTCACGGAAGTTGCCGCCATTTTTCCCATCACCCCCTCTTCTCCCATGGCGGAACTCACAGATGCGTGGGCGGCTCAGGGCAAGAAAAACCTTTTCGGAGCCCCTGTGCGCGTGGTCGAGATGCAGTCCGAAGGCGGCGCGGCAGGAGCTCTGCACGGCTCCCTGCAAGGCGGCGCTCTCACCACCACCTACACGGCCTCGCAGGGGCTCCTGCTGATGATCCCCAACATGTACAAGATAGCCGGCGAACTCCTGCCCGCAGTCTTCCATGTGAGCGCGCGCTCCCTCGCCTCCAACTCCCTGAGCATCTTCGGCGACCATCAGGACGTGATGGCCACCCGCCAGACCGGCTTCGTCATGCTGGCCTCCAGCTCCGTGCAGGACGTCATGAACCTCGGCGCCGTGGCCCACCTTTCCGCCATTGAGGCGCGCCTGCCCTTCATCCACTTCTTCGACGGGTTCCGTACCTCCCACGAAATCCAGAAGATCGAACTCCTTGAGCAGGAAGAACTTGCCGACATGCTCGACTGGGAAGCCGTGGAAGCTTTCCGCCACCGCGCCCTGAACCCCGACCATCCCCAGCTGCGCGGCATGACCCACAACCCCGACGTGTTCTTCCAGCTGCGTGAAGCGGTGAACCCCTTCGTGGACGCCCTGCCCGGCATCGTCCGGAAGTACATGGACAAAATCAACGCCATCACCGGCAAGGACTACAAGTTCTTCAACTATTACGGCCATCCCGAAGCGGATCGCCTCATCGTCGTCATGGGCTCCGGCGCCTCCGTGGTGGAAGAGACCATCGACGAGCTTATGCGCCGCGGCGAGAAGGTCGGCATGGTCAACGTGCGCCTGTACCGCCCCTTCCTGCCGGAAAAGCTGCTGGAAGCCGTCCCCGCCTCCGTGAAGCGCATCGCCGTGCTCGACCGCACCAAGGAACCCGGCGCCTGCGACCCCCTGTGCCTCGACGTGCGCAACGCCTATGCCTCCAAAGCCGATGCCCCCGCGATATATGCCGGCCGTTACGGCCTCGCCTCCAAGGACTTCACCCCCGCCCAGGTCCTTGCTGTCTTCGATAACCTGGCCGTCGAACAGCCCCGCGACAACTTCACCGTGGGCATCATCGACGACGTGACCCACACATCCCTCGAAGTGAAGGACTTCCACGTGGTGGCCGAAGGCCAGACCGCCTGCAAGTTCTGGGGCTTCGGCTCCGACGGCACCGTCGGCGCGAACAAGCTGGCCGTGAAGATCATAGGCGACCATACCGACATGTATTCTCAGGCCTATTTCGCCTACGACTCCCGCAAGTCCGGCGGCGTCACCATATCGCACCTGCGTTTCGGCAGCCAGCCCATCCGCTCTTCCTACCTTATCGACTATGCCGACTTCATCGCCTGCCACAACCAGTCCTATGTGGACAAATACGACCTGCTGCGGGGCATCAAGGAGGGCGGCACCTTCCTGCTGAACTGCATGTGGAAGGACGGGGATCTGGAAAAACATCTGCCCGCTTCCCTGCGCCGCACCATCGCCCGCAAGAAGATCCGCTTCTACACGCTCAACGCCGTGGATATCGCCATGAGCCTCGGCCTCGGCGGACGCATCAACATGCTCATGCAAGCCGCCTTCTTCAAGCTGGCCGGCATCATCCCCCTCGATGACGCCGTCGCCTACCTGAACGAAGCCATCGTCAAGACCTACGGCAGAAAGGGCCATGCCGTCGTCGACATGAACCAGGAAGCCGTGCGCCAGGGCATCGCCATGCTGCACGAAGTGGCCGTGCCCGCGGCATGGGCCGACGCCACGGAAGACGCCCCCGCCGCCTGCGACGAACGCACCGACTTCGTCCGCAACATCGTGGACGTGATGAACCGTCAGGAAGGCGACGAGCTGCCCGTGAGCGCCTTCCTCGGTTACGAAGACGGCACGTGGCCTGTGGGCATCACGGCCTTTGAAAAGCGCGGCGCGGCCATCATGGTACCCGTGTGGGATGCCGAAAAGTGCGTCCAGTGCAACAAGTGCGCCTTCGCCTGCCCCCATGCCGCCATCCGTCCGCGCCTGCTCAGTGCTGAGGAAGCCGTCGCCGCGCCAGCGTCCATCGAGCATCGTCCCTGCCGTATCCAGAAGGGCTTCGAATTCCACATGGCCATTTCCGTCCTTGACTGCACCGGCTGCGGAGTGTGCGTGGGCCAGTGCCCGGCCAAGGAAAAGGCCCTGACCATGACCAAACTGGAAAACGTGATGCCCGAGGGCGCCCGGAAGTGGGACTACGCCGAAAAGAACATCACCTACAAGAAGCCAACTCAGGGTAAGCTCAACGTCGCCAACAGCCAGTATCTGCGCCCGCTCAACGAATTTTCCGGAGCCTGCGCCGGCTGCGGCGAAACGCCCTATGCCAAGCTCGTCACCCAACTCTTCGGCGACCGCATGATGCTCTCCAACTCCGCCGGCTGTTCCACGGTGTGGGCAGCCGGTGCCCCCTCCGTGTCCTACACCACCGACGAGAACGGCCACGGCCCGGCGTGGGGCTTCTCGCTCTTTGAAGACAACGCCGAATACGGCTTCGGCATGTTCCTCGGCGTAGCGCAGATCCGCGCCACCCTCGCCCTGAAGATGAGGGTTCTGCTGGAAGGCGGGGATATCAGCGCCGCTCTCCGTTCCATTATGGAAGAATGGCTGGAAGGCAAGGATCTCGGCGAAGGCACCCGCGAAAGGGCCGCCGCCCTCACCGCCGCCCTCGACGAAGCTCTGGCGGAAAAGGATGACGCCGAACTCAAGGCCCTCCGCGAGAAAAGCGACTTCTTCGTCAAGCGTTCGCACTGGATCTTCGGCGGCGACGGCTGGGCCTACGATATCGGCTACGGCGGGCTCGACCACGTGCTGGCCAGCGGCGAAGACATCAATGTCCTCGTCTTCGACACCGAAGTCTATTCCAACACCGGCGGCCAGTCTTCCAAGGCCACGCCCACCGGGGCTGTGGCGCAGTTCGCCGCCAACGGCAAGATGAGCCGCAAGAAAGATCTGGGCCTCATGGCCATGAGCTACGGCAACGTGTACGTGGCGCAGATCGCCATGGGCGCCAGCCAGGAACAGACCCTCAAGGCCATCTCCGAAGCGGAAGCCTATCCCGGCCCTTCCCTCATCATCGCCTATTCCCCATGCCTGAACCACGGCATCAAGGGCGGCCTCGGCAACAGCCAGATGCAGGCCAAGCGTGCTGTGGAAGCCGGCTACTGGTCGCTGTACCATTATGATCCCCGCCGTATCGGACAGGGCGAGAATCCGTTCGTGCTCGATTCCAAGGAGCCTTCCAACGGCTTCAGGGAATTCCTGCTGTCCGAAGTGCGCTATTCCTCCCTCAAGCGCCAGTTCCCCGAACGTGCGGAGATGCTGTACGAAAAGGCCGAAGCAGATGCTAAAGCCCGCCGCAGCAACTACACGCGTCTCGCCAACAAGTAAGCAGGACGCATAATATCAGGAAGACGCTGGAGGAATTTCTCCGGCGTCTTTTTTCGCCCCAATCCGGCCGGGGCTCTTTGAGAATATTCGTCTAGGTGCTAGAGATCATTTCAAAACGTTTCTGAGCAGGAGCATGGCACAACCCTGCTGAGTAAAACCAAGGCACATCATGCAGAACCGTTCAAAAGGAGTCGCCAAACGACGAAAGTTGTTCAGCCAAGAGAAAAACCGTTCCTCCTTCCAGCGATTCATAGACAGATCGCTATGAAAAGACCTTGGCCGCCTCCCTTCTTTGGGCTTTCTTTCGTTCAGGGATGCTATGCTGTATACCTCACATGGACAGATAGTAACGACACATGCGGCTGTCCCCCTTGTCTGCGCAAGCCCCCACGGACGTCAGCGCAAACAACCTATCCGGATGCTTCCCACAACCGCGATAGCGCGAGTAACATCGTGATATCGCCCGCCGGAAAGCATTCCGCCAGCGGCGAGGCGCGTTACTCGGTGACATTCAAGGAAGCTGAAACGGATTCCCCCGCCATAGGCATACGCGGCCTTCCGGCGCTGCACCGCCGCCCTTGATCCGCACGCCATTGCTGACGCCTGCCGAAACCTGCTTGAAGAAGCCGTGCACCTCCGTCCGTTCCTTCATGGCTGTTGGTATGGACGGCTTCGACAGGCTGTTGGAAAAACTCCAACCCCACCTTGCCGAGTTCCAGACCCAAGCCTGACGCCCCGGACACCGGGTATGCTTACATTTTTGTGAAACATACCGGCTCATCTTCCGGCATGTGTCCTTCGCCTCCGAAAAATTGATTGACAACCCAAACAGCTCGCGCGTATCTAACGCGGAGATACAGGAGCCATTCATGATCATTTCCGCCACGCTGCACACCCTCTTTTCCGCCGATGCCGAAGGGCATTTCGGTTTCTATTACTTTATGCGGAAAAGCGGCTCGCTCCGCGCCTGACGGTATGGATCAAGCGCAGAAGTGAAGGCCGCGGGCGAACAGTCCGCGGCTTTTTTATTACAAGAACGGAAAATGCCCGCCTCCCTTCCCAAAGGGAAGTGGCTTAGGCGAAAATGGCGGAACGTGCCGGAGAGAGCGAAGTGGCCGGGGGGAACGTCCCCCGCAGGACGGCGCAAAACCGGAAAACGGATTCGCGGGATTGTACAACAGGGGAACGCCCCGGCCAGTCACCGGGGCACCGCACAGACGAGGGGGAAACATGAACGGCAACGATGCAAAGGAACAGGCCGCCAACACGGCGCACGTGCACGCCGTGGAGCAGGCCGCGGCGCAAGCGCTGGTAGAGGAAAAAGAAAGCGAATCACGCTTCCGGCATTACGGTAAAGGCCCGTGGGCAGCGGCCATCTCCGCGCTGGCGGTGGTCTTCTCGTTGTTCCAAATGTACGCGTCCACCTTTTCGGCCTTCGACGCCATGACCCTGCGCTCGTGGCACATCATTTTCCTGTTGGTGCTCTCCTTCCTCATGTATCCGGCATGGAAGGGCGAACGCCGCAGCCGTACCCGCCCCACCCTGTTCGATGCCCTGTGTATCGCTGCGGGGCTGTTCTCGTTCGGCTATCTCATCCTCAATTATACGGAAATCACCTTGCGCGGCGGCTATTTCCTGCCCGTCGACTACTTCGTGGCCTCCGTCGGCGTGATCATCTGCTTTGAAATGGCCCGGCGCGTGGTCGGCAGCCTTGCGGCGCTGGCGGGCGTGTTTTTCCTCTACAACTTCGCCGGGGAATGGATTCCCGGCGCGTTCGGGCATACCGGGTTTTCCTGGGACCGCGTCGTCGAGCACATGTTCTGGGGCAGCCAAGGGCTCCTCGGCGTGGGCGTCGGCGTGTCCGCCACCTACATTTTCCTGTTCGTGCTCTTCGGAGCCTTCCTGAAATACAGCGGATTCAGCGATTTTATCAATGATCTCGCGCTCACCCTCGTAGGGCGCACGGCTGGCGGCCCCGCCAAGGTTTCCGTGGTGGCCAGCGCGCTCATGGGCATGATCAACGGCAGCGCCCTCGCCAACGTCGCCACTACCGGGGCGATCACCATCCCGCTCATGAAAAAGACCGGGTACAAGCCCGAATTCGCCGCCGCCGTCGAGGCAGTCGCCTCCACCGGGGGACAGTTCGCACCGCCCATCATGGGCGCGGTGGGCTTCATCATGGCCGAATTCCTCGGCGTCCCGTATACCAAGGTCATGCTCGCGGCGGCGATCCCGGCGTTCCTGTATTATCTCACGCTGCTCATGGCGGTGCACTTCGAGGCCCGCAAGCTCGGCCTCAAGGGGCTTTCCCCCGAGCACATCCCGGCGGCGGGCAAAGTCCTGCGCGAACGCGGGCATCTGTTCATCCCGCTGATCGTGCTGCTCTGGCTGATGTTCGACGGCTACACCCCCCTGTTCGCGGCGGCGGCTTCCATCTTCGCCACCGTCGGGGCTACATGGCTGCCTTCCCTCATCGGGCTGCTGCGGACGAAAACAGCCCGCACCTTCGCCTTCGTCCTGCTGCTTGCCGTCCTCGGAGGTCTGGCCCTCTCTGGGCTCCTCAGCCTTGGCGCGGCGATCCTCACAGCTCTGTGCGTGCTCGCTTCCGCGTGGTGTTCGGCTCGGTACCGCATGACTCCCCGCGTGGTGGTCCAAGCGCTCGACGAAGGCGCGCGCGGCGCGGTGGGCGTGGGCGCGGCCTGCGTGATCATCGGCATCATCATCGGCACGGTATCCCTCACCGGACTCGGCCTGACCTTCGGGTACGAGGTACTCAAGTACGTGGGCGAAGGCCAGCTCTACCTCGGCGGCCTGTTCGTCATGATCATGAGCACCATCCTCGGCATGGGCGTGCCCGGCGTGGCGGCCTATGTCATCGTTGCGGCCGTGGCGGTCCCGGTGCTCACGGGCGTGGGCGTGATGCCGATGGCGGCGCACATGTTCTGCTTGTTCTACGCCTGCCTCTCCAACATCACGCCGCCGGTCGCCATGTCGTCCTATGTGGCGGCGGGCATTGCGCATTCGGATCAGACCCGCACGTCCCTCATTGCGGTAAAGCTCGGCCTGACCGGATTCATCCTGCCCTTCTTTTTCCTGAACAACCCACTCCTGCTGTACAGCTCGGCCAATCCGGCTCTGGCGACGCTGTGGGCGTTCGCCACGGCCTGTCTCGGGGTGAGCGCGCTGGCCGCCGGGTTGCAGGGCTGGCTGTTCGGGCCCTGTAATTCCGTCATGCGCGGCCTGCTGCTTGTGGCGGCCTTTCTCGCCATCGATCCCGGCCTCAAGACGGACCTTGCAGCGCTCGCCCTGTGCGCCGTGGCAGGTGTGTGGAGTTGGAAGGAGAGAGGGAAGGGGTAGGGATTAGTGGGAATTGGAGGTGAGGCGGCGCGAAGGGAGTCCCTGTCGCCTCATGGAAAAGCTGGAATGAAAAAACCTGTCAGATGAAGGTGTAGGCGGGGATGGGAAAGTTATGGAAAGAACCGGTTGGGAAATCTTCCGTGCCGAGAGGAGCCGGAGCTTTATGGATATCCCGATAACAAATGCAACATGCAAAACGAGGAGAACGTCATGAAAAAATGGTCCATGTTTTTGGCTGCTGCGGCATGCGCGTGCGTATTGGCCTCGCCCCTTCAAGCTGCGGAGCGCAAGAAAGTGAATATCAGCTTTCCCACAGCGGCGACGACCGGGGCGTTGTACCCCCTCGGCGCGGGCATCGCCAATTTGTGGAATACCAAGCTTGGTTATGTGAACGCGCGGGTGCAGGCCTCCAACGGCGGCATTCAGAACCTCAACCTGCTCAAAGCCGGGAACGCGCAGGTTTCATTCGCCGTGTCGAGCATTACCTATGAGGCGCTCAACGGCGAACGCGGGTTCAAGGACCGCGCCTACAAGGACGTCCGCGTATTGGCGGGCCTGTACTATAACCCGAACCAGGTCGTGGCCCGTGCCGACAGCGGCGTGGCTTCGCTGGCGGACTTCAAGGGCAAAAGTTTCGCGCCGGGCGCGGCGGGCGGTACGACCGAAGTGGAATCCCGCATCCACTTCACCGAAACGGGGCTCAAGTATCCCGACGACATCAAAGCCCATTTCGTGGGCTTCACCGAATCCATCGACCTGATGCGCAACAAGCAGCTTGACGGCGTATGGATCATGGCCGGGATGCCCACCGCCGCCGTCACGGAAATGTGCTCCACCGCCAACGGCAAGCTCGTGGGCATGGACGACGAGCTGATCGCCAAGGTACAGGCGAAGTATCCGTGGTATTCCAAATTCACCATTCCGGCGGAAACCTATGACGGTCAGACCGAACCCGTCCAGACCACGGCCGTCAAGATGCTTCTCCTCACCGATGCTTCCATGCCCGACGATGTGGTGTATGATCTTGCCAAAACCTTCTGGGAAAACCTTGATTCTCTCGGCAAGGCCCATGCCGTCATGAAAACCGTCACCAAGGAAATGGCCGTCAGCGATCTTTCCGGCATCCCGCTCCATCCCGGCGCTGAAAAGTACTACCGCGAAATCGGGTTGCTGAAATAAAACCCCCATCCGCGTTTTCCGGGAGGTATCTTCCGTATCCGCACCATCCCCGTTCTTCGCACACCAACACGAAATGGGGCCTCCAAACGGATAGAAGCAACCACCGAAGGCTACAAAAAACATGGAAAGGAAGGCTCCACCGTGTTCCCTGCATGAGCGGAAACGCGGAAATAAGGAAGAAAACCTTTCCTCCAATAAGAGAGGCACCCGATCCGAGGGATCGGGTGCCTCTCTTATTGCTCTTTCCAACGACTTTCCTCATATCCCCTCAATGTTCACCAAGCCAAAACGTTCAACGCCCTGCCTCAACACGAGAAATCAAGGAAAAAAAACCATCAGGGGATTCAATAAAAAGGGGAAGAGTTTAGAGGGAGGGGGGAGGGAACCTTTAAAAAGGTTCCCTCCCCCCTCCCCGCTTCTCTCTTCGTTACGCCCCGCGTGCGGCAAGCTCACGCTTAAGGGCGCGGGCGAGCTGATCAGGGCAGGACGTGGGCTTGCTGCCGCACTGGATCCCTTCAAGCCGGGAAATAACGGCTTCGGCGGGAAGCCCTTCAGCAAGGCGGGCGACGGCTTCAAGGTTGCCGGGGCAACCGCCCGCGAAACGGATGCCGGTCACGCGGCCGTCATCGGTGATATCATACTGGAGCGCGCTGGAACACACGCCCATAAGTGGAGCAATAGCCATGAAAACAAATCCTTATACAATCAAAATGTGACCAGAAAACGCGGAACCGCGGGTCCCGCAATCCCGATATCCCGAACCGGGAAACCCCGCAACAAAAGACCATCCCGCAAAACGCCGGGACAAGGGCCTTAGCTGCGGAAAAGATCGGAGAGCGTGTTAATCGTCATCGCGGTCATCGTCGCGGCGATCATCCTGGGAACGGGAGTTCCTTGGCATACGCGACGGATTGGAATCCCGGCCGATTTCCCCGCCATTCCAGCGGAAGCCGTATTGCCGCGGCTGCACGATGCGCCCAAACGAATGCCCGACACTGTCCACGGACTTGACCAGGTCGTCAAGGTTCTCCAGCGCTTCCGAAGCATCTTCCAGCGGTTCTGCGGCATGAGCCGGATACGCGTACAGAACGCCGAGGACGGCCAGAGCGGGAAGCCATTTTACAAACACGGTAAACTCCTTGTTCGGTTGCACGGCACAGAGAGCGCCGGTCAGCAGCATACTCCAAAACGGGCCGGGGGAAAACAGGGCGGAAAAGAAAGCTACTTTATCAACAAGAACAATATGATAGCGTCAAAAGGGAAGGGTACGTGCGGGAACTTTGCGGCATGAGGCGGGACATGCCGGGGCGAAGGCGGGCAAGCCCCTTCTGTGAAAGCAGTCGGCGCAATGGGCAAATGCGGATATTGCGCCCAAGAACGCAACAGTGCGTAACAGCCCCAAATTGGTGCTGGAACACGGAAAACCCACCCAATAGCACCCTTGACCCAAAATCGATTTTGCGGGAACACGGAATGGGCGTTTTTACGCATGACATGATACGAGGTGCGATATGGCTCATCATTATTCCAATTCCCTTTATGACCGCCTTGCGGATCGGCTGAACCAGTTCCCGCAGGGCGCGCCGCTTTCCGACAGCCTCTTTGCCATTCTGAAAATCCTCTTTTCCGAAAAAGAAGCCGGGCTGGTGGCGCAGCTGCCCATCAAACCCTTCACCGTAGACCGCGCCGCCGCAATCTGGAAGCTCGACAAGGCCACCGCCCAGAATATGCTGGAAGACCTCGCGGGACGGGCCATGTTGCTCGACATGGAGCAAAACGGCCAGCAGATGTTCTGCTTGCCCCCGCCGATGGCCGGGTTCTTTGAATTTTCCATGATGCGCGTACGCGGCGATGTCAACCAAAAAGCGCTGGCGGAACTGTATTACCAGTATCTCAACGTCGAAGAGGATTTCGTCAAGGCGCTGTTCGTCGAGAACGGGACGCCGCTTGGCCGCATCTTCGTACAGGAAGCCGCGCTCCCGCAGGACGGCAAGCTCGAGGTCCTCGATTACGAGCGCGCTTCACACATCATCAAGACGGCCTCGCACATCGGCGTCAGCATGTGCTACTGCCGCCATAAAATGCAGCATCTCGGGCGGGCGTGTGATGCCCCAATGGACATCTGCATGACCTTCAACACCTCGGCCCGCTCGCTCATCAAATACGGCCACGCCCGGCAGGTGGACGCCGCCGAGTGCCTTGATCTGCTCGCCGTGGCGCAGGGGCACAACCTCGTCCAGTTTGGCGAAAACGCCCGTGAAGGCGTGAACTTCATCTGCAACTGCTGCGGGTGCTGTTGCGAGGCACTGCTGGCGATCAAGCGGTTCGCCATCGCCCGGACCATCCATTCCAACTTCATCGCCCGCGCCGGGAACGATTGCCGGGGGTGCGGCAAGTGTGAAAAGGTCTGTCCGGTCAATGCGATCCACATGGAAGACGGTCCGGCCGGCAAGCGCTTCGCTTTCGTCGATCCCGAGCGCTGCATCGGGTGCGGCGTGTGCATGCGTTCCTGTGCCTTCGGCCAGCTTACGCTCGAAGCCCGGCCCGAACGCGCCATCACCCCCCTCAATACCGTGAACCGTGTGGTCGCCATGGCCGCCGAACGGGGCATGATCAAGGAACTTCTCGAAGACAACGACGCGATGGGCAATCATCGGATCATGGCGGCGGTCATCGGGGCGATCATGAAGCTTCCCGGCGCGCCGAGGGCGCTCGCCGTGGCGCAGCTCAAATCCCGCTATCTGGAAAACCTCATCGGCAAAATGGGATGACGGAAGCGAAAGCCCCAAAAGGCCAGCTAGCGATGGTTCGCAAAGCATCGCCCGCTGGCCTTTTCTTTTTCCTGGTTGCACGCGGCATCGGGAGTACCGCGCAAGCCTTGGACGCGGGATGGCCCCGCTCCCCCGCACGGCGCGGCTTTTCCGGCAACCCCGATACACTTTGTTACATTCCGCTGCATTCGGCACATCCTCATGAAACATTCCACGGGTAGTTTCGCTTCCACAGGGCAACGAGCCCTAAAGGAGCAACTACCATGTTGAAGCATACATCTTTGATCGTCGCCGGGGCTCTCGTCCTCGGAATGGGGATTTCCACCGCCTCTTTCGCTGAAATGCCTTCTCTGGACAGCCAGTCCTACACGTGGCCCGGTTCCGCCATCAACACCAGCAGCGATACCGACAAGATCGCGCCCGATCCGAAGACCGGCAAGCGGCCCGGAATCCTTGACTGGGAGGGCATGGGTGCCGATGTGTCGAGGCATCCCGACAAGCCCGGCCATGATCCCAAGAACTGCGGCATCTGCCAGTAGCCCTTTCCGGGGGAAAATGCCGTCCTCCGGGAAAGTTCCCCGCGTCCCCTCGGTCGTAACGGGCCATCCTCAAGGGGGGCGCTGAGGAACCCCTCACCTCCGGACGGGCCGAAGACAAGGCATCTCCGGTTCCGTCCAAGAGGAATCTTTCTTTTTGCCTGCAAATGGAGCATGATCGGATTGCCCCGGACAGGGCCATCCGGCGACACGGCCACCGTTGGCGGATCGGAAGGCCCGGCGGGATGGGAGGTAAACCGTGCCAGACCAAACACGCCTTCTCGTCGTTGACGACGACGCGGACATCCGTGAACTGCTCTCCGCCTACCTCGCCCGTTACGACATGACCGTCGAAACCGCGGCGGACGGCGCGGGGCTTTTCGAAAAGCTCGATCATGCCCACTTCGATCTCATCATTCTCGACATCATGCTCCCCGGCGAAGACGGCCTCAGCTTGTGCCGCCGCCTTCGGGGAACCTCGGCGATCCCGGTCATTTTCCTGACCTCGCTGGACAGCTCCACGGATCGGGTCGTCGGGCTTGAACTCGGCGCGGACGACTATGTGGTCAAACCGTTCGATCCCCGCGAACTGCTCGCCCGCATCCGCACGGTCCTCCGCCGCGCTTCCGACAAGGGGCAGGCCGCGGCGCAGTCAGATATACGCCGTTTCGCCGGATGGACCCTCAACGTCCGCTCCCGCGAGCTTTCGCAGGGTGACGAGCGGATTGCCCTCAGCGACGCGATGTACCGGCTGCTGCTCGTGTTCCTTGACGAGCCGTTCGCCGTATTGAGCCGCGAGTATCTGTTGCGGCAAACGCAGGGGCGCGACGCCGACGTATTCGATCGCAGCGTCGACATACAGGTGAGCCGACTGCGCGGGGTGCTCAAGGATACGGGCACGTCCAAAATCATCAAGACCGTACGCGGCGGCGGGTACATGCTTTCCGTCGACGTGGAGCACGACGCGTGAACCTTGACCGCCTGCTTCCGAAAACCTCCTTCGGACGCTTTTTCCTGATCAACGTGATCAGCCTCGCGCTGTTCTGGCTGCTCATCCAGCCCATGGCCAACTACTGGCGCAACCAAGCCCTGTTCCGCATGGTGGCCTCGAACGAAAGCCGCCTCTTCCTCACCCATATCCGCCTGCTGGACAAACTGCCCACGATTGCCGAGCGCAACGGGCTGTTCAATCCGAATGACGACGTATTCTCGATCCGGGTTTCGCACTTGCCGCCGGATATGCCGCGGGACGGCTCGAACTGCTCGCAGAGCCTGCGGAGACGCCTCGAGCGGGCATTCAAGCAGGAAAACATCCGGTATACGGACCTCCTGACCCGTATCGTGGTGTCACATGCACCGATCACGGTCATGGGCAGTGAAGAAAAGTACAGCGATCTCGAAACGTTTTTGACGCACCACTATATGCAGGCCGAAATCGCCCTGCGCAGGCCCGACGGGATCTGGATTTACGCCAAGCACCAGATAGAAATCATGCCGCAAAACCGGCTGTGGCTGAATACGGCGGCGCTGGCGATAGAATTCCTCCTGGTCATGAGCGGGGTGGCCTTGGCGCTGAACTGGCTGCTGCGGCCCTTGCGCAAGCTGGTGGCGGCAACCGAGCGCTTCGGCAGGACGCAGGAGATCACGCCGCTGCGGACGGATTCCGGGCCCGTGGAAGTACGCGAGGCCGCATCCGCGTTCAACAGGATGTTTTCGAGTATTCAGCGATCATTCGAAGAACGGGAACGCTTCCTGACGTCGTTTTCGCATGACCTGCGCACCCCGTTGACCCGGCTGCGGTTGCGGCTCGAACAGGTGGCACAGGACGATCTGCGGGAAAAGCTGTGCGCCGACGTGGACGATTTGACCGATACGCTGAACCGTACGATTACGTTTTTGCGGAGCGCACGGAGTATTGAAGACGTCCGGCGGCCGATTGCGGTGATGCCTCTGTTGGAAGCTCTGGTGGAGGACAGGCAGGGCATTGGGGAGCAGGTAACGCTGAACGGGAACACGGCCGCCGTACTTTTAAGCTGGAACCGGTTGCGGAGCGCCTTTGAAAATGTCGTGGACAACGCGCTGCGCTATGGGGATTGCGCCGACATTGAGGTCCACCACGAAAGAGACTCCGAAGGCAGGGAGTGGCTGTACATCGACTTCCGGGACAACGGGCCGGGCATCCCCGAAGAAAAGCTTGAATTCGTATTGGAGCCGTATGTGCGACTGGAGACATCGCGTAACCGGAAAACAGGCGGGCATGGGCTTGGGTTGTCCATCGTGCGCAACCTCGTGGAAGCGAGCGGAGGCAGGGTGCTCCTCATGAACCGCCCGGAAGGGGGGCTTCTGGTCAGGATGCTGTTCCCGCTCTAGCCACGCCGGGCGCCCTTCATGGGTGAACCCGCGGGAAAAACCAAGGGCATTGGCCCCATATTCGGCCTTCCGGCCGTCTTTTGCCTGCTTTCATAAAAAAACACGGCCAGCCAAATTTTTTGGTGGGCTTTTTCTTTTTCAGGCACAAAAAAACGATATACAACGAAAATAGCCCTGTTCGCTCAAAAGTTTCTAGACCTTTCCGGCAATCGGGCCTACTCTAAAAAGGAGTCTATCTTATCTCAACATCAACCGCCTTTACCCATGCCAGACACCACCGCTTACAATTTAAGCAGGACAGGCACCATCTCTTCTTTGTTTTTTAAAAACTTGTGGGTGCTCTTTTCCGCTATCTTCGTCGTCAGTCTGATCGGGACTCTGTTCACGACGTATTTGTTCATGAAAAGCACCGCGGTGGAATCCACACGCTTCCTTGCCGACGATCTGACTTCCCAGCTGAACACGGTCTATTCACTGCTCGAAGGCATGAGCGAGCAGCCGCTGATCAAAGATACTTCCATCCCCGTGCAGGAACGCGCCGCATCCATGAAAACGTATGCGGACGCTTTCGGCTTCTGGATGATCGGCGTCGTCGATCCCGACGGGACCATTTCGAGCACCTTGCGGCCCAAAACCGGCAAGGTGCAGCGCGGCTACATCCCCCGCATCATGGCTTCTGGAAAACGGGAAATCAGCGATCCGTTCCCCGCCGGGGCCACCGGGGACATGACCTACAGCCAGTTTATGCCCATCAAGAAAGACGGCAAGGTCGTCAGCATCTGTTTCGTCACCACGCCCCTTTCCCTGCTCAGTGAACGCGTTACCCGCCGCGACCATACGGGAAACGGCTACTACCTGATGCTCAGCAGCACCGGTTCCCTCATCGCGCATCCCAATCCCGCAATGAGCCTTACGCACATCAGGGATCTCGTCGCGGGCGAACGGTTCCTCTACGGCAGCAGCCGGGAAACCTTCCTCCGCGACATCAAAAGCGATCAGCCGGGGACGTTCATCAGCATTTTTAGGAATACGCTCTACTTCACGGCGTTCATGAACATACCCGAAACAGGCTGGACGCTCATCCACCGGGTCAAAATCCTGCCGACGGTCAAGTATATGCTGCTGGCCTTTTTCACACAGACGCTGCTGTACACCCTGCTGTTCGTGGTGCTCTATCGCTACGGGCGTACCGCCATTTCGCAGGAACTCAGGCCGGTGGACAACATCCTGCGGCAAGTCGAAGAGCTGAACAGAAGCGTCAATGCCGCCGACAGCATCACGGAAGAGGATGTGTTCAACATCATCAACATCAGCCGCAAAGGGTTGTACGACGCCCTTACCGGGCTGCCTACGCGCAACCTCTTCCGCCAGCGGGTCAACGACACCATCGAAAAGATGCCGGGCAGGCTATTCGGGGTCTTCATCCTCGACATGGACAACCTTAAGGCCATCAACGACCATCTCGGGCATGAGGCGGGCGATAAGGCCATCCGGAGCTTCGCCTCGACCCTCAAAGAATTCACGGAACGCCACTTCGGGCTGGCCTGCCGTTACGGGGGCGACGAATTCGTCCTGTTCATCCCGCTGGACACACCTTCCGATGCTTCCGCCCTAGCCCAGGAACTCCTCGAAACCCAGCACGGGAGCATCGTCGGGAACGATGTGGTTTATGCCTACGGTACGAGCATCGGGGTCAGTTTCTACCCGCTTTCCGGCACATTCGACGAAGCCCTCCACATGGCGGACACGGCTTTGTACTCCTCCAAACGGAGCGGCAAGGGAACGTTCACCTGCCTTCCCTCCCATGCGGAATGGCTTTAATCCCTTCCCTAGCCGAAATCGCCGCTTTCCCGTCCCGAAAGGCATCCTGCACAGCTTCCTGAAAAAATCCGGCGTCCGCACGCGCCTGCAAAGGGAATCCTCACTCCGTGGCCTGCCTCCGCGATGAGTGGTTTTGCCGCTCCAGAGATCGAAGGCCCCATATGCCTTCGGACACGGGAAAAGTCCCCGCCTTCGACGGCGCTGGGCGGGGACGGCTCCCGATGGGAAAGCTTCGCGGGCACAGTCCCGTGTGGTGGAAAACGCCTCGGGCCACCGGGCCATCCGAAAGCGCCGCCTCAACCCGCTCCGAGGGAAAAGGGCCGAAGGCGGGCCAGTTCCTCACGCAACCGCCCGTTTTCCTGCAGCAGCTTACGGTTTTCGGCGTAGAGTTGACGGTTTTCTACGGAAAGCTCCCGGCGCTCGGTGCGTTCCTCATCCAATTCCTTCAGCACCAGAGGGCACTGGCGGCAGCCACATCCTGAAGAAGGATATTCCTTTGATTGTTCGCGCATTACACCGCGCCCGAACAGCAACCACTCGGGAGAGACATCAAAAATGGTACATACATTAATGATAAACGCCAAATCTGGCATATTGGCGCCCCGTTCGTACCTCCCAAGCGTGGTGAGCGGCGTCCGCAGACGTGTGGCAAATTCGCTCTGTGTCATGGCGCCCCGTACGGCCTTCAGCCGTTCCTGCAATGATTCCATAGGCAGCGTGCATCCAAAGCCCGCAGCCCCTCTGCTTTTCTCCGGCAGGGCGCACCATCGGATCGTCGTTTCCGGATCCGGCCGGAAAATTCCATTTTTGATTGACAATAATCCAAAAATGGTTAATAAAGGGCGTGGGCGGTTGAGAAATGATGTGACAACAGAACTCTACCGAACCCCTACCAAATGATCAACGTACACCCCAAGGAGTGTGGCCGAACAGGACCCTCTCTTCTCCGCCTCAACAGTCTCCCCAACAGCGCCTGTACCCTTTCCGGGCAAGCGCGGCATGTTGTGCCTCCAGGTGTGTCGGCAATACATGAATATATATACAACATATTCTGTATTTGCTCTTTAGCGCGGAGCATGTTAATTCCTGTCTGTCATGAAGAGACACACCTGTAAGGACGTTCAATGACAAGGCAAGTTCAGAATCCGTTGACTTGCGCCTCTCCTTCGGACGAGGTTTCTGAGGTTGCAGCCTCCTCTCAACGGCGCGATACAGCCCTGCAAAGGACCGCATCTTCACTTAATCTCTACAAGATCATTGGGGATAGCTCATCCGAAATCGTCTGGGAACAGGCCTCCGCGCCGAATGCGGACTGTATTTTTTCCGGTGATCCCCGCTTTGCCTGCGCCAACAAGTGCCTCACCGTCGAAGAAGCTTACGAAACGGTTCACCCCGACGATCAGCCGCTGCTCCGTTCCGACATTGATTCGCTCCATTCCGGAGAGCAAGACTCTTTTTCGCGCCGTATCCGCGCCCTTGGCTGCGACGGGAGCTGGATTCCCGTGGATGTCTGCGCCCGGAGCCTGCGCGACAACAATAGGACGCCCCTTTACCTTATCGGCGGCTTTAAGGGCATCTCCAACCTTCCTCCCGTCTCCTCCGCTATCGCGTCATCCCGCGATCCCCTCATATCCGACATTATCTGGGAACGTTTCGTTTCCGGGGGCGGCTTCGCCATTTCCGACGGTGTGGAACGGTTCCTCGGCCATCCGCGCCACCACTTCAGGAGCGTGGAGGACCTTGTCTGCCTGCTTCACCCCAGTGATCTTGCCATCGTCCACGAACGCATGAAAGCCGTGAGCAGCCTGACCGGCTGCGACTGCCTCTCCGTCCGGATGCGCCATAATGACGGCACATGGCGGCAAGTCGAGGCTCGGGTGGTCGTCTTGCGCGGCCGGGCCGGTGAAGACAGGATCATCGGCGCACTCAAGGACATCACCCCCAAGGCCGTGCGGGATCTCCCGTCGCTCCAGCCCGCGCAGATTTCATCCTTGACGGGGTTGTACACGCTCGAAGCCGGGCAAGCCATTATTGAAAAAAACCTTCTCACAGGCCTCAACCTGCAGGCTCTCATCCTCGTGGATTTCCGCAACCTCGACGAGATCGAGCAGCGTCACGGCAATCGCTGGAAGAACCTTTTTCTCCAGCACGCGGGGGCCATCCTCCGCAACCTCGCCCGCGAGAACGATGTTCCCATCCACTGCCGCGCCGGTTCGTTCATCCTGTTTGCGGATCAGTACGAGTCCTTCCGTGAGGTGACCGACCTCACCCGCAACCTCCAGCGGACGCTCGGAGCCGTCTGCGCGTTCGACGGCGAATCCGATTCCGTGGAATTTTCCATCGGCATCGCCGTCGCACCCTATGATGCCCTCACTTTTTCCGGCCTCGTAGACCGCGCCGCTCAGGCGTGCAGCCAGCGTTCGGGCGTCAACTTCTACGACAAACAGGCCGCCGATCGTTTCCGGCTTGACTCGGAGCTCCTCGAAGAGGAACGCCGCCGCGAAAAAGAGCAAATGCGCGAAGCCCTCCAGACCATCATGGATAACGTGGACGCCTACCTCTTCGTCGTCCACCCGTTCCGCCATGAGGTTCTGTTCGCCAACCGCCAAATCCGCAGCATCCGGCCCGAATGTGTGCCCGGTTCAGTCTGCTACCGTTCCTTTTTCCGTTTCGACAAGCCCTGCGTCGACTGTGCGATCCTCAAAGGGCGGGATTGCCTTATCGAAAAGGACGGCCAACAGATTTATCTCCAGCTCCGCCATAAAAAGATCCGGTGGCTCAACGATGAGATGGTCTACCTCGTCAGCGGCACCGACATCACCGAACGTATGCTCCATGCCCGCAAGCTTGAGCACATGGCCTATCACGATTCCCTGCTCGACATCCCCAATCGGCAGGCCGCGCTCAGGAACCTCCAGCACATGCTGCGCGAGGGCAAGCGTTGTGCCGTCGTCCTGTTCGACATCAGCGATTTCAAGCTGTTCAACGAAACCTTCGGCCACGCCAAGGGCGACCTGCTGCTCAAGGACGTGAGCCTGTCCATCGCCCGTTTCGTGCCTGAAGGCAGCCTCTACCGTTCCGGAGGGGACGACTTCCTTGTCCTGCTTTCCGGCGCTGACGGCCCGCAGGCCGAACGCCTCGCCCAGTCCGTCAGGAACTCCTTCCTGCGCGTGCTCACCATTGAGGATCTCGAATACACCTGCAACATCGACGCCGGGATCAGCATTTCACCCCAACACGGGACCAATCCAAGCACCCTCATCACCCATGCCGAGCTCGCCCTTGCCGAAGCCCGCAAGGAAGGCCGGGGCATCTACCAGTTCAACAAGGAACTCGATCAGATCCTCTCCCGCAAGAAGCTGCTCCAGATCCTTATCCGATCCGCCCTGGCCAACGGCGACTTTGAGGTGCATTTCCAGCCGGTCTTCGAGATCAGCACGGGTTTGTTCCGCAAGGCCGAGGCCCTGTTGCGTCTGCGGGACGCTGCGGGCAGCTTTATTTCACCCGCCGAGTTCATCCCTGTAGCCGAAGAGACCGGCCTCATCGTGGATGTCGGGTATCTTGTGCTCGATACCGTCTGCCGCCAGCTGTTGAGCATGGCGAGCGTAGCGGGGCTTCCTTTCCAAATTGCCGTGAACATTTCCGCCATCCAGCTTCTCCAGACCAATTTCGTCAGCAGGGTCGTGGAGATCATCCAGTATCACGGCATCAACCCGCAGCAGCTTGAATTTGAAATCACCGAGAGCGTGCTCATCAATTCCTTCGAGCAGGTCAAGGGCGTCATGCAGCAGCTGCGGGACAAGGGCATCCGGTTTGCGCTCGATGACTTCGGCACGGGCTACTCCAGCCTGAGCTATCTGACCCACCTTCCCATCAGTACCCTCAAGCTCGACCGCTCGTTCATCAGGAATCTCGAAACATCCGAAAGCAACCGGCAGGTATGCAAGGCCGTCATCGACATCGCCCGCCACTTCAATATGGCGATCGTCGCCGAAGGTGTTGAAAACGCGGAACAGTCTAAAATCATTTCAGGACTTGGAGCAACAAGCATACAGGGCTTCTACTATGCCCGGCCCCTGCCCGGCGGCCAGCTTGTTCCGTGGCTTTCGGAACATGAAGATCACGATATCCCAACGCCCGAAGAAGACAGGCCGAGAGAGAGAGAGAGAGAGAGAGAGAGAGAGAGAGAGAGAGAGAGAGAGAGAGAGAACTCTGGACACAGCCAAAGCTGAATGGCCTGCGCTCCTGCCCCTCCGGGGGAAGCGATGAGGAGAGCGGGTCTTTTCACGCAGGCGAGAAAAGATACGTGATGCCGCACGGTTTTCAGGCTGGGCAAGTTCTCCCTGTTATAGTGGATGACGCGGTATCTTCCCTGCTTTCCGATCTAGAGCCCAGGGTTCAAATGGCAGATACGGAACTGCTGGGAAACTGCGGTATTTCCATGCATGATGGAGCGGTAAGCGGTCTTGTGGAGCCGTATCGGATCGATTGCCTCGCCGCTCTTCAAGATCACCGGGAAAGGCGACGCGATGCCGCCGTTGCGCAATCCGGCCCCTCAACACCTCCCACCTTGCTCTCTGCCCGTCCGGCGCTGTGCCCGGATGAAGGAACCGCCGAAAACAGCATCATATCCGGGCTCGGGCCTGAGCGAGAACCAGCCGCTTCCTGTATCCAATCCACCGATCGACTGCCCCCCTCTCCTGAAGGGAGCGCACTACCCTGCATTCCCCGATTTCCGGGTTCTTCGGCTGTGTCTCCGGATCTGTCATCACAACAGGGATATCCTCCCGACATGCAGCTTTTTCCACCGGATTTGAACAAAAAAGTTCTATTATCTGAAGATGCTAGAGAGAGAGAGAGAGAGAGAGAGAGAGAGAGAGAGAGAGAGAGAGAGAGAGAGAGCTCTGGACTCCGCCAAAACTGATCGGGGCACGGGCCGCCTTCCGGGCTGAGCCACTTTCCCTTTCCCCAGACTCTCTTCAGGATATAAACCATGTCCAATAGCCCCATTTCTTCCAGCAGGATCGACAGCAAAGACGAATCCTGGCTCCTCCTGTTGTCCGATCCCTCGGCTGAAAAAGCTAAAATGCGGTCAAAGCTGGTTTTCTTTAGCTGCTGTACCTTGATGACCATGATCCCCGCCATTGCCGCGCTGGTGCTCTATCCCTTGGGGCAAGTCTTTGCGGCGCTTATCTCCCTCATCCTCGCCGGCGCCGGGATCGCGGGGGGATTCTGCCTTTACGTCAACCGGATGCTCCGGCCCACCCACCATATTGCCACAGCCATCGAACGGTTCCGCAGGGGAGATTCCGCCGTGCGTTGCCCGGAAAAGGCTCCGGGACTGCTCGGACTGCTCGGAGAACGCGTTAATCTCTTCCTCTCCCAAATTCAGGAAGGGCGCAAAGAACTCATGCGCGTGGCTCCCCACATCGATATAATCGCCCACAACCTCCCCGGGGGCCTGCTCTGCTGTGCCGAGGATTTCGAGCTGCGCTTCGTCAGTGACGGCATGTTGCGGCTCTTACGCTGTTCCCGCGAGGAAATCACGGGCCGCTACGGAAACAACTGGAAGAACATCGTCCACCCCGACGATTTCGCCTTCACCGTGGCCCACCTTGATGAGCAGCGCAAGATCCAGCCTGAATACCGGCTCAGTTACCGTATCCAGCGCGCGGACGGCTCATCCTGCTGGGTGATGGAAAGTTCCCGGCTGACGGTCAACGCCGACGGCGTCCCGGAATATGTTTGCATCATTATCGACGATACGGAACAAAAGATCATCGAGAACCGCCGCATCGCCGTGGAGCGGCAATACCGCCGGGCACTCCAGTCCGTGTGCGAAATGCTCATTCAGGTGGATCTCACGAACGATCTCGTGTTGTCCGAATACGTGCGCTGGGGAGCCTCTTCCCGGTTCCCCCGGGGCGAGAACTACAGCCAGTGCTGTGTGGAATTCATGCAGGAATGTGTCCATCCCGACGACAGGGGGACATTCAGCGCGGCGTTCTGCCGCAAGAACCTGCATCTCCAGAATATGGATGAGGACGCGCCCGTCACATACCTTGAATACCGCATTAAAGAACCTTCGGGCAACTATCACTGGGTCGCGGGCACGCTGGTCCCGCTCGAAGACGAAGCCACGCACACGATCACCGCGATCTCCTACGTGGTGGACATCGACGAACGCAGACGCCGCGAAGACGCCGTCATCGACAAATCCCGCCGTGACGGTTTGACCGGGCTGCTCAACCGCAACGCCATGTTCGAGCTCATTGCCTCCACGCTCGAAGGCCTAGGGCACAAGGGGCGGCATTCGCTGTTCATGATTGATCTCGACAATTTCAAGGCAATCAACGACAACTTCGGGCATGTCTTCGGCGACGCGGTGCTGCGCGAGGTGGCGGACGGCATCCGCTCCGTCTTCCGTCCCACGGACGCGCTGGCGCGCATTGGCGGAGACGAGTTCCTTGTGTTCCTCGAAAATGTGGACAAGCCGGACGTCCTCGCCAGAAAAGCCGGCGAAGTGGTCAGCACTCTGCACAAGTCCTATATCGGCCCCGGCCAAAACTTCCCTCTCTCGTGCAGCGTCGGCATTTCCGTCTACCCCGACGACGGGCGCACCGTCATCGACCTCTTTAAGAGCGCCGACGCCGCCATGTATGCCTCCAAACAGCACGGCAAGGACCGCTATTCCTTTAGGGAGTGAACCCCGTTTCTTTGCGTTGCTCTTGCCTTCCGTGTGCCGGAATGCCCGAGGATACAGTTCCCGTTCGACGTATTCCTTGGAAAAGGCTTTCCCCACCGCTTCGGGGTGTTCAAAAAGCAGCCTCCGATCCCTGTCAAAGAGCACAACCAGGGAGGCCCACACAGGCTGTTGCGGCGTACTCATAACTCCTTCCCACCGTTGTCGTTGCTGGTATTCGTTATTCCAACTTCCTTTTTCACCACGAGTCCCTCCGCACGCCAATGACAAGCTGACGGCGCCGCGCTCTTTTCATCGCCAGCCCCACGGACGGCCCTTTCTCCGTCTTTCAGAGAGGGCTCATATCCTTCCATACGAATCCGGAACCCACCTCCTGAACCGGCCTCCCGGCCTTTTCCGGATACCGCTCTAACAAGGTGGTGACATGCGGCAACAGGCGTGCTACGCAGGGCGAGAACTTCAGGAGGGACAGGTCGTATGTCCGGATTCGGTGTTTTTCTGGCTATAGCGACGGCCTTTTCATGGGCCCTTGGGTGCGTCGTCCATACGACGGCCTCAAGGGTGGTGGGGATACCGGCGGTCATGCTCATCCGGCAGCCGCTGGCGAGCGTGGTGCTCGGCATCTTTTGCCTGGTTATGGGCGATCTATGGCTTCCGTCGCTGCATTTGTTTTGGCTGGCGGCGGCCTCCGGAGTGTTCGGGATCATCATAGGCGACGCCTGCCAGTACGCGGGCGCACTGACCATCGGCCTGCGTCCGGCGCAGGTGTGCCAATCGCTGTCCTCATGCTTCACCGCCCTGTTCGGCTCCATCTATCTGAACGAATATATAGGGTTGCAAGGCTGGCTCGGGATGTTCGTAGCGACGTGCGGGGTGATCCTCGTGGTCCTCTCCGAACAGCGGGACGCCCATAACCCTCCCGTATCCAGCAAACAGCGCAACAAAGGGGTCATCATTTCCCTCCTTGCCGCCGTCTTCGTCGCGCTCGGCATCGTCTTTTCCAAACAAGCCCTCCAGGAGGGCATCGGGGCACTGCCTCTGGCTTTCTACCGCAACGCCATTTCCACTGCGGGCATCTGGGCGGTAGGCCTCGCCTTCGGAGCCATCCGCCCGGCGTTCGGGAACCTCAAGGCCAACCCCGGCATCCTCAAGCTTTTCCCGCTCGGCTGCCTCTTCGGCCCCGCCGGGGGCATCTGGCTTTCGTGCGTCGCCCTCGACTACCTTCCCGCCGCCGTCGCCGCAATGCTCATCGGCCTTCAACCCATCGCCCTGCTTATCATCACCGGCATCATGGAACGCCGCATCCCCGCCCCCAACTCCATCATCGGCTCCATCATAGCCTGCACCGGGGCGGCAATCCTGCTGCTCCGATAACACAAAAAGAAGCGCCCTCATCGGCGGATTCCGTTAAAACGGCCTTCCAAGGTGCCCCGCTCCAACAGCGCGGCACCTTTTTTCGCGCGCTGCGTCAATCCGTTCATGCTTTCCAGCGGCATTCCCGCCTTGAAACGTGTTCCCTCCCCCATACCTCATGAGAATCATTCAAATAATCATGGGAGTTCGCCCAAAACGAGCTATTCCTAAAAGAAAAGGGCTTCCTTTCCCCCATCAGTGCTTGAAGCCTTGACGTGATCCTTTTGCATTCAGGATGCCGTATGCCAAACAACGTATTCTCTACTGCATTGGCCCGTAATCCCTACCCATTCGACAGCCGTTCCTCTCGAGTGCGATCACACTGGCTCAGGGCGGGCATCGCCAAACCACTCATCGTGGCGCTATGCCTGATCGGGGTGCCGGGGTGCTCCACATGGAGCGTGGGGCCTGATTTCGAGCGACCCGATATGCAAAACATGCCGGAAAAATGGGATGCGGGCGACCCGCAACACCCTCTCGTCGGCAATGTTTCTCTGGATACATGGTGGCAGAGCTTCAACGACCCCGCCCTGAACCAGCTTGTGACGCGGGCGCGCCTCTCCAGCCCCACCATCGAGGCGGCCCTGCTGAAAATCGTACAGTACCGCGCACAATATGCCATTGCCATAGGCAGTTTCTTTCCGCAGACGCAGGAGCTCACCGGAACATACAGCTCCGAACACCCCAGCCGCCGGTCCGCAGACGCGCCCCAACTGGGCGAGCCCTCGCAGCCCGGCACCATCCAGCAACTGAATCTGGGCTTTCAGGCAACGTGGGAAATCGACATCTGGGGCAAATACCGGCGCAACGCCGAAGCCGCCAAAGCCGCCCTGCAAGGCGCCCATGCGGGCTATGAACTCGCGCTCGTAACGCTCAGCGCCGATGTCGCCCAACAGTATTTCAGCTATCGCATGACGGAAAAACAGCTGGAAATCGCACGGCGCAACAGCTTGGCGCAGAAGGAATCCGTACGCCTGACCGAAGCCATGTTCCGCTTGGGAGCCTCAAGCGGGCGGGACTACGATCAAGCCGTCGCCATGCAGAAGAATACGGAAGCCGACATCCCGCAGCTGGAAGCACAGCTGATCACCAACCGCAATGCCCTGTGCGTGCTGCTCGGCATCCCCCCCGGCCCCATACCGGAACTGGCCCCGGGCTGGGTGCCGCAACCGCCTCAAACGGCTTCCGGTGCAGCGCTGGCGTCTTCCGTGCCCACAGCGGGGAAAACGCTTCCTCAGGGGGCAACGCCATACGCGGCGGAACGCACCGCCCAATCCTTTATTCCTCTGGACATAGCCATAGGCGTCCCGGCGGATCTCCTGCGCCGGAGGCCCGATGTACGTCAGGCGGAACAGGAGGCGGCGGCCCAGTGCGCGCGTATAGGCATCAACAAGGCGGCGCTGTTCCCTTCGTTTTCCATCAGCGGCTTTCTGGGATTCCAAGGAAGCGACGTCGGAGCCTTCACGCTGGGGGACACCTTCTCGCACAACGCCTTCACCGCCAGCGCCTCTCCGTCCCTGGTGCTGCCTTTCCTCAACTACGGGCGGCTGTACAATGCCGTACGCGCGCAGGACGCCGTTTTCCAGCAAAGCCTCGTCACCTACAAACAAACGGTGCTACAGGCATTGCAGGAAGCCGAGAACGCCATGAGTTCCTTCATCCGTTCCCGCCAGCGCCTGACCCTGCTCCAGCAGGCCGCCGAAGCCGCCGGGCGCTCCACCAAGCTGGCGCTTGAGCAGTACAACGCGGGCAGCACCGATTTTACCACGGTCGTCTCGGCCCAGACCACGCAATACCAGCAAGAAAACAGCGTTGCGGCGGCAGCGGGAAACACGGCGCTGCAAGCCGTGGCCCTGTTCCGGGCCCTGGGCGGCGGCTGGCAGCCCCAGCCCCTCCCGTTGCCCAAGGCCACCATCGACGCGATGAAAAAGCGTACTGACTGGGGCGGCATGTTGCGCGATATGGAAAGCGTCCCCGTTGCCGGGCAGTCCGAGATCCCACAAGCCGAAACGCACAGAGGTTACTGATATGCACAGCTGCGACTCCCAAACATCCCTTCGCCAAAATCCCGCCCGCGTGCCCGCGTTCCTCCTGCCCGGACTGCCGGGGATCGTTGTGGCCTTCTGCCTTGTTCTGGCCGGCTGCAACGACACGCCGCATAAGGCGGAAACGGATGACCCCCTGCCCGTGGCCGCCGTCAAACCGGAGCGGCGGAACGTGCCTTTGCTGGTGGAAAGCACGGGGATGACGCAGGCCGTGCGCACTGCGGACATTGTTGCCCGGGTGGAAGGCACGCTGCAAAAAATAGCCTATGAGGACGGTGCGCTCGTGCAGGAAGGGGACACCCTGTTCGTCATTGATCCCACGATGTACAAGGCCAAACGGCAGCAGGCCGAGGCCACGCTGGCGGCGCAGAAGGCGGTGCGGAACAGGGCGGCGGTCGAATACGCCCGCAACCAGAAGCTCTACGCGGAACGGGCGGCCTCACAGGCCACGGTGGTCAGCTGGCGCGAACAGTTGAGCAATGCCGAAGCGCAGGTCGCCGCCGCGCAAGCCGCCCTGACCCAAGCGGGCATCGAATTGGGATATACGGTCATCAAGGCCCCGTTCACCGGGCGCGTGTCGCGCCATAAAGTGGACGTCGGCAATGTGATCAACCCGCAGACCGGAACGCTTGCCTCCATCGTTTCCCAAGATCCCGTCTATGCCAGTTTTACGGCCCCGGCGGACAGCATTCTCCCGCTTCTGAACAGCTTCGACGACGCCAAATCCATCCCCTTGGAACTGGCCGTCGGCGATGGGTCTTATTCCATCAAGGGGAAGCTCGACTACATTTCCCCGCAAGTGGACGCCTCTTCCGGGACGCTCGCCCTGCGCGGCGTTTTCCCCAATACGGACGGCAAGCTGCTTCCGGGCCTTTTCGTACGGGTTCAGGTCCCCACGGAGCGTGAGGACGAAGTGATGGTGATCCCCCGGCAGGCCGTGCTGGAGAATCAGGGAAAGTCCTTTGTATACGTCATCGCACAGGACAGCCGGGCCCGCATGGTCCCCGTGGCGACCGGGCCCGCCGTGGGCAGTGACCGCATTGCCGTCATCAGCGGGATTACCCCGGAATCCTTGGTTATCTATGACGGCATGGCCCATATCCGGCAGGGCATGGCCGTCACCAACACCGCACAATGACGCCCCGCCGCACGCTATCGGCACCTCCCCCCGCAGTATGAGGAATGTCCTATGTTTACACGCCTGTTCGTCCAAAATCCCATTTTTACCAACGTCATTGCCATCATTGCGGTCATTCTGGGCATCGTGTCGCTGACGCGCCTTCCCATAGCGTTGTATCCCGACATCACCCCGCCGACGATCGCCGTTTCCGCCAGCTATCCCGGCGCGGACGCGGAAACCGTGGCCAAGACCGTCGGCGCGCCCATAGAATTGCAGGTCAACGGCGTGGAAAACATGATCTACATGTCCTCCACCAGCGCCGATGACGGCACCTATTCCCTCACCGTCACCTTCGCGCTGGGGACCGATGTCAATATCGCCATGGTATTGCTGCAAAACCTGGTCAACAACGCGCTCCCGCTGCTGCCGCAGGTCGTACAGCAGCAAGGGGTCACGGTCACCAAACATTCCCCCTCCATCCTGCAGGTCATAGCCCTCGATTCCCCCGGCGGCTCCTACGACAACCTTTTTCTGGCCAACTACGCGAACCTGCAAATCGAAAACGTCCTTTCCCGCGTGAAGGGGGTCGGGCAGGTACAGGCTTTCGGGGCCGGGTTCTACGCCATGCGGATCTGGCTGGATCTCGACAAGCTCAACTACCTCGGCGTGAGCGTGGACGAGGTCAATCAGGCCATCAGCCAGCAAAACGTCCAGGTAGCCGCGGGCAACGTCGGCGGCAGACCCAATTCCGACAAGCAGGCCATGCAGTTGACGGTGCTCATGCAGGGGCAGTTGGACACGCCCACGGCATTCGGCGACATCATCGTCAAGACGCTGCCCGGCAACCAGATAATCCGGCTGCGCGACGTGGGCGAAATCGAAATGGGGGCGCAGTCCTACGGGGCGCAGTCCCAGATCCGCGGGGACAACGCGGCGCTCATCGCCATCTACCAGCTGCCCGACGCCAACGCCCTTGAAACCGCCGCCAACATCCGCAGCGCCATGGAAAAACTGTCCAAGGATTTCCCGCCCGACATGCGCTGGACAATGCCGTTCGACACGTCGCACTTCGTTTCCATCGCCGTGACGCAAGTATATCTGACCTTTGTGAAGTCCATTGTGCTGGTCATGCTGGTCGTGCTGGTCTTCCTCCAGAACTTCCGGGCGGCGGTCGGCCCGGCGGTGGTCATTCCCGTGACCCTCATGGGGGCGTTCGTTTTCCTGAACATCGCCGGTTTTTCGGTGAACATGATATCGCTTTTCGCGCTCGTGCTGGCGATAGGGCTCATCGTGGACGACTCGATCATCGTTGTGGAAGCCACCATGTCCCATCTGGAGCGGGGGCTGACGCCGCAGGAAGCCGCCCTCGCGGGCATGAGGGATCTGTTCCTCTCCATCGTGGCGGTGATGTTCGTCTTTGCCAGCGTATTCCTCCCGGCGGCCACGCTCCCCGGCATCACAGGGCAGCTGTACAGCCAGTTCGCGCTGGTCATAGGCGGCGCGGCACTCCTCAGCGCCGTTTTCGCCATCTCGCTCACGCCCACGGAATGTTCCCTGCTGCTCCGCCAGCAGAAAGCCGTGCGCCCGGCCTCGTTCGACGCCCCGCAGGGCGAACGGCCCGATTTCGCGGAAGACAAGGCCGACGTGACGACAGGCAATGTCTTTTGCCGGGTCTTCAACCGCGGGTACAACGCCCTGCACGGCTTTGCCATGCGCATTGTGGGGATCACCCTGCGCTCGCCCGCCATCGCCCTGCTGACGTACGGCGTCCTCGCCGCCTTTGCCGTCTGGGGGCTGATAACCCTGCCGCAGGGCTTCCTGCCCGAAGAAGATCAGGGGTATGTCCTTGTGAGCGCACAACTGCCCGACGCCGCGGCCAGCCCGCGCACTTCGGAATTGGCGGGCCGTATGGATGAGGTGTTCGCCAACACGCCCGGCGTGGAAACATGGGTCACCATCAGCGGCTTTTCCATGATGGAAGGCGCGGCCCTGCCCAACGCGGTGACGGCCTTCGTGATCTTTGAAAGCTGGGCGAAACGCGGCACCAAACTGAACCAGTACGCCATCATGGACGAACTCTACCGGGGGTTCGGCCAAATCCCCGAAGGGGAATTCATGGTCATCCCGCCACCGCCCATCATGGGCATCGGCAATGCCGGGGGCTTCGACATGATGATCGAAGACCGGGCCAGCCGCGGGCCTCAGGCGCTGGAAGCGGCGGTCCGGGCCTACGAGGAAGCGGCGGCGAAAGATCCGCGCCTTGAGCATGTCATGTCCCTGTATTCCGCCTCGACGCCCAAGCTCTACCTGAACGTGAACCGCACGCAGGCCATGACGGAAGGCATTGCCCTGCCGCAGCTTTTCACGGCCATACAAACGGCGTTCGGCGGCCAATACATCAATACCTTCAGCAAATACAACCAGAATTATCAGGTGCGCGTGCAGGCCGCCGAACGCTACCGCAGCACGGCGGACAACCTTTTGTCCCTGCGCGTGCCCAACGGCAAAGGCGAGGAAGTGCCGCTGGCGGGTTTCGCTTCCGTCCAGCAGGTCAGCGGGCCGAGCATCGTGACGCGCTATAACCTCTACTCTTCCGCATCCATGCAGGGCAGCGCCGCCCCCGGCGTCAGCACGGGCGCCGGCATGAAGGCTATGGAAGAAATCGCCGGGCGGGTACTGCCCCAAGGTTTCGGCTACGAGTGGACGGGGATGAGCTTTCAGGAAGAGAAAAGCCACGGGCAGGCCGCCATTGCCGTCGGTCTGGCGATCCTGCTGGTCTACCTGATCCTCGCCGCGCTGTATGCCAACTGGATATTGCCCCTCGGCGTGCTGCTGGTCATCCCGCTGGCGCTGTTCGGTACCGTGGCCGCCATCATGCTGCGCGGCATGGACAACAATATTTATGTACAGATCGGGATGCTGCTGCTCATCGCCATGTCCAGCAAAAACGCGCTGATTCTGGTCTTGTACGCGCGCCGTTACGGGGAGCAGGGGATGACCGCCATGCAGGCGGCGCACAAGGCCGCGAGCGTCAGATTCCGGCCCATCCTCATGTCCTCGCTGGCCTATGCCGTGGGCGCCCTGCCCATGCTCTGGGCCACGGGAGCGGGCGCGATCAACCAGCAATATCTGGGGACGGCCGTTTTCGGCGGCATGGTGGCGACGGCGTTGCTCACCGTGCTGTACGCCCCGTTTTTCTATGCGGTGTTCATGGGCCTTTCCAGCAAACTGGGCGGCAAACGGACGCCCGAACCGAAGCAAGCCTGAAGCGGGGCCTCACCCAGAGGCTTCTCCCTGACCCCTGACAAGGGCGCTTCCCCTGTACTCCGCAAGGCGAGAGCCATGCGCTGGCAAGGGAAGCACCCTTGACCTGAGCCGCGTTTCCTTTGACCGCAAGGCCGCCAACGGAACCGCTTGAAACATGGCGCTGAATGGGCCCTCGGGAAGTGAACTTTTTTCCTTGTAAAGCAAACAGATACCGTTCAAAAAAACCATATGGGAACCAAAGCCCCAAGCCTCCTCTCATAGGAAAAAGAAGAGGGAGCCATGCGAATACTTCTTTGTGGCCTCCCCTTCTCTCCATCACATTTCCGGAGCTTCCACGCTGACAAAGTTCCTACCATTCCGCTTTTCCTATCAGCCGGATGCCACAGCAAAGGTGAAGAAAACCAAAAGAGGGAAACCTCTCTCCAGAAAGGTTTCCCTCCATCAGGAACTCCGTACCGTTCCTTACCGGAAATTATTGCTTGGCGTCGTAGATGAACGCGATGATCGAACCGGGGTTCTTCATGTCGTTGACGGGTTTGTCGTCGTTGCCGAGAGCGTTGCCGCGCACGTCGGTAGCCACGTAAATGGTTTTCCCGTCGGGCGAAACGAGCGCCGAACGATAGCGGTTGGGCGTATGGAAGTACTTGGCCACGTCGCCCTGCGCGGTCTTGCCGTCGGCATTGAGGGGTACACGATACAGGGCGCCGTTCTTGAGGCTGGTCACGAGAAGGGAGTTGCCCCAGCCGGGGATCGGGCCGTTCGCCGGGTAGTAGGCGACGCTCGACGGCGCGATGGTCGGCCAGCACAGGTAGGCCATGTCGCCGCAACGCCCGTCGCGGAAGTTGTACGAATTCGGCACGGTATAGAACGTCTTGATGGGTTCGCGGAAATCCTCGGCCTTCCACTCGGTTTCCTTCTGCTGCGGAACGCTGGCGGGAATATCGGTCGGGAAGTAGCTCTTCGCCAGCTTTTCGCAATCAGGGGCCGCCGACCAGTTGCCGTATACGTAGCCCTGATCATCCCGGAACCCGGCGACGTGCGGCCAGCCGTAGTTGCCACCCGCCACGAGGAGATTGATCTCATCGTCGGACGAAGGGCCGTGCTCGGCCTCAAAGAGCAGATCACCCACAAACACAAGCCCCTGCGGGTTACGATGGCCGTAGGTGTACACGTGGCTCCTGACGCCGTTGATGACCGGGTTGTCGTCCGGGATGCCGCCGTCGGGATTGAGGCGCAGTACCTTGCCCGCATAGGCGGAATGATCGCCCGCGTCGAGTTCGGCCTTGGTGGGAATACGCTGGGCGTCGATGGGCTTGCAGACGTTCGCGCCCTGATTGTGCCCCTGCTCCCCGATGGAGTAGTAGAGCTTGCCGTCGGGCCCGAAACGCAGGCGGCCGCCGTTGTGGTCATCCCCCGCGGGCATGTTGCTCAGGATTACTTTGGGATCGGCAATCTTCCGGGTCTGCGGATCATAGTGGAACCGGACGATGCGGGCGTGTTCCCTGCCGCCGTCCATATATGTATGCGCGATATAGACGTTGTTCTTGCTGCCGTTTTTGCCGAGATCGGGATCAAGGGCGATGCCGAGCACGCCTTCATGCTGCGGCCCGACCTTCACGTCCGGAATGCTGCCGACGAGCTTTTTCTCGCCCGTTTTGGGATCCACGCTGATAATGCGGCTCCCCTCGCGCTCGGAAACCCAAATATGATTATCCGGCCCCCAGACCATATCCCACGGGGCGGCAAGGCCTTCGGCGATAACGACCCCTTCAAACGGTTCCGCCGTGGGCACCGCCTTTGCCTTTTGCGGCGCTGCGCCCCAAGAAGCCGGAGCGCTCAAAAGCAACAGCGTCATCGCGCCTGCCATGACTCGGGAATGGTGCATCCTGTACCTCCTGATGTTTCTCTGTGTATCGGAACGCGAGGCCCGCCGCCGCGCGGCTTCCGGTATTGTCAAAAACGGGAAGCCCTGCGGGTTCCCGTTCGGCAAAGGCGGGGAAAAACGCCTCCCCCGAAACGGGTTCCTTTCAGGCTGGCGCTGCCTTTCAAGGCTGGAGCGCCCCCATCCCGCAGGATCGCGTGAGGAGGGCTTTGGGCGAGGCGCGGGCAGCTGCTGGAACGGACGCCCGCACCTTTCAACGGCGGAACAGCCGCAGAATTTTACCCATGACGGATGAACGTCCCCTCTTCCAGTTCCATAAACGCGTTGCGCAGCTCCTCATCGGTATTCATGACGATGGGGCCTCCCCATGCCACGGGCTCGCGGAGGGGCTTGCCGGAAACGATGACCATACGGGCGCCTTCGGGACCGGCATGGAGGTGGATCTTGTCCCCTTCCGAGAAGAGGACGGCACGGCGGGCGGGCTGGATCACGCCTTCCGGCTCATAGGCGCACGAACCTTCCATGAGATACGAGAACACGGTATTGCCGGGGATGGTCTCCATTTCCCACGCACCGCCGGGCCCCATCTCTACATCAAGGAACTGCACGTCCACGTATTCGCCTTGTGTCGCGCCGCCGATATTGCCGTATTTTCCGGTGACGACGCGGATCGTCACGCCCTTCTCCTCGATGACGGGGATGTCGTCGGGGGTGATGTCGCGGTATTTGGGATGGACCATTTTTTTGTCGCGCGGCAGGTTGATCCAGAGCTGGAGCCCGAGCATCCGGGGGGATGCCTTGGGCATTTCCTGATGCAGGATGCCCCCGCCCGCCGTCATCCACTGGCAGCAGCCGTCTTTAATCCGCCCGCTGTTGCCAAGGCTGTCCTTGTGGTCGATTTCGCCTTTCACCAGATATGTAAACGTCTCAATCCCGCGATGCGGGTGCAGCGGAAAGCCGCGCACGTAATCCGCAGGATTCAGCGAGTCGAACGCGTCCAGCATGAGGAACGGGTCAAAGTCCCGGATCGTCCCTGAGCCGAGCACGCGGACCAGATGTACCCCGGCCCCGTCTATCGCCTGACGGCCCGTCACGATCTTTTTGACTATGCGGTATGACATGACTGTCTCCTTTTTTCCCCATACTATCCTTCACACGGTATGGTGCGTCAATAAAATAAACATTATTTTTAGTACGATAGAGTTATAAAGAGACTCCACCCGCTATGGAACGAACCGATTTCACACCCAAAAACACGCATTGCCCGGTAACGGCATACCGATCCCGTGCGCAGCAAAAGAGCGTTCCCACTTTGAAAAAGTGAAAACGCTCCTTCACATTGCGGAACAAAAAAACCGCGCTTTCAGGCCAGCCTAAAAAAACAGTATCCGGACAAAAACTTCCAGCCCATGATGGGGGGAATGCGGCGGAAGCACCGTCTCCCCGAGGCGCTTCTTTCTAAGGGAAGAGGCGCTCCGGAAGCATGAACCGGAGGCAAAAAGAAAGGGCGTCCCCGAGGGCTCGCAAACGCGGGGACGCCCTGCCCAGCGTCCGGGGGGTCGGACGCCGAACGCTTATGCCTGCCCGGACGAACCCAGCACGGCGCGGATCTTATGCCGGACCATCCCGCGCACGGCTTCGCGGCCCGCGGTCAGATAGGCGCGAGGATCGAAGGTTTCGGGGCGCTCCGTAAGCAGGGTCCGGATGGCGGCGGTGACGGCCAACCGCAGATCCGTATCAATATTGATCTTGCAAATGGCGGAAGCGGCGGCGCGGCGGAGCAGGTCTTCGGGCACGCCGGAGGCTCCCGCTACATTCCCGCCGTGCGCGTTGACGGCAGCCACGGCCTCCTGCGGCACGCTCGACGCGCCGTGCAGCACCAGCGGAACGCCCGGCAGACGGGCGGCGATGGCGTCAAGGCGCTCGAAATCAAGCCGCGCCTCCCCCGAAAACTTGCAGGGGCCGTGACTCGTCCCGATGGCAATGGCAAGCGAATCGCATCCGGTACGGGCTACAAATGTTTCGGCCTCTTCGGGATCGGTATAAACGGATTCGCGGGACGAAACGGTTTCCTCGACCCCGGCGAGCCGTCCGAGTTCGGCTTCGACCCAGACCTCCCTGTCATGGGCGTACTCCACGACGCGTCGGGTGACGGCCACATTCTCCTCAAAAGGCAAGTGTGAGCCGTCGATCATGACCGAAGTGAACCCGTCGTCGATGCAGGCCTTGCAGATGTCGAAACCGGACCCGTGATCCAGATGCAGCACAAAAGGCACATCGGTTTCTTCCGAAGCGGCTTCGGCCATTTTACGGAGATAGCCCCGCCCGGCGTACTGGCGCGCCCCGTTGGAGACTTGCAGGATCACGGGGGAACGCTCGTCCCCGGCGGCCTGCAAAATCCCCTGCACGGTTTCCATATTGTTGATGTTGAACGCGCCCACGGCGAAACCGCCCGCAAGGGCTTTGGCAAACATGTCCCGAGGTCCGGTAAGAGGCATCTGACCTATCCTTTGTTCAAAGGGTTCCGTGTCGTTTCAAAAAACATGCGCCGTTCCGCGGTAAACGGGATTCAGCCCCACCCAGAGGTACCGTAATCCCGCAAGGGCAATAGGCCATACTGCGAAACCGTGGCCCGGCGGGTACGTTTCCCTCAACGGCGTTGCGCTCAAAAAAACGCTTAGGAAAGAAGCCGCATGTTTCCGAAACGCCGCGATACGTTACAGCCAAAACTGGCAACAGCCGTTACAGAAAAGCCTGACGGACATACTCGGCGTCGCGCCTGAGCGCATACAGGGCATCCGGGCCGAAAACCGGCTCCGTATAACGGTTTTCGAGGAACAGCGGCCCATCGTACCCTTCCCGCTTCAGCGCCGCGAGCAACTCACCCGCGCGGCATGACCCCTCACCGAGAGGCCGGACGCCGGGTTCGCCGTACATGCCGTCCTTGAGATGCACGCCGCAACACACGGCGAGGTGTTCCGGCAAGGCCTCAAACACGTCTTCCCGCCCACGCAGGACAAAATGAGACAGGTCGAGGCAGGAACAGAGATTGTCGTAGGCGACGATATTCAAAAGGGATTTCATCATCGTAACATCAAGAAGATTTTCCGTGGCTACAGCAATGCCCCGGTGTTTCGCCAGCGCGCAGGCCAGCCGCAAACAGCGGGCCGTCTCACGCAGATCATCCTTGTTACGGATAGCCGACGCCTTGAAGCTCGGCAGCACAATCCGGGGAATGCCCATGTCGGCGGCACAGTCCACGGCGGCGGCAATGGCCTTTTCCGCCGTATTGCGCCGTTCGCTTCCGGGCTCGGCGGTCATGCCGTGCTTCAGGACAGCCAGCACGGCTACAGCGTCAAGCCGGATGCCGTATAGCTCCGCCTCTTCTTTCCATTGCCGCTGTATGCCCGGCGACGACAGCGGAAAATCTTCCTCCGCAGAACCCAAATCGAGCTGGATCGCATCGATCCCCGCTTCCTTCAGCTCCTTGCAGCATGACGGAGATTGCAGCAGGGGGTGCACCCAATTACAGACACCAAGCAATACGGCCATACAGATTCCTTTCAAAAGCCTTGGGAAGGAAAGAGGTTGAAGCCGGGGAAAGCCTCTTCTTCAAAAGGCCTTCCCCGCCACGACGGTAGAGCATCCCAATCGCTAATCTCTTCCCATGACCACGCGGATATAGTCCTTTACGGAGTCCTCGATGGACCAGTCGGGCGCGTAACCCAGTTCCTTCCGGATAGCGGAATCGTCGAACGAGCACGCATACGGCGAGGTGTTCGCGCTGTGTTCCGCATAGGTGACTTTGGTTTCCGGGCAAAGGCGGTTGGTCAGTTCCGCGACTTCCCGAAGCGTGTGGACGCTGCCGCAGACGGTATAGAAGCGCTGCGCGGGCTTTTCGGCGTTCCAGACCAGCAGCATGGCCTTGATCGTGTCATGGATGTAGATCCAGTCGCCCCGCTCGTCCGGGTTGTCGACGTGCACCTCGCCGCCTCTGGCGATGGAATCCACAAGCCCCGTCGTATATTGCGTGGTCAGGCCGTTGGTACGGTTGGGCCCCCAGACCCATGTGGGACGGATGCCCCGGCTGTCGATGCCGTGGTTGTCGGCATACCAGCGCAGCAGATGCTCCCCGGCCAGCTTGGTCTGCCCATAGATGGTGGCGGGATCCTTGGGCGCGTCTTCCGGCACGGGTTCGACGGAGGTCGGGCTGTACAGGGAGATGGAGCTCATGAAGAAAAACCGCTTCACCCCACAGGCCACCGCCGCATCAAGCAGCACCTGCGTGGAACGGAAATTGACCTGAAACGCCAGCGGCGGATTCTGTTCGCACACGCCCGCCATAAGCGCGCCGAGATGGAAGATCCCCTCGATGCCGTTGGTCGCCACCGCCCGATACAGATCGAGATCCGAAGCGCTGTCGCCCTGCACGTAGGTGATCGAATCCATAATGTCCTGCAACAGATGAGGAACCGGAACACGGTCGAAAACGACGACTTCGTCGCCCTGCCGCAGCAGAGCGCGGACAAGATGGGAACCGATGAAGCCCGCTCCGCCCGTTACGAGAATACGCATGAAACCTCCCCGGGGATGCCCCACGGCTAAAAGAAGCGAGAGTGCTAACACCTGAATGGTTTTTGCTTTATACCCTATGCAAATGACATGTGCTTTTTGGGAAGAACCATTCGGAAGCCACTACTCCCAATACGTCCGGGCACAGCCGCCTGAAACACGCCATTTACCCGGAAAACACGGATAAACCCCGTTTCGCGGCGTACCCACCCTGCGAAACCGCCCGCAGGCTCTACGCCTTCCAGTTTTTCGCCACGGCCTTCCATGACACGGCGTGGTCCTTTGCGCCGTAGCCCTGCACCGAAACCATCCGGTGCACATAGTCCACCGCCGCGCCCAGAATGAGCGGCGCGCCGTATTCCCTGGCCATATCGAGGCACAACCTGTTGTCCTTGATGAGCATATCCACGGTAAACGTGGGCTCGTCGTAACGGCCCTCGGCGATGCGGGTACCGATTTCCTTATAGGCGCTGCTGAGCACGCGGGCGTTGGCGGCGACCGCCACGTCGATGAGCGTTTTCTGGGACAGACCCATGTGTTCGGCGAGCGCCATGGTCTCGGCGGCGCAGGCGTCGATCGCGCCGAGCATCATGTTGTTGAGCAGTTTCAGCTTATTGCCGTGCCCGAGCGGCCCGATGTGGAACAGTTTTTCTTCCGATCCGCTGAGCACGAGGAGCACATCCTTGATCTTGGCGAGGGCCTCATCCGAGCCGCCGAGCGCAAAAGCCCAGCTCCCCACCCCGGACGGGCTGCCCATGACCGGGGCGTCCACAAAATCAATGCCTTTGGGGGCAAGCGCCTCGCCCATACGGATGTTCACGCCCGGATCGACCGTGCTCATGTTGACGACCACGGTGCCCTCGGGCGCCCCGGATGCGATCCCGCCCTCGCCGAGCACGACCTTTTCCGTGTCTGCGGGGCCGGGGACGAACATCAGGATGACCCGGGCCTTGCCCGCCAGTTCCGCCGGAGAGCCGCACACGGCCACACCAGCCTCGGAAGCGCGTTTGACGGCAGGCGGATACGGATCGTACCCGGCCACGGGAACCCCGCTTTCCATCAATTTTTTCGCGCAATTGCTTCCCATAACCCCCAGTCCTACAATGCCTACGGTATCCATATCCAATCCTTGCTTGAGTCCGAAAAAAGGTATGACTTCAGCCCCCTGGCCGAGCGGGCAGGGAAACGGTGAAACCAGTGAAACGGGATGGTTCCGGCGGAACGCCGGGGGCGGCTACTTTCTGGCGATGGCCTTGCGGGCCGCCTTGGCGATGTCCGCGGCGGTGATGCCGAACACGCCCATCAGATAGGGGGCCTTGCCCACCTGACCGAAATGATCCTTGACGCCGACACGTTCCAGCGGCGTGGGCCGCTGCTCCGCCAGCACTTCCGCAACGGCGCTGCCGAGCCCGCCGATGACGTTGTGGTTTTCCGCCGTAACCAGCGCGCCGGTTTCGGAGGCGGCCTTGATGACGGCGTCGGCGTCGATGGGCTTGATGGTGTGGATGTTGAGCACGCGGGCGGATACGCCTTCCTGAGCCAGCGTTTCGGCGGCCTGCAAAGCGTTGGCGACGCAGACGCCGGAAGCGATCAGGGTCACGTCGGAACCGTCGCGCAGGAGATCGGCCTTGCCGAGATCAAACTCGTAGTCATCGTCAAAGACGTTTTCGGCCTGACGGCGGAACAGCCGGATGTACACCGGGCCCTCATGCTCGACGATGGCGGGCAGGGCCTTGCGGAGCTGCACCGAGTCCGTGGGCTCGAACACGGTCATGCCCGGCAGGGTACGCATGATGCCCATATCTTCAAGCGCCATGTGCGTACCGCCGTTGAGTTCCGCGCCGACGCCCGGATCGGAGCCGACGATTTTGACGTTCAGCCCGGCGTAGCATACCGAGATGGCGATCTGGTCGAAGCAGCGGCGGGAAGCGAACGTGGCGAAAGAATGCACGAAAGGGATCTTGCCGCAGGCGGACAGCCCGGCGGCCACGCCGACCATATTGGCCTCGGCGATGCCCACGTTGAAGGAGCGGTCGGGATAGGCCGCCTTGAACGGCTTCATGCCGTGCGCGCCGGTCAGATCCGCCTCGACGTCCACGATGCGGGGATCCTCCTTGGCAAGCGCGATCATCGTATCGCAATAGACCTTACGCATTTCCTGAGATTCAAGCATGACGGCATTCCTCGTTCCTTATTGGAGTTCCTGCAAAGCGGCGGCGACGTCTTCGGGCGACAGGGGCATGTTGTGCGAACTGAGCTTGCCTTCCGCGACCGAAAGCCCTTTGCCCTTGACCGTGGCCATGATGATGGCGGTGGGGCGCTTCTTGATGGTACGGGCATGGGTCAGCGCGGCTTCGAGATCCGAGAAGTTGTGCCCGTCGATGCACAGGGTCGCCCAGCCGAACGCTTCCCAACGCTTGTCGAGCGGACGCACGGCGTTGATCGCGTCGGTGTAGTCGTCGATCTGCATCCCGTTGTCGTCCACCAGCACGACGAGATTGTCGAGTTCCTGGCTCCCGGCATACATGGCCGCTTCCCAGATCTGCCCTTCCTGCTGCTCGCCGTCGCCGACGATACAGTAGACGCGGTAGTCCTTGCGTTCCATGCGCGCCGCCAGCGCCATGCCCACCGCCGCCGAAAGCCCCTGCCCAAGCGAGCCCGCGGTCATGTCGATGCCCGTGGTCAGCTTCATGTCGCAATGGCTCGGCAGCCTGGTGCCGGGCTGGTTCAGGGTAAGGAGGGTTTCCTTATCAAAGTAGCCCTTCATAGCCAGCAGGGTATACAGCGCGGGTCCGGCATGGCCCTTGGAGAGCACGATGCGGTCACGGTCGGGCCAGCCCGGCTCTTCGGGGCGCACGCGCATTTCCTCGTAATAAAGGTAGACCAGCGCTTCGATGAGGGACAGGGAACCGCCCACATGCCCGACACCGATCTGGCCGATCATTTTGGTGAGCAACTGCCTCGCTTCCTTGCTCAGCTCGGTGAGCTGCCGCAATTTCCGCTCGTTCATGGTTCAGCCTCGACTTCCTTACAGATGTTGTTCCGGTTCGGGGGACGTGCCCATCACGTCCCCCTGCCCCGTCGTTTCCAGAACCGACTGCCACAGGTCGGAGCGCACGCTCATGGTGCGGCGCTTGCGCGTTACCAGCTCCAGCGGCAGATGGACGAACTTGTCCATGATGTTGGCTACGACCATGCCCGTCTTCCCGCTCATGGCCGCGTGCACGGCATGTTGGCCCAAAAAGCCGCAGTACAGCCTGTCGTTGGCGTTGGCGGGGACGGAACGGATCATGTAGCTCGGATCGATGTATTTGAGATAGTAAGGTATCTTTTTGGCTGAAAAGTATTCGGCGATCTTCGCGCGCAGGAACCCGGTGATGTCGCCGAGCGCCTTGTTGCCCGAGGCGTCGCAGCGGGTTTCGTGCTCGGAAAGCAGATCCTGCCCCGCCCCCTCCGCCACGGCGAGCACGGCGTGGGAGTGCGCGGCAAGGCATTTTTCCAGAGCCGGGAACAGGCCCCGCTCGCCGTAGAGGCTGAAAGGGACCTCGGGGACGAGCACGAAATTGACTTCGCGCATGGAGAGGGAGGCGTTGGCGGCGATGAAGCCCGATTCGCGCCCCATCAGCTTGACGATGCCGATGCCGTTGAAGACGCTGGCGGCCTCGATATGGGCGCAGCGGATGGCGTCGGCGGCCTTGTCCACCGCCGTTTCGAAGCCGAAGGAATGGGGGATGAAATTGATGTCGTTGTCGATGGTTTTCGGAATCCCGACAATGGAGATGTGCTTGCCGCGCCGGGCGACTTCCTGCTGGATGGACGCCGCAGCCTTCATCGTCCCGTCGCCGCCGATGATGAACAGCGCACTGATATTCAGGCGCTCAAGGGCGGTGGCGATTTCGGATGAAGACTGCGGCCCTCTGGACGTCCCGAGGATCGTCCCCCCGAACTCGTGGATGCCTTCCACATCGCGCGGGGCCAGCTCGCGCACGTCGTAGCGGTAGGACGGGATAAACCCCTGCAGGCCGTAGCGGATGCCAAGGACCGAAGGGACGCGATAGGCGTTGTACGCCGTCATTACGATGGCCCTGATGACGTCGTTGATGCCCGGGCACAGCCCGCCGCAGGTCACGATGGCGCATTTCGTCTTGCTCGGATCGAAGTAGATCCGGTCGCGGGGGCCCGCCAGCTCAAAGGACATGGGGCGCGGCGCGGCGCCTTCGTCCACCAGCTCCTCGTCCACGGTGAAGACCACGCGCCTCTCGCCCCCCGTCGCCAGATTGCGCGACAGCGGAGAATCGATTTCCGGCGTTCCGAGACTCTGAATGCGTATCTCTTGGGCCGCGGAGGGCGTAGCTTCACAAGTATTCATGCGGATTCCTTCCTTTTATTTTTCTTTGACCCTGCCGCAGGTCCTGCGCACGATAAGCTCCGTGTCGAGCAGGTACTGCACCTTCAGCGGGGTTTGCGATTCAATGGCCGAGATCATGATGTTCGCCGCCATCTGGCCCATTTCGTAGCAGGGCGTCTTGATGCTCGTCAGCGGCGGGTTGAAGTAGGCGGCGATGTCGATGTCGTCGAAGCCGCAGACCGAAATGTCCTCCGGGACGCTGAGCCCCGCCTCGGTGATGGCGCGTATGGCCCCGATGGCCAGATAGTCGTTCACGCACAGCACCGCCGTCGGGGGGTCCTGCAATTTCAAAAACGCCCGCATGGATTCCTTGCCGAGCAGGTAGGAGGGCGGCTGCGAGCGGATGAGCTCCGGATCGAAGGGGATGCCGTTGTCGGCAAGCACCTTCTTGTAGCCTTCCATGCGGTCGATGGTACGGCGCGCGCAGGTCATGGGGCCGACCAGAAAACCGATGCGCTTATGGCCGAGATCAATGAGGTATTTGACGCTCGTATAGATGGACCGCGCGTTGTCGATGCCGATATAGTTCACGCTTTCGTCCGGCACTTCCCACAGGATGATGCAGGGGATGCCCGCCGCCTCCAGCGTTTTCATGTACTCCACATTGCTCATGTCCAACCCGACGAGGATGAGCCCGCCGATGCGCTGCTCGTGGAAACGCCGCATGGCGAGGCGTTCCTCCTCCGGAGAGAACTGCGACAGGGCCACCTTGCACGAATAGTTCCGCTCCGAGCACGTTTTCTGGATCGCCATCAGGTTCACGCCGAACGCCGCGTAGGTCGGGGAAGGCAGGAGGATGCCGATGGTGTCCGAGCGCCTTTTGGAGAGGGAACCCGCCGTCGCGTTGTAGACGTAATTGAGCGCTTCCGCGGCGGCCCTGACCTTGCTGACCGTTTCCGCGGGCGTTTTGTCCGGCTCGCGGAGGGCGCGGGATACGGTCGAAAGCGAGACGTTCGCTTTGACGGCAACGTCTTTTATGGTCGCCCGAGTGTTATTGAAACCGTTTTCATTCATTTTATTGTTTCTTTTCAATGTATTATCCATTTATTTTGTACTTCAATGAGTACGTTTTCAATCTAGCCGCCCATAAAACCGCTGTCAAGCCTCTTTGCAACGTTTTTTTGCTTTCACCCCCTTCAGCTCCGGCAAAGGCCGGGTTTTGTACCTCACTCCACTCCATTTACTGGGAAAGAGCGTGCCGAAAAAGAAAAAATATATTGTATTTACATATGTTATATGGGCACATGCATTTCTGGCATCTCCCACAGCGGCAGACCCCGTGAGGGCGGAAACCTCTTCACAGTGCTGTGGGGAGTGCTTGAAAGGGCAAAAAATATCTTTTTTAATAGACTGTATTCTATAAAAAATATGTCTTTTACGGTTTTGAGGACACAAAAAAAGACATCCCATCTCTTGACAAGATATTTTTTTGACGCATAGAATGAAAACGTATTCATTCTAATATAAACTATAACATACAATATATTGAATATTCATATTTTTTTACAAAAGAACGGATTCAAAAATCGCTCACAGGCATCATAGTTATAAGGAAATCCACCCTTTAGGCCTCATGTCTGCGACCCCGGCGCCACACGGCACCCCGGAAGGCCGCAGGCCTAACCAGATAACCCCAAGGAGAAGGGCGTTATGCAACTGTCCAACACATGGAAGGCGACGGTAGGATTGATGATCGGGGCGATCCTGTGTCTGCCCGCGCAAGCGGCGGCCGAAAAGAAAATCATCATGCGCTACAGCCACAGTTCGGCGGCCATGGTGGAGGAGCCCCACCACACGGCGGCTCTGGACTTCAAGAAATACGTTGAAGAGAAAACTAAGGGCAGAGTGGAAGTACAGATCTACCCCGCCAGCCAGCTCGGCGGCGAGGAACGCGCCTTTCAGGATGTGCAGCAGGGCGTCATCCAGATAGCCTCCCTGGCTTCCAACAACGCCGCCGTGTTCGCCCCCTCCCTCTACGTCATCGATCTTCCCTACCTGTTCAGGACCAATCAAGAAGGCTGGGCCATCCTCGACAAGTACTGGGACGAACTCAACGCTAAAACCATCAAGGAAAGCGGCAACCGCATCATCGGCTGGCTCGACCTCGGCTACCGCCACGTCTGCAACAGCAAACGGCCCATCCGTACCATCGAAGACCTCAAGGGCCTGAAAATCCGCGTGCCCAACAACCCGGTCATGATCAACACGTTCCGGGCCTGGGGCTGTGAACCGACCCCCCTCGCGTGGGACGAAACCTTCAACGCCCTTCAGCAGAAGGTCGTCGACGGCCAAGAAAACTCGTACGTGGTTTTTGCGTCCAACAAGTTTGAAGAAGTGCAGAAGTACATGACCGAACTGCGCTACAAGCTCCAAATCATCGTCATGGTCGTCAACGACACATGGCTCAAGAAGCAGCCCGCCGACATCCAGCAGGCCATCCTCGAAGGCGGACGCCTCGCCACCAAGCACAACCGCGAAATGATCATGGCTATGGAAGCCCGCCTGAAGCCCGCCATGAAGAAGGCCGGCGTCGAAATCCTCGACAAGCCCGAAGACGAAAACGTTTGGGAAGAAAAGGCGATGGCTCTCTGGCCTGATCTCTACCCCAAAATCGGCAATCTCGATCTCCTCGACAAGATGATGGCGGACATGCATCGCAAGCGCCCGTAAACGCAAGAGCATGAAAACGTTTTTTACTATTGATTAAGGTCTATTATCTTTATTTCTACGTTCTTTTGAAGCGACATGCAAGTGAAAAAGTACGCTCTTTCATGAATGTGCAGTGCGCATTCTTAGAAAAAAGCGTGACTATGGCAATGGATTTTAGACTGTTCACCCATAATGAGGAGGTCTTCATGAACATCCGGCAAAGCTTCAACCGGGCCCTTTTAGGGGCGGTTTGCGGAGCGCTGCTTCTGGTTTCCCCTGCCAGTGCGGCCGAGAAAAAAATCGTCATGCGCTACAGCCACAGCTCCAGCGCGATGGTCAAGGAACCGCATCACGCGGCGGCCCTCGACTTCAAGAACTATGTGGAAAAGGCCACCAACGGGAAGGTAGACGTCCAGATTTACCCCGGCAGCCAGCTTGGCGGCGAGGAGCGGAGTTTTCAGGACATCCAGCAGGGGGTCATTCAGATCGCGTCTCTCGCGGTCAACAACGTGACGGTGTTCAGCCCCTCAATGGGCGTGTTCGACCTGCCGTACATGTTCACCAACTATGAAGATTGCTACAAGCTCATCGACCAGAACTGGGACGAGATCAACAAGCGCATGATCGCCGAGAGCGGCAACATGGCCGTGGGCTGGCTCGTGCAGGGCTTCCGCGTGCTCAGCAACAGCAAGCGTCCTATCAATACCATTGAAGACCTCAAGGGCCTCAAGATCCGCGTGCCCAACAACCCGATCATGATCGCCACCTTCCGCGCGTGGGGCGGCGAACCCGCGCCCATGGCGTGGGACGAGACGTTCAACGCCCTCCAGCAGAAGGTCGTCGACGGACAGGAAAACCCCTACCCCGTGTTCGCTTCCAACAAGTTCGAGGAAGTGCAGAAGTACATCACCGAAATCCATTATAAGGTGTGGATCGGCCCCATCGTCGTGAACGCCGCGTGGTTCAAGAAGCAGCCCGCGGACGTGCAGAAGGCCATCCTCGAAGGCGGACGTCTCGCCACCGAAAACAACCGCAAGATGATTGCCGAAATGGAAACCGACCTCGTCAAGGTGCTCAAGGACAAGGGTGTAGAGATCCTCGCCAAGCCCGAAGACGAACCCGTCTGGCAGGAAAAGGCCATGGGCGTATGGCCGCAGTTCTACGACAAGATCGGCGATATTTCCTTGCTTGACACCATGATGAAGTCCCTCGGACGTACGCGTCCGCAATAACGCCTGCCGAGCCCGGAGGTGGCTTCCTCCTCCGGGCCGCTAAACCTCAACGGGTGAGGAGAGAGTCATGCGCGAGCAGCTGGCGTCCATTTGGAAGAACCTTGAAGAGTACATTTGCTGTGCGCTTCTCGGCGTCATCATGACGCTTTTGATGATGCAGGTGTGCTACAGATACTTCGGCGGCAAGTCCATCGCATGGTCTGAAGAGGTCAGCCGTTTCCTGTTCCTGTACCTTGTCTATTTCGCGGCAAGCCTCGCCGCCTCAAAGAATCTGCATATCCGCGTGACCGCGCAGCTCAAGCTCCTGCCGAAGCTCGGCCAGATGCTTCTGCTCCTTACGACGGACATCATCTGGCTGATCTTCTGCATTATCGTGGTGAACGTCGGGACGGACTTCATCATCAGCATGAGCGACCGCCCGATGGTTTCCGGGGCGCTGATGCTTGATATGCGCTATGTCTACGCGGCGGTGCCCATCGCCTTTACCTTGCAGGCCGTCCGCCTCGTCGAGCGCTGGTGGCGCATCTTCACCAAGCGCGATCCCTTAGTCGTTCCCAGCGAGGAGGTATTCTGATGTCGCTTGAAGTCCTCATCTGGATTGCGCTGGCTGTCCTGCTCGTCATGGGCACGCCCATCTTCGTCTCCCTCGGCATGGCGTCCATCACCGTGCTGCTTCTGAGCGACATCCCGCTTTCGCTCGTCATGATTGACCTTATCAAGGTCTCGGACATGTTCCCCCTGCTGGCGGTGGTGGGCTTCGTCTTCGCCGGGGCGCTCATGGAACGCGGCGGCATGGCGGCCCAGATCGTTGAGGTCGCCTCCATGCTCGTCGGGCACATACGCGGCGGGCTCGGCATCGTGACCATCCTCGGCTGCATGTTCTTCGCCTCCATGATCGGCTCCGGCCCCGGCACCGTGGCCGCCATGGGCAGCATCATGATCCCCTCCATGATCAAGCGCGGCTACTCGCCCGAATACGCCGCCGGCGTTTCGGCTACCGGCGGCACGCTGGGCATCCTCATCCCGCCGAGCAACCCCATGCTGGTCTACGGCATCATCGCCAACGTCTCGATCTCCGCGCTGTTCACCGCCGGTTTCGTACCCGGCGCGCTGGTCGGCACCTGCCTCATGTTCACGGCCTATACCATCGCCCGCCGCCACGGCTACAAGGGCACGATGCATTCCTACACGATGGCCGAATTCGGGCGGGCGCTCCTGAAGAACATCTGGTCCCTCATGGCTCCCGTGGTCATCCTCGGCGGCATCTACGCGGGCATATGCACGCCCGTGGAAGCCTCGGTCGTCGCAGTGTGGTACGCCCTTTTCGTCGGCTTCTTCATCACCAAGAAGCTTTCCCTGAAGGAAGTGTTCAACGCCATGAAGCTGGCGAACATCTCCACCGGGACCATCCTCATCGTCGTGGGCGTGTCCACCATTTTCGGGCGGTTCCTGACCATGTACCAGATCCCGCAGCAGCTCGCCGCCCAGATGATGCTGTACACCACCAATCCCATCCTGATCCTGCTGCTCATCGCGGCACTGCTGTTCTTCCTCGGCATGTTCATGGAGACGCTGGCCACCATCGTCGTGCTCGCGCCGGTCTTCCTGCCCATCATCAAGTCCGTGGGCATCGACCCCGTGTTCTTCGGCGTCTTTTGGGTGATAACCAACGAGATCGCCCTGCTGACCCCGCCGCTCGGCGTCAACCTGTTCATCGCCATGAACCTGTCCAACCTCCCGCTGGAGCGGGTCGCCAAGGGAGCCTGTCCGTATATTTTCCTGCTTATTCTCGTGGTGTTCTTCCTCATCTTCTTCCCCGACGTCGTGACGTTCCTCCCGAAGGCGCTCGGCATGTATTGATGGTGCGCCGCCCCGGACCCTGCCGAGGGGCTCTGCCCCTCGGAACCCCGGCAGAGGCGCTGCCTCTGCACTCCGCAAGGGAGCAGCGCTCCCTTGACCCGGCACAAGCGTTTCCTCCCGCGGCAACACCACAGGAGGAAGCGCTCAGGGCATAAAGGAATCTCCCTTTACTGGAATTCCGGAAACGCAGGGCTCAAAAAAATCTCCTCTCCACCAACCTGGGGGCTTCCTCCTCCCCCACTCCCCCAAACGGCGGCTATTCCCCCCAATGGATAGCCGCCGCTCCGTTTCCCATACAAAAAGCCGCTTCTCTGGGAAACGGCCCTTACTGGCGGCAATGTTAGGGAAAGGAAAATGCGCGGGGTTTTGCACGTCACGGTTTCATCGCGAACATATTGACGGTGTTATTGTAAAGGGAGGTTATCGCCTCGTCGGACAAACATTTCGGATACACAAATTTAGATGCTTATCACATAGTACATGGACAGATTCCGGTATATGAATTGAACTACATTCTATATTAAGCGATTACCTTGGCGGCAACGCCGCCAAGGTAATCGCGCCGCCGGGTCAAGGGGCGGCTCGCCCCTTGCGGGGTCCCGAGGGGCAGAGCCCCTCGGCAGGGTCCGGGGCGGAGCCCCGTGAGATCGCTTGCCTCGCCAACCCGCACGGGCTATCAGGGACCGTCACTCGACAAAAGGCTGTGACGACAGGAGGCTCCATGAAACCGCTCAAGCTGGATGCCGATTCCTCCCGCACCGGGAAACTTGAGGACATGAACGCGCCGTGGAGCCGCCTGCTCCATCTGGCGACGCGCTACACCTACCCGAAACGCTACCCCCTCGTACTGGCGGGCGACGCCATGTTCGACTTCTACTACCTCGCCAAGGGGCGCCTCAGGATCATGCACGGCGCGGAGAACGGACGCGAACGGGCGATGGTCTATATCGGCAGCGGGAATGTATTCAATGAGGCCACGGCACTGGCCGGATTCGACGATCCCGACTGCCGCTTCTACTGTATGGAAGACGTGGAACTGTACCGCTTCCCCGGCACGCTGCTCCATGATCCGCGCTTCGTTGCCGAATACCCGGAACTCATCATCAACCTGATGGTATCCATGAGCACCAAGGTGCTCGTGATGCACGCCAACCTTTCCGAAACGGGCGGCGGTACGGCAGTGAAGCAGGTCAGCCTCTTTTTGTGCGGGCTTTCACGTCTGCACGGTGACAAGCTCGACTTCAACCCCCAGATGACCCAGGAAGAACTGGCGATTTTCCTTGGGATGCACAGGGCTACGCTTGTGAGGGCCCTGAGGGTCCTGCGTGGGTGCGGCGCCCTCCTCCAGCTCACCAAGAACCGCCTCCGTATCGGAGACCTCGCGCTCCTGCAAAAAATAGCCGGGGAATAACCCGGAACATCTACAGAAAAATCAATATAATCCATATTGTTTCGTCCTATCTCATCTTTTTTTCCACTTTTTTTCACAAATGGCGCAGATGCGCCATTTTCTTGAGAACGGCTGTGTGAAGGTTCGCACAATGGGAAGTGAGCCGGAGGGCGGATGCGCGCCCTCCCATCCCCTCACCCTTCACATAGCCGTCCCCCGCGTCGCGGGGAACGCCAAGGAGACAGGACGTGATCAACGTTATCGATCAAGACAAATGCATCGGATGCGGGACCTGCTTCAAGTCGTGCAGCCTCGACGTGTTCCGCCTCGACACCGACCAGAGCAAGGTTTCGCCCTGCATGGCGGCGTGCCCTGCGGGGACCGACATTCGCGGCTACAATGCCCTCGTACAGCAAGGCAAGCTTGAAGAAGCCGCCCAAAAACTCCGTCAGGCAAACCCATTCCCCGGCATCACGGGCCGCATCTGCTTCCATCCCTGCGAAAAGGAATGCGCGCGCAATGCCGTGGACGGTGCGGTAAACATCAACGCCGTCGAGCAGTTCCTCGGCGATCTCGACCTGCCAGAAGAACAGCCCGCCGTCCGGCATACGGCCAAGGTCGCCGTGGTGGGTTCCGGCCCCGCAGGGCTTTCCTGCGCCTGCTTTATGGCCCGCATGGGCTACCCCGTCACCGTTTTCGAGGCCGCGCCGCGCCCCGGCGGTATGCTCCGTTACGGCATCCCGGCTTACCGCCTGCCCGACGCCGTGGTCGAGGCGCATGTGGCCCGGCTTGAAGCCCTCGGCGTCAGCTTCCGCTGCAACACCCGCATCGGCAAGGGCGGCGACCTGACCCTCGGCGATTTGCGCCGGCGCGGCTACAAGGCGTTCCTTCTTGCCCCCGGAACCAGCCTCAGCCGCAGGATCGCCATTGAAGGCGCGGAGCTGCCCGGCGTGCTGTGGGGCGTGGAGTTCCTGCGCGCCGTGCGCGGCGATCACGCTCCTACGTTTTCGGGCCATGTCGTGGTCGTGGGCGGCGGCGACGTTGCCGTCGACGCGGCGATTTCCGCCAAGCGCCTCGGAGCATCGTCCGTGAGCATGGTTTCCCTTGAGTCCGAAGCCGAACTGCCCGCCTATCCGCACAATATCGCCGACGCCCGCGACGAGGGCATCGATTTTCAGTGCGGCTGGGGCCCGGTACGCGTCGAAGGCACGGACGCCGTTTCCGGCCTCGCCGTCAAAGCCTGCCTTTCCGTCAAGGACGCTTCCGGCGCGTTCCGCCCGTCCTTTGATGAGGCGCAAACCCGCACCATCCCCGCCGATGCCGTGATCTTCGCCATCGGGCAGGCCGCCGATCTCGATCCCTTCGCGGAGGACGTGGCCATCACGCCCCGCCGTACCATCGAAACCGCCGCCGTCACCTTCGAAACCTCCCGCCCCGACGTATTCGCGGCGGGCGACGCCGCCAGCGGCCCGGCCTCGGCCATCCAAGCCATCGCCGGGGGACGCGAGGCAGCCTTCTCGATGGACCGCTACCTGCGCGGAGGCCAGATCCTCGCCAACCGCGCCGCCGTCCGCGAAACCGTGGACAAGGACAGGCTCCCCGGCGAAGGCGTGCTCCTCTCCCCGCGCAACGAACGCGCCGTGACCGACGCCCCCGGATTCGGGGAACGGCGACAGGGGCTGGATCTCCATGCCGTGCTGGCGGAAGGTATGCGCTGCATGACCTGCGGGGCCAAGGCCCGCATCGCCTACAACGACGACTGCATGACCTGTTTCACCTGCGAGCTCCGCTGCCCGGCGGAAGCCATCAACGTGCATCCTTTCAAGGAACCGCTCCCGCGTACCCTTGAAATCCATTGCGAGGACTAGCCATGAGCGCGAAACCTTTTGTTTTCGATACGGACGTGCTGATCATCGGCGGCGGCTTTTCGGGTTCGTGGGCCGCGCTGACGGCCCGGCAACATGTGGAGAACGTGCTCATCGTCGACAAGGGCCCCCGCGACTGGGGCGGCCTCGGCGGGATGTCCGGCGGCGACATGATCGTCAAGCAGCCGGAGTTCGCCGCCAAGGATCTGGTCGAAGAGCTGGTCTATTACTATGACGGGCTGTGCGAGCAGGATGTGCTTGAGGAAATCCTCAACCAGTCCTACGAGCGCTTCAAGGATTACGAGAAGATGGGCCACGAGTTCGCCCGCGACGATTCCGGCAGGCTCATGAGCATCCCCCAGCGCGGGCTCGAACTCATGCGCTATTACTTCTACCATCCCTACGGCAAGGGCGGCGCGCACACCACGCAGATCCTCAATGCCGAGCTTCAGCGGCTCAACGTCCAGCGCATCGGGCGCATCGAGATCACCGATCTCGTCAAGGACGGCGACGCCGTTTCCGGGGCCGTGGGCTTCCACGCCCAGAGCGGCACGCCCTGCCTGTTCCGGGCCAAGGCCGTCATCCTCGCCGCCCACAACGGCGGCTGGAAGGGCTCGTACCTGCTGAACACCTGCGCGGGCGAAGGCGCGGCGCTGGCCTACGGCGCGGGCGCTTCCCTGCGCAACATGGAGTTCATCGAAAACTGGAACGTGCCCAAGCTGTTCGCGTGGGAAGGGCAGACCGGGATGCTCCCCTACGGCGCGCGCTTCCTCAACGGAGAAGGCGAGGATTTCATGCGCCGCTATTCCCCGAAGCTCGGAGCCAAGGCCGACCCGCACTACAACGTGCGCGGCATGGCCTTTGAAGTCCGGGCCGGACGCGGGCCGATCTACTTCGATACCAGCACTATGAGCCCGGAAGGCGTCGAGATCATGACCCCCACCGGCGGCTGGATGAAACTCAACGATACCAAGCTCAAGGAACTCGGCATCGACTTCTTCAAGAGCAAAACCGAATGGATGCCGCAGGTGCTCACCTCGTTCGGCGGGACCGTGGCCGACAAGGACGGCTGGAGCGGCGTTCCGGGCCTGTTCGTGGCCGGACGCGCCCGCAGCGTCACCCCCGGCGTCTACATGGGCGGCTGGGACACCTGCAAGACCACCACGACCGGTTACATCGCCGGGAACAGCGCGGGCGAGTACGTTTCCGGGCTCACCTCCGCGCCGCGGTTCGACGACGCCCACGCCTCTGGAACGCTCGACGCCACCCTGTCCTTGCTCGGCAAACCCGGCGTCTATCCCAAGGACGTGGTCCGGCTCATGCAGGAGCTCATGGCCCCGATGGACGTGTGCATCCTCAAGACCGGCAAGGGCCTCACCCGCTCGCTGGAACGCCTTGAAGACGCCAAACGGAACATCCTGCCGTACATGACCGCCCCCGAGCCGCACTATCTGGTCAAGCTCGTGGAAGCGCGCTCCATGGCGCTGATCACCGAAATGTACCTGAAGGCGTCGCTCATGCGCAAGGAATCGCGCAGCGGGCATTACCGCGAGGACTTCCCCGAACGCCACGGCGATCCGGCATGGATCGTCATCCGCGACGGGCACGACGGCATGGATCTGCGTGCCGACCCCGTTCCGCTGGACCGTTATCCGATAAAACCGCACCGCTACTATATGGATAACTTCGCCTTCCCCAAAACATCGGCCATCTAAGGCAGCGTCCGCCGCGCCGGAATCCCGCATCCCGGCGCGGCTCCCCGACCTCTGAACCCGCCTCCCGCAGGAGTCCCCATGAACCGTGCCCTGACCTTAAAGTGGTTCGCCGTGCTCGGCCTCGCCAGCCTGTTCTACCTGCTGGCTCCCCGTGACGTTTCGCCTCAAATGCCCCTCTATCTCGGGATGACCTCCGCAGCGGTCATCATCTGGACCTTCGATCTTTTGCCCGCCGTGGCTGTCGCCGCCGCGCTGACCTTCCTCTACCTGCTGACCAACATGGCCCCGCCCGAAGTCGTGCTCGGACCGTGGACCACCGTGCTCATCTGGACCACCTTCGGCGCGGCCATCTTCGGCGAAGCCATGGAAAAGACCGGGCTCGCCAAGCGCGTGGCCCTGCGCTGTATGCTCCTCACGGGCGGCACGTTCACCGGGATGCTCATCGGGTTCGCCATCGGCGGCATCATCCTCGGCCTGCTGCTGGCCTCCGGGTTCGCCCGCACGGTCATCTTCTGCGCCATCGCCGTGGGCATCATCAGGGCGCTGGACATCGATCCCAAGTCCCGCCTGTCCTCCATCATCGTCATCGCCTGTTTCTTCGCGGCGGCGGCCCCGACCATGCAGTTCCTGCACACCTCGGAGTCCTTCATCTGGTCGTTTCAGGTGCTCATGAAGGCCATCGGCGGCAATGTGGACTGGTGGGAATACCTGAACCACGCCTGTTTCATCAACACCATCTATGTCGCGCTGTCCTTCCTGACCATCTATTTCATGCGCGGCAAGGTGCGGCTCCCCGAAGGCGGGAAACTCAAGCTCATCCTCGAAGAGCGCCTCTCCGAAATGGGCCCCATGACGGTTTCCGAAAAGCGCCTCCTCGTCCTCGCCATCCTCGGCATCCTCGGCTTCATGGTCGAGCCGTGGACCGGCGTGAACGCCGTGTATGTGCTTTGCCTCGTAGCCCTGTTCTGCTACATGCCCGGCATGAAGATCATGGAGCCCTCCTCCTTCAACAACCTGAACATCGTGTTCCTCGTCTTCGTGGCGGGCTGCATGGCCATCGGTTTTGTGGCGGGCGAAGTCGGAGCCAACAAGTGGGCCGTCTCGTCCATCATCCCGTTCCTCAAGGAACTGCCCCCCACGCTCGGCGTGCTCTGCTCCTACCTCGCGGGCGTGGTCACCAACCTGCTCCTGACCCCCTTCGCGGCGACCGTGGCCTTCACCCCGGCGTTCGGCGAACTCGGCGTCCAGATGGGCGTCAACCCGCTGCCCTTGTTCTACGCCTTCGAGTACGGGCTCGATCAGTACTTCTTCCCCTATGAAGGCGTCATGTTCCTCTACATCTTCACCACCGGATGCGTGACCCTCAAGCACGTCATCCCCACGATGATCGCCCGCTGCATCGTCGCCGGGGCGTTCATCGCGGTCATCGCCATCCCCTACTGGACGTTCATCGGCATCATGTAACCCCGGCACGGCCCGCTCCCGCGCCTCTCCTCCCACTCCCGGATGCCCCCCGCATCCCCAAAAAAGCGTTGCCGCACCCCGGCCTGATGGCTGGATGCGGCAACGCCTTTTCGTGATCGCCCTTCCCGTCTTCTTGACACGCCGCCCCGCCGTGCCCACATTCAGACAAAAAACGGGCAGGAGGCCGCCATGAGCGACAAGGACATCATCGATATGAAAGAGGAAAACGGCCAGTGGTCGGCCTACGTTTCCGAGTTTTCCCCCGAAAAGCTCTGGGAAAAAATCAAAGGGCACGCAAAGAAAGTCGGCTGCGAGGGCATACGCAGCGCCCTGCGCCTGTTCTACGCGCTGGACAATCCGTCCATGCCGCTCAAGACGAAAATGGTGATTTACGGCGCGCTCGGCTATTTCATTTCGCCCATCGACGTGATCCCCGATTTCATCCCGGTCGTGGGCTTCACCGACGACATCGGCGTGCTCGCGGCGGCGGTGGTCATGGCCGCTTCCTATATAGACGCCGAGGCCAAGGCCAAAGCCGACGCCAAGCTTGCCGGATGGTTCGGGGAAGGCACTTGCTGAAAAGAACCATACCCCCCGGCCTTTCCGGGAACTACGGAGAGGCTCTCCGCCACGCTTTGGCGCGGACGCACCGCAAGGTACGCCCGTACTTCTGCTCTCCCCGGCAGAACACTATCAGGAATAGGCCCCGCGCACGGCGTCCACAATGGCGTCCGTCAGACGCCGCAGGTCTTCAGGCCCGATGCAGTACGGCGGCATGAGATAGACGTTCCGGTTGAACGGACGCACCCATACGCCGCGCTCAACGAAGAAATCCTGCAAGACGGCCATGTTCACGGGCTTGTCCACCTCCACGACGCCGATTGCGCCGAGTGTCCGCACGTCGCGGACCCCCCGGAATTCCCGGCACGGCGAAAGCCCTTCCTCAAGGCCCCGGCGGATGCCTTCCACGCGCTCGGCCCACGGCGAGGCGTTCAGAAGGTCGAGGCTGGCGCATCCCACGGCGCAGGCCAACGGGTTGCCCATGAAGGTGGGGCCGTGCATGAACACGCCGCCGCCCTGCTCCGGCCCGGCCTCTTCAATGCCCCGCGCTACGGCTTCGCTGGCAACGGTCGCCGCCAGCGTCATGGTGCCGCCGGTGAGCGCCTTGCCGAGACAGAGGATATCCGGCTTGAGGCCCGCCCATTCCGAAGCGAACATCTTGCCGGTACGCCCAAATCCTGTGGCGATTTCATCAACGATCAGCAGCAGTTCGTGCTCGTCGCACAGCTTCCGCAGCCCGCGCAGGTAGTCGGGGTGATAGAACCACATCCCGCCCGCGCCCTGCACGATGGGTTCGAGGATGACCGCCGCCAGCCCCTCCGCGTGGCGCTCGATGGCGTCGCGCATGGGCCGGAGGCTGTCGGGATCGAACGGGCTGTCGAAACGGCAGTTTGGGCGCTCGACGAACAGGTGTTTCGGCAGGATGCCGGTAAACAGCGTATGCATACCGTTTACGGGATCGCAGACGGACATGGCCCCTTGCGTGTCGCCGTGGTAGCCGCCCTTGGGGGTGAGGAAGCGGGTTTTGCCCGGCCTGCCCTTTGAGGCCCAATACTGGACCGCCATCTTGAGCGCGACTTCGACCGAGACCGAACCCGAGTCGGCGTAAAAGATGTGTTTCAGATTGTCGGGCAGCAGCGGCAGGAGCCGTTTCCCCAGTTCCACGGCTGGCTCATGGGTCAGGCCGCCGAACATGACGTGGGCCATTTTCGCGGACTGCCGCCGCACGGCGTCCATGAGGACGGGGTGTCCGTAGCCGTGGATGGCGCACCACCACGAGGACATGCCGTCCACCAGCTCCCTCCCGTCGCGCAGCCTGATGCGCACGCCCGATGTGCCCACCGCCTCCCGCACCGGGAGCGGGTTCAGCGCCGACGTATACGGGTGCCACAGGTGTTCCCGATCGAAGGCGAGAAGCGAAGAAGGGGAAAGAGGAGATGAGGGAATGTGGGGGGAGGCCACGCGGGAGCTTTCCCGGTTGGAGCATGAAGATGCGAGGGAGGTTTGACCGCGTTCATGGGAAGAAGACGGGGAGACGATATGTGATGAAGCGTTGTCGGGGCATATTCCATTGGAAAGGCAGTCCGAGAACAACGGGCTCAGGGCTTCCACGGCGGGCCCGACAAGGGCGGCGAGGCAGGACCATACGTTTTCGGCATTGTTTGCGAATCCGGTTTGGTAGGGGATTTCCGCGAGCACGGGGACGCCGCGTTCCCGGCCCATGCGGGCGAGGGTTTCGGCGTTGTCGCGCAGCAGCCTGCGTTCGTTCCCGACATCCGGATCGGGGCCGGAACCCGGATCGCATACCGTTTCCGGGATCGGGCGGTTGAGGATCATCCCGCACACGCGCAGGCCGTGCGATTGCAGCACGTCGAGCGAAAGCAGGGCGTGGTTGATGCAGCCGAGCTTGTTCCCCACGACGAGCAGGACCGGAAAATCGATCTCCCGCATGAAGTCGAGCATGGTTTCGCGGTCATTCAGCGGCACGTAAATCCCGCCCGCACCTTCGATCAGCAGAAACGTCCCGTCCGGCGCCTTCCGCTCCAGCTTTTCCCGTAAGCCGAAAACAGTGAGCGGACGCCCTGCCAGCCGTGCCGCCAAATGCGGCGAACACGCGGGCTCGTAGGTTTCCAGCACGATCCCGCCGCCTCCCGCCGCCTCGTAGCAGGCCACGTCGGGAGCGACAAGGGCGGAAGAGGCCGAAGAAGAAGAAGAAGAAGAAGAAGAAGAAGACACTCCCAACGAAGCGCCCACGCCTCCCATGCCTGCGTTTTCCCAACCCTTCAGGTGTTCGGGAGTACTGGAACCACCTTTCCCACAGCAGCCACAAGCACAGTCTTCCTTTCGCGTCTGCAAGGAGTCTCCATCCCCTCCCGCCGAGAAAGCCCCCTCATGAGACGCGGCCTCCCCCCGATTCTCTTCCTCTCCCCCCCGCATAACGCACCCCGTCTGTACGGGTTTCACAGCGGCGGCGGGCACCCCGGCGACCTTCAAGGCGCGCAGAAGCGCGGCGGTGACGGTGGTCTTCCCGGCATCGGTATCGGTCCCGGTGATGAAAAGCCCCTTCATGACCGTTCCTCCCGAAGCCCCAGCACCTCGTACATTTCGGCATCGTCACAGAAGGCGCAGCCCTTGGTGGTGAGGTAATTGCCGGTCATCACGCCGTTGGCTCCGGCGGCGAAAACCCACGACTGCCACTGGCCGAACGTCTTGGAGCGCCCGCCGCAGATGAGCACGTCCTGTTCCGGATGCAGAAGCCGCATGAGCGCGACCACCCGCAGCGCCTCGGAAGGCGGCAGGAGGGGGGAATCCCCAAGCGGCGTGCCGGGAATGGGATTCAGAAAATTGAGCGGCAGGGAGTCCACGCCGAGATCGGTCAGGGTTTGGGAAAGCTCAATACGCTGCTCCCACGTCTCGCCAAGGCCGAAGATGCCGCAGCTGCACACCCGGAACCCGGCGGAGCGGGCCACGCGCACGGTTTCCAGATCCTGCTCGTAGGCGTGGGTGGTACAGATCGAAGGGAAATGGCTCGCGGAGGTTTCGAGATTGTGATGATAGGACGTAAAACCCGCCTCGCGCAGCCGGGCGGCCCGCTCGGGCGTCAGCAGGCCGAGCGAGGCGCACAAGCCGATCTTCACTTCCCGGCCGATGCGCAGAGCCGATTCGCACAGCGCGTCGAAATCGCGATCGCTCGGAGCCGTGCCGCTGGTCACGATGCCGAAGCGGTCGACATTGTTGGCGGCGAGCTCTTCGGCGCGGCGCAGCAGCGTATCCGTGTCATAGAGAGGATAGACGGGGGAATCCGTTTGATGATGCGCTGATTGGGCGCAGAAAGCGCAGTTTTCAGGGCAACGCCCGGACTTGGCGTTGATGATCCCGCAGGTAAACGCGGCGGCGGGCTTGCGGGCGGCGCGGGCCAGCCCCGCCACGGACAGGATGTCCAACGTCGCGGACTCGGGAAGACGGGCAAGCTCCAGCGCCTCGGAAGGTGACAGAAGCGGATCGGCGCCGGACGTGATGCGTTCGGCGATGCGGACAAGCAAAGCATCCATGGGAAAACGTCCTTACAAAAAGTGATGCGACCTTCGCTGTGAGAATAAAGACGCCCGGAAGGGAATCTGGGCAAGGCCGGCGGCTTCGGCCCGATCGGATGCCGAAAAAATTTTCCTGGGAACCCCAAGGGCTCTCCCCAGCAATGCCGGACAGCAAATAACGGGAGCCTGACCGCTGAACGGATACGGCATTTCCCTGCTCTGTGCAACTCCGGTGAAACGGACGGGTTACGGCGGGAAGCAATGACAATGGGCACTGCCGGGAAGCCCCGCTGAGAGAAGCATCCGCTTCCATACCAGAGCCTTTCCTCTTAGAAATGTATATGATCGCCCCAGAAAAGCTGCGTGGGGGGATTCGATGGCACAGGAGCCTTTGGAAAGGCATTGGCTCCCCGCCGGCAAGCTTGGGGGAGAGAGGAAAAGCCTTTATCCAGAAAAGGTTCCCTCTCCCCAATGCCTCTATGCCCTTTCAAAGCCCTTCCTCCCACCTTCCCCGAAAATCGGTTGCGGCCTACAAGTCAAAAGGCTAAAATGATTTCACCATCAACGCTCTCGGCCCCGCCGTCCGCAAACGCACCCCGACCACATGCCAAAACGTCTTACGCTGTTCGCTCCCGTCCTGCTCGCCGTAGTCCTGTCCATCGGGATCATGGCGTGGTTCGGCTACCATAACGCCAAGGACATCCTCGAACAGGAGCTCGTCGCCCATCAAAAAATGATCGCCCAAAGCGCCGTCGATGCCATCCACACCTATTTTACCGGCATCACAGAGAACGTCGAGACGCTCGCCGCCTCCGGCCCCATCCGCCGGCTGCTCAAGAATCCCGATTCGGCGGAAGAGATGGATTCGGCGCGGCGGCTTACGCGCCTGTTCATCCGGCACCAGTCGGATATGCCCAACCTCAACCTTCTCAACAAGAACGGCCAGATAATCCTCAGCTCCACCACGGCCATGCCCGGCATCACCCGGAGTGTCCGCACCGATTTCTCCGATATTGATCGGCCTTCCTTCGGCAGCACCACCAACGGGGACGGGAAGGTCATGGCCTACGTCAGCGCCCCTGTCCGCAGCGACGGCGAACGCGGCGGCGAACGCATCGGTGAAGTTGTCGTCATCATTGATCTGGAAAATTTTCTGCAAAGCTGGAAACGCACAGCCTCCATCGCTCCGAGCGACGGCTATTTCCACATCATCAACGCACAAGGCAAAGTACTGGCCTCATGGAACAGCGAGGCGCCTCCAGACAACATGCTGAGCCCCGGCAAGCAGAATATTTTCCATCAGCCGGAAGGGCAGCTTATCCGTTTCGCCTCCAGGGATCGGCACACCAGCCTCGGCATCTGGTTCCCCATTCCGTCCACGGACTGGCGGATCCTCATGGCGGTGAACGAAAACAAGATCCTCGGCCCGGCCAACATACTCCGCGACGGGACGCTGACCATCAGCGGAGCCACGGGGCTGCTGCTTCTCCTCCTCGTCTGGGTGCTCCTGAGCTCGCTCACCCGGCAGATCCGCGAGAAAAATCTCCAACTTGACGCCATATCCTCCCACCTGCTCGGTGGCCTGCTCATTACAAGGCTGGATCGGTCCTTCACCATCCTCTACGCCAACGACGGCTACCTGAATATGGTAGGCTATACCCGAAGCCAGCTCCGCAAGGAAAAGCGCAACGCGGCCGTTAGCCTCTGCGCGTCCGAAGAGCGGAACGCGACGATGCAAGCGATTTTCAACCAGCTTTCCCAGAACGGCATGCTGTCGCTCGAACACCGCCTCCAGCGAAGGGACGGCACCCGCTTATGGGCCCTCATCCGGGGGCGGCAGGTGAACGATCCCGAACTGGGGCAAATCGGCGTATGGGTCATCATCGACGTCACCGAACAGAAGGAAACGCAGCTTGCCTTTGAGCGCCAGTCCTGCGAGCTGGAAACGCTTGTCCAGCAGGTTTCCGCCAGCGAAAACAGGCTCAAGTTCCTTGTGGACAGTGCGAGCATCCCCTTGTGGTCCACGGATCTCGAAACAGGGCTCATTTCCTACAATGAGCACGTCTGCCGGATGCTGGGCTGGCCCGAAGGCGTGCTGCACATGACGCTCCCGGATTTTCTGCTCCGGTGCCATCCCGACGACGTGGAGCACGTGCGCAACGTGTTTGAAAGTTTTTCCGCCGAAGACGCCGGCGGCACGCTGGAGTACGAATACCGGGTGCGGGACGGCAGCGGGAACTGGCGGTGGATACTGGTCAAAGGGCAAAAAGCGATCAACCCGCTGACCCACAAGGCCGAACGGGTGGGTATCGTCATCGACAACCACGCCCGCAAACAAGAGGCGCTCGATACCCTCCAGCGCGCCGCTGAACTTGAAGCGCAGGTGCAGACGCGCACGGCGGAACTCGCGGCCCGCAATGCCGAACTGCTCAAAAGCCAGCAGGAAGCCTTGGAAGCCACCCGTGCCAAGAGCGAGTTCCTCGCCACCATGAGCCACGAAATCCGTACGCCCATGAATGGGATCATCGGCCTGACATATCTTGCGCTCCAGCGCGAATGCCCCGCCGCCATTGCGGATTACCTCGCCAAAATCGACGTCACCGCCAAGACCCTTCTGCGGATCATCAATGATATCCTTGATTTTTCTAAAGTCGAATCCGGCAAAATGGACTTCGAGGAAATCCCGTTCAACCTCTCGGAGGTGCTTGATAACACTCTCCAGATGTTCACCCATGCCGTGCGGGAAAAGGGGCTCTCCCTGCGCTTTGACGTGGGGGAAGGAGTGCCCCAGTCGCTTGTGGGGGATCCCACGCGGCTCGGGCAGATCTTGCTCAACCTTGTGGGGAACGCTATGAAATTCACGCATGAAGGCAGCGTGACCCTTTTCGTCCGGTGCGTGGAGACGGACCCGCAGACCGTCACGCTGGGTTTCGCCGTGCGCGACACGGGCATCGGTATCCCCGCGGACAAGCTTCCCTCTCTGTTCCAGCCGTTCATCCAGGCGGATATGTCGGTTTCCCGGCGCTACGGCGGCACGGGCCTCGGCCTTGCCATAGCGCGGGTGCTGGTACAGCACATGGGCGGGACAATCCATGTGCGCAGCGTGGTAGGCAAAGGGTCCACATTCAGTTTCACGCTCCGCTTCCGCCGGCCTGCCGCAGTCCTCAAGGAGGCCGAAAGCACCGCGCCGGGCAACACGCCCGCACCGCTCGACGGGCTCCGGGTCCTGCTCGCCGAGGATAACGATATCAACCAGATAGTAGCTACAGAAATCCTGAAAATGAAGGGCATCGCGGTGGATGTGGCCTCCAACGGGCTCGAAGCCGTGGACATGGCTCGTTCCGGGGCCTACGACGTGATCCTCATGGACATCCAGATGCCGGAACTGGACGGCATCGAAGCGACGCGGCGTATCCGGGCCTTCCTGCCGGACATTCCCATTATTGCCATGACCGCCCACACCATGAAGGGCGACGCCGAAAAGTGCCTCGAAGCGGGAATGCAGGACCACATCGCCAAGCCCATCGATCCGGAGACGCTTTTCGCAGCGCTGCAACGGGCACGGGGGTAGACTTCCATTCCTGCCCGGCCCTCCGAATCCGCCCTTCCTAGGCCCTCCTTTGATACCCGAAAGCCGCCCCCCTTCACAGGCGGCGGCTTTCGGAGTAATGTGCTCTTATGTCACATTTCCTTTATATATCGGACGTATTTTGTCCTTGGTGTTATGGTTTTGCCCCGGTCATGCAGCGGATTTCCTCCGAGTACCCCGGCTATCCCGTACGCGTGCTGAGCGGCGATCTGGTGGAAAACCCAACCACCACCGGCGAAATGATGAGGAACCACCCGACCATGCGGGAATTTTTCGTCCGGCTCGCCAAAACCACGGGACAAGCCGTCGGGCAGGATTTTCTGCGCCGCCTTGAGCCGGGGCAGGGAGATCTCCGCATGTTTTCCCCGGATATGGCAGTGCCTCTGGCGGCGCTGAAAAAACTGGCCCCAGGACACGAGCTCGAACAGATGGAGGCCTTTCAATCGGCCTTTTACGGCGAAGGCCGCGACGTGCTCGCCCCCGAAGTCCAGATGCGGATAGCGAATGTGGACGGCGACGTCTTTATGCGAGCGTTAGAAGACCCCGGCGTACAGGCCGCCGCGGAGGCCGAACGAGAGGAAGCGCTCGATATACTGGGTGACTTTGTGGTTTATCCCACGCTCTTTCTTGAAACGGACGACGGCGAGCGCCATGTGCTGGCGCGCGGTTACGCCGATTATCCCGTTGTGGCCGCCAAGCTTGCCTCCGTGCTCGGCGGAGGAGCCGGCGGCTCGGAGACACGCCCCGCCAACGCGTGCGGCCTCGACGGGCATTGCGATATTTCAGCATGAAGGGGAAAGATCGGGGAGGGAGCTTTTTCAAAAAAGCTCCCTCCCCGAACCTCTCCCGCAAAAACTTCGATTCGTGGGAAGACCGCGCAACGGGAGTCCGTTCCGGTCAAGGGAAAAACTTCCTATCCTATGTGCAAGCCTTTTCCCGCTGTTCCTCCAAATCAAAAACCCGCCCAGCATGTCCGAGCGGGTTTTATTTTTGTCTACCCGAAAGTCTGACAAGGAGGGATTCGATAACATCGAAAGCCTTGGGAGGAAGGATCCCGGGGAGGGACGCTGCTATCGATGCCCGTAAAGCCCGAAGACGCACCCAACGATCACAGCCCCTGTGGGGCCGCCATCCACTTCCCGACCAATAAGTAATCTACCCGCCGATTATGACTGTAGGACAGCCCATGACGATCTGCCCGCCGTGGGCCGTCTGATCGCCCATGCGGGCGGCGGGGCGGCCCCCGATCAGCACGGAAGACGATCCTTTGATGATGACGTCCGGCGGCCCTACGCAAACGGCGGAATCGCCCATACACGCTGCGGGCATATTTCCGATAAGGACATGAGGGCAGCCGGGCGGAAGTATCGGCCCGCCCACATGCGGAATCGGTGGGAGCCCCGGCGTCTGCATGGGACACACATGCATATCTCCAACGCGCGCTGCTGGCGGCATGGCCCATCCTCCTTTACGCCGATTCGGCGTGTTGCGGATAACGCTTTCAGTCTCCACCATACCGGGCGGAGCCAGCCTTTAGTTGATTTTCACCAGACCGCCCTTGACCTCAAGCATTGCGCCCGCGCTGAGTGTCCCCTTGGCATTAGCCTTGATGTCGACCATCATAGCCTTCTGAGCCAGTTCCGTTTGCGCGGAAACGGAAAGGTTTGCCGACGAGGAAATTTCCATACCCTGCTTTGCCGAGAATTGCGCCTTGGCGGACTTGAGAGCCAGAGTCCCGCCCGCTTCGATAGTCAGATTGCCGGAAACCTTCAGCGTATAGTCACCCTTCACGTTGATGACCACGTTGCCGCCGTGCTTGCGCTCCTCATCGTCTCCCGTTTCAACGTGCCGCTTGCCCTTTACCTTGAGGCTGTCGTCGCCATCCTTGAGCTCGACAGTGCGCCCGCCTTTTTCCAGCACCAGCAGATCGTTGCCCTCTTTGAGCGTCACGGCCCGATTGCCTTTCTCAAGGCTCAGCGCGTCGTCACCTTCCTTTAATGTGGCACTGCGGCTGCCCTTTTCAATGGTGAAGGCATCGTCACCTTCCTTGAGTTCGACGGAGCGGTTCCCCTTTTCCAACGTAAGGGCATCGTTGCCTTCCTTGAGCGTCGTGATCCGGCTGCTCTTTTCCAACGTGAGCGCGTCGCCGCCCTCCCCGATGATCGTCACCGTGCGGGCGTCCTCCACATCACAGGAAAACATCTTCTGGGCGTGCAGATACACCAGCTCCGCATCCTTCGTATCGTCGAAGCGCAGCTCATTGCCGGCCTGTCCGTCCGGAAAACTCCGGGTCAGCAGGCCGGAACAGGCCGCGTGCTCCGGCAGCGCCCACGGCGGCGGATTGCCCGAATTGTAGACCATGCCCGTCACAAGGGGCCGATCCGGATCTCCCCCGACAAAACCGATCACCACTTCCTGCCCGATGCGAGGCAGGAACAGCGCGCCGTAGCCGTTGCCGGTCCACGGCTGTGCCACCCGCACCCAGCACGACGAGGTTTCATCCGAGGCGCCCTGCCAATGGAACCGGACCTTGCACCGCCCGTGCTGGTCCGTCCAAACCTCTTCACCTTCCTTGCCCGTGACCACACCCGTAAGCGGGCCGCTCATGCGGGACCGCGCGAAAAACGGCAGGGGGCGATAACGGGCGGAAGCGGGCACCGCGGAAACATCCGCCAGGAAACGCCCGGTTTCGGCAGTGCCGTCACCGGGGAACGATGCCGTAAAACGGACTTCCGTAGCCACCCACCGGGCATTCACCTGCCCGTCGGGGTGCCCCTTCACTGCAAAGGCGCATCCTGCGGACAGCCCCGGACAAGAAGAGCGCCCGCGCAGCTTGAACCCTCCCGACTCGCACGCGTCCAAGCGGATAGCCGCGAGCCCTTCGCCGGACTGCTGATCGATATGCCCGGCCAACGGATAGCCGAGGCAAGGGAACCCTTCTCCCGCGGACGCGGCAAGGCTGGTTTCAGGGGTCAGCGGGTTATAGTCATCCACGGAGCAAGAAGCCGCAGCAACCTGCCGTGACAGCGAAAGCTCAAAAACATGCGCAGAGGGTTCCGTGGGCGGCCCACCCTCCTTGTCCTGCGCGTCGGGAAGCCATTCCAGCGTCGCACCCTGCGGGCAATCCGCGAAAACGTCGGGCGAATCGGCCATGACCAGTGTGTGCGCGGACCCACTGTGCTCGAAAAAATACACAATCCCGGCCTCCGCCATGAGACGGCTCAAGAAGGCGAACGACGTTTCGCCATAACGGACGGTGTACTCCTTTGCCGGATAGGTTGAGGAAAGGGCATTGCGGATATGCCCGAATCCAGCGTCAGTGCAGACTTTGGTGACGATTTCCGGCACGCTCATATTTTGGAAGACAGCGCAGGTGCGTTCCTGATCAAGGCGCAGGAACCACGGGCGCAGCTCCAGCGTATACCGGGCGGAGCGCACAGTGGACGGCCCCTGTTCGGCACGGAACACGATGCCGTTGAGCGGACGCGTCGAGCCGTCGGGCATGGGCAGCCGTACGGTATACGGTTTGCCGATCAGTGCCGCCAGTTCCGGCTGCTCGGCAGGGTAATATTCCAGCACATAACGAAACGGACGGGAAAGGGCCTCGTAACCGGTGAGGGTAGCGGCGGGCATTCATTTTCTCCAGGCTCAGGTAATATAGATAGAGGCATAGTGTTCGACTTCATAGATTTGAAAGACGAATTCAAGCATTGTTACCAGTTCTGCCTGTCCGAGGGCCTTGAACATCCCTAAATTCGGGTCAAACAGGTACAAACCGGAAGGGGTCTGTGCCAACGCGATCGCATGTCCGGCCCCCACCGGATATTTTATGAACAAGATCTTCTCCCGCACAGTAAAACGCATCCGAAGGAGTATGAAAGCACTGGGAGGCGTCCCCGCGCCGGAGACAAGCTTGCCGACGATTGAGGCGGGAGCCCCCACATGATTGGAGAGCTTCATCACCGGTTCAACCGTAAAGCCGGGACAAGAAAACCAGCCTGTCCTGCCCATGAGTTCATGGAACGTGTGCTCCACATTGATCTTGTCCCTTTCCTCCTCGGAAATGCCCGCCCGATCCTCGTTGAAGTCCGAATACGCTTTCTGTATGGCGACAAGCGTATCCAGTTTATTGTAATCAGATATGATTTTAAAACTGTCCTCTGGAATTTTTCCGCTCAGGCAGCCGAGGATAAAACATGACGACAGGGCATAGCAGATGCCTTTGCTGCCCGCGTGCGCCGCATCGAGTTTCAAAAGAAAACCTTGATCAAAAGAGCAAATACTTTGAGAATATTGTGCAAACTTCATGACGATCTGCTCAACACCCATACTTTCTTCCTGTGCCCCCTTGCCTTTCCAGCACGATTTCACACCCCACGTCCCCCAGATACCAGCGGACCAGTGCAAGCAGGTCTGCGCGGCACGTTCCGGCGGGAGGGGGTAGAAACATCCGGCGCTGTGCCTCCGTCAGCGGGCCGAGGCGCAGGATGATCCCCGCCGAAGCGTCAAAAACCCGGCTTCCGAGCAGGGCCGTGCTTCCGAGCCGCGCATTGCCCGCATCCCTTCCGCCAAGGCGGGTGAGATCCTCCTCGGGCAGATCGACCCATGCGCCGTGGAACGGTTCCACGCGGGCTTCAACCCCAAAGGCCGCCTTCACCAGCTTTTCCAGCCCCGCCGCGGATCGCGGCTGCCGGGCCCATACGGCCGCGCAGGACCGGAACAGCGCGGCGGGCACGTCTCCCCTCCCAGCCACCGGGCCGGGCATGGGCACATCCCGCGCCCGCTCTCCCGTATTGGGAAGGCCGGAAACCGCCTCCAGGAACGCGGCGAAGGGGTGAGCCTCCGGCAGGCCGTCAGCCCGCAGTTCCGGGCACAACGACGACGCCATATCCCGCCACAGATGCAGGATCCTGTTGTGGAACAGATCCAGAAACTCCTGAAATGCCGGGTCCCCGGCCCGCATCCGCTCCCGCACCAGCAAGGCCACATGCGGCGGCAACGGCCCATCCATGCCCGCCAGCCCAAGCAGATTCACATCAAGGCGCGGAGCCCCGCCCTCCGGGAAGGCCACGCCGCGGACCACCCCAGCAGGGATGCTGTCCGAAGCCGGGACGCCCCAGTCCATGCGGCCTTTCCATGCCTCAAGAATCGCACCCGCCTGCCAGACGTCGAAACGCCACGGCGCGGACCGGAAGCGCGACAGGGCATCGCCGTCTAGATCAGCGGAAGCGCGCCGGATCGCAGAGGCCATCTGTGCCACGTCCCTTTACGGTTACAGGTTTTCAGCACAAGCTGCGTAAACGTGTTGATTCCGGCGTACAGCCCGAAGAACACGTCGAGAACCTCCGCGAACAGAAACGCGCTGCCTCCGGTGAAGGCGTCCTCGTCGAGCGTGAGCGTCAGCCGGGTTCCCCTCGCCGCACAGCCCGGAGCGGAGCGCAAGGGGCGAATGAGCGGCTTGGCACACAACCCGTTCACGCCGGCGATCTGGCGCTGCGCAAAAGCGTCGCGCGGAGGCGCGTACAGGCGGAGCAGTTCACGCAGGACATTGTCGGCATCCGGCCCGCTCAAAGAAAGTTGATGGAGGCTGAGATGGGAAACGAGCTTCCACAGTTCGCCGCCGAACATGGGCGGATCGTGCTGTTGCGAAGGAGGGCCGCAGAAGCGGATAGCCGCCGTGGGCATGTCCGTATCCCGCGTCAGTTCGCCCTGACGCCAGCGCTCGGCGGCACGGTGGCGGTTCGTGCACAATACCCGCGCGGAAGCCACCCAAGGCCGAGCCGTCTCCGGGCGGAACGCCGCTTCCTTGAAATGCAGAAACACGTCCGTCCCTATGCCGTCCAAAGATGGCTTCCTGCGCAGGAACCACATCAGGGACGGCGGCGCATCCCCTTCTCCTGAAAGAGAAAAATACGGCATAACCGAAGAACGTTCCCCTCCCTCCAAAGCGTCCACAGCGATCACGGAATGGACTTCCGTACTGTCCCGGTGCCGCAGATCCGGCACGAGCAGGTGTCCCGAGCGCTCGTGATCCACCCGGATGGGTTCCGCCATGCGCTCGAACAAGTTGACCACAGGTACGGCGCAGGTGCGGAACAATCTTGAGGAAACCGTTTTCGGCGGCGGCGCGTCCACGGGGAACAGGAGATCGAAGCCTGGCAAATCCCCGAGTTCCCGCCGACGTTCCAGCCCGAACACCTCCCAGAACAGCAGGTGTTCGGGATAGGCAAAATACTCCTGCAGCAACTGGTATCCGGGCAGAGCGTAGGCGGATTCGGGGAACAGACGCCCGCCCGGCTCCAAGCCCGCATGACACAGGGCCTCCCGGCCAAGGGAGAGCGCCCTGGGCTTTGCGGCCCCGGCGTCGTCCGCGAGAAAGACATCCTTACACGCGCCGTGCACCCATTCGTGCATGGGAAAAGTCGCAAACCGATCACCGCCAAGGTGGAGAGATAACGAGGGCAATCCGAACTTTGCCAGCGAAAGCCCCGCGATACCCTCGATCCGCAGGCACAGGACACCGGGCACGCCCTGCGCCGCAGCGGGCATCCAAGACGCCGGAGGGATGATGGAAGCCCGTACAACCTTCGCGGGATGCAACGTCAGAGGCCGGGCCGTCCGCCAGCGCAGCACGCCGCCGCGCTCGTCACGGTTGTGGATCGGGGTGTGCGCCGGAATGCCGAATCCGTCCGGCAGCCCGGCCACGCCCGCCGGATTGGGGATGAATTCCGCCACGCCCACGGACGGAATCGGGCAGACGAACTGCGGATAGAGCAGCCCGAGCAGGCTGTGCGAGACCAGCGGCAGCCGGGATTCCGCGTCCGCCCTCACCCGGGCGGCAAGCCATGCGAACGACTCCAGCAGCAGATTAACCAAAGGATCGGGCTGCGTATCGGACGCCAGCCCGAGCTGGCGCGCCATGCCGGGATTCCGCACGGCGAAGCGCACCGCGTCCTCACGCAAGGAACGCAATTCCTCCCGGTACAGCCCGGCGATGTCCTCAAAGGCGTGCATCAGCCCTCCGCGGCCGCTCCAGCGGAGAACACGCCTCCGTCGCATTGGAGCAAAAACGTCACCGGTTTCTCTTCGGACGCCGCATCCACCCGCAAGTGCAGCCGACCGTCCTCAAGTCCAAGCGGGCTCACCCTTATCTTTTTCAGGCGCGGCTCGAAACGCTCCAGCGCAGCCGAAACGGCACGGGCCACCTCTCGCCCGTCCAGCGGGGCCGAACTCCAGTCCGCCAGGCCGTACCCCATCACCAGATCCGCCGCATCCCCATTCCCACAGGGGGCACGGGTGTTGAGCAGTTCCTCGACGTCTTCCGCCACGGCCGACAGGTATTCGCTCCGGGACAATCCGCGCCCCGAAGCTTTCCCAGCAAGGCGGGACAACAGCGGAATGCGCCTTTCCTCCTTCATTACGAAACCTTATTCGTCTTGAGATCGTGGCTGGCGGCAATGTTGCCGTCGGATCCACCCTCTTCCTTCTGGCGGATATAGGTGTACTTGATGGTCGCGTAATTCAGCGCGATCTCCTCATACGGCAGATCCCCGCCGCCACGCAGGTTGTAAGAGGCCACCACCACGTTCTCCATCGTGATTTCAAGGAACTTGATCGCGGCGTCGTTGTCCATACGGCAGCAGGTGAGCACCACGGAATCCAGAACCTTGGCGCTCCACAGGGCCTTGCAGATATTGGGCGAGGAACTGTCGAGATATTTGGTCACGTTCATCATCGAATGGACGGCCTGCCCCGTGGTGGGGCCGGTACTGCTGCGGATCGGCGAGGTCGGCTGATGAAACCCGTTGGTGAAATTGATGAGTTCCATCTGCTTCTCAAAGCCGCTGATGGTCGATTCGCCCTCAATATCACCGAGCTTGAGAAAGGTATTCGTGGACATGGATTCTGCTCCTCAAGAGTTGTATGCTCCGGCGGCAAGGCCTGCCGCCCTCTTGCCCCCATCCGGAGAAATGGCTCGTGCCCGTGGAACTTCCGGTTTCCCTCCTGCCCGGCGCACAGGGCGGATGGGATTCACAGACATTGGGCAGTTGCGTTTTATGACGCGGCGACGTCGCAGTGGAAGGCATCAAAGACGGAAACCATTTCCCCCTCCTTGGAATATCGCTCCAGCTCCGGCATCACCATTCATGCGGAAGTTCGGGGCCGGTCCAAAGGGCGGTTTCAAAAAGGCCGGGCACCGGGCGAGCCTTCGAGCCGTACGGGTCGAGGGCACCACAGCTCTCCTCCGGCGGGCAAAGGGATTCGGGCCCCTCGCCGCCGGAGGCGCATCGTTTTTTACACCGCGGGCGGCGGCAATTCCGCCACAAGACGGATACTTGCGGTCAGTTCCTCAAGCTGGAAATGCGGCCTCAGGAAGATCACACACTTGTACGCGCCAGGATTCCCGGGATCCTCGCTCACGTCCACGCGGGCCTCACGCAGCGGATAGCGCGCCTTGATGTCGTCCCCGGCGTCGTCGGAGAGCAGGACATACTGGCTGATCCAGTTATTCAGATACTTTGACACGTTATCCGCCGTCATGAACGACCCCACCTTATCCCGCATGTTCGCCTTGACATAATGCGCGAACCGCGATGCGTTCAGCAGATAGGGCAGCCGCGCCGAGATCCGGGCGTTGGCGTTGGCCGTGTCGGAAGTGTAAACCGGCGGCTTGTGGACCGTCTGGCCGCTGAAGAAAGCCGCCTTGTCCGAATTCTTGCGGTAAATCAGGGCGATGAATCCGAGATCCGAAAGCTCCTTTTCGCGGCGGTCGGTGATGCTCACCTCGGTGGGGCACAGCGCCACCGTCTCGCCGTTGGTCTGGCGGTACTTGTAGACGTTGAGGTTTTCCACGGCCCCGCCACCCTCATAGCCCCGGATCGCCGCCGTCCAGCCGTACTTGGCAAAGGCCGCCGTGATGCACGCGGCAAGGGCGAAAGCCGCGTTGCCCCAAAGGTAACGGTCTGGGGACGGCCCGGCGACATCCTCCTCATAGACGAAGGTTTCCACGGGATCGGTGTCGTTGCCATAGGGCAGGCGCATCAGCAGATGCGGAAGGCAAAGGGTCACATAGCGGGAATCGTCCTTCTCGCGGAACGAACGCCATTCGATATAGTCCGCGCTCTGGAAAATCTTGTGCAGATCGCGTGGCAAGGGCAGATCGGTGAAGCTCCCCAGCCCGAAAAGCTGCGGCGACGCGGCACTGAGCAGGGGGGTGTGCGCTGCGGCGGCTACTTCCGCCATCTTCTGGAGCACGCCGAGGTCCACCGCCGACAGGCCGTATTCGTGGACATGGAGCAGGCAACTGTAGGGCTCTCCGCCGAACGTGCCGTACTCCTCCTCATAGACCCGCTTGAACAGCAGGCTCTGGTCGAACTCCACGGCCCGTTCCAGATCCGTACGCAGTTCCTTGAAGGAGGCGTTGAACAGCCGCAGCTTGAGCCGATCGCTCGTCTCCGTGTTGAACACCAGATAATGAAGGCCACGCCAGACGGCTTCAAGCTCCTGGAATGCCTCGGCATGTAGAATGGCGTCGAGCTGGCACGCAAGGAGCTTGTCCTTGCAGGCCACCCGTTCCGTCAGCATCCCCAGCATACTCCCGCTGGCGGGCAGCGTGAATGGATTGTCTTCATGTTCGGCAAGGCACGCCGCCAAACGCGCATCAGCGACTTCCCGCTGGCGCTTATCCTCATCGGGGTCTCCGGAATTACGGACCATCGCGGCGGCGATGGCCTCGGTATCGGGCCTTTTCGCCTTCCGCTTCTCGTCCAGCTTCTTCTTGGCCTCTGACGCCGCCGTTTCGGCTCGCTGAACGTCTTCTTCAGCGGCCTTTTGCTTTTCTTGGTCCTCTCCGGCCTTGCTCACGGCATCACGGGCGGCGTCCACAGAAGCCAACGCCTCCTTGTACGCCTTCCGCAACGCGTCCAATTCCGAGACAGAGTCACCGGTAGGGAACAGCATCTTCTGCAGGCTGGCCTGTAAAGCGTCGTTGCCGTCCAACTTGGCGGCAAGATCCTGCAACAGATTGCGGCGCTCAAAAAACGCTGCCAGCGTCTCGACGTTTTTCACCAAACACTCGGGCCTGAAATCGTCCAGCTTCTCAAACCGCAGCGCACAGGAGAACGCCGCCTTCTCAGGCTCAACGCCTCCTTCCCGCCACGCAGCACTCGCGTCTTCGGTAATGAAGCGGTCCAGCCCGGAAAGCTTGAGCGCGGGGGCAACGGTTTTCATGATGTCGTCAAAATTGTCCCGGTCGACGGCGGCAAAAGTACGCAGCTTGTACTCGGCCAGCGGCGGAAGCCCCAGATCTTCCCGAACGGCTCTGTCACCCGCGAGATCCGCCATAATGCCCATGACAAAGGGAAGTTCCTTCTTGACGATGGCATCGCCCACTTCCACGTCATAGGTAATCTGTACGCGCGGCGGGCGTACCCTGCCGAGCCGCTTCTGGATCGATTCTCCCATAGATACGCTCCTTGACGCTTTTTCGCGGCGTGGGCCGAAAAAAGGCTATTCTTTGGTCATTCCGAGCAATTTTTTGATGGAGGCGAGGTTCTCCCCCTGCCCCAGCAACTCGTCGAGCAGTTCCGCCAGCGTCATGCCGCCCCACGAGACGGCCCGTTTCACCAGCCAAGGGGCGGGGCTGTGCGGCTCTGTGCGCATGAGGTAATCGGCGATGGCGGAAAGGGAGGCATACGCCTGTTCCCGCGAGGAGAACGATGGCGGTGGCGGCGAAGACAAAGAGGCGGGAGAGGAAGGTGGGGATACGAGGGGATCCGTCCCGGCGGAGGGATGCCACGCGAGCACCCGCGCGTCGATGTGCTCCAGCCTGTCCCGCAAGGCATGAAAGCTTGGCGCCTGCCCGCCGCAAAGCGCGTCGGCGGCGCGGGCGAGTTCGTCCAGCGCCAGCAGCGCTTCACGCAACTGCCCGTGCAGGGAGGCGTGGAAGGCCGGGGAAGTCTGTGTCCCGGCAAGGTTCAGCATACGCCGGGCATCGCCAGCTACGCCGTTCTTGCCGTTGCCGTTCTGGATGCGCTCGCGGTGCTCCATCGCCATCCAGTCCGCATAGGTGGCGGCAGGGACGTCCGGAGAGGCTTCCGTGATGGGCAGAGAGGCGGCCCGCTCGGCAAGGGTGGAGTCAAGCCATGCCAGCCGCGCCAGCCGTGCCTCCTGATCGCTTCCTTCCGGCTGCGGGTGCAGCCCGTCCCCAAAGCCGGAACACAATCCGGCGATCATCCTGAGCCCGCCCGGCAGGGAGGCAAAGCCATACCGCATGAGCGCGGCCTCGCAGGCCCATCCGGCAACCTGCATATCCTTGGAGCGCTCCCGGAGCACCCCGAGGGACAACGACAAGGCCTTATCCCAGTCTGCCCGCTTGAGTTCCCGTTCCCAGACCCCCTGCGGAAGGCCGGGGTCATCCTCCCGGCGCGCCTCTCTGATGGCGGCGCAAACGGGATCATGCGGCAATGCCGGACCGTACGGATCTTCGCCAAACGGATGCAGACATGACGCCCAGTCGACAAAATCTGACTTTGCTCTGGACATAATAAACCCTTCGTTATAAATTAGCTTCTAATATAAAGAAAAACATAGAGTCAACACTTTATTCCATTTTTGTCTTTCTCATGGCTATAACAGTATGATTCGATTCTTAAAATTCCATATTGCCGTCTTATTGGGCGTCATTGCGCTGTGCAGCGGCTGTTCCGCGCCGGAGCCCCCTCCTCCGACGCCGCCCGAAAATGATGTGCCGTGGGTCTACGAACCCGACGCTGTGGTATTGCGCATCTCCGCCGACGAGCGGCTCAACGAGCATGAGGGCGAACCGTCCAGCCTGATGCTGTGCGTCTACGAACTGGCGACCCGAGAGGGAGTGGACAAAAGGCTCGCCAGCCCGGAGGGATTCGCCGAGCTGTTGGCCTGCGGGCGTTTCGACGATTCCGTGGTGACGAGCCGGAGGCTCTTTTCGGATCCAGGTCAGGCACAAAACCTTTCTCTGGACCGGGAAGAGGGCGTCCGCTGGATCGCGGTGATCGCCGGGTATTTCCACGGGACCCCCGCCCACAGCGCCCGGGTTGTCGCCGTGCCCGTGCGGAAAATCGTCGAAGGCTGGGTGCCGTTCTTCAAAGACACCCGCCATGAACCAGGACAGACGATCATCCCCATACGCCTCGGCCCGGCGGAACTGATGGGAGGAGAACCCCCGCAGACCCAAGCGGGACGGCAGTCCTCTTGAGCGCTGGCTGAACGTATGCCTTTAAGAGGACTCCGCCGAAGGACGGCCAGAAACCTGTGGGCCAAAGTTAGAGAGAGAGAGAGAGAGAGAGAGAGAGAGAGAGAGAGACGTTTTACCATCCGTTTTGATTGACGCGGGTTCCCGGGCATAGGACGGAGCAGAACCGCTCCGGGCATCCGAAGGCACCGCGCAAACCATATTGGGAAGGCCGACATGCAGCCTCAACGTCCGGTATACTGGTATTCGGGACAATTCCTCGAACCGCAGCACTTCCAGCAGGCTGATGCCTTTCATGCCTCGGAACGGGCGTCGCTGCTCCAGTCGGCGCAGCCGTGCTTCTGGGGCGTGGGCAACCTGGATGTGGACGAAGCGGCGCTTGCTGAGGGGCGGATTCTCGTCCGCAGCGGGATAATGCGTTTTCAGGATGGCACCGAGGTTGTAATCTCCGCCGTGCCGGAAGACGGCAACGCCATCCTGCCAAGCCGGAGTTTCCGCGAAGCATGGACGGACCCACATATGCCGTTTACGGTGTTTGCCGGCCTCCCGCCGTTGAAACCCTATGGCAACGTCGCCGGGATTCCATCGTGCATGCGGGACGGAGGCAGGCTGATCGGATGCGATGCGGACACCTTGCCCGAAGCGCCGGGCCGTTATCTTTGTCCGAACAGCGACGACAGCATCGCCGATCGTTACGCCCTGCCCCTTGCCACGGAAAGCCGGAGGGACATGCCCGTGCGCACGCTCTATCTTTATCCCCGCCTCTTCTGGGAAAACGAAACCACCGACCGCCCGGATTGGCTGTTTCTGCCGTTGTTGCGCCTCACGGACGAAGGCTCCGGACCGCGCCCTGATCCCGCCTATGCGCCGCCTTCCCTCTATGTGGAGGCCAACCCCGTGCTGCGCGGGCTCGCGCGCGGACTCGAAGCCCGGCTTGCCGCAGCCATCCGCCGCCTTGAGCCAGCCCGGCGGCGCGGACTCGATGAGCCCGCAACCTCCAGACAGCTTCTGCTCGTGAATGCGGCGCGGACGCTCTCCGAGCTGCGCCACGCGCTGGCATGGCCCGGAACCGCCCCCCATGAGCTGTTCGGGCTGCTCCGGAACGGCTTTGCGGCGGCAGCGGCCTGCGTCGGGATTGCAGCGGCGGACGCCATGCCCCTCTACCGCCATGACGATCCGGCTGAAAGTTTCCGCAGCCTCGACAGTCTGTTGCGGGAGATCCTGCGCGGCCTGCTCCCGGAAACGGCGGCGGTGGTCCGCTTCCGTGCGGACGGCGAATTCCTGCGCGCCGAACTCCCCGAAGGTTTGGGCCGGACACAGGCCCTACTCGTACTCCAAACCGAAGAAACCGTTTCCTCCTTGCTCAATGAGGGACGCCTTGTGGCCGATGCTCCGGACCCCCTCCCCGCCACGCTGGCCCAGGCCATCGCCGGAGTCCCGCTGCGCGAAATCCCCGCTCCGCCGGGCCTGCCGCAACGGGATGGCATCCACTATCTGGAGCCCGACGCCCGTTCGGAGCGCTGGCAGGCGGCGCTGCGTTCCGGAGCCCTCGGCGTTGCCCTCTTCCCTCTGTGCGGCCCTGCCCTCCCCGGTCACCTTCGCCTGCTTTACTTGAGGAATTAAACCATGCTGCGCGACTGCTTCGGCCCGTGTTTCCGCCTGATGCTCCGTTTGCCGGATAGCCCGCCAACCGGAAGGACGGACGTGCGCCTGGAGGCGGAACGGCTGCTTGAAGAGGCCGGGCGTCTTGCGCTGCGCGGGCGCGAAGCGGCGACAGTGGAAACGGCCCGGCGCATGGTCGAAGCCTGGATGGACGAAACCGCCCTTGGCATCGCATGGGAAGGCCGCGCCGCCTGGCTGGGCAATCCACTCCAACGCCGCTGGAGGACGGGACGGAGCGGCGGGGACTGGTTTTTCGACGAAATCCGCCGCCTGTCTCCGCACAGAGCCGAAGATGCCGAGCTGGCCGAGGTCGCCCTGCGTTGCCTCGGATTCGGATTCCGAGGACATTTTTATAACGATCCCAATGGGCTCTGCCTCGAGCACCGAGCGCTTGCCGAGCGGTTCGGCTGTACGGCGGTTCCGCTTCCTTTCCCACCCGCTCCATATCTGCCAAGGGAAAACCGCCTGATCCGGCATGTCGGGCCTCTGCTGACGGGGCTTTTCGCCGTATTGCTGCTGATCTTTTGGGGCATATGGCAACATCGGCTGAACCGGGAGTATACCGGGAGCCCACAAGTTCCCGCCGTGAGTGCGGTACATCCCGCAAGCGATAGCCCGCGAACGGGCGACGCGCGATCCGCCGTATCGCTTTCGCCCCGACCCAGCACCATTATACAAAAAGGACGGGAGGCTGTCGGCTCAAAGAAACAACCCATTCCCGACGTGTACGGGGAATTGCGGAATCGTCTGGCGGGGCGGACGCCGGCCCCCGCGTCGCATGACCCCGGACACCCCGGTGCGAACAACCGTAACACAACGCCGGGGAGGTCTTCATGAGTCCGTGGAAAGTCCTTGGCTGGCTGCTTGTGGCCTTGCTTTGTCTGTTGCTGACGGCGGGCGCGTACGGCTTGGCGCTCCTGTGGGGCTGGTCCCTCCCGTCCGTCTGGTGGCTGGCGGCCATTGCCGGGGCCGGGGCGGGCGTGGCGCTGATCATTTTTCTGTTCCGCACAATGCGCGACGATACGCATGAACCCGCCGCTCCCCTGCCCGTGGAGCTGCCTTCGGAGCGCCTCCCCCGCTGGCTCCTGCTCGACGGCGGGGGATTGTTTCCGCACTTGCCCGGCATTTTGGAAAACGCGGGCCGCCCGCTTCTTTCCGATGGCGCGGCGGAAAACGCGGGATCTGTCGGATTATGGAGCACGGCGCACGCCCATTGGATCGCCGTTGATTTTTCCGCGCCGCACCTGTCCGGCGAACGTAAAGGCGACGGAGGCGAAGGCAACACGCCCGACAAGGCTCCTTCCCTTCCGTTGTGGGATCAACTCCTCGACGACAAGGCCGTACGCCGTTGGCTGTCCCCGCCCGCGGGAGTCGTCCTGTGCATCGGCGCGGAGAGCCTCTCCGGGCACGGGAACGATACCGCCGCCTTCATGCGCCAGAGGCTGCTGACCGTCCGGAATCGGCTCGGCAACGCGCCCGTGTGCCTTCTCGTCACCGGGTTTGAGCACGCTCCCGGCCTGTCGCGCCTCGCACGGCATTTTACGGCGGAAATCAGCATCGGGCGCAATGCGCTGCACGCGCCGCTCGGATGGTTCATGCCCGTCCGCAGACCGTGGGCGCCCATGCCCCGATGGGCCGCTGACGGCGTACGGGAAGGCATGAACGGCCTCACCGCCGCGCTGGACAGCCTTGTCCGATGTTCCGAATCCGGAATCCCCGCGCCGGGCGGTCCCGCATTCCTTCTCGAAGGAGCCCTCCGCCAGATTGCCTCTCCGTTGGCCTCGTTCGCGGCGGCCCTCGGGGACGGGCTCGGCGGCATTTTCTGGGCCGCATCGCCTCCCGCGCCCTCTGCCTTTCAACATGCTACGCGCCTTTCCCCGGTTATGAAGGATGCCCCCCCTACCGCTCTCCGCTCCTCGGCATCCGCATCCTTTTCGGTTCCCGGCGGCGCACCTCTTGCAACTTCTCGGGCCAGCCAACCCTCCGCGACCGTTCCAGCCGGCTCCCGGTTCACGCCCTCATCCGGGATTGCCGCACATCCCCTGTTCGTACGGGAGCTCCTCCTCGAAACATTGCCAGCCTCTGCCCTTCCAGCCACCGGACGGCGGGCACGGCAGCGGGCCGTCTGCTGGACCGCCGCAATCCTCTTTGCCGTCACCGCCGGGGTTGCGCTGTACCGTGGCGGGGAACGTTCCCAAACCCTTCTGCCGGACATGATCCGGTTTGAGGACCACCTTCCCCGAGCCGCTTCCATAGCGGAACTCGACGGCCTGATCGCCGAGTTCCACAAACTGGAACGCGGCTGCTCCGGGACCGTCCGGCTCTACGGCGCCCCCAAAAAACGGCTCGAACGGCTCCGTGCCGCACTCCGCGAACGCCTCACCGCATCCCTGCCGGAATCCGGTGATACCGACCGCTGGATCAACGATCTGATGATCTGGGCGGCGGCCCGGCCCGGCGTGGAGACGCTCCGGTTCCGGGCCCCGGACGGAACCGTCCTTGCCAGCGTCGATGGCGCCGCGACAGCCTCGGGGCGGAAGGCGGCGGCCCGGTTCCTCGACAACGTGTCCGCATTCGCCTCCCAATCAAACATCTTGCCAGAACAGGATACGCCGCAGCACACCGGGGCCTCGGACTCGATCACGGAGCGCGTGGAGGCGCTGCGTCTGCGTTACCGCGCCTCGACATTCGCGGCATGGTATGCGGCGGGGCAGTGCCTGCTGGACGCCGTGCAAGCCCCGGGCATAGAGCCCCGGACGCTGCTGCCGACGCGCCATGTCCCACTGACGCCGCGCGATCTGCTTGGTCCGAACGATCCCTGCTCCGCCTTCCTTGCCGCAGCCGAACGCGAACTGCGTTCCGCCGAGGGCCCGTTGCCCGTATGGGTAGCCTCATTGCGGGATATGCGCTCTGTCCGGCTGCTTACGCGGCTGCCCGGAAACGGAACCCCGCTGTCCGAAACGGCGGAACTCCTCGGGGAGCCTTCCGAAGGCGCCCGCCAAACACTCGGCAATCTGGAAACACTGTTCCGGGCCCGCACCGCGTGGACGGACTACCGCAGCGCCCTTGCCGCACTGTCCTCCGAAACGGGAACCTCCGACGGCCTCGTACGGCTGGCGCGCTCCTTATACGGCGGGGAACTGAACGGCGCTCTCCGGGCCGCCGACGACGCATGGCAAGGGCTGGCCGCCGCCCTCGAAGCACGAAACCCGGACCTGAGAAACGATCCGCTGCCCCTCTCGCTCATGCGCGCACCGTTGCTGTTCGCCGCCGGAACCGCCACAGCCGAAGCCGCCCGCAATCTTCAGCAGCGCTGGTCAACCGAAGTGGTCGGCCCTGTGGAAGGGTTACAGGACGAAGCGCTCCAACAGGCCCTCATCGGCGAGGGCGGCCTCCTATGGACATTCGTGGCGGACGCGGCGCAACCTTTCCTGCGCCCCGCAGCCTCGGGATATGCGCCGGCCTCAGCCCTCGGGATGCGCTTTCCCCTTTCCCCGGCTTTCCTCAGCCTGCTTTCCGAAACGCCGCAACACATCGCGGTCTATCCGGCATCCTACCCTGTGCGGGTGGGGTTCTCACCAGTCACGGTCAACCCAAAAGCACGGGCCTATCCCCGCGGCCTGTCCTTGCGCATGGATTGCGGCGGCGAACCTCTCCGGGCGGATGCCTACAATTACCAAGGAACCGCCCTGTTCGACTGGTCGCCGGAACAATGCGGCAACCTGACATTGGCGATCCTGTTTGACGGCTTCACGGCGGAGAAGGTCTATGACAGCCCGCTTGGATTTGCGCGCTTCGTGGATCAGGCAGCCGCCGGAATCATGGAATTTACGCCAAGCGATTTTCCTACTGTCCAGCAACAACTGGAAAATCTTGGCATCACCCGGCTGCGGACACGTTTCCGCATCGAAGGCGGCGAAGCCGTACGCGAACGGCTTCATGCGCTGCCTTCCGCTTTGATACGCAGTATACTGCATATAGAAAAATAAGTGCCCCATACAGAGCCATACCGACTACAACCTTCCCTGCCACACAGCTCAGCCGCTGAACAAAATAGCGCGGGTACGCTTTGAAACGGCAGAGAAACATTGATGAAGAGTTTCCACATCCCGCTCAGACGAAGCCGCCATTTCCAAAACAGAACAGCAAACAAAAAGGCCGGAGAACTGCTTCTCCGGCCTTTCCTTCTTTGCATAAGGAAGCTTTTTAGAGGCCATTCATAAATCGTCCATTGGATGGTTGATGAGGATTCGTTCGCCGAAAAATGGAGTTTTCAGCCCATTTCCGAAGGCTTCTACGCAATTATTCCAGCACGGTTCCATTCCGGCCTTGCTGCTTGACCTGATAGAGGGCCTTGTCCGCCTTGCTGTAGAGATCCGCAAGCGAGGATGGGCCGTTTCCGAACGCGCCGCCAATGCTCAGGGTCACGGACAAAGGCTCTTCTCCCGCACGGCAATCAAGCAACCGGGCGCGCAGGGCATCCAACCTTTCACGCACGATTTCGCGTGATCTGACGCCGCGAAGAAAAATCACAAACTCGTCCCCACCCCAACGGCAGAGCACATCGCCGGACCGGAAGGATTTCCGCATGGAACTGCCCATGTATTGCAGGACCGAGTCCCCCGCGAGGTGCCCGAAGCGATCGTTCACGCTCTTGAAATAGTCGATGTCGAGCAACAGAAAACAATAGCTGGAGGAAGCCCCCACCAAGTCCAAATGCTCGGAAATGAGCTTTTCCGCCGCAGCCCGGTTGAGCAACCCGGTAAGCTTGTCGTGGCGGCTGGTGAGCATGAGCTGGCGGTTCGCTTCCTCAATCTTGCGGATGGAGGTCATGTCCTGTGCGAAGAGCAGCACGTATTCGCCCCGCAGATCAAGAGTATCCTTGACCAGGGTGCTCCTGATGAGCAGTTCGTGCCGGCCGTCCTCATAGATGACATTGCAGAACATGGAGACGGTCCCGCCACCGTTCTCCTTGATACGCGCCACCAGGTTATCAAGGGCAAAATACTGTATGTAGTTTTCCCGCTCCTCCGGGACGACCACATTTTCCGCAAACCAGAGAATCTGTTCCTTGAAGGTCTGCTGCGGCAGCATCTCCCCGTTGCCCGCGCCGATGACGGTTGTGCTCATGCCTGTCCGAACATCCACAGTCATGAAATTCTCGCACAGGTTGGACACAATAAAATTGATGCAGCTGTTCTTGAGCGCAAGGATGTTGGCGTCGCGGATTTGTTCCATCACCTCATCGGTTTCATCCCGCAACGCCGCAAGAATATGCTTTTCGTCACCCGGCAGAAATTTGAGGTTCCGGCACAGACAAATCCCGTCGTCGCGCCGGATGCGGTACTGGACAACGGCCTTCTCCACCGAATCGACCAGCTTCAAAATGCGATCACGCTCCGTATGGCGCCGGAAGAACTCGCGCTCCTCTGGCAATACGTACTTTGCAAGAACCTCCATGCCCTCTTCATACGTCCCTTCGGAGGGGACCACATTGAACAATTTCTTACTCAGCACGAGCGTATGGTACTGCCCATTCTCACGATTGAAAACGAAGACGGCATCATAATCGCGGAGCAACAGAGACTTGGAAAAATCTTCCATAAAAAAACACCTTGCCCGGCAACCTCAACCAAACATCTTTGGCGGGACACAACCGGGCGCAAATGGGGAAATATGCCTCCCTCCATCCCAAAGTTCCAACCTGACGTCAAGGGATAGCGCGCCGAGAGAGAGAGAGAGAGAGAGAGAGAGAGAGAGAGAGAGAGAGAGAGAGAGAGAGAAGCTCAGCTTTTTTAATCCATTAGAGGAGATCAAATATTTGTTTTTACGATACCGTGTGATCATGCGGAAATGGGTTTGTAAAAGATATATCTATTAACTACTTATTTTTATAATAAAAAATAGCAATTTGAGCTTTTTAGAACAACTTTTTTTGAAAAAAGCGAAAAAAGGTCTGGACAGGAAGCTTGCTCCGATATAAATTCACCCCAACAGATATATCACATATGCATACGAGAAAAACCTAACCGGATGGCAACCTTTAAATATAGATGCTATTTTATATGTTATATCATTATATTATATACAAATGATCTTCCAATGCGGACGCTCTTCTCTTTGCGGCAATGAATATATGGCCTCGCTATAGATATATTATTCTATCCGTCTTTATTCGAAAAAAGGCGATCAAACCAATTGATACATCACACACCCAAGGAGCGCATCATGCACGGCAAGGCGTTGATCAACGAGGCATTGAAGGGGAACCCCGTCGAGCGGACCCCCTGGGTTCCCTACACCGGTTCCCAAATCGCCAACCTCAAGGGGTATACCGCGCAGGAAATGTTCCGCGACGCGGACAAGCTGTACGAATGCTGCATCGAGGCGGAGTCCCAATACTCCCCGGACGGCATGACTCCCATGTTCGACCTGCAAGTCGAAGCTGAAATCCTCGGCTGCGATCTCGCATGGTACGACAACACCCCGCCCACCGTCTGCTCTCACCCGCTCGAAGGCGAGCTCGTCATCCCCACGCGGCGCATCCAAAAGACCGACGGGCGCATCCCGCTCATCCTCGACGTCATGCGCCGCTTCAAGGCCGCCAAGCCCGACATCGCCATGTACGGCCTCGTCTGCGGCCCGTTCACCCTCGCCTCGCACCTGCGCGGGACCAACATCTTTATGGATATGTACGACGATGAGGACGGCGTGAAGGCCCTCGTCGCCTACTGTGAGGAAGTCGTCCGTGAGGTTGCGGACTACTACATCGAGGCCGGGTGCGACATCATTGCCGCCGTGGACCCGCTTGTCTCTCAGATCTCCCCGGACATGTTCGAAACCTTCCTGAGCGAACCCTACACGAAGTTCTTCGCCTCCATGCGCGAAAAGGGTATGCCCTCCTCCTTCTTCGTCTGCGGCGACGCCACCAAGAACATCGAACCCATGTGCCTCACCAGGCCCGACTGCATCGCCATCGACGAAAACGTCGACATCGTGGAAGCCAAAAAGCTCACGGACGCCCACGGCATCACCATTTCCGGCAACCTCCAGCTCACCATCACCATGCTGCTCGGCACGCAGCAGGACAACCAAAAGGCCGCCATCGAACTGATGGACAAGATGGGCACGCACCGCTTCATCCTCGCGCCCGGCTGTGACGTGCCTTTTGACGCCCCCGCCGCGAACCTCATCGGCGTGGGGCAGGCCGTGCACAACCCCGAAGCCGTCCGCAAGGCGCTTGAAAGCTACGTCGCCAAGGACAATCTGCCGGAAATCGAAATGCCGGACTACGTCAATCTCGACCACGTCCTCGTCGAGGTCGTGACCATCGACTCCAAGACCTGCGCCGCCTGCGGCTACATGGTCGCAACCGCCAACAACGCCGCCAAGATTTATGGGGACAAGGTCAAAGTCGTCGAACGGTCCATCATGTTCCCCGAGAACCTCGCGTTCGTGAGCAAGGTCGGCCTGACGAACCTCCCCTCGCTCCTCGTCAACGGCGTCATCAAGCACATCTCCCTCATCCCCACCGTCGAAAAGCTGCGGGAGGAGATTGAGGAAGCGATGAAATAGAACAGAGGAGGGAGGGAAGAGGAACCCCTTCTGAAGGGGGATTTTCCCCCCCCGCCCCTTTCCTACCCAAGGCTTTGAAGGTGGGGAGGCGGCGCGGCGGGAGTCCCTATCGGACTGAAAACGGACAGGATACGGAGTTTTCCCCAAAAGGGGCAAAGAGAGGCTCGGGCCTCGGCTCTTCCCCACAAGGCAGGATTGACGGAATGCGCAAGGAACTGATCATCCTCTCCGGCTTTCTCGGAAGCGGCAAGACGACGCTGCTGCGGTCGCTCCTGCTGCGTCACTCGGATCGGAAGATAGCCGTGCTGCTGAACGACTTCGGCGACATCCCCGTGGACGGGGAAACCCTGCGCCGCTCCGGCGTCGAGGGCGGCGTAGTGGTGGAGATCGGAGGCGGATCGGTATTCTGCTCGTGCCTGCGGGAGCCGTTCATCAAGGCGCTGGCCAACCTCGCCGCCCGCGACGAGGATCTGATCATCGTGGAGGCCTCCGGCATGTCCGATCCCTCCGCCGTGGACAAGATGCTCCGGCTCTCCGGCCTCGACGGCCTTTTTGAGCACACCTCGACCATCTGCCTGTTCGATCCCGTCAAGAGCCTCAAGCTGGCGCGCGTGCTGGAAGTCATCCCGCGCCAACTGGCCTCGGCCAGCGTCGTTGTCCTGACCAAGGCCGACATCACGACTAAGGAGGAACGGGACGCAGCCCGCGCCTATATCCGCTCGCAGGAACCCGACCTCCCCATAGTGGAAAGCCATAACGGAAACGCGGATTTTGCCTCCCTGCCCGAACGGGCGCTTCGCCTGTTCCCGGTCGGATTCAATACCCCGGAGACGCGGCCCGACTGCTTCGCACTGGAAGCTGTCAGGACCGACGCCAAGACGCTGCTCGACGCCCTGACCGCCGACGGAAACGTGTTGCGGGTCAAGGGGTATATCCGGGCCGCCGACGGCGTCCGATTCGTCTCGGATACCGGGCAGGGTTTTGAAACGATGGAAAGCCGGGACGCGCCGGTACCCCTCATGATCATCTGTATGCAGGGAACCGCCGGAGCCGTCCGCGCCGCATTGCACGCGGCGGGCATCGCCTGAATCAGCACAACCTTTAAGGAGCATACCATGAGCGCTATTTTGCAGGACATTTCCGAGAAGTTGCAGAAAGGGAAAATGAAGGAAGTCGCCGAGCTGGTGAAGCAGGCCGTCGCCGACGGCATCCAGCCCCTGACCATCCTCAATGAGGGCCTCATGCCCGGCATGGACATCATCGGCGAACGCTTCAAGAAAAACGACATCTTCATCCCCGAAGTGCTCATCGCGGCCCGCGCGATGGCCGCCGGAACCGATGTCCTGCGTCCCCTCCTCGTGGGCGACCAGATGGAAGAAAAGGGCACCGTCGTCATCGGGACCATCAAGGACGACCTCCACGACATCGGCAAGAACCTTGTCCGCATGATGATGGAATCCAAGGGCCTCAACGTCATCGACCTCGGCAACAGCGTGCCCCCGGCCAAATACATTGAAGCCGCCGCCAAGCACAACGCCGACATCATCGCCTGTTCCGCCCTGCTCACCACCACGATGGTCCACATCAAGGATGTCGTGAAGGGCGTGGCCGAGAGCCCCCTCGCCGGAAAGGTCAAAATCATGATCGGCGGCGCACCCGTCAATGACGCCTTCCGCGAGTCCATCGGAGCCGATTATTACACCCCCGACGCCTCCTCAGCCGCGGAAAAGGCCCTCGAAATCTGCGCCGCCGCGAGGGCGTAGAAAAGCATTATGGAAACCGGGGGAGGGGGCAACCCTTCTTCAGAAGGGTTGCCCCCTCCCCCGGGCCCCTTCCACCTCCCAAGACGTTTGACTGGTGGGGAGGCGGCCCGCCTCTCCCATGCTTCCCGCCGCAAGGCGGCTCCTCCCACCCAAACGGCCCCGGCAACCCCGCCACCCGGCGGAAAGGAAACGGATATGCACCTCATCGCCTGCGAAGTCTTCCGCCCCGAGCTGGAACGCCTGACGCGAGCCATGCGCAACGCGCCCGAGGTGACGTATCTCGAACAGGGCCTCCACGACACTCCGGACGAACTCCGCCGCCGCGTGCAGCAAGCCGTCGACGCGCTGGAAGCCAAGGGCGAAACGATCATTTTCCTCGCCTACGGCCTGTGCGGGCGCGGGCTTACCGGCGTGACCGGGCACACCGCGACTCTGATCCTCCCCCGCGTCCACGACTGCATCCCGGTCCTGCTCGGGGCGACGCAGGAACAAGCCAACGAATCATCGCTCGGCGGCGGCACTTACTGGCTCTCCCCCGGCTGGCTCCGCTACTCGCAAACCTCGTTCATCCAAAACCGCGAGAAGCGCTTCAAGGAATACGAGGAACGGTTCGGCACCGATTCCGCGGCCTACCTCATCGAACTCGAAGGATCGTGGCTCAGAAACTATACCAACGCCTGCCTGATCCTCTGGGAAGGCTGGGAAGACGAACGGGAACTCGTCCGGACCGCCAAAGCCGTGGCCGACGACGCCGGGCTCGGCTACCGGGAACTTCCCGGAGACCCGAATTTCATCCAAGCCCTGCTCGACGGCGGCAAGGACGGACGCTTCATGCGCATCGCTCCCGGCTTCACGCCGGATCTCGACGGTAACGGAACCATTACAGCCGTGCGGGTGACATCATGAATGTTTCAATCACCGTCCGCCACTGCGGAGAAACCACAACCCTCCGCGCCAAGGCGGGAACGCCCCTCGCTCCCCTGCTCCGCGAAACGGGTTTACTCACCCTGCCCTGCGGCGTCGGCAAGTGCGGCAAGTGCCTCATCCTCGCCGCCACCGAACCCTGCGCCGAGGAACGCGCCCTGCTCGGCGACGCAGCCCTCGCTTCCGGGCTGCGCCTCGCCTGTTACACCCGCGCCGCTGAGGGGCTCGACATCGCCCTTCCGCAGGCCGGGGCCCTGCGCGTGCTCACCCGGTTCGCGCAATCGGACTACCCGTTCCGGCCCATCGTGGAGCGCCGCCCCTTCGCCATGCCCGAGCCGTCCCTCGACGACCAGCGCAGCGACCTGCAACGCCTCATCGACGCCTGCGGCGCAAAGGGCCACGCCCTCGGCCTCGGCCAGCTCGCCGCCCTGCCCGCCTTCATACGCAACGCCCGCTCCAACGGCGGGTGCGGCGACGGGCACGGCAACGTGTGCGGCTTCGGCCTCATGCATGGGGAAACCCTCGTCGGCTATACGGCCTCGGATGAGGCATACGCCCTTATCGTGGACATCGGCACCACCACCGTCGCCGCCCTGCTCGTGGACACGGCACGCAGGCGCGTGGTCGCGGCACGCGGCGAACACAACGCCCAATCGCCCTACGGCGCGGACGTCATCAGCCGCATCCGCCACGAAACGGAATGGGAAGAACACCGCAACGGCCCGAACCCGCTGCAACAGGCCATCACCAAGCAGGTTTCCGCAATGCTCGCCGGGCTGCTGGAACAGGCCGGGATCGGCGACGTGGACTTCCTGTCCCTGACCGGCAACACGACCATGATGCACCTGCTCTGCGGGCTGCCCGGCGAACACATCGGCAAGGCCCCGTTCATCCCCGCCACGCTCGAACCCATGCGCCTGCCCGCCGCCGATCTGGGCATCGCCTCGCAAGCCCCCGCGTTCCTGCTGCCCGGCATTTCCGCCTATATCGGCGCGGACATCGTGGCCTCGCTCCTCGCCGCCGACGCCCACCGCAGCCAGCCGCCCTTCCTGCTCGTCGACCTCGGCACCAACGCCGAAACCGTGCTCTGCGCAAGCGGCACGCTCTACGCCTGTTCGGCGGCCGCCGGGCCATGTTTCGAGGGCGCAACCCTTTCCTGCGGCATGGCCGGGCAGGATGGGGCCATCGATACCGTTTCGCCCGACCCGGAACGCGGCCTGTCCTTTACCACCATCGGCGACGCGCCTGCGCGCGGGCTGTGCGGCTCCGGGGTACTGGATGCGCTGGCCCTGCTGCTTGACGCCGGGATCGTGGACGAAACCGGACGCCTCGAAGCCGACGCCTCCCCGCTCGGCGCACGTATTACGGACGACGCGCTGACCTTCACGGATTCGGTGCGCTTCACCCAGAAAGACATCCGGGAAGTGCAGCTCGCCAAGGCCGCCGTGCGCGCGGGCATCGACATCCTGCTGCGGGAGGCGGGTATGGAAACCGCGGATGTGGCCCGCCTCTACCTTGCGGGCGGCTTCGGCTCCGCCATGCGCCCGGAAAGCGCGGCCCGCATCGGGCTCATCCCCGAAGAACTTTCCGACCGGGTCACGGTGCTCGGCAATGCCGCCGGTTCCGGCGCGCTGCGCTATGCGACCGAGGAAGGCGCGGCCGAAAGCGCCCTCGGCATCATCCGCCGTACCCGGTACATCGAACTTTCCGCCCACGCGGGCTTCACCGACGCCTACGTGGAACGGATGCTCTTTCCCGAAAGGGAATGAGGCTGGAAAGGGGGGAAACCTTTCCGGCGAGCGGGACACCCGCGCGGATTGCCTTTTCCCCCCGGCTCTCACCCTCCTTTTCCCAAAGCGCTCGCAATGCGATGCGGGAAAAAAGTGTTCCTTATGAATGAGGGTGCGGAAACATCCCGTTCGGGACATCCCCCGGAACTTTCCGGGCGAACAACGGCAGAGGCACGGCGGACCCGTTCCGCCTTACGATACGCTTCAGCAAACCCAGAGAGGCTTGTATGAAAAGATGGGCACATTCCAGTCTGATGGGGGGAGTCGGCGTCGGCCTGAACTTCCTCCGCGAAAAGGACTGCGAAAAGATCCATGAGGCATCCCTAGAAGTCCTGCACGACCGGGGCGCGTACTTCGACAGCGAAACGGCACGCGAAGTCCTGCGCGACCACGGCTGTTGGGAAGACGCGGACGGCTGCACCCATTTCCCGCGCACGCTTGTGGAAAGCGCGCTGGAAGCGGTCCCCGCCGAGTTCGTCCATCGCGGCAGGACGCCCGACGACGACATCCACATGGCGCAGGATCAGGTGTATGCCTCCAACTTCGGCGAAGGCATCTTTACCCATGACCTTGAAACCGGCGAACGCCGTTCCACCGTCAAGCAGGACGCCGTCGACATCCTGCGCGTGGTGGACTCGCTCGACAACATCCACATCTACAACCGCGCCATCGGCCCACAGGACGTGCCGTCCGAATCCGCGTCGATGCACAATGCGGAAGTGGCGTTCTGCTACACCAGCAAGCCCATGCACCTGGTGTCCGGCAGCCCCTTCCAGACCAAGAAGATGATCAAGATGGCGGAAATCGCCGCCGGCGGAAAGGAAGAGCTCAAGCGCCGTCCGCGCACCGCCTTCAACCACACCACGATCAGCCCGCTCCGCATCTCGCATGAGGCTTGCGAAAACGCCATGATCGTGGCCGAGGCCGGGCTCCCCAACCACATCCTCGTCATGGTGCAGCAGGGCGCGACCTCGCCCATCAGCTATGCGGGGAGCGTGGCCGTACACAACGCGGACTTCCTCGCCTTCAACACCCTGTTGCAATGCGTGAACAGGGGCAACCCCACCCTGTACGGCGCGTCCGCCTGCGTCATGGACATGAAAAAGGGCCTTTCCCTCGTGGCGGCCCCCGAAGTGTTCGTGCTCAACGCGGCAATGGCCCGGATGTCGAAATACTACAATATCCCGAGCTACATTGCCGGTGGATAGACGGACAGCATATGCAACGACGTGCAGGCCGGAGCCGAACGCGCTCTCAACCGCCTGATGACCGCGCTGGCAGGTGCCAGTGTTCTTTTCGGTCAGGGTATGCTTGAGACGGGACTTACGTTCGACATCCCGACCCTGCTCGTGGACGACGAAATCATTGATTATGTGCTGCGGATGCTGGCTGGCTTCAAGGTTGACGCCACAACCCTCTCCACAGACCTGATCAAGGAAGTCGGCCCCTTCGGCACGTACCTCGCTGAAATGAACACCTTCGAACATCTCGGCGACCTCAGCACCTACAACCTCATGAACCGCCGGAACTACGACATGTGGGCCGCCTCCGGGAAGCCCGATCTCTATGGGCAGGCCCGCGAACGCGCCAAGGAAATCCTCGCCACCCATAAGCAGAAGAACCCCTTGAGCCCCGAGCAGGTCAAGGCCATCCGTGACGTCCTTGTGGACGCGGAAGGCGAACTCGGCGTCGCAGACTTCTGGAAGGGCAAGGAAGAGAAGCGCTTTATCGACAACGACCTTTATTAGGGCATCCCAAAGCGAAAAGGCTCTAACGGGCCGTCCGGCGGGGCTTCGGGTCCCCGCCGGAGTCGGAAAGATACCCGGCGCGTTTTCCTTTCCTCCTCTTGGGGAAAACGCGCCGGGGCACAAAACGGCCTTTCTTCGTTCCCCCCTCTATGCGGAAAAAACGACGCCCTGCCGCCGAATCTGCTCCCGTGCACAACGGGACGAATTTTCCACGGAAAACCGCGCCACACCCGCCAAGGAGCACCGTGCCATGACCATGACATCAAGAGAACGCTTCGCCGCGATGCTGAATCACAAGACGCCTGACCAGATGCCCGTATACCCGCTGGTGAACAGCATATCGCGCCAGTCGCTCGGCATTACCTATGAAGAATGGACCAAGGACATCAACAAGTGCGCCGAGGCGATCATCCGCACCACGGACGAACTCGAACTCGACTGCCTGTGCACGCTGGTCGACCTCTCTGTGGAGGCCGCCGATTTCGGGCAGGAACTGCTGTACTTCAAGGACAAGGCCGCCTGCCCTGATCCCGCGCACCGCGTCGTCCCCACCGAGGGGGATTACGACAAGATCCCCCGCATCGATCCCGCCAAGGGCAAGCGCATGAGCGAACACGTGGAACTCTGCCGCAAGCTCGTAAAGGCGCGGGGCAAGGACAAGCCCGTGGTCGCCTTCGTGTTCGGGCCGCTCGGCATCGTCAGCATGCTCAGGGGCCAGCAGGAAATGTTCATGGATCTGTATACCGCCCCGGACGAAGTGAAAAAGGGCGTGGAGATCGTCTCCGACGTGCTCTGCGATTGGATCGACCAACTCTGCGCCACGGGCATCGACGCGGTGATGTTCGATACGCTGTACGCCTCCCGGTCGATCATGAGCGCGGAGATGTGGGACGAGTTCGAGGGCGTCTACATGACCCGCATCGCAGAACGCGTGCGCTCCCACGGCTGCGCGGTGATGATCCACAACTGCGGGCAGGGCGCGTATTTTGACGAGCAGTACGAACGGATGAAGCCTGTGCTGTTCTCCTTCGCCCACCCGCCGCAGGGCTGCGCGGATATGAAGGAAGCCGTCGAAAAGTACGCCGACAAGATGATACTCATGGGCACCATCGATCCCGGTTGGTTCATGACCGCGACTCCTGAAACCCTGAAGGCGCGCGTGGAAGAAGAACTTGCCGTCTTCGGCCCTTCCAAGCGCTACGTCCTTTCGACCGGCTGCGAATACCCCGCCTGCCTCGACTTTGCCTTCCCCCGCCAGATGGTGGATATGGCGAAGGCGTACACCTACAAATAAAGGCGGGCTATCCCCATCCCGCCCTCCGCCCGCGGTTCCCCCGAACCCGCGGGCAGAGCTTCCCGGAACGGGGCCGCGCGGCGGAAGGGCCGGTTTCCCTCTCCCGGGCCCGCCAGCGTCCGGCCCCGTCATCAAAAAACGGGGCGGGCCGCCCGTTCCCCGCCTTCCCGCCCCCCATGCCCCGGCTATACAGATATTTCTCCTGCCCCGCCCTTCCCCCTCCCCGCTCCAGACTCCGGATCGCCCATGATGCCCCTCAAGCGGCACCCCGCCTTGCTCCGTCCGGATGAAGGGCCTTTGCCGCCCCATTTTCCGATCGAGATTTTTTTCCCATGCCGCTCCGAAAAGCTGGACAAGGGGACTCTTCTGATATATGAGATAACCAACGGATGCGGAAAAGACGCACGATCCGGCGGCACGCGCCGCCATGCCTTTTGAGGTGCTATCATGGCAGTCCTCAAAAGGTTTTTCAGGGGAAACCATATGCAAGGCGCCGAGGTATTTCGGAACGGTTTAAGAAAAAAATCGCTTTCTGATATTCCTAACGCCCTCAACCCCCTTGAAGCCGCCGTGCAGGTAGGGTAAAACAATCTAATGTAGGCCGGAGGAACGGTGCGCAAGCGCCTTGATGCCCCGGAAAACAGGCGGGAGATCGCCCGCCAGCCCTCCGCCAAAAACCAACCCCGCCGGGCCAAGTGCCCCGCCGCAACCAACGCAACCGTTTCAGGTGCCCGAATATTTCGGGATAATTGGGAAGTTCGTAAAAACGACGCTGACCCCGCAACCGTGAGAGGGGATGAACCCGCAACAGCCACTGTGGACGCCGTCTACGGGAAGGCGCGGGCAAAGAAGATCCTCAAGCCGGGAAACCAGCCTGAAAACTCATATGGTACGGACGCCGCCATGCGTTCCGTCCGGTCCACGATGATTGGACCAAGGAGTTGCCATGAAAAAATGTTTCGTCATGGTTCTGCTGTGCTGCCTGCTGGTGGCCGGAACCGCCTTCGCCAAGACGGGCACCCTGCTCGTCGCCTTCGGAACTTCGATGGACAGCGCAAGGCCCGCAATCGACGACATCGAAAAGGCCTACAAGAAAGCCGCCGGGAATGAACCCGTGCTTCTGGCCTTCACCTCGGACATCATCCGCAACAAGCTGGCCAAGGAAGGCAAGCCCGTCCTCTCCGTCAACGCCGCGATGAATGAGCTCGCCGCGCAGGGCGTGACCGATCTCAAGATCCAGTCCCTGCACATCGCCCCCGCCGAGGAATACAACCAGCTCGAACGCATGGTCGTCAAAAACATCACCAAGAATCCCGGCGTATTCAAGACGGTCAAGGTCGGCTATCCTCTCCTCGTCTCTGAAAAGGATCTCGACGCCGTCGTCAAGGTGGTGCTCGCTTCCCTGCCCAAGGATCGCAAGCCCGGCGACGCCGTGGTGCTCATGGGCCACGGCAACGACCGCGGCCCCGGCGACCTGACCCTCGCCGCCACTGCCGCCGCCTTCCACAAGGCCGATCCCCACGTCTGGCTCGCCACCGTCGAAGGCTCCAACAGCTTCGACAACGTCCTGCCCAAGCTCAAGGCTTCCGGCGCCAAGCGCGTCTGGCTCCAGCCCTTCATGATCGTTGCGGGCGACCACGCCAACAACGACCTCGCCGGGCCGGAAGAGGATTCCTGGGCCTCCCGCATCAAGGCTGCCGGGATGACCCCCATGCCCAACCTCAAGGGCCTCGGCCAGCTCAAGGGCATTCAGGACATCTTCCTCAGCCACACCCAGAACGCCGTTGTCGATCTCGCCAACACGAAGAAGGCGGATTAAGTGAGGATGGAATAGCGAAAGAATCGGAGGGGGAAGGGGAACCTTTCTGGAGACGGGCTTCCCCTTTCCCCTCCCAAGACTTTCGACCTTATCGAATCCCTTTTCACGGCTTTCCCTGTAAGCCCAAAAAAAGGTCTGCAATACGGCATTGCCCCTCTCCTTAAAGACGTTCCGTTTCTTCAGAGGCAAGCTCACAGAAAGTCGCCATTTTTGCAGAAAAACAAAATATGGTTCCCCCTTTCCTACAGAACAGAAACCGTTGGAGAGAAAGGGGGAGGTTCGGGGAAAGGCGAGAGAAGTCCTTCCTTTCTCCGAAAACATCAACCCACTACAAGGATTTTACCATGAAACCGGGAAAACTGTACGGCGTGGGCATCGGCCCCGGCGACCCTCGGTACCTGACCCTCCGGGCGGCGGACGTGCTGCGCTCCGTAGACGTAATCTTTACCGTCATCTCCCAAAACGCATCGAGCAGCGTTTCCCGGTCCGTGGTCGAATCCCTCGAGCCACGCGGAAAAATCCATCTCCAGATCTTCAGCATGTCGCGTGACAAGGCCGTCCGCGCCGCGCAGGTGCAGGCCAACGCCGACGCCATCATTACGGAACTGAAAGCGGGCCGGGACTGTGCCTTCGCCACGCTCGGCGACGCCATGACCTACAGTACATTTGGTTATGTTCTGGAAATAATACGTGAATCCATCCCTGGCGTGGAATTGGAAATCGTCCCCGGCATCACCTCCTTCGCCACTCTGACGGCGAAAGCCGGAACTGTGCTCGTAGAAAACGGCGAACAGCTCAGAGTCATCCCATCCTTCAAGTCGGAAATGGCCGAAACGCTGGACTTTCCCAAAGGCTCCACCACGATTCTCCTCAAGACCTACCGTAGCCGCAAGGCGCTGGTGGAACGCCTCAGGCGCGAGGAAAATGTGGAGATCCTGTACGGCGAACATCTGGCAATGGAAGGGCAGACCCTCCTGACCGATCTGGATGCCGTTGCCGACCGTCCGGAAGAATACCTGTCGCTCATCATGGTCAAAAAGCAATGAAACGCGGACGCCGCCCTCTTCCGCCTCCGTGGAGGCGCCCGAGCCGCATCCTGTGGTTCGTTCTGGCCGTCATCGGAGCCTGCTGGCTTACGCTGCACATGCCGGAATCCCACATGATGCGCCAGAAGCCGGAACAAAACGGCACGAGCGCCCCCACAAGCCGGATGCACCGGTCCGCTCCCGTCAGTGAGGCTATGGACGCGGATGTGGGCGAAGACGCCGTGACTTCCTCCGGGCCGACAAAGATGGACACTGCGGCCCCCCGCATGAAGCGGCACGCGCCGCTCACCCCGGCGGAAAAAATCTTCGCCAAGATGAAAACCTTCGGACGCCTGTTCGCCATCGTGGGCATCGCTGCCTTCCTCGGAGGGCTGATGGAGGCGCGGCGCTGGCACATGGCGCTGGCGCGGGTCATGGGCAAGCTGGCCCGGATGGCCCGGCTCCCCGAGATCGTGGGCCTTGCGATGCCGACCGCGCTCTGTTCCAATGCGGCGGCCAACAGCATACTGGTCAGCAGCCATGCCGACGGGCATATCCGCACCTCGGCGCTCATTGCGGGCGGCATGGCGAACAGCTATCTGGCCTACGTCTCGCACTCCATCCGGGTCATGTATCCGGTGCTCGGAGCCATCGGGCTTCCGGGGGCGCTCTACTTCGCGGCGCAGTTCTCGGGCGGGTTCATGGTCATCCTCGGCGTCCTGCTCTGGAACCGCTGGTATGTCTCCGGGCACGGGGATACCCCCGTTTCCGGCATTCCCCCGGTAGACGAAGCTCCGCTCGGGTGGCCTTCCGCCGTGGGAAAAGCCGCCGTCCGATCGCTGACGCTGCTGTTTCGCATGGTGTGCATCACGGTCCCGCTGATGCTCTGCATCGAATGGCTGTTGAAGAACGGCGCGTTCAATTTCTGGGAGCAGTATGTCCCTGATCAGGTGAACCGTTTTTTCCCTGCGGAACTGGTATCCGTGGTCGCCGCGCAGATGGGCGGCTTGGTGCAGTCTTCCGCGGTCGCCGCGAACCTCAGGGCCGAAGGGCTCATCGACAACGCGCAGATCCTGCTGGCGATGCTCGTCGGGAGCGCGGTGGGCAACCCCTTCCGCACTCTGCGGAGGAATCTCCCTTCGGCGCTCGGGATTTTCCCCGTGCCCGTCGCGTTCGCCATAGTCATCGGTATGCAGCTCTCGCGCTTCGTCGTTACCCTCGTCGCCATCGCCGGGGTCATCGCGTTCATGCATTATGTGTTGTATTGAACTTGGAGGGGGAAGGGGAAAGCCGCAATGGTGGAGCAACAATGAAACGGGATTATTGAACCAGCGGCATACGAAAAAGCGAAACTCTTGTTGCCGGAGGCGGCATGAACATACGTTGGAATTTGAGCGGAATGGAAATCGAGCGGGAGAGTTTCCGTGTCATCGAGTCGGAGTGCGATCTCCACAAGCGGATGCCCGCACCGGAATGGCGTGTGGCGCGCCGCCTGATCCATACCACGGCGGACATGTCCATCGCGGACACGCTGGTTTTCCGGCATGACGCCATCGGCTCGGGTCTGTGCGCGTTACGGGCTGGGGCGCCGATATTCTGTGATTCCAAGATGATCCGCGCCGGGCTTTCCATCGAGCGGTTGAAGAGGCTGAATCCCGGTTACGGTCCCGAAAGCCTGCACTGCCATATCAGCGATCAGGACGTCATCGATCGCGCCAAACTCGAAGGCCACACCCGTGCCCTGTGCAGCGCGGAGAAGGCGCGGCCCATGCTTGACGGGGCCATCGTGCTCATCGGCAACGCTCCGCTGGCGCTGGCCCGCATTGCCCGGTACGCGCTTGAGGAAGGCGTACGGCCCGCCCTTGTCGTCGGGATGCCCGTCGGATTTGTCAACGTGGTGGAGTCAAAGGAACTTCTTGCCCAGTGCGACGTTCCCCAGATCGTCCTTGAAGGACGGCGCGGCGGCAGCGCCCTCGCCGTCACCACGCTTCACGCCGTTATGGAGAGCGCGTAGGGATATGGAACTTGGGGAGGCTCTGCGAGAGGAGTTCGTTCCGGCAGGAAACAGAATATCAAGAATATAAATAAGTTAAATATATTAAACAAACAATCTTCACATTGCCTTTTCAGAAAGATGATGCAACGGACGCTCGGCAACATCCCGTAAAACCGCAGAACAGGGATTCGATAAACGCGAAAGTCTTTGGAAAAGGAGAGGAGGGGGTCTGGGGGAGGGGAGGAAAAACCTTTCTCCAGAAAGGTTTTTCCTCCCCTCCCCCAGTTCGCATAACCTAACCCGATCCAACGCGCTATGAAACAAACCGAACAGAAAACCTTGCGCTGGGGCTACTCCACGGGCGCGTGTGCGGCGGCGGTGGCGACGGCGGCGTGGCTACGGCTGACGCGGCCGGAAACGCCCCTGCCCGCAATCCCGATGCTGTTCCTCGATGGCAGGGAGCGCATCCTTCCGCTGCTTGAGCCGGACGAAGTCCACATGGCTGCCATCCGCAAGGACGGCGGCGACGACCCGGACTGTACGCACGGCGCGATCCTGTTTGGGAACATGCGAAGATGCTCGGCTTCAGACGCACGGAAAGAAGATTATACGTTAAGCGTGGGAGGCGGTACGGTCATCCTGCGCGGCGCGGCGGGCGTAGGGCTGTGTACCCGCCCCGGACTGGACTGCGAACAGGGCAAGTGGGCCATCAACACCGGCCCGCGCCGGATGATCGCGGAGAACCTGCACCACGCAGGGCTCGACGCCGGATGCTGGCTGCTGGAAATCGGCGTGGAGAACGGGGAGGAGCTGGCAAAACACACCCTCAACCCGCTCCTCGGCGTTGTCGGCGGGATCTCGATCCTTGGGACGACCGGGCTCGTGCGGCCCTACAGCCACGAAGCCTATATTGAAACCGTGCGGATTTGCGTGAAATCGCACCATATCGCCCACGGGACGACAATGGTGTTCTGCACCGGCGGACGCACGAAGTCCGGCGCGGAACGGCGGCTTCCCTCTCTGCCCGAAACGGCGTTCACCTGCATCGGGGACTTTATCGCGGAGAGCCTCGCCGCGGCCTGTGAATACGGGATGCGCGAAATCGTCGTGGCCTGCATGGCGGGGAAATTGTGCAAGTACGCGGCTGGATTTGAAAACACCCATGCCCACAAAGTCAGTCAGGATATGGATCTGTTGCGTGCCGAGGTACGGAAGCACCTGCCCGGGGAAGAAGCCCTGCACGATGCACTGGCGCACAGCGTTTCCGTGCGGGAAGCGCTTCTGTCCATCCCCGAAGCGGATCGGCCCGGCATCCTACGACGCCTCGCCCGCACCGCCCTCGGGCAGTTTGCCCGCCGTTGCGGGGAAAACATCGTGCTGCGGCTGCTCGTCTTCGATTTTGAGGGGCAATTTTTATTTGAGGAAAAACGGGGTGAGCAAAAGGAACCGGAGAAAAACGGAAAAAATTTTTCGGGACAAAGCGACCCCTCCCATGCCTCCGCTTCTTCCCCAGAAGCTCCAACGGCAAGGAGCGGGGAGCACGCGGAACCTGAATACAACGGAACGATCGGCCTGACGTATTTTCTGGACGGCAAAAAGGATTGAAGGCTATGGACGGCAATGGAATGGATACGGAAGCTGGGCGCATTGACGTCGTGTCTTGCGGCATCGGCTTTCCGAAGGACGCCGAAACGCTGGGGCTGATCGGACGGGCGGACGTGGTGTATGGTTCTCGGGCGCTGCTGGCCGCGTGCCCTGTAGAGGCCCGCTTGACCCGGATCATCGGCGCGAAAGCCCGTGAGGATGCGGCGGACGCCCTCACCCTGTGCCGGGTCGGGCGGCATGTCGTGGTATTGGCCTCGGGAGATGCGCTGTACCATGGGTTCGGCGGTACGCTTTCCGGCATGGCCCACCCCGATGACACTATTGTGTATCATCCCGGCATTACCGCTTTTCAGGCGCTGTTTCACCGGCTCGGCCTGCCTTGGCAGGACGCCCGCCTGTTCAGCGCCCACTCCGGCGAAGCCTTGCCCGCCCGTGCCATTGCCGAAGCCCCGCTTTCCGTCGCCTATGCCGGAAGCCGCTACCCCGCCCATGCTATCTCGCAGGCCGTGCTCAAACTCCATCCCGCGTCCGCCGGGCGCGCCGCCGTCATCGCCGAACGGCTCGGCTCGCCCGAAGAACGCCTCTTTTCAGGCCCGCTGGCGGATCTGGCCCGCACGGAATGCGGCCCCACGTCCATCCTGCTTCTGCTCCCGACCCCTTGGCACTGCGTCCCTCATACCGTCGCCCGGATTGCTCACGATGCGCGTCCCGATTCCGGCATTCACGAAGGTTCCCCCATATCCCACAGCATCCCCGCGCCGATACTCACCCTTGGGTTCCCGGAAGAAGACTACGAACGCGAGAACAACCTGATTACCGCCTCCGATGTGCGGGCGGTGATCCTGTCGCGGCTGCGGCTTCCGGCATGGGGCACGCTGTGGGACATCGGGGCCGGAAGCGGTTCCGTGGGGCTCGAAGCCGCCGGACTGCGGCCCAACCTCAACGTCGTCGGCATCGAGCGCAAACCCGAACGCGGCGCGATCATCGAGCGTAACCGCGCCCGTCTGGGCGTCTCCAATTATACGCTCCACATCGGCGACGCCCTTGAACTCATCCATGCCTCATCCGTAGACAACCGCCTTTCCTCTCCATACGGCGGAACTCCCGCCGCGCAGCCTCCCCACCAGTCAGAAGTCTTGGGAAAGAAAGGGGAAGGGGAAATGAGAAGCCTTCTTCAGAAGGGTTTCCTCTCCCCTTCCCCCGGCGGCTCCGCCCCTTCCCTCCCTCCCCCTGATCGCGTCTTCATCGGCGGAGGCGGGCGGGACTTGCCGGAGCTGCTGGCGACGTGCATGGAAAGAATGCCTCCGGGAGGCATCATGGCGGCGAGCGCGGTAACGCTCGAAAGTTTCCATGCCCTGTCCGCATGGTCTCCCGACCGGAGGACCGGCCTGTGCAGCCTCAACATCGCCCACGAGCAACCCATTGCCGGGACGAGCCACCATTTGAAGCAACAGAACACCATCTACCTGTTTACGTTCCAGAAAGAGATAACGTCATGAACACTCCTCTCGTCGAATTCGTCGGCGCCGGACCGGGCGCGGAAGACCTCATCACCCTGCGCGGCCTGTGTGCGCTGGAACAGGCCGACCTCGTGGTGTACGCCGGGTCGCTGGTCAATCCCGGGCACCTCAAGCGCTGCAAGCCCGACTGCGAATGCAGGGACAGCGCCGCCATGAACCTTGGGGAGCAGGTCATCGCCATGAGCGAAGCCGCCCTCGCCGGAAAGCGCGTCGTCCGCCTGCACACCGGAGATCCGGCCATGTACGGCGCGATCAATGAGCAGATCCGCGCTCTTGCCGAAAAAGGCATCGCTTCGCGCATCGTCCCCGGCGTGAGCAGCGTCTTCGGCGCGGCGGCGGCTCTCGGCTGCGAACTCACCTGTCCCGACGTGAGCCAAAGCGTCGTGCTCACCCGAACCCCCGGGCGCACTCCCATGCCCAAGGGCGAAAACGCGGCGGCCTTCGCACGGACCGGAGCGACGCTGGTCTTCTTCCTCAGTACCGGAAAGATTGACGATCTGATGACTGTTCTCATGGGAGAGGGGGGCCTGTCCCCGGATACTCCGGCGGCGGTCGTTTACCGTGCGACATGGCCTGACGAACGCATCCTCCGGGGCACGGTGTCCGACATCGCACGCAAGGTCGAAGAGGCGGGTTTCGGACGGCAGGCGCTCATTTTCGTGGGCCGGGCGCTGGATGCCCAAGGCGGCGCATCACGGCTTTATGGCGCTGACTTTTCACATGGTTACAGAAACCACCTTGCCAACGAAGCCTTTGACGGGCGCTGTGCCCTGTATGCCTTTACCGACAAGGGGGTTGTCCGCGCCAAGGAAATCGCCGCCGGACTCGGACTGCCCGCGGTAATCCACTCCACGCGTCCCACAGGCGCGCCGGACGTCGTCCATACGCCGGGGGAAACCTTTGACGCGACCCTGTCCGCCAACTGGAGGCAGTTCGACGCGCATATCTTCATCAGCGCGACCGGCATAGCCGTGCGCAAGATTGCTCCGCTGCTCAGGGATAAGACCAGCGATCCCGCCGTATTGTCATGTTCAGAAAGCGGCAGCCACGTGGTCGGCCTCACGTCGGGGCATCTCGGGGGCGCGAACCGTCTCGCCCGGCGCGTAGCCCGCGTCACCGGCGGGCAGGCCGTGATCAGCACCGCTACGGACGTAAACGGCCTCCCAGCCTTTGACGAGGCCGCCGCCCAAGAACATGCGCGCATCCTCAATACCGACGCCATCCGCAGCCTCAACGCCGCTCTGCTCTCCGGAGAACCGATCGCTTTCTGCGGCCCCCGCACGGTGTTCGACCGCCATTTCGCCGGGACGGACCAAGTTATCTACACAGACAGCCCGGAAGCGGTTACCGCTCGCCATGCCGTACTCTGGGATGCCGAAGGCACGGTGCCCGAAGAGGTACGGCACCTTGACATCACGGGCAAATCCTTTGTTCTCGGCGTGGGTTGCCGTCGTGGGGTCGAACCCTTGGAACTGCGGCTCATCGCGGAAGGCCATCTCTCCGATCTCGGTTTGCGGCCTGAACACATCGCCGCCATCGCCTCGTGCGACGTGAAAGCCGATGAGCCCGCCATCCTCGAATTGGGCGAAAAGTGGCAGGTGCCCGTCGAGTTCCACGCCGCCGCCCGGCTTGATGCCGTGCCCGTGCCCACGCCCTCGGCCAAAGTCCGTGAAAAGGTCGGCACCGCTTCGGTGAGCGAGGCCGCGTGCCTGCTTTCCGCCGGATACGGCTCAATCCCCCAGCCCACACTGTACGCCCCGAAAGCCGCCTTTGGAGACGTCACGCTGGCACTGGCCCGCCTGCCGCACCTCTCCGCACCCAAGGCTACTCACGGACAGGTCGTGGTTGTGGGGCTCGGCTCCGGCGTTCCCGGGCAGATCACGCCCGAGGTGGATGCCGCGCTCAGGCATTGCGACACGGTGGCAGGATACAGCAATTACGTTGATTTCATTCGTGATCGCATCATCGGAAAACCAATCATCCAGAACGGCATGATGGGCGAGGTGGCGCGGTGCCGGGCCACGCTCGAAGCCGCCGCAGCCGGGCAGGAGGTCTGCATGGTCTGCTCCGGCGACCCCGGCATTCTGGCGATGGCGGGGCTGCTGTTCGAACTGCGGGCCCGGGAGCCGGAATTCGCGGACATCCCGATCCGGGTCCTGCCGGGCATCACGGCGGCGAACATCGCGGCGGCTTCGCTCGGAGCGCCGCTCCAGAACGGTTTTTCGCTGGTGAGCCTTTCCGATTTGCTTGTCCCTTCGGACGAAGTGCGGCAAAATCTCCGGGCCGTGGCGCAGTCGGCCCTGCCGGTGACGCTCTACAATCCCGCCGGGCGCAAACGGCGGCATCTGCTCACGGAAGCGCTCGACATTTTCAGGGAACAGCGCGGAGGCGACGTATTGTGCGCCTATGTCCGACATGCTGGACGGCCTCAGGAGGCCAAATGGATCGGCAGGCTCGACGATTTCCCCGCCGACGAGGTGGATATGTCCACCCTCGTCATCATCGGCGGCCCGCGCACGATCACGGACGCCGGGGCCATGTACGAGGCGCGGGGGTATGTTGAGAAGTATATGGAGTAGGTTTGGGTTAGGGAGAAGAACCCTTTTGAAGAAGAGCTTCCCCTCCCTAAAACCCCATCCCCTCTCTCCCAAAGACTTTTGCGTGTATTGAATCCCTGTTGGAAAGCTTTTTCGAGGCATCGGGAAACGGGAACAGCCTATGCAACATACGACATTCCACGCCTTCTGCATCGCCGCGCCCCGTTCGGGCGAGGGCAAGACCACGGCGAGCATCGCGCTCATGCGGGCCCTTGCCCGGCGCGGCCTGCGGGTACAGGGGTTCAAATGCGGGCCGGACTACATCGATCCTACCTTCCATGCTCAAGCCACCGGGCTGCCCGCCTGCAATCTCGATACGTGGATGATGGGCCGTGATGGTGTCCGGGCGCTGTGGGACAGCCGCGCGCATGACGCCGACGCCGCCGTCTGCGAGGGCGTCATGGGGCTTTTCGACAGCCGCGATCCCGGCGATCCGGCGGGTGGCACGGCCGATTGCGCCCGCGCCCTCGGCCTTCCGGTCGTACTCGTGTTCAACGGCAGGGGGATGGCGGGTTCCGTAGCCGCGCTCGTTGCCGGGTTCCAGCTTCATGCCGTGCGCATGGGCGTCCGCCTCGTCGGAGCCATTGCCAACAATGTGGGAAGCCCCCGCCATGCGGACATACTGCGCCAGGCACTGGAGCGCGCCAACCTTCCGCCGCTGCTCGGCGCGCTGCCCCGGCGTGAGGAATGGCGGCTCCCCGAACGCCAGCTCGGGCTCCTCCCCTCGGAAGAGGCCGGGACCACCGCCGCATGGCTCGACGCGCTAGCGGAGATGGCGGAACAGCATCTCGACATTGATCGCCTTCTCGCGCTGACCACGTCGAAGCGCCCGGAAGCGCCCGCGCCGTTGCCTTCGGAGAACGTCCGGCCCCGGCGTATGGGCATCGCCAAAGACAAGGCCTTTTGCTTCTATTATGAGGAAAACGAACGCGTTTTACGTTCGCAGGGATGGGAACCCGTTCCCTTTTCCCCGCTCGCGGATACGGCCTTGCCGATCGGCATTGAGGCGTTGTACCTCGGCGGGGGCTATCCCGAAGTCTTTGCCCGCGAGCTGTCCAGAAACGCCGCCATGCGGAAAAACATCCGGGACTTCGCGGCACGGGGCGGAGAAATATATGCGGAATGCGGCGGCTACATGTATCTTTGCACCACGCTCGAAGCCTCCGAAGAGGCCGGGGGCACGCGGGACGACCGCCGCATCTGGCCCATGTGCGGCGTTATCGATGCCACGGCGCGCATGGGCGGGCGCATCCGTTCCCTTGGGTACCGGGAAGCCTCCATGCTCTCCGGCGCGCCCTTCGGCTTGCGGCACGAAACCTTCCGAGGACACGAATTTCACTGGTCCGACATCGAGTTGCACCGCGACTATCCGCCCCTGTACGAAGTCCGCACCCGCTCAGGCGTCGAAAAAGCCGGGGTCGCCTTCGGCAACGTCAGAGCCGGGTATGTCCATCTCTATTGGGGAAATGAGGGACATGCCGAGGAAGGCCAAGCCCCCAAAAGCGGGAAAACTTCTTCGGAAGGATTTTCCTCCCCTCGGCCCACCTCCCCCTCCGGTCAGGTCATCCTCCTGAACGGGCCGTCGAGCGCGGGAAAGACCACACTTTCCCAAGCATTGCAAACGCGGCTCCACGCGGCTTACGGGTTGTGCTGCATGACCCTTTCCATCGATCAGCTGCTGAGGGCGAGCACGGGGGGATACGGGTCCGTACTGGCGGGACTCGCGCAAACGGGCCTGCCGCTCATCGAAACCTTCCATGCCAGCGTCGCGGCGGCGGCAAAAGCGGGCGCATGGGTCATCGTGGACCACGTCATCGGCGAAGATCCGGGCTGGATTGAAGACCTGATCGAGCGATTGGCCGGCGTTTCCATCCTGTCCGTGCAGGTCACTTGCGACGCCAAGGAATTGCAGCGCCGCGAGTCCCTGCGTACGGATCGCACGCCAGACTGGAAGCACGCCGAACGTCAGGCGCGTTCCATCCATGTGCCGCTCCCCGGCCAGATGACCGTGGATACCACCCGCACCGATCCCGGGACCTGCGCGGCCTGCATCCTTGAGGCCCTGTTTATGGAAAAAGCATATTGATCTGACGGATTGAACCGGTGGACGGCCCCCGTCCTGCAACCTGCAGCGGGGAAGCGTACCAACAGAACCGGAAAAGCACGCTTGGGGGAAACCGTCCCCGGCAACCTCAGAAAGAGGAATCGTTATGAAACCCGAAGCCCACGGCGGCGACTTGCTGCGCATGGCGGCTACCGCCGGACGCGATCCGGCCTCCTTGCTGGATTTCAGCGTGAACGTGCGGCCCGAAGGCCCGCCGGAGTTCATCCGTGCCGCGCTGTTCCGGGCCATGACCGCACTCGCGGCCTATCCTTCCCCCCATGCCGAGGAAGCCATGCTCGCGGCGGCCCGGCATCATGGGATGGACGCCTCCCGCTTCGTCTTCGGAAGCGGCAGCAACGAGCTCATCCACGCGCTTGCCCGCGTACTCCGCAAGCGCGGCGTGCCTTCCGTGCGCGTCGTCGAGCCCGCATTCAGCGAATACGCCATAGCCTGCCGCCTCGCCGGGATAAAGGCCATCCCCGTATGGGGAGGCATCATTGAAAAAAATCAATGTGTTCCGACAACAGATACGGGAAAGGATGAAGCCGTCCCCACGCGGGATCTGCTCGACGCGCTCACCGATGCCCCCGAGGGATCGGCGGTCTTCCTTGCCAATCCCGGCAACCCTTCGGGGTTGTTCCGTACTCCGGACGAATGCCTGCGCCTCATGTCCTCGCGCTCCGATCTCCTTTGGATCATTGATGAAGCGTTTGTCGAATACGCCGGGACGGAAACGGAGGCTTCCGTACTGCAACGGCTTCCGAAAAACGGCATTGTCCTGCGCTCGCTGACCAAATTCCATGCCGTTCCGGGCGTACGCCTCGGATATCTCGCCGCCGATGCGGAGCTGGCGCAGGCCATCCGGGACGAGCTGCCCGCGTGGAGCGTCAACGCCTTCGCGCTGGCCGCCGCGCAAGCCGTCTTCGCGGATACCTCGGACTTCGCGGCACAAACCCGCGCCGAGAACGCCGAACGCCGCGCGGATCTCGCCGCCGCCCTGTCGTCCCTGCCGGGAATCGAGGTTTACCCGTCAGCCGCCAACTACGTTCTGTTCCGCTGGCCCGGCGCGCCCCGCAATCTGCTCGGCATCCTCCTCAAACGCTTCGGCATCGCCGTCCGCGACTGCTCCAACTACCACGGGCTCAAAGACGGCTCATGGTTCCGTGCCGCCGTCCGCTTTCCCGAAGACCACCGCCGCCTTGCCGAAGCCCTCTCCGCAATCCGGGAAACGACGCACGGGGTTTCCTCCTCCCCGCTCCCCAAAACCCCGGCTTCACCCGAATCCGGCAACAAGGATTCAATAAACATAAAAGTCTTAGGAAGAGGAGGGATGGGGGCCTGGGGGAAGGGAGGAGAAAGCCCTTCTCCAGAAGGGTTTCTCCTCCCTTCCCCCGGCATTTCCCGCCGCCCTCCCCGCCATACCCCGGCCCTCATGCTGCAGGGCACCTCCTCCAACGCGGGCAAGAGCATCCTTGCGGCGGCCTACTGCCGCATCTTCCGGCAGGACGGCTACAGCGTCGCCCCCTTCAAAGCGCAGAACATGTCGCTGAACTCGGGCGTCACGGCGGCGGGCGACGAAATGGGCCGCGCCCAGATCGTGCAGGCGCAGGCCGCCCTCGTCGACCCGGACGCCCGCATGAACCCCATCCTGCTCAAGCCGCACTCCGATACAGGATCGCAGGTCGTCGTCCTTGGGCAACCCATCGGACACATGGGCGTCCTCGACTACTTCAAGAAAAAAAAGGAATTATGGAAGACCGTCACCGAAGCCTACGACAGCCTCGCCGCCGACCATGACGTCATGGTGCTCGAAGGCGCGGGCAGCCCCGGCGAAATCAACCTCAAGGAGCACGATGTCGTCAACATGCGCATGGCCGAACATGCGCGGGCTTCCGTGCTGCTCGTCGGAGACATCGACCGGGGCGGGGTCTACGCCTCCTTCCTCGGAACGTGGATGACCTTCACCGACGCCGAACGCCGCCTGCTCACCGGCTATATCGTCAACCGGTTCCGGGGGGACGCCTCCCTGCTCGGCCCGGCCCACGAATACATGCTCGACCATACGGGAACTCCCGTACTTGGCACCATTCCTTATATACGCGACCTCAACATTCCCGAAGAAGACATGGCGGGCTTCTCATGGGGACACACCGACTGCGAGGAAAAAAAGGCGGGGACACTGGACATCGCCGTGGTCATGCTGCGGCACGTATCCAATTACACCGACTTTGCGCCGCTCGCCGCCGAACCCGACGTCCGCCTGCGTCCGGTGCGCCGTGCGGAGGAATGGGGCGACCCCGATGTGGTGATGCTTCCGGGCTCGAAAAGCGTGGTCCCCGACCTCGACGACCTGCGCCGCAGCGGGCTGGCGGACAATATCCTCGGGCACGCCGAGCGCGGCAAATGGATCTTCGGCATCTGCGGCGGGTTGCAGATTCTGGGCCGGGCCATCCTCGATCCCCACGGCATCGAGTCCGCCGCGCCGGAAGTGCCGGGGCTCGGGCTTATGGATCTGCGCTCCACCTTCGCAGCCGACAAGACGCTCGTGCGCGTGGCCCGCGCTGAAACCCCGCTCGGCGTGCCCTCCGGCGGCTATGAAATCCACCACGGCCTCACCGATCACGGCCCTTCGGCCCTGCCGCTGTTCCTGCGGGCCGACCGCGCCTATCCTTCCGAAGCGGAGCGCATCTGCGGCTATGTCTCGGGGCGGCGATGGGCCACCTACCTGCACGGCGTTTTCGATGACGACGCCTTCCGCCGCGCCTGGCTCGATCATGTGCGCGCCGACATCGGCCTTGCGCCGCAAGGTCGCCAGCTGGCTGCCTATGATCTTGAAAAGGCGCTGGACAGGCTCGCGGATATTGTGCGCGAACATTCCGACATGGAAACCATTTACCAAAGCATGGGATTGAAATGAATCTCGCCTTCCTCGCGCTGCTGCCCGCCGCGCTGCTGATCGACCGCCTTTTCGGGGAACTGCCTTCCCGCGTGCATCCCGTCTGCATGATGGGCGCGCTGGCCTCCCGCATCGAAGCCCTGTTCCGGCGCGGTTCCAACAACGCTCTGATGTCCCTCTCCGGCACTCTCGCCTGTCTGCTTGTCGTCCTGCCCTGCGCCGTTCTCGCGGGCGGGCTGGCGTGGGCCGCGCAGGTTTACGCCGACCCCCGGGCGGCATGGTTCGTGTCGGCCATCATCATCTGGATCTGCGTCGCGCCCCGGAGCCTTGACGAACACGCCCTGCGCGTGGCCGTCCCGCTTGCCAAAGGCGATCTCGAAGGCGCGCGCAAGGCCGTTTCCATGATGGTGGGCCGCAATCCAGACCGCCTCGACGCTCACGGCGTGGCCCGCGCCTGTGTGGAAAGCGTGGGCGAGAACCTCACGGACGGGGTCCTGTCCACGCTGTTTTGGGCGGGCATCGGCCTTTTCTTCTTCGGGTATCCGGGGGCCGCGTGCCTTGCCGTACTGCACCGCTCCGCCAACGTGCTCGATGCGCTCTGGGGCAAAAAAAACGAAAAATACATCCATTTCGGCACGTTCTCGGCCCGGCTCGACGATGCCCTGAACTTCGTCCCGGCCCGGCTGTCTCTGCCCTGCATCGCGTTCGCCTCCCGCATCATCCCGAACCTGCGGCACAACGACATCCTTCCCGTGGGCTGGAAATACCGCACGGCCCACGAAAGCCCCAATTCCGCATGGAGCGAAGCGGCCTTTGCCGCAGCCCTCGGCCTCAAGCTCGGAGGCCCCGCCGTGTACGGGGATCTGTGCGTCGACCATCCGTGGCTCGGCGACGGAACCCCCGATGCCAAGCCCGCGCACATCGTGCTGGCGGTCCGGCTCATGTGGCATTCCGTCATCGTCTTCACGCTGTTTGAAGTGTTTCTTATCGGTATGTTGAGCTTGTAAGAACAATGAGCTGGAGAAAAGTACCCATGAACACACTGACGATTCCCGCATTTTCGGCTGAGGCGGCGGAAGCGGCGCAACGGCGTCTGGACAATCTTGCCAAGGTTCCGAGGAGCCTTGGCCGGATCGAGGAGCTGGCGGTACGGCTCGCGGGGATCACCGGAAAAGAATGCCCGGCTTTTCCCGAAAAATCCGTGGTGCTGTTTGCGGCGGATCACGATATCGCCCTTCAGGGCGTGAGCGCCACGGGACAGGAAGTGACGGAAATGCAGGTGCGCAATTTCGTCAAGGGCGGCGGAACGATAAACGCCTTCTGCCGCAATGCCGGAGCGCGGCTTTCCGTCGTGGACGTAGGCGTGAAGAACGACCTCGACGACGTGGAAGGGCTTGTGCGGCGCAAGGTCATGCACGCGGCACGCGACTTCAGCGAAGGCCCGGCCATGACCCGTGAAGAGGCGTTGGCCTGTGTGCAGGTGGGCATCGACATGGCCCGCGAGGAGGCCGCCCGAGGCGTGACCCTGCTTGCCGCCGGAGAAATGGGCATCGGCAACACCTCGCCCTCCTCGGCCATCGCCGCCGTGCTCACAGGCGCGTCGGTTGACGAGGTGACAGGCATCGGCTCCGGCATCCCTTCCGAGCGCGTCCGCCACAAGGCCGGCCTCATCCGGCGCGGCATTGCAATCAACCGCCCCAACCCAAGTGATGCCGTCGACGTGCTCGCCAAGGTCGGCGGGCCGGAACTCGCAGCCATGAGCGGGCTCATGCTCGGCGGGGCGTCGCTGCGCATTCCGGTCGTGGTGGACGGCTTCATCGCCGGTGCCGCCGCAGCCATCGCCATCGGCATCCGGCCCGGCGTGCGGGACATGCTCATCGGCTCGCATTCGTCCGTGGAGCCGGGGCATCAGATCCTCATGGATTACCTCGGCATTCCCACCTATTTTGACTTCGGGCTCAGGCTTGGGGAAGGCACGGGCGCGGCGCTGCTCTATCCGATCATCGACGCCGCCGTCCGCATCCTTACGGAAATGAACACGCTGCAAGGCATAGGCATGAAATGATGCTCCGCGCCGCCCTCGGCTTCTTCACCCGCCTGCCCATCGGTTCCGCGCCGCTGCCGCCCACGTTCCGGGGCGTCGCCGTCTGGTTGCCCGTGGTCGGGCTCATCATCGGCGTGCTCGTATCCCTCGCGCTCGGCCTTGCGGCACAGCTCCTGCCCGCCTCCCTGTGCGGCGTCATCGGCTGCCTTGTCTGGGTCGCCGTGACGGGAGGGCTGCATCTTGACGGCGTGGCGGACTGCGGGGACGGGCTCATCGTGGAGGCTCCCCCGGCCCGGCGGCTGGAGATCATGAAGGATTCCCGGCTCGGCACGTTCGGCGGGGCCGCGTTGTTCTTCATACTCGCGCTCAAGGCCGCGGCCCTCGGCGCGCTGGCGGGCACTTTTCAGGCGGATGGAAGCGGTCCGGACGCCTTCGCGCCTCTCCTGCTGTCCTGCTGTCTTGCCGGAACGCTGGCGCGGTGCATGGTTTTCGCGGCAATGCGCGTTCCCTCGGCGCGTCCGGGCGGGCTCGGAGAAGCCCTGCACGAAGGCGTGACCTCGCGCCATGAGCTGATCGCCCTTGCTATCGGGCTCGGCATATGCGCCGTCAACGGGGTGCGCGGGCTCTACGCTCTCGCCATCGCCCTGCTCGCCGCATACCTTCTGCTCTCCGCCGCAAAGAAACGGCTCGGCGGCGTCACCGGGGACGTATTCGGATGCCTCGTCGAACTGACGGAATGTGTTGTCCTCATAGTATGTTGCGTGTGAAACTAGGGGAGGGAAACAACCTGATGCGGAAATACGTGATCCCGAATATACGCCTCGGCGCGACCTCGTTCCTGCTGCACGAAACCTATGTGCCCGCCGTGCGGTTTGCAGCGGAACGGTGTGATGATGTGGCGCTTTTGCTGGTGGAACCGGGCGAGCGCAACGAATATCTCGCCACACCCGGCGAGATCGCCGAAATCGGCAGGATCATTGCCGGAGAGCGCGCGACCCTGCACGTGCATCTCCCCACGGACGCCGATTTCGATACGTGGGAAGGCGCGCGGTCGATGATCGGGAAAATCCGCCGCGTCGCCGAACTCACCGGCCCGCTCGATCCGCACAGTTTCGTGCTCCATGTGGATTTCCCCTCACTGCATGGGACAGGGGGGGAACCTTCCGCCGAACAGCAGGAGTGGACCGCCGAAGCCCTGCTGGAAATCGCGGCGTGTCTGCCCGCGCCGGAACGCCTCGCCGTGGAAAACCTTGAGACCTACGCCCCCTCGTTCTGGGATCGCTGGCTTGCGGGCACGCCATACTCCCGCTGCCTTGATGTGGGGCATATCTGGAAGGACGGCGGCGATCCCGCCCCTGTGCTTGCGGCGTGGCTCCCTCGGGTGCGCGTCATCCATCTGCACGGTCTGGAGCCACGCGGGAGCGAGGCGGACGCGGCAAAGCCGCAAGGCCAGCAAAAGGCTCCGGAAAAACTGGCGGAAAGGAACCTGTCCCGCCTGTTCGGGCCTCGTCCGCGTGACCACAAGTCACTCCGGCTCATGCCGCCGGAATTCGTGGATGATGTGATGCACCCCCTCTGGAAAACCGGATTCTCCGGCGTGCTCAACCTTGAGGTCTTTTCCGTCGAGGATTTTACCGCTTCCCATGCCGTGCTCATGCAATCGTGGGAGCGGTATGCGGCCTCTTCCTAAGGAAAATTGGGGAGGGGAGGAAGGGACTTTCTCCAGAAAGTCCCTTCCTCCCCTCCCCAAACCCCACCCCTCCATCTTCAAAGACTTTTGGCCTTATCGAATCCCTTTTCACACGTTTTCTCAAGCATGGGAGAGGCATTCACACTTTCAATGAAAGTGATAATATAACATTTTAAAATAACAAGTTAAATATTAAAAACATCAGAAGAGTGAATGTTTCGCATGGGGAAAGTGCTTGCGCTTGACTCGTGATGAACCACCGATGCAACATTTTCCCGCATAAAAAAATGACGCAGCCGGGAACCCCTTTCCCGATCCGTAAAGGGCAGCATCATGGATAAGCCTGATTTGACTCTCTATCTCGGCGGCACGCGGAGCGGCAAAAGCGCACGTGCGGAGGCCCGGGTTTTTCAACGGGCCGACGGTCCGGTGTTGTATGTCGCTACAGCTGAAGCACGGCCGGACGATCCTTCGATGACGGAACGCATCCGGCGGCACCGTGCCCGCCGCCCGGAAAACTGGCGGACGCTCGAATGTCCGCTCCAGCTTGGAGAGCACATTGGCACCGCCCTTGCGGAATTCCGTAACACGGCGGGAACTCCCACCGTTTTGCTGGACTGCATCACCTTGTGGGTATCGAATATCCTGTTCAGCCTGCCTGATCCCGAAGATCTCAGCTCTTTCGAAGGTGCTGTGCGCCTTGAGACGGAAGCGTTGCTCGACATAATGCGCTCTTCCGGTTGCCAATGGGTGGTTGTTTCCGGCGAAACCGGGCTTGGCGGCATCGAACCTACCCGGCTCGGGCGGAACTACTGTGACGGCCTCGGCCTCGCCAACCAGCTTATCGCCGCGCAAGCCCGTGAAACCTTTCTCGTCGTTGCCGGGCGGCTGCTCAAGCTGGAGGAATAAGGGGAGCCAATGAGAGGGCACCGCGCCCTTCCTTCCCCAAAAAGGAAGAGCGATATGCCTTTGACCGCTCCCGCCCTCAAACAAAAAACGCTCTGCTCCGCTCTTCCGTTAGAAAGAACAACAATAAGTTGATAACAGTAAAAGTCTTTAAGGGAGGGAGAACTTTCTGAACATGTTCTCCCCTCCCTCAAATTTTTCTTCCCTTTTCCTTTCTGCTTATCTTTGTTGACCAAACAACCAAGCACACCCCTCAAAAGCTGTTCCTTTGCGGACATGGCAAAATCCGGGTTTTTGAGAGTATCGCTTTGTAACATTCTTTTAATACACACTCTTTTTTTGAAAAAAGGGACATATTGTAACGCCATTCCAATTTCCTGAAAAATTCTTTCCCGGCAAGCGTTTTCTTTTCAAATGGTATTCAGGCAAGTTACAGAAATGCCTTGCAGCAAGTGCTCTTTTTCACTCCATCTTTTTCCCGTTTTCCCTTGACCCAAAACGGGAGCGCCGATATAGGATCAAAGAAACCCTATTCATGTTTAGCCGCGCGGAAAGACCATGAAAAGACGCCTTTTCCTGCCTCTGCACCTGTTCATCCTGTTTGCCACGTTGCTGGCGGCAGGCTGCTGGTGCCCGCGCGCCGATGCCCATGAGCCGGAGAAAGGCGCATTCCGCCACGCTCCGACGCAATACGAAACGGTCATTCAAGACGTCTATCAGCCCTTGCTGATCCAGACGGAGGTGCGCGTCCCGCACGTCCGCGGGCACGAACTTTCCCAAAAAGACAACGACGCCCCGGTGTACGACGCCGGACAAAGCGCCGCTCCCCCCATGCTCCCGCCGCTCCTGTCCGCAGGGCTTCCGGCGGTGGTCCCCCTCCCTCTCCGTCCCTCTTGGCGGGGCCTTGTCGTATTCCCTCTGCCTCCTCCCGCGATGATCGGTTGACGGCCTTTCCGCACATGACGCCATCCGGCAATCGTGCAAAGGACACTCCCACCCTTGGCCCTTGTCGCGCCCGAGCCGCGAAACGGACAGAATCCTCTGTCCTCCCCGCGAGCGGACACCCGGAAACACGCGCCCGCCGAACGTGCTCCCCGAAAACGGGGGAGGTCTCCCCGTTCGTCCCGGCGCCCGCAGGAGGAAATCATGGAAGCTCCCAAGAAGCCGTTGTATAACTCTCTTTATTTTCAGGTTATTTGTGCCATTCTCCTTGGTATTGCCCTTGGGCATTTCTATCCCCAGACCGCTCAGGCCATGAAGCCGCTCGGTGACGGGTTCATCAAACTTATCAAGATGATCATCGCGCCGATCATTTTCTGCACCGTGGTCCTCGGCGTCGCAGGCATGGAAGACATGAAGAAGCTCGGCCGTATCGGCGGCAAAGCGCTCATCTATTTTGAAGCGGTGACGACCCTAGCCCTTATCATCGGGCTTGTGGTGGTCAACACCCTCCAGCCGGGTGGGGGAATGCACGTCGATCCCGCGTCCCTCGACACCGCCGCCATCGCCAAGTACACCGCTTCGGCCCAACACAACGGCTTCATCGACTTCCTGATGAACATCATCCCCGGCACCATCGTAGGCGCGTTCGCCAATGGCGACATCCTCCAGGTGCTGCTCATTTCCCTGCTCTGCGGCGCGGCCTTTTCCGCCCTCGGCAAGCGCGTCGCCGGTATCGTCGGGCTCATCCGTCAGGCTTCCTCGGCCCTGTTCGGCATCATCAACATCATCATGAAGCTCGCCCCGCTCGGCGCGTTCGGCTCTATGGCCTTCACCGTGGGCAAGTACGGCCTCGGCACGCTCGGCTCCCTCGGCTATCTCATGGGCAGCTTCTACCTGACCTGCCTGTTGTTCGTCTTTGTCGTCCTGAACATCATCGCCCGCCTCACCGGGTTCTCGCTGGTCAAGCTGCTGCGCTACATCGCCCATGAATTGTGGCTCGTGCTCGGCACGTCCTCGTCCGAATCCGCCCTCCCGACCCTCATGGCGAAGCTCGAACACATGGGCGCGCGCAAGGACATCGTGGGCATCGTGGTCCCGTCCGGCTACTCGTTCAACCTTGACGGCACTTCCATTTATCTGACGATGGCGGCTATCTTCATCGCGCAGGCCCTCGGCATCGAACTGAGCCTCAAGGAAGAACTTACCCTGCTCGCCGTACTGCTGCTGGCCTCCAAGGGCGCGGCCGGGGTCACGGGTTCCGGATTCGTCACCCTCGCCGCCACGCTGGCGACCATCCCCACCATCCCGGTGGCCGGTATCGCCCTCATCCTCGGCGTGGACCGCTTCATGTCCGAAGCCCGCGCGCTGACCAACCTCGTCGGCAACTCCGTGGCGACCATCGTTGTCGCCAAGTGGGAAGGTGCGCTTGATATGCAACGCCTCCATGCCGAGCTTGATCAGCCCACCGTCATTGAAGAGGAACCTTTCCTGCCCGACGACGGTTTGCTCCAGCCTGTACCTGCGGACAAGTAGTTTGGGGGAACGCGGAGTGCCGGGGGGAGAGTGCAAAAAAAGGACGTTTGGGGAAGGCGCGACGTGCCGGGGGAAGGGAAACCCTTCTGAAGAAGGGTTGTCCCTCCCCCCGGACCCCCCACCTTTCCCAAGACTTTTGACTGGTGGGGAGGGCGGCCCAGAAGGAGTCCGTTCCGGCGGGAGTTGGAAAAGGCATTTCCCCCGCCGTCGATATGGATGGGATTCACCCGTTTTCCCGGTATGTTGAAAAAAGGCCCTTGGCGGTTTATCGCTAAGGGCCTTTTGGGTTATCCGTTTGGTAATTTGTATTGCCGTGGTCGGGCTATGCTTCCACAAGCTCCACGGTGCTGTAAGCGTCTTGGATCTTGAACACCAATCTGCCGATACGCCGCAATCCCGGGCCAGCGTATGCATCACCACGCCTTCCACCTTGGCCTCGGGGTTCATCAGTTCCAGAAGATCCGCGAAGGTTTCAAGCGAAGAGAACGCTCTGAACAGCAATTCCCGCATTTCTTCGGCGTCTTCCGCTTCCAACAGTTCTTTTTCGCAGCGCACAGCCAAAGGAGGAAATCGATAATGGCGGATTTCCTCTTGGATTCGCTCTACCTTCGCAGGCGCGGGGTGTTCTTCGTCGGACGGCGTGCCGGAACGGAGCAGGGCCTGAGCCGCGCTCTGAAGCAGGGCGGCGAGAGATGCCGCATCGGGAGGGGGAGCGGAAACAGGAAAAGGCGTTTCTGACATGATGCACTCCAAGGATTTTTTTGATTGGAGCCTTCAAAATAGAAAACTCCGGGTGCTCAAAACCGTCCTTGGAACGGCGGGCATATTCCCGGCAAGCCGGTCTTGTATTAGCCCACACCCGGAGAATAAGGCAAAGGTTACGCCAAAACGGAGGCGTAAAAAAAAGCCACTCTAACGGGACGGCGGGCCGCCAAGGAATAAAGGTGTTTTGAAGCACCTTTCTAAAAATACACATAGAGAACCGAGGAAGTCAAGAAACGCTTCGGGAGTGGAGTGCCTTCCCACGCCGGGCTGCAATCATTTTATGGATTCAAAAGAAATGGTTCCCTCGTAGGAATACCACAACTGAGACGGATTCAAGGCACATCCCACTCGACAGGCTTCCGATAAAAGACGAAAAAAGATACTCCCCCTCCCTTCCATTATTACGCCGTACAAGCGTTTCCTTTGGCGGCCTTGCCGCCAAAGGAAACGCGCCGCCGGGTCAAGGGGGCGCTGCCCCCTTGCGGGGTCCCGAGGGGCAGAGCCCCTCGGCGGGGTCCGGGGCAGAGCCCCGGAAAAAGGGCAGACAGGGTTACTTGGAAGGTTCACTTTCGCGCTGGGAAACGTAAAGGGACTTGTCGTCTATGTTCAGCACCGGAAGGAACTGCCCGGCCAGCGCGTACAGCCGATAGGCTCCGACGATCTCGTTCCCGCGCGCCGTGGCTTCCTGCGTGGCGGAATTGAAGAGCTCGCTCTCGGCGTCCAGCACGTCAAGCAGGCTGCGCTGCCCAAGGTTGAACTGCGCCAGATAAGCATCCCGCGTCTGCGTGTTGTAAACGACCGCTTCCTGATAATACTTCCGCTGTTCAATGGCGGCCATGTAACGGGTCCACGTGTCCGCGATTTCGAGATTCAAATCATCAAAGAAGTTATAGGCGGTCTGACGCGCCTGACGGATGCGCGACTCGGCGGCTTCCGTCTCGGCCTTATCCGCACCGCTGTTGAACAGGTTCCAACGCATGGTCGCCATGACGTCGAAACTCGACGTCCAATTGCTCCCCCTGCCGCCGCGATCCGAATAGTTCGGCCCAACCTCAAGATTGATCTTCGGATGGTAGGCCGACTGTGCAAGTTCCTTCTCGCCGCGTGCCGCCCGGATGTCCGCAAGATACGCCTTCAGCTTGGGGTTCCCTTCCTCAGCCGCCTTCATCACCGCGTCGGGGTCGGCAAACATCCCTTCAGGGACATATACTTCCGCAAGCGACGGGGGCACGGGCTTCCCGGTCAGCCGGATATAGGAGGCCTCGGCTTCGCGCAACGAAGCCTCGGCGTCCGTCAGGGTGGACATGGCGCGGGAAAGGCGGCCTTCCGTCTGGGTCAGGTCGGCCGTCGTGGATGCCCCGAGGTTCAGGCGCTCGCGCTGCGAAGCGAGGATTTCCTTATGCCGCGCCACATTTTCCTGTGCGAGGCGCAGGATTTCACGCCGCCGCAGGTAGTCCACATGGGCGATGAGGCCATCCAGACCGAACGAGGTAGCGTTGTCGAACACGCGGTATTCCATCGATTCAACGGTGGCTTCTCCAGTACGGACACGGCTGCGGGTGGCGAAGCCGTCCCACAGGGGCTGGGTCAGGGTAATGCCCACGCCGCTCGCCGCATACATGCCCTTATCCGAACCGTAGGAGCGCGTGGTATCGTCGCTCAGGCGGCTGGCGCCGTAGCGCCCGGTCGCGTCCACGCTCGGCCCCCATCCGGCCTTTGCCCGGCGCAGTTCATAGCGGGTCACATCCAGATTTTCCTGAATGACCTTGAGTCCCCGGTGGTGGGCGATGGTCTCGGCCACGGTTTCCCGGACGGTGACAGCACTTTCCCGCACGGGCGCGGAAGTCACGGCGGCGTTGGAGGTCGGAGCGGCCGGGGCATTCGTCATTCCGCCGAGACACAGCACCGCCGTCATAAGGATCATCGCAAAGGCTCTACCGTACATATTTTGCTCCTCCGGAGGGCAACCCACCCTCCTGCGTGGCACTCACCCACGCGCTCACTCGGGACATCCCCCAAGCGTTTTCCTAAAAAACCGTACCCGCGCACAGGCGGATCGGCGTTTCTCTCGACAAGCGCCCTCTCCTTTCGAAAGACGGGAGGGCTTGCTACGCCACCCCCTCATCCTCTTCAGGCAGGTTGGCGGCGACCCTGTTCCTGCCCGCTTTCTTGGCTTTGTAGAGAAACGCGTCGGACACCTGCACAGCCCGCCGTATTTCCGCATGGCATTTCCGCGTTCCGGCGTAATCGGCAGCGACGATTTCCGTCACCCCGAGGCTGATCGCCACCCGGATCTCCTCCCCTCTGGTGGAGATCGGTTTTCCCGCGATGCTCTTGCGCAGCCGTTCCGCAACCAATGCCGCCCGGATTACATCCGTATCGTACAGCATGACGAGGAACTCTTCCCCGCCATACCGGCAGCAAATATCTTCAACCCTGAGGCAGTCCAGAAAGCGCTGCGCCACCACGCGCAACACCTCGTCCCCCGCCTCATGGCCGTGCCGGTCGTTGACCTTCTTGAAATGATCGATGTCCGCCATGATAAAGGAAATGCTCTGCCGCTTGCGGCTTGCGCGGGCAAAGCTCTTTTCCGCCAGCGCGAGGAAGCCGCGCCGGTTCGGCAGGCCCGTCAGCATGTCGGTCAGGGACAGGTTCCTGTACTTCTCGATGAGCCTTCTGTTTTCTTGCAGCGTATTGCCGATAAGCTCGAAGTACGTCCCGAGGGCCCCCAGGCGGGGAAGTTCCGGCGTGTCGCCCTCCGCGAGTTCCTTGATCCCCCGCTCGACCGCCTTGAGCCTATCCATGATGTCCTTCAAATACGTAGCCATACAGCCGCAGTTTTCGAAATGGACTCCCAGTTCCCCGTGCGCGATGGATTGCGCGGCCCGGCGCAGTTCGTAAATCTGGAGGCAGAGCTCACGGATCTCCCTATCCTGCACAGGTATTTCGTCGACGATGCGGACCGTACATCCGCTGTCGTTCACGATCCGCGAAATGATCTCAAGAAGCTTAGGCAGAGGTAGATTCGAATACATCGTTTCCCTCCGCGAGTTGTATTTGTTGGGCGCGCCAATGGCTGTAACGGTCCATCAGGAAAGCAATATGCCTTGGTAACAGGGTATTTTTATTGTGTTTCCCAAAAACGGTCTTCCGGGCGTTCCGGCGTATGGAGAGCAGCTCGGATCGCCTTTCGAGCAACAGGGTTATGAGCATGACCCAATTCATCCTGCGCCCGGAGGGGTACAGAAAACCGTTCTGGCCGTCGCTGAGGACTTCGCGGACGGCTCCGGTGTCGGGCGCGAGCACGACGCACCCGCAGCTCATGGCCTCCAAGAGTTCGGAAGGCAGCATAAAGGAAATATCTTTGCAGAGATGCAGCGAGGAGACACACAACAGGTCGCGGTAGGCTCCCGGAGGGAGGAAATCCAGCAGGTGGATCCGGCCCCTCATGCCGGAGGGAAACGCCGCCATGCTTTCCCGGAGGCTATCGAGGCGGACCTCCTTGCCCGTGCTGATAAGAACCACATGGCAATCCGACCGCGCCGAGAGCAGGGACGGCAGCTCGCACCAGAAACCACCCTCCCGCAACCGGGCGGCATCCCGCACGGAAAGGGTCACGATCTCTTGCCGTTCCGTCAGTTCGCAGTCCCCGAAACTGAATCGGCTGGCGGGGGCCGGAGCGAAAAACTCCGTGTCCACACACTTCCGCAGTACGGAAATGAACCCGCGCATCCCTTCGGGGTATTGCTCCCGTTGCCATTCCGTCGTCGTAAAATGGCAGTTACAATCAAAAAAGTTTTTCGCTTGCAGCGTGTTGCGGATATTGCGGGGGGCCAGGGGGATGTCGGGCATGGTGCTGAGAGGATAGCGGGTCTCGGCCTCATCCCGAAAATACCAGTCGGCATACCCGACAAGGAAAGCTTCCGGGAACAGGTTCCGCACAAACAGACCGTTGCCCATAGAACCCGACAAGATCACCATGTCGGGCTCAAACCCTTCCGCAAGCACGCCCATGAGCGACGAAGCCGTGGCCCGGCCGCGCAAATAGGCCATGGTCCAATCCCGTTCCCCGGCGTCAAGGGCGGGGGTCGATATCGATGCCACAGCCTTCTTCCTGTCCTTGGGCTTCTTCAGAAGAACCCTCTTGACGCCAGGGAGCGAGAAATCCCGCCTCCCGTACTCCGACGCGAACAGCACCTCGTTGCCCGGCAGTGCGGCCAACGAGGCAGCCATCGTCCCCAGAGGTCCGGGAAAAGTATAATTCAAAAAGAGGATACGCATAGGCCCTTCGGGCATCCTCCCGGATTGCGCGGTATAGTCGATCCGGGAGGATGCGTGTATGTTACTGTGCGTTTTCCAGAATGAACTTATGGAGCATCGCCTGATCGTCCGTGACGGTTTCCGGCGTGAGGCCATGCACTTGGATGGTAAGGCCCGCATCCGCATTCACGAAGGCGTCGCCCTGCTGTGTCCATGCATCGCTCAACGTCAGCGTTTCCTTGTCCCCGTCAAGGCCGAGCTCTATGCCGTACTGCTTCAGCCCGGCCGTATCCGTAAGCGACAAGGCATCGTCCCCGGAAATCAGAACTTCCACATTTTGGACGATCGGGCCATTATTCGGATCGGTGTTCCGCAGCAGATCGTCGAGGGTCAGGTCCTTGTTGTCGGTAATCAGGAAGTCGATGCCGTCGCCGCCGTCCACAAGGAAGTCGGAGGAGTCGTACTTGATGATGTCGTTCCCGGAGCCGCCGAACAATATATCCCGTCCCTCTCCACCGTCGAGGTAATCATCTCCGCTGCCGCCAAAAAGGATGTCGTTCCCGGAACCTCCGTATAGATGATCGTTGCCGCTGCCGCCGAAAAGGACGTCGTCTCCAGAGCCGCCGTACAAGTGGTCATTGCCGCCCAGACCGAAGAGGACATCGTTCCCTTCGCCACCGAACAGCCAATCGTCACCGTCGGACGAGTTTTCCAGATGCTTTTCCGACCAGTCCGCAAGCTCATGCAGCTTGGCGCTATCGTGGCCCAGATTCAGGATGGCATCGCTCAGGGATGCCGGAGTGACCCCGTGTGAGCCCCCCGTAAGAGTGCCGAGTTCCTGCGCGAGCCGGTGCAGGGTATCGTCTGCGCCTGAAGTATTGCTGCCGTCGCCGATGAGCAGATCGTTGCCGCCCTGCCCATACATGACGTCATTGCCTTCCCCGCCGATCAGGGCATCGGGCATGTCCGGCTTGCCCTCGTTGGCGTTCGGAACCAGCGCGCTGCCTATTTCCTCAGGATGCTCGCGGACGTAGTCGATAACGTCGGCCGTGCTCGGATTGAAGCCGAGCTGCGCCTTCACATACTCCGCGAGAGAGACGATGGCCCCATCCACGCTGAACTGCGCGGTGTCTCCGAAGACCACGTCATCGCCCTTGTTGGCGAAGATGGTGTCCGAAACGGGCTTCGTCACCGTGGACGAAACAATGGCGTCATACAACTCATTCGCGTTGTTGATGATAGTCGCGTTGTGGGGAGAATCCTCACTCGGGGTATTATCGAACTTGTCGAGCACGTCGAGGTTGTTCGCGCCATTCCCAAGGATGCCTATGGCGTGAACGTCGACCGGGTGGGCGCTGTCTCCGACGATGCGGTTATAGACCTTTTCCGCATTGCCGACGTGGTCCCTTCCTCCACTGTTGGACTTGTTCGGATCCCCGTCGGTGATGAAGTACAGCCTGTTGTCATGTCCGTTTGCTTCCACCGAATTGAACCACGTTTCAGCCTTCAGCAACGGATCTTCATAGTTTGTTGAACTGTACAGGTTCTTAGAATTCAAATAGTCACTGATGAACTGATTCAGTTGGGCTTCCGTCGTCGCGCTGGTCAACAAGAATGTGTTATTGGCGTTGACAGACCCGGCGAACTTAACAAGCTGAATGTTGATGACCGCATCGGTCCCCTTGATATCGCTCCACAGCTTTGTGATGTACTGAGCGACGGCCTTCTGAGCCGTATCGTAGGAACATCCCTCCGTATACTTGTAATTTCCCCACCAATCCTTTGTGCCCATCGACAACGAGTTATCCAACACAAATGAGATGTTGTAACTCATAGCGACGTTTTCCGTCGTCGTCGCGCCTTGCAGGAGGTCGTCGCCGATGGAGCCCGCGCCGGTCGTAGCGGTCACGTTGACGGTGATGTCTGCGCTGTCGGTCGCGCCGTGCCGGTCTTCCACCCCGTAGCCGAACTGGATAGATTCACTGTTCTTTCCGGTATTCGTAACCGAAATCGTGCCCTTCTGCCAATCGATCGAGATCTTCGTCGTCTCGTTGTACGAGATGTCCGTGGAAGCATCATGGGAAGTATATGTCTTGCCGCCTATGGTGATCTCCGTGATATGCAGGCCGTCCTTGGACACGGACGCGTCATCCCTGTCCATGTCGTTGTGCAACAGATCCTCAAACGTGATCGTGATCGATGTACTCGGCACCTCTCCCGAGGGGACTGTGCTGCTGATGACCACGTTGTCGGGCGTGAAGACATCGGCGGTATGCTCCACTTCAATGGATGCGGACCCCCTAAGATCCCCGCCCACGGCCAAACCGCCGCTCACCGTGAAATCCTCTCCGGCGTGCACATCGCCCGTGACATACAAGAAGCTGTTCGCGCCGAACCCTTCACTGTTGATGGAGAGGTTGCCGTTGACGATGGTGACGCAATTCAGGGGCGTATTCCCCAGCAGCGAACTGTTTAAATCTCCTTCGATGTACAGCAGCAGGTTGTGTTCCGAGGCGTACTTGACCGCGGCCTGAACCTGATCAGCACTCGTCCCGGAGGAAATCTTCAACGTGTAGATGTGTGCGGCGTCCTTTAAGGTATCCAGTGTCAGGTTGTTGCCGCCCAGATCCGAGAAGAACTTGCCGAAAAGGTCACCCGCAACCCCATCTTCCAAAACAGAGAACGCGTCATCCTGCTTGTCCGTCATCCATCCGGTATGGATACGGTCGCCTATAGTACCGCCCACCGTAATGATGCTGTCCCCGAGCACCGCGCTCGCCGATGCGGAGATGATGCTTTCTCCGGCCACGGCCTTGTCGATGTCATAGATATTGTCCGCCGCTTCTGGAGCGGTATTGGTGACGGCGATATGGACCGTATCGGTTGCTGTATCCAGATCTCCGTCCGTGGCCACCACCTTGAGATCGCCGCCAAATCCTTCCTTGACCTTGGTCGAATCATATTCCAGCGTATAGGAATACCGGAATTCATTGCTGTCGGTCCCAGTCTGGACGACGGTTATGGTGTAGAGGCCGTCCGGGTCCGTATACTGCCAGTTGCCTTCAACGTTCTTTTCGAGCGCATGCCCGTCGAACGTGAACGCCGCGTCCCCCGGCCCGTCCGCACCGAAATGCACCATGAATGTATCCGTAATGCTGCCACTCGCAGAGTCCGCAGCGTGTTCGCCTCGATCGCCCTGAACAGTCAGCACGGGCGCGTCGTCAAGCGCGTCCACCGTGATTTGGCCGGTCGCCGTGCC
>QFCE01000500.1_pt1 | contig 249493 bp, 229 predicted proteins | sample 5346091 | NCBI WGS metagenome assembly QFCE01 (sample SAMN09062252, study PRJNA434731) | Human gut metagenome, whole genome shotgun sequencing project. | isolation source: stool timepoint A chromium assembly | host: Homo sapiens | collected 2015
TCGCTCCCCTCGCGGGAGCGTGGATTGAAATAACCCTGTTGCATAAATGCAACACCGCCCGTGTCCGTCGCTCCCCTCGCGGGAGCGTGGATTGAAATACAATTAGCACATCCTCACTCCCGGAAAAACCAAGTCGCTCCCCTCGCGGGAGCGTGGATTGAAATTACCTGAAAGTTGGCTTTTCCGGCAGCCACGCCAAATCGCTCCCCTCGCGGGAGCGTGGATTGAAATATATTACCAGAATAAGTATAGCCAGACGGTAATGTCGCTCCCCTCGCGGGAGCGTGGATTGAAATATCACATGAAAAGCACTTTTAACGTCCGGCAGTGGTCGCTCCCCTCGCGGGAGCGTGGATTGAAATTTGCACGCAAAATGCTACGCTGCGGAGGCTTGGGTCGCTCCTCTCGCGGGAGCGTGGGTTGAAATATGGATCGAGATGCAGCCGCGCCAGTATCTGGTGTCGTCGCTCCTCTCGCGGGAGCGTGGGTTGAAATGGAAAGACGATGCATGACAAGCGGAAAGGCGCGGTCGCTCCCCTCGCGGGAGTGTGGGTTGAAATCTAATGAAAATTTGGATGGTTGGTGGTGGACATGCGTCGCTCCCCACGCGGGAGCGTGGATTGAAATATGCTGCTGACGTTTTCTGAGGAGCCTTATCTTGGTCGCTCCCCTTGTGGGAGCGTGGATTGAAATCACTCACCACAGCGGGCGTTACTAATGGATACCTGGTCGCTCCCCTCGCGGGAGCGTGGATTGAAATCTTGTGTGAGCGCATTGATTTCAACTTGTGTTTACGTCGCTCCCCTCGTGGGAGCGCGGATCGAAATCAGGTGACAATTTTACAGGTTATTGTTTTCACATGAACAAGCAAGAGGATAAAAAGCTTTTCAGGAACTTAGTCTTGCATTTTGGTGAGCAATAGCGTTATAATACTGCTTAGCAAAAATCTTCAACTGCATATGGGTTTCATCGGAGGGTTTGTTATAGAAGAATAACGGGCTGGATAAGATGGAAGGCGTTTCGCTTTCTCTTGTTCAGCCCGTTTTTTACAGGAGGAAAAGAAGGATGTCCAGTGATTTTACAAAAGGAAATATTATGAAATCTCTGCTGGGATTTATGGCGCCGGTGCTGGGAGCGCTGTTTTTGCAGGCGATGTACGGCGCGGTGGATCTGCTGGTGGTGGGAAAGTTTGGTACGCCGGTGGATGTGTCTGCGGTGGGAACGGGTTCTCAGATCATGACAACGCTGACGAATCTGCTGGTGAGTTTTTCCATGGGAACGACGATTTTTCTCGGACAGACGCTGGGAGAGGGGAAGCCGCATAAGGGCGGTGACATTATTGGCAACAGTATTTTGCTGTTTCTGGTGATCGGCGTATGCCTGACGGTGCTGCTGCCTCTGACAGCTGGCGGGATTGCCGGAGTGATGAATGCGCCGGAGGAAGCATTTGCCCGGACGGTGGCATATATCCGCATCTGCGGGGCCGGTTCCATTGTGATCATTGCTTATAATCTGATCGGCAGTGTGTTTCGTGGCATCGGGGATTCCCGGACACCGCTGGTGACGGTGGCCATCGCCTGTGTCTGCAATATTTTCGGCGATCTTCTGCTGGTGGCCGGTTTTCATATGGGGGCGGCAGGCGCAGCCATTGCTACAGTGTTTGCACAGCTTGTGAGTGTGGGCATTTCTTTTGTTTTGATCCGGAAAAAGACGCTGCCCTTTTCTTTTTCCGGAAAACAGATCCGATTTGAAAAAAAGAATGTGAGCAAGATCATTGGACTGGGATTCCCCATTGCGCTGCAGGATTTTCTGGTGGGGCTTTCTTTTATGATCATTCTGGCGATCGTGAACCGGCTGGGTGTCAGTGCCTCCGCGGGGGTGGGCGTGGCCGAGAAGGTGGTGGCATTTCTCATGCTGATCCCGTCTGCGTTTATGCAGGGCATGGCGGCTTTTGTGGCGCAGAATTACGGCGCGGGCTGCTATGAGCGGGCGCACCGGTCGTTGTTTTATGCCATGGGGCTGTCGCTGGTGTGTGCACTGGTGATGTTTTACCTGGCATTTTTCCAGGGGGATCTTTTGTCCTACATTTTTGCCAGCGACGCGGCGGTGATCGCAGCCAGTGCGGATTATCTGAAGGCCTATGCCATCGACTGTCTGCTGACCTGCTTTTATTTCTGCTTTGTTGGATATTTCAACGGTATCGGCTCCACCCGTTTTGTGATGCTCCAGGGCATTCTGGGGGCGTTTGGCATCCGTGTGCCGCTGGCGTTTTTGTTCAGCAGCCGACCGGGGGCAACACTGTTTACCATCGGGCTGGCGACACCCTCCTCCACCATCGTGCAGGTGGTATTGTGCATCATCTGGTTTCTGGTTGAGAAGAGAAAAGAAAAACATAGGATGTTGATAAAACAGGGAGAAACAAATCGTATAGAAGTATGAGCCGTGATATAATGAGCGCAAGTGAGTCACCATGCTGGCATGAGTGACGAACGGTGAATGTGATCATGACAGCTGCAAAGCTGCGTCAAGCACAGAATGTGCGAATTATGATATATATAATGTGCGTAGGGAAAAACAAGCGGCTGCACAGCAGGCAGTAGCGCGCAATAGCGCGGGGAACCGGAGTGGCTGTGCGGGTAATGTGCGTAGGGAAAACAAGCGGCTGCGCAGCAGGCAATAGAGCGCAATAGCGCGGGGAACCGGAGTGGTTGTGCGGGTTTGCGAGATGGAGCAAACAGCGAATTGGAGCATGAAAAAGAATACGAGGCAGAAATGAACGAACAACAGATACAGGAAAAAGAAACAGAACAGGGGGCAGAGCCCCGGGCAATCCGCATTCGGAATGCCCATGTACACAATCTGAAAAATATTGACGTAGATATTCCCCTGCACAAAATCGTGGGGGTCGCGGGGGTGTCGGGCTCGGGAAAATCTTCCCTGGCGCTTGGCGTATTGTATGCAGAGGGCTCCCGCCGGTATCTGGAAGCGCTGTCTACCTACACGCGTCGGCGGATGACCCAGGCGGCGAAGGCCCAGGTGGATGAGGTGCTGTACGTGCCTGCCGCGCTGGCCCTGCATCAGCGGCCGGGGGTGCCGGGCATCCGCAGTACCTTTGGCACGGGATCGGAGCTTTTGAACAGTCTGCGGCTATTGTTTTCCCGGGCAGCGCACCATCGGTGCCCCAACGGGCATGTACTGGAGCCGTCCCTTCGCGTGGCGGCGGGACACGATCTGGTGTGCCCGGTGTGCGGGGTACATTTTTATGCGCCGTCGGCGGAAGAGCTGGCGTTTAACAGCCAGGGCGCCTGCCGGACGTGCAGCGGCACAGGCATTGTGCGGACGGTGAATGAGGCGGCGCTGGTGCCGGATGAATCGCTGACCATCGATGAGGGGGCGGTGGCACCCTGGGGTTCTCTCATGTGGTCGCTGATGACGGACGTGTGTCGGGCTATGGGGGTGCGTACGGACGTGCCTTTTCGGGAACTGACGGAGAAAGAGCGGGATATCGTGTATCACGGCCCCGCGGAAAAGAAGCATATTTTTTACAAATCCAAGACGACCAATCAGGCCGGAGAGATGGATTTTACCTATTACAATGCCACCTATACGGTGGAAAATGCCCTGGCAAAGGTGAAGGATGAGAAGGGTATGAAGCGGGTGGAGCGTTTTCTGAAGGAAGGGGTCTGCCCGGACTGCGGCGGCACCCGTCTGTCTGCCCGGGCCAGGGAGCCGAAGGTGCGGGGACTGGGTCTTCATGAGGTGTGCCAGATGCCCCTTTCGGATCTGGTGGAATGGGTGGCTGGCGTGCCGCAGACACTGCTGGAGGAAATGCGGCCCATGGCGGAGAGTATCTGTGATTCTTTTGCCGGGGTGGCGGCGCGGCTTCTGGATCTGGGACTTGGTTACCTGTCACTGGATCGAGCGGCGTCCACCCTGTCCACGGGAGAGCGGCAGCGGATGCAGCTGGCCCGTGCCGTGCGAAACCGCACCACGGGCGTGCTGTACGTGCTGGATGAGCCTTCCATCGGTCTGCATCCGTCCAACATTGTGGGACTGAAAGGTGTCATGCGCGATCTTCTGGCGGACGGCAACTCAGTGATCCTGGTGGATCACGATGTACAGATCCTGTCTGAGGCAGACTGGGTGGTGGAGATGGGGCCGGAAGCGGGGGCGGACGGTGGCCAGGTCATTGCCCAAGGAACGATTTCACAGGTGGCGGACAATCCGGCTTCCCGGATTGGGCCGTTCCTGGCAGGGAAAACGGTGCAGGTGCGAAGCCGGATACTGCGGGCGCAGATGTTTGACAATGGCGCCATCCATCTGTCCACGGCGGCCATCCACACGGTGAAGCCGCTGGAGGTGGACATTCCCAAAGGGCGGCTGACGGCGGTCACCGGCGTGTCGGGCTCGGGCAAAACGACGTTGATTCTGGAAAGCCTGATCCCGGGACTTTCGGCGGCGCTGGAGGGAAAGCCGCTGCCGCCCCATGTGCGCGGTGTGACGGCGGAGGGCATCCGGCAGATCAAACTCATCGATGCGGCACCCATCGGCATCAACGTCCGTTCCACGGTTGCCACTTATGCCAACGTCCATGACGAGCTGCGAAAAACGTATGCAAAACTGCCGCTGGCCAGGGAACGAAAAACAACAGCTGGTGCTTTTTCCTATAATACGGGAAACCTGCGCTGTCCCACCTGCGACGGCACCGGCGTGGTGAGCCTGGATGTGCAGTTTTTGCCGGATGTGGACATCCCCTGCCCGGATTGCCGGGGAAGTCGTTATCGGAAAGAGGCCTATGAGATAAAGCGGGAAAATGCTGACGGGGCGCTGTATGCGCTGCCGGAGCTGATGGCCATGGATGTGAAGCATGCAAAAGAAGCCTGCCAGGATCTGAAAACTGTGCGGCAGCGGCTGCAGGTGCTGGAGGATCTGGGGCTTGGTTATCTGACACTGGGGGAGGCGACGCCCAGCCTGTCCGGCGGGGAGGCGCAGCGGCTGAAGCTGGCATCGGAGATGGGGCGGCAGCAGGATACGTCAGTGTTTGTCTTTGACGAGCCCACCATCGGCCTGCATCCGCTGGATGTGCAGACGCTGCTGCAGGTGTTTGACCGGCTGGTGGAGAATGGCGCCACCGTGATCGTCATTGAGCATGATCTGGATGTGATCGCCAATGCGGATTATGTGATCGATATGGGGCCCGGCGGCGGAGAGGCCGGTGGATGGATCGTGGCTGCCGGAACGCCGGAGGAGATCCGAAAGAATCCAGAAAGTGTGACGGGAAAATACCTGCGGCTGTGAAAATGATTTTTGGAGAGAAGAGGGAGTTTTGATGAGAGATACAAAAGTGGACATGCTCCACGGGCCGCTGGCGGGAAAACTGTTCTGGTTTGCCCTGCCCATTGCGGCCAGCAGTATGCTGCAGCAGCTGTTTAACGCAGCGGATACGGCGGTGGTGGGAAAGTTTGCGGATGCCGCGGCACTGGCGGCGGTGGGCACCAACGGAGAGATCGTGGCGTTTATCGTGAGCCTGTCGGCAGGACTGGCGGTGGGCACCAACGTGCTGCTGGGCATGTGTATTGGAAAAGGAGAAAAGAAAGATATTCAGGGCGTGATCCAGACCGCCATGGTGCTGGCGCTGGCGGTGGGACTGGTCGGCCTGCTTCTGGGGCAGGTGGTTGCCAGACCGATTCTGGTGCTGATCCACACGCCGGAGGAAATTTTGGATCTGGCCGTGCAGTATCTGCGGATCTACTGTCTGGGCTATCCGGCGCTGCTGGTCTATGATTTCGGTTCGGCAATCCTGCGCTCCAAGGGGGACAGCCGCAGGCCATTTCTGATCCTGACGTTTTCCGGCTTTATCAATGTGGGCCTGAATCTGTTTTTCGTCATTGTGTGTGGACTGGGTGTGGCCGGTGTTGCCATTGCTACCGATCTTTCCACCCTGTTTTCTGCGGGGATGGTTGTCTGGTGGCTGATCCGGGAGACGGATGAGATCCGTTTATCTGTGGAAAGCCTCTGTTTTTCCGGAAAATTTGTGGGAAAAATCGTGTCTATCGGGCTACCCGCAGGGCTGCAGGGAGCGGTGTTCTGCCTGGCCAATATTTTTATCCAGTCGGCGGTGAACAGCTTTGGCTCCATTGCGGTGGCGGGCAGTGCCATTTCCATGAATTATGAGTATTTTTCCTATTATATCCTCAGCGCCTGCGGGCAGGCGGCGACCACCTTTGTCAGCCAGAACTATGCGGCGGGCAACCGGCAGCGGTGCAGACGGATCCTGGTGCTCTGCCTGGTGGGCTCGGTGCTGTTTGACAGTATCGTCAACACGCCGCTGGTCATCTGGCGGCAGGCATTTTCGGGGATCTTTTCCTCAGAGGCGGCCGTGATCGAGGCTGCCTGCCAGCGGATGCTCATTGTGCTGGCACTGGGGCCGGTGTGCGGCCTGTATGAGGTGCCTGCCGGTGTTATGCGGGGCATGGGATATTCCCTGCGTCCCGCGCTGATGACCATGCTGGGTATCTGCCTTTTCCGCATCGTCTGGGTGGAGACGGTTTTCCGACAGGTGCGGACGCTGCCCTGTCTGTTCATCGTATTTCCCATCACCTGGGCCATCACGCTGGTGCTGATCTGGGGGACTTTCAGGCTTGTGGCCTGGGATAAATTGAAGGGAAACGAGGGATCAGCCGCTTGAATGGCTGTAAAAATATTTCCGAAATAAGAGAAAAATATCAGCACATTGCCCGATTTACACAGGGGATTTTTGCGTGTATAATTTCTCCCGTTCATAAAAAATAAGACTGGCGCAGACCGGGGATGACTGGACGGAAATCCGGGAACGGATGCGCAGATGAACGGGAGTGAAACGTATGAAAGCAGTACAGAATGACATGACTGCGGGAGAGCCGATGAAGCTCATCCTGAGCTTTACGCTGCCGATTTTTATCGGCAATGTCTTCCAGCAGTTTTATAATATGGCAGACGCCGTGATCGTGGGAAAATTTGTGGGCAATCAGGCGCTGGCGGCGGTGGGAAGCACCGGCACGATCATGTTTCTGATCTTTGGATTTGTGGTGGGTATGACCGCCGGATTCACGGTGCTGACGGCTCAGAAATTTGGCGCCGGGGATATGGCCGGCATGCGGCGGACGGTGGCCGGGGCCGGAATCCTATCTCTGGCTGTGGGCATTTTTCTGACGATCTCGTTTTTGCTGTTTATGAAACCGCTGTTGGTTCTCATGCATACGCCGGAGGATATTTTTGCGGATGCTTATGCGTATATCATGATCATCAGCGGCGGCATTCTGGCCCAGATGCTGTACAATCTGCTGTCCAGCATTTTGCGGGCCATCGGCAACAGCAAGATCCCACTTTATTTTCTGATCTTAAGTGCGCTTTTGAATATTGTGCTGGATCTGGTGTTCATTGTGGTGTTCGGCCTGGGGGCCGCCGGGGCAGCCATTGCCACCGTCATTGCCCAGGGCGTTTCCGGGGTGCTCTGCCTTATTTACATTGCGGCGAAGATCCCGGTGCTGCACCTGAAGCGGGAAGACTTCCATGTGGGAAGCACGATCCTTCTGAGCCAGCTTCATGTGGGCATTCCCATGGCGCTGCAGTATTCCATCACGGCCATCGGTACGATGATGGTGCAGTCGTCCCTGAATATCCTGGGCTCCACGCTGGTGGCGGCCTTTACCGCAGCCGGGAAAATCGAGCAGCTGGTGACCCAGGGCTATGCGGCCATGGGAACGACCATGGCGACCTACGGTGCCCAGAATATGGGAGCCGGGGCGGTGCAGCGGATCCGGCAGGGCTTTCGGGCGTGCACGATCCTGGGTGTAATCTACGCCTTCCTCGCGGCAGGCTTTGCCATGACCGTGGGAAAATATATGACGTACCTGTTTGTTTCTCAGGATGTACAACTCATCATGGATTCTGTGGACATTTACCTGAAATGCATCGGCGTGTTCTTCATTCCGCTGGCGGTGGTGAACATTTACCGCAACGGCATCCAGGGGCTGGGCTATGGCCTGCTGCCTATGATGGCCGGTGTGGCAGAACTCATCGGCCGGGGCGTGGTGGCGATCCTGGCGGCCCGCAGAAGAAGCTATCTGGGCGTCTGCCTGGCAAGTCCGGCGGCCTGGGTGCTGGCAGGCGGATTGCTGCTGCTCATGTACTACTACATCATGCATGTGGATATGAGGCGGATGTTCGGGGAGAAAGCCGTTTCCGGTGAAAAACCATGAGAATAAAAAAGAGAACAGAAGATGATATGCCTTCTGTTCTCTTTTTCTATAGAATGCTTTACGCAATTAATCCAGATCCTTGCCGGTGAGCATCTTGTATGCCTGGAGATATTTGGCGATGGTCTTGTCCACGATCTCCTGGGGCAGTGTCCAGTCGTTGCCGGGGTTGGCGGTGAGCCAGTCGCGGGCAAACTGCTTGTCGAAGGACGGCTGGGAATGTCCTGCTTCATAGCCATCGGCAGGCCAGAAACGGGAGCTGTCCGGGGTGAGCATCTCATCGCCCAGTACCATGTTGCCGTTCTCATCCAGACCGAACTCGAACTTGGTGTCTGCAATGATGATGCCTTTGCTCAGGGCGTACTCGGCACATTTCTTATAGAGGGCAATGGTGTTGTCACGCAGCTGTTCAGCCAGCTCGCGGCCTTTGCCCGGGAAATATTTTTCAAGGTGATCCACGCTCTGCTCAAAGGAGATGTTCTCGTCGTGGTCGCCGATCTCTGCCTTGGTGGAAGGGGTGTAGATCGGTTCAGGAAGCTTGTCGGACTCTTTCAGCCCTTCGGGAAGACGGATGCCGCATACGGTGCCGTTCTTCTGGTAGCTGGCCCAGCCGCTTCCGGTGATGTAGCCGCGGACGATACACTCGATGGGAAGCATGTTCAGCTTCCGGCACATCATGGACTTGCCCTGGAACTTCTCCTGCTGGAAGAATTCCGGCATGTCGGCTGTGTCCACAGAAATCATGTGGTTCGGGATGATATCCTCCGTCAGGTCGAACCAGAACTTGGACATCTGGGTCAGTACCGCACCCTTCTTGGTCACCTCATTGTGGAGGATCACATCGAAGCAGCTGATGCGGTCAGTGGCAACCATGATCAGGCTGTCGCCGTTGTCATAGATCTCACGTACTTTACCTTCTTTGATTGGTTTTAATTCCTGCATGTTTTCACCTCATATTGTATATATTGCAGTTCACCCGCGCCATTCGCAAAACCGTATCTTCGATACTCTCCGCATATTCATGTACCCAGATTCCCATGCAAGCATGAAATCTGTCCACAAGAACATGCGAGTGAACTGTTTTGCTGATATTACAGTAACCCTATCACTTGCAACCGGTATCTGTCAAGAGTGAAACGAAAAATGTCGATCCAGCCAGTTGCCGAAGATCCCCACCATTTTGCCCATGGTGAAGGCCGCAGCTACGGTGCCGATGCCAAGACCCTGTAAATGACCGAGAAAGAAGAAGGTCATGCCGCCGGTGACGGCCAGGCAGATGACGTCAAAGGAAATTTTGATCTTCGGGTAGGGAATGCCGGTGATCTGGGACAGCTCCCTGGGAAAGAGATCCGTGGGAACGATGGGCAGGCCGCACCGGTTGGACAGGGCGATGCCCAGACTGATGAGCAGATAGCTGGCGACAAAATAGACCACCAGAAGCGGCAGACGCTGGGGCAGCACGTCGATCCACAGCTCATGGACATCCAGCAGTTTGCCGAAGATGAAGCCCACAACAAAGCTGAAAAGATAGGACGGAACGAATTTTTTCCGAAGGATCATGAGACTGAGGACGAGAAGCCCCTGAAAAATATACGTCCAGGTGCCTAAGGTCAGAAAAGGCAGGACGAGAGAAAAAGCGTAGGGAACGCTGGAAATGGCGGAAATACCGGCGTTGGAGTGCAGCATCAGGACAACGCCGAAGCTGTTGATGGTGACGGCGATGGCAAGTGCCAGCCAGCCGGGAAAGTGGGTCAGTTGCTTTTGTGATGTGTTTTCTTCCATGGTAAGTATGCAGTCCTTTCTTCCGCCAAAGCGGAACTTTTTCAGATACCTACTATACTACAATCGAAAAAATGTTACAATGTTATATTTATATAGAAGAAACTCATCTCCACATTTACAGTTCACCCGCGCCATTCGCAAAACCGCATCTTTGATGCTTTCCGCTGCTTCGCAGCTCATTTTTGCTCATGACCAGGCGCTCCCTTCGCTGCATTGCATCCGAAAGAAGCTGCCGGTGGCAGGTTCTGTAGGTATGCTCATGCAGCCAGATTTTCATGCAAGCATGGAATCTGTCTACAAGAGCATACGAGTGAACTGTAACGCATATTTTTCCCCAAATAACACATACTGTTCCTGAATACGGAAAGGAGTGGAAAACAGCATGATTCAACCGGATACGATCAAACTGCTGCGGGAATGTGACGCGGGCATCAAGATGGGCACAGCGTCCATCCACGATGTGATGGACTATGTGAAGGATGAGGAACTGAAAAAGCTGCTGGAGGCGTGCAAGGACAAACACCGGGTACTGGAGCGGGAGATCGAGGAGCTTCTGGCGTCCTACGGGGATGACGGCAAGGAGCCGAACCCCATGGCCAAGGGGATGTCCTGGATGAAAACCAATGTCCGGCTGGTGATGAACGAGTCGGACGCCACCATCGCCGGGCTGATGACGGATGGATGCAATATGGGCGTGAAATCCTTGGGGAAATATCTGAACCAGTATGCGGCGGCGGACGAGGAGGCAAAAGATATCACGAGACGGCTCATGGCGCTGGAGGAGCAGCTGGCAGAGGACGTGAGGCGATTCCTGTGATGCCAGTGAACGTGTATATGTAATACCTTGACTGGTCTTTCGGGGTTATGGTAACATGGGATTAGGAAAAAGGCTTAACCCGAAAGAGGAATCAACGAATGAAGCGCACAGATAAAATAGAAGTGGGAGCGTTTGCCAGGACGCTGCGCAGAAGCGGTATTTACGTGTATGCCTACGATAAAGAAGAAGATCGTATGGTATTTTTCAGCAACCAGGAAAACTGCTGCCGGGAGGTTTTGCACTGGCAGGATTCCCCGGAGATCCGCAGCTGGATCCATCCGGAGGACAGGGCTGCCTTTGTGCAGCAGCTGAAGGACAGTCAGGACAGAACGGTGGAGATCCGTATGGTGGAAGAAGGTTCCATCAGGCGGAAGCAGGTAGAACTTCAACCGGTGGATGATCGGTTTGTGACGGGCATTATCCGTGACGTGACCGTGGAACGGTTGCTGGAAGAGCAGGCACAAAGAGATTCCCTTACCGGCCTGTACAACCGCAGCCGCGGAACGGAGCTGATCAGCACCTATCTTTCTCAGAAAGATCCTTATGCTTCCTGTGGACTGATGATGCTGGATATTGATTATTTCAAAGGTGTCAATGACAGCTACGGGCACCTGTTTGGGGACCGGGCGCTGGAGACCTTTGCACAGCTTCTGCTGTCCCTGTTCCGCCCCGGAGATGTGATCATGCGTGTCAGTGGAGATGGATTCGTGGTTCTTTTAAAGGATATTGACCACAACAGGCTGGTGAAGAAGGCAGGAGAGCTGGTGGAGGCCACCAGACGGCTTCGTTTTTCGGAAGAAACGTATCATATGACATGCAGTGCAGGGGTGTGTTTTCTGCCGGAAAATATATCCGGTTATACGTATGAGCAGTTGTTCGGCAATGCAGACTGGGCGCTTTGCAGAGCCAAGGAAACCGGACGCAACCGGTATGTATTCTGCGACTGCTTAAGAAGATATGAGACATGGAATCTGGATGATGCGAAGGTGGAGGATGTGGATGCCAGATACCTGCACAACGATATCATATCTACCGCCTTTGAAATCTTCGAGAAAATGAACAATTTCAGTCTGGCCATCCATCTGCTTCTGAAAGTGATCGGTTATCAGTTCGATCTGGATCGGATCACAGTGGTACGCACGGATGTGAAAGGCAGGCTGGCAGGTAAACAGTACCAGTGGTGTGCGGAGGGGATCCCCGGGGCACTGGATGTGCCGGGATCCTTCCGGAAAGAAGATTTCCTGACGCTGTTCCACAGCTATGACGAGTATGGCACGACGGTATTGCAGTATGACAGCATGCACAGATATTCCGAAGGCGCCAGAAACCTGCTCATGCAGGGCGATGCCAAGACGGTGCTCTATGCAGCCATGTACCAGGATGGCAGCTACACCGGTGCCATTTCCTTTGTGGTATGTAAGGAGAAGCGCTACTGGTCGGAGAAGAACCGGCGGCAGCTGGGGGAAGTGACAAAGCTCATTTCCATCCACATGGCGAAGAATCCGTCCATGAATGCCCTGACCAGGGGGGCATCCAACCTGCTGGAATACGATTCCCTCACCGGCCTCATTTCCTTTTCCCGTTTTAAGGAAGAGGTGGAGCGGCAGATCGTGGGAGAGCTGGCGGACACCTATGCCGTGATTTACACAGATTTTGAAAATTTCAAATATTTTAACCAGCAGTACGGATACCGCAGCGGTGACCAGCTGTTGAAGGATTTCTGCGATTACGTCATGGAAAATATGAACCAGCTCGATGTGGCGGATACGTATTTCTCCCGGGTGGTGTCGGATCAGTTCATTCTGTTCCAGCCGGTCGGCGAGGTGTCGGCGCTGGTGGAAAAGGTAGAGCGGGTGAACCGGGAGTTCTGCCGGCAGCAGATGCTGTGGCATCCCGAGATCCGGGCCCGGGTGCGCAGCGGTATCTATGTGATCGACGCCAGCTGCGAGAGCGCTTCGGCGGCCATTGATGCGGCCAACTATGCGAGAAAACAGATCCTGCCCAGTTCCCTTCACATGGCTTTTCTGTATGATGAGAAGCTGGCAAAGCAGCATGAGATGGAAAAACAGACGTTAAACGGCATTGAGCTGGCCATCAAAAATCATGAGATCGAGGTGTATTTCCAGCCCAAGGTGCGTCTGTCGGATGACACTGTTGCCGGAGCGGAGGCGCTGTCCCGGTGGCACCGGGAGGACGGCACACTGATGGAGCCGGATCTGTTTATTGCCACGCTGGAAAAGGACGGCCGGATCGTGGATTTGGATTTCTACGTGCTGGAGCAGGTGGCAGCGTTCCTGAGCAAATGCCGGGAGGAAGGGCGGAAGCTTCTGCCCATCGCGGTGAACGGTTCCATCCTTCACGCCAGGGACGCCCACACGGTGGAAAAATGCCGGGCTGTGCTGGACCGGTATGGCCTGGATCCGTCACTCATCGAGGTGGAACTGACAGAGACGGCCACGGTCAACGATTATGACAATGTCCGGCGGATGTTCCAGGATTTCCAGGCAGCTGGATTTCAGACGTCCATGGATGATTTCGGCGCCGGCTATTCCATTCTGAACGTGGTGGTGGATGTGCCGGTGAATGCGGTGAAGCTGGATAAGGCATTTCTCATGTACTGTATGGCTTCTGAAAAGGGAAGGACATTCCTGCAGTCGGTGATCCGTGTCATGAAGGGACTGGAATACAAGGTGATCTGTGAGGGCATCGAGACGAAAGAACAGGCAGAGTTTCTGCGGCAGGCCGGATGTGATCTGGGGCAGGGCTACTGGTTTTCCAAGCCCATTCCGGCAGCGGAATACGAGAAGATCATAGAAAAGTAAAAAAGAGGAGCAGCTTTGCGGGCGTGCTCCTCTTTTTCTATGGAAGAAATGCGTTTGTTTACTCGACATCTTTCAGTGCGTCCAGATCTTCCTCTCCGGTACGAACCTTTACCACCTTCTGTACATCGTATACGAAAATCTTGCCGTCGCCGATGTGGCCGGTGTAGAGGGCTTTCTTGGCTGTCTCGATGACTTTTTCCACCGGGATGTTTCCGACGATGACCTCGATCTTCATCTTCGGCAGAACGTTCACATCCAGCTCAGCACCACGATATTTCTCGCCTGCGCCCTTCTGGATGCCGCAGCCCATCACCTGTGTGACGGTCATGCCGGTAACGCCCAGTTCATTGAGGGCATTTTTCAGCTTGTCATAACGGGAATGCTTGGCAATGATGGATACCTTGTACATGCCGGTTGCGGTGCCGCCGATGGACTCGGTGCGGGTCACGCTGACAGCAGCTTCACGTTGTTTCTGGGAAGCTCTTGCGTATTCGCTCTCGCCCAGATCGGTGTTGTCGTTGACTTCCATGCCGGTTGCCACGTCTGTAATGGAGAAACCGGAGTAAGCGCTGACAAGACCGTGCTCATGGTAATCCAGGCCGTCGATCTCCACATCAGCCGGTACACGAAGGCCGATGACCTTGTCGATGACGCGGAAAATGATGTTCATGCTTACGAGTACCCATGCGATAACGGAAACCACACCTAAAATCTGAACGCCCAGGAAATGGAAACCGCCGCCGTAGAACACGCCGCCGTCCAGGGCGAAGAAGCCGGTGAGGATGGTGCCCAGTGCGCCGCACACGCCGTGAACGGAGATGGCGCCCACCGGATCGTCGATTTTTGCTTTGTTATCAAAGAACTCTACGGAAAGGACAATGGCAATACCTGCGATGAGACCAATGAAAAAGGCGCCGGTAACGGATACCATATCGCAGCCTGCGGTGATGGCCACCAGACCTGCCAGGGAACCGTTTAAGGACATGGAAACATCGGGTTTCTTATAGCGGATCCAGGTAAAGATCATAACGGTGCAGGTAGCAATAGCTGCTGCCATGTTGGTGTTCATGAAAATCTGGCTGGCACTGACCATATCTGCATCAGAGCTCATGGCAACGGTGCTGCAGCCGTTGAAACCGAACCAGCAGAACCAGAGGATGAAGACACCCAGGGCTGCTGCAGTCAGGTTGTGTCCGGGAATCGCACGGGCTCTGCCGTCTTTTCCATATTTTCCAATACGGGGTCCAAGCATCTTGGCGCCGATGCAGGCGGTCACGCCGCCTACCATATGGACTGCGGTGCTTCCTGCGAAATCATGAAAGCCCAGAGCGGAAAGCCAGCCGCCGCCCCAGATCCAGTGACCGGAGATGGGATATACCACGAGGGAGATCAGTGCACTGTATGCGCAGTATGCTTTGAAATTGGTACGCTCTGCCATGGAACCGGATACGATGGTTGCTGCGGTTGCACAGAACACTGTCTGGAAAATCACGTAGCACATGGTGGGAAGGGTTCCGAAATCGTAGGTGCCGCGGATGAACGGATCAAAACCGCCGATCAGGGCGCCGGTGCCTCCGAACATGATGCCGAAGCCTACCAGCCAGTAACAGGGTGTTCCAATACAGAAATCCATAAGGTTTTTCATCAGAATGTTGCCGGTGTTTTTCGCCCGGGTCATTCCCGCTTCACAGAGAGCGAAGCCGGCCTGCATGAAGAATACCATTGCAGCGCCTAACAGGGTCCAGATGACGTCTACAGATGAATACATAATTTTTTCCTCCTCATTTTCGAACTCGGCGATTCTTTTTCCGGCCTTACCTGTGAAAGGAAAACAGGCAGCATCACATGATAGAAAAAGAAAAAGGACCCGAGTGATCATCTCGCGTCCTTGCTTATTTCCAGATTATAGTCATCATATCTTGCTCTGTCAACCAAAAAAGGAGAAAAAATTTAACAAAAAATTCACTGGAAAATAGAAAATTTTTCAACTTTTACGAAAAAGAGGAAGGAAAATAACGAAAAATAAGTACAACAGTTCACTCGTCTGTTCCTGTGGACAAATTTTATGCTTGCATATAAATTTGTTCGCAGGAATAGACCTACAGAACCTGCCACCGGCAGCTTCTTTCGGATGCAATGCAACGGAGGGAGCGCCAAGTTATGAGCAAAAATGAGCTGCAGCGCAGTGGAGAGCATCAAAGATGCGGTTTTGCGAATGGCGCGTGTGAACTGTGGGAAATGGAGGGAACTGGATTGCTGTGAATAGGGTTTTATGGTAAAATAACGGGAACAGAAGAAAAGATGCGAGGGGATTACCTATGACAAAGAAGGAAATGGCGCTGACTGTCATCGAGCGCCTGAAAGCAGAATACCCGGATGCGGGATGTACGCTGGATTACAACGAAGCCTGGAAGCTTCTGGTGAGCGTGCGCCTGGCAGCCCAGTGTACCGACGCCCGCGTCAACGTGGTGGTGGAGGATTTATATAAGAAGTTCCCGGATGTGGATGCCCTGGCGGCAGCAACGCCGGAGGAGATCGAGGCGATTGTGAAGCCCTGCGGGCTGGGCAAAAGCAAGGCCAGAGACATCAGCGCCTGTATGAAAATATTAAAAGAACAGTACGGCGGCAAGGTGCCGGATGATTTCGACGCGCTGTTAAAGCTGCCCGGTGTGGGCAGAAAGAGTGCCAACCTGATCATGGGGGATGTGTTCGGCAAGCCCGCCATCGTCACAGACACCCACTGCATCCGTCTGGTGAACCGCATGGGGCTGGTGGATCAGATCAAGGAGCCGAAGAAGGTGGAGATGGCGCTGTGGAAGCTGATCCCGCCGGAGGAGGGCAGCGATTTCTGCCATCGGCTGGTGTACCACGGAAGGGAAGTGTGCACGGCCCGGACGAAGCCCTATTGCGACAGATGCTGTCTGAATGACATCTGTCCGAAGATCGGAGTGTAGAAATGGAACTGCCAAAAGCATTTGAGGAACGGATGAGACGGCTCCTCGGGGAAGAATATGAGGATTTCCGGGCGGCTTATGAGCAGCCGGAGGCCCAGGCTCTGCGGGTGAATACCGGGAAGCTTTCAAAAGAAGCCTTCCTTTCGCTGGCTCCCTTTTCTCTGGAACGGGTGCCCTGGACGAGAAACGGCTTTTATTATGGAAAGGAAGACCGGCCTGGTCGGCATGTGTACCACGAGGCGGGACTTTACTATATGCAGGAGCCCAGCGCCATGGCGGTGGGAGAGCTGGCAGGAGCAAGACCCGGGGAGCGGGTGCTGGACCTGTGTGCGGCTCCCGGCGGCAAGACGACCCATCTTGCCTCGGACATGAAGAGCGTGGGTCTGCTGGTGTCCAACGAGATCCACCCGGCCCGGGCGAAGATCCTGGCTCAGAATGTGGAGCGGATGGGCATTGCCCACGCAGTGGTGACCAACGAGACGCCGGATCGGCTGGCGGAGCGGTTTCCGGCATTCTTTCACCGGATCGTGGTGGACGCTCCCTGCTCCGGTGAGGGGATGTTCCGCAAAGACCCGGAGGCGTGTGAACAGTGGAGCCCGGACAATGTGAAGCACTGTGCAGAACGGCAGCAGGGCATTCTGGAAGCGGCGGCCCGGATGCTGCTGCCCGGCGGGACGCTGGTGTACTCCACATGTACGTTTGCACCGGAGGAAAATGAGGGAACCATCGGGGCATTTCTGGAGCTGCATCCCGATTTTCATTTGGTGCGCAAAGCCCCCTTTGACGGCTGGTTCGCGCCGGGACATCCGGAATGGGTGGAACATGCGCTGCAAAGTACAGTAGAAACGTACCGATTGTGGCCCCATAAGCTGCGGGGCGAGGGCCATTTCGCGGCAGTGCTTGTGCGGGACGGCACATACCCGGAGAGTACGCTGCTGGGCGTGCCTGGATCGACAGATGCCGGAAACGAAAGCAAAGTCCCGGCCCGGGAAAAGAAGCAGAAGAAAAACAAAGGCGGCAAGAGCGTGTCTGCGCTGGACGAGGCAAGGCTGTTGTTTTCGCAGTTTGTGAAGGATGCTCTGGTGGAACCGGAAGTCTGGGGAAAGTCGATGGATGATGTGATGCATGCGGCACAGGAGATGCGAAACGGAAATGCAATAGATGAGAAGCGGTCTGCGCAGCCGAAAGATCAGTGCTCTGAGATGGAGAAAACGTCGAAAGGGCAGATACAGATCGAGACAAATGGAGAAAAACTGGCCTTGCTAGTGACTTTGCAAATCCAGGCAGCTCTTGCCGGTACACCCGGCGGCGCTCATCTGGAATTATTTGGCGATCACCTGTGGCTGGTGCCGTCTGCTGTGGATCTGAATGGCCTCAAGGTATTGCGGGCGGGACTGGAACTGGGAACGGTGAAGAAGAACCGGTTTGAACCAGCCCAGGCGCTGGCCCAGGCATTGCGGGCCGAAGAGGCGAGAAGCTGCTGTGACACAAAAGTTTGCGCAGGCGATGACCGGGCAGTACGTTATCTTAGGGGCGAGAGCCTGCCGGCGGACGCGCCCGGGGAGGACGGCTGGTGTCTGGTGCTGGCGGACGGCTATCCGCTGGGCTGGGGCAAGCGAACCGGGGATGTGGTGAAAAATCATTATCCCAAGGGCCTGCGGAAAGAAAGAGGATAAACGATGATACGAGAGGTTGATTTACAGGAAATCTCAGATGGAAAGCTGTACACGGCCAACGACCTGGTGAAAGCGGGCTGCAACGACTGCGCGGGCTGTTCTGCCTGCTGCCGGGGCATGGGAAACAGTATCGTGCTGGATCCGCTGGACATGCACCGGCTCTGTCAGGGGCTTTCCCTGCCGCCGGAGGAAGTATTGTCCCGGGCGCTGGAGCTGCACGTGGTGGACGGTCTGATCCTGCCCAACCTGAAAATGGCGGGAGCGGAGGAAGCCTGTGCCTTTTTAAATGAAGAGGGCCGCTGTTCGGTGCATCCGTACCGGCCGGGCATCTGTCGGCTGTTTCCCCTGGGGCGGGTGTACGAAGAGGAATCTTTCCGGTATTTTTTACAGACCGATGAGTGTAAAAAAGAGAACCGCACGAAGGTAAAGGTGAAGAAATGGCTGGATGTGCCGGATGTGGCCGCCTATGAGCGGTTCGTCTGTATGTGGCATTTTTTCCTGAAACGGATGGGGGAGCTGCTGGCTTCGGGAAATGAGGAGGAGCAAAAGCAGATGAACCTGTATCTGCTGCGGTTATTTTTCCTGACGCCCTATGACGAGGCCCGGGATTTTTACGGACAGGTGGATGCCCGGATCCAGACGGTAAACCGACTGTTCGGAGAGTGAGGAAGAATAGATGAAAAAAAGTTTTGAACGAGACGGTGTGCTGATGCTGGCACTGCTGTTTGTCGCTGTGCTGGGGGGCTGGGAGCTGTTCCGGCTGCTCAACGGTCTGCTGGGCGGCAGCTACGGCACCAGACCCTGTCTTTTCCTGTTTGCTGTCTTACTGGTGTGGGCTGCGGTGCTCACCGGGAAAAAGCGGTGGACAGAGGCACGGGCGGTGGACGGCATTTTTGTGGCCAGCCTCTGCCTGAAGCTTGATTATATTTTTTATACAAGCTGCTATATGCGGCAGCAGGATACGCTGATTTTTGACTATCCCATGGGCCATCTGGGCTACATCGGTTATCTGTATTACAATCACCATCTGCCGGATTTTGACACCCGGACGGCCTGGAGCTTTTCCCATCCGCCGCTGCACCATGCCATTGCGGCACTGTGGGTGAAGCTGAATGTGAAGCTGGGCGTGGAGCTGGAGCTGGCCATTGAAAATATCCAGCTGCTGACGGTGTTTTATTCCATGGGCATTCTGCTGTTTGCCTATCTGATTCTGAAAGAATTTGAGGTAAAGGGAAAAGCACTGTACGCGGGGCTTCTGCTCATCGCCTTTCATCCCACGCTGGTGCTGCTCTCCGGCAGTGTGAACAACGACGAGCTGGCGCTGTTTTTCATGATGGGGGCGGTGCTTTACACCATCCGCTGGTATCGGGACAGTTCCCTGAAAAATATCCTCATTCTGGCGGTGATGATAGGCTGTGCCATGATGGCGAAAGTCTCTGCCGGGCTGGTGGCTCCGGCGGTGGCGGTGGTTTTTCTTGTGAAACTGTGGCGGGAGCGGAAAAACTGGAAACGGTATTTCGGCCAGTTTATCCCCTTTGGTCTGGTGGTATTTCCTCTGGGGCTGTGGGCGCCGCTGCGCAACAAGCTTCTGTTCGGCGTACCGCTGAATTATGCGGAAAAACTAAAGCTGGACGATCCCCAGTTCATCGGCAATATTCCGGTGTTGAAGCGGTTCTTTGATTTTTCCCCGTATCAGTTCGCTCATCTGGATGTGCAGTTCGAGGAGGCGGGCACCTACCGGGAATTCAATGTATTTCTGGGGCTTTTGAAGACGGCCATCTTTGGACAGACGGATTTTTATCAGGAAAGCAGAGGGCTCACCATCGCCGGGATGGTATTGTTCTGGATGAATGTGGGGCTGGTGGCGCTGGCAGCTTACGCCATTGTCCGCAGCATCGTGACGTACCGGCATCATTTAACTATGGAAAAATGGTTCCTGCTGCTGGGATCTGCAGTGTATCTGCTGTCCTATTTTCAATTCTGTCTGGAATATCCCCATATCTGCACCATGAATGTGCGATACATTCTGCTGCTGCTGTTCACCGGCCTGTTTTTTGCCTGCATCTGGGGGCAGGAGCGGGAAGCGGACGGCCACGGGGCATGGAGCCGGGCGCTGCTTTGGATCTCCGGCGTGTGGGCGTGCGTATCTGCGGCCATGTTCGTGCTGCTGGGGGCGCTGTGATGGAGATAAGGACATTTTCTCCCTGCCGTTTCTGTCCGAGAGACTGCGGGGCAAAACGAAGTCAGGGACAGCGGGGGCGCTGCGGCGTAACAGATACGCTGCGGGTGGCCCGGGCGGCGCTGCACTACTGGGAGGAACCGTGCATTTCCGGGGAAACCGGCTCCGGCGCGGTGTTTTTCTCCGGCTGCAATCTGGGCTGCGTCTTCTGCCAGAACCGGGATATTTCCGATGGCAGGGCGGGCAAAGACATTTCCCCGGAGCGGCTTCTGGAGATTTTCTTTTCTCTGAAAAAACAGGGGGCGGCCAACATCAATCTGGTGACGCCCTCCCATTACCTTCCGGCGCTGGCGCCGGTGCTCCAAGAGGCCCGGGCCAGCGGACTGGATCTGCCCATCGTGTACAACACCGGCGGGTATGAGTACTCGGAGGCACTGCGGCTGCTGGACGGACTGGTGGATATTTACCTGCCGGACTTCAAATATATGGATCCGGCGCTGGCGGCGCGTTACAGTCAGGCGCCGGACTATCCCGACCGGGCAAAGGAAGCGCTGGCGGAAATGGTGCGGCAGACAGGGGAGGCCGTCTTTGACGATGCCGGAATGATGAAGCGGGGCGTTATCGTGCGCCATCTGGCTCTGCCGGGGCAGCTGTCGGATTCCATGTCGGTGCTGGCCTATCTCCATGAGACGTATGGCGAGCAGATATTTTTGAGCATCATGAACCAGTACACGCCCATGCCGGGCATCGAAAAAACATTTCCCGAGTTGGGAAGGAAGCTTTCGGCGGATGAATATGACACGCTGGTGGACTACGCAGTGCTGCTGGGGGTGGAAAATGGATTCATCCAGGAAGGAGATACCGCAGAGGAAAGCTTTATCCCGCCCTTCGATTTGGAAGGTGTGTAGGAAAGATTGAATGTTACAGTTCACACGCGCCATTCGCAAAATCGCATCTTCGATGCTTTCTGCTGCTTCGCAGCTCATTTTTGCTCATTATAAGGCGCTCCCTTCGCATGTTCATGCATCCAGATTTTCATGCAAGCATGGAATCTGGACACAAGAACATACGAGTGAACTGTAAAATAAAATGCTTGACACGGGAATTGGCGTTGTGCTACGATACTAAGCGGTAATTGCATGTACGTGTCCAACGGGACTATATATTTTGTTGTTTCTGAGAAAAACAGCGGGTATATGGTCCTTTTTATGTTTGAAAAGAAAGGAAATAAGAATGACAGAAGAAAAGAAACCTGCGGCGAATCCCATGGGGACGAAGCCGGTGATGAGATTGCTGCTGACCATGGCAATACCGCCGATGATTTCCATGTTTACCACATCCATGTATAACATTGTGGACAGCATGTATGTATCTGCCATGGGAGAAAAGGCCCTGACGGCAGTATCCCTTGTTTTTCCGTTACAGAATATCATCCTGTCTGTGGCGGTGGGCGTGGGTGTCGGCATGAACTCCCTCATTTCCCGGGCGGTGGGCGCCGGACGGGGAGAGGAGGCAGACGAGGTGGCCAGCCAGGCCATGCTGGCGGTGCTGTTGCATTTTGTCGGGTTCGTGCTTATTGGCCTGTTTCTGGCAAAGCCCTATCTTGCCATGTATACAAAAGATGCCGAGATTCTCGGCATGAGCACCACCTATGGACGGATCGTCATGTGCGCCTCTTTCGGCACACTGATCTACCTCGTTCTGGAAAAGATCTTCCAGGCGGAGGGCATTATGTACGTGCCCATGGGCTGTCAGCTGGTGGGTGCGGTGGTGAACATCGTGCTGGATCCCATTATGATCTTCGGAAAATTTGGCTGCCCGAAAATGGGGGTGGCCGGAGCGGCCATTGCGACAGTTATCGGCCAGATCGTTTCCCTGGTGCTCATCGTGATGCTGTACCGCAGAGGCGGTTCCCAGGTAAAGGTGCGGCTGGAATATATGCGGTTCAACGGCATTATCATGGGAAATATTTATAAGATCGCCATCCCGTCCACTCTGGTGATGTGCATGCCCTCCATCCTTGTCAGCGTGCTCAACGGCATCCTGACGTCAGCTTCCCAGGTGGGCGTGGCGGCCTTTGGCCTGTATTATAAATTACAGACGTTTGTTTACCAGCCGTCCAGCGGTCTGGTGCAGGCACTGCGTCCCATCGTGGGTTACAACTATGGCGCCCGCAATTACAAGCGGATGAATGAGACGGTGCGCACCGGGCTTCTGGTGGTGGGTGTCATCATGACTGTGGGAACCGTGCTGTTTCTGGCAGTGCCCGGCTTCATCCTGTCCTTCTTCCATGCCCAGGGAGAGCTGCTGACCATCAGCACCGCCTGCCTGCGTATCATCAGCACCGGCTTTATCATTTCCTCGGTGGGCGTGGTGCTGGCCGGAACCTTTGAGGCACTGGGCATCGGCAAATATTCCCTGACCATTTCCCTGCTCCGGCAGATGACGGTCATCCCGATCCTGGCACCCATCATGGTGCGCATTGCCGGATTAAACGGCATCTGGATCACCTTCCCGCTGGCGGAGATCGCGGCGGCAGTGGTGGGCGGCCTGCTGTACCGGAAGGTGCTGCGGCATTTGCCCGGACAGAATGCCTGAAAACGTACCAAGATATCGGCATGATTGGACAGTGACAGGTGTTTGGTGTCGGTTGGAAAGAACTTATTCTCAGGTATCATGGATGCAACTACGGGAAGTATCTGCGTAAGTGAGCAACACCAGTGCCGGAACATAGAATATCCAGATCAGTGGACGGCAAACTTCCAGTCCAAGAAAAGACAAAACCACACACAGATCACAGAGCAGCAGAAAGAAAAGCCCCAGGGCAAATGCTTTCTGCTGCTTTTTTGCAAAAAAATCCACCAGAGTCATATACAGGTAAGCGACCGGCGGACAGATCATGGAGAACAGAATCCAGAAGAGCAGGCCGGGAGCATACATAATGCGGCCGTGAAATTTGCTGCGCCAGCACAGCCGGGCCATGCAGTACAGAAAAATGCCGCACCGGTAAATAGCCATCGGTGTCCATGCCAAAAGAAGCCCCAGCGGGTCATTTTTTTCAAAAATTAAAAAATAATCAGCAGCGGCCACGAAACAAAGTCCCCAGGGGAAGGCCGGAACGTTGGATGCGCGCAGCCGATGGATCGCGCACGGAAGGGAGTCACTGTCAGTCGCTCTCGGGCCGTGACTGGATGGCCAGAGATTACGATATGCATGTGATTGTAAAACGAAGCGGCAAATACCGGTAAAAAGGCAGAACAGAACAAAACCATATCGAACCACAGGCAGCACCTTTCTTTACTTTTTAAATCTCTGCCCGTAGTATTCCCACTTGCAAAGAAAAACAAATTATACTAATATACTAAAATGAAAAACAAATTAGATTTTTTTTACAGGAGGTAACAAGATGACCGGGTACGCACAGAGAACGAAGGAAGAATTGCAGCAGTTAAAGAAGGAGCTGGAGAAGCAGTATGAGGATGCCAAGGGCAAGGGCCTGAAGCTGGATATGTCCAGAGGAAAGCCGTCTGCAGCACAGCTTGACCTTTCCATGGGAATCATGGATGTCCTCACCAGCGAGAGTGTCCTGAAGACAGAAGCGGGACTGGACTGCCGCAATTACGGCGTTCTGGACGGTATTCCGGAGGCCAAAAAGCTGATGGCAGATATGATGGAGGTAGCGCCGGAGCAGGTGATCGTGTACGGCAATTCCAGCCTGAATATCATGTACGACACCGTATCCCGGTCTGTGACCCATGGCGTATTGGGAAGCACACCCTGGTGCAAGCTGGATCAGGTGAAGTTCCTCTGCCCGGTGCCCGGCTATGACCGGCACTTTGCCATCACCGAGCATTTTGGCATCGAGATGATCAACGTGCCCATGTCCCCGGAAGGCCCGGATATGGATCTGGTGGAAAAACTGGTGGCAGAGGATGCATCCGTCAAGGGCATCTGGTGTGTGCCGAAATATTCCAATCCCCAGGGCTATTCCTATTCCGATGAGACCATCCGCCGTTTTGCCAATCTGAAGCCTGCGGCAGAGGATTTCCGGATTTACTGGGACAATGCCTACTGTATTCATCATTTATACGACGACAACCAGGTGGAGCAGCCGGAGATTCTGGCAGAATGTGCCAAGGCCGGCAACCCGGATATGGTTTATAAATTCTCTTCCACATCCAAGGTAACCTTCCCCGGCTCCGGTATCGCTGCGCTGGCGGCATCGGAGGCAAACTTAAGCGAGATCCGCAAGCAGATGACCATTCAGACCATCGGCCACGACAAACTCAACCAGCTGCGCCATGTGCGTTTCTTCGGCGATATCGAGGGCATGAAGAAACATATGAGCAAGCAGGCAGCTATCCTGCGTCCGAAATTCGAGGCAGTGACAGATATTCTGGAAAAAGAGCTGGGAGGCCTTGGCATCGGCGAGTGGACAAAGCCGCTGGGAGGCTACTTTATTTCCTTTGACGCGCTCCCGGGTTGCGCAAAGGCCATCGTGGCAAAATGCAAGGAGGCCGGTGTGGTCATGACTGGTGCAGGCGCTACCTTCCCTTACGGAAAGGATCCGAAAGACAGCAACATCCGTATCGCACCCTCCTTCCCCACACCGGAGGAAATGGCGCAGGCCGCAGATCTGTTTGCTCTCTGCGTGAAGCTGGTCAGCGTGGACAAGCTTCTGGAAGCATAAAAAACAGAGAACAGCGTCCCTGCGGTGCATGCGATTTTTCAAACTGGCCTGCATAAAAAACACAAAACTGGATATTTCAAAAAACCACTATATGAAGTATAGTTGGACAAACGAAAAGCAGAAGGAGTGTTTATGATGGATCAGTCTATGAAACAGCTTACCAAGACCGCAATGATGGCGGCAATCATTTTTGTATGTACATACACGTTCAAGATTCCCAATGCGATCACCGGCGGCTACACCCACCTGGGTGACTGTGCGATTTTTATCGGTGTGATGGTGCTGGGAAGAAAGCATGGCACAGCGGCAGCAGCTGTGGGCGCAGCCATGTCTGACCTGCTGGGCGGATTTTTCATGTGGGTCGTGCCCACGTTTCTCATCAAAGGCGTCATGGCCTTTGTCATGGGAACCATCGTGGAGAAAGTACTGCCGGATAAGAACGGCAACTGGCTCATCGGCGCTATTGTGGGCGGCATCTGCCAGATCCTGGGCTACACCATTGCCAAGATCATCCTGTTAAGCCCCGCAGCAGCACTGGCAACCACACCGACCATTACCGCGCAGACCGTCATCGGGATCATCATTGCGTCTGTCGTGATCACCATCCTGCAGTCCTCCAAGGTACTCAACCGCCTGAGACAGATGTGATGCGCGCAAAAGAAAAGGGAGCGACGTCGAAGACGGCATTTCCTTTTCTTGCGCCATCATCGAGCGAACGGCCTGCGGAGCAGGTGAAGGAGAAATATTTATGAAGAAAATAGATGCACATGCCCATATCGGGCAATTCGGCAGCTGGGCAGGCGTGGAAGGTACGCCGGACGTGCTGCTGTCCTTTATGGATGAATATGAGATCGAGAAAACGGTTCTGTGTGCGAAGGATCACAACGGAAACGAGGGTGTGCTGGAGGCCTGGCGGCAGCATCCTGACCGGTTCTGGCCGCTGGTGTACGTCAATCCCACGGAAGGGGCGGAAGAATGTCGCCGGAAGATTGAGCGTTATGTGGATCAGGAGGGGTTCAAGGGCATCAAGATGAACCCGCTGCGCCATGCGTTCGTGGCAGACGATGAGATGGTAGACCCGGTGATGGAAGAAGCCGAAAAGCGCGGCATCCCGGTGTTTATCCACTCCGGTCATCCCCCGTATTCCCTGCCCTGGAGTATCGCGCTGCTGGCAGAGCGTTTTCCAAAGGTAAAAGTGGTGATGATCCACATGGGTCATGGACACGGCGTATACATCGATGCCGCTATCAAGATGGCAAAGCGCCATCCCAACATTTATCTGGAAATGTCCGGCATGCCCATGGGTGTCAAGATCAAGCAGGCTTATGAGGAGGTGGGTGCTGACCGGATCATGTTCGGTACTGATTTCCCGTTCCATCATCCGTCTGTGGAGATCCAGAAGGTACTGACCTGCGGACTGCCGGAAGCGGCTCAGGAAGATGTGTTCTACAATAATGTGAAAAAATTATTTGGAAATATGTAATTGCTAAAAATATAGAAGAAGCTTACGGGAGATTTCAGGAAAACTCTGCGTAGGCTTCTTTTTTACAGAAAATGTTATCCTGTGAAATGTATTCGGGTAGAAACACATCGCGGGATAAATTTTCAATTTATGTAGTTGTAATCCCGGGAATGCTGTGGTATGATGTCTGTATCTTTTCAGGTGAATACCTGATTCTTATATTTCTATGCCTGTATCAGGCGATACTTCAAACGAACAGAATGAGATTTTATACAGAGCGGCGGGAAAGAAGCTTCTTCTCAAACACAGATAACTGTGCTAAAATAAATGCAGAAAAATTCTCTGTTTCTTTGCTGTTTTGTGTGAGAAAGAAAGGAGAATTTTATGAGTGAGAAAATGGCGGATGATTTCCTCATGTCCCCGATGGTAGATTATTGTTTCAAAGAGCTGCTGGCATATCCGACAGTGAGAAAAGGGTTTCTGGCAGCGATTCTGAACAGAGATCCATCAGAAATTGGAAGCACAGAATTATTGCCGACGATTTTGGAAAAAGAAACAGAAGAGGGGAAATATGGTATTTTGGATGTGCGGATCCGGATGAAGGACGGCTCTCAGATTGATCTGGAAATGCAGGTAGTTCCATTTGCGTTTTGGGAGAGACGGATTCTCTTTTATCTGAGCAGAATGTATACGGAGCAGATCAAAGCAGGCGAAAACTACGGGGAAATGAAGAGATGCATACATGTGAGTATTCTGAACTTTATTCATTTTCCAGAGGATCAGATCTGTTTCCGAGAGATTGCGCTCTGTGATCTGCAGACGAAAAAGAAGTATACCGATCTTTTGGAAATTTATGTGCTGGAACTGAAGAAACTTCCGCCGGAGCAGTTGAAGGAGCCAATGATCATCCAGTGGATGCGGTTTCTTTCGGCGCAGAAGAAGGAGGACTTTGAAAAAATGGCAGAGAAAGATGGTTACATAGGAGAGGCCTACGGAGTTCTGAAAAAGCTCAGCGCAGATGAGCAGAAGCGTCTGGAGTATGAAGCGCGGCAGAAAGCGATTCTGGATTACAATTCTCAGGTGATCGGTTATACGGAAAAAGGAGTTCAAATGGGCGAGGAGCGTCTGGGGCGTCTCTGTGAAGCACTGATGGATGCCGGACGGATGGAGGATCTGAAAAAGGCTGTCTCGAATGAAGAATACCGCAAAGAGCTGTATCAGGAATTTGACATATTATAGATGAAGACAGATATAAAGAAAGCTGTCCTTTGACATCCGGTACGGATGCCCGAGGGCAGCTTTTTCTATAGATTGTTACATCAAGTGCGATATAGGCATGAAACCGTGCCATTACCGGGCGCAGAAGATATCAGTTTTCCATGCGGTTGATACGCTTGCGCAGTGCCGGGCCAACGATGACACTCACGACGATCTTGATGGCGTCGCCCAGCAGAAACGGGATAACACCGGCCATGAGAGCGGTGCGGGCATCCATATGTGCCTGAAAAGCCAGCCAGCAGGTACCTAAGGTATAAAGCACGGCAGTGGCGATGACCATGCCGACAATGTGCAGGATCTTGTTTTTCGGGAAGCGTTCAATGAACCATCCGCTGATAAAAGCCAGGAACAGATAGCCGAACAGGTAACCACCGGTGGGGCCGAACAGCTTGGCTGGGCCGGAGGAGAAGCCGGAGTACACCGGAAGTCCCACAAGGCCAAGAAGCAGATAGATGAACGTGCTGACGGTGGCCATGCGGCTACCCAGAATGTAGGCGTCCAGATAGATGACAAAGGTCGCCAGGCTGATGGGGACGATGCCGATGGTGATGGACATGGATGCCAGCGCACAGAGCACGGCGGCCATCAGGGCGGTGGCGGTAAGCTGATAAGTGTTGATGCTGTGTTTTTCTCTTGTTTTCTCGTGAGTCATTTCCATTTTCCATACTCCTCTTAACAAATGATTTACGCGGGCCATGCCTGAAACAGGCTTTCGCGTATTGGTTATCCCGAAGTATAGACAATTTCAAGAGAATTGTCAACTATAAATTCAAAAATAAAGTTGACAATTAAAAATCAGTATCATCTTTTGCAGAGTCATACCAGTTTAGCCGTGCCATTCACAGAAGCGTGCTCGCGCACTTTCCATTGCTTCACAGCTGCTTTCTGCTCATTCCCCGGCGAACTCATCGCAGTTCTTTTGAATGGTGTTCAAAAACAAAGAACTGTGATAGCCGTCCGCCGTCGCGTGGTTGATGGAAATGGAGAAGGGCAGCAGCATCCGGCCGTTCTGCTCGAAATATTTTCCAAACAGGATGATGGGCAGGATCATGCGGGAATCTGAATACGTGTCGCAGCCATAGCCGGTGAAGGACAGCCAGGGCAGACTGGACACCGGGACAAAGTTTTCCGGTCGATCGCCGCGGCCTTTGACACCCTTCACGTCGCCGTAGCGGGCGATATCAGCCACCACGGTTTCATAAAAGGTGTGAAAATCCTCACTGTAAGGGCTCCAGATATCCGAAAAGGTATGGGTATCCTTGTGGAAAACGGTGTAGGACGGATTGCAGAAATTCCAGTAGCCGGGACGACCTTCCCTGTCCAGGCAGGTGCGGAACTCCCGGAAAGTGTTTACCGTGCGCATGACGATGTACAGCATGGACGGGAAAAATTTCAGATTTTTTTCCTTCAGCACCTGCATGAATCCGGTGATGTCAATGTTGACATTGAGATTGTAGCGGGTTTTGATGAGATCCATGTAGTAGTGAAAATATTCCGCCCGCTCCCAGGTCTCCATATCATAAAGCTGGAACTGCGGCTGTGAAATGCTGTTTCTGGAAATATCAGCCATGAACGATCACCTCCGGAATCTGTGAAAATGTATCGATTTTTGCAGCATAATGCGTGGTTTCCCCAAAGCCGAACCCGGCGAAAATAAAGGGGACACCGGCCTCCTGACAGGCCTGGGCATCGCCGTCGGTGTCTCCGATGTAAACTGGGTGAGAGATGGTGTTGCGTTCTACGATGAGACGGATATTTTCGGCCTTGTATTTGCCGCTGCTGCCCGGACATTCGTGGTCGAGGAAGCAGTCGCCAAGACCAGTGGCCTCCAGAAAGGTCTCGATGTAGCCGGCCTCACAGTTGCTGACGATGTAAAGGGGATACTGCTCCTTCAATGCCAGCAGCGTTTCTCTGACGCCGGAAAACAGCTTCCCGGGGATCTTATGCAGAAATTCGTGCTCGTTGTCGGTGCATTTCTGGATGAGCTCCAGGTATTCCGGTTTGGAAAGCTTTGTGAAAATCATGCTGGCAATGACCGGAAGCGGTCTGCCAAACAGTTTTTTCAGGTTGTCCGGGGTGGCACGGAAGGACACGTCGGGCCGGTGCTCCAGAATTTCGTTCCATGCGGCCGCCACACTTTCTGTGGAATCCCATAGCGTGCCGTCCACGTCAAAAATAATGCCGTCTGTCTGTATTTTTTTATCCATAGATATTGCCTTTCTTTCTTTACAGTTCACTCATGTGTTCTTGCATGAACAAACATATATATGATCTGTTTTCACTTTCTATCCTACAGGAAAAGAATGGGTCTGGCAAGTAGTTGTTGAGAATGCTATAATACGGCAGGAGGCAAAAACTATGAGATATGAGAGAATGGAAGAGGCTGTTTTTGAGAGCCGTCCTAACCGCTTTATCGCCCATGTGCGCCGGGGCGGCGAGACGCTGGTGTGCCATGTGAAAAACACCGGTCGGTGCCGGGAATTGCTGGTGCCGGGGACAGCCGTTTATATACAGAAAAGTGACAATCCGGCGAGGAAAACTGCCTATGATCTGATCAGTGTGTACAAGCCGGGAACCGATGGGAGGCCGGGTCAGCTGGTCAACATGGATTCCCAAGCGCCAAACGTCATCGTAAAAGAATTGCTGGAGCAGGGCCGTCTGATCGGCGGGGTAAAACTGATCCGGCCCGAGACAAAGTATGGAAATTCCCGGTTTGATTTTTATGCGGAAACAGAAACAGATAAATGGTTCATCGAGGTCAAGGGTGTGACGCTGGAGGAGGACGGCATCGCCCGTTTCCCGGATGCACCCACCGAGCGGGGCGTGCGCCACATGCAGGAGCTGATGGCATGTATGGCGGACGGCTATCGGGCCATGATCTGCTTTGTCATCCAGATGAAGGGTGTGCAGGTTCTGGAAGCTAATGCGGCGATGCATCCGGCCTTTGCGGAAACGCTGGCTGCTGCTGCCCGGGCCGGGGTGGAAGTGCGGGCCTTTGACTGTCTGGTGACGGCGGACAGCCTGACGGCAGACGCCGAGATCCCTGTCAAAACGGAGTGGACGTACAGCCTAGACGATATGACCCGCCCCCTGCTTTCCTGGTTTCGCAGCCACGCCCGGGTGCTGCCCTGGAGGGAAGAAGTGAGCCCTTACCGGGTGTGGATCTCGGAGATCATGCTGCAGCAGACCCGGGTAGAGGCGGTAAAGCCCTATTTTGACCGGTTCACGACAGAGCTGCCGGATGTGAAAAGCCTGGCGGAGGTGCCAGAGGAGCGGCTTATGAAGCTGTGGGAAGGACTGGGCTACTACAGCCGTGCCCGGAATCTGCAAAAAGCAGCCCGGGTGGTGATGGAATCCTGCGGCGGACAGCTGCCGGACACATACGAAGAACTGTTAAAGCTGCCGGGCATCGGCTCTTACACGGCAGGAGCGGTGGCCTCTATCGCCTGCGGACGGCCGGTGCCTGCGGTGGACGGCAACGTGCTGAGGGTATGGTCGCGGCTGTTCTGCCGGGAAGAAGATATTTTAAAACAGTCGGTAAAGACCATGGTGGAGGAAGAGATCACGGCAGTGATTCCCAAAGACTGTCCCGGCGCCTACAATCAGGCGTGGATGGAGCTGGGGGCGCTGGTGTGTGTGCCCAATGGCAAAGCCCACTGCGAGGAGTGCCCGCTGGCGTTCGGCTGCCGGGCAAAAGCGGAAGACAGGATCAATGAATTCCCGAAGAAAACGCCGAAGAAACCCCGGCGCATCGAGGATCTCACGGTGCTGGTTATCTGGAATGGCGAGCGGACGCTCATCCGCAAACGGCCGAAAAAGGGGCTGCTGGCAGGCTTGTATGAGCTGCCAAACGTACCGGGGGCACGAACCCAGGAAGAGGCGCTTGCCCTAGTCAAAGAGATGGGTCTTTCCCCCATTCGAATTACCCCGCTGCCCGATGCAAAACATATTTTTACCCATGTGGAATGGCATATGAAAGGCTTTCTGATCCTGACGGAGGAGCGGGATCCCCAGGCAGGGCCGGAGGAAATCTGGGCGGATGCGGCCAGCGCGGAGGAAAAATATTCCATTCCGTCGGCATTTCACGCGTACTCGGGCAAAATTTATGAAAAATGAAAGTAAATTGTAATTGGATTTAAGGGCAAAAACAGATATAATGATGATATATATTTAAAAAAAGATAGGAGGTTCCCTGTGTACAATACGATCGTAATAGGGGCGGGGGCAGCAGGTGCGGCCGCTGCGCGTGTGCTGGCGGAAAACGGCAGACAGGTGCTGGTGGTGGAGCGAAGAGACCACGTGGGCGGCAACTGCTATGACTGTCAGGATGCCCATGGCATTCTGGTACAGCCGTATGGCCCTCATATTTTCCATACAGATAATGAGCAGGTGCGGGCATTCCTTTCCCGTTTTACTGCGTGGAGAGATTTTGGACATGAGGTAGTGGCGAAGGTGGGAGAGCAGCTGATCCCGGTGCCCTTCAACCTGAATACCCTGCATCAGGTGTATGACCAGGAGAAAGCAGACCGTCTGGAGAAGCTTCTCGTGGATACTTTTGGCGCGGAAAGCCGGGTGCCGATCCTGAAGCTGCGGCAGCAGGAGCAGGAGGAGATCCGGGAGATTGCGGATTATGTTTATGAAAATATTTTTCTGCATTATACAATGAAGCAGTGGGGACAGACGCCGGAGGAGATTGATCCGGCGGTGACCGGCCGGGTGCCGGTGGTGATCTCCAGAGATAACCGGTATTTTAAAGACAAATATCAGGGCGTTCCGCTGGAAGGCTTTACGGCCATGTATGAGCGGATGCTGGATCACGAAAACATCACCCTGCGGCTTTCCACAGATGCCGACAGCCTGCTGGCATTTTCCGGCAATCAGGTGCTGTTTGAGGGAAAACCGTTTGACGGGGAAGTGATCTATACCGGCCCGGTGGACGAGCTGTTCGGATGCTGCTTCGGGCGGCTGCCGTACCGTTCCCTGGATTTTGTGTTCGAGCATCATGACTGCCCGGATTATCAGGGGCACAGTGTCATCAATTATACCGTCAGCGAGGACTACACCCGGATCACGGAGTTCAAGCATCTGACGGGACAGAAGTGCGAAGGCACCACCATCGTAAAGGAATACCCCATGGCTTACACCGGGGCGGATGGACAGATTCCGTACTACGCCATCATGAATGCGGACAATCAGCAGCTGTATGACCGGTATGCCATGCTGGTAGCGCCCATGGCGCATTTTCATCTGCTGGGCAGACTGGCCGAGTACCGGTATTACAACATCGATGCCATGACGGCCCGGGCGCTGGAACTGGCAGATCAGATTTTACAGAAAAACCATCAGGAGGATAAAAAATTATGAAACTGCTGACGTTTGCAGTGCCGTGCTATAATTCAGAGGCATATATGGAGAACTGTATCCGTTCTCTGCTTCCGGGCGGCGAGGATGTGGAAATCATTATCGTAGATGACGGATCAAAGGATGGAACAGCGGCCATTGCAGACCGCTATGCAGCAGAGTATCCGACAATTATCAAAGCCGTACACCAGGAAAACGGCGGTCACGGCGAGGCGGTCAATGCCGGCCTTCGCAATGCCACCGGCCTGTATTTCAAGGTGGTAGACAGTGACGACTGGGTGAATCTGGAAGCTTACCAGAAGGTGCTCCGCACACTGAAGGAGCTCGTACATGCCAAAGAGGTTGTGGACATGATGATCTGCAACTATGTATATGAAAAACAGGGCGCACTGAAGAAAAAAGTCATGCGCTATAAGACGGCTTTCCCCAGAGAGCAGGTGTTTGGCTGGAATGATGTAAAATTCCTGCACAAGGGCCAGTATATCCTCATGCATTCTGTCATCTACCGCACGAAAATGCTGTGGGACTGTGGACTGGAGCTGCCGAAGCATACTTTCTATGTGGACAACATTTTTGTGTTCCAGCCGCTGCCCCATGTGAAAAAGATGTACTATCTGGACGTGAACTTTTACCGGTATTTTATCGGAAGAGAGGATCAGTCTGTCAATGAGAAGATCATGATCGGCCGCATCGACCAGCAGATCCTTGTGACAAAGATCATCGCAGACGCCATGGTGGAATACATGAAGAAGCCTATGAACGGAAAACTGCGGAAATATATGATTAATTATGTGGATATCATGATGACGGTTTCCTCTGTGCTGCTGTTAAAATCCGGTACCGAGGAAAATCTGGAGAAGAAAAAAGAACTGTGGGAGTATCTGAAAAATGCCTCCCCCAGGCTGTACCGGAAGATCAAGCTGGGCATCCTGGGCAGAACGATGAACCTGCCGGGAAGAAGCGGCAGAAAGATCTCCGTGGCAGCCTATAAGGTGGCGCAGAAGGTCATCGGGTTCAACTAGTCGTCAAAAAGTGAGGCAATTATGGCAGCAAAAGGTTTGTCTGAAAGGACAGGAATCAAGCAAAAAGTAATTGACGAAATGATTGCGCTGGCCAGAAGATATGAGGTGGAGAAGTTGATCCTTTTTGGCTCGAGGGCCAGGGGGGATTACAGAGAGCGCAGTGATATTGACCTGGCATTCCGCGGCGGAAAGGGCGATTATTTTACCCTGGATGTGGACGAAACAACCTCCACGTTACTGGAATTTGACATCATCAATCTGGATAAACCGGTCAGGAGCGAATTGTTGGAGTCGATCGAACGGGAGGGAATTGTTCTGTATGAAAAAATTTGAGAATTTTAAATCCGCATTGCTCAATTTGAAGGACATTTATTCCTGCCAGGAACCTTACAGTAATGTGGAAATAGCCGGTATGGTTGGATTGTACGAGATTTGTTTCGAGCAGGCCTGGAAGGCAATGAAAGAAATTCTGCAGAACAGCGGATATGCAGAGGGAGCAACAGGATCTCCGAGAACCATATTAAAGACGGCATATAAAGCCGGAATGCTTGATGATGAAGAGCTTTGGATGGCTGCGCTGATTTCCAGAAATAATGTTGCACATGCCTATAATGAAGCGATCGCCATGGATATCATTCGTCAGACAAAGGACAAATATTATGAGATGTTTGTTCAGTTGGAGCAGACGATAGAAAAAGACTGGATGTAAAAATAAAGCCCACATATCTGATAACCAATGTCAGGTATGTGGGCTTTTTGCCGTTTTGCGGTTGCGTTTTCTTATTCTCTGCTCTCGGATGTCTTCACCCTGGGTGCCTGCCGCCAGCTCAGGAGAAGCTTCTCATAGTACACTGGACATCCGGGCATATAAAATACCGGATAGAGGATGCCTGCCAGGCCGAAGGCCAGAACCACATCCAATACCGAATGCTGCTTGATGAACATGGTGGACAGGATGATCAGGCTGGTCATCACCAGGGATGCCATCCGCAGACGGGGGCGTTCCCGGGTCAGACGGCTGTTCTGGATCGCAAACCAGGCACCAAGGGAGTTGTACACGTGGATGCTTGGCAGGATGTTGTTGGGGCTGTCGGTCTGGTACAGCCGGGCGATCATGGCCGTGAAAATATTATTGTGGTCGAAGGATGCCGGGCGCAGCTGATGGCCGTTGGGGTATAGGGTGGAAAACACCAGGAACAGCGTCATGCCGATGATCAGAAAGGTGATCAGCTGCAGGTATTCCTTTTTATCCTTCCACAGAAGCCACAGCACCGTCGCTGATATGTACCCGAACCACAGCATGTAGGGAATGATAAACACATCGATGAACGGGATGTAGTCGTCAATGGCCAGATGGATGATATGTGTGGGATTTTGGACGGTTCGTTCCAGGTAGTAAAACCAGGGAATATAGATCATTGCATAGATCGGAATGATCAGTCCGTATTTACGTTTCTTTAACTGTTCAAACAAGGTCTCGCCTCCGGTTTGTTGCGCGGTTTTCATGTCATGTTTTACGGAAGTATACCATAGCCAAACCGAGGGAACAAGACACTTCCGTATATTGTAAGAATTATTTCACGGTTCTTTAGATTTTCTTCTAAAATTGTTTAGAACCACCGCAGATCACCGCGATCTGGGCTCCGGAAGCAGCCATACGGACGGTCTTGCATGTGCCGAAGCTTTCTCCGTCGGTGTGCACCGGAAGGGGCCGGTCCGCGTAAATGCGCACAGACTGGCAGCGATGGATGGTGACAAAACGCCGGAAATATACATGCTTTCCGAAAAATGCGGTGGGCAGCAGCAAAAGCAGCAGTGCCGTGGGCAGCCCGTTGACGATACAGACATCCAGAAAACCGTCACTGCCGTCGGCCACGGGTGTCAGCTTCAGGCCGCCACCTTCGCTGGGCAGGTTCATGACGCTGATAAAGAGCGTTTTGGAAAAACGGCACGTTTTGTGGGGCTCCCCGTCAAATACCACCTTGGCCTTAAACGGTGCGGAAGAAAAAATCTGGTGCAGGGCGATGCCCACATAGGTAAATTTTCCCAGATGGATCCGATTGAGAAACCGTTTGATGGGAGAGTCCAGTGCCTCCGCACATACCGCAGCGTCGAAACCGATGCCGGCGCTGACGAGAAAGGAGCGACTGGATTTCCGGGCAGTATGCATGGGCGCGGAAAACTGTCGGGCATTTTTGCAGGACAGATCTTGAATCTGCCCGATGTCCAGCTGTTTTACATACTTGTGGGACAGAATATTCTGTACCGCATGCCGCACATCCAGCGGCATCTGGCATCCCTTGGCAAAATCATTGCCGGAGCCGGTGGGAATGTAGCCAAGCGTCACCAGTGACGGCTCTGTAATCCCCTGGAGCACCTCATTGAGGGTGCCGTCTCCGCCCAAGACCACCAGGGTAAACGGTTCCCCTTTGGCACAGAGCGTGCGGGTCAGCTCGCTGGCGTGGTATTTGTGATCGGTAAAATGAACCTCATAGGAGATGCGTTTCTCTGTGAGAATGGCTTCGGTCTCCTGCCAGATCTTTCGTCCTTCTCCGGTTCTGGAACCCGGATTTACAATAAAATAGTACATGGAAATCCCCCCAACTATGATACCTGCGAATCCTGGTATCATCATTTATTTTAACAGCAATGGGGTGGAGTGACAAGGAAAGAAGTGCAGAAAATGGAATCAGGAAAAATTTTCTGCAAAGTTTGGAAATTAAGTATTGTATAAAATGGGTAAAAATAGGGATTGCAAGATTGACAATTTTGTGCGTTTGCCACATAATTAAAAAAAGTAATATTTACTTATGTAGGAGGGATCTCAAAATGGATTCTATGTTGTATTTAGCTCCCGTTATGGGTATTGTGGCATTGCTGTTTGCCTTCTACCTTGCATCCAAGGTGGGAAAACAGGATGCCGGAACTGACCGGATGAAAGAGATTGCGGCAGCCATCAGCGACGGCGCACATGCGTTCCTGATGTCTGAGTATAAGATTCTGGTTATTTTCGTGATCGTGCTGTTCGTGCTGATCGGCGTGGGCATCGGCAACTGGGTTACTGCCGTATGCTTCCTGTTAGGCGGAATTTTCTCCACAGCAGCCGGTTACTGTGGTATGAGTGTGGCAACCAAGGCCAATGTCCGTACTGCCAACGCTGCCAAGACCGGCGGAATGAACAAAGCGTTATCCATCGCTTTCTCCGGCGGCGCAGTTATGGGTATGTGCGTAGCTGGTCTGGGCGTGCTGGGTGTAGGCGCTGTTTACATGGTAACGAAGAACGTGGACGTTCTGTCCGGCTTCAGCCTTGGCGCATCTTCCATCGCTCTGTTTGCCCGTGTTGGCGGCGGTATTTATACGAAGGCTGCTGACGTAGGTGCTGACCTGGTAGGTAAGGTTGAGGCAGGCATCCCGGAGGATGACCCGAGAAACCCGGCTGTTATCGCTGATAACGTAGGTGATAACGTAGGCGACGTTGCCGGCATGGGCGCTGACCTGTTCGAGTCTTATGTTGGCTCCCTGGTATCTGCGATCACCCTTGGTATCGTATATTATCAGGCAGCAGGTGCTGTTTTCCCGCTTCTGCTTGCGGCAGCAGGACTTCTGGCATCCATCATCGGTACTTTCTTTGTAAAAGGCGATGAGAATTCCAACCCGCACAAGGCACTGAAGGCAGGTACTTACACCGCCAGCGTGCTGGTGATCATCGTGGCATTTGTTTTAAGCAAAATGATCTTTGGTGGATATGCAGCAGCAATCTCCATTATCGCAGGTCTGATCGTAGGCCTGATCATCGGTATCGTTACAGAGATTTATACTTCCGGTGATTACAATTCTGTAAAGAAGATCGCAGAGCAGTCTGAGACTGGCGCTGCAACAACCATCATCAGTGGTCTGGCAGTTGGTATGCTTTCCACAGGTATCCCGATCATCCTGATCTGCGTGGGTATCCTCGTATCCTTCCAGGTATGCGGCCTGTACGGTATCGCGCTGGCAGCAGTCGGCATGCTTTCCACCACAGGTATCACCGTAGCCGTTGACGCTTACGGTCCCATCGCAGACAATGCAGGCGGTATCGCCGAGATGTCCGGTCTGGAAGATCATGTCCGTGAGATCACAGATAAGCTGGACGCTGTTGGTAACACAACCGCAGCTATGGGTAAAGGTTTTGCCATCGGTTCTGCAGCCCTGACTGCACTGGCACTGTTCGTATCCTATGCTGAGGCAGTAAAACTGCAGAGCATTGATATCCTGAATCCGAAGGTAATCGTAGGCCTGTTCATCGGCGGTATGCTTCCGTTCCTGTTCTCCGCTTTAACAATGGAGTCCGTATCCAAGGCAGCATATCAGATGATCGAGGAAGTTCGTCGTCAGTTCCGCACCATTCCTGGAATCATGGAAGGAACCGGCAAACCGGATTACAAGTCCTGCGTAGCTATTTCCACAACCGCAGCATTAAAAGAAATGCTCGTTCCCGGCGTGATGGCAGTTGCCGCTCCGCTGGTGGTTGGTATTCTGCTTGGCACAGACGCACTGGGCGGCCTGCTGGCTGGTTCTCTCGTAACTGGTGTTCTGATGGCAATCTTCATGTCCAATGCCGGCGGTGCATGGGATAACGCGAAGAAATACATCGAGGAAGGCAACCATGGCGGAAAGGGAAGCGAAGCCCACAAGGCAGCTGTTGTTGGCGATACGGTAGGTGACCCGTTCAAGGATACATCAGGCCCGTCCATCAACATCCTCATCAAGCTGATGACCATCGTGTCTCTCGTATTCGCACCGCTGTTCATCGCAATCGGCGGCATCCTGTAAGAGGAAGCTCTGACAGAAGAGAGAACAATCACATAAAAAATAACGAAGGCTGTGTTCTGCAGCGGAGAGATCCGCTGCGGGATGCAGCCTTCGTTGTTTACAGTTCACTGCAAAAATCCTTCACATATCTTGGAACAAAACAAACTTTGTGATATACTGGCTGCAAGCAGACGGTAAAGCGCGATCAGCGCGGGTTTGTGAGGCTGGAAAAGGAAGGGAACAGATATAGATATGCAGGAACGGGTATTGGGATATGAGAACAGGCGGGAACTGACGCTGGTGGGCAAAGCCCTGTCCTCGGAGGTACGTCTGGATATTTTGAAAATGCTGGATGGCCGACAGATGAATGTGAATGAGATCGCAGAGCAGCTGCACATCCCGGCGTCCTCGGCAGCTATGCATGTGAAGGTGCTGGAGGAGGCGGGATTGTTGTCCTGTGAACTGAAACCGGGGGTGCGCGGCTCCATGAAAATGTGCAGCCGGCAGGTGGATGCGCTGTCCATACGCCTGGCAGCAGAGGAGGAAAAGCAGGAGCAGGTGGAGACCATCAGCATGCCGGTGGGCAATTTTGTGGATCACGACGTGAAGCCGTGCTGCGGCATTGTCAGTGACAAAGAGTTCATTGATGAGGAGGACGAGCCGCGGGGATTTTACAATCCCAACCGCACTCAGGCGCAGCTCATCTGGTTTGAAGCCGGATATGTGGAGTACCGTTTTCCAAATCTGGGCCTGAAAAATCGGACGCTGAAAAGTGTGGAATTTTCCGCAGAGCTTTGTTCAGAGACGCAGTTTTACAATATGGACTGTCCCTCGGACATTACGCTGTGGATCAATGGCTGCGAAGCCGGTACCTGGCGCTGTCCCAGTGATTTTGGCGGGCGAAGAGGGAAGCTGAATCCGGACTGGTGGCCGGATCGGAACACCCAGTACGGGAAGCTGAAAACCTGGCGCTTCACCGAAAAAGGCACGTACATCAACGGGAAAAAGGTATCCGACCGGGTGCTGGAGGATTATGGATGGAGGGAACATCCGTATATTTCGGTGCGCATCGGCATCAGAGACGATGCACAGTGCGTGGGCGGCATCAATATCTTCGGAGAGCGGTTTGGAGATTATCCCCAAAATCTGGTGCTGAAGTTAATCTATGCAGAGGCAGTAGAATGATTCGAAAAAGTGGTTTACAAGCAGAGCTGTGTTTGCTATAATCAAAACAGAAAACATGATTTAAAACAATTTTATTAAAATAATAAAGTATAAAGGGGAAACGGGTATGAAGAAAGAAGAACTGATCCAGAAGTTTCAGGAATTATATGGCGCGGAGGGCGATATCCGCACCTATTTCGCACCGGGCCGGGTAAATCTGATCGGCGAGCACACCGATTATAACGGCGGACATGTGTTCCCGTGTGCGCTGACCATCGGCACCTACGCGGTGGCAAGAAAGAGAACCGACCGGAAGCTGCGGTTTTTCTCTGTGAATTTTGAGCGGCTGGGCATCATTGAATCCAGTTTGGATGACCTGGTGCCGTCGCGCAGCGCAGGATGGACGAATTATCCCAAGGGCGTCATGTGGACATTCGGCAAGCGGGGCATGGAGATCACCAACGGTGTGGATATCCTTCTTTATGGAAATATTCCCAACGGCTCCGGCCTTTCCTCTTCCGCTTCTGTGGAGGTGGTTACCGGCGTGATGCTGCGGGATCTGTTTGGGTTTGATTCCCTGACCAACATTGATCTGGCGCTCATCGGGCAGCAGTCCGAGAACGAGTACAATGGTGTCAACTGCGGGATCATGGATCAGTTTGCGGTTGCCATGGGCAAGAAAGATTATGCGATTTTCCTGGATACCAGCGATCTGAGCTATACCTACGCACCGATCAAGCTGGATCACGCAAGAATTGTCATCGCTTCCAGCAACAAGAAGAGAGGGCTGGGCGATTCCAAATACAACGAGCGCCGGGCAGAGTGCGAGGCCGCATTGGCAGAATTACAGAAAGTGGTGGACATTAAGAGCCTGGGCGACCTGACAGAGGAAGCTTTCGAGCAGTACAAGGATGCCATCAAGGATGAGACCCGGAAAAAGCGGGCGAAGCATGCCGTCTATGAAAACCAGAGAACCATCCAGGCGGTGGCAGCGCTGGAAGTCAACGATATTGCAAAATTCGGCCAGCTGATGAACGCTTCCCACGTTTCCCTGCGGGATGATTACGAGGTGACCGGCAAAGAACTGGATACGCTGGTGGAAGAGGCGTGGAAGATCCCGGGTGTCATCGGTTCCCGCATGACCGGCGCCGGTTTCGGCGGCTGCACCGTCAGCATTGTAGAAAACGATGCGGTGGAACCCTTTATCAGCAAAGTGGGCGAAGCTTATAAGAAAGCCATTGGCTATGCGGCAGATTTTTATGTGATTGATGTGGGTGAGGGCGCAGGCGTTCTGTAAGAACACCGAAAAGTGCGGCAGAATCCACACAAAAAAGAGATAGAAAAGCACACGCGACAGAAAGAGTTTGTGCTATAATGTAACGATACCAGTGTGCAAAGGTCTGAGCCCACGCATGCTTGCATGCAGGTGGGTGAAAGAACTTGACACACGCCCCGATATGAGCATAAAAGTGAAGAGATAAGCTTCACGATATGCGGATGTTGGGGAGAATTGTGAGAGCGCGAAGCACGGAACAATTCGTAAGGTATCGTAAGAACTAAGCGAGAATATGAACAGAAAGGATGAAGCAAAATGACAATTTTAGTAACAGGCGGCGCCGGTTTTATCGGAAGCCATACATGTGTGGAACTTTTAAATGCAGGTTATGAGGTTGTGGTTGTGGATAATCTGTACAACGCCAGCGAGAAAGCGCTGGAGCGTGTGGAGCAGATCACAGGCAAGAGCCTGAAATTCTACAAGGTGGATCTGCTGGATGCACCGGCACTGACGAAGGTGTTTGATGAAGAGAAGATTGATGCGGTCATCCATTTCGCAGGCCTGAAGGCCGTGGGCGAATCCGTGGCAAAGCCGCTGGAATATTATCACAACAACATCACCGGTACGCTGATCCTGTGTGACGTCATGAGAAAACATGGCGTGAAGAACATTATTTTCAGCTCTTCCGCAACGGTTTACGGCGATCCGGCATTTATCCCGATCACCGAAGAGTGCCCCAAGGGCAAGATCACGAACCCTTATGGACAGACAAAGGGCATGCTGGAGCAGATCCTTACCGACCTGCACGTGGCAGATCCGGAATGGAATGTAATCCTGCTTCGGTACTTCAACCCCATCGGCGCACACAAGAGCGGCCTCATCGGCGAGAATCCCAAGGGCATTCCCAACAACCTGCTCCCCTACGTGGCACAGGTGGCTGTGGGCAAGTTGAAATGCCTGGGCGTATTTGGTAATGACTATGACACTCCGGATGGTACCGGCGTGCGCGATTACATCCATGTGGTAGACCTGGCCATCGGCCATGTGAAGGCCATTGATAAACTGAAAGACAAAGAGGGTGTCAGCATTTACAATCTGGGAACGGGCGTCGGCTACAGCGTGCTCCAGGTGGTGGCTGCCTTTGAAAAAGCCTGCGGCAAGAAGATCCCTTATGAGATCAAACCCCGCCGGGCAGGCGATATCGCAACATGTTATTCTGACGCTTCCAAGGCGAAAAGAGAGCTTGGCTGGGTAGCAGAGCGCGGACTGGACGAAATGTGCGAGGACGCATGGAGATGGCAGTCCATGAACCCCAACGGTTTCGAAGACTAAGAAACCCGGGAGAAAAGGAGAGCGGACATGGTTTATGACAGTATCAAAAAACTGGTTGCATACGGCGTAAACACCGGATTGGTGGAGCCGGAGGACGAGATTTATGTGACCAACCGGCTTCTGGAAGTGATGGAGCTGGACGAATACGAGGAACCGGAAGAGATCGAGGACGATACACCCTTAGAGGAAATCCTGAAAGATCTGCTGGATGAGGCGTATGCCTCCGGCGTTCTGGAGGACAACGGCATTGCCAGCAGAGACCTGTTTGACACGAAGCTGATGGGATGCCTGGTGGCGCGGCCTTCCGAGGTGATCCGGGCGTTCATGGACCATTATGCGAAAAGCCCCGTGGAGGCAACGGATTTCTTTTACAAATTCAGTCAGGATACGGATTACATCCGCCGCTACCGGATCTGCAGGGACATCCGCTGGGTGACGAAAAGTGTCTATGGAGACATTGATATCACCATCAACCTTTCCAAGCCGGAGAAGGATCCCAAGGCCATCGCGGCAGCCCGTCTGGCGAAACAGAGCAGCTATCCGAAATGCCAGCTCTGCAAGGAAAATGAAGGGTACGCGGGGCGGCTGGATCATCCGGCCAGAGAAAATCACCGGATCATTCCCATCACCATCAACGGCGGCGAGTGGGGCTTCCAGTATTCTCCTTATGTGTATTACAACGAGCACTGCATCGTTTTCAACGGTGAGCATGTGCCCATGAAGATCAACCGGGAAACCTTTGTCAAGCTGTTTGATTTTATCCGGCTGTTTCCCCATTATTTCATCGGTTCCAACGCAGATCTGCCCATCGTGGGCGGCTCCATCTTAAGCCACGACCATTTCCAGGGCGGCAATTATACGTTTGCCATGGCAAAAGCGCCGGTGGAAAAGACGTTTACGATTCCGGGCTATGAGGATGTGGAGGCAGGCATCGTGCACTGGCCTCTGTCCGTCATCCGTATCCGCAGCAAAGAGGCGGAGCGGCTCATTGACCTGGCAGACCATATTCTGACGTGCTGGCGGGGCTACACCGACGAGGCGGCATTTATTTTTGCCGAGACGGACGGGGAGCGTCACAACACCATCACCCCCATTGCGCGGATGCGGGACGGCAAGTTCGAGCTGGATCTGGCGCTGCGCAACAACATCACCACCGAAGAACATCCCCTGGGCGTATACCATCCCCATGCGGAGCTGCATCACATCAAAAAGGAAAACATCGGCCTCATCGAGGTGATGGGTCTGGCGGTACTGCCATCCCGCTTAAAGGACGAGATGCAGCAGCTGGCGGACTGCCTCCTGACTGGAAAAGACGTGAGAAGCAATCCGGCCATCGAAAAACATGCCGACTGGGTGGAAGGTTTTCTGCCGCACTATGACAGTATCACGGAAGAAAATGTCATGGATATTTTAAAAGAAGAGATCGGCCGTGTGTTCGTCCGGGTGCTGGAGGACGCCGGTGTGTACAAGTGTACGGAAGAGGGGCGTCAGGCTTTCGGGCGATTTATGGCGTCACTTTGATAGAAAAACGAAAAGAGAAGCTTATCCTGTGCCGTGTGGCTGCAGGGAGAAAGCTTCTCTTTTTTGCGGAACTTTATTCTTTCCACTGGAATTGCTTCATGTCCACACAGCCATTATCACGAAATGTAACACCTTCTGCTTCCAGCAGCTCCCGCTGGTGCCGCCAGCCAGGGGCCGTGCGTCCGGCATGATTCACCACCCGATGACACGGGTAGTTTCCATAATATTCTGCGTGGGAAAGAATCCGTCCTACCAGTCTTGCATTCTTCTCCCGCCCGATGAGCCGGGCGATCTGGCCGTAAGAGGCCACCTTCCCTTCCGGAATTTCTTCTACCACAGACAGCACTTCATAGATCAGATCCTCGCCGAGAACATGGGACATGGAATGGACACCTCCTTTTCAAACTTAAAAAACAGTATAGCATATTTAAAAAACGAGGGATAGTGTGCTATACTGATACCAGTGGACAAAGGTCTGAGCCCACGCGTGCTTGCATGCTGGTGGGTGAAAGAACTTGGGACACGCCCCAACATGAGCATAAAAGTGAAGTGATAACTTCACGATATGCGAATGGTGGGAGAATTGTGAGAGTGCGAAGCACGGAACAATTCGTAAGGTATCAAGAGAGAGACGGAGCGATAAAGGATGAGTTACTGTGAGAAATGCGGAACGCTTCTGGTGGAGCGTTTTCTGGAAAATGAGGGGATGATCCCCTACTGTGAGCACTGCGGCCAGTACCGGTTTCCCATGTTCAACACGGCGGTGAGCATGGTGGTGTACAGCCCGGATCACAGCAAAATTCTGCTGATCCAGCAGTACGGCAAGGCCCGGAATATTCTGGTGGCAGGGTATGTGAACAAAGGGGAGAGCGCCGAGGAGGCGGTTGTCCGGGAAGTGAAGGAGGAAACGGGCCTCACGGTGTTGGACTATCGCTTCAATAAGAGCGAGTATTTTGCAAAAAGCAATACCCTGATGGTGAATTTTGCCTGTACGGTGGACAGCGAGAATTTTACGCTGCGAAAAGGGGAGGTAGACCGGGCCGGGTGGTTTTCTGTGGAAGAGGCCCGGGCGCAGATCTATCATGACAGCCTGGCGGAGAAATTTCTGCTCAGCGCCATAGAGAAAAGGCTGTATCAGGCATAAAAAGATTGAATTTTTGTGGGAGGATAAGATAATGGCAGCAGGAGAAGTGGTGCTCATGTATCACCTGGAAGGGGATCGCGGGCGAAAACTGAAAACGATTTTTGTACAGAACGGACTGCGGATCCGGCAGATTCCCCGGGAGGAATATAACCAGCCCATCGGGGCGCTGGCCGGGATCAAAGAAATTCCCCGGGTGGAGGAAGTCTACGACGGGGACGAGCTGGCAGAGGAAATGCTGGTTTTCCGGGGGGTCTATGGCAAGCGGCTGGATCTTTTGCTGGCACAGATGCGCAAGAACAAAGTGGCGGTGAATCTGAAAGCGATCCTAACCGAACACAATGTGGGGTGGAGCGGTCTGCAGCTTTATGAGGAACTGAAAAAAGAGCACGAGCAGATGCATTCGTAAAAACATAAAAGGACAGGGAAGGGGAACAACGATATGAAAGAGACAAGACCGTATGTGAGTTGGGAGCTCATCGGAAATTTTATGACAACTGTTTTTGAAAAGGCTGGAGTACCGGCGGCGGACGCCAAAGTGTGCGCGGAGATTCTGATGGAAAGTGACCGCAGGGGCATTGAGAGCCACGGCTGCAACCGGTTCAAACCCATTTACATCGACCGTATCCGCCAGGGCATTTTAAATCCGGTGACGGAATTTGAGATCATCAAAGAGACACCGACTACCGCGGTGGTGGACGGACACAACGGCATGGGCATGGTCATCGGAAAGCGGGCCATGGAGATGGCCATCGACAAGGCAAAGAAGTGTGGCATGGGTATGGTTGCAGTGAGAAATTCAACACATTATGGAATTGCAGGATATTATGCAACTATGTGTACGGCGCAGAACTGTATCGGCATCACCGGCACCAATGCCCGGCCTTCCATTGCGCCTACCAACGGCGTGGAAAACATGCTGGGCACCAATCCGCTGACCTTTGGCATTCCCACGGATGAGGAATTTCCCTTCGTACTGGACTGCGCAACCTCCATTTCTCAACGAGGCAAGATTGAATACTTTGCCCGGAACGGCATGCCCACACCGGCGGGCATGGTCATCGGAGAAAACGGAGAGACGCTGACGGACAGCCAGCAGATTCTGAAAGACCTTACCACCGGCAAGGCAGCGCTGGCGCCCATCGGCGGTGTGGGCGAAGGGCTGGCAGGCTACAAGGGCTACGGCTATGCCACTGTGGTGGAAATCCTCTGTGCGGCTTTACAGGCGGGCAGCTTCCTGAAAATGCTTACCGGCAGGGACAGCGAGGGCAATGCCATTCCGTATCCGCTGGGCCATTTTTTCATCGCCATTGATACAGAGGCGTTCCTGGGTGCGGAGAGCTTCAAGAAAACCACTGGCGAGATCCTGCGGGAACTGCGGGCATCGAAAAAGGCGCCGGGCTGCGACCGGATCTACACGGCGGGAGAGAAGGAGCACGATGTCTGGATGGAGCGAAAGGACAAGGGCGTGCCCATGGCAGAAAACGTGCAGCGGGAATTTGCGCAGTTGCGAGAGGAATATGGACTGCCTAAAGAGCAGTTCCTGTTCCCGTTTGAAAAATAAGAACATGCCGATCCCCCGGTGGATATTGTTAATAAAGCTTTACGGTGCGGGCGGTTGACAGTAAAAAATAGGATAAGTTATACTGGAAAAAAAACAAAGAGGTGGTTGCTTGAATGTAAAGCTGAAGGAAAAAATAAGGGAGTCCCTGTCGGCAGTGCTGCCGATCACGGGAATCGTGCTGCTCTTAAGTAGTGTGCTGATTCCGCTGGAAATCGGTGTGATGGCCATGTTCTTTGCAGGGGCCTTTATGCTGATCATCGGGATGGGCATGTTTCAGCTGGGTGTGGAGATGTCCATGAGCCCGCTGGGAGAGGGTATGGGTGCTTCCCTTGCAAAATCCTGTAAGCTTGGGCTGGCCACAGTGGTGTCGCTGGCCATGGGAGTTCTTGTGACAATTGCGGAGCCGGACCTGCAGATTTTATCCCGGCAGGTTCCGGCCATTCCAAATATGGTTCTGATCCTGACAGTTGCAGCAGGCGTTGGGATCTGCCTTTGCATTGCTGTTCTTCGGATTGTTTTACATATCAATCTGTCTCTGATGCTGATCTTTTTTTATACGATCCTGATTTTGTTTTCTTTTTTTGTGCCCGGAGATTTTCTGGCGGTAGCTTTTGACTCCGGCGGTGTGACCACCGGTCCCATCACGGTACCGTTTATTATGGCACTGGGCGTTGGCCTGTCGGCGGTGCGCGGGGACAGGAATGCCTCCGGTGACAGCTTTGGTCTGGTGGCACTTTCCAGTGTGGGGCCGATCATGGCGGTGATGGTGCTTGGCTGCTGCTATGCGCCGGAAGAGGCATTGTATACACCGGCAGAGGTGGCAAGGGTTGTGACAATGAAGGATGTGTCCCACGCTTTTGCTGTGGAGATCCCCCAATATGCCAGGGAGGTGGCAGTCGCGGTTGGCCCCATTCTGGTGGTATTTGTTATTTTTCAGCTGCTGGCCAGACGGTATCAGAAACGGCAGATCAAGAGAATGTGTGTGGGATTTGGTTATACATACGTGGGACTCGTACTGTTTTTGTGCGGCGTCAACGAGGGCTTTGCACCGGTGGGGACCATGCTGGGCCGGGAGCTGGCAGGGTCGGCACACAAATGGATGCTTGTGCCCATTGGGATGGTCATCGGATATTTTATTGTCAAGGCAGAACCGGCCATCCAGATTCTGAACCATCAGGTGCAGACTGTTTCCAATGGAACGGTATCAGCGAAAGCGATGAATACCTGCCTGTCCATCGGTGTTGCGGTCAGTATCGGCCTGGCGGTTCTTCGGATCCTTACCGGGATTCCCATTCAGTGGATCCTTTTGCCGGGATATTTCCTTGCGCTGATGCTGTCAAGATTTGTGCCGGCTTTGTTTGTCGGTATTGCCTTTGATTCCGGTGGCGTGGCCAGTGGCCCTATGACATCCACGTTTTTGCTTCCGTTGTGCATCGGCGCCTGCGAGGCCGTGGGAGGCAATATCATGACGGATGCCTTCGGGGTGGTGGCTCTGGTGGCACTGACACCGCTCATTGCCGTGCAGCTCATGGGACTTGCCTGCGGACGAAGAGCGTGGAAGGAAGAACTGTCGAAAATCGGTGAAAGCATACCGGAGGATGCAGATACTATTGTGGAGATTATGGAGGAGTGACAGATGCGTATGAATGAAAAAACAGTGCCGCTGCGCATTTTGGCTGTGATTACGACGCCCAGACTTTCGAAAAAAGCCGTGAACCTGTTTCACGAAGGGAATATTACCTTACAGTATGAGTGGAATGCGTCCGGAACGGCATCCAGCGAAATGATGGATATTCTGGGTCTGGGGACGCCGGAAAAACGGGTGCTGATTACGATGCTTCCAAAGCCCTTTGCAGACCGGATGGGAAGAAAATTAAAGGAAGCCGCTGTCATTGGTGCGAAAAACAGCGGGATTGCTTTCACCCTGCCTCTGTCCGGGGTAAATCATCTGCTTTTACAGATACTGGAAGGATTGCAGGATCAGGAAATGCAGACGTTTGGAAAGGATGAGGGGAAAATGGAAGAGATGCGTTATGTGCTGGTTGCAGCAATCGTTAATCATGGATACAGTGAAAATGTGATGGAGGCGGCCAGGGAGGCCGGTGCAAGAGGGGGAACCGTCGTCCCCGGCAGGCGGATCGGAAATGAAGAGGCCATCCGGTTTTGGAGCATGAACATCCAGGAAGAAAAAGAGATGGTTTTTATCATTACGGAGAAAGAAAACAAATTGAAAATCATGCAGGCTATCGGGGCAAAATGCGGGCTTCACAGTGATGCGGACGGACTGGTGCTGTCCATGCCCATTGATACGGTGATCGGCGGAAACGGCGGCAGATAGCACAAAATCAGTTTTCCTTCATAAGATAAAAAGAGAACTCGCAGGGGAGGAAAACAGTTTTGACAAAAATCATGATAGATGCCGGACATGGCGGCGCAGATCCCGGGGCCGTGTACAACGGCAGGCAGGAGAAGGATGACAACCTGAATCTGGCGCTGGCGGTGGGGCGCATCCTGGAGGAGGACGGCTACGAGGTGGAATATACCCGGACGAAGGATCTGTACCAGACGCCTTATGAGAAGGCAGAGCTGGGCAACGGCTCCGGGGCGGATCTGTTTGTGTCCATTCACCGCAATTCCAGCGTATTTCCCGATCAGTACAGCGGGGTGGAGACCCTTGTTTTTGATAACAGCGGGCAGAAAGCCCGGGCGGCGGCCAACATCAATGAGCGGCTGGAGCAGCTGGGCTTTCGCAACATCGGCGTCATTGAGCGTCCCAATCTGGTGGTGCTCAACAGTACGGACATCCCGGCGCTTCTGGTGGAGGCCGGATTCATCAACAACAGTGAGGACAATCGGCTGTTTGACCAGCAGTTTGACGCCATTGCCAGAGCCATCGCCAAAGGCATCGAGGACGCCTATCCGGCAGTGAAGCCGGAGGTCTATTACCGGGTGCAGACCGGCATGTTCAAAAATCGGGATAACGCGGAACGGATGCTGTACCGTCTCCAGGCGGACGGTTTTCCCGTATTTCTCACCTACCGGGATGGCCTGTTCCGGGTGCAGGTGGGGGCTTTCCGGGAGCTGGAAAATGCCGTGCAGATGGAGCAGCGGCTCAGACGGAAGGGCTATGAGACGTGGATCGTGAGCGAATGACATAGAGAACCGTCCACAGAAGGTTTACCCAGATCCAGCCAAGGCCGGTGGCCGCGGCGATGGTATCCAGACCAAACCGGCGGATGAACAGCCAGGAGAGAACCGCACGCAGGCTGATATGGCTTGCCGCGCCGATAAAGGGGATCAGAACCTGTCCGGTGCCGTCAAAATATCCGGCAAAGGTATTGCCAAGAAAACAGAGCGGGTAGAAGAAGGAAATCAGATGCAGGTAAGAAACGGCCTGTTCCAGTGCCTCGGGATCGTCTGCTCCGAGAAAAATCGTGCAGGCAGGGCGGGCCAGCAGGAAAAGGGCGGCGGAACAGAGAAGACCGAAGAGCAGAAGCAGTTTTGCACTCTCCCGAAAGGTCTTCTGTACCCGCTCTTTTTTCTGTGCGCCCACATTCTGTGCCACCACGATGGAGGTGGCCGCCGCGCTGCTGTCCCCGAAGGAATTGATAAAGCCCTCTGTCCGTGTGGCCGCCGTGTAGGCGGAGATGGCGGCAGTCCCGGCGGCATTGACGGCCCCCTGCACCATCAGCTTTCCAAAGTAAAGGGAAGACTGATGAAGCCCGGTGACAAAGCTGCAGCGGATCGTTTTGGAGAGTATGGCGCGGTTCATGCGGCAGTCCTTCCGGGTAAAAAGCAGCGCAGGCAGCTGCTTTTTCAGATAAAGAAGGCAGAAAATGGCGGACAGCATCTGGGAGAGGACGGTGGCAGCCGCGGCGCCGCCGATGCCGGCATGCAGTCCCCGGATAAACAGGCAGTCCAGCAGCAGATTGATACAAACAGCCGCTGCCAGCGCCAGAAGGGCTGCTTGGGTGCGACCGGCGGCACGCAGAAGGGCGCTGTACAGGTTATAGAGAAAGGAGACGGGAAGCCCGGCCAGAACAATGCACAGATACCACCGGACAAGCCCGGCGAGGGTGTCCGGCACCTGAATGAGGGCCAGCATGGGCTTCATCAGGAGGATCCCGGCGCCGCCCAGCAGGGCGGAAATGCCAAGCCCCATGACCAGGGAGAGAAAATGCTCCTGCCGGAAAGCCTGCCGGTCCTCGGAACCGAAATACTGGGCCAGAAGGATGGAAATGCCGGTGCATCCGCCTACAACGGCAAACAGAAAGAAATTCATAACGGAACCGGCGATGCCTGCGGCTGCAAACTCTGCGCTCCCGGCAAAGTGGCCGAGAATGAATACATCTGCGGCGTTGTACAGCTGCTGCAGCAGATTGCCCACGATAAGCGGCGCTGCCAGCCGGATGAGGTGCGCAGAAATAGAGCCATTTGTCAGATCATATGTGTGTGTCATGTGGAAGACTCCTGTCGTTTGATGATTTGACATCAGTATAGGCATGTTGTATGCTTTGCGTAAAGCGAAAATAAAACAAAAGAGATTTGCTGAATACGCAAAATCGAAAAGGCGCATGTGGATGGGGGATAAAATATGCAAAGGAGGAATGAGTATGGAGTTGGAAAAATATCGGGCGCTGGTGTGTGTGGTGGAGACGGGCAGCCTGTCCGGGGCAGCGGGAAAACTGGGTTACACGCCTTCTGCTATCAGCCGGATGATCGCGGCGCTGGAAGAAGAAAATGGGTTTACTTTGTTCTGGCGGCAGCGAGATGGGGTTCGCCCCACCGCCGCGTGTGAGCAGCTGCTTCCGGCGGTGCAGGAGCTGCTGCACTGCCAGAACGTGTGCCAGCAGATTTCTGCGGGCATCCGCGGATTGCAGACGGGTTCTGTCACTGTTGGGACAGCTTACAGTGCGTCCTATGCCTGGATATCGGAGGCGGCCTCTGATTTTCACAGCCAGTATCCGGGGATTGAGCTGCAGATCCGGGGCGGCTACAGCACGCAGCTGCTGGAAGCGCTGCGCGCCAGAAAGGTGGACCTTTGTTTCATCAGTGAGCGGGAGGGGGATCACCGCTGGATTCCCCTGCAGGAAGACCAGGTCATGGCCTGGATCCCGAAGGACAGCGATCTGGATAAAAACGGTGCGGTGCCGGTGGCGGCTTTTGCCAGGGAACCGTATATTGAAATTTATCCGGGGATGGACATTGACAATCTCCGGGTGCTGAAAGCCTGCAAGGTGCAGCCCAACACCCGGTTTTCCACCATGGACAGCTATGCGGCCTGTGCCATGGTGGAAGCGGGACTTGGCATCACCATGAACAACGGGATGAACCGGCCAACGGTGGACGACGGCATCAAGATCGTTCCCCTGGATCCGCCCCAGAAGGTCATGGTGGGCATTGCGGCTATGCGGGATCTCTCGCCCGCAGCGGAACGGTTTCTTGATTTTTTGCTGAAAAAACAGCGATAAAATCTGTCCGCAGGAATCGGAATAGAAAGCATTGACTTTGTGAAAAATAAAAAGTATAATAAGAAAACAAACACATGTTCGATTTTATGGAGGAGGCAGAGAATGAAAGAGCGCACGTATATTTCTATTGATCTGAAGTCTTTCTATGCCTCTGTGGAGTGTAAAGATCGGGAACTGGATCCCATGGACACGAATCTGGTGGTGGCAGACGAGAGCCGGACGGACAAGACCATCTGCCTGGCGGTGACGCCTTCCCTGAAAAGTTACGGGATTTCCGGGCGGGGGCGGCTCTTTGAGGTGCGCCAGCGGGTCAGGGAGGCCAATGCCGCAAGGCAGCAGGCCGCGCCGGGCCATCGGCTGACAGGGGCATCCTGTTCTGCCGCAGAACTGGCGGCTGATCCGGCCCTGGCGGTGGATTTCATCATTGCGCCGCCGCGGATGGCTTTCTATATGGAGTGCAGCAGGCAGGTTTACAGCGTTTATCTGAAATATGTGGCGCCGGAGGATATGGTGGTCTATTCCATCGACGAGGTGTTCATGGATGTGACGGATTATCTTCATACCTATGGTCTTTCCCCTCGGGAGCTGGCCCGGAAGATCATTCTGGATGTGCTGGAAACAACAGGGCTGACGGCTACGGCGGGCATCGGCACCAATCTTTTTCTCAGCAAGGTGGCCATGGATATTGTGGCAAAACACATCCCGGCGGATGAGAAGGGCGTGCGTATTGCGGAGCTGACGGAGGCCGCGTTTCGGGAAAAACTGTGGGATCATCGGCCCCTCACGGATTTTTGGCGGGTAGGCCCCGGGATTGCGAAGAAGCTGTCAATCTACGGGATTTTCACCATGGGGGATATTGCCCTCTGTTCTGAGCAGGACGAAGAACTTTTGTATCAGCTGTTTGGAAAAAACGCGGAGCTGCTCATCGACCATGCCTGGGGCTGGGAGCCCTGTACTGTTGCGACCATCAAAGCTTACCGTCCGGCCAGCAGCAGTCTGACCTCCGGCCAGGTGCTTTCTTGCGCCTATGAGGCAGAGCAGGCCAGGCTGGTGATCAAGGAGATGGCGGATGCGCTGGCACTGGATCTGGTGGATAAAGGGCTTGTCTGTGATCAGATCGTCCTCACTGTCGGCTATGATATAGAGAACCTCACAGATCCGGCGCGGAGTGCCAGGTATCGCGGTGAAGTGGAAAAAGACCGCTATGGGCGGCGTGTGCCCAAATCGGCCCACGGCACGGAGAATCTGGACAGTTACACCTCCTCCGCCCGGAAGATCATGGATGCTGCGACGGCACTGTTTGACCGGATCATCCACCGGGGACTGCTGGTGCGCCGCATGTATGTGGTAGCCAATCATGTGGTGCCGGAGGCAGAGGCACCGAAGAAGAACGAGGACTTTGTGCAGATGGATCTCTTCACTGATTATGGCGCACAGGAGGTGCGGCAGCGGGAGGAAGAGGCTGCCCTTTCCCGGGAGCGTAAGCTCCAGGAGGCGGCCCTGGCCATCAAGAAGAAATATGGGAAAAATGCACTTTTGAAGGGGATGAACCTGGAAGAAGGGGCCACGGCCCGTACACGAAACGGACAGATTGGGGGACATAGAGCGTAGCTATGGATGCTGTCTGCGATTTCAGGGAAAAGAGAAGCTTAAGATGTCTTTCATGGAGGGAACGGAACAGCTTCTGGCAGATAAAGGGATAGAAGATTTTGGAGGGGAGAGGTGAACAATATGGATAAAAAATATGCTGCCATTGCGGGAGTGCCGCATCACGTTTCCCGTGTGCATCCGCAGATGTCCATGGAAGACCGGGCGGCGCAGTTTTCTCCTTTTGCGGCCCTTACCGGCTACGGGGACGTCATTTTGGAAACCCAGCGTCTCACCGATGAGAAGGTAGAACTGGATGAGGAAGCACTGGCGCTTCTGGATGAAAAATATCAGATACTGATGTGCAGAATGGAGGAACAGCCCGTCGTGCAGATCACCTATTTTCAGCCGGATGAGCGCAAAGAAGGCGGCTCGTATGTGACGGTGACTGGGGTGGTCAGAAGGGTGGATGATGTGATGAAGAAGATTACCATGCAGGATGGAAACGAGATTGAGATGGAGAAAATTTTAAATGTGGAGGAGGTTTCTTATCAGGACAGAGTGGATATTGCAAAATCTTTGTTTGGAATTATATCAGATGATGTAACTTTGGAGGATGCAAAAGAAGAACAGATAAAGAGATGGTAAAAGTGTTTGTGTGAGACAGGGGGTGATTGTTTAAAATTAAGTCTTTACAAAACAGATAAAAGTGAGTATGATAAACCGTATCGGAACTCAATTTCCAGACCGGAAGCGTCTGCTTTCGGAAGTCCAGCTGCCGTTCCAGGCAGAGATTCAGGACGAAGTTCAGGAATGATTTTGCACCTTGACAATTACATAAGGGATACCTGTATATATGTTGCCTCTTACGAATGAAAGAGATGAGGTGGAACATTTGATAAAAAAATACAGAAAAATGATATTGGCAGGGCTGTTGACGCTGTGCTTTTTCGGGCAGTGCATGGCTGTGGGAGCAGCGCCCGTGGAAGCCGTGTCAAAGGAAACGAAACTTGCCAGGGAGTCTGCGCAGGATGCACAGACAGCGATGCAAAGTGATATGCAGAATGACATACATCATGTGGTTTCGGAAGAGGAAAATCAGGAAAAAGATTCTTCGCAGGAAACATCTTCCAAAGACAACACTCTTGCGGATGAAATGACGGAAGACGCACCCTCCGAAGACGAAATCTCGGGGGATGAGGAGGGAGAAAAGAACGGCACAGAGGAAAGCTATTTGGAAGATGAAGTTTCCACAGATACCGTGCAGGAGAAGGCGGTTCTCGAAGGTGAGGCCTCTGAAAATGCACTTTCCGAAGGTGCGGATTCGGAAGCAGAGCTGCCTACACGTCCTCTGTCGGAGGTAGAGCAGGAGATGGATGCTGCGCTGTCGCCTCCTTCTACGGCAAAGGTCACAAGACAGGCAGCAGGTGCGGGCCGGGCAGCTTCCGGGGAACCCACGGCGTCGATCACCAAGACGGCCCAGTGGGTGGATATTGAGCGGGGCATCGCCCGGATTGATCTGACGGAGACGGATACGCCGGGCGCGACGAACCAGGGGATGGATTACATCATCATTCTGGATCGGACGAGAACCATGTCGCTGAACGATCGGAATTTTCAGGGCAACGAATCTGATCATGTGGGTGCGTCCAATTCGCCCTGCCTGAACCGGGATCATTATTATGAATACGACGGGAAACAGCTGGATCTGTACGACTATACCAGCGGTCTGATCCGGGGAACGAACACAGTGGTGACACTGCCCCAGGATGCCGGACTTTACCGTTATCACAAAAATGGCGCCGGGCAGAGCATTGGCGTGGACTATGGAAACGGCTGTCAGGATCGTCTTTCCCTGTCCAAGCAGACGATCTGCGGGCTCATTGACCGGATTGCGGCCAATTCCCCCAAGGATGCTGTTGTGGGCAATCGGGTGAGCTACTGGAGCTTTGCCGGGACATACTGGCCGGAGCAGGAGGGTGAGCTGGACACTGATCCGGAGAAAGGGATTTACAACTACATTCCGCTGACTGGGGATTTTGCAGCGGTGAAAAATAAAGTCAATGAAACGATGACCTATGCGGGCACTTATTATCAGGAATCCATGAAGCGGGCTTACGAGCAGCTGTCTGCCAGAACCGGCAATCATAAAAATGCACCGTCCAAGGTCATTTTTATTTCTGATGGCAAGTGTTCAGATGACTGGGATCAGGTGACATACTGGAATGAAAAGCTGCGGCAGATCCCGGGCTGTACCATCTATACGCTGGCAGTGGGGATGCCGGTGGCTTCTGACGGCGCGGTATTTCTGAAAAATCTGTCCACGAATCGGGACAGCAGCACTTTTGCGGCTTTTACCACGAACCTGAACACGTCCAACCCGGCTTTTGCCAACACGTTGGCGGCCATTGAAGCGGCAACGGTGAAAACCAGTGCGGTGAAAAAAGTGCTGACAGACAAATTGCAGACAAAGTACTGGAATTTTGACAAGGTGTTGTCGGTGGATGGCAGTGCCCAGTGTAAGGATGGGGTGCTCACCTGGCAGGTGCCGGATGGCGAGAATCGCACGTGGCGGTGCAGTATCCAGGTGCGCTTAAAGGATGCCTACCGGTATCTGGTGTCGGATACGTCCTATGACACCAATGCGGATACGGCCCAGGAAAAGGGTTGCCGCCTGGATTATGAGATCAGCGGCGGCGCTTCCAACGGGCAGAAGAGAAAGACGGAAGCGGCAACGCCGGTTTTAAAGTACGGCGCCGTGGAGGTGAAGGGCATCAAGAAATGGGCGGTGAAAAACGCCGAAGGAGAAGGCGTTCTTTTTCGGCTGGGCAGACGTCTTCCCGGAGCGGGGCAGGATACCTGGCTGGCAGAACAGGAGGTTACGGCTGTCAATGGCTGGCAGTATGTATTCCAGACCCGGCTGGAGGGGGCGGAACAGCTGCCGCTGGTGCTTTACAACAATGCACAGCAGAAATACACCTATGCCTTGAAAGAGGAGGTGCCTTTTTACGAGAACACGAATGTAACCCGGCAGGAAAATGGCGGAAAGCTGGAAGTGACACTGGAAAATACGCCTTACCGGATCCGCCTGCAGGTGGAGAAGAAGGCGGCAGATACGAAGGAACCATTGGATGGTGCCAGTTTCGGCGTGTATGTTTACAGCAAAAAGACCCAGGATTACGAGCCCTATACCGGAGATGACACCAGTGCGTCCGGGAAAACGCACATGCAGCTGATCCCGAAGCAGGGAGAGAAGGGGGTGTATGTGACACCTGCCTGGCTCTATTATACGCCGGACAATGACGGGCGCTTCCGGGTGGTGGAAGAGCGGGCTCCGGAAGGCTTTGTGGGGGATTACACCGATGATACGTACCAGGAAAAGCATACCTATGACGTGCGGATCACGGAAGAAAATACCGGCACGGAGGTGGCAAAGACGGTGGATGGCGCCGCCCTTTGTGTGGAAAACGAGCCGGTGAAAGGGGAAATCTGTGTATACAAGCGGGATGCGGATTCCGGCCTGGGAGCACCCCAGGGCAATGCAAAGCTTTTCTACGAAGATACGCAGAAAAATGCCCGTTATGGGCTGTTTGACGCTGCCGGGGAGCAGGTTGCCGACGGCAGGATCGGCAGTGACGGGAAACTGACCTTTGCGGATGTGCCCCTGGGAACGTATACGGTCCGGGAACTGGATACGCCGCCGGAAGGGTATCTTCTGGACGACACCGCCTATCCGGTGACACTTCTGTGGGAAGGGGAGGACAAGCCGCTGGTGAAGGTGCAGCTGGAGGTGTCCGAACCGGTGAAAAAACAGAAGCAGGTGATCTACAAGGTGGGCGGAGACGACGATGCCACTGTGATGGAGTGGATCAAAGATGCGGGATTCATGGTATTTTCCTATCAGGATCTGGAATTGTACGAGCAGACAGAAAATGGCAGAGCACCTCTTTCTGACGAGCAGGTGCGGGCAATCCTGAAAGAAAAGTATCAGAACCCGAAGAATCTGACGTACACAATTATGAAAACCTTGCCGGGCGTGTTGCTTTTTGAAACGGGAAGTCCATATCGGCTGGAAGAATTTTATGGAAAGGACGGCATTCTGGAGACACCGCTGCTTCCCTATGGCGATTACGTGCTGGTGGAGACGACTGTGCCGAAGGGTAAGCGAAGCGTGGAACCGGTGCTGCTGCATATCCGGGAAGATGAGACTGACGGCGAGAAGAAAGGAGACGGGAAAGGAACGAAACGGGAGCCCATTATTTTGCGGGACCGGGACGTGAAAGCCAATGTGCAGATCATCAAGAAAGACGCTGTTTCCGGCCTTCCGGTGCAGGATGGCGAGGCGGCCTATGTCATTCATGATGTGGAGGGTGCCTGGAGAAAACAGTATTTTGCCAAAGCAACGCTGGCAGAAAAGGCCGCGTACCTGCTGCGGGGTGATGGCCTGGTGCTGGAATACGATCAGGCCACCGGCAGCTGGCGGGGCACCAGAAGCAATCCGTACCGCACGCAGCGGGTGCAGACGGATGCACTGGCGGCTTTTACAAAAGAAGGGCTGCCGGAAGGTTTATATGAGCTGGAAGAGGTGACAGCGCCCGCAGGTTACGTCCTGTCGGGGCAGGAGGGCGTGATCTCCCGCTCGGATGCAGTGACAACGGGCAACCATACCTATTATGAAACGGAAGCCGCAGGACAGTGGACACCGGCAGGAAAAGCCAGAGCAAGATTTGTTGTCACGGCGGACAATGCAGCCTATGATGCTGCGGCCAACCGCTGGACGGTGACGGCAGAGCAGTATAACGACCCGGTGATCGGCAAGCTGTCCATTGTTGCCATGGCTGAAAAAACAGAACCAAACATCCGGGTGCCGCAGAAGGGGGCGACGTTTGCCCTGTATGCAGAAGAGGATATCCGGGATGGCAGCGGCAGGCTGCTCTATGAGAAAGACGCCCTGGTGCGCACCTTTGTGGCGGATGCGAAGGGGCAGGCCTGGAGCGGCGATACCGACGGAACGGACGGCAACCCGGCAGGACTGCCCATGGGCACGTACCGGCTGGTACAGACAAAGGCAGGAGAAGGATTTGCGCTGGATGAGGCGGCAACCCGGCCTCGGATCATCACGTTTTCTTATAAAGACAGCCATACGCCGGTGATCTACCGGGATGAGAGTTATCTGCTTCTGGCAGAAAAGAAAACGGTGGAGCTCCCGGAGAAAGAGCGCCCTTCTGTGCCGCAGCCCGCACCGGCCTCCAATCCCAAGACCGGGGATGTGGCGCGGCCGGAGGCGCTGGCTTTTCTGGGGTTGTGCAGTCTGGCAATTATCATCAGAAGGAGAAAAAACAGGTGAGCATTGTATTGTGGGGAGAATCAAAGGAAGAAGAACGTCTGAAAGAGATCAGAAGAGGCCTTCTGTGTATGCAGCGGCAGCAGCTGTTGGCATCTGGAGAGATCCATGTGTGCACAGGTGCTTATGAATCTTTTTATGGCAGCCGGGAATTTCGGCAGGCGGAACTGATCTTTGTCTATTTTGCGGAACCGGGGGAGGATTTCTGCCGGTTCTTCATTTCACACAGGCGGTATACACAGAAAACCGTCTTTCTGTTCGGGCAGTCCTATGGCTGCTTTGATCCGGGAAAACTGCGGGATTATTACCGGGTATCGGAAAAAGAATATGTGATGGTGCCGGGAAGGAGGGATTATTTTTACGAGGCGGGCATCAAACAGCTGCTCTGCCTGATCCGGAAAAACCGGGAACGGCAGGAGCTGTTCACTGCATAAGCGTCAGCAGTTCATAGACAGAAATTCACTCTTATGCTATGATAAAGTCATAACTTCGCAGAAGGAGTGAATGAAATGGATGAAAAATTAAAGTTTCGGGAAGCGCTGAACGAGCTGGTGGCCCGGGCGACCGCGGATGGCGGCAGGATTTCCAGAGAAGAACTGGAAAAGCGTGTGCAGGAGTTTGGATTTACGGAAGAACAGCTGGACATGGTGGGCCGGTATCTGAAAGCGATGAACATTGAGATAGACGGAATGGAAGCCGTTGGCGGTGAGGCGTTTGCCGGATCGAATGCAGAAAACGGGACAGATAGAGAGCCTGCGGATCTGGCAGGAGGAAACGATGGCGGGGAAGATGCAGATATGACGCTGCTGGAAGCCCTGTCGGAAGAGGATCGCCAGATGCTTGGGGACTATCTGGAATCACTGGAAGATTTGGCCCGGGACGCGGCAATGGCAGGGCACATGCGGTTAAGCGCCCAGCTGGCTCTTTCCTATGCAGGAAAAGGCATTCCGCTGGAAGACCTGATCCAGGAGGGCAATGTGGGCCTGATCATGGCACTGGACACACTGGAATTAAGGGAAGATGGCATTTCAGAGGCAGAATATATACGGGAAGGGATCCGTGGCGCGATGGAAAACCTGCTGGAGGAAGAGGCAGGGCTGCAGAAATCAGACGGCCAGATTCTGGAGCGGATCAATTATATCGGCGAGGCGATCCGTAACCTTTCCGAGGAGTTGGAGCGGAAGGTAACGCTGGAAGAGCTGTCCGCGTATCTGGACATGCCGGAGGCGGAGATCGCAGACGTTCTGCGGCTGACCGGAGAGGACATCAAGACCGAACAGGAAGCCATGGAAGAGCAGGAGGCGCAGGCGAAGGAGAACGGTGGACAGGGAACCGTCGGCTACGCGTCTGTGGAGGATTTCAAGATTTTTTAGTCCATGGTATCCTCGTGATTTTGAATGACGCATGGGAAGTACGGATGAGATAGAAATAACGGGGCAGGAGCCATGGATGAACAGAGGAAGATATAATGGCAGAGCGTGAAAATACAGGAGCAAAAATACAAAGTGGAAATGGCGGTTTATCTGTCAGGAGCGGCCTTTCCGGCAATGAGCTGAAGGTCATTGCCATTATTGCCATGGCGGCGGATCATCTGGCGTGGACGCTGTGGCCGGGCTATGCCAACAAGGAATGGTGGCTGATCGTCCTTCATCTGTTTGGCCGTCTGGCGGCACCCACCATGTGGTTCATGATCGCGGAGGGCTATATGCACACCAGCAATCTGAAAAAATATTTGCAGCGGCTGTTGGTGTTTGCCGTGCTGTCTCATTTTGCCTATAATTTCTGCTTCGGGATTTCCTTTGTCCCGTTCCGGCATTCGTTTCTGAACCAAACCAGCGTGATCTGGGCACTTTTCTGTGCGGCGCTGGCGCTGTACATCAATGACGATGAGCGGAGAGCGTTTCCGTTACGGAACTGGCAGAAGACCGCGCTCCTTCTTGTGCTCTGTCTGCTGGCCTTTCCGTCGGACTGGTCCTGCTTTCCGGTATTGTGCACGCTGCATATTTACAACAACCGGGGCAATTTAACAAAACAGGTGGTGGGCATGACCGCCTATATCTCCATGTATGTCATCGTCTGGTGCCTGTGCATTGACGTGGTGTACGGCCTGGTACAGTTTGGCATCATTCTCATCTGGCCGTTGATGGCCCGCTACAATGGAACAAGGGGCACCTGGAAGGGCATGAAGTGGTTTTTCTATTTCTTCTACGTGGGTCATCTGGTGCTGTTCGGATTACTGCGGCTGTGGCTCAACGGCAACGTGGTCACCATCGTTGGCTGAGGCCGGAAACAAGGCGGGTATTACGCTACCCAGTTTTATGAAAAGAAAGCTGCTCTTTGCGGAAAAGAAAATTCCTGCAAAGAACAGCTTTAAAATGTTTGTAAGATTTTTTGACAGTTTATATTTCTTCGGTATTTTCCTGGGGCAGATACATATGCACCTTCTCAATCCGGTTCTTGTCCAGAGAATCCACCACCAGGCGGATGCCGTCTGCTGTGGTGACGGATTCCCCAACCTGAGGCAGGTGATCCAGCAGTTCGATGATCAGGCCGCCTATGGAGTCGTAGTCCTCGGAATCCAGGGAAAGCTCCAGCGCATCGTTGATGTCGTCCAGCTTCATGGAACCTTCAATGATGTACTCATTGGGGCCAACCTGCTGGATGAGCTCTTCCTCGGCACTGTCGTATTCGTCCCGGATCTCGCCCACGATCTCCTCCAGCAGATCCTCAAAGGTGATCAGCCCGGCAGTGGAGCCGTACTCGTCCAGAACGATGGTGAAATTCACAGAATAATCCTTCATCTCCAGCATGAGCTCGGAGATTTTCTTGTATTCATAGGTAAAGTGTGCTTCCCGCAAAATATTGCGGATATGAAAATCTTCCTTCGGCCCCTCATGGAGAAGCAGATCTTTCATATTGATGATACCGATGACATTGTCCGTCGTATTTTCGTAGACAGGAAGCCGGGTAAACATTTCTTTCTTGAAAATTTCCAGCAGGTCATCGTAGCTGTCATCAATATTGGCAAATACCATATCGGCCCGGGGAATCATGATATCCTTGGCCTGGGTGTCGCCAAAATCAAACACGTTGTTGATCATGACCTTTTCTTCATTTTCCAGAACGCCTTCCTCATGGCTTACTTCCATGATGGTGCGCAGCTCGTTGGTGGTGAAGTTGCCATTTTTCTTATCCGGGTCGATCCGCAGAAGCAGCATCAGTCCCCGAGAAAGAAAATTCACGATAAAGATCACCGGCGTCAGCAGCCAGATCAGGGCACTGACCGGGACAGAGTATAAAAGGGCGATCCGCTCCGCGTGGACAGAGGCCATGGTCTTGGGGCTGATCTCTCCGAAGATCAGAACGAGTAGCGTCAGCACACCGGTGGCCGCGCCTACCGAGCGGCTGCCGAACACATTCGTGGAAAAAATCGTCATCAGCGAAGATGCGGAAAGATTCACAATATTGTTGCCGATCAGGATCGCGCTCAGCATCTTGCCCGGGTTGTGGATGATCCGTTCCACCCGTTTGGCGGCGGTGTTGCCTTCCTCAATGAGGGTGCGCAGCCGGATGCGGTTGATGGTTGTATAAGCGGTTTCGGCCGATGAAAAAAATGCAGAAAGGGCAAGCAAAATAATGATCGTGCCCAACTGTATGGCGTCGCCAGAATCCAAATAAATCACTCCCTGTAAAATAATATTGTCTATCATTCTACCATACATAGAACTCATAGACAATTAAATTTCTGTTAATAATAAGCAAAAATGAGCTGCGATAGCAGCGGAAAGCGTGAAACGCGATTTTGCGAATGTCCAAGGGGTGCGTGTGAACTGTTATCACGACTCAAGCAGCTGTATCCCCGAAATATCTGTCCCGATACTCATGGAGTAATTGGTGTAATACACGACGAATCCGGGCCGTGCGCCTGCGGGCTTCTTCACATGTTTTTTCTCAATATAATCCACCTCGGCCTTTTCGCTTCCCCGGGCGCCGGAGTAGTAAGCGGCCAGCGCAGCGGCTTCCTCGAAGGTGCGGTCGGGCAGCGGTTTGCCCTCGGTTTTGACAACCACATGGGAGCCGGGGATGCCTTTGGCGTGGAACCACCAGTCGCCGCCGGAGGCAAACTTGAATGTCAGGGCGTCGTTCTGCAGGTTGTTTTTTCCTACATAGATGTGGAAACCATCACTGGACAGATAGTGGAACGGGCGGGAGGTGATCTTTACCTTTTTCTGTCCCCCTTTGCGGCGGATGTAGCCGCTCTCTGCCAGTTCCTCCCGGATCTGCACCAGGTCTTCTTCCGCCAGCGCAATGTTCAGGGCGGTGAGGATGGATTCCAGATGGTCGATGGTGTCCTTTGTCTCCTGGGTCAGGGTGGTCAGTGCCTCGTAGGTTCGTTTCAGTTTACCGTAGCGGTCAAAATATTTCTTGGCGTTTTCCGTGGCAGTGAGCGTTTCGTCCAGCGGAATGGTGATCATCTCGTTGGTGTAGTAATTCAGCGCTTCCAGAGACCGGGCCCCGGGCGCGGCGCTGTAGCCGTAGGTGTTCAGCAGTTCTCCGTAAATGCGGTACTTGTCCCGCTTTTCCGTGTCTTTCAGCTGTTTGAGCTGCAGGTCATATTTTTTGCGGCTGCGGTCAAGAGCCGTCTGCACCAGATGGCGCAGGTCTGCGGATTTCTGCCGGATGCGGGTAATCGTGTTTTTCTCCGCGTAATACTGCTCCAGCAGGGCAGAAATGCTCTCTACAGGAACGATGCGCATGTCGGCATACTGTTCCAGATGAAAGGCGGCATATTCCACAGGATCGTCCTTGTCATAGACGATGCAGGGGGAGAAGCTACCGTTTTCCGTGTCTTCCATGAGCCGGGAAAAGACGCCGTACAAATGCAGCTGCTCATTTTCTCCAAATTCCAGCGCCGACTGGGTGGGCTCCAGGGATGCCCGGAAGCAGAGTTCTTCTGCCATGCACGGGCTGAAACCGGTGAGGGTGGAGTAGATGGCCTTGGAGAGGGGCATGGGCCGGGAAAAAACACCCGCCATAAAGTCTTCCCGGGAAAGCTGCACCGGGTTCCGTTTGTGCTGGGTCTCGGGGATGAAATAGGTGCGGCCCGGCAATACCTCCCGGACGGAGCTCATCTGGGCAGACACATGCTTGATACTGTCCAGAATCTTGTTTTCATCGTCACAGAAAATGATGTTGCTGTGTTTGCCCATCAGCTCAATGATGAGAAATTTCCGGCACAGATCGCCCATGTCGTTCAGGTGCTCGATCTCAAAAGAAATGATGCGCTCCAGGCCGGGCTGGGTGACGGACACGATGCGGCCGCCGCCGATGTGCTTGCGCAGCAGCATGCAGAAATTGGGCGCCGTCATGGGGCTGGGTTTGTTCTGGGAGGTAAGATACGCCAGAGGCAGGGAGGCACTGGCTGACAGGAGCAGCCGGTATTGTCCTTCGCTTCCTTTTACTGTCAGCAGCAGCTCATCGTTCTCCGGCTGGGCGATCTTGCTGATCCTTCCGTTTTCAATCGTATGTTTTAACTCGCGGACGATGGCCGCGACTGTAAAGCCGTCTAAAGCCATAAGATTTCCTTCTTTCCTGGCCTGATGCCATATTTGTATCCTTTTCGGTGTTCAACTGTCCGATTTTTTATTATAACATAGAAAGAAACAGGTATCATGTAAAAGTTTTATTTTATCCCGGATCCACCACCGAATTTCGTGCAAATATCCATTTGACTAGTGTTACGCAATGATTTATAATAAATCTAATTATGGGCAGATACAGAAAAGAGGGGTAACATGATCAAGAGCATGACGGGCTTCGGAAGATGCGAGATTGCGGAAGGTGAGCGGAAGTTCACGGTAGAGATGAAGTCGGTGAACCACCGGTATCTGGATATCAACATCAAGATGCCCAAGAAGCTGAACTTTTTTGAGTCCGCGATCAGGAATTTCCTGAAGACCTATATGGAGCGCGGTAAGGTAGATATGTTTATCACCTATGAGGATCTGACAGAGAGTCATATGGTGCTTAAATATAATGAAGATATTGCGGCCGGTTACATGAAGTACATGGCGCAGATGGCCGAGCAGTTTGACTTGGAGAACGATATGACGGTGTCCAGGCTGGCCAGATACCCGGATGTCTTCGTGATGGAAGAGCAGACGGTGGATGAGAAGGAGATCTGGGCGCTGCTGGAGAAGGCGCTGAAAGGTGCCTGCGAGCAGTTTGTGCAGACCCGCATCACCGAGGGTGAGAACCTGAAGACGGATATTCTGGGCAAGCTGGACGATATGGTTTCCAAGGTGGATTTCATCGAGGAGCGTTCTCCGCAGATCGTGGAGGAGTATCGGACAAAGCTGACGGATAAGGTGCAGGAGCTTCTGACGGACGGCACGGTGGATGAGAGCAGAATTGCCACAGAGGTGACGATTTATGCGGATAAGATCTGTACCGATGAGGAGACCGTGCGTCTGCGCAGCCATATCGAGCATATGCGTTCCACCCTTCTGGAGGGCGGCAGCATCGGCCGGAAGCTGGATTTCATCGCGCAGGAGATGAACCGGGAGGCCAACACCACGCTCTCCAAGGCCAATGATATTCAGGTGTCCAATGTGGCCATTGATCTGAAGACGGAGATCGAGAAGATCCGGGAACAGATCCAGAATCTTGAATAAGCAGGTGAGAACATGTCCAGACTGTTGAATATTGGTTTTGGAAATTGTGTGAATACAGGAAAGATCACGGCGGTTGTGTCGCCGGAGGCGGCTCCGGTGAAGCGCCTGGTGCAGGTTGCCAAGGAGGATGGGCGAATCATTGATGCAACCCTGGGGCGCAGGACAAAGGCGGTGCTTGTCATGGATGACGGGCACGTGGTACTGTCGGCACTGCAGCCGGAGACCCTAGCAAGACGGTTTTCATCGGATGGAGATTACGAGGGGAAAGAGGAAGAGGAATGAAACGAGAGGGAATACTCGTCGTTGTTTCGGGATTTTCCGGAGCAGGCAAGGGAACGGTAATGAAGGAACTGGTGCGCAGATATGACTGTTACGCACTGAGTGTTTCTGCAACGACCAGAGGCCCCAGAGCCGGAGAAGTGGAAGGAATCGACTATTTTTATAAAACAGAGGAGCAGTTCCGTGCCATGATCGAGCAAGGGGAGCTGGTGGAATATGCCAGATATGTGGATCATTTTTACGGGACACCGAAGGCATACGTGGAAGAACAGCTGGCTGCCGGGAAGGATGTGATTCTGGAGATCGAGATCCAGGGCGCCCTGAAGATCAAGAAGCAGTTTCCGGATACGCTTCTTCTGTTTATCACACCGCCCAGTGCGCAGGAGCTGGTGCGCAGGCTCACCGACCGCGGTACCGAGGATCATGAGACGATCCTTGCCAGACTGCAGCGGGCCAGTGAAGAGGCAGAGGGCATCGACTGTTACGATTATCTGGTGATGAATGATGATCTGGATACCTGTGTGGAGCAGACCCATGAGCTGATTCAGCTGCAGCACCGCCGGGCATCTAAAAATATGGAACTGATCAATCAGATCCGCAAGGATCTTGGCAATTTATCGAAAGGAGAATAAGAATTATGCTGCATCCATCTTATACAGACCTGATGAAGGTCGTAAACGCAGGTGTTGAGGAAGGAGAGACCCCGGTTGTCAACAGCCGTTATTCTATCGTGATGGCAACCTCCAAGAGAGCAAGACAGATCATCGGAGGCGCAGAGCCGCTGGTAGACGGAAGAGGCAAGAAGCCGCTTTCCATCGCTGTAGAAGAGCTGAATAAGGGGAAAGTAAAGATTATGCCGGAAACACCGGAAGAGGAAGAAGCAGAGGAATAAGAAAGCCCTGCCAGAGGATACCGGAAATGGTGTCCTCTTTTTTTATATATTCTTATGGGGGAAAAACTAGGATAGGAGAAAAGACCAATGGAGAAAAGACCAATGGAGAAAATCAGTCTTGAAGACAGGGGGATTTACGATGTATCCAGCGCCAGAGGTTCACAGATTTATCTGATCGTGGGCAGTGAGAAGGCTGCGGTGGTGGATGCAGGCATGGCCTACAGTGCAGAGGGAACAGTGGAAAATATCCGGAAAATTTTGGGGGAACGGCCACTGGACATGATTCTTCTGACCCATTCTCACTACGACCATGTAAGCGGGATTCCTGCCATGAAAAGAGCCTGGCCGCAGGTGCAGGTATATGGCGGTACGTATGTGGAACATGTTTTTGAAAGCGACAAGGCGAAAGCTGTCATCACAAAGCTGAATATGGAGGCGGTGGCCAAGTACCAGGTGGAAGATTTTGACGGTTTCGATGCGGATCAGCTGGTGATCGATCATGTGATCGCAGAGGGAGATACCATTTCCCTGGGAGACCATGTGCTGCAGGCGTATGATATGCCGGGACACAGCCGTTGTTCCATGGCATTTTTGATGGATGAGACGTATCTGTTTGCCAGTGAGACGACTTGCGTGACGTCCAGATATGGGACATTTGTTCCCAACTATCTCATCAGTTACAAAGAAAGCGAGGAATCCATCCGTAAATGCGCATCACTTCCCATGCGTTATGTGCTGGTTCCGCATTCGAATATTTATGATCTTGAAAAGACACCGGATTTCTGGCAGTTCTGCATGAAAGAAATGAAAGGCAGCAAGGATCTGATCATGAGTATGCACTGGGGCGGAGCATCTTCGGATGAGATTATAAAGGAGCTTGACCGGCGGTACCGGGATCCTGACACGAAGAAAGAGTGGCCCAATGAGGCGTTCCTCATCAACCAGAAAAGTATGATCAAAACTGTGCTGCGGGAGTTCGGAGAAAATTGACAATTTCCGAAAAATAAAGTAAAATAACAGTATAAACAAACAAAATTCAGACAGAAAACAGGGAGGGAACTGTATGGATAAATTTGTGATTACGATTTCCAGATGTTGTGGCGCAGGCGGAACGACCATCGGAAAAAGGCTGGCGGCAGACCTGGGGGTAAGCTTTTATGACAAGAACCTGCTGCATCTGGCATCGGAAGACAGCGGGATCAACGAGGATCTGTTTGCCAATGCGGACGAGAAGCTGAAAGGCAGCCTTCTTTATAAGGTGTCCAGAAAGGTTTACCAGGGAGAACTGATCCCTCCGGAGAGTGAGGATTTCACCACCAATGAGAATCTGTTCAACTACCAGGCCAAGGTGCTCAAGGAGCTGGCTGCTTCGGAATCTTATGTGGTCATTGGCCGGTGTGCCGATTTTATCCTGAAGGATCATCCGAAGCTGATCCGTATTTTCCTCTATGCACCCTACGAGGACTGTGTGGCGCATGAGATGGAGAAGCACAGCATCAGTGCCAAGGAGGCCCAGTGGCACATTGACCGGACGGACAAGCACCGCAGCGCATTCTACAAATATCACACCGGACATGACTGGATGGAGATGGAGAACTATGATATCTGCATCAACACCGGCGCGGTGGATTACGAGAAGACTGTGGAGATCATTGAGTTCTACGTGCACAGCATGCTGGGATTACAGTAAAATAAAAAGAGAGCCGATCACAGGAAAGAAAGGCATTGCCTGATCCCGTGTTCGGCTCTTTCTTTTTTTAATCTAATTCGATGAGTTCGTACTCTCTGGAACCGCAGCCCAGTGCAGCAGCACACTCGATGGTGTGTACGCCGTTGCGGGACTCGATCCGCTCGATGAGATGATCGCGGCCCGGGTCATCCTTGGCAGCGTAAACGAGATCCAGGCAGGCCTGGTCGATGGCGACCGGATCGTCGGATGCCAGAATACCGATGTCCTTCATGCACGGATCTTCGGCAACTGCACAGCAGTCACAGTCCACGGACATATTTTTCATTACGTTGATGTATACCGCATTACCCTTGAAGTAGTCGATGACGGAGGAAGCAGCGTCAGCCATAGAAGCCAGGAAGGAATCATGGTCTGCGGTCCACAGCTTGGCCGGATCGCCCACGCCGTGAATATATGCTTTTCCGTAGGAGGAAGCGATGCCGATGGACAGCTGTTTCAGTGCGCCGCCGTATCCGCCCATGGGATGTCCCTTGAAGTGGGAGAGTACCAGAAGAGCGTTATAGTTCGCCAGATCCTTGCCCACGAAGTTCTTCTTGATCATCTTGCCGCCAGGAATAGCAAGCTCCATGTCCGGACCTTCCGCATCCAGCAGATCTACGTCAAAATACTGGCTCCAGCCATGCTTTTTCAGCGTTTCCAGATGCTTCTCGGTGGTATTTCTGCCGCCTTCATATGCAGTGTTGCACTCGGTAACAGTGCCGCCTACCTCTTCAATGACGGGTTTCCAGAATTCCGGTTTCAGGAAGTTCTGGTTGCCCGGCTCGCCGGAGTGCAGTTTGATGGCCACATTGCCGGAAAGCGGTTTTCCAACTTTATGATATAATTCGGTCACTTTGTCAGAAGTGATGGTTCTGGTAAAATAAACCTTTGATTTCATGAAAAATCCTCCATTCTGCGCGATATTTGCTTTGTGACAGCATTTACGCTGTTATTATAGTACAATCCTGGAAACGGGGGAAGCAAAAAATGAAGACGGAAAGCAACAGAGGGCATGGAAATGGATCTTTCACCGTTCACGGAAATTTGACTTTTGTATAGAGGAAATGGTACAATAAACTGATATATTTACATGAGACTGTAAAGGAGTTTATATTTGTATGAAAATATTGTTTGTTTCCCTGGGATGTGACAAGAATCTGGTGGATTCCGAGACGATGCTGGGGATTCTCGGCGGCCGCGGTTACACTTTCACGGACGATGAGACGGAAGCGGATGTGATCGTCGTCAACACGTGCTGCTTTATCAATGATGCCAAGGAGGAAAGCATCAACACCATTCTCCAGATGGCAGAGTACCGGAAAACCGGCCCGTGCAAGGCGCTGATCGTGGCAGGATGTCTTGCCCAGCGGTACAAGGAGGAGATCACCCAGGAGATCGAAGAGGTGGATGCGGTGCTGGGAACCGCTTCCTATGAAAATATCGCTGAAGCCATTGAGGAAGCGCTGGGCGGGCAGCATCCCATGATCATGGATCCGCTGGATGTGCCGGTGCATACGGGCAAGCGGATGCTCACCACCGGCGGCCATTATGCGTATCTGAAAATCGCGGAAGGGTGCGACAAGCACTGTACCTACTGCATTATCCCCAAGGTGCGGGGGGCTTACCGCAGCGTACCCATGGAGGAACTGATCGACCAGGCGAGAGAGCTGGCAGAGCAGGGGGTGAAGGAGCTCATTCTGGTGGCCCAGGAGACGACGCTGTACGGCGTGGATCTGTATGGCCGGAAACGGCTGCATGAGCTGCTGCGGGAGCTGTGCCGCATTGACGGCATTTACTGGATCCGGATCCAGTACTGTTATCCCGAGGAGATTTATGAGGAGCTCATTCAGGTGATGAAGGAAGAGGAAAAGATCTGCCATTATCTGGATCTGCCGATCCAGCACGCGTCCGATGATATTTTGCGGCGGATGGGCAGAAAGACGACGAAAGCCCAGCTGCTGGCGGTGGTGGATCACCTGCGGGAGGAGATCCCGGATATCTGCCTGCGGACAACGCTGATCGCCGGTTTCCCGGGAGAGACCCAGGAGGAGCATGAGGAGCTCATGGAGTTCATCGATACGTGCGAGTTCGACCGGCTGGGGGTATTTACCTATTCCCCGGAGGAGGACACCCCGGCGGCTGTCATGGACAACCAGATCGAGGAAGAACAGAAGGAGCTGTGGCGGGATGAACTGATGGAGCTGCAGCAGGAGATTTCCATGGATAAGGCCGAAGAAATGATCGGCCGGGAACTTCTGTGCATGGTGGAGGGCAGCGTGGCAGACGAGAATGCCTACGTGACCCGTACCTACAAAGATGCGCCAAATGTGGACGGCTACCTGTTCCTGCAGACGGCGGAGACACTGATGACCGGTGATTTTGTACGCGCCCGAGTGACCGGAGCGATGGAATATGATTTGATAGGAGAGATGGCAGATGAATTTACCGAATAAGCTGACGCTGCTCAGAGTGTTTATGATCCCGTTTTTCGTGGTGTTTATGCTGACGGATCTGGGCGGCAGTTATGGAAAATATATCGCGCTGGCAATCTTCATTGCGGCCAGCCTGACAGATATGCTGGATGGCAAGATCGCCAGAAAGTACAACCTGGTGACCAATTTTGGGAAATTTATGGATCCGCTGGCGGATAAGCTGCTGGTGTGCTCGGCCATGATCTGTCTGGTGGACAAGGGACGTCTGGCTTCCTGGATCGTCATCATCATCATCAGCCGGGAATTTATCATCAGTGGGTTCCGGCTCATCGCATCAGACAACGGTGTGGTCATTGCGGCCAGCTACTGGGGCAAGTTCAAGACCGTTTTCCAGATGCTCATGATCATTGTGCTCATTCTGGATCTGGGCGGCAGCTTTGTGCTGCTGGAGCAGATTCTCATCTACGTGGCGCTGATCCTTACCGTGGTGTCACTGGTGGATTACCTGATGAAAAACAAAGACGTCTTAAAGGATGGGGGAAAATAACATGACAGCGGAAATTATTTCAGTGGGAACGGAACTGTTGCTTGGCAACATTGTCAATACCAATGCGGCTTATCTGGCAGAGCAGTGCGCCATGCTCGGTCTGTCGGTTTACTACCAGAGTGTGGTCGGCGATAATGCGGGACGGCTGGCAGATACAATCCGCCAGGCCATGGACCGTTCAGACATCGTGCTCCTGGGCGGCGGCCTGGGGCCCACAGAGGATGACCTGACCAAGGAGACCGTGGCAGAGGTGCTGGGCAGAAAGCTGGTGGAGGACGTCCACAGCCGGGAGCGGATCGCTGAGTTTTTCCGCCGCATCGGCAAGGAGCCCACAGAGAACAACTGGAAGCAGGCCCAAGTCATTGAGGACTGTATCGTGCTGGACAATGCCAACGGCTCTGCGCCGGGCATCATCGTGGAGGATGAGAAGGCAACCCTGATCCTGCTGCCGGGCCCGCCCATTGAGATGATCCCCATGTTTGAAACCCATGTTTTTCCCTATCTGCGGGAAAAAGAGCCGGATGTGATCGTGTCGAAGATGCTGAAGATCTGCGGCGTGGGCGAGAGCTCTGTGGAAAACGATGTGAAGGATCTCATCCACCAGTATACGAATCCGACCATCGCCACCTATGCCAAGACCGGCGAGGTGCATATCCGCGTGACTGCCAAGGCGGAGACAGAGGCGGAGGCCAAGAAGCTGTTAAAACCCGTGGTGCGGGAGCTGAAATGTCGTTTCTGCAACAAGATTTACAGCACCGATGAAAACGTGGAGCTGGAGGACGTGGTTGTGGCTCTGTTAAAGGAGCAGAATCTGTCCATCACCACTGTAGAATCCTGCACCGGCGGCCTGCTGGCAGGACGGCTGGTGAACGTGCCAGGTGTCTCCGATGTGTTCAAGCAGGGCTATGTGACCTACTCCAACAAGGCAAAGCGCAAGCTGGTGGGGGTCAAGAAGGATACCCTGTCGGTAAACGGCGCAGTCAGCGAGAAGACCGCCAAGGAGATGGCCAAGGGCGCCATGATGATGACCGGTTCCGATATTGCGGTTTCTGTCACCGGTATCGCAGGGCCCGACGGCGGCTCCGAGGAAAAACCGGTGGGACTGGTGTACATTGCCTGCAATTTCAAGGGCAAGGTGACGGTGAAGAAATGCCAGTTCAGCGGCGGCAGAAGAAAGGTGCGAGAGTCGTCTGTGGCAGCGGCGCTGGTGCTGCTGCGGGACTGCCTGCTGGAAAATATAAAATTGTAGATAAATTGTGAGAGTGCGAAGCACGGAACAATTTATTGTAATCTAAATAGGAATACCTGTAACATCCCTCCCATATATTTTTGTATGGGAGGGATGTTTTTATGGAAATGAGGCAGGGGCAGAGGCGGTTCCCGATCTTTTCTGTGGTAAAAGTGCTCATCGCGGCCTACCTGGTGACGATGGTCATTCTGCTGGTGCTGGCGGGGCTTTTATATAAGCTGGAGCTGTCAGAACCGGTGGTGGACGGCGGCATCATTGCGGCCTATGTGTTGTCCTGTTTTCTGGGCGGTTTCCTTATGGGAAAGCTGCAGAAAACGCGGAAATTTATGTGGGGGATGATCATCGGCCTGCTGTATTATGCGGTGCTGTTTGGCGTGTCCTTCTGTATGAAACAGAGCAGTGCCCAGGTGACCGGGGATGTGTTTACGTCGCTGGTGCTGTGCGTGGCCAGCGGCATGCTGGGCGGGATGGTGGCGTGAGACGAAACGGCCGGATGTGCGGACAGTGGCGGCATTCAGGCACAGGAGCAGAGAATGTCTTTGCAATCCGGGAGAATTCATGTATAATAGCGATTAGAATGGGAGGAACAAATGATGACGAAACTCATACTGGCGTCGGCCTCTCCGAGACGGCGGGAGATTTTGGATATGGCGGGTTTTGCCTTTGCCGTTTGCCCGGCCCGGGGAGAAGAAGTGCGTGTCGGCGCAGATCCGGTGGAGATTGTGGAAAATCTGGCGAAAGCCAAAGCCCGGGAGGTGGCTGGATCACAGAAGGAAGACTGCCTTGTGCTGGGTGCAGATACCATTGTGGTGCTGGACGGCGAGATCATGGGAAAACCGGCAGACCGGGCGGATGCCAGCCGTATGCTGCATGCGCTGCAGGGTAGATCTCACCAGGTGTATACCGGCGTGGCGCTGGATGCGGTGCGGCAGGGCGTGTACACTGTGCACAGTTTCGTGCAGCGGACAGACGTGTTTGTCTATCCGATGACGGACGCGGAGATCGAAGCCTATATGGACACCGGGGAACCCTTTGACAAGGCCGGGGCCTACGGCATCCAGGGACGGTTTGGCAAATACATTGAGAAAATAAACGGAGACTACCTGAACGTGGTGGGGCTGCCACTGGGAAGACTTTATCAGGAGATGAAGCGGCTGGGACTGACCGAAGATGCCAGATGATGGCAGGCAGCAGCCGCAGGACATACAAAAAGGAGCGAAGACAGATGACTTACAAAGCAGCGATTTTTGACCTGGATGGAACACTGGCGGATACGCTGGCTTCCATTGCCCACAGTGCCAACATGGCACTGGAGCAGCTGGGATTTCCGGCATTGCCGCTGGATAATTACCGTTATTATGCGGGAGACGGGGCGCAGGAGCTGATGAAGCGGGCACTTGCCGCCTGCGGGGATACCGCCTGTTCCAGACTGGAGGAGATCATGCCGGTCTATGCAGCGATTTTTGAAAAGGAATGCATGTATCAGGTGCACCCCTACGACGGCATTCCGGAGGTGCTGGAAGCGTTGAAGCAGCAAGGCTTGAAGATAGCGGTACTGTCCAACAAGCCGGATGCCAGAACCCATGATGTGATCCGGGATCTGTTCGGCACGGAACTGTTTGACTATGTGCAGGGCCAGACCGAGAAGATCCGCAGAAAACCGTGCCCGGACGGGGCGTTGGAGATCGCACGGGTATTTGATGTGAAGCCGGAGGAGTGCCTGTACTGCGGTGATACGAACACGGACATGCAGACGGCAGTGGCGGCAGGCATGTTCCCCATCGGTGTATTATGGGGCTTCCGTGACCGGCAGGAGCTGCTTGACAACGGTGCGAAGGTGCTGGCAGAGGTGCCTGCGGATATTTTAAAACAGCTGAGATAGACTGCGGTTGGGATGATTTGTAAAATTGCCCGCGCAGTGCGGATAAATGGGAAGTACCAGGCGATTATGCGCAGGTTCAGGTGAAAACGAAACGCAGACGAAAAAGGAGTGTAGCGCAATGTACGAGTACGAAGAGGAGATTCTGGAGATTTTTCTGAAAATGCAGGGACAGTTATTTGATGAGCTGGTGGCGGAGACGCTGGAGGAAGCGGACGAGTTTCTGGACGACTGCATGGCAGCTGTGGTGGACAGCGTGGCAGAGGTGCGGGAATATTTTGAGGAAAGCGGTGCGGATGTGGACGGCATGTCCGATGAAGAGCTGCTGGATGCGGCAGAAGTGTTTGCCATTCCGGACGGCAGATTTCTGATTGTTGAGGGATAAGAAGCATATATGAGAAAAAAGAAAAAGACGGTGGCCGTCTGCGGTGTTTTGCTGGCGGCAGCGCTGTCTCTTGGCGGCTGCAGTACGAAGGGCGGCTTAAAAGTCGTGCTTACCGGCGGCCTTTCCCGGAATGAATTATTTTCTGTGAACAAAGCGGCCATGACGCTGCCGGAGGCAAAGCTTCTGCTCATGACGGAGCTGGCCCGGTACCGGAATCTGTACGGGGAAGAAATGCTGAGCCGGCAGTTCGGCGGGCAGACGCTGGAGGAATCGGTGAAGGAAAGCACCCTGGATCTGATGGGAAAGCTTCTGGTCATGGATGAGATGGCGGACAAGTACCAGATCCGGCTGAATGAGGAAGATACGGCCAACATTCTGTCGGCCAGCGCCGAATATATGGACACGCTGACAGAAACGGAAAAGGCGTTTACCGGGGCGTCGGAAAGTGATGTGCAGCACCTGTTTGAAAAAGCACTGCTGGCGGACCGGGTTTATGCGGAGCTCACCGGGGAGCAGACCATTGAGGTCAGCGATGATGAGGCCCGTGTGGTAACTGTGCGCCATATTTTTATCAGCACAGCAGGCAGCGGGCAGACGGGTAATGCGGGGGAAGAAGCATCTGCAGATGAAAGTCAGGCGATCGCAGCCGCGGGCGATGCTTACAACCGTGCTATGTCGGCGTACGACCAGCTGCGGCAGGGCGCAGACTTTGATTCCATGGCCCAGCAGTACAGTGATGACGCCCAGGAAGAATATCAGGTGGCAAGAGGTGACGTGGAGCAGAAGCTGGAGGAGGCGCTGTTTTCTCTGGATACCGGGGAACTGAGCACTGTCATGCAGAACAGCACGGGCTACCATATTTTCCTCTGTGTCAACAATTTTGACCGGGAAGCCACCGATCAGAATAAGCAGAAGCTCCTGGAGGAGCGGCGCTGGGAGGCGTTCGAACAGACGTATAATGCGTTTGCCAGAGATCAGGTCTGCCAGTTTTCCCAGAGAAAATGGGATGCCATCACACTGGATGGCGAAGAGATTACAAATACCGGGCTGTATGACGTATACCGGAGCCGGTTCGGCGGATGATACGGCCAGATGGAGAAGAAACATGAATGAACAGGATTTGACAAAATATATACCGAGCAATACGGAGATCGCAGAGAATCTGGACTATTTTGCGGGACAGCTGCGGGAATTCCAGGAGCTGATGATGATGTACAACTGTGCCATCCGGGAGGTGCGCACGAAGCTGGATGTGCTCAACGATGAGATGGCAGTGTGCAGCCCCCACAATCCCATTGAGATGATCAAGTCCCGGGTAAAAAAGCCCAGGAGCATCGTGGAAAAGCTGCAGCGCCGGGGATATCCGATCTCTGTGGATTCCGTGCTGGACAACCTGCACGATGTGGCAGGCGTACGTGTCATCTGTTCCTTTATCGATGATATTTACAAGATCGCGGCGATTCTGGGGGCGCAGGACGATGTAACTGTGCTGGAGATCAAGGATTATATCAAGAATCCCAAGCCCAACGGATACCGCAGTTATCATATGATCGTGGAGATTCCGGTGTTCTTCTCAGACCGGAAGCAGCCGATGAAGGTGGAGGTGCAGATCCGCACCATCGCCATGGACTTCTGGGCAAGTCTGGAGCACCAGATGAAGTACAAGAAGGATGTGCCGGGATCAGAGGATCTGGTCAACCGGCTGTCCCAGATCGCAGACCGGATCAACCAGACAGATATGGAAATGCAGGAGATCCGGGAAGAAATTCAGAGCAGATAAAAAAGAAAACAGCAAAGGCGTCGGAAGAGGAAAACCTCAACCGGCGCCTTTAACGTCGTATATTTTATTTTGTTAATTCCATCATGATCTCGTTGCTTCTGCTGATGAACTTGGTCATTTCCTCCGGGCTCAGCGGTTTGTGGGCCAGCATTGCCAGATCATACAGCTGCTCGCAGAACATGGGAACCTTCTCGGAATCCTTGTGCTCGAAGATGTATTTTACCAGCGGATGTTTCACATTCAGGACAAGGGCTGCCTGGCTGCCGAACATGGAAGCGTCCATGCCGGTCATGCCGTACATGCGCATCATTTCCTGCATCCGGCGGCTCTCCTCGGACAGAACCATCATGGAAGCGGTCTTTTCATCCTTGAGGGACATGGTGCGGACTTCCAGTTTGTCATTGCCAACGGCCTTGCGGAACACTTCGGTCAGCGTATCCTTGTAGCTCTCGGCATCTGCCTGGGATTCATCCTGCAGGCTGTCGGTGACATCCGCATCAATTCTCTGGAAGCGGACATTTTCATTCTGGCTTTCCAGATGGGTGATGAACGGGCTGTCGATGTTGTGTTTCAGGATCACAGCATCCATGCCATTCTCCCGGAACATGTTGATATACTGGCTCTGCTGGATCTCGTCGGTGACATAGTAGATTGTTGTCTTCTCCGGCTCTTTGTCCCCGGCGTCTTTCTTTTCTGCGTCAGAAGCGTTCTCCGTCTGGGAAGTCTCCTCGGCCTTGGCTTCCCCGGAGTTCTCAGAAGCGGCTTCTTCGGTTCCTTCTGCGGGTGCCTTGGCAGCCTCGGCTTTCTCAATGCAGTCCTTCAGCGTCAGATACTTGCCGTCCAGATCCTTGAACAGCACGTAGTCGGAAATCTTCTCACAGAACTTGGCATCCTTGATGCAGCCAAATTTGATGAAGGGGCTGATGTCGTCCCAGTATTTCTCATAATTCTCACGGTCGGTCTTGCACATGCCGCTGAGCTTGTCAGCAACTTTTTTCGTGATATAATCGGAAATCTTCTTCACAAAGCCGTCATTCTGCAGCGCACTTCTGGATACGTTCAGCGGCAGATCCGGGCAGTCGATGACGCCCTTTAAGAGCATCAGGAATTCCGGAATGACTTCCTTAATATTATCGGCGATAAATACCTGGTTGTTGTACAGCTTGATGGTGCCCTCGATGGAATCGTACTCCGTGTTGATCTTCGGGAAGTAGAGGATACCTTTCAGGTTGAACGGATAGTCCATGTTCAGATGGATCCAGAACAGGGGCTCCTTGTAATCATGGAAAACATCCCGGTAAAACTGCTTGTATTCCTCATCGGTGCATTCGTTGGGATGCTTCGTCCACAACGGCGTGGTGACGCTTAAGGAAACCGGACGCTTGTTGATCTTTGCCTTCTCTTTGGCAGGGGAAATCTCGATGACTTCCTTGGTGCCGTCCTCATTTTCTTTCTCCTCGGTCTTGGCTTCCTCGGTGAAGCGCTCTACCACCACGTCGTCCTCTTTGATGTCGGCGGCGTCGATGGTCTCATATTCCTGCTCGGCGCCTGCTTTTTCCAGGAAAATCTCTACCGGCATGAAGGAGCAGTACTTGGTGATGACTTCTCTAGCCCGGTATTCGTTGGAAAACTCCACGCTGTCCTCGTTCAGGAACAGGGTGATGGTGGTGCCGACGCTGTCCTTGGTGCCCTCGGTCATGGAAAATTCGGTGCCGCCGTCACATTCCCAGTGTACCGGTGTCGCACCCGGCTGATAGGAAAGGGTGTCGATGTGTACCTCATCCGCAACCATGAAAGCGGAGTAAAAGCCCAGGCCGAAGTGGCCGATGATCTGATCCTCGTTGGTCTTGTCTTTGTATTTGGCCAGGAAATCGGTGGCGCCGGAGAAGGCGATCTGGTTGATATACTCCTCCACCTCATCAGCGGTCATACCAAGGCCGTTGTCGCAGAAAGTCAGCGTCTTCTTCTCAGGGTCAACGATGACGTGTATTTCCGGTTTGTATTTGTCCGGGAACTGGTACTCGCCCATCATCTCCAGCTTCTTCAGCTTGGTGATGGCGTCGCAGCCGTTGGAAATGAGCTCACGGAAGAAGATATCGTGATCCGAATAGAGCCACTTCTTGATGATCGGGAAAATATTTTCACTGTTAATGGAAAGACTTCCATGTTTTTCTGCCATATTAAACATCTCCATTTCAAAAATTAATACAAATGAAAATACGGATATTTCCGTATACCAGTAATATTAATACCGCAAAAATGGAATGTCAAGAGAAAATCAGCACTCAAATGCGTTGAGTGCTAACAAAAATTTTATAAAAAATCTAAAGAAAGTATAAAACTGCCAAATTATATCTTGTCAAATTCAAGACTTTGCCGGAGAAAGAATGCCGTCACCGCTTTTTCCCACGTTTCTTCCAGAGATCTGTCCAGGGTGAACAGGTTCATGGAGGTGGCGGTGGTGCAGGTCAGTGTCCCATTGTCATAGCGGATGTTCAGAAACAGAGCGCGGACGTCCTCGGGTCGGAACGACAGGGACGCATCTGCCAGCAGCTTCTGGATCTGGCTGGTGTCCAGACAGAAAATAAAGGAAAAGGACAGGGGCGTGTGTTTGCCCCGGATCAGCTGAAAACACGTAGGACGCAGCTGTTCCCAGTAGATAAGCCCACGGTCGGCGCGGACAGGGGCATTCTCTTCCTCATCCGCCTCCGGGTAAAAATCCGGATGAAAATGCCCGTCAATAGAGATCGTGGCAGCCGTGGTGATGGATGCCTCCGATAAGAGAAAACGGTCAAAGGCCGGGGACAGGAGCAGACGCTCCATAAAGTTTTTCGTCTGTGTAAATCGTAATGCCAGCATAGAGGTGCTCCTTCTTATTATGATGCGGCCATAATCTCACGAACACGCACGAACGTGCTTTATCGCCTGCTATCGCAGGCAGTTCGTTCGATAATGATGCAAGAAAAGGAAATACTGTCTTCGACATCGCTCCCTTTTCTTTTGTGTCTACTATATTATATAGGATAAAAATAAAAAAACACAGAGGAAAAAGTGAAAATTTTATTTTCCCCTTTTCAAACGTCTGTGTTTATGTTAGTATTACATAGTATTAAAAACTACATCATAAAGTATTTTTGCAAAGATCAGTGCTTTGCGGAAATGACAGATATAGAGGAATAACCGGCACAGGGAGTCGGTACAAAGGGGATAGAAAAGATGAGTTATAAGATTGTTGTGGACAGCTGCGGGGAGATTCCGAAGGAGAAGCTTGCGGGCGGCTTTTATGAAAATGTGCCGTTGGAGCTGGATGTGGACGGCGAGCGGATCGTGGATGACGAGACGTTCGACCAGGCGGATTTCCTGAAAAAGGTGGCAGCAAGCCCGAACTGTCCGAAGTCCTCCTGCCCGTCACCCAAGCGGTATATGCAGGCCTATGAGGACGGCGGCGCAGATCATATTTATGTGGTGACGCTGTCTGAGCAGCTCAGCGGTTCCTATAACAGTGCCAGACTGGGGCAGCAGCTGTTTGAGGAGAAGCATCCTGACCGGAAGGTACATGTATTCAATTCCAGGAGTGCGTCCATCGGGCAGACGCTGGTGGCCATGAAGGCGGAGGAATATGAGCTGGCCGGATGTTCTTTTGAGGAAGTGGTGGAGAAGACGGAACAGTTTGTGGACGGTCTGGATACGTATTTCGTGCTGGAGAGTCTGGAGACGCTGCGCAAGAACGGACGCCTGTCCGGTATCAAGGCTTTTGTGGCATCTGCGCTGAACATCAAACCGGTGATGGGTGCAACGCCGGAGGGAAGCATCTGTCAGCTGGGCCAGGCCCGGGGTATCAACAAAGCCATTCAAAAGATGGTGGAGGCTGTGGTGCAGAATGTGAAGAACCCGGCGGAGAAGATCCTGGCGATCTCTCACTGCAACTGCTACGAGCGGGCGCTGATGGCCAAGAAGCTGCTGGAAGAGAAGACCACCTTCAAGGACATCATGATCCTGGATACCAACGGCATCAGCAGTCTGTATGCCAACGACGGCGGTGTGATCATCGCAGTATAAGGGAAAAGTGTCCTGTATCAGAATATAATGAAATAAAAAATCCTTCTGTATCTGTCTGGAATTTGTAGCAATCCCGGACTGTACAGAAGGATTTTTGTCACATTGCATTTCAATCCTTGCGTCAACGGATGGATTTGGATGGTATTATAATCGGAAAGAAGCAGCGGTATGTGATCAGGCATGCAGCAGCTCCTCCAGCCGCCTGGCAGAAGACTCCGGTGATTCATGCAAAGCGATGGCAAATTCTTCACTGAGCAGGTGTGCTACTTTCTTCATAAATTGCTGTTCTGTCGCTCCAATTTTCTTCCCGTTTTTGACGGCCAGGGCCTCTTTTTCATAAATTTCTTTATATAACCGTAAATGATCGGAGACGTTACAGGAAGACAGGAGCTCCCGGTAGTGGGCGGCAAGCATGGGCGCTTTGTTGGTCAGCGTCGGTTTTACCTGCATTTTTCCGAAATTTTCCAGATATGTCTGCGCTTCCTTTTCTGTCATGACATTTTTCAGCGATGCGTCAGCCTTTTCCACAGGAACATAAACACGCTCACTGCTGTCTGAAAAGGAGGGGCGCAATGTGTAATAGGTACGTTCTGCACCTGGTGAAAATGCCCAAACAAGTCTGCCCATTGACAGAAAGCGGGCGGAATGGTATCCTTTTCACATAGTGTGAGTATCGGAGTCGCGGATTCCGTTTTCCATGCAGGAGGATACAGGGAACAGTTTCTCTGTATGGCAGAAATGGAGGAAAGAAGTATGAAGATCGGTTTTGGCTGTGACCACGCCGCTGTGGAATTGAAGGATGCACTGCTGGAGCATCTGAAGGAGCAGGGATATGAGTGCGTGGATTACGGCGCATATAGCCCGGAAGATAAAGTGGATTATCCGGTGCAGGGCCAGAAGGTGGCAGAGGCCATTGTCAGCGGAGAGATTGACAGAGGCGTGCTGGTGTGCGGAACCGGCATCGGGATTTCTCTGGCGGCCAACAAGGTACCGGGGATCCGTGCGGCGGTGTGCAGTGAACCGTATTCCGCGCAGATGTCCGTCCGGCACAACAATGCGAATATCATTGCCATGGGTGCCCGTGTGGTGGGAACAGAGCTTGGCAAGATGATCGTGGATGCCTTTTTCGGAGCAAGCTTCGAGGGCGGCAGACATGAGCGGCGGGTGAATATGCTCACCGATATTGAGAAAAAATACAGCAAAGAACAGGGAGCAGATGTGAAATGAGCCAGGCAAAGGTAGATCGTTATAAAGAACAGAAATCAAAGCGCAAGGAGACGATACAGAAGGAGAAACGGCAGGCGGGCATCCGTAAGGGCGTTGTCGCTGTGATCTGTGCAGCGTGCCTGTGCTGGATCGGTTATTCTGTATGGGGCGTGGTGAATCGTCCGGATACGACAGCATCCGAGGTGAATCTGGATGCGTATTCCGAGTATCTGAACGGGCTGGCTGAGGAGGAATAGAACAGCGATGAAGTGTCCGTTTTGCGGGGAAGATAATACAAGAGTCATTGATTCCAGACCTGCGGATGACAACAGCTCTATCCGCCGCCGCAGACTGTGTGATGCCTGCCAGAAGCGTTTTACCACCTATGAGAAGGTGGAGACGATTCCCCTCGTTGTGATCAAGAAGGATAACAACCGGGAGCAGTACGATCGGTCCAAGATTGAGGCCGGGGTGCTTCGGGCGTGTCACAAGCGGCCCATCTCCATCAATCAGATCAATGAGCTGGTGGATGCCGTGGAGACCGAGATCTTCAACCGGGAAGAGCGGGAGATCAGCAGCAAAGAGATCGGCGAGATGGTCATGGAGCGGCTGAAGAATCTGGAAGCGGTGGCGTACGTCCGTTTTGCTTCCGTTTACCGGGAGTTCAAGGACGTCAACACATTTATGGATGAATTGAAGAAATTTCTTGTCTGAGGGTGCAGGTGCTGTACCCTCTTTTTAGCTGTTTTGCAGGGATTATCATGTGCGTAGCTGCGTGTGATCATGATAGCTGCAAGATAATGTCAGGCACGGAAAATGCGAATCATGTAAAGACAAAGGAATATAATTATGAAATATGAGATAACAGACGGCACCCTGACCTTTGGCGCCCGGTGCATCCTGTCCCATGTGCAGTTTGCCATCCGGGGCACAGAGAAGATCGCCCTGGTGGGACCCAACGGCGCGGGAAAAACCACCCTTCTGCGGGTGATCGCCGGGGAGCTTTCTCTGGATGCGGACGACCGGCGGCAGGGGCCGGGCATCGTCACAGATCGGGATCTGACCATCGGCATGCTGCATCAGCACAGCTTTGCGGATGTCTCCCGGACGGTGGAGGAGGAGCTGGAACAGCATGCGCCTGTCGGGGACGGGAGCGCTTTTGACCGGGAGCGGTTCTGGTATGAGAAGGAATACGACACGCTGTTTACCGGTTTTGGATTTGAAAAAAAGGATAAGAAGCGGAAGCTTTCGGAATTTTCCGGCGGCGAACAGACGAAGATCGGCCTGATCTCTCTGCTGCTGGATCATCCCGACCTGCTGCTGTTGGACGAGCCCACGAACCACCTGGATGTGCACACGGTGGAGTGGCTGGAGCAGTATCTGAAAACCTATGACCGGGCGGTGGTGATGGTATCTCACGACCGTTTTTTTCTGGACGAGACGGCGGAGATTGTCTATGAGCTGGAGGCGGGGAAGCTGACCCGTTATCCCGGCAATTACACGGCGTACCGGCAGGAAAAGAAGAAACGGCTGCGGCAGCAGGCGAAGGCCTATGAGCGATATATGGAAGAGAAAGAGCGGCTGGAGGAGCTGATCCGCCGGTTTAAAAACAAACCGCGGAAGGCGGCCTTTGCCCGGGCCAAGAGAAAAGAGCTGGAGCGGCTGCCTGTGGTGGAGAAGCCGGAGCTGGCGGAGAAAACAGCGGCCATCGGCACACTGGAACCGCTGCTGCCGGGCAGCAAACGGGTGCTGGAAGCAGAGCGGCTGCAGGTGGGCTATGAGAAGACGCTGTTGGAAATCACGCTGCACATCCGAAAGGGGCAGAAGATCGCCATTCTGGGCAACAACGGCACCGGCAAGACCACGTTTTTGAAGACCGTGGCGGGCCTGCTGCCGCCCAGAGGCGGCAAGTATCACCTGGGAAATAACATCATGCTGGGCTATTTTGACCAGCATTCGGCGGAGATCGTTTCGGAGAAAAGTGTGCTGGAGCATTTTCATGACCTGTTTCCGGCGCTGACGGAGAAGGAAGCCAGAGGCATTCTGGGGGCGTATCTTTTCGGCGGAAAAGAGGCGGCGAAAAAGGTGGACAGCCTGTCCGGCGGGGAGAAAGCGAGACTGGTACTGGCGGAGCTGCTGCAGAGCCGTCCCAATTTCCTGCTGCTGGATGAGCCCACGAACCATATGGATATCCAGGCGAAAGAGCGGCTGGAGGAGGCCTTTGCCGGGTATCAGGGAACCATGCTGTTTATTTCCCATGACCGGTATTTCATCCAGCAGCTGGCGGATGCGGTGCTGATCTTTGAGGGGCAGGAGGTATTTTACTATCCTTTCGGCTACCGGCATTATGTGGAGCACTGCGTACGAAAGGGCAGCGGCGATCTGTCGGCCAGACTGCGGGCGGAGGAACAGGCGCTCATCGACGGTATGCGGGCGGTGCCAAAGGCGGAGCGGCACCGGCTGCGGGAGTTGTCCACGGAGGAAATCTACGAGGACTGGCGGCTTCAACCGGCGCGGGAGGCGCTGGAAGAGGCGGCCAGAAAGTATGAAAAAGCACTGGAAGACGAAGAGATTCAGAAGGAAATATACGAAGCGTCGGAGGAATTCTGGGCAGAAAATGGAATCCTGCAAACGGTAGGATTGTCAGAGGCACAGGACGGCGAAATGCTGGACTTCCATGCGGTTCATACGCACGTACAGTCAAGAAATGAAGACGGTTATACGGATGCAGTGGTGGCGCTTGCGTCCGCCAGGCAGACCTGGCACGATGCCTGCCTGGCCTGGTATGAACAATACAGGGAATTAGAGGAGGAAGAAACAGATGCTGTTTTTTGAAAATGATTACGGAGAGGGCGCCCATCCAGTGGTGCTGGCTCATCTGGCGGAGACGAATATGGAACACCTGTCCGGTTATGGAGTGGATCCTTACTGCGCATCAGCAAAAGAAAAGATTCTGAACGCCTGCGGCTGCCCGGAAGGAGACGTGTTTTTCCTGGTGGGCGGCACCCAGACCAATGCGGTGGTCATCGGCAGCCTGCTGCGGCGGCACGAGGGCGTGGTGGCAGCCAACAGCGGCCATGTCAGCGTCCATGAGGCAGGGGCCATCGAGTATACCGGTCACAAGGTGCTGGAGATCGGCCAGGAGAACGGCAAGATCAACGCCGGGGAGCTGCGGGCCTATATGGAGCGGTTTTACAGGGATGGCAACCATGAGCACATGGTTTTCCCGGGCATGGTATACATTTCCCATCCAACGGAATACGGTACACTGTATACAAAAGCGGAGCTGGAGGCCATTTCCGGCGTGTGCCGGGCCTGGAAGATTCCGCTCTATGTGGACGGGGCCCGTCTGGGCTATGGCCTGGCCAGTGAGGAGACGGACGTGACGCTGGAGGACATGGCACGATATGCAGACGTGTTCTACATCGGCGGCACAAAGGTGGGAGCGCTGTGCGGCGAGGCAGTCGTGTTTCCTCACGGTGCACCTGTTTATTTTATGACAATGGTCAAACAGCAGGGAGCGCTGCTGGCGAAGGGCCGTCTTCTGGGGGTACAGTTCGATGCCCTGTTTACGGACAACCTTTATTTACAGATCAGTAAAAATGCAATTCAGACGGCAGATCGGCTGAAACAGGCGCTAAAAGAGAAAAATTATCAGCTTCTTCTCGATTCTCCAACAAATCAGATTTTTGTCATTCTGGAGGACGAGAAGCTGGAAGAACTGAAAAAACATGTACGATACAGCTTCTGGGAAAAGTTCGACGACACTCACACGGTGATCCGTCTGGCCACCAGCTGGGCAACCGCCATGGAGGATGTGGAAAAACTGATCGAAACATTGTGAAAAACCTGACGAAAAACATTGATTATTCTTTCACAATCTGTTACTATAGATGTGTTATATGATTTACAACATCAAGATATGTGATAGAGAGGAGATCAGGAGTATGGGATTTTTAACAGGTAAGACAGCGATCATTACCGGAGGAGGACGGGCAGTCTTAAGCGATGGCAGATGCGGTTCCATCGGATGCGGCATTGCAACTGCTTATGCCAAGGAGGGCGCGAACCTGGTGCTGACCGGAAGAAACGTACAGAAGCTGACAGATGCCAAGGAGGAGCTGGAGCGGCTGTACGGCGTGAAGGTGCTGGCTGTGCAGGCGGATGTCAGCGCAGGCGCAGACAATGCAGCAGTGGTAGCAAACGTGGTGAAGCAGGCCATGGACGCTTTCGGAAGAATCGATGTCCTCATCAACAATGCCCAGGCATCCGCATCCGGCGTGACGCTGGTGGATCACACCCAGGAGCAGTTTGATCTGGCTCTGTACTCCGGTCTCTATGCAACCTATTATTATATGCAGGCATGCTACCCGTACCTGAAAGAGACAGAGGGCACCGTCATCAACTTCGGTTCTGGTGCAGGCCTGTTCGGCAACTACGGACAGTGCGCTTACGCAGCAGCCAAGGAAGGCATCCGTGGCCTGTCCCGGGTGGCAGCCACCGAGTGGGGCCGCGACAACATCAACGTGAACGTCATCTGCCCGCTGGCATGGACAACCCAGCTGGAAGGCTTTGAGAAGGCTTATCCGGAAGCCTTCAAGGCAAACGTGAAGATGCCGCCGGCAGGTCATTACGGCGATGCGGAGAAGGAGATCGGCCGCGTATGCGTACAGCTGGCATCCCCGGACTTCAAGTACATGAATGGTGAGACCATCACGCTGGAAGGCGGCATGGGACTTCGCCCGTAATTTTGACAAAGTAAGAGTGCAATAAAATAGCCCCTGGCAGGAAATAAATGATATCTTCCCTACATAGCTTTCCGTGTTTTCATTCACTGGTTGCTATAGCGGAACATATTAAGGTTTCCTGTCAGGGGTTTTTCTGTCTGGACGGTCAGCAAACGGGCCAAATTACACCGACGGATGGAATGTTGATGCAGAATGGATGGTGCGGAATGATAGGAAAAGGATGGAAAAACCATCCCGTCTGTGTTAGAATGCAAAGAAGTAACATGACGGGGAACAAAGACAGAAGCGTGCGCAAAGTGCGTCATGAATGACAGGAGGAAACACTGCATGGAACAGGGAACACAGCCGGAGCACAAACGGCGGGTGCGCTATAAAGGAAAATATCCGAAGAAATTTGAGGAAAAATATAAGGAACTGCAGCCGGAAAAATATCAGGACACGGTGGCCCATGTGATCAGCAAGGGCAATACCCCGGCGGGCATGCACATTTCCATTATGGTAAAGGAGATCCTGGATTTTCTCGATATACAGCCGGGGCAGACCGGATTTGATGCCACGCTCGGCTATGGTGGCCATACGAAGGCCATGCTGGAATGCCTGAAAGGACAGGGACATATGTATGCCACGGACGTGGACCCGGAAGAGTCTGCCCGGACGAAAAAACGGCTGGAAGACCTGGGGTTCGGTGAGGATATGCTGACCATCCGCCTGCAGAATTTCTGTACCGTGGATGAGATCGCCAGAGAGGCCGGGGGCTTTGATTTCCTGCTGGCAGACCTGGGCGTGTCCTCCATGCAGATCGACAATCCGAAGCGGGGCTTTTCCTTCAAGGTGGACGGGCCGTTGGATCTGCGGCTGAACCAGGAGGCGGGCGTCAGCGCGGCAGAGCGGCTGGATACCATTTCCCGGGAGGAGCTGGCCGGAATGCTCTATGAAAATTCTGACGAGCCATACTGTGAGGAGCTGGCGGCGGCCATCACCGGCCAGATCCGGAAAGGGCACCGCATCGACACCACGGAGAAGCTGCGGGCGGTTATTGAACAGACGCTGTCCTTCCTGCCGGAAAAGGAGCGGAAGGAGGCAGTGAAAAAGACGTGCCAGCGCACGTTCCAGGCGCTGCGCATCGACGTGAACCATGAGTTTGAGGTGCTGTATGAATTTATGGAAAAGCTGCCCACGGTGCTGAAGCCGGGCGGCAGGGCGGCCATCCTCACCTTCCATTCCGGGGAGGATCGACTGGTGAAGCAGGCGTTGAAGGAGGGCTACCGGGTGGGCGTCTATTCCGCCTATGCGAAGGATGTGATCCGGCCCTCGGCCCAGGAGTGCGTGCAGAATCCCAGAGCCCGTTCCACCAAGATGCGGTGGGCCGTTCGCGTAGAGTAAAGCGGATGTTTGGAAAAACAGAGCGGATGACTGAATTCTGCGCATATCCAGAACAGTATGGATCAGCGAAAGCAAATGCGCACCTGATATAGCGGTTTTGGGGAAGAAGGAAAGTCAATGTGAGGTACATCTGTAAATAGTAATCATTGATAGAAATAGTAAAAGTGAGAAACAAAGAGAGAAGATAAAATAGATGAACGGAAAACAAACAACAGAGAAACTGGCGGTATTGTCCCTGTCGCTGATGCTGACTTCGGCCTATGCGGTATCCACGGTACTGCCGCAGATGCTGGGATTTTTTGACGGCTACCGGCGGGATCAGGTGGAGCTTCTGATCTCGGTACCGTCCTTTGCGGTGACGGCGATGATCATCCTGAATGCGTGGCTGGCCCGGCTGCTCAGGGAGCGGATGGCCATTGTCACCGGCCTGTTGCTGCTGACGCTGGGCGGCATTGCACCGGTGTTTACCAGCAGCTACTGGCTCATCTTCGGTTCCCGGATCCTGCTGGGGACAGGAATTGGGATGATCAACGCCCGGGCCATCAGTATCATCAGTGAGCGATATCAGGGGCAGGAAAAATCCGCCCTTCTGGGATACCGAGGCTCTGCCGAGGTGCTGGGCAATGCGCTGATGACGCTGGCTGCGGGGCAGCTGTTAAAAATCCGCTGGAACGCCGCGTTCTGGGTGTACGCCCTGGGTTTTGGTATTCTGGTGCTGTACCTGCTGTTTGTGCCGGTGAAGGCACCTGCCGGGATTTCCCACGCAGAAGAGACAGAGATCAGACAGAAATCTTTTTCCGGGAGAGAGTTTCTTTTCACCCTGCCCTACGCGCTGCTGGGATTTACGGTGATCTGTATCAACGTTTCTAACACCATGCGCATTCCCACGCTGGTGCTGGAAAAACAGTTTACCACGGAATCCGGTGCCAGTGTGATCTTAAGCGTCATGCTGGCCATGGGCATTTTTTCAGGCTTAAGTTTCGGGCGGCTGCAGAAGCTGTTCCGGGAAAAACTGACGGCCATCAGTATGCTGCTGGTGGGACTGGGGCTGCTGCTCATCGCGCTGGCGGGCAATCTGGCGCTGGTGGTGGCAGGGGCCGTTCTCTGCGGATTTTTCTACACAGTGGTGCTGACGTGCATCTTCAATACCGTTTCTGACCGGCTGCCGCTGGCACTGGTGAATACGGCCACTTCGGAAGTGCTGGTGGGCTGCAACCTGGGGGCGGCGTTGGCTCCGGTGGTGCTGCGGGTGATCGGTTTTTGCAGCGGCGCTTCCGTTGCTCCGTTTTTTGCCTACGCGGTGGCAGCGGCGATCATTGGAGGAATACTGTTTATGAAGCGAGGGTGATTCGTTCATCTTCGCTTTTTGGTGTTGTGTATTTTGCAGGCTTTCCGGGCGGTTTTTTCTTGCATTTTTGGCGATCTGTAGTATAATGATGGGGACAATCTAATAATGAGAGAATATTAGAAGAATGAGGTATTCAATTATGAAAAAGAAATCCGTGAAAAGGATTCTCTCAGGAGTAATGGTACTCGCTGTATCTATTGCACTCTGCGCATGCGGAGGCGACAAGAACGCAGACAAAGATGCTGCTAATAATTCTCAGGAAACAGCAGAAGACACGACGGAAGAGAAGTCGGAGGATTCTGCGGCAGGTGAACCAACACAGGGTGGAAGTGTCGTAGTCGGTATGACACAGGACCTGGTTAGTCTTGACCCCCATGCAGTAACGGACGCAGGAACTAGAAATGTTGTATTCAACCTTTATGAAGGACTGGTAAAAGCAACGCCGGCCGGTGAACTGGCCCCGGCAGTGGCAAGTGATTACACGATTTCCGATGATGCAAAGGTATATACCTTTACACTCAGAGATGGTGTGACCTTCCATGATGGCAGTGCGGTTACCGTGGATGACATTAAGTATTCTATCGAACGTTATGCGGAGGAACAGGGCGATTCCTCCGCTTTTTCTATTGTAGACGAGGTGGTAACCCCGGATGACAAGACAGTGGAGGTTCATCTGAAGGAGGCAAATTCAGAGTTTATCTCTGAACTGACTCTGGGAATCATTCCGGCATCCAATGAGGATCCGGCAGGAACCCCTGTCGGAACCGGCCCCTTCAAGTTTGTATCTTACACACCGGGACAGAATATTGTTCTGGAGAGATATGACGGATACTGGGGTACGCCGGCTTATCTGGATCAGGTGACCTTTAAATTTGTGGCAGATGTGGAGACTGCGTTCACAGAGCTGCAGGCAGGCACCCTGGATATCCTGAACTATCTGACGGCCGATCAGGTGAGTGTTCTCAGTGATGACTTTACCATTGTGGACGGCAGCATGAATCTGGTACATGCGCTGTATCTGAACAATGATTATGAACCACTGTCCAACCCGCTTGTCCGCCAGGCACTGAATTACGCTGTTGACCGTGCATCCATCAATGACTTCCTGTTCGGTGGCGCCAGCCATCTCATTGGCACCCATATGCTGCCGGCGCTGGAGAGATACTACAACGCAGATACGGAAGGTCTTTACAGCTATGATCCGGAGAAGGCTAAGGAGCTGCTGACCGAAGCTGGCTATGCAGATGGATTTGAACTGTCTATCATGGTTCCCAGCTCTTACAGCCAGCATGTGAGCACCGCTGAGATCATTGTAGAGAATCTGAAGGCAGTAGGGATTGATGCAAAACTGGATCTGGTAGAGTGGAGCACCTGGCTGTCTGAATGCTATCAGGGCAGAAAATATGAGGCAACCGTTATCGGTGTGGACGGTAAGCTGGCTCCCAGTGACTGGCTGACCAAGTATGTGAGCACAGATGCCAAGAACTTTATGAATTACAAGAGCGATAAATTTGATGAACTGTTTGCACAGGCCAAAGCAACGGTGGATGATACCGAGAAGGCCAATCTGTACAAAGAGGCAGAGATGGTACTGGCAGAGGATGCCGTTAATGTATTTATCGAGGATCCGGCCGACTTTGTTGCTGTGAACAGCAAGCTGGCAGGCTATCAGTTTTATCCGATCGCCGCACAGGATATGTCCTGTGTATATTATAAGTAATATCAGGAAAAAAGAAGAAATTTAAAAAGACCGTGGAGGTAACTATGAAATACGTTGGAAAAAGATTTATTACTCTCATTATCACATTGTTGTGTATTTCAGCGGTTACCTTCGCGGCTTTTTCTGTCATTCCGGGCAATGCGTCGCTGACGCGGCTGGGAACAGACGCCACACCGGAGCAGGTGGCGGCCCTGGAGCATGAGCTGGGGCTGGATCAGCCGGTGACAACCCGTTACATCCAATGGCTCTCCGGTGTCGTGCGCGGAGACTTTGGTATGTCCTACAAGTACGATAATACAACGGTGGCAAGTCTTCTGACTTCCCGCCTTGCGGTCACGGTTCTGCTGGCCGCTATGTCCTTTTTACTGATTCTGATCGTATCGATCCCGCTGGGGATCCTTTCGGCTCGCTTTTCGGGGAAATTCCCGGATGCGGCCATCAATATCATTACGCAGATAACAATGGCGATCCCGTCGTTTTTTCTCGGGATCATCCTTACTTATATATTTGGCCTGGTGCTGAAATGGTTTCAGCCGGGCAAATTCGTGCAGCTGGATGAAAGCTTTTCCGGCTGTGTCAGATATCTGATCTTTCCGGCTATTGCCGTGGCCCTGCCGAAGATTGCCATGGTCGTAAAGTTCCTGCGCAATTCTGTCCTGAGCGAGATGGGACAGGATTATGTGCGGACGGCTTACAGCCGGGGCAACAATGACCGTGCCGTGTTGTATCGGCATGTGTTGAAGAATGCATTCATCCCGGTGGTCACTTTTATGGCGCTGATCATTGCGGAGATCCTGGCGGGCAGCATCATTGTAGAGCAGGTTTTTTCCGTGCCGGGTGTGGGCAGATTGCTGATCACAGCCATCTCAGACCGGGATTATCCGGTGGTGCAGGCCATTGTCACCTATGTGACGGCACTGGTGGTGATCATCAATTTCCTGGTGGATGTTGTGTATCAGCTCATCGATCCGCGGGTGCGCATGGGAGCCTAGGAGGAACGTAAGATGAAGAAAAAGAAAAACTGGAGTTTGCTCATCGGTTGTATTCTGGGTGGTGGCATACTGCTTCTGGCAGTGATCGGGCAATTTTGGACACCCTATGATCCCACGGCCATGAATGCGATGTTGAAAAATCAGGCGCCTACCATAGCACATATAATGGGAACGGACAACTTTGGCAGAGATATTTTCAGCCGGATCATGAGCGGTGCGTGGACAACCTGTTTTGTGGCGGTCTGCACGGTTTTCATCGGTGCAGTCATCGGAACTGTCATCGGTGCAGTGACAGGATATGTTGGCGGGGCACTGGACAATGTGATCATGCGGATCAATGACGTCATTTTATCGTTTCCCAGTGTGTTGCTGGCACTGGTGTTGATCAGTCTATTGGGATCTGGCAAAAGAAACATTATTCTTGCTTTGGGAATTGTTTTCATTCCCAGCTTTGCCCGGATTGTGCGCAGCGAATTCATTCGCCTGAAGCAGCAGGACTTCGTTTGGAGCGCAAGGATCATGGGGGCAGGACCGCTGCGGATCATGTTTGTACACATTTTGCCGAACAGCTTTGTGAGTATGCTGACGGCGGCAGCCATCGGCTTTAACAATGCCGTGCTGGCGGAGGCCAGCATGAGCTATCTGGGGTTGGGCGTACAGCCTCCGGAGACCAGCCTTGGCCGGATGCTCTATGATGCCCAGGCCTATCTGTATCTGGATCCGTGGTATGCGGTTTTTCCGGGTATTACCATTATCTGTATCGTACTGGGATTTGCACTGATCAGCGAAGGCCTGCGTGCAAAATCTGTGAAGAAATAACCGGGGAAGGGAAAAACAATGGAACTTCTGAATGTAAAGGATCTTACGCTTTCTTTCTGTGAGAACGGGGAAAGACAGCAGGTGGTCGAGCATGTGTCATTTGGTGTGCAGCAGGGAGAAATTTTAGGGATTGTGGGAGAGTCCGGATCCGGAAAAAGTATGGTGGTACACTGTATCATGGGACTGCGCAAGCGTGATCAGGTTATTGACAGCGGCAGCGTTACCTTTGACGGAAAAGAACTGTTTTCCCTTACGGCGGAGGAGATGCGGGGGCTGCAGGGGCAGGATATGAGTATCGTGTTTCAGGAACCCATGACTTCTCTCAATCCGGTGATGAAGATTGGCCCTCAGGTGGAGGAAAGCCTGTTCATTCACCAGAAGGAACTGTCGGCAGCGGAGCGGAAGGCGAAAGCCATCCGGGCCATGAAGGATGTGGAGCTTCCCAATGCGGAGGAACTGTATCACTGCTATCCTCATGAACTGTCCGGAGGTATGCGTCAGCGCGTCATGATTGCGTCGGCGATCATCTGTAATCCCAAACTGCTTATTGCGGACGAGGCTACCACGGCGCTGGATGTGACTATTCAGGCTCAGATCATCCGGCTGCTGAAGCGGCTCAATGAGACGACGGGCATGTCTATCTTGTTCATTTCTCACAACCTGCGGGTAGTGAAAGAAATTTGCAGCCGAGCCATTGTGATGAAGGACGGTCGGATTGTGGAGGAAGGAACCATTGAGGAGATCTTTCGGGCGCCGAAAGAGGAGTACACGAAGAATCTCATTGCAGCAATCCCCACGCGAAAGAAGAGGAGGAACTCCTGATGGCAGACAGAGTACTGGAGGTAGAAGGTCTCAGTGCCTGGTATATGGTGAAGAAGACACCGTTTTCTCCAAAGGAGAAGAAGGTGGTGCTTCACGACCTGAGTTTTTATATAGAAGAAAATGAGATCCTGGGTCTGGTGGGAGAGAGCGGCTGCGGCAAATCCAGCCTTTGCAAGGTGATTCTGGGCATGCTGAACAGCTACGACGGCACCGTGAAGCATTACACGAAGCGCCCCCAGGTTGTTTTTCAGGATCCCTTTGGTTCCTTAAATCCGGTAAAACGGGTGGGATGGATCCTGGAGGAACCGTTGCGGCTGACAGGTGGCTATACAAAGGAAGAACGGCAGAAAAAAGTATGCGAAATGCTGGAGGCAGTAGGGCTTTCCACAGAATATCGGAAACGCTATCCGCGAGAACTTTCTGGCGGTCAGCGGCAGCGTATCAGTATTGCGGCAGCATTGATCTCCGGAGCAAAGTTTATCATTGCGGATGAGCCGGTATCTGCGCTGGATGTGACAGTACAGGCGCAGATCCTGGATCTTCTGCTGAAATTAAAGCAGGATTTTGGTCTGTCCATCCTGTTCATTTCTCATGACCTGAATGTAGTCTATCAACTATGCTCTCGTGTGTTGGTCATGAAGAAAGGGCGGATCGTGGAGCAGGGAGATATTGACGAGATCTATGACCATCCAAAGGAAGCGTACACGAAGGAACTTTTGGATGCAGCCATGGCTTTTGACGAGGATTAATATATGTATTACAATTACCGGTTGACGCTGGCTTTTGACGGGAGCGCCTATCAGGGCTGGCAGCGGCAGAATTCCACGGATCAGACGATACAGGGAACGCTGGAGCGGACATGCGCCGCTATTTTGCGGGAACCGGTGCGTCTCATCGGGAGCGGCAGGACAGATGCGGGAGTACACGCGGAAGCCATGACCGCTCATTTTTTTACAAAGAAGCCCATTTTGGACGGAGCTGCATTCCGGCAGCTGATGAATGGCACCCTCCCGGAGGACATCCGGCTTCTGGCTATCCGCCCGGTGGCGGCAGATTTCCACAGCCGGTACAGCGCTGTGGGGAAAATTTACCGGTATCAGATCGATACGGGGGAAAAGATGGACGTATTTCGGAGAAAATATGCCTGTCACTATACGGCACCGCTGGATCTGGCGGCCATGGAGCGGGCGGCCCGGTATCTGGAGGGCACCAACGATTTTTCTTCCTTTACCATCGACCGGACGCCTGGCAAATCCAAAGTGCGCACGATCCGGGCCATCCGCATGGAGCAGCAGGGCAATCTGCTGTTGATCCGGTATGAGGGCGACGGTTTTCTATATAATATGGTAAGGATCCTGACGGGGACGCTGCTGGAGGTGGGAGACGGGCGCAAACAGGCAGAGGACATCCCGGGCATTCTGGAGAAAAAGCAGCGTGTGGCAGCCGGGTTTACGGCACCGGCCCAGGGGCTGTTTCTGGAGCGGGTGCTCTATGAAGAAGCAGACATACAGGAACAGTGTTAGATATATTTATGACTGAAAAAGTTTGGAAATAGTCGAAGAGAAACGGGGAGAGAACAAATGGAATATCGAAAATTACCTCATGGAGAGGAGCAGATCAGTGTGATCGGCATGGGTTCTTCCGTGGTGGGAGAACAGAAAGAAAAAGATATTATCCAAACGGTACAGGTTGCCCTGGAACAGGGCGTCAATTTCTTTGACATGGCAGGCGGCCATTCCGCTATTTTTCCGGCCTACGGAAAGGCCTTGCAGGGACAGCGGGACAAAGCGCTGCTGCAGGTACATTTCGGGGCGGACTACACTTCCGGGGAATATGGATGGACGATCAGCCTGGAGGCGGTGAAGCGCTCCGTGGACTGGCAGTTGAAAATGCTGAAAACAGATTATATTGATTTTGGTTTTATCCATTGTCTGGATGAGAAGAGAGATCTGGAGATTTATGAACGAAATGGCGTGCTGGATTATCTGCTGCAGATGAAGGAGCAGGGTGTTGTGCGCCACATTGGTCTTTCCACCCATGCGCCGGAGCTGGCCAATCTGGTGCTGGATATGGGCATTCTGGATATGCTCATGTTTTCCATCAATCCCATGTACGATTACGGGCAGGGAGATTTTGCCATCGGAAGCGGCAGCGAAAGACAGCGTCTGTACCGCCGGTGCGAGCAGGAGGGCGTGGGTATCTCTGTCATGAAGCCTTTCAATGCCGGACAGCTGCTGGATGCCAGACAGTCGCCGTTTCATCAGGCGCTGACCGTACCCCAGTGTATCCAGTATGCGCTGGATAAGCCTGCGGTGCTGACGGTTCTTGGCGGGCCGGGGAATATCCCACAGCTGAAGGATGCGCTGGCCTATCTGGATGCCACCCCGGAGGAACGGGATTATTCCATCATTGGTTCCTTTACCCCGGATGACGCGGTGGGCAAGTGCGTGTACTGCAGACATTGCCATCCCTGCCCGGCAGGGATGGATATCGGCCTGATCAACAAATATTATGATCTGTCTGTGCAGGGAGATATTCTGGCAACAGAGCATTATGAGACACTGGAGAAAAGGGCGTCCGACTGTATCGCCTGCGGACACTGCGACAGCCGATGTCCCTTCCAGGTAAAACAGACAGAGCGCATGCGTGAGATCGCAGCATATTTCGGATGTTAGATGAAGGAGGATAAGCATATGATTTATGAGACATTTCAGGAATTAAAGCTTTCTGCACTGGGAATGGGATGTATGCGTCTGCCGCAGGGGGATGCGTATGCGGATATCAACGTTCCGGAAGTGAAGAGAATGGTTGCCCTTGTCATGGAGAAGGGCGTGAATTATTATGACACTGCCTGGGGATACCATGATGGAAATTCAGAGCGGGTGATGGGCGAGGTGCTGTCGGCGTATCTGAGAGAGAACTTCTATCTTGCAACCAAATTTCCCGGATATGATCTGAGCAATATGGGAAAAGTGAAGGAAATTTTTGAAGAGCAGCTGGAACGCTGCCGGGTGGATTACTTTGATTTTTATCTGTTTCACAATGTGTGCGAGATGAATATTGAACAGTATCTGGATCCGAAATATGGTATTTTCGAGTATCTGATGGAACAGAAGAAAAATGGACGCATCCGTCATCTGGGATTTTCCGTTCATGGCAATCTGGAAACCATGCAGCGTTTTCTGGATGCGTATGGGAAGGACATGGAATTCTGCCAGATTCAGCTGAACTGGCTGGACTATGACTTCCAGGATGCAAAAGCAAAATGCAGGGTGCTGAATGCATGGAACATTCCCATCTGGGTCATGGAACCGCTGCGCGGCGGAAGTCTGTGCAAGTTGTCACCGGAATATGAAGAAAAGCTTCACAGTCTGCGCCCGGGCGTATCTATGACAGAGTGGGCATTCCGTTTCCTACAGTCCGTTCCGGGGGTGACGGTAACGCTCTCCGGCATGTCTGATTTCCGGCAGATGCAGGAAAACATCGCGATGTTTGAAAAACAGGCGCCTTTGAATGAGGCAGAAATGAAGGCGCTGATGGAAATTGCCGGGAAAATGACAGCAGGAAATACGCTTCCCTGTACCTCCTGCCGGTACTGTACTTCCCATTGTCCCAAAGAACTGGATATTCCCTGGCTGATCTCTCTTTATAATGAGCACACATACAGCGGAGGTGGATTCATTGCCCCTATGGCGCTGGGGGCGCTGGAGGATGACAAGAAGCCGTCAGCCTGCATCGGGTGCCGTGCCTGTGAGGCTGTCTGTCCGCAGCAGATCAAGATCAGTGAAATGATGAAGGATTTTGCGGAGAAAACCAGTCTCTGATGAAAAATAGGGATGAGAAAATACCTACTTTCTCTGCAGCGCCGCTGCCGCTTTCTTGATAACAGATAGCTGGGAACGGATGGCCAGCAAAACGGCGGTGAGGCTGATGGTAAGCTGCAGGGCAGCGGTGACGGTGTCGGTGTGGGCGGCTACCCAGTTACGCAATTTTTCCATGAAAAATCAACTCCTAGCAAGTATATTTTTATCTTTATTGTGCCTGCTTTGACCGGGAAAGTCAAGCAGGCACCTTGCTTTTTCACAGGTTCCTTGCTACAATAAACAGCAGAAAAACGCAGGAGGAAAGAGGATGTTTGCATGCTTTTATCCCGGGGAATACGTGGATTCCACCTATGGGATCGATTTCGGGGCGCTCTATGCACAGGGCTACCGCGGGATCATTTTTGATATCGACAATACGCTGGTGCCCCACGGCGCCCCGGCAGACGCGCGGGCGAAGGCTTTGTTCGCAAAATTAAAGGAGCTGGGATTTTCCTGCTGTCTGCTTTCCAATAATAAGGAAGGGCGGGTGAAGATGTTCAACGAGGACATCGGCGTTTCTTATATTTACAATGCCCACAAGCCGTCCACAGGCAATTACCGGAAGGCCTGTGAGATCATGCACACGGACGAGAAGACGACGATCTTCATCGGCGATCAGCTGTTTACCGATGTGTGGGGGGCGAACCGGGCGGGCATTCGCACCATTCTCGTCAAGCCCATCGATCCGAAGGAGGAGATCCAGATCGTGCTGAAACGGTATCTGGAACGGATCGTTCTGTGGGCCTATGAGCGGAAAAAGAAAAAGGAAGGGGTTTGACTATGACAGACAGAATTGAGCGGCTGTATCGCTGTATGGAAGAACAGCAGGCGGAGGCAGTCATTGTTTCAGACGGATGTAATATGCGCTATCTCAGCGGATTTTCGGGAGCGACAGGCTACCTGTACGTGAGCCGGGCGCGCCGGGTGATCCTGACGGATTCCCGGTATACGACCCAGGCACAGGAGGAGAGCACGGATTTTGAAGTGCTGGAGATCAACCGGCAGGCCGGTTACCCGGTGAGCCTGGCGAAAATGGTGTCCGAGGACGGGGTAAAAAGCATCGGCTTTGAGGATCGGGTGATGATCTATTCCGACGCAGTGGAATTACAGAAGGAACTGTCGCCGGTGACCTGGCTTCCCCTGGGTGAGGCGTTAAACAATCTTCGGAAAATCAAGACGGCAGAGGAGCTGCGGTGCATCGCCCAGGCAGAGCACATCGGGGATCTGGCATTTTCTCATATCCTCACCGTGTTAAAACCCGGCATCACGGAGCTGGAAGTGGCTGCGGAGCTGGAAGGGTATATGAAGCGCTGCGGCGCGGAGGCGCTGTCCTTTGACACCATCGTGGCTTCCGGTTATCATTCCGCCATGCCTCATGCGGCGCCGTCTGCGAAAAAGATCGAGGCCGGGGATTTTGTCACCATGGATTACGGCTGCAAATACAACGGCTACTGTTCGGATATGACCCGTACCGTGGTGGTGGGCAAAGCCAGTGAAAAACAGAAAGAAATTTACAATATTGTGCTGGAAGCGCAGCTGACGTCCCTGGCAGCGGTGCAGCCGGGCAAAACCGGGGCCGAGATCGACAGGATCGCCCGGGATATCATCGGCAAAGCCGGATACGGCGACTATTTTGGCCACGGACTGGGGCACAGCGTGGGCCTGTTTATTCATGAGGAGCCCAGACTTTCCCCGGCAGGCAATGAAATCCTGCAGCCGGGCATGACCGTGACTGTGGAACCGGGCATTTATCTTCCGGGCGTGGGCGGTGTGCGGATCGAGGATCTGACAGCTGTGACGGAAAACGGATATGAGAATTTCGCATCCTCCCCGAAAGAACTGATCGAGATTTAAGAGGAAAGGTTCCCCGTATCTTTTTGCAGACAGATTTCGTGTGTGTGGGAAAAATTGGATGCTGAAATCTGTGAATGACGCGGGAAAAGGGGAACGTTTTTGGGCGGACAGCGAAAAAATGGTTGAAAAAGCAGGGATTTTATTATAGTATATTATAAGATGTGGAGTGTAGCTGGCATTCCAGTGTAAGCACATAATTCAAGGAGGAATATCTTTATGGTATCAGCAGGTGATTTTAGAAATGGTATGACAATCGAAATGGACAATAATATATACCAGATTATTGAGTTTCAGCATGTAAAACCCGGTAAGGGCGCAGCTTTCGTTCGTACAAAGCTGAAAAACATCAAGAACGGCGGCGTGGTTGAGAAGACCTTCCGCCCGACTGAGAAGTTCCCGCCGGCACGTATCGACCGCAATGACATGCAGTATTTATACAATGATGGTGATTTATATTACTTCATGGATGTGAACACCTACGAGCAGATCGGCCTGAGTGCAGATCAGATCGGTGATGCACTGAAGTTCGTCAAAGAGAACGAGATGGTAAAAATGTGTGCACACAACGGCAACGTATTCGCTGTTGAGCCGCCGCTCTTCGTAGAGCTGGAGATCACCGAAACAGAGCCTGGCTTCAAGGGAGACACTGCTACAGGCGCAAGCAAACCGGCTGTTGTTGAGACCGGTGCTACCGTATATGTACCGCTGTTCGTTGAGCAGGGCGAGAAGATCAAGATCGACACCAGAACTGGTGAGTATCTGTCCAGAGCATAATCGCTGATAACGGAAAATGAAGGGAAGTCCCGTATGTACGGGGCTTCTTTTTGTATCTGTTCAGGCCGGGTTTTTGAAGCGGCTGTTTTCGGGGCTGGATGAAGATCCACCCGTGAAGCGGCGGAGGGCGCAGTATGCAGCATGTGCAGCCCTATGAATGGCGCCTGCGGCAGGGATGGGGGATGATCGAAAAATGTCGAAGGGGTTTTCTTGCGATTCATCTTTTATGGGAGTATGATAAATCTATCTTTATTCATTCTATTTTAACATCCACAGGATGTTCTGTATTTTCTGGCACGGTCGTGCCGTGAAAACCACTGATTTATTTTATTTATTTGAAGCTTTCTGCCAGCGCAATGTGTGAGAGGGTGATACTGTTGGAGGAAGGTAGTGACATCAGGATCGGGTGACGTTATTGGGATCGGGTGACGTTATTGGGATCGGGTGACGTTATTGTGATTGAAAGACGTTATTGGGATCGAGAGACGTTATTGGGATCGAGTGACATTATTGGGATCAGGTGGCGTTATTGGAAGTTGATGATGTTGTCCGAAACAGATGACAGTAATTGCAAGATTATGAAAAAGATTAAAGTGTGCGCGGCAGAAGGGGTAAGGAGGATTTTGTATGGATTATGAACAGTTTAAAGTGTACATGAAGGAGAGCGTGGAGACGGTGACCGGCAGAAAAGTGACGGTACATCCGCTGCTGCACAACAATTCCCTGGTGCGGGACAGTCTGTCTATTGATACGCCATTGGGGGCACCGGCAGGGCCTGCGCCTGTTCTGTGGGATTACTATCAGCAGTATGAGAAAGGAGCTTCTCCGGGCATGCTGGTGAACGATGTGATCCGTGCCTGTGAGGACAGGAACCGTCAGCTGCAGGTCAACCCCGATTTGCTGCAGGATTTTTCACAGCTGAAGAACCGGATCTGTGCACGGCTGGTCAGCAGGGAACGAAACGGGGAACTGCTGAAACGGGCGCCCCACAGAGGTTTTCTGGATCTGGAGATCATTTATTATGTGCTGTTTTCGGAAGCATCGATGGGGATGCTGAGCATGCGGGTGGAGAATACACATCTGCATATGTGGGGCGTGACGGAGGAAGCAGTCTGTGAGGCGGCCATGAAAAATACGCCCAGACTGCTGCCATACCGGCTGCACCCGATGCAGGCATTGCTGGAACAGATGGAGAAGACAGAAGCGTACCGCCATCTGAAGGAAGAAGAGCGCCGGGCGGTGGCGTTGGCGCGTGCCCGGGAAGATATGCCGCTGTATGTGCTGACGAACACCAGGGGGTTCTATGGTGCTGCTGCCATTTTGTACGAAGGCCTGCTGGAGCAGTGTGTCCGGAAGTTCCCGGGAGATGTATTCGTGATCCCAAGCAGTGTGCATGAACTGCTGCTTGTTTCCGCAGAGGATGTATGGAGTGCACAGGAAATGACAGAAATGATCCGATGCGTCAATCAAACAGGGGTGGCGCCGGAAGAAATTTTGTCTGATCATGTGTATATTTACCGGAAAAATCTGGGTAAACTTACGATGTGAAAATTTTTTTAAAATTAGGCATTGCCTAAAATGGAATTTTATAGTATGATATCCTTTGTTAGTGAAGATGTGCATCCGTAGCTCAGGGGATAGAGCAGTGGTTTCCGGTACCACGTGTCGGGGGTTCGAATCCCTCCGGATGCGCTTTTTTCATACCCTGATTCGGGTTGTAAGGAGGAATCGTTTTTTTATGGACAGTATCAAGAACTTCATCCTTGATAATATTCGCTATATCATATCAGGGATTTTGCTTATACTGATAATTGTCATTCTGGTACAGTGTACCGGTAAAGAGAAGAAAGAAGATACACAGGAAAATACAGACCAGGTGGTGGCAGCGCAGGATCAGGAACAGCCCCAGGAACAGCCCCAGGAGGAGCCCAATGACCTGCAGCAGGATGCATACCCGGAGGTCAACACGCTGGTACAGTCCTACTTTGATGCCAGAGCCAACGGCGATGTGGATGCGCTGCGTGCGACGGTGAGCGAGCTTGACGATGAGGAGGCAGATTCTGTCACGAAGATGTCCCAGCATATCGAGAGCTATAACAATATTACCTGCTATACGAAGCGGGGCCCGGCAGAGAATTCTTATGTTGTATATGTGTGCTATGATATCAAGTTCCAGAATGTGGACACGATGGCGCCTTCCCTGAACATGCTCTATGTGTGTACGGCAGAGGACGGCAGCCTTTATATCAACAATGGCACATGGGATGCCGATACCGAGAGTGCCATCAGCGAACTGAACGCGAGCGCTGATGTGCAGGCGCTGGTAAGTCAGGTGGAAGATGCCTACAGCGCAGCACTGGCACAGGATGAGAAGCTGAGCAATCTGGCATCCACCATCCAGTCTGCGTCCACATCTGCCGAGGAGAGCAGTGAGGAAGCTTCTTCTGAGGAAGAGCAGCAGACAGAGGGAGAAGCAGAGGCAGAACAGCCTGCGGAGGACACTTCCGCCGGCCAGGAGACGGTATATGCCAAAGAGACGGTCAATGTGCGCAGCCAGGCGGATGAGAATTCCGATCGCGTGGGCCAGATCGCCAGAGGTGACAGTGCTGTGCGTATTTCCGAGGATGAGAACGGCTGGAGTCAGATCTCTTACAACAATGCAACGGCATATGTGAAGAGTGAATTTCTGACGACCAATCCGGACGAGGTAACGGCAGCAGCGGCAAACGCATCCGAGGCGCCGGATTCCGGCAGTGCACGGATCGTGGAGACTGCCAAGATGCGTTCTGGTGAGGACACCAGCAGCGAGCTGATCGCTACCCTGTACGAGGGAACGCAGATTGAGGTGCTGGAGAAGCTTTCCAGCGGCAGAATCAAGATCAAATACGACGGCAAGACCGGTTATGTGAACAGCGAGTGTGTTGGCAAATAAAAGAAAACAGGAATAAATAGGCAATGAAAGGGGAACTCTGGAGACAGGGTTCCTTTTTTATATGATAGGATGAACTTTCCTATCATAATAAAAACGCTCCGCGAGGGTGCAGAGCGGCGGTACTGAATTATGTCGCAGGTATTCTATCATACAAAAACCTCCGGAAGGGGGCAGAGCGCCGATCGGAGTGGAACGGAGACGTCCCCAGTGCCATGGCAGATGGTTGATGAAAATATCATGGATATGTACGTTTTGTTTTCTGCGGGTGGGGCATGCTATAAGCAGAAAACTGTGGAGAATTCTATGCCTCTCAAAAATGGTGCGAAGCACGGTGGACGGGAGCGGGAAAGGAGAAGATGTATGCTGACGGAAGCGGACAGAAGTTTATTAAATGAGGTATACAGGAGCAGCAAGGCGGGCGTGGATGCGGTGCATGCAGTGATCGCGAAGGTGTATGACGATGATCTGGCGCTGGATCTGAACCGGCTGGCCTATGAATATTCCAGGATCGGGGAGCGGGCGTCCAGCCGCCTGTACGAAAACGGATTCCGTCCAAAGGGGGACGGTCTCATGGAGCAGGCTGTCCAGTGGGGAAATCTGCAGCTTAACACGCTGACCAATATCAGCACGGAACACATTGCACGGCTGATGATCCAGGACAGCGCCGGAAAAATGCTGGCGATGAAGCAGATGATGCGTGACCAGACTGCCTGCGGGAAAATGAGCATGGAGCTGGCGGAGGAACTGACCGGGTTTGAGAAAAAAGCCATCCGCAGATTGAAGGCTTATGTTGAAGAGTAGACGCAGTTCACCTGCGCCATTCGCAAAACCGCATCTGCGATGCTCTCCGCTGCGTTGCAGCTCATTTTTGCTCATTAGACGGCGCTCCCTTCAAATATTCTTGCAGCCAGATTTTCGTGCAAGCATGGATAACAGGCATTCAGTTCACCCGCGCCATTCGCAAAACCGCATCTGCGATGCTCTCCGCTGCGTTGCAGCTCATTTTTGCTCATTAGACGGCGCTCCCTTCAAATATTCTTGCAGCCAGATTTTCGTGCAAGCATGGATAACAGGCATTCAGTTCACCCGCGCCATTCGCAAAACCGCATCTGCGATGCTTTCCGCTGCGTTGCAGCTCATTTTTGCTCATTAAACGGCGCTCCCTTCGTCTATTCCCGCAAACAAATTTTTATGCAAGCATAAAATTTGCCTGCAGGAACAGACGAGTGAACTGAAATAATAAAATTTAAGTAGATTTTTCTTGAAATTGTAATAACCCGGTAGTATAATAATGCACAGACAAAGGCGTCGAATTCAGTATGGGAGTGAGATATCCCATGCTTGATTTTGGCGCATTTTTTGTTTTATAGCTTTACAGCTATTTTTCATGACAAACAATAGGAAAAGACCCCGGAAGGTGGAGTATTTAAGGAGGAGAAAGAAATGTCATACGTTGATGAGGTAATTGAGCAGGTAATCAAACAGAATCCCGCAGAGCCGGAGTTCCATCAGGCAGTGAAAGAGGTTCTGGAGTCCCTTCGTCCGGTAGTGGATGCAAATGAGGAGAAATTCCGCAGAGAAGCTCTGCTGGAGAGAATCGTTAATCCGGAGAGACAGCTGAAATTCCGTGTTCCGTGGGTAGATGACAAGGGACAGGTACAGGTAAATACCGGATACCGTGTACAGTTCAACAGCGCCATCGGACCTTACAAGGGAGGCTTAAGACTTCATCCTTCCGTAAACCTTGGTATCATCAAATTCCTGGGCTTTGAGCAGGTATTCAAAAACTCCCTGACAGGCCTGCCGATCGGTGGCGGCAAGGGCGGCTCCGATTTCGATCCCAAGGGAAAATCTGACCGCGAGGTTATGGCATTCTGCCAGAGCTTTATGACAGAGCTCTGCAAATATATCGGCGCAGACACAGACGTACCGGCTGGTGACATCGGAACCGGCGCAAGAGAGATCGGTTATCTGTTCGGTCAGTACAAGAGAATCAAAGGCGTATATGAGGGTGTTCTGACAGGAAAAGGCCTGACCTACGGCGGATCTCTGGCACGTACAGAGGCTACCGGCTATGGTCTTCTGTATTTCACAAAAGAAATGCTCTCCTGCAATAACATTGACATCGCAGGCAAGACAGTCGTTATCTCCGGTGCAGGAAATGTAGCAATTTACGCAGCAGAGAAAGCACAGCAGATGGGCGCAAAGGTTGTCACCATGTCTGATTCCACAGGCTGGATTTACGATGCAGAGGGCATCGACCTGGCAGCAATCAAGGAGATCAAGGAAGTAAAACGTGCAAGACTGACCGAGTACAAGAACTATCGTCCGAACAGCGAGTACCATGAGGGCAGAGGTGTTTGGAGCGTGAAGTGTGACATCGCTCTTCCTTGCGCAACCCAGAACGAGCTGCTCCTGGATGATGCAAAACAGCTTGTTGCCAACGGCTGTATCGCAGTTGCAGAGGGCGCAAACATGCCTACCACCATCGAGGCAACTCAGTACCTGCAGGAGAACAAGGTTCTGTTCGCACCTGGTAAAGCATCCAACGCAGGCGGTGTTGCAACATCCGCACTGGAGATGTCCCAGAACAGTGAGCGTCTGAGCTGGACCTTTGAAGAGGTAGATGCAAAGCTGCATGACATCATGGTAAACATCTTCCACAACCTGGATGACGCTGCAAAGCGTTACGGCTTCGAGGGCAACTACGTAGTAGGTGCCAACATCGCCGGCTTTGAGAAAGTTGCCAATGCTATGCTGGCTCAGGGTATCTGCTAGTGCGAACTTAGTGGAGTGGAAGACATTGAGTGACTTCTAAAATGAGCATATAGGAAAGTCCCGGAGATCTGTTTCTCCGGGACTTTATTTCTCTCTGCATCGCATACAAAAAATGGTGCACATCACGCCCGCCGCAAATGCGGCCACACCCACGACGATATAGGGGCTTACGTCGTTTCGCAGCAGCACGGCGCCATAGGCGTTGGCTGCAGCAAAGATACCCGGTGTCTGTACCTTTTTCAGGAGAGTGGTGATGCAGGCCAGCAAAAACAGGCTGCATACGGACAGGATGGAAAGCATGCGGCGTTCGTACTGCTGCCGGTATTGCCGGGCTCTGCGGCAGATTTCCTGTATGTGGATTTCGGTTCTGGTGGTCATCATCAGGGCCTCCTTTTTGACGGATGATGGAAGAGCGAATACGCCCGACACTTTATAAAAGCCCTGAAAATAAAAATCCTTTCACCCCAAAGCAGAATTTATCCATATTTTTATAAAGGAATCGTAAACTTTAACTTCGGCAAAAGCTGTTTCAGCACAAAGAGGCAGGCGATGAGCAGGGAGGGAAACAGGCAGGCCGCCATCCACCAGGGGCCACCCGCAGTGATGAGCAGGTTGTAAATGGCGTGAAAGCCCACGCAGGTGCCCAGGATTCCCACAGCACCGGTCAGTGCCAGCCAGCGGTGGCGGAACACGTAGGAAATGCCAAATCCCGTGAGGATGCCGCAGAGGATATGCAGCGCACCGGCGGAAATGCCGCGGATGAGGAGAAAGTGAAAGTCTTCCGCACCGTTTTCTGTCAGGTAGCAGACATTTTCGAAGGTGGCGAAGCCCACAGCGATGGCAATGGCCATGCCGGGCAGCTCCTTCGGCTCCGGCTCAAAGATGAGAAAATAGAACAGCAGGGGCAGAAGCTTCATGATTTCCTCGCAGACCGGTGCGATTTCGATGGCGGTCAGGGTGGCGTCACAACCATAATAGCCCATGAAAAAGCTGCTCACGTAGGCGGCCAGCAGGCAGACGGCCATGCCGATCACGGTGAACAGGGCAAAACGGCGGGTGCGGCCTTTTGTGAAAAACACGGACAGCAGCAGGGGGATGGCAAGACAGATGAAAATGTTTTCAATATAGGTCATGACGGTTTCACCTCCCGGAATGTCAGGGGCAGCAGGGCGACAAAGGCGCAGGTCAGGGTAATGTCCACTGCGAAATACAGGTTAAAATGGGTGTAATCACTGAAAAAAGAAGAGACGGCATACAGAGCCACCTGCAAAACGACGCAGAGAAACAGAACCGCGTCGGTCTGACGGAAGGGCAGCCGGTGCTGCAGGCGAAACAGGGACAGGTATGCGATGGCACCAGCGGTGACAGCAAATAAAGCCAGCATCAGCGGTGACGGGCCGAAGATGTTGTTGATCACAGCTGCCACAGCGACCAGACAGCCGAGCAGTGCCGGCAGCGGGGCGAAATGGATGGACAGATGTTCTGACCGGAGCACCTGCAGCGACAGATAGAAGAAATAAGCGGCCAGCCAGGAAATCTCTGCCACGTAGAAGACCTGGGGAAACATACCGAGGATGGCCAGATACAGCACCCAGTAAAGGGTTCCCATGGAAAAGCAGGCGTAAGCCAGGGCGAGGATCAGAAAACGGCGTTCTCGGTATCGGATGGAAAGACCGGTGGCGGTCAGTGCCGCGCACCAGAGAACGAGGATCTGAAAACAATTATCAATGACTTCAAAGTTCATCTTCCCTGTCCTCCTGTTTTTTGCGGTCATTGTGTCTGCGCAGGCGATAGAGCAGGATTGTCACACTCACCCCCAGCAGAAAGGAGAGCAGTCCCATGAGAATATAGCCCAGTGCGGCATGACTTGCCACGAGACTTGCCGTCCCGGCAGTGTGGCTGACAGTTCCGGCGGCCGCACCGTGTATGAAGCCTGGCATCAGGATGCCGATGCCGACCACAAGAAGCAGACAGGCTGCCATGCAGGCTGCGGTTCGCAGCTGTCGGCGTCTGTTTTTTTGTTCTTTTCTGATTTCTGCCGTCCGCTCATGGATGAGACGGATACGCTCCTCATTTGTCCGCATAGGAAAATCCCTCCTGCTCTAACATGTTTTTCAGGCTCTGCTTGCCCCGGTGGATCAGATTCGTGATCTGCTGTTCACTTTTGCCCATGATGGCTCCGGCGCCGCGGTAGCTCATTCCTTCAAAATAGACGAGATACAGCGCTTCCCGGTACCGGGCGTCGATCTTTCCCAGGGCTGCATACAGCTGATGGTTGCGCTCATTTTGGATCAGCGCGGTGTCTGCCATCACGGTGTCCGACGGTTCGAAATCCAGATCTTCCAGTCGAAGCGAGAGAAGCCGGTGTTTTCTTGCGTGGCGCAGGGCCAGATGCCTTGCGGTCTTGTAAAGATATGCCTTGAAGCTGCCTTCACTGCTCAGCGGGCGTTCTTTTGCAAAAATCCGGGCAAAAGCTTCGATCATCAGGTCTTCCGCCTCGTGCATGTCCCGGATATAGCCGTTGATGTAGAAGGTCAGCGCATCGCTGTATTTTTCCACGAGAAGGTTGGCAGCACGCTCTTCCCCGTCCACGTATCGCCGGTATGCTGTTTCATCGGCAATGGCTTCTGTGCTTGGTATGGAATTGTCGTCTCCGTTTCTGGCCATTCGTTTCCTCCGTAGGTGTCTGATGATACTGAGGGTATCATGTTTGACACTATTATATATACATTTGGGCAGAAAAACAAGAAACTTTCATAGGTAAAAAAAGGTATCCACCGCCGGAGATTTGGTGTAGAATAAAAGTAATTGTGATAAGATTGGGGATACTTTCATGGAGGAAATCAGACTGAACAAATTTATCAGCGAGGCGGGGGTGTGTTCCCGGCGGGAGGCCGACCGGCGCATCGAGGAAGGCCGGGTGCGGGTGGACGGCATCGTGGCAGCTGTGGGTACACGCATTCATCCCGGGCAGCGGGTGGAAGTGGATGGACAGCTGATTTCCAGGGAAGAGGAACGGATTTTTCTGGCAGTGCACAAACCGAAAGGGATTGTATGCACGGCAGATCCCAGAGAGAAAGACAATTTGATCGATTTTCTGCATTTTCCGAAGAAGATCACCTATCTGGGGCGGCTGGACAAGGATTCCACCGGACTGATCCTTATGACCAACGACGGGGAGATCAACAACCGGATGATGCGGGCCAGGAATCATCATGAGAAAGAATATCAGGTAACGGTAGACAGGCCGGTGACGGAGGCATTTCTGGAAGGGATGGCCGCCGGGGTGCCCATCCTGGACACGGTGACGCGCAGGTGCCGGATCTGGAAAACCGGGGAGAAGTCTTTTCAGATCGTACTGACCCAGGGGCTGAACCGGCAGATCCGCCGGATGTGTGAGTATTTCGGCTACCGGGTAAAGCGGCTGCACCGGGTGCGGGTGATGAATGTTACGCTGGGCGATCTGCCCGTGGGGGCATACAGGTATCTGACGGCGGAGGAGATCGCGGAGCTGGAGCGGCTGACCGCAGCAGATACAGAAAAACAGGGAGCAGGCAGATCAGGTGCCAGCCAGAACAGGAGTTAAAATAGATGGCAGATCAGAAAATGGAACGGATGAAGGAACTTGTGACGAGGCTTCGGGCAGCTTCCCGGGCATATTATCAGGAGAGCCGGGAGCTGATGAGCAATTATGAATACGACAGCCTGTACGATGAGCTGACGGTGCTGGAGAAGGAGACCGGCACGGTGCTGGCGGGAAGCCCCACGGTCAATGTGGGATATGAGGTGGTGTCAGAACTTCCTAAGGAACGTCATGAGCAGCCCATGCTGTCTCTGGACAAGACGAAAAGTGTGGAAGAGCTGGCGGCTTTTGCAGGAGAACACAGAAGCCTGCTGTCCTGGAAGCTGGATGGCCTGACCATCGTGCTTACTTACCGGGATGGGGCCCTTTTTAAGGCCGTTACCCGGGGAAACGGGGAAGTGGGAGAGGTCATCACGGGCAATGCCCGGGTATTTTGCAACATCCCGCTGCATATCTCCTATGAAGGCGAGCTGATCCTCCGGGGCGAGGCGGTGATCCGCTACTCGGATTTTGAAAAAATCAATGAGGCCATCCCGGATGTGGATGCCAAATATAAGAACCCGCGGAATCTGTGCAGCGGTTCCGTGCGGCAGCTGAACAGCCAGATCACGGCTGAGCGGAATGTGAATTTTTTCGCCTTTTCTCTTGTGAAGGCGGACGGTGTGGATTTTGAAAATTCCCGGGAAAAGCAGTTCCTCTGGCTGAAGGAGCAGGGCTTTGAGGTGGTGGAATACCAGGTGGTGACCGCAGAAAATATGCAGGAGACGGTACAGTGGTTTGCCGGGAAAATCCAGGATAACGATTTCCCGTCGGACGGTCTGGTGCTTCTGTATGACGATATCGCCTACGGGGATTCCCTGGGGCGCACGGCCAAGTTCCCACGGAATTCCATCGCTTTCAAATGGCAGGATGAGACAGAGAAAACCCACCTGCTGGAGATGGAGTGGAGTGCATCCCGAACGGGACTGATCAATCCGGTGGCGATCTTTGAGCCGGTGCAGCTGGAGGGTACCAGTGTTTCCCGGGCGTCCGTTCACAATGTGAGCATCGTGAAAAGCCTGGAGCTGGGTATCGGGGACGAGCTGGAGGTATACAAGGCCAACATGATCATCCCCCAGATCGCTGAAAATCTGACGAGAAGCGGTACCCTGGAGATCCCGAAGGTCTGTCCGGTGTGCGGCGGTGAGGCGGTGATCCGCCAGGCCAACGATGTGGAGGTGCTTTACTGCACGAACCCGGCCTGCCAGGCCAAGAAGATCAAGCTGTTTGCCCTGATGGCCAGCCGGGATGCGCTGAACATCGACGGCCTTTCCGAGGCAACGCTGGAAAAATTCATCGGCAGGGGATTTATCCACGAGGCGGCCGACCTGTTCCACCTGGATCGGCACCGGGAAGATATTATAAATATGGAAGGATTTGGTGAAAAATCCTACAACAACCTGATGGAAAGTGTGGATCGCGCCAGACACACGACACTGGCCCGGGTGATCTACAGCCTGGGCATTGAAAATGTGGGGCTGTCCAACGCGAAGCTGCTGTGCCGGGCCTTTGGCAACGATCTGGAAGCGCTGAAAAACGCGGACGAGGAAGTCTTAAGCGGTGTGCCGGGCATCGGCGGCGTCATCGCAGGCTCCATCCGCAGCTTTTTTGCGGATGCTGGGCAGATGGAACGGCTGGATCACCTGCTGGCGGAGCTGACGCTGGAGGAAGAGGCGACAGAACAGCAGGAGCAGGTGCTGGCAGGGAAGACCTTTGTTATCACCGGCAGTGTGCACCATTTCGCCAACCGGAATGAACTGAAGGCGAAGATCGAGTCTCTGGGAGGCAAGGCCACCGGCTCGGTAACGTCCAAGACCGATTACCTGATCAACAACGATACCCAGTCTTCCTCTTCCAAGAATAAGAAGGCGAAGGAGCTGGGCGTGCCGATTTTATCCGAAGAAGCGTTTCTGGAGCTGATAGGAGAAGGATAAGTATGAGAGATCTGCGAATGAAGAGAAGAAGGGAGGGGGTACCTCCCATGGAACACAGAGGAAAGCGCAAGCTGCTGCGGTTCGTGTTTGGACGGACGATGATCCTGGTGATCATGCTGCTGCTGCAGCTGCTGGTGCTGGTGGCCTCGGCCAGATGGCTCCAGGATTACCGGGGCGTCTTTAATTTTGCCATGACGGTGTTCGGCGTGCTGGCGATTATCTGGGTGGTGAATGAGAGGGCAGAGCCGTCGTTTCGGATCATGTGGCTTGTCATCATTGCGGCGGCGCCGGTGTTCGGTGTGCTGCTGTACATATTTGTCAAGATGCAGATTGGCACGAAAATGACCAATCAACGGCTGGGCAGCATCATCCGGGAGACGAGAAGCCTGTTGAAGCAGGATCCGGACGTGAAGCGGGATCTGGTGGAGGTCAGCCCCCTGACCGCCCGGTTTTCTACCTATATGAGCGAGTATGCGGGATTTCCCATTTATCGGAATACAGAGGCGAAATATTTTCCCCTGGGAGATGACGCTTTCGAGGAAATGAAGATCCAGCTGGAAAAAGCGGAAAAATTTATTTTCCTGGAATATTTTATCCTGGCACCCGGTGTCATGTGGGATGCTATTTTGGAAATCCTGGAGCGGAAGGTGAAGGAGGGCGTGGAGGTGCGGCTTATGTACGACGGCACCTGCTGTTTTTCACTGCTGCCCCATGATTATCCGAAGGAAATGGAAAAACGGGGCATCCAGTGCAAGGTGTTCATGCCGTTGAAGCCCGTGCTTTCCACCAGCCAGAACAACCGGGATCACCGGAAAATCCTCATCGTGGACGGCAAGGTGGCGTTCACCGGCGGCATCAATCTGGCCGACGAGTACATCAACCAGAAGGTGCGTTTCGGCCACTGGAAGGATACGGCGGTGATGATCCACGGCGATGCGGTCATGAGCTTTACGTTGATGTTTTTGCAGGTGTGGGATATCACGGAAAAATATTTGGATTCCTTCGAAAATTATATTGTAAAGGATCTGAAAAAAATCGCTCTGCAGTCCGACGGTTACGTGCTGCCCTACTCCGACAGCCCGCTGGATGACGAGCGGGTGGGTGAGGAAGTGTACCTGAACATGATCCATACGGCCACCCGCTATGTGCACATCATGACGCCGTATCTGATCCTGGATCACGAGATGCTGGATTCCCTGCAGCACGCCGGGAAAAAGGGACTGGACGTGAAGATCATCATGCCCCACATTCCGGACAAGTGGTACGCGTTCTGGCTGGCCAAGACGTATTACGAGGAGCTGATCCGGGCGGGCGTGGAAATCTACGAGTACACGCCGGGATTTGTGCACGCCAAGAGCTTTGTCACCGATGATAAAAAAGCGGCGGTGGGTACCATCAATCTGGACTTCCGCAGCCTGTATCTGCATTTTGAATGCGGCGTTTTCTTTTATAAAAATAAGGTTGTCAAGGAAGTGGAGGAAGATTTTTCCCAGACGCTGAAAAGCTGTCAGCGGGTGACGCTGGCGGACTGCCGGAATCTGGCCTGGTACAAAAAGCTGGTGGGCAGTCTGCTTCGGATTGTCGCACCTTTAATGTAAATTTCTTGTCGATTTTACAAAAGGGTGCTATAATAGCGAACATAAACGTTTAGAAAAGACAGGTGGAGAGTTTTTATGCCAATCAGAGTTCAGGGAGACCTGCCCGTAAAAGAAATACTGGAAGAAGAAAATATATTTGTCATGGATGAGCACCGGGCCATGCACCAGGACATCCGACCGCTTCAGATTGCGATTCTGAATCTGATGCCCATTAAGGAGGACACGGAGCTGCAGCTGCTGCGTTCCCTGTCCAATACCCCGCTGCAGGTGGATATCACGTTCGTGACGGTCAGCAGTCATGAATCCAAGAATACGTCTATGAGCCATCTGAATAAATTTTATGTGACCTTTGATGAGATCCGTAAGAAAAAATTCGACGGCATGATCATCACTGGTGCCCCGGTGGAGCAGATGGAATATGAGGAAGTGGACTACTGGGAAGAGATCACGAAGATCATGGAGTGGACGAAGACCCATGTCACTTCCACCATGCATCTGTGCTGGGCGGCCCAGGCCGGTCTGTACTATCACTACGGCATTCCCAAATATCAGCTGCCCCAGAAGATGTTCGGTCTGTTCTGGCATAAGGTATATAACCGGAAGGTGCCGCTGGTACGGGGATTTGACGATGTATTCCTGGCCCCTCATTCCCGCCACACGGAGGTGCGGATGGAGGATGTCCGGGCGTGTGAGGCACTGACCGTGCTGGCAGAATCCGACGAGGCCGGGCTGTTCCTGGCCATGGCCGGGGACGGCAAGCAGATTTTTGTCATGGGACATCCGGAATATGACCGGATCACCTTGGATCAGGAATATCACCGCGACCTAGAAAAAGGTCTTGACATTCAACTTCCTAAGAACTATTATCAAAATGGTGACTCGGAAGTAAAACCGCTGCTCCGGTGGAGAGCCCATGCCAACAACCTGTATACGAACTGGCTGAACTACTATGTATACCAGGTAACGCCATATGAGCTTCCAGATGATGAGACAGCAGAATCATAGAAAGTATGCCGGGTGTTTTGCACAGGCAGCGCCATGGCGAAGATGGATCGGGAGGATCATACGTTGAGAAAAAAATCACATATTTCTCTGGCACAGTACATTGTCAGAAACATGGAAGAGCAGAAGCTGGCAGACCACAGAAAGGCATTTTATCTCGGAAGCATTTTGCCCGACTGCAAACCTTCCTTTCTGAGCACGAAGCATGAGTTTAACGGCACATATCTGAAAGTAAAGCAGGATATCCGTGCACTGGTGGAGAACCTGGAACTTTATGAGAACAACCAGCGGGCGTTCATGCGCCACCTGGGTGAGGTGATCCATTATCTGGCAGATTATTTTACTTTTCCTCATAATACCATCTATCCCGGGAATCTCAAGGATCACTGCGTATATGAAGGTGAGATGAAGCTTTTTCTGCGGCAGTATCTGCTGGATGGCAGAGCAAAGGCTGAGCAGAAAGCACCGGTGAAGCTGGCCTCTCTGGATCAGCTGTACGCATTTATCCAGAAATCTCATGATGAGTATCTGAAGCTCAGGCATTCCATCGAGGAAGACTGCCGTTATATCGTGAACCTGTGTTATCAGGTGGTGGCAACGATCATCGAGTTGTTTACCGACAATTGCCATCAGGCAGCACTTGCGCAGAGTGACATTTTTTCCGGTCATTTGCTGAGCGGTACCGTATAAAAAGAGAGATGTGTCCCCTCCTGTCAGGATATTGGCAGGAGGGGATTTTTATAGTGTTTTATATGAGAAATGGAGAATGGCATGAAATTAATTAGGGGAAAATACCTATTTGCAGATATTACAGATGAGAAAAGCGGTGTTCTGACAGATGGCGCAGTTCTGGTGGACGGTGAAAAGATTGCGGAGGTGGGGAGCTATAATGATCTGAAACGGCGGTTTCCCCGGGCAGAGGAACTTGGCGGAGAGAAAGATCTGGTCATGCCCGGCATCATCGATGCCCATACGCATGGCCGGGGGATTTCCTATATTCAGAAAGGAATCCCCTTTGACTATCTGGAAAACTGCATTTTCTCCTGGATGGGGGCGGTGGATCTTCCGGCGGATCTGAATGCCCAGCTCATGGCGGTGCGCCATATCCGAAACGGCAGCACCATGATGAACATGATCGACAATCTGCCTTTATTTGACGAGAAAGTGCTTGACCGGGCGAAAACCACCGTGGAAAACTATGGGAAAACCGGCATCCGCTGTGCCTATGCGCCGGGCATCAAGGACGTAAATGCGCTGGCAAATGATGATGAAGCTTTTTATGAGACACTGCCGCCGCATTTGCAGAAAACGGTACACGATATGGTATTTTTTGATAAAACCGCGGCCCAGGATTATTTTGTGGAAGCCTTTCGGGAAATGCGGAACAGTTTGCACAGCGACATGACCAACATCATCCTCGGCCCCACCTGGGCCCATGGCTGCACCGACGCTTTTTACGAGAAACTGCGCCGCCTGTCTGAGGAATACGGCGGTCTGCCCATGCATATCCACACCCTCCAGACGCCTTACCAGCGGGAATATGGGGAGCGAAAATATGGCAAAAGCCTGCTGGCACATATGAAGGACTGCGGCATTGTGGACGAGCATCTGGTGCTGGGGCATGCGGTATACTTAACAGAAAGTGATATGGAGCTGCTGGGTGAGGCCCATGCTTCCGTTACCCACCATCCCAGCTGCAACCTGCTCATGCGAAACGGCATTGCACCGGTGTGGTACATGCTGCAGCATGGCGTCAACGTGGCGCTGGGCATCGATGAAAAGCAGCTGGCAGATGATGAGGATGTGCTGGAAGAACTGCGGATGATCTATGCGCTTCATCGGGTACCGGACTATGACATGGCCCATACTCCGGCGCTGACTCCATTTCAGGTTCTTGCCATGGGTACAACCAACGCCGCCCGCACGGTAGGGTTAGATGGGAAACTGGGCAAATTGCAGAAGGGCCAGCTGGCCGACCTGATTGTTGTGGACACCCATCACATGACGGAAGATCCCTGGACAGCGCCGGATGCAGATATCCGAAGCCTCTTTATCCATCGTGCCCAGGGCCGTTTTGTGAAAGATGTGATCATCAACGGGGAGATCGTCATGCGTGACCGAAAGCTGACGAAAATAGACGTAGATGGTCTTTACGGAGAGGTGCGGGCATACATGGAGCATGCCTGGAGAAAAGAACCCACGCGCTATCAGCTGGATATGCGGGATGTCCGGGGATATTATCACAAATGGGTGGAAGGGAAGGTACAGATCAGCAATGACGTGTTCTACCAGGTGAATGCTCGGTAGAGCAGAAGTAAAGTTTAGATACTAAAAATAGAGCCGTTGCCTTTCAGAGGAAAATCTGAAAGACAACGGCTCTTGTGAACTAGCTACAGATTATATTGTTATTTGTTATTAAGCACTCCACCATTCATATTCCTTGGTAGTAATTAATCCAGAAGAATAATTAGAGTTCGTAAAGAACCAGTAAATGTTTTTGAAATGTGTCCAGCTGGATTCGTCACGGTAAGTGCTCATTTTGACATAGACATTTTTAGCGCCCAGAGCTTTTACTTGTGCATACAGAGAGGCTGCGGTCATTACTTTTCCAAGGTAAGGAACCTGACTCATTGCAGCAAAGCATACAGCTTCAGATTGGTATACGTTGGCTAACGTATATTTTTCTGTAGAAACATATTTCCACATGGTGCATGTTTCAATTTCTGAGGGCTCATAGGTTGTTTCGTGTGCGAGGAGAATAACTCCATTACCAAGCACATTACCGGTTTCATCAACTGTAATATGGTACACACTGCTATTTTTTAAGGTTACAGTCGTTGATTCAGGGGTGATTATGATCTGATCATAAGTTTCATCAGGGTACATAATGCGATACTCTTTATAATCCTCGGATTCTTGTACTGTGATGAATTCACTGTTATCAGAACTGGGTTCCTGCGCAAATGCTGAAATACTGGTTGTTGCCATCAAGGAAACTGCAAGTAAAAATGTGATAAATCGTTTCATGTGTTTCATGTAATACCTCCCATATTGTAAAATGAAGGAGAGCTCTTCCTTGCTTTTGATTCTATGAAAAAATGAATAAAATAGCAAGATATACGGGATAATATGTGGATTTAAAGGAATATTATGTATAAATAGACAAAAAGAGTGACATTACATAAAATTTGTTTTATAATATGTGAAAATATATGCCATGAAAGGTAAAAATATTTATGATAGAGATAATTTTTACTGTAATAGAGAATAGTATCATGATATGGTTTCTAAATCAGGTTTTTGAACTAAAGAGAGAAAAAAAGCTGGTTTATAAAGATTCTATTATATGTGTGATTATACTTACGATTCTGAATATCTATGCAATACAAATATTTCGTAGTGAAACTCTGCCTGCTGAAATAATTGCTATAGTGATTATGTGTTCATATCTTTATAGAAATATGGATGGAACGATATTAAAAAAAATATGGTATAGTGTTTTGAACATGATGGTTGTGATGATGGTTGCGGTTGCTTTTTCAGCTGTGCTGGGGTATTTTGTTGGAGATATTGGAGAGTATTCATCAGCAGAAATGAGTATTATAAGGCTTTCGGGTCTCATTTTGACTAAATTATGTTGTCTATCTGTATATACAGGAATTATTTATATCAATAGAAGGGGAAAGGGAATATATCATTTAAAAAAAAGAGAGTGGGGGGTTTTGGTTTTTCTGAACGGAATATTATATGTGCTGATATCACTTAGTAATATTTTTGTATGGAAAAATAATAATAGAAATCAACATATTGCTGTTTTGGGAATATTAAGCATTATGTTATTGCTGAATTTTTTTATCGTTATTTTATTCAAATGGTTAGATGAGAAAAACTTTGAGTTATGGAAATATTCGGTATTATCTGATCAATATGGAAAATTAAAGGAAGACACTGCAAACGAGAATAATCTGCTATTGCGAAAAATGAAACATAATATTAAAAATGAATATCTTTATATGTTAATGGCATTAAGAGAAAATCGAGAAGATGATATTCTGAAAGTGATTAGCCAAAAGTTACAGGTTTTAGATAATGTTACAATTGATATTACTTTACAATCAAATGCTGTATTGGGGCGCATATTGTCTTATTATCGAGATCGGTTAAAAAAAATGAATGTAGAATGTAAAATAGAAGTGCAGGATAATTTTAGTGTTTCACATACACATAATTTATATTTGATTATCATGTTGCTGTTAGATAATGTTGTAGAGTATTATGAGCAAAATGAATCTATGACAAAATATGTAGAAATAAAAATAGGGGAATTTTCAGGGATAATATCATGGTATGTAAAAAATACGATTGAGCAATCAATAATGGAAAGAAAAGATGCATTACATACAACCAAAAAAGATTATGAAAATCACGGCTTAGGGTTGAAAATTGTAAAGGAGATCGTAGAACAGGAAAGTAAAAAGTTAGAGATATATGAGAAAGATCATATGTTTTGTGTATACGGCGAATTGTCCTCTGAAAACGACAGGATATCCTTTCTATGAAAAATCTTTTGAAAAAAATGGTATAATCTACACTAGAGGAAAAATAAATGATACACAAAAGTGCATTTTATGTAGCAGAATTTTTGGAGCAGAAAAAATTTATTTCTGAATATGAAAAGGGAATTTATGTATATGGAATGGAAATAATTTTTTCAACCATTATCAGCAATGTGTTGATTATTACGGAAGGGATAATTTTAGGAGACATATGGGGAGCTGTTTTATTTATAGCTATAGTAAGGCCATTAAGAAAAACAGTTGGGGGATATCATGCATCTACACATGCAACATGTTGTCTGATGACAATGTTTATGTTTGGGTTTAGTGAAGTGATTTGTGTTTGTATAAAAGGCAGGGTATTTTTAGAAATGATGTTATTCTTAATAACATTAAAGGGGTTATGGAACGCGAACCCTGATGAGTTATTGGCAGATTCAATAGGCCAAAAGGCGGTTGAAAACAATATGAAACGCAAGAAAAGCTTGTTGATATTTTATAGTATAATAATATGCATCGGGATGATAACCAATACTGATCAAAGTGGGAATGTGTTATCTGGGATGACTATAGTAGATTCTGACAGAATAATAGGGAGGCATATAAAAGAATGGAGAGAAAAATTTTAGAAAAAATAGTATTGTATATCGGGAATATTGCTGAAAAAGCAGGAGGGAATATTTCCTGGGGAGGCTGGTATCAGCCTGAATTACCAAAAGAATTGAAGCAAAGAATTGAGGACAGGAATGAAAATACTGATTTGTGATGATCAAGAGCAGTATGGTAAGTGTTTAAAGCAGCATATCTTAAAAAACAGGAACATGCAACAGGAATCATGGGAAATAGTTCTGTTTTCTGATAGCAAAAAATTATATGAAGAAATGGAACATTATCGGGAATATGATGTAATATTTCTGGATATTGAGATGCCGGAAATGAATGGTTTTGATCTGGCTAAAAAATTTAAGCAGCTTTGTCCGGGACTACGGATTGTATTCATATCTTCTTATGAAGAATTGGTCTTTTCTTCTTTTGGGTATCGGCCATTTTATTTTTTGAGAAAGTCGAAAGAGTCGCAGGAACTGCCGGAAATTTTGAACAGCATTTGCAGGGATATGCAGCAACAGAAGGGCGCATATCTGGCATTGAAAACCGAGAACGATTATGTGAAAATTTATTTCCATGAGATTTATTATATGGAAAGTGAAAGAAACCGCTTACATATTCATACTGGAAAGAAGGAATATATTTATTACAAGAGTATGAAAACTGTGCAGGAACTGCTGCCTGAAAAAGAATTTCTGAAATGTCATGGCAGTTTTCTTGTAAATGTTTTTTGCATCAAGGAGGTGCAGGAAAAAGACCTTCTCCTGTTGAATGGAGAACGGATTCCTGTGAGCAGAACTTATCGAAAGTATTTAATTGAGAATATGAGAAAGGAGGCTTTTGCCTGAAGGGATATTACCAGGTGAATGCTCGGTAGAGTACAGAAGCAGCAAGCAAAATGACAGAGACCCAGGCTAGTCGGTTGACCATTGGCCTGGTTTTTGTTTTTACACATAGGAAAACAAGAAGTGTATACACGCCGATGAGCAGCAGTGTATACAGAAAATGGGCTGCAAAAGACAGGGTGGACGGAAATACCGTGTAATATTGCAAAGTAATCATCAGAAGGATGGTAAGGACAATTTTAATCTTTCACAGGGTGTTTCTTTCTGTAAGACTGTGCAAAAAAGGAGCCTAAAAATGTCCAGATGAAAAACGGCAGTATAAGTCCCCAGTTCTGGCGGTAATCCGGCTGTGTCAGGTACTGGATCAGTGGTACAATGGCACCGATCAACCAGGTCAGAAAGCAGGAGACTTTGTAAGAATGCAGAATAAAAACGACGGTATCGCCATCTTCTTTTCCTTTGCTTTTCAGGATGCAAAACAGGGCGTGCAGCGGAATAATTGCCATTGCAAATGCATCCGGGGAAGCGGGAATTTTGCAGATAGGGATGATGACAGAAAGAATGCCTCCGGTAATCAGGAGAAAAAGAAAATAAAGGGTCATGGCAGGTGCCTCCTTTCCGGAATAAAAATCATTTTGGTTGATTTTATTTTATATAAAATGCTGGAATTTGACAACTAAAAAAGGATAAACTGTTGATTTAAAAGTATAATTAGTTTGGAAGAAATATTTTGAAATGCTGTTGGGTTTGTGGGTGATAATATAGTATAATAAAAATAGATTGGTTTGGTGAGGTGAAAATTTGAATGCTGGAAAATAAACTGGGACTGACAATTTCGACGGATCTTGCCAGAGCGGAAGAGCGGATCAGTAAGAAAAAGGCAATAGAGTTATTTGAACAGGGAATACTGGACTCACTTCCGGCAGGAAGATTTTCTACTTTACAGGCGATTCACCAGTATCTGTTGGCAATGGAACGTAGCCCCATCAGAGATATTGAAATTAAATACCTGTTGAGGAATGCCCTGTCAGATGAAATCCGCAGCCGGGAAATGTATATGAAAGGCATTGACCACAGTTATTATTATGAAGGGTATATGACATTCAAAGCAGAAGAACTTTAAAAATAGTTGACTTTTTAAAAAAAGTACTATATTATAATAACAGGAATTATTACTGATAATAATTTAAAGCAAATTGTAAAAAATATAGGAAACGAGAGAAAGGATGGGACAACCTATGGCAAACAAATACGCAGGAACACAGACAGAGAAGAATTTAAGAGCAGCTTTTTCAGGAGAATCTGAGGCGAGAAACAAATATACATTCTTTGCTTCGGTGGCGAAGAAGGAAGGATATGAGCAGATTTCCGCTCTGTTCCAGAAGACTGCAGACAATGAGAAGGAACATGCAAAGATGTGGTTTAAGGAGCTGCAGGGTATTGGTGATACTGCACAGAACCTGCTCCATGCGGCAGAGGGCGAGAACTATGAATGGACGGATATGTATGACGGATTTGCCAAGACTGCTGAGGAAGAGGGCTTTCCGGAGCTGGCGGATAAGTTCCGCATGGTAGGAGAGATCGAGAAGCATCATGAGGAGCGGTATCGTGCACTTCTGCATAATGTGGAGGCAAAGGAAGTGTTTGCCAAGAGCGAAGTGAAGGTATGGGAGTGCCGCAACTGCGGACATATCGTGGTTGGCACAGCTGCACCGGAGGTATGTCCGGTATGTGCACATCCCCAGAGCTACTTTGAGGTGCATGCAGAGAACTATTAAGGTGACGAACGGCGAATTGCCGAACGAACAGCCTGCGCAGCAGACAATAAAGTGTGTTAGCGTGAACTTGTGAATATGAATATATAATAACGGCAGGATTGCTTGAAAGCTTTCCTGCCGTTGTGTTTACCCTGTGAATCCGTTTTAAGCTTCTTCTTCGCCTTCATCGGGTTCTACATCATCGGTGTTTTCAACGGTGTAGGTCGTTCTCTTCCTTGCCATCTCGTCGCTTTCCAGATACTCGTCGTATGTGGTGATCTTGTCGATGATGCGGCCGTTGGGCAGGATCTCGATGATCCGGTTTGCGGTGGTCTGGACGATCTGGTGGTCACGGGAGGAGAACAGCAGCACGCCCGGGAACTTGATGAGGCCGTTGTTCAAGGCAGTGATGGACTCCATGTCCAGATGGTCGGTGGGCTCGTCGAGGAGCAGGCAGTTGGCACCGGAGATCATGAGTTTGCTGAGCATACAGCGCACTTTCTCGCCACCGGAGAGTACCTTTACCTTCTTCACGCCGTCTTCTCCGGCGAAAAGCATACGGCCCAGGAAGCCGCGGACATAGGTGGCATCCTTGATCTCGGAGTACTGGGTCAGCCAGTCAACGATGGTATCGTCGTTGTTGAACTCGTGGGAGTTATCCTTGGGGAAATAGCACTGGCTGGTGGTCACGCCCCATTTGTATGTGCCCTCATCCGGCTCCAGCTCTCCGGCCAGAATGCGGAACAGCGTTGTCTTGGCAAACTCGTTGCTGCCGACGAAAGCAATCTTGTCGTCGTGGCCCATGATAAAGGAAATGTTATCCAGCACTTTCACGCCGTCAATGGTCTTACTTAAGTTCTCGACAGTCAGCACTTCGTTGCCGATCTCGCGGTTGGGACGGAAATCAATGTAAGGATATTTCCGGCTGGAAGGTTTGATCTCATCCAGCTGGATTTTCTCCAGGGCTTTTTTACGGGAGGTTGCCTGTTTGGACTTGGAAGCATTGGCGCTGAACCGGGAGATGAACTCCTGCAGCTCCTTGATCTTCTCTTCCTTCTTCTTGTTGGCTTCCTTCATCTGCTTGATCATCAGCTGGCTGGACTCGTACCAGAAGTCGTAGTTGCCGGCGTAAAGCTGGATCTTGGCATAGTCGATATCGGCGATCTGGGTACAAACCTTGTTCAGGAAGTAACGGTCGTGGGAAACGACAATGACCGTGTTCTCAAAGTTGATGAGGAACTCTTCCAGCCAGGCGATGGCGTCCAGATCCAGGTGGTTGGTAGGCTCATCCAGCAGAAGGATGTCCGGGTTGCCGAACAGCGCCTGGGCCAGCAGTACCTTCACTTTCAGGTTGCCGGGCATATCGGCCATCTGATTGTAATGAAGCTCGGTGTCCACACCGAGGCCGTTTAACAGGGTGGCAGCGTCAGACTCTGCTTCCCAGCCGTTCATGTCGGCGAATTCGCCCTCCAGCTCACTGGCACGGATGCCGTCCTCGTCGCTGAAATCCTCCTTCATGTAGATGGCTTCTTTTTCTTTCATGATCTCATACAGACGGGCATTTCCCATGATAACGGTATCCATAACGGAATACTGGTCATATTTGAAATGGTCCTGCTGTAAAAAGGAAAGCCGCTGACCGGGCGTGATGATGACTTCGCCGCTTGTGGGCTCCAGCTGACCGGACAGGATCCGTAAAAATGTGGATTTTCCGGCACCGTTTGCACCGATGAGGCCATAGCAGTTGCCTTCCGTGAACTTGATATTAACATCTTCAAAAAGCGCTTTTTTGCCTACGCGCAGGGTAACGTTGCTTGTACTTATCATATTTGCAGCCTTTCTTCTTATTTTAAATAATATATGGTCAAAAACATATCATTTCTATTGTATCGTAATCGTTAGATTTTGCAAGTGCTTTTTTTATTACAGTTTACTCGCATGTGTTTTCAAAAAAACGGGAATATGGTATGATAGGCAAAGAAGTATGACAGACTTTGAAGGAGGACAGCGTATGAACCTTTTTGACATTGTGGGGCCGGTGATGGTGGGGCCGTCCAGCTCCCACACAGCCGGGGCGGTGCGCATCGGATATATTTCCAGAAGACTGCTGGGGGAGCCGGTGAAGAAAGCACAGATCCTGCTGTATGGGTCTTTTCTGGCAACGGGGAAGGGCCATGGCACGGACCGGGCCATCATTGCCGGGCTTCTGGGCATGAAGCCGGACGATATGCGCATCCCGGACAGCATGGAACTGGCTGAAAAGGCGGGCATGGAGGTTTCCTTCGGGGAGGCCAAGTGTAAGGACGCCCATCCCAATACGGCGCAGCTCATCCTTACAGGCACCGACGGCAATACGCTGGAGATAGAGGCTGCTTCTCTGGGCGGCGGCCGGATCCGGGTCTGTAAGATCGACGGCATTGAGACGAATTTCTGCGGCGATTATCCGACGCTCATCGTGCACAATCTGGATCAGCCGGGGCATGTGACGGAGGTGACGTCCATGCTGGCCCACAAGGCGGTGAACATCGCCACCATGCAGCTGTACCGGGACAGCCGGGGCGGCAATGCGGTGATGGTGCTGGAATGCGACCAGGAGATTCCGGAGGAATCCGTGCGGTGGCTGCGGCATTTGGAAGGGATCATGAAGGTGACCTATCTGAGTCTGGAGGAAGAGAAAGATGAGTTTTGATGCACTGGAACAGATCGTAAAACAGGCAGGCGCAGACGGCCATGGATTCTTCCGGGCAATTCTGGAGGAGGATATGGAGGAGCGGCAGGTATCCCGGGAGGAATCCTTTGGAAAAATGCAGCAGATGTATGCAGCCATGCGTGCTTCGGATGCCGCATATGACCGGAAGCGGAAATCAGCCAGCGGGTTTGTGGGAACGGACGGGGACAAGTTGGAGCAGCTTGTGGACCGGGGTCAGGGGATCTGCGGCAGCTTTATGGATCAGGTCATGACACGGGCGCTGAAAATGGGTGAAAACAACGCCTGTATGGGCCGGATCGTGGCGGCGCCCACAGCCGGTTCCTGCGGCGTGCTTCCGGCAGTGCTGCTGACCTGGCAGGATCTTTACGAAGAAAAACAAGAACGGATGGTGGAAGCGCTTTATGTGGCAGCCGGGATCGGGGAGGTCATTGCTTCCCGGGCGTCTATTTCCGGTGCGGAGGGCGGCTGTCAGGCAGAGATCGGTTCCGCTTCTGCCATGGCGGCAGGGGCACTGACCTATTTGCGGGGCGGTGATCCCGGAGCTATTACCCATGCAGCGGCCATGGCGCTGAAAAATCTGCTGGGACTGGCCTGTGACCCGGTGGCGGGACTGGTGGAGGTGCCCTGTGTAAAACGCAATGTGATCGGTGCGGTGGGGGCGGCGGCAGCCTCGGAGATGGCCATGGCGGGGATACGCAGTGTGATTCCGCCGGATGAGGTCATTGATGCCATGCAGGCCATCGGCCGACGGATGGACGTTTCTATCCGGGAGACCGGAGAGGGCGGCCTGGCGGCAACCCCCACGGGCATACGCCTGACAGAAAAACTGCGGGAATTGTAGGAGGATACTTTCGATGAAAAAGATATATGGCATTTTGAGTATCGTATCGGCGCTGGCCCTGATCGTGTGTATGCTGATCTCCAGCCTGGATCTGGTGGCATATTATGAACCGGGCTTTTATGAGAAGGAGTACCGGAAATATAACGTGCAGGAACCATTGAAAATGGAAATGACGGATATTCTCTATGTGACCGATGAAATGATGGATTACCTGAAGGGCTACCGGGCAGACCTGGTGGTGGAGACAACGGTAGACGGGAAAGAGCGGGAGTTTTTCAATGACCGGGAGAAGTCCCACATGGCGGATGTGCGGGATCTGTTTCTGGGTGGGATCCGCCTGCGCCGCCTGCTGCTTTTGCTGGTGATCGCCATTGTGGGAACGCTTGTGTGTATGGACGAGCATCCGTTCCGGCGGCTGTCGAAAGGGTATCTCATCGGCGGCGGGGTATTTCTGGCGGCGCTGGGGGCGTTTGCGGCCTATGCCAGTCAGGATTTTACCCGGGCATTTACCCAGTTTCACCATGTTTTTTTCAACAATGACCTGTGGCTACTGGATCCGAAGACCGATCTGCTCATCAACATGCTGCCGGAAGGCTTTTTCACGGATTTTGCCATCCACATGGGCGTGATATTTGCGGGCATGCTGGTGGTGCTGGCCGTTGTGTGCATCGTTTTTCTGATCGTGACCCGGCAGAAAAAGGGTGTGGCAAAGGAAGATATTTATTAGAATAAGAAATAAACACAATAAGATATATTAATTATACTAATGACTCTTGTTGTGCTATGATAAAAACAGGAAAATCAACGAATCATACGTCAGAGGAGGTACCTATGAGCAGCGTAAGAAGAGTATATGTGGAGAAAAAAGCACCTTTTGCGGTAAAGGCGAAGGAACTGAAGCATGAGATCAGCAGCTATCTCGGCATCGACACCGTGACCAGTGTGCGTGAGCTGATCCGCTACGATGTGGAAAATATCAGCGATGAGACATTTGCGAGAGCGTGTACGTCCGTGTTTGCGGAGCTTCCGGTGGATGTGCTTTATGAGGAGCATTTTCCGGGGGAAGATGGCGCCTATGTATTTTCTGTGGAATTCCTGCCGGGACAGTTCGACCAGCGGGCAGATTCTGCTGTTCAGTGCGTACAGTTTCTGAAAGAAGACGAGCAGCCGGTGATCAAGACAGCGGTCACCTATGTAATAGAAGGAACACTGACAGATGAGCAGTTTGAGAAGATCAAAAATTACTGCATCAACCCGGTGGATTCCAGAGAAACCGGCCTGCAGAAGCCGGATACGCTCATCACCGTATTTGATGAGCCCGCAGATGTGAAGATTTTTGACGGGTTTACACAGATGGAGGATCAGGAACTGGAGGAGCTGTATGCTTCCCTGAATCTGGCCATGACCTTCAAGGATTTCAAACACATCCAGAATTATTTCCGGGAGGAGGAAAAACGTGACCCGTCCATGACGGAGATCCGTGTGCTGGATACGTACTGGTCCGACCACTGCCGTCATACTACGTTTTCTACCGAGCTGACGGATGTGAAATTTGACGACGGCTATTTCCGGAAACCCATTGAGGAGACGTATCATGAGTATCTGGATGCCAGAAAAGAGGTATTCGGCGAGCGCAAGGATAAATTTGTCTGCCTGATGGATCTGGCCCTGATGGCCATGAGAAAGCTGAAAAAAGAAGGAAAATTACAGGATCAGGAGGAGTCTGACGAGATCAACGCCTGCAGCATCGTGGTACCGGTGGAGATCGACGGCGAGACCGAGGAGTGGCTCATCAACTTTAAAAATGAGACCCACAACCATCCCACAGAGATCGAGCCTTTCGGCGGCGCAGCAACCTGTCTGGGCGGCGCCATCCGTGACCCGCTGTCCGGCCGTACGTACGTTTATCAGGCCATGCGTGTCACCGGCGCGGCAGACCCGACCCGTTCCGTGGACGAGACACTGAAAGGAAAGCTGCCCCAGAAGAAGCTTGTTCGCGGTGCAGCCAGCGGCTACAGCTCCTACGGCAACCAGATCGGCCTGGCTACCGGCCTGGTAAAAGAGATCTATCATCCCGATTATGTGGCAAAGAGAATGGAGATCGGCGCTGTCATGGGCGCGGCTCCGAGAAAAGCAGTCATCCGTGAGACATCCGATCCCGGCGATATTATCGTGCTGCTGGGCGGCCGTACCGGCCGTGACGGCTGCGGCGGTGCTACCGGTTCCTCCAAAGTACATACCGAGGAGTCCATTGAGACGTGCGGCGCAGAGGTGCAGAAGGGCAATCCGCCGACCGAGCGGAAGATCCAGCGCCTGTTCCGCAGAGAGGAAGTCAGCCGTCTCATCAAGAAGTGCAACGATTTCGGCGCAGGCGGTGTGTCTGTAGCCATCGGTGAGCTGGCAGCAGGCCTGGTGGTGAACCTGGACAAGGTGCCTAAGAAATACGAGGGACTGGACGGCACAGAGATCGCCATTTCCGAGTCCCAGGAGCGTATGGCTGTGGTAGTCGATCCTTCCGATCTTGACCAGTTCCTGGCTTACGCAAAAGAAGAAAACCTGGAGGCTGTGCCGGTGGCCGTTGTCACCGAGGAGCCCCGCCTGGTGCTGGAGTGGAGAGGCAAGAAGATCGTAGACATTTCCCGTGCCTTCCTGGACACCAACGGCGCTCATCAGGAGACCGCCGTGGAAGTGGAGATGCCTTCCGAAAAGGACAACTTCTTTGAAAAACAGGAACCGGTAACAGATGTCCGCGCCAAATGGCTGGATACGCTGAAAGACCTGAACGTTTGCTCCCAGAAGGGTCTGGTGGAAATGTTCGACGGCTCCATCGGTGCCGCTTCCGTATTTATGCCCCACGGCGGCAAATATCAGACCACAGAGACCCAGGCCATGGTAGCCAAGCTGCCGGTGCTGAAGGGCAAGTGCGACACCGTCACCATGATGAGCTACGGCTTTGATCCGTACCTTTCCAGCTGGAGCCCTTACCACGGCGCTGTCTATGCGGTGCTGGAATCCGTGGCAAAAATCGTTGCCAACGGCGGTGATTTCCGCAAGATCCGTTTCACCTTCCAGGAGTATTTCCGTCGGATGACCGAGGATCCCAAGCGCTGGAGCCAGCCTTTTGCAGCACTGCTGGGCGCTTACCATGCACAGATCGGCTTCGGCCTGCCGTCCATCGGCGGTAAGGATTCCATGTCCGGCACCTTCAACGATATTGATGTGCCGCCCACCCTGGTTTCTTTCGCTGTGGATGTGGCAAAAGAGCAGGATATCATTTCTCCGGAGCTGAAAAAGGGCGGAGATGTGTTGATTCTTGTAAAAACAGACAGAGACGCTTATGACCTGCCGGTATTCGATCAGGTGATGAAGCAGTATGAAAGCTTACAGGCAGACATCCAGGCCGGTCGGGTGAATGCCGCTTACGCGCTGGATGCCCACGGTCTGGTGGCAGCTGTGAGCCGCATGGCCTTCGGTAACCGCAAGGGTGTGAAGATCGACAGCGAGATCGCACCGGAAGAACTGTTTGCACCGGGCTTCGGCAACATCGTGTGCGAAGTTCCGAAAGACAAGATCGACGAGCTCACCGTGGCTTACGCAGAGATCGGCGAGGTGACCGATGAGGAAGCCTTTGTATATGGTGACATGAAGATTTCCATGGATGAGGCTATGGATGCCTGGACAGGAACCCTGGAAAAAGTATTCAAGACCCGTTCCAAGGCGGACACCAGCGCACCGGTGAACACCGGCCTGTATGATGCCAAGGAAGTGTACATCTGCAAACATAAGGTAGCAAAACCCACCGTATTTATCCCTGTATTTCCGGGCACCAACTGCGAGTACGACAGCACGAAAGCCTTTGAGCGTGCCGGTGCAAATGTGGTGACAAGAATTTTCCGCAACCTGGATGCCAACGATATCCGGGAGTCCGTGGATGCCTTTGAAAAAGAAATCCGGCAGGCCCAGATCATCATGTTCCCCGGCGGTTTCTCGGCCGGTGATGAGCCCGATGGTTCTGCGAAATTCTTTGCAACCGCATTCCGTAATGCCAAGATCCAGGAAGCTGTCATGAAGCTGTTAAATGAGAGAGATGGCCTGTGTCTTGGTATCTGCAACGGCTTCCAGGCCCTGATCAAGCTGGGACTGGTGCCTAATGGCGCTATCGTGGGCCAGGATGCAGAGGCGCCCACACTGACCTATAACAACATCGGCCGCCACGTATCCAAGATGGTATATACCAAGGTGGTTTCCAACAAATCTCCGTGGCTGGCACAGGCAGAGCTGGGCAAGGTATATGTCAATCCGGCTTCCCACGGCGAGGGCCGCTTCGTGGCAAACGACGAGTGGCTGAAGAAACTGTTTGAGAATGGTCAGGTGGCAACCCAGTATGTGGATCTGAACGGCAACCCGACCATGGACGAGGAGTGGAACGTCAACGGTTCTTACTGTGCAATCGAGGGCATCACCAGCCCGGATGGCCGCTGCCTCGGAAAAATGGCGCATGTGGAGCGCCGGGATTCCCATGTGGCAATGAATATTTACGGCGAGCAGGATATCCGTATTTTCGAGTCTGGTGTGGCTTACTTTAAATAAGTTAGAAGCAAGTCTGTATCCGTCATCGGCAGCGGGGGATAAAAAGCAAGTAAGTCTATATCTGTCATCAATAGTGGGTGAAAGAACGGGAGTAATCTGGTATCCGTCACTGATAGTGGGTGAAAAAACAGGAGTAAATCGGTATTTTTCCCTGGCAGCCAGTGATGATGGTATCGGGCGCGGCATGTATTTGTAATAAAATGTGGAAATTGGGAATGAGGATGGCGATGGAACGAAAAAGAATCGTCTGCTTCGGAGATTCCAACACCTGGGGATACGATCCGGGGACCGCTGAGCGGTTCCCGGAGGATGTCCGCTGGACGGGACTTCTGGCGCAGGCTCTGGGAGAAAACTACTGGGTCATTGAGGAAGGACAGAATGGCAGGACGATAGCCACCGACGATCCGTGTGAGGGAGAGAAAAATGGCATGCGTTCCCTTGTGCCCTGCATTGAGAGCCAGAAACCCTTTGATCTTTTGATCATCATGCTGGGTACCAATGATCTGAAGCGCAAGTTCCAGTACTGTGCCATGGATGTGGCCGGAGAAATGGAGCTTATGGCAGAGAAGATCACGAACTACCTTCGTTTTCATATGAAAGGCAATCCGCAGGTGCTGCTCATTTCCCCTGTGCATATCGGAGAGAACATTACCCGTTCCCGGCTGGGCGATCTGTTCGGCTATGAACGATCCCGGCAGGTGTCCCTGGAGCTGGCTGACTGGTATCGGCAGATCGCCGAGATCCATGGCTTCGGTTTTCTGGATGCGGCACAATTTGCCCGGGCAGGCCAGATCGACAGCGTGCATCTGGAAGCGGACGGTCATCGGGCGCTGGCGGAAGCTGTCGAAGATTGGGTGAGAACGCATCTGAAATAGAACAAAAAATTTAAAAAATTAAAAATTTTAAAAAAATTCAAAAAAGGGGTTGACTTTTGCTTCGAAATAATAGTATAATAGCGAAGCAGGTTGAGGGAAACAAAACAACCAAGCAGACCCCGGGATCTTAGCTCAGCTGGGAGAGCATCTGCCTTACAAGCAGAGGGTCACAGGTTCGAGCCCTGTAGGTCCCATTTTCAATGAAAATTGAATACCATGGCGAGATAGCTCAGTTGGCTAGAGCACGCGGTTCATACCCGCGGTGTCGAGGGTTCAAATCCCCCTCTCGCTACTAAGAAAGCATCCGTGTGAGATTTCACATGGGTGTTTTTTGTTACACGGAAGAAAGGAGATAATATATGACAGAATGGGAAAAGGCACAGAACGGGTATTTATACGATGCCAATTATGACAAAGAGATTGTGGAGGCCCGCACCCGATGTGCCGATCTGTGTTATGAATTCAACCAGTGCAGACCGTCGGATGTAAAGCGACAGCAGGAATTATTGCAACAGATCATAGGACATCTGAAAGGAACGCCCGTCATCACAGCTCCTTTTGCCTGTGATTATGGTTTCAACATCTCCATCGGGGAAAATTTTTACACGAATCATAACGTTACTATCCTGGACGGTGCCCGGGTGACCTTTGGGGACAATGTGTTTATCGCCCCCAACTGCGTCTTCTCCACAGCCGGTCACGCCATTGACAGCGCCCAGAGAAATCAGGGTCTGGAGATCGCCCTGCCCATCACTGTGGGGGACAGCGTGTGGATCGGGGCGAATGTGTCCGTTCTGCCGGGCGTCACCATTGGGAGCAATACCATCATCGGTGCCGGGAGCGTGGTCAACAAAGACATCCCGGACGGGGTCATTGCCGCCGGGAATCCCTGTAAAGTGATCCGCAGGATCACAGAAGAAGATCGGAAAAAATATCCGGTTTTCGGCGGTGATGAAGGACGCTGCGGCGTATTGAAGTGAAAATAGAAGTATGATAAAATAAAAGTTATCAAAGAAGCCAGGCAGGAAAGAAGGTGTTGTGTGTATGCCAAAGCAAATAGAAGAGCTGTTAAAAGTGTATCGGGGAGAACTGGAAAGTGCAACGGACTACAGGATAAAAAAGGTGATTCTGTATGGATCTTATGCCCGTGGAGATTTTCGACCGGATTCCGATATAGACGTGATGGTGCTTGTTGACACAGACAGAGAAGGTGTCAGCGCCCTGGAAAAGAAAATTTGCGATGTTACGTATGATTTTAACGACGAGTACGGAACTGATATTATGCCGGTGGTACAGAGCAACACACATTTTGATTATTGGAAAAAGGCAGATATGTTTTATCGGAATGTAGAAAAAGACGGGGTGATTATTTGACCGAAACATATTCAGAAGGCACGTTTGAAGATGTGGCGCGATACAAGTTCGAACAGGCAGAAGATGACCTGGAAACGGCGAAAATTCTGCTGGCGGCCGGAAAATATAAAGCTGCTAATAACCGGGCATATTATGCTTGTTTTCATGCGGTAGATGCTGTTCTGGCAAAGGAACCGATTGCTTTTAAAAAGCATAAAGATACACTTAGTTATTTTATAATCAAATTACGTGCATACGGAAATATTTCCGCGGGATATTGGACGTAAGATTTCAAGACTTGAGATTATCAGACATAAGAGCGACTATGGTACGTTTTATATAGCAAGTAAAGATGATGCCACAGAGCAGATCGAAGTGGCAGAGGAAGTTGTAAAATTAGTGAAAAAATATTTGGAAGTAAAATAAGGAGGACATTATGCGGGCTGGTCTGGGATATGATGTGCACAAGCTTGTGGAAGGACGGGATCTGATCCTTGGTGGCGTGAAGATTCCTTATGAGAAAGGATTGCTGGGACATTCGGATGCGGATGTGCTGCTGCATGCGATCATGGATGCGCTGCTGGGAGCGGCGGCTCTGGGAGATATCGGAAGACATTTTCCGGATTCCGACCCGGCTTATAAAGGCATTTCCAGCATCAAACTGCTGGAGCATGTGGGAAATCTGCTGGAAGAACATTTTTATGTGGTGGAAAATATCGACGCTACGATCATTGCGCAGCGGCCGAAGATGGCGCCGTACATTGAGCAGATGCGGAAAAACATTGCGGATACGCTGGGGCTGGACGTGGATCAGGTGAACGTGAAAGCTACCACGGAAGAGGGGCTGGGCTTTACCGGAACCGGGGAGGGCATTTCCTCTCAGGCCATCTGTTCTCTTCGGAAGCTGACCAGTTTTTCTTCTGTGGATGTGGAGGACGCGGCAGTGCCGCCCTGCGGAGGCTGCGGCGGATGCCAGAAATAGCAAGACGTAGATGACGGGAGAAGGCGGGGAACGATATGGCGGAAGTGATCAGATACCTGCCAGATGAGGAAAAGAACCGGACGCGGGCGCTGTGGGAGCGGATTTTCGTGGAGGACAGCGAACGGTTTCTGGATTATTATTATCATATAAAAACAGCAGATAATGAGATTCTGGTGCTGGAGCGGGATGGAGAGATTCTGTCCATGCTTCAGCTGAATCCTTACCGGCTGCAGCTTGGGGCGGCGCAGGTGGAGGCGGCCTACGTGATCGCGGTGGCGACGGACAGCCGGTATCGGCATCAGGGGATGATGGCGCGGCTGCTAAAGCGGGCCATGCAGGATCGTCAGTCGAAGAAACAGCCCTTTTTGTTTCTGATGCCTGCGGCGGAGGCCATTTACCGGCCCTTTGGATTTCGGTTTATCTACCGGCAACAGAGCATGACGGGGGTGCTGGGAGCGCTGGCTGATGCAGCACCTGGAATGCTTGCCGAAAATCACAGCCCTGCGAATACAGGATTGCTGCAGGAACCGAAAGCAGCGCATCAAAAGGGAAATGTGGATTTTTTTGAAAGCAGAAACTTTGTGTGGAAGTTATGTTCCGTGGCAGAAGATGAGATGGAAGAGGTCGCAGGATTGGCGGAACAGCTGCTGTCCCGCAGGCACATTCAGGTGCGCACCGTCCGGGACGCGCACTATTATCGTGTTCTGCAAAAGGAATGTCGGGCGGAGGACGGCGATCTTTGCTGGATGCTGCAGGACGGACGCCGGGCGGGGCTGGTGGCCTATACCTGTGACGAGGCGGTGGAGATCCGGGAGCCGTTGCTGGAGAAGTCAGAGCAGTTAGGGGAAGCGCTGACGGAATGCTTTCAGGGATTTCATCGGCCATTGTATGTGTATGGAATGGATCTTTGGGATCATTTTGAAGTGGAACCTGAAAATAAAAATTGGAAACAGGAACCTGTCCGTCCGGTGATCATGGCCCGGGCACTGGATCTGTCTGTGCTGACAGCAGGGGTTCGTGCCATCTGTCCAGTGGCGCTGGTGCTGGAACTGGAAGATCCGATCCTGTCGGACAATACCGGTCGGTTTCTGTGGCAGGTAAGTGAGGTGGATAGCCGCTGGGAGAGGATTTCTGATGTCCCAAAATCTGCTGGCGTCGGGGATGCTGCTATTGGAGCTGCAGTTGCCAGAGCTACTGCTATCGGAGCCTCTGTCGTTGGAACCACTGCTGCCGGATGCGCTGCTGTTGGAGTTGCAGCCACCAGAACTGCTATTATCGGAGCCGCTGTCGTCGAAACCGCTGTTGTTGGCGGCGATGGCGGAAGATGTGAAAATGTTGTTGGAGATGCGCGTTTTTGTGGAGAAAATGTGCCTGTGATGCAGCTTTCTGTGGATGAGTTTGTGCAGCTGTTATTTCCAGACGGAGATCCGGCAGCTTCGGCAACGCTTTTGGAACGGATGACGCCGGAGGTGCGGGATGTGTGGAGAAAACTTTCTCTGTATGAACATGTCTTTTTGAACGAGATCGTGTAATGCCAGACAAGCATAAGAAGAAGTTGCCGCGCTCCACGGCATCGGATACGCTGATGGTGGATGAGAGTGTAAGCTAAAGAAACTGGAAATTTGGAAGAGGGGAATGATGATGGCAAGGGGAGAGGCTGCCAACACAGACTATTTATTTTGTGAGAAAAACGGGGTTTACTATACGCTCATTGCGGTGTCGGGATTTTGGGGTGCGTTTACTTACCTGCTGCGGGGCAACACGTTCTGCAATGCCCAGACGGCCAATGTGGTGCTGATGGGGCTGGCGGTGGGAGCCGCCAACTGGAAGAAGGCGCGGTATTATCTGATCCCGATTTCTGCCTATATGCTGGGTGCGTTTGTCTCGGAGCTCTGTCCGAATCCGGTGAAGCACAGGCTGCAGATCCGCTGGGAGAGTATGCTGCTGGCCGTTGAGATGGCTGTCATTGTATTTCTGGGATTTTTGCCGGAGTCAGCGCCGGTACAGATTTCTCAGGTGGCCATCAATTTCATTGCCTCCATGCAGTACAATACGTTCCGGCAGGCGCAGGGGACACCCATGGCCACAACCTTTGTGACAAATCATATCCGTCAGGTAGGCATTGGACTGGCAAGGGAACTGCGGCACATGAACCGGGAAGATAAAAGCCATCGGCTGGCGTGGCGTAAGCATGTGTGTATGCTGCTCAGTTTTTTCGGTGGCGTGGTGGCCGGTACGGTGCTCTGTGATCTCTGGTCCGGAAAGGCCATCTGGGCCACGCTGCTCCCGCTGGCGATTCTGGAAGGACTGTTCCTGAAAGAGGACAGGAGTCTGGGAAAAGAAAATCTGGAGCGAAAGCCTCACGGACACTGATATTGTGAAAAACGTCCGGACAATCCGGAAAGCCTTGACAAATCGGTTGTTTTTTCATATGATGGAATAAGTCTTGATATAAGAGAAAAGGCTGTGAAAGGAAAAGTAGCCTGTGCCGGGTTTCCGGCATGTCCGGCATCAGAGAGGGATTGTCACTGGCTGAAAGCATTCCCGGTTTGGATGGCAGGTGAAGTGCATCCGGGAGCTGATCCGGTGAGCGTATGTTAGCCGGGTACGGGTCGCGCACGTTATGCGTCAGAGGAAGACCGCAGAGGTTTTCAAAATAAGAGTGGAACCACGAATGCCTTCGTCTCTTTCGGAGATGGAGGCGTTCTTTTTTGTTATAAGGAAGTTGTTTTACTGGAGGCATCGGTATGGGACTGATCAAGTATGTAAAAGAAGAAATCGCAGTGATCCGGGAACGGGATCCGGCCATCAAATCAAACATGGAAGTATTTCTGTATCCGAGCTTTAAAGTCATTTTAAGCTATCGGGTAGCGCACAGGCTGTATTGCGCCGGGCATTTTTTCTGGGCCAGATGGGTGTCCCAGCGGGCAGCCAGAAAGACCGGGATCGAGATCCATCCGGGTGCACAGATTGGGAAAGGACTGTTCATCGACCACGGCAGCGGCGTCATCATCGGCGAGACAACCATCATTGGTGACAATGTGACGCTTTATCAGGGCGTGACCCTGGGCGGCACAGGCAAGGAGCAGGGCAAGCGACATCCCACGCTGGGCGACAACGTGATGGTCAGCGCAGGCGCCAAGATCCTGGGTTCCTTCAAGATCGGCGATAACTGCAAGATCGGTGCCGGTTCTGTGGTGCTCAAGGAGGTGCCGCCCAACTGTACCGTCGTGGGTGTGCCGGGGAGAATCGTCAAGAGCGCCAACGACAACACGCCGCGCAGCAGCATGAACCAGGTGGATCTGCCGGATCCGGTGTACCGTGACCTGGCGGAGCTGTGGGAACAGAATATTGTCATGAAAATGGAGATAGAGGAACTGAAAAAACAACTGGAGGAGAGAAAAGAACATGAAGCTGTATAATACCATGTCACAGAAAAAAGAGGAATTTGTGCCGCTGGAGCCCGGCAAGGTGCGCATGTATGTCTGCGGCCCTACCGTGTACAATTTTATCCATATCGGCAATGCCCGTCCGATGATCGTTTTCGACACCGTGCGCCGCTACATGGAGTACAAGGGTTACGACGTGAATTTTGTATCCAATTTCACTGATGTGGATGACAAGATCATCAAAAAAGCCAATGAAGAGGGGGTGTCTGCCAGTGAGATTTCCACCCGCTACATTGCGGAGTGCAAGAAGGATATGGAAGGCATGAACATCAAACCGGCCACGAAAAATCCGCTGGCCACCGAGGAGATCCCGGGCATGATCGACATGATCAGCACCCTCATCGAAAAGGGCTATGCCTATGAAAAAGAGGGCACCGTTTATTTCCGCACGAAGAAATTCAAAGGCTACGGCAAGCTTTCCAAGAAAAATCTGGAGGATCTGGAGGCTGGTAAGCGGATCGCCGTGGAGGATCAGAAAGAGGACGAGATGGATTTCGTCCTGTGGAAACCGAAGAAGGAAAATGAGCCCTACTGGGAGTCCCCCTGGAGCCAGGGCCGTCCCGGCTGGCACATTGAGTGTTCCGAGATGTCCAAGAAATATCTGGGCGACCAGATCGACATTCATGCCGGCGGCGAGGATCTGATCTTCCCTCATCATGAAAATGAGATCGCTCAGTCAGAGGCGTGCAACGGCAAGGAATTCAGCCGCTACTGGATGCACAATGCATTCCTGAACATCGACAATAAGAAAATGAGCAAATCCCTGGGCAATTTCTTCACTGTCCGGGAGATCAGTGAAAAATATGACCTGCAGGTGCTGCGTTTCTTCATGCTCAGCGCCCACTACCGCAGCCCGTTAAATTTCAGCGCAGAGCTGATGGAGGCATCCAAGAACGGCCTGGATCGGATCATCACTGCAGCCGATCTGCTGAAACGTCTGGCCGGAAATGGGGAGGGCGAGCTGACAGAGGCAGAGGAGGCGCTTCTTCGTGAGGCCAAAACCTATGTGCAGAAATTTGAGGAAGCCATGGACGACGATTTCAACACTGCAGACGCCATCAGCGCCATCTTCGAGCTGGTGAAGTTTTCCAATATCCATGCGGCAGACGCTCATTCCCAGCGCTTTTTTGCCGCACTGCGGGAAGAACTGGTGACCCTTTGTGATATTCTGGGCATCATTGTGGAAAAGAAAGAGGAAATCCTGGATGAGGATATCGAGAAGCTCATTGCCGAGCGGCAGGCTGCCCGCAAGGAGAAAAACTTTGCAAGAGCAGACGAGATCCGGGATGAGCTGCTGGCCCGGGGCATCGTGCTGAAGGATACCCGTGAGGGAGTCGTATGGACGAGAGCATAATTTATCTGAAAGAAAAATTTTCCCTGCCCCAGGTGGATATCCAGACCTATTCCCCGCTGACGCTGGCGTACATCGGGGATGCGGCCTATGAGCTGGTGGTGCGGACATTTCTGGTGGATCAGGGCAACAGCCGGCCGGACAAGCTGCATCGGAAGGCCAGCTCCATGGTCAAAGCTGCCGCCCAGGCAGCCATGGCCGAGGCGTTAAAGGACAGCCTCACCGAGGAAGAACTGTCTGTTTACCGCCGGGGCCGCAACGCCAAATCCCCCACCATGGCCAAAAATGCCAGCATGTCCGATTACCGGAAGGCCACGGGGTTTGAGGCACTCATGGGCTATCTGTACCTGAAAGGGGAGCAAAAGCGTTTGATCGATCTGGTGTACGCAGGATTTGTCAGCCAGGGATTTATCGCGGAATGACAGAAAATAAAAATTGAGGAAAAAATATGAGATATGAAGAACTGACAATCGAAGGCCGGAATGCCGTGATGGAGGCATTTCGCAGCAAAAAGACCATTGATAAGCTGTTTATCCAGGATGGCTGCCAGGACGGGCCGGTGCGTTCCATCGTCCGGGAGGCGAAGAAGACCGACTGCATCATCAGCTACGTGGCAAAGGAGCGGCTGGATCAGATGTCCGAGACCGGCAAGCATCAGGGGGTCATCGCCTATGCGGCTGCCTATGAGTACGCCAACGTGGAGGACATTTTGCAGATCGCAAAGGACAAGGGCGAGCCGCCCTTTATCATCCTGCTGGACAACATCGAGGATCCCCATAATCTGGGCGCCATCATCCGTACCGCCAATCTGGCCGGTGCCCACGGGGTGATCATTCCCAAGCGCAGAGCGGTCGGTTTGACGGCAACGGTGGCCCGTACCTCTGCCGGTGCCCTGAATTATACCCCGGTGGCCAAGGTGACCAATCTGGCGGCCACCATTGAGGATCTGAAAAAAGAAGGTCTCTGGTTCGTCTGTGCCGCCATGGACGGCGAAGTGATGTACCGGTGCAACCTTACCGGCCCCATCGGCCTGGTCATCGGCAACGAGGGAGAGGGCGTGGGACGCCTTGTCCGGGAGAAATGTGATTTTACGGCATCCATCCCCATGAAGGGAGACATCGATTCCCTGAACGCTTCCGTGGCAGCCGGTGTCATGGCATTTGAGATCGTCCGCCAGCGGATGAACGTGCAGAAGTAAGGCATCGGAGGAAAAACAGGTGGAGCAGTATAACTTACTGTCAGATGAAGAACTGATCAGTCGCCTGCGGGAAGGACACGAGGATATCCGGGATTATCTGATGGAAAAACATAAAAACCTGGTCAGGAAGAAGGCTCGCGCCCTCTACCTGATCGGGGGTGACAACGACGACCTGATCCAGGAGGGCATGATCGGCCTTTACAAGGCTATCCGTGACTTTGACCCGGAGCGGGGCGCTTCCTTTCATACCTTTGCGGATCTGTGCATCAGCCGCCAGCTGTACACGGCTGTGCAGGCATCCCAGCGGCAGAAGCATCAGCCGCTGAATTCCTACGTCTCCCTTTCCGACAGTGACAATGAGGAACAGACCAGCAGTCGGGCTTCCTACGCGGCCAATGACGTGCGGAACCGCAATCCCGAGGAACTGTTCATTGCCCGGGAAAACCTGGAGGACATGGAAGACCTCATCGAGAAAAAGCTGAGCCGGTTCGAGCGGGAGGTGCTGCGCTATTACCTAAGTGGCATGAACTATTCTCAGATCGCAGACACCCTGGGCAAGAGTTCCAAGGCCACGGACAACGCTCTGCAGCGCATCAAAAAAAAGATCAAACAAATCACCGAAAATTAATTCAAAATTAATTTGGAAAAAGTGTTGACATATAGAGAACCCTATGGTATTATAATTTTCGGTGTTAATGCTGCTGTAGCACAGTCGGTAGTGCGTCGCATTGGTAGTGCGGAGGTCACGGGTCCGATTCCCGTCAGCAGCTTGCCTAGAAATGGCGGAATCCCTTATAGAATGGGGGGTTTCGCCTTTCGTCTACTTATGGAAAAGTGGTACGGTTTGGTACGGATCAGTTAAATAGTTCATTCCAGGGCTCCAGGCTAAGCGTGGGGCTCTTTTTTTCTGGGTTTTTGAGAAGTCGATAAAGTTGACCGTTTGGATACCGTGTGTTATGCTGAACTGGCAAGTACAAAAAGAGAGAGAGAAGAGAAACTATGGAAAAGAAATCAAATCATTTTTCAGGGCAGATCGGATTTGTCCTGGCTGCCGCAGGCAGTGCGGTGGGCGTCGGAAACCTGTGGAGGTTCCCCTATCTGGCGGCAAAGGATGGCGGCGGACTGTTTCTGCTGATTTATCTGGTGCTGGTGCTGACCTTCGGCTTTACGCTGCTGACGTCAGACATTGCCATTGGACGGAAAACCCACAAGAGCGCCATCGGCGCGTACACAGAAATGCGGCCCCGGTGGAAATTCCTGGGCATTCTGACGTTCCTGGTGCCGGTGCTGATCATGACCTATTATGCGGTGATCGGCGGCTGGATTACGAAATATGCAGTGGTGTATGTGACGGGACAGGCCCAGGCGGCTGCCCAGGATAACTACTTCACCGGATTTATCACCTCTCCGGTATCCCCGGTGGTGTTTGCCCTGCTGTTCATGGGCGTGACGGCGCTGATCGTGTACAACGGCGTGGAGGATGGTATCGAGAAGGTATCCCGGTTTATGATGCCCATTTTGCTGGTGCTGGTGGTGGTCATCGCCATCTATTCCCTGACGCTGCACAGCACGGACGCTTCCGGCCAGGTGCGCACCGGTATGGAAGGCTTCTTATATTATATCACCCCCCATGTGGAGGGGCTGACGGTCAAACGCTTTCTGCAGATTTTGCTGGATGCCATGAGTCAGCTGTTTTTCTCCCTGAGCGTCTCCATGGGTATCATGATCACCTATGGTTCTTACGTGAAGCCGGAGGTGAATCTGAACCGGGCAGTGAACCAGATCGAACTGTTTGACACCGGCGTGGCGCTGCTGGCTGGTGTGATGATCATCCCGGCAGTTTATGTGTTTTCCGGCACCGACGGCATGAGCGCAGGCCCCAGTCTGATGTTCATTTCGCTGCCTAAGGTATTTGCGGCCATGGGAAAAGCCGGTACTGTTGTGGGAATTCTGTTCTTCGTGGCGGCGATTTTTGCAACGCTGACATCCTGTATCTCTGTGTTGGAATCCATTGCGGCTAACTGTGTGGAGATCTTCCATGTCGGCCGGAAGAAAGTCGTTCTGGTACTTACGGTGATCTATCTGGCAGCATCCGCGGTCATTGCGCTGGGCTACAGTGCTTTTTATGTGGAGGCAGCACTTCCCAACGGTACCGTGGGACAGCTTCTGGATATTATGGATTACATCAGCAACAGTGTCATGATGCCGCTGATCTCCCTGCTGTCTACCATCCTCATCGGCTGGATCATGAAACCACAGTATGTTATCGGAGAGATGGAGCGAAACGGTGAGCATTTCAGACGGAAAGTCATGTACAGCGTGATGATCCGCTACATTGCACCGGTGCTCATGTTTATCCTGTTTTTACAGTCCACGGGAATTCTGGCGTGACAGAAAAATAGATAATCATAGACAGACGATGAAAAAACCTGAAGCTGGCACTTCAGGTTTTTTCACGTCCACTTGGACATTTCATTGCATTTCTTGTCTCCGTATTGGCATCTGTAGTTGGCTACTACATATGTAAATGGTTAGACGGTGATGAATGACAGCACTAGCCTGACGGGTGGTTCTCCGCAATGAACCGCGGAACCTTGGAGCTGGCACTCTGAGGTTCTTTCATATAGGAAAGGGGGCATCATTCATGGAAAATAGAACAGAAACAATGACCATATCACGGATCCTTGTGAAAATGATCGACTACTCTGCGGGCAACCGCAAGGACATCAACCATCTGATGAAGGTGCACAGCTATGCCCGTATCATCGGCAAAGGCGAAGGACTGTCGGAGGAGCTGCAGAAGATCACGGAGATTGCGGCCATCGTCCATGATATTGCTTGCCCGCTGTGCCGGATCAAATACGGCAATACCAACGGGAAATACCAGGAGGCGGAAGGCCCGGCACTGACGGAAAGTTTTCTTGCAGATACAGGGCTGACGAGAGAGGAGATTGCCCGGATCGCGTATCTGGTGGGCCATCATCACACCTACGAGGGCGTGGAAGGTCTGGATTATCAGATCCTTCTGGAGGCGGATTATCTGGTAAATGCGGACGAGTCCGGCTATTCCAGAGAAAATATCCTCCATATGCGGGACACCGTTTTCCAGACGAAGACCGGCACGGCGCTGTTGGAGAGCATATACTTGAAATAATGCGAATGGCGCGAGTGAACTGTTATGTAACTATTACGGAATAATGGCTTGACAAGGGAAAAATCATCCCTTATAATGCCCATATAAATGCAAAGGCAATGACAGGAACAAGTACGGATCAGGGAAAGCTACAGAAAGTAACCGGTGGATGAGAGGTGCAGGGGAAGCTGATTCGGAATACCTCCTTGAGCTCCGCACCGAACGGACAACCTGGTAGGCTGCGGCGGGATGATGCACGTTACAGTGTCAGGGTATCAGAAGCGTACCCGCAGAGGCAGGCTGTGTGAGCAGTCTGTGAAATAAGGTGGTAACACGGGATAGTTCCCGTCCTTAATCGGACGGCAGCTGTCCCTTTTTTGTTTTACAGTTCACTTGGATATTCTTGCGGACAGATTTCATGCTTGCATGAAAAGCTGGATGCATGAATAGACAAAGGGAGCGCCTGTCAATGAGCAAAAGCGAGTTGCGAAGCAACGGAGAGCATCGAAGATGCGGTTTTGCGAATGGCGCGGCTGAACTGTAAAATTGGAATTGCGGGAGTGCGGCCGTCAGGGGATCCCCCATAGAACCGTCACTGAAAACAAAGATTTTCGAGAGAGAAAAGGAGCAGAAGAAAATGAAAGTGTATGACGAGCTTGTGGCAAGAGGACTCATTGCCCAGGTCACAGATGAAGCAGAGATCAAGGAACTGGTAAATAACGGAAAAGCGGTATTTTATATTGGCTTTGACCCCACCGCAGACAGCCTGCACGTAGGTCATTTCATGGCCCTGTGCCTGATGAAGCGTCTGCAGATGGCAGGCAATAAGCCCATTGCCCTCATCGGCGGCGGTACCGGCATGATCGGCGACCCCTCCGGCCGTTCTGACATGCGGCAGATGATGACCGTGGAGACGATCCAGCACAACTGCAACTGCTTCAAGGAGCAGATGAGCCGTTTCATTGATTTTTCCGACGACAAGGCCATGATGGTCAACAACGCCGAGTGGCTGATGGATCTGAACTACATTGATTTTCTGCGGGAGATCGGCCCCCATTTCTCCGTCAACCGGATGCTGACGGCCGAGTGCTACAAGCAGAGAATGGAGAAGGGCTTAAGCTTCCTGGAATTCAACTACATGCTCATGCAGAGCTACGATTTCTATGAGTTATTCCAGCGCTACGGCTGCAATATGCAGTTCGGCGGCGATGACCAGTGGAGCAACATGCTGGGCGGCACGGAGCTGATCCGCCGGAAGCTGGGCAAGGACGCTTACGCCATGACCATCACCCTTCTGCTGAACTCCGAGGGCAAGAAGATGGGCAAAACCCAGTCCGGCGCCGTATGGCTGGATCCGAAGAAGACAAGCCCCTTCGAGTTCTACCAGTACTGGAGAAACGTGGGCGACGCAGATGTGTTGAAATGCCTGCGGATGCTGACTTTCCTGCCGCTGGAGCAGATCGACGAGATGGATCACTGGGAAGGCAGCCAGCTGAACCAGGCAAAGGAGATCCTGGCTTTCGAGCTGACCAAGCTGGTACATGGCGAGGAAGAGGCAGGCAAAGCCCAGGAGAGTGCAAGAGCGCTGTTTGGCGGCGGCAATGCGGCTGATATGCCCACTTCCGAGCTGACCGAGGCTGATTTCGAGGGCGGCAAACTGGATGTGCTGGGCGTTCTCGTAAAGAGCGGCCTGACCGCATCCCGCTCCGAGGCACGCCGTGCGGTGGAGCAGGGCGGTGTGACCGTGGACGGTGAAAAAGTGACCGACATCCACACGGAGTACGAGCCGGATGCTTTTGAGAACGGTCTGGTGTTCAAGCGCGGCAAGAAGAATTTCAGAAAAATTGTCATTAAAAAATAGAACAGATTTCACAGATCAGAAAATGCTGTCCCGGAAGAAGAAAAATCCTCCCCTCCGGGACGGCGTTTTTTTATACGATAGGAAATTGCATCCTATCATATAAAAATGCTCCGCGAGACCGCATTGCGGCGGTACTGAATTATGCCGCAGACACCCGGAAAAACGGGGAAAATACGTGATTTTCATGCGTTACATGGGTAAAGATGTTCATAAATAGTAGTAGGAGGCTTATAAGCAAGGATTATAAAAATTGTGCAAAATGAATAATAAACGAGTGAAAATGAAAAGAAATTTGATAATTTTGTATTGACAAATTCCAGGGAAGTTTCTATAATTTAGACATGTAGTAAATACATATTTTTACAAAGATGTGCTGAGATACCTGATAGAATTTGGAGAATGACTGGTCATTAATTTCATGTTTTTTCAAAGGTGTTTTGGCATTTTTTTGTAAACAGAAAGAGAGGTAGAAATTATGAAAAAGAAAGTACTCAGCGTACTTCTTGCATCTGCCATGGTATTCAGCCTTGCAGCATGCGGGAACAAGTCCGAGGGTGACAGCGCAGCAGCTGACACAAAGGACGATGCAGCAGCCGAGGAGACAACCGATGACGCAGCAGCAGAGACGGACAGCGCCGCTGATGCAAGCGGAATCCGCGTAGCATGCGTTTATTCCGGACTTCTCGGAGACAAATCCTACAATGACTCCTGTCATGAGGGACTGATGAAAGCCCAGAAGGATTTTGGCGTAGAAGTAAAAGAGCTGGAAGGTACCACCGCTGATGAGTGGGAGGCAAACCTGCTGGCAGTTTGTGAGGACGGATATGACCTGGTCATCTGTTCTTCTTCCAACTTTGAAGAGTATATGAAGAAATACTGTGCAAGCTATCCCGATGTGAAGTTTGCCGTTATCGACACCACCGTTGAGGGTGACAACATCCAGTCCATCAGCTTCGCACAGAACCAGGGCTCCTTCCTGGCAGGTGCGGCAGCAGCGATGTTTACCACACACGATGAGATCGAGGGCGTGAACTCCGATAAGATTATCGGCTGGGTAGGCGGCATGGACATCCCGGTTCTGCATGATTTCTTCGTAGGTTATGAGCAGGGCGCGAAGTACATCGATCCCGATATCCAGATCCTGCAGGCATTTGCAGGCACATGGAATGACCCGTTAAAGGGCAAAGAGCTGACACTGGCACAGTACGACCAGGGTGCTGATATCGTCATGAACGTTGCATCCGGTACTGGCCCTGGTATCCTGGAAGCAGCCAAGGATGCAGGACATTATGCCATCGGCGTAGATCTGAACCAGGATAACGATCAGCCGGGTTCCGTGCTGACTTCCATGGTGAAGAGAGTAGATACCGCTTGCTACATGACAGTGCAGTCTGTTGTGGATGGCTCTTTCCAGGGCGGATCTACCGCATACCTGACCGTTGCTGACGGCGGCGTAAGCTTAACAGATTTCTCTGTGATCAAAGAGGCACTGGGTGATCAGTTCCCGCAGGAGATCCTGGACAAGGTACAGGAGCTGTCTGACAAGATCACTTCCGGTGAGATCGTTGTTGACAACTACGAAGGTTTCGGACCGCAGAACTAAGACAGCACGACAGGAAATAAGATAAGCAGGAGGGAGGGGCTGGCTCTTTGGGTTTTATCCACGAGGGCCTGCCTCTTTTGTATAATGGGAAATGCATTTCCTGCTGCATTTTCGTTTTGCAAAGATGCAGGGGCAGAACATCCCAGGCTCTGTCCGTACATGTCTCCAAAACGACAAGTAAGAGAAAGAGGGGAACGAAGATTGAGTGAATATGTTGTTGAGATGAACCATATCGTGAAGAGTTTCGGTGAAGTTCATGCAGTGAAGGACGGCAATTTTACGCTCAGAAAGGGAGAGATCCACTCCCTGATCGGAGAAAATGGTGCCGGTAAATCCACCATGATGAAGATGCTTTACGGTATGTATGATTTTGATGGCGGAGAAGTCATCGTAAAAGGAGAACCACTGACTCAGATCACCCCCAGGCTTGCCATCGAAAAGGGCATCGGGATGGTACACCAGGAATTTATGCTGGTGAATGAACTGACCGTTCTGGAAAATATCATCCTTGGTTTTGAACCGAAGAAGGGAATGACCATTGATTTCGATAAAGCCCGGACGACAGTGCAGCAGTACATTGACCAGTATGGCATGGATATCCAGATGGATAAGCGGATCAACCAGATTTCCGTCGGTGAGGCCCAGCGTGTAGAGATCATCAAGATCCTGACCCGGGGCGCCGAGATCATCATTCTGGATGAACCCACGGCTGTGCTGACACCCCAGGAGGCCAGACGGCTGTTTGAGATTCTGGAGAATCTGCGCAGGGACGGCAAGTCCATCGTGTTTATTTCCCATAAGCTGGATGAGGTCATGGAGATCTCTGACCGGATCAGCGTCATGCGGCAGGGTCAGTACATTGGCACTGTGGATAAGAAGGATACGTCACCGAAGGAGCTGGCCAAGATGATGATCGGCCGGGAGGTTTTCCTGAATATCGAGCGGAAAGCTGCCAAGGTAGGCGATGTGGTGCTGAAGGTGGAGAACCTGTGGACATCGGGAGAAAAGGAGATCTCCAAGATCCGGGGCATTGATCTGGAAGTGCGTGCCGGGGAGATCGTCGGCATCGCCGGTATCGACGGCAACGGCCAGAGCGAATTTATCGAGGCCATCACCGGCCTGCGTAAGGTGGAGAAAGGTAAGGTATACCTGGACGGACAGGATATCACCAATCTCTCCCCCAAGAAGATCCGGAAAAGCGGCCTGACCCATGTGCCGGAGGATCGAAATACGAGAGGCCTGAACCGGAATATGAGCATCAAGGAGAACCTGGTGGCGGTACAGATCGAGGATGCACCGTTTTCCAGAGGCTTCCTTCTGAATAATAAGGCGATCACCGACTATGCCAACGAGCTGTCGGAGAAGTTTGATATCCGTCCGCGGGATCCGGAGATGATCACCCAGTCGTTGTCTGGCGGCAATGCCCAGAAGATCGTTGTGGCGAGAGAGGTTGCCATCGGCGGCAAGCTTCTGGTGGCATCCCAGCCCACCCGTGGCGTGGATATCGGCGCCATCGAGTCCATCCGCAGCATCCTGGAGGATGTGAAGGAGAAGGGACTGGGCGTGCTGCTGATCTCCGCAGACCTGGAAGAGCTTTTATCTCTTTCTGACCGGATCGTGGTCATGTATGAAGGAAAGATTTCCGGCCGCATGGATGCATCGGAGGCCAATGAGGATAACCTGGGTCTTCTGATGATGGGCGGTCACGATACAACGAAGGAGGAGCATGCTCATGAATAACAAGATCGTAATGATAAGAAAATGGGTTCTGACCATTCTCCTTGCCATGGTCATCGGCTCGGTGCTGATCCTGATGATCAATGAGAATCCGCTGGATGCCTATGCGGCGCTGATCAAAGGCGCTTTTAACGGGAAATTAAAATTCGGCACCACACTGGCAAGCTTTACCCCGTTGCTTCTGACGTCCACCGCATTTGCTGTGGCGGCCAAGGGCGGCGCGTTCAACGTCGGCGTGGAGGGCGAGGTATTTTTGGGCGGCATTACCGCAGCCTATATCGGTATCAACTGGACCTTCCTTCCGGCACCGATCCTGCTGGTGACCTGTTTCCTGGGAGCTATGGCAGTGGGGGCAGCCTGGGCGTTTATCCCCGGTTTCCTGAAAGCGGAATATGGGGTCAATGAGGTGTGCGTCACCATCCTGATGAACTCGGTGGCACAGTACATCGCTTCCTATCTCGTCAGCGGCCCCATGAGTGCGGGTGTGGCCAACAGCCAGTCCCTGCCGGTGACCGTGACGCTGCCGAAGTTTTTAAAACCGAGTAACGCCAATGCGGGCATGTTTATCGCCATCCTGACGGTGATTTTTATCGGCTGGATGTTAAAGAAGACCACCTTCGGCTACAAGGTGCGCACCGTTGGTACCAACCCGGTACATGCGGAGTACACCGGCATGAAGCCCAAGAAGGTGCTGGTACAGACGATGATGATCTCCGGTGCCCTGGGCGGCATGGCAGGCTGCATCGAGGTACTGGGCGTGTATGGATACTATCTGGACAATTTTGCTGTGGGCCTTGGTTCCAACGGCATGCTGGCAGCCCTGATCGCAAGAAGCAACGTGGCCATCGGCCCCATCGTTTCCTTCTTCCTGGCTGTCCTGAAAGCCGGTGCCATGGGTATGCAGCAGAGTACGGGTGTGCCCAAGTCCATTGTAGATACGATCACAGCCACCTTTATCTGTGTGGCAACCATGGATCTGCTGTTTACCTTTTACGGCAGTAAGAAAAAGAAAAAATCGGAGAAATCCGGTAAGGAAGGACAGGAGGCGTAACATATGAAATTTTCCAATATTATTAATGTATCCCTGATTTATGCGACCTTCCGTGCTTCCACACCGATCATTTATGCGGCGCTGTGCGCGGCCATCACCCAGCAGGCCAACATTCTGAACGTCGGAACGGAGGGTATCATGCTCATGGGCGCATTTATGGCGGTTGCCATCAGCTACACTACAGGAAGCTGGATGCTGGGCGTGCTGGCAGCCATGTTAAGCGGTATGTTCATGGCATGGATCATTGCCATCGGCCACATCCGCTACAAGGCGGACAACTGTGCCATCGGTATGGGCGTCAACCTGCTGGCAGTGGCCCTGACCAAGTATCTGCTGAATGCCATTCTGGGGCAGCAGGGTTCCTTCTCTGACCCGAAGATCATCGGCATTCCCAAGGTACATATTCCGTTTTTGAAAAATATTCCGGTGCTCAACGACATTTTCAACGACTGGAGCATCACCGAGTGGTTTGTCATCATTCTGGTGATCGCCGTGTGGTTTGTTTTTTATAAGACCGTATGGGGCCTGCGGCTGCGGGCGGTTGGTAAGTTCGAGCAGGCAGCCCAGACAGCCGGCATCAATGTCAACGGCATGAAATATCAGGCCATCCTCATCGCCGGTCTCATCGGCGGTCTGGCAGGGGCCCATCTGTCTTTAGGATACAGCAATCTGTTCCGGGAGAGCATGACGAACAACCGTGGTTTCATGGGTGTGGCTGCCATGTATTTCGGCAACGCCAACCCGATCTTTACAGCCATCGGCTGTCTGATCTTTGGTTTTGCAGATTCTGTGGGTGCCCGGGTACAGGCTTACGGTGTGCCATCCCAGATCGTGCTGCTCATGCCCTACGTGATCACCATTGTGGTACTGGTCATTTCCCTGGTTTCCAAGCAGGCGGCAGAGAAGAAGAAGAAGAGTTCCCTTACCGGCGTGAGCCAGTAGGCGCGAACCAATTTAGCAGGAGAACGATTGGCATATAGAAGAGACAAACAGGAGGACAAACGAAAATGGATAGAAGAAAAGTGATTCTGGACTGTGATCCCGGACACGATGATGCGGTGAACATTCTGCTGGCAGGCAGAAGCCCGAAGCTGGAGCTTCTGGGCATCACCACCGTGGGCGGCAACCAGCTGCTGGAGAAGACGACCATCAATGCGCTGCGGGTATGTCAGCATCTGGACATTGACGTGCCGGTTTACCAGGGCTGCGGCCAGGCCATGATCCGGGAACGGGTGACTTCCCCGGAGATCCACGGGGAAAGCGGTCTGGACGGCCCGGTATTTGCACCGTTGAACCGCAGTGCCGAGAAGGAGCATGCAGTCAATTACCTGACCAGGACGCTGATGGCATCCGACGGGGATATCACCCTGGTGCCCACCGGCCCGCTGACGAACATTGCCATGGCCATGCGCATGGAGCCGAAGATCACCTCCAAGATCAGAGAGATCGTGCTCATGGGCGGCTGCTATCAGTTGGGAAATGTGACCCCGGCGGCAGAGTTTAACATTTATGCGGATGCGGATGCGGCTTCTGTGGTATTCCATTCCGGCGTGCCCATCGTCATGGTGGGACTGGATGTGACGAGAAAGGTGCTCTGCTATCCGGCCATCGTGGACCGGATGCGTGCCATCGACACGAAAGCAGCCCATCTGTTTGCAGACCTGATGGCGTTCTTCAACAAGACCCAGAAGGAAGTGTTTGGCTGGGAGGGCGGCCCGCTGCATGATCCCGTGACGTGCGCATACCTGATTGATCCGTCGGTGCTGACGGTGAAGGAGATGTACACCGAGATCGACAACCGCAGTGAGCAGAGCTACGGCAGGACCAACTGTGATTTCTTTGGATTATCGGACAAGAAGCCCAATTCCAAGGTGGCCATTGACGTGGATGTGGAGAAATTCTGGGACATCGTGGAGGAAGGCATCCGAAATTACGGTTGATGTGGAAAATAATTCTGCAGTCTGGAAAGGAGAATCGGGATGAGGGATCTGAAGGAGGTTCTGGTGGAGCACCGGGACGAGTATATACAGAAGCTGGCGGATCTGGTGGCCATCGACACCCATGATCTGGGCCACGGCATTGCCGGTGGTCTGGAAAAAGAAGGACAGGAATATATGAAGGCCCTGTTTGCGGATATGGGCGCGGATTCCATCGTGGAAGACCAGATGGAGGAGGCGGTGATCCAGGAGTGCCTGCGCAAATATAACGAGGGCAATCTGGGACACAACTACGATGGCAGGTACAATGTATATGCCACCTTCAAAGGAAATGGCGGCAGGAGCATCATGTTCAACAGCCATATCGACACCATGCCCGCAGGCAATGAAGCGGACTGGAAGACCCCACCCCATGAGCCGACCATCAAAGACGGCAGACTGTACGGCCTGGGTTCCGCGGATATGAAGGCCGGGCTGCTGGCCTCTACCCTGGCGGTGAAGCTTCTCAAGGATGCGGGATATGAGCTGCCCGGCGACGTGACCATCACCTCCGTGTGCGATGAGGAGGGCGGCGGCAACGGTTCCATGCAGGCGGCCATGCACGGTATCCGCGCAGACGGCGTGGTGAACTGTGAGGGCACCAGCGGGGAACTGATCCTGGCCCATATGGGCTTCGTGTTCTTCCGGGTGGAATTTGAGGGAAAAGCCAACCACTCCGGTGCCAAATGGCTGGGCGTCAGCGCCATTGAAAAAGCCATGAAGGTCATCAATGCTCTGTCGGAGATGGAACACACCTGGCTGCTGACCTACCGGCATCCCCTGCTTCCGGCACCAAACCTGAACATCGGCGTGATCCATGGCGGAACGGCGGGTTCCACGGTGGCCGGTGACTGTTATTTTGAGACATGCATCCATTATCTGCCCCGGCAGATGTCCTATGACATGGTGGTAAAGGAATTTACCGACACGGTTATGGGTGTGGCAGCTTATGATCCGTGGATGAAGGATCATCCGCCGAAGATTACCATGTATCAGGCGGGCGGTGCTTTCGAGATGGATACCGAGCACATGTTTGTCAATGCGTTTCGGGAAGCTTTCCGGCATAGTAAAGGCATACCGGTGCGCACGGTGGGTTCCCCTGCAGGCTGTGATTCCAGAATCTGGAGAAATATTGCCGGGTGCCCTACCATCCAGTTCGGCCCCGGTAATCTGGAGCAGTGCCATTCTCCCAATGAATATGTGGAGCTGGACGCTTACCTGGACTGTATTCTCATCTATGCCCGGCTGATCCTGACCTGGGCGCAGAAGTAACAGCAGGAAGATCAGACGGCAGACATGGAGGAATGTCCGGTGCAGGACGAAATGGATCAGAATAAAACAGAATACACAAAAACAAAATATGAAAGGAAGATTGGACTATGAGCAAGAAAATACTTCTGGCAGGAGAATCCTGGATGAGTTATACCACTCATGTAAAAGGCTTTGACGCGTTTTACACTTCTACCTACGAGACCGGAGAAAAGTGGTTCCGCCAGGCTATGGAGGCAGCAGGCTATGATTACACCTTCCTGCCCAACCATGAGGCAACCGACGGCTTTCCGTTTACGGTGGAAGAACTGAAAAAATATGACTGCGTGGTGCTGTCGGATATCGGTGCCAACACACTGCTGCTTCCCACAGCAACCTTCGCCCGCAGTGAAAAAATGCCCGACCGTACCAAGGTGATCCGTGACTACGTGCTGGACGGCGGCGCGCTGCTCATGGTGGGCGGTTATCTCACCTTCTCCGGTGTGGATGCCAAAGGCAAATGGCACGATACCGCCGTGCAGGAAGTTCTTCCGGTAGAGGTACTTACTGTGGATGACCGGATGGAGCACTGCGACGGTGTGATCCCTGTGATCGTCAAAGAACATGAGGCACTGGCCGGACTGCCCAAGGAATTCCCCAATGTGCTGGGCTACAACAAGACCATCGCCAAGCCCGAGGCTGACGTGGTGGCAACCGTAGAGGGTGATCCCTTCATTGCCTTTGCAGATTATGGCAAAGGCAGAAGCGGCGTCTTCACCTCCGACTTCGCACCCCACTGGGCACCGCCGGAATTCTGCGAGTGGGAGAAATACAATCAGCTGTTCAAGGGAATCATTGATTACCTGACAAAATAAGAGGTTCGCGCGATACGATACAATATGAATATCGCCGGATGGATAAAAACCACAGTGGACAGGATCACAATTCGTGAGATGTCTCCTGTGGTTTTTTATGATAAAGCATGGTATAATAATGTGCGCAGGGAAAAACAAGCGGCTGCGTCAGCAGACATTTGTTTTTCACAAGCCATTAACGAAGGTTCCGCCTGCGGTAGCAGGCAGTAAAGCGCGGCAGCGCGGGGAACCTGAGTTTGGAATCGAAGGAATAGAACGAACAGCCTGCGGTAGCAGGCGATAGAGCGCGGCAGCGCGGGAAACCAGAGTTTGAGAGTTAGCGGGAAAGAAGGAATCTTTATGTATAAATTAACGGCCGAAGAGCGGGAGCGAGCCCTCTCCCTTTTGATGAAGGTGATGGCGATTCCCAGTGTCAACGGGGTATCCCGGGAAGCGGATGTGGCAGATTATCTGAAATCCTATTTTTCAGATACCGGGTATCCGGCGAAAGTGCAGCAGATCGATGAGAAGCGGGGCAATTTTATCCTGGAGGTGCCGGGGGAAGAGACAGATCATTACATGGTATGGAACGGACATATGGACACGGTGCCCTACGGGGATGTGAGCGCCTGGGCCACGGATCCGGCGGTGCCGGTGATCAAAGAGGACGGCAGGCTTTACGGCAGGGGCGCCAGCGATATGAAGAGCGGCCTGTGTGCCATGGCGTTTGCGCTGCACTTGCTGGCAGAGCGGGGTGTGAAGCCCCGGGAGACGGTGCGGTTTTTGGGTACCTGTGATGAAGAAAAGGGAGGCGCTGGTGCGGCGGCCATTCTGGAAGGGAATCTGTTCGGAGATCCGGATTTTCTGCTCATCGGGGAACCGACGGACTGCCAGTTGGGCATTGCCCAGAAGGGCTGTATCTGGCTGGAGCTGACAGTAAAGGGAAAGACGTGTCACGGTGCTTATCCGTGGATGGGCATTAACGCGGCGGAGATCGGCTTCGAGCTGTGCCAGCAGATCAAGACATACGTGTCCTGTATGGAGCACCCGGTGCTGTCTCAGGCAACGGCATCCATCACCCAGGTGCACGGCGGCGTGGCCAACAACATGATCCCGGATGAGGTGCGTTTTATCATGGATGTGCGTACTGTGCCGGGAGTAAGCCACGAAAAGCTTCTGCAGGAGATCGACAGTCTGAAGCAGGTAATGGAGATTTCCTACCCGGGGCTGGAAGTGAAGGTGCAGATCTTAAATGAGCGGATCCCGGTGGAGATTTCCAGAGGACATCATCGGGCAAAACAGCTTCGCAAAGCCGCAGAGCGGGCTACGGGAAAGGTGCCGGAGGATATGGGCATCAACTTTTTCACCGATGCATCGGTATTTTTAAGAAAAAAACAGGTGCCTACTTTACTGTTCGGGCCGGGCAGCCCGGCACTCTGCCACAAGACGGATGAGAGCATGGAGCTTGCCAGATATTATGAAGCCATCGAGACATATATGGAATTTCTGACCATGGGCGACGAAGCAGAAGGATAATCGTGAAAGAAATATATGGTAGTATCATGATTGAAAATAACTGATAAAAATGGCGGCAGGGCGGCCATAGCAGTTGTCGCTGGAAGCTTTGAGGCAGATACCAACCGTGCTGGTAAAGCAGAGGCAAGTTGGACGTGCGCCAGTGCAGCGGAAAATGTCAGGTACGATAGGATAAACATGGTTTGAAAATGATAGAATGCAGGCCAATGGCTTCATGAAAAAAACAGAAGAAAAAGATATAGGAAGAAAGAGAGAGGAAACAGACAATGGGCGTTTTAGCAGGATTGGAACCACTTCGGGTATTTCATTATTTTGAGGAGATCTGTCAGATCCCCCACGGATCGGGCAACACGAAAGCCATCAGTGACTATCTGGCGGGTTTTGCCAGAGAACACGGCCTTCGCTATCTTCAGGATACCACAAACAACGTGGTGATTTTTAAGGAGGCATCCAAAGGCTACGAGGACAAACCAACGGTGATGCTGCAGGGGCATATGGATATGGTATGCGCCAAACATCCCGGTGTGGAACATGATTTTGAGAAGGACGGTCTTCGGCTGGCGGTGGATGGAGACAACATCAACGCCCAGGGTACAACGCTGGGCGGCGACGATGGCATTGCCGTGGCGTATATGCTGGCCATCCTGGAGGCGGATCATATCAAACATCCGGCACTGGAGGCCGTGATCACCGTGGATGAGGAGATCGGCCTGCTGGGTGCCAAGGCGCTGGATGCCTCAGAACTGAAAAGCCGCTGGATGATCAATCTGGATTCCGAGGCAGAGGGTGTGCTGACCGTAGGCTGTGCAGGCGGCGTCCGGGCCAGACTGCATCTGCCGGTGACATATATGGAAGCAGCGGGAACGGTGTGTAAGGTGACGGTCAGTGGCCTGCTGGGCGGTCATTCCGGTGCGGAGATCGACAAGGGCAGGGCCAACGCCAACACGATGATGGGCCGCGTCCTGTATCGTCTGGCCGAGTGTGTGGAATTCACGGTGGCATCCATTGCGGGCGGACAGGCAGACAACGCCATTCCCAAGAGCTGTGAGGCCACGCTGGTGTTGACGGCAGATCAGAAGAACGAGGCAGAGGCCTGTGTGCAGAAGTTACAGGAGGAGCTTACAGAAGAATTCAGAAGCTGTGATCCAGACATCCGGATCGGACTGGAGCTGGGGGAACATCAGGAGCTGCAGGCATTTTCCTATGAGACAGTGGAGAAGCTGATCTTCCTGCTCTTTACGCTTCCAAACGGCGTGCAGCGCATGAGCCCGGATATCGAGGGGCTGGTACAGACGTCTCTCAGCCTGGGCATTGTGGAAACCCAGGAGGACAGCGTGCGGTTTGTCCTGTCCATCCGCAGCTCTCTGGAATCAGAAAAACAGCTGCTGGCGGATAAGATCGGCTACATGATCCGGTTCGTGGGCGGCACGGTGGATTTCGCAGGCGGCTATCCGGGCTGGGCATACCGGCCGGATTCTGCGCTTCGGGAGCTGATGGTGCAGGTTTACCGGGAGATGTACGGCCAGGAGCCGGTGGTAGAGGCCATTCACGCAGGGCTGGAGTGCGGCCTGATCTCCGCCAAGCTGCCGGGACTGGACTGCATTTCCCTGGGGCCGGACATGAAAGATATCCATACGCCGGATGAGACGCTGAACATCCCGTCCGTGAAGCGGGTGTGGAACTACCTGTTGAAGGTTCTGGAAAGCTGCTGAGCAATTTCATAATAAATCATTGATAAATATATAAAGAAGGAAAATAAGGGGAGAAAACGATGAAAGTACTGACATTTGGAGAAATTATGCTGCGGCTGCGGGCACCTTGGCACGAAAGACTGTTCCAGAGCGGCAGCCTAGAGGCCACCTTTGGCGGCGGCGAGGCCAACGTGGCCGTATCACTGGCAAACTACGGCGTGGATGTGGAATATTTTACGATTCTGCCGGACAACACCATCGCGGATGCCTGCGTGCGGGAACTGCGGAAATTTGGAGTGGATACCCGGAAAATCCAGAGGGGCGAGGGCCGGATGGGCCTGTATTTCCTGGAGGCCGGTTCCAACCAGATCCCCAGCCGTGTCGTGTATGACCGGGCATATTCTGCCATTTCCCTGGCAGATCCGGCATCCGTAGACTGGAAGACTGTGCTGGCGGGCAGAGACTGGTTCCACATTTCCGGCATCACCCCGGCCATCAGCCGGACTGCCATGGAGCTGAGCCTGGCGGCGGTACACACGGCGAAGGAGATGGGGCTGACGGTGTCCTGTGATTTCAACTACCGGAACAGCCTGTGGAAATATGAGGGCGCCGATGTGAAGAAAACCATGTCCCAGCTGCTGACCTGTGTGGATGTGCTGAGCATCGGTGAGGACGATGTCCGCACAAGACTGGGCATTCCGGTGGAGCTGTCAGAGACAGACACGAAGGTGCAGCGGTTTGAGAAGCTGGATGCAGCGCTGATGGCGGCATATCCCAACCTGAAGCTGGTGGTGAACACCATGCGGGAGTCCATGAGCGCGGAGCGAAACGGCTGGTCTGCCTGCCTGTACGACGGAAAAACCATGCATGTGTCCAGACGGTATGAGATCCTGGATATCGTGGATCGGGTCGGCGGCGGCGACAGCTTCTTCGGCGGTCTGGTGTATGGCCTGTCCCATTATGAGAAGGATCTGGATGCAGCACTGGAATTTGCCACAGCAGCTTCCTGCCTGAAGCTTGGCATTCCCGGAGATTTCAACCGGGTGAGCGCGGCAGAGGTAGAACAGCTCATGAAGGGTGTTGGGGCGCAGATTCAGCGGTAAATGGCATCGAAATCTTGCGCAATACCGAAATGATGGCTATAATAAGAAAGAGTATACAGAAAAAATAACAGGAGAAAGCAAACATGAAGATATATATTGTCCGCCACGGGGAGACAGACTGGAACGGCCCGAGACGCCTGCAGGGCAGATCGGACATCCCGCTGAATGAGACGGGGATCGAGGAAGCGAAGATCACCGGGGAGGCGCTGAAAGACGTGCCCTTTGCAGCGGCCTTTGTCAGTCCTCTGACCCGGACAAGACAGACAGCAGAGCTTCTCATCCGGGACCGGCACATTCCGGTGTACGAGGATGCACGGATCATCGAGATGTGTTTTGGCGTCTATGAGGGGTTGAGCGTCGTGAACCCGAAGTATCTGGTGAAGGATCCGGTGTACTGTGATGTGTTTCTGAACCATCCGGATCAGTATGAAGCGCCGGAGGGCGGCGAGACGTTCTATGAGGTGTGCGCCCGGACGCAGGATTTCCTGAATGATCTGGCACACCGGCAGGAATATGCGGACAAGTGTGTGCTGGTGGTATCCCACGGCGGCGCGATTCATGGCATGCTCAATCAGCTTTGCTTTGGTGGGGATGTGAGCCGTTTCTGGGGAGAGCGGCACATGGAGAACTGTGAAGTGGCTGTCGTGGAAGCGAAGGACGGAAAGCTGACGCTTCTGGAAGAAGGGAAACTTTACTACTAAATACAGCAAGGTAGAAATTGCAGGAACTCTGCACGGTATGCAAAGGTATCGGGTTCTGCAAAAATACGGTATAGGAAAAAAGAGGAATGAAGAGGAGAGACACTGTGAAAGAGAAGAAACTGGGACTGCTGCCGCGGCTGGTCATCGCCATCGCTGCAGGGATCCTGATTGGATCCTTCCTGCCGGAGGGCATCGTGCGCCTGCTGGCAACCTTTAACAATATTTTTGGTAATTTTCTGAGTTTTATGATCCCGCTGATCATCATCGGTTTTATCGTGCCGGGCATCGCGGATCTGGGCATCGGCGCGGGAAAGCTGCTGGCACTGACGGCAGGCATCGCCTACTGTTCCACCATCATCGCAGGAACGGTGGCCTATACCGTGGATACGGCGCTGTTTCCCAGTCTGCTGAATCTGAGCAAAGATACCTTCGACATGCTGACGGCGGAGAGCATTTCCGCAGCGCCTTATGTGAAGGTGGAGATGCCGGCCATCATGGAAGTCATGTCTGCGCTGGTGTTTTCCTTTGTCATGGGCTTAGGCATTGCGGTGTGCAAAGCCGATGGCCTGAAAAAGGTGTTCGATGAGTTTCAGAAGATCGTCTCCGGTGTGATTTCCGGGATCATCATTCCGCTGCTGCCCATTTACGTGTGCGGTGTGTTTGCGGATATGGCATTTGCCGGAACTGTTTTCTCGGTGCTGGGCGTATTTATCAAGGTATTTGCTGTGGTCATCGTGCTGCAGCTCTGCATGATCCTTGTGCAGTATCTTCTGGCGGGCACCTATGCGGGGAAGAATCCCTTTTCTCTGATCAAAAATATGCTGCCTGCCTATGCGACGGCCATCGGTACCCAGTCTTCCGCAGCTACCATTCCGGTGACGCTGGATTGTACGAAGAAAAACAACGTACAGAATAAAATCGCGGATTTCGTGATCCCGCTGTGTGCTACCATTCATCTGGCGGGTTCCACCATCACGTTGACCAGCTGTTCCCTGGCGGTGTGCATGATCTTCGGCCTGGAACACGGATTTCTCAGTATCTATCTGCCATTCATCCTCATGCTGGGCGTGACCATGGTGGCAGCACCGGGCGTGCCGGGCGGTGCGGTGATGGCGGCGCTGGGACTTTTAAGCACGATGCTGGGCTTTGACGAGAGCCTGTGTTCTCTTATGATCGCCCTGTACCTGGCCCAGGACAGCTTCGGAACGGCCTGCAACGTGACCGGTGACGGCGCCATCGCGGTGCTGGTGGATGCCATCACGAGACGCAGAGACAAAAAAGAACAACAGGCAGGATGAGAACAATGAAATATTCGACAGTGGTGCTGGATCTGGACGGGACACTGACCAATTCGAAAAAACGGGTGACAGATCGGACAAGACAGGCGCTGTTCCGTTATATGGAAGCGGGCGGCACGGTGGTGCTGGCCTCCGGGCGGCCAACCTACGGGGTATGGCCCATTGCAAAGGAATTACAGCTGGACGTGTACGGCGGGTATATCCTGTCCTTCAACGGCGGCAATATGATCGACTGCAAAACGCAGAACATCATTTATCAGAAAAAACTGCGGGAAAAGCTGCCGGCCATTCTGGCCCGGTTTGCAAAGGAGCAGGGCGTTGCCATATTGACCTACGAGGGAGAGCAGATCATCACCGAGACCCCGGCGGACGTTTATGTGCAGAAGGAAGCATTTGTGAATCGGATGTCGGTGAAACAGGTGGAAGATTTTGGCACCTATGTGGATTTCCCGGTGACGAAATGCCTGATCGTGGGCGACGGGGATCACATGGTGACGGTGGAGCAGCGGCTGAAGGAGCTGCTGGGCGCGGAGTGCTGTATTTTCCGGTCAGAGCCCTATTTTCTGGAGGTGGTGCCCAAGGGCATCGACAAGGCCCAGTCCCTGGACCGGCTGAACACCTATCTGGGAAAACGGGCGGATGATACCGCAGCCTTCGGCGACGGGTTCAATGATTGCTCCATGATCGCCTATGCCGGTCTGGGCGTGGCCATGGGGAATGCCCAGGATGCGGTAAAAGATGTGGCGGATGAGATTACCGGGACCAACGATGCAGACGGCGTGGCCGTTGTCGTGGAACGGTTTTTACAGGAAATATAAGAAAATAAACCAAAATGAGGTGCTACGTATGATTGATGGAAAAAAATGTATCGGTGTACTGACCAGCGGCGGCGACGCGCCGGGGATGAATGTGGCGATCCGCAGCGTGGTGCGGACAGCTCTTCACAATGATATCATTCCCATGGGCGTTGTCCGGGGATATAACGGCCTTCTGGAGAAAAATTTCCGGATCATGGAATTTACGTCCGTGTCCAATATCCTGAAAAAAGGCGGGACGATCCTGTTTACCGCCAGATGTAAGGAATTTTACGAGGCAAAATACCGGGAACAGGCGTACAAAAATGCAGTGGAAGCCGGCATAGACGGCCTGATCGTCATCGGCGGAGACGGCTCCTATAACGGCGCCAGGTATCTGTCGGAGTTGGGCCTGCCCTGCATCGGCATTCCGGGCACCATCGACAATGATATCGCCTGCACGGAATCCACCATTGGCTATGATACGGCCATGAATACGGTGGTGGATCTGGTGGACCGGCTCAACGATACGTCCCAGTCCCATCATCGCTGCACGGTCGTGGAGGTCATGGGACGCCATGCCGGACATATGGCGCTGAATACCGGCATTGCCTGCGGCGCAGTTGCCATTGTGACGGAGGAGACCCCCATGGACATCAACGAGATCTGTGCGCGGATCTTCCATGCCATGGAGTGCGGCAAGCACCATTTCATCATTGTGGTATCCGAGGGCGTGGGAGAGACGGAAAAGATGGCCAGAGATATCCAGAATCTCACGGGCATTGACACCCGTTCCTCCATTCTCGGCCATGTGCAGCGGGGCGGCAGCCCGTCCCTGCGGGATCGCGTGATGGCCAGCCAGATGGGCAACTATGCGGTACATCTGTTAAAAGATGGCATCGGCAACCGGGTAGTGGCCATGCAGGGAGGAAAGATCGTGGATTTCGATATCCAGGAAGCCCTGCAGATGAAGAAGGGGCTGGATATGGATCTCTATCATGTGATGGAAGAGATCACGTAAAAGACGATAACAGGATGACGGTATACAGAAAATAAGAGGTCGGAAAAGAAAAGGATTGCGTTCCTTTTCTTTTTTTCCTATAATAGTAATTATCGTTATACATTGGAGGATGAAAAAATGGGCAATAGTAAGAAGTCTGCGAGAAGTTCCAGAGGCAGAAGCAATTATGTAAAGACAATGCAGAGAAGCCAGCCGCGGCAGAAGCGTATCAGAAGAAAAGAGGAAGTGGTGGATGAGACTTCCACGAAGCGGAAGATTTCTCCCATGCTGTCCGGTGTGATCTTCGGTGCAGCTGTCGGTGCTTTTGTCGGAACCGTATATTCCAGAGCTATTATCGGATCACTCATCGGTGCCATCATCGGTGGTCTGGGCGGATGTATCGTAGACCTTGTGCAGGTGAAGGTGCTGGGCAAGAAGAAATAGGGATCAGAAGCAGGAATGACCACAGGTGCTGTCTGACATCCGGCAGCTTGGTATGGATATAAGGCAGAATTGTTTTTTCAGCAAAAGAATAGATGAAATGACAGAAAACAGTAATGATATCGCAGAGTGAAAAATGAGGAGGAACATGATGGAAAAAGAAACAGTTTCCAGAAATTTTATAGAGCAGATCATTGACAAGGATCTGGCAGAGGGCGTGTATGACACCGTGCATACCCGTTTTCCGCCGGAGCCCAACGGCTATCTTCATATCGGACATGCCAAGTCCATTCTTCTGAATTATGGCCTGGCCGAGGAGTACCATGGCAAGTTCAACATGCGTTTTGACGATACCAACCCCACCAAGGAGAAGGTGGAGTTCGTGGATTCCATCAAGAAGGATATCCAGTGGCTGGGGGCAGACTGGGAGGATCGTCTGTTTTTCGCATCCGATTATTTTGACCAGATGTATGAGTATGCGGTAAAGCTCATCAAAAAGGGAAAGGCTTTCGTCTGCGACCTGTCCGCCGAGGAGATCCGGGAGTACCGGGGCACCTTGAAGGAGCCCGGTAAGAACAGCCCGTACCGGGACCGCTCCGTGGAGGAGAACCTGGAGCTGTTTGAAAATATGAAGAACGGCAAATACGCCGACGGCACAAAGGTGCTGCGGGCGAAAATCGACATGGCTTCCCCCAACATCAACATGAGAGATCCGGTCATTTACCGTGTGGCACATATGACCCATCACAACACCGGGGACAAATGGTGCATCTACCCGATGTACGATTTTGCACATCCCATTGAGGATGCCATTGAGGGTATCACCCATTCCATCTGTACGCTGGAGTTCGAGGATCACCGGCCGCTGTACGACTGGGTGGTGAGAGAGTGTGAGTTCCCTCATCCCCCGAAGCAGATCGAGTTTGCAAAATTATACCTGACCAACGTGGTGACAGGAAAACGATACATCAAGAAGCTGGTGGAGGAAGGCATCGTGGACGGCTGGGATGATCCCCGTCTGGTGTCCATCGCTGCCCTGCGCCGCCGTGGGTTTACCCCGGAATCCATCAAGAAGTTTGTGGAGTTGTGCGGCATCAGCAAGAGCCAGAGCTCTGTGGACTATGCGATGCTGGAGTACTGCATTCGCGAGGATCTGAAGCTTTCCCGCTCCCGTATGATGGCTGTGCTGGATCCCATCAAGCTGGTCATCGACAACTATCCGGAGGGACAGGTGGAGGAGCTGACTGTCATCAACAACCTGGAAAATGAAGAGCTGGGCACCAGAACCGTGCCCTTCTGCCGGGAGCTGTACATTGACCGGGAGGACTTCATGGAAGAGCCGCCGAAGAAATATTTCCGTCTGTTCCCGGGCAATGAGGTGCGTCTCATGCAGGCATATTTTGTCACCTGTACCGGCTTCGAGAAGGATGAGAACGGCAAGGTGACCGTGGTACATTGCACCTACGATCCGGAGACCAAGAGCGGTTCCGGCTTCACCGGCAGAAAGGTCAAGGGAACGATCCACTGGGTTCCGGCGCCTTACGCAGTGAAGGCAGAGGTGCGTCTGTACGAGAACATCATCGACGAGGAAAAAGGTGTATACAACGAGGACGGCAGTCTGAACCTGAACCCCAATTCCCTTACGGTGCTGAAAGACTGCTACATCGAGCCTGCCATCAAAGATGCCAAAGCTTACGACAGCTTCCAGTTTGTGCGCCAGGGCTTCTTCTGTGTGGATGCCAAGGATTCCACCCCCGAGGCGCCGGTGTTCAACCGGATCGTATCGTTGAAGAGCTCCTTCAAGCTGCCCAAGGCAGAATAGAAAAGAATCGGTTTCGATGCGATGTCTGGCTGCGTTGCCGGAAATCAGTAAAGACCGAAACAAAGACAGAGAGAAATGGTTTATGAACGAACTGACGATGGAGCTGGACGGTACAAGCCGTACCCCGCTCTATGAGCAGATTTACAATTACATCAAGGGAGACATCCAGTGCGGGAAGATAGAAGCGCGGCAGAAGCTGCCTTCTACCCGGGCGCTGGCGTCCTTTTTACAGGTTAGCCGCAGTACGGTGGATCTGGCTTATGAGCAGCTTTTGTCCGAAGGCTACATAGAGTCCGCGCCGTACCGGGGCTATTTTGTATGTGAGATCGATGCCCTGTGCCGGAGCAATCCCTCCGGCCAGGTGCAGCAAGTGAAGGAGCCGAAGAAGGAAGCCGAGAGCTATCGGTATGATTTTTCCCCCAACGGCATTGATCTGGCCCATTTTCCATTCAATACGTGGAGAAAGATCACGAGGAACACGCTGATCGATGACAAAAAAGAGATGTTTCAGCTGGGGGATCCCCGGGGAGACGAAAGCTTCCGGGAAGCGCTGTGCGAATATCTTTACCAGTCCCGGGGCGTCAAATGCAGCCCGGAGCAGGTCATCATCGGCGCGGGAAACGACTACCTGCTCATGCTGATGTCCCGGTTTCTGGGCACCGATTACCTGGTGGCCATGGAAAATCCCACCTACAAGCAGGCGTACCGGATTTTTGAGAGTATGGGCTTCGGCGTGACGACGGTCAACATGGACAAAAGCGGCATGGATGTGCAGAAGTTGCAGGAAAGCCGGGCCCAGATCGCCTACGTGATGCCTTCCCATCAGTATCCGCTGGGCGTGGTCATGCCCATGAAGCGGCGGATGGAGCTGCTGGAGTGGGCCGACGGCGGGGACAGCCGGTACATCATTGAGGACGATTACGACAGTGAATTCCGGTATGTGGGAAAACCCATTCCGGCACTGCAGGGAAATGATACCAAGGGGCGGGTCATCTATATCGGTACCCTGTCCAAATCCATCGCCCCGGCCATCCGGGTCAGCTACATGGTGCTGCCGGAGCGGCTGCTGGAAGCCTATGAGCAGTACGGCAGCTTTATTTCCTCCACCGTATCCCGCATCGACCAGCGGATCCTGGAGGAATTTCTGCGGGGCGGCTATTATGAGCGGCATCTGAACCGGATGCGCACCATTTATAAGAGTAAGCGGGATGTGCTCATGGAGGAAATGAAAAAGCTGTCCCCCATCTGCCAGGTGTCCGGCGACCGGGCGGGGGTTCACCTGCTGGTGCGTTTCACTGGCAATATGACGGAGAAGACCGCCATCCGCCAGGCTGCCCGGGTGGGCGTCAAGGTGTACGGCCTGTCGGAATATTACATCCGGCCCATGAAGGGCAGCGGATCGGCCACGGTGCTCATGGGATATGCGAACCTGACCGAAGAAGAGATCCGGGAGGCAGTGGCATTGCTGCAGACCGTCTGGATGGAACCATAAACGAAAAAAAATACAGAGAAACCAATGGTAAGGAAGGGAAGTCTGCGAGGGGCTTCCCTTTTGCATTGTTTAAGAAATACGTAAGATTTTCCGTGTTGACATGTATAGATATTCGATATATCATTATGCATAGATGATCTATATATAAAATATTTCGATATACATAGAAGAACAAAACAAGAATATCGGAATGGGATATGAAAAGAGAAAGGAGACGAAAGTATGGCGATTGACAGAAATCTTTTGTCCGGCGGCACGACCATGCTGCTGCTGAAGCTGCTGGAGGAAAAGGATATGTACGGCTATGAGATGATCGAGAATCTGCGGCTGCGTTCCAACGATGTATTTGACTTAAAAGCGGGGACACTCTATCCGCTGTTACACGGCCTGGAGGAGAAGGGGTATCTCACCTCTTATGAGCAGGCGGCAGCGGGAAAGCTGCGGAAATATTACAGCCTGACAAAAAGCGGACGGCGGTTTCTGACACAGAAGCAGGAAGAGTGGCGGCAGTACAGCGGCGCCGTGGAGCAGGTGCTGGGAAAGGGAGGTGTGGGTTTTGCAGGAATATAAGAAGGCATATCTGCAGGAGGTGACGGATCAGATCCGCAATCGCCGGGGGAAACGGCTGGCAGAGGAAGAGCTTTGCGGCCACATTGAGGATCAGACAGAGGCTTATATCCGGGATGGCATGACGCCGGAGGCCGCCGAGGCGGAAGCGGTGCGGCAGATGGGCGATCCGGTATCCGTGGGGCTGGAGTTGGATCATCTGTACCGGCCCAAGCCGGACTGGAAGCTGATGGCATTGACAGTCGTGCTTCTGCTGCTTGGTCTGCTGGTGCAGTATGGGGTATCCGGCAGCAGCGCCTGGTTTACGCGGCAGTTGATAGAGACACAGATCGGCATTGCGGTGATGGTGGCGGCGTATTTTGTGGATTATACAGTGGTTGGAAAGCACAGTCTGTGGATGTGGGGCGGATTGACCGTGCTCATCGGCGCGGAAATCGTTTCTCAGGGCATGCTGTTTGGCAGCTTCCGCAATGGACAGTACTTTGTATATCCGCTGCTGATGCTGTTCGTGCCGCTGTTTGCCGGTGTTTTGTACCGGATGAAGGGCTGGGGCGCTGGCGGCGTCCTGCTCTGTGAAGGCATTGCAGCCATAGCGGTTTTTCTTGCCATTCTCTCCGGCAGCATGACTTCCGTGCTGGAGCTGGCGGCAGTGTTCTTCTGCATGCTCGTCTGGGCGGTGTGCCGGGGGTGGTTTAGGGAGCGCCGGGGAAAATGCCTGGGGATGCTCCTTGGTTCCGAGGCGGTACTCTTTGGCGGCTTTCTGCTGAAAGCACTGCTGTCCAGCGGCTACCGTCAGCAGCGCATTCTGGCAGCCTTTCACCCGGAGCAGTTCTCTGAGAGCACCGGATACCAGGCTGTGTATGCCAGAAAACTGCTGGCCGGGGTACAGCTGTTCGGCGCCGGAGCCACGGGCGATCTGACGGCAGGAGATCTGAATTTTGCAGACCAGGGGCTTCTGTACGTGATGGTAAAATACGGACTGGTGGCGGGGCTCGTCATCGTGGCTCTGCTGGTGTTCCTTCTGGCACGGATGTTTGTCGTTGCGTTCCGGCAGAAAAATCAGCTGGGTTCCCTTCTGATCTTCGGCACCGCCTGCCTGTTTTTCAGTGAGACGGTCATTTATCTTCTGTATCACATGGGATTTATGCTGATCATGCCCAAATACCTGCCCTTCTTCTCCCGGGCCGGCTGGGGCATTGTGTCCATGTGCCTGCTCATGGGGCTGGTTTTAAGCGTGTTCCGCAACACCAATCTGGTGAAGGAAGCGCCGGAAAAACCGAGACAGCGGTATCGGCTTCGCATCGAAAAGATAGTGGAATAGAAAGTCATTCCCGCAGCAGTTCGTCCAGGTTTTTCCCAAAAGGGCTTAAGAATTCTTCGATAAAAATCGGAATCTCCGGCAGCTGCATGGCTTCCAGGGAAGCCCGTGTGGCCTGCTGGGCACTGAAAAATTCGCTGTTGCCGGCGCTGGCCTCCTCAATGCATTTGATGTAGGCGGACAGCTTGTCGGCGGCTTTTACCAGCCGGTGTACATAGGCATCCTCCTCCGTGGGGATAAAAAGGGAGCGGTAGTAAGGCTGCATATCCTCCGGCAGCATGGATAACAGCTGCTGGTTGGCCTTTTCCTCCAGCGACTGAAAGGCATCCTGGATCTCATGATTGTGATATTTCACCGGGGTGGGCATATCTCCCGTGATGATCTCGGAAGCGTCGTGGTACATGCCCAGCAGGGCCGCCTTCTCCGGATCCACGGTCTTGCCGCACCGGGTGATGCTGATGACGGCAAGGGCATGGGCGATCATCCCCACCTGCAGGGCGTGCTCACTGACGGTCTCCTGCTTGCTGTTGCGCATCAGCGCCCAGCGCTCAATATATTTCATTCGCGACATCATTGCAAAAAAAGCATGATTCATGGCCGGTTCCTCCATTTGTATATATTATGTCTGCGAATTGTTCTGTGCTTCGCACGCGCACAATTCTGCCCGCTATTCGCATATCCTGAGATGGTCATCTCACTTTTATGCTCATATCGGGGCGGGTCTCAAGGTTTTTCATCCACTGATGAGCGAGCTCATGTGGATTCAGACCTTTTGACCCTGACAGCATTATTTTACCAGATTTGATAGGAAATGGACAGAGGCGAGTGCACACTTTACAATCAGCGAAAAACATATTATAATGCGATCAGAAGAAAAAATAATACGATGATCTTCGAGGCGGGGTGTGATTCCCCACCGGCGGTAAAGTCCGCAAGCCGAAAGGCACGATACGGTGCAATTCCGTAACCGACGGTATAGTCCGGATGAAAGAGGATAGAGCAAAGATGCCCGATGGTCTGTTGTTGCCATTGGGCATTCATACTATCCCGGAAAGGGAAAAAATTATGAAAAAAACGTCATCTGTAAAAGAAACTGTATTTGTGGGCATGATGGGAGCAATCTCCGCGGTGCTGATGCTGCTGAACATCTCCCTGCCGTTTGTGCCGGGCTTTCTGAAGTTCGACATTTCTGAGCTTCCGGCGCTGTTTGCGGGATTTTTCCTCGGGCCGGTCAGCGGCTGCGGGGTTATTGTGGTCAAGATCCTGTTAAAGATCCTGTTTCAGGGCACGGACACCGGTTACGTGGGCGAGGTGATGAACGTTCTGGGAAGCATGTGCTTCATTCTTCCGGCATCTCTGATCTACCGGTGGAAGCATACGAAAAAGGGTGCGGTGATCGCGATGGCTGTCTCCACCGTTCTGGTCAGCATTGCTTTTATTTTTATCAATGCCTATATCGCATTTCCGCTGTTTTCCAAGCTGTACGGAATGCCCATGGAGGCCATCATCGGCATGGGTGCCGCGATCAACCCCAGGATCACAGATCTTCCCACGCTGATGCTGTTTTCGGTATTTCCGTTTAACCTGTTCAAGCACGGCATCACCTCTTTTTTGACTTATCTGGTCTATAAACGGATTGGCAACCGTCTGCGGGCCATCGTCGGAAGCCCGGAGAAGGGATCCTACAAAGCAGCGGAAGGAACGGAGTGAGGCATATGAAGGAAGCGTGGGCTGTCAGACCTGAAAAAATCCCTTCGGATCAAATAAAGGGTATTTACGAGGCAGATATCGTGGTTGTGGGAGCCGGGCATGCCGGGACGTGCGCGGCACGCGCCGCAGCCGAAGCCGGTGCCCGTGTGATCGTGCTGGAACAGCAGGAGGAGGACAGGCAGTGGGTGCTGGGCATCGGCGAGATCGGACATATCAACAGCCAGTGGCAGAGGGCGCATGGCGTCCCGCCGGTGGATGTGGATACGTTTGTGAATGACTGGCAGCTGCGCACAGGCAACCGTTCTCTTTTTCCACTGATCAAAACCTACGCGATGCATTGCGGGGAAGCCTTTGACTGGTTGATTGCACCGCTGTCCCAGGAGGAAAAGGATGGGATCCATCCGATGCTGATGCCGCCAAGCCCTCATATGCCGGAGACGTTGAATGGTTTTCATGCGTGGCCGGGAACGCCTAACATGGGAATGGCGCTGCAGACCAGGGCTGTCAAAGCCAGTCAGCAGCTGGCCCGGGAACACGGGGCGGAATTTTTCTTTTCCACCCGCGCCCTGCAGCTGGAGCAGGCGGAAAATATGCGGGTAACCGGTGTGTATGGCAGGAGCGCCGACGGCAGCATCTGTCTGTACCGGGCGGCGAAGGGCGTGATTCTGGCAGCGGGAGACTACAGCAGAAATGCGGATATGTGCCGGTATCTCCTTGCGGAAGCTGCCGATCTGACAGAGGAAGGCAGTGATTTTACCGGGCATGGATGGGACGGCAGCGGTATCTGCATGGGGCTGTGGGCAGGCGGCAGGCTGGAACCGAGAAGCCATGCAGCCATGGGTGGCAATTATTCCTTCCCCGGGTTTGGACTTATCGGCGCGACTCCTGTGCTGCGGGTGAACCGACACGGCAGGCGCTATTCGGATGAGGCGTTCGGCACCCACATTCTGGCGGCACTTCCCGGGGCGTATCAGCCAAACGGAAACCTGTGGGCGGTTTTTGATGATCAGATTGAGCGGCAGATCACGTTCCAGACGCCCTGTCACGGGCTGCTGGATTATACAGATGCACAGGAATATGGGCGGTTCCGGGATGCCCTAGAGAAGGCCAGAGGCCAGAAGAACAAGGTCATTCTTGACCGGGATCGGGCCGGAGAAAGCCGGCCCCTTTACTGTGCGGACACGCTGGAGCAGCTGGCGGCGCTGATGTTTGCGGATGAAGGGGATCGGAGCAATTTCCTGCAGACCGTCGAACGGTACAATCAGCTGTGCCATCAGGGGCATGACGATGATTTCGGAAAAGATGCCCGGCTGATGCAGCCGGTGGAGACACCGCCTTTTTACGCCAGCGGTACGGTGAAAGACAGCCACAGCCCCGGCGGACAGTCGCTGAAGATTCTTGTGACGGTCAGCGGGTTGGAGATCGATGCGCATCAGCAGGTGCTGAACCGGGATTTTGAACCGATCCCGGGACTGTATGCCACCGGCAACTGCAGCGGCAGGCGGTTTGGCGTGCAATACACCACTTCCCTGCCGGGGCAGAGCATCAGCATTGCCCAGACGCTGGGACGGGAAGTGGGATACTATGTGGCGAAAATGTAAGGAGGAATTGTGATGGCGAAGATTGGATTTATCGGAATGGGCAACATGGGATTTGCGATTTTACAGGGACTTCTGAAGCTGTACCGCCCGGAAGACCTGTTGTTTACCGATGTGAATCAGGAGCGCATGGAGACTGTGAAAAAACAGACTGGCGTGGATTTCGTGGAGAGCAATGCGGAGTGTGCGAACCAGTCACGGATCGTGGTGCTGGCGGTAAAGCCCCAGTATTATGATGCGGTGCTGAAAAATATCAAATACGCGGTGAAACCGGAGCAGATCGTCATTTCCATTGCACCGGGCATCACCATTGATTCTCTTGTGAAAAAGCTGGGCGACGGCAAGCGGATCGTGCGGGCCATGCCCAATACCCCGGCACTGCTGGGCGAGGGGATGACCGGCGTGACCTATGACCGTGGGCTGTTTACGGAGGAAGAGGAACAGGAGATCCGGGCATTTTTCCAGTCCTTTGGCCGGATGGAATACGTGGAGGAACGGCTCATGAGTGCGGTGGTGTGCGCCAGCGGCAGTTCCCCGGCCTATGTATACATGTTTATCGAGGCGCTGGCAGACAGTGCGGTGCGCTACGGCCTGCCCCGGGATAAGGCGTATGAATTTGCTGCCCAGACGGTGAAGGGCGCGGCAGAGATGGTGCTGCAGACAGGCAAGCACCCCGGCGAGCTCAAGGACATGGTATGCTCCCCGGCGGGCACCACCATCGCAGGTGTGGCAGCACTGGAGGAGTATGGCTTCCGCAATGCGGTGCTGAAAGCCAACGAAGCCTGCTACGAGAAATGCGAGGCCATAAAATAAGAACAGCTGTCCGCAGGATAGGCAGAAGATTTCGCGTCAGCTGCCGGTGGAAGCAGGAGATTTGGACGGGAAAGTGAGGATACATATATGGAAGAGAAAACAGAGTTTGAGCGGCTGGACCGGAAGCTGATCCACAGGGGCGCCATCATCGACCTGTATCAGGATTCGGTCAGAACCCCGTCGGGCCATGTGGCAAAATGGGATTTTATCGGGCACAAGGGGGCAGCGGCGGTGGTGCCGGTGACGGAGCGGGGCACAATCCTCATGGTGCGCCAGTACCGCAACGCCATTGACCGGTATACGCTGGAGATCCCGGCAGGCGGCAGGGACAGCCTGGAGGAGAAAACGTATGACTGTGCGGCCCGGGAACTGGAGGAGGAAACCGGATTCCGTTCAGATCATCTGGAGCTGCTCATTCAGCTGAAAACGGCGGTGGCCTACTGCAACGAATTCATTGACGTGTATGTGGCGAAGGATCTGGTACCATCCCATCAGCATCTGGATGAGGACGAGTTCATCAACGTGTGCGAGTACACGGTGGATGCGTTGTGTGAGAAAATCTTCTCCGGTGAGATCCAGGATGCCAAGACCATTGCGGCCATTATGGCGTATAAAGTAAAATATCAGGCCTGAACTGGCGGGCAGTGCACAGAACAGTGCGGATTGTGCCGACAGACTGGAAATGCCCCGGAATACATGGTATGCGGCGGCCCTCCCTCTCATAAGATAGAGAACAGAAGGGAGGTGCCGCTTTTTGCGTATCATACAGGAAAATGCAAAAGATCTGTGGAGAAACCGGGTGTGTGCCCTGTTCATCCCCGGCGTGATGCTCGGTATGGCGTTTTCCTGGTGTTATGGGAAAAAATATGTGGCATATGCGGGCATCTTAAGCGCCTATTATCTGCAGCGCTACCACTATGCGGCGCCCTCCCGGGAGCAGCTTTTTTTCTTTTTGCTGCGGGAGCGGGGAATGGGAGCGCTGGTGTTGTGTGCCCTGTCGGCTACGGTGGTGCGCGCCCTGGCGGTGCGGCTCTTTTCCTGCTGGGCTGGATTTTGCGCGGGCACCTATTTTACCATGCTGGGCCTGAAATTCGGCGCGGAGGGACTGGCCTTCGGTGTGTTGGGCCTGCTGCCCCAGTATATTTTCTATGTGGCGGCGTATTTTCTGCTGGCAACCGGGGCGGGAACAACGGGCACCGGGATAGGGGGGACGCGGGATGCGGCGTATCGGAGAGGCCTGCCGGGAAATGCCGGCGCAGGCAGCTGGTTTTCTCGGGTACTTTGCACTGATCGGACATGGGGCAGGGGAATGGCATCGGGCAGTCAGGCACTGGCGTTGGTTAGGATTTTTCTGCTGTTTTTCATGGGACTGGCGCTGGAAGCCTGGGTAAATCCGCTGCTGGTCCGTATGCTCGTAAAAATTTTGTAAAATTTGTAATAAATTTTTTACAAGATATTGTATTCGCAAAAATACCATCGGCAAGATGTTGCGTTTTTACAAAAAAGCCCGGAAAATCGCGGGTTTCCGGGTAAAATTATCATTTGCTTTTCGGGAAAAACCACATTATAATAGGGCTAGAATTGTTACGGTTCATGCAGGTGGGCTGTAACGCGTAAACAATGTGGGGGCGCGTATGGAACAGGAACTGCAGTCATTTATGATTTATCTGCATGACGTGAAAAAGACGTCGGCAAATACGGAAATTTCATATCAGAGAGATCTGCGCAAGCTGGAACAGTATCTGGAGCAGCAGGGGGTAGACCGGGCGGATCAGATGACGGCGACGAACCTGAATTCCTACATCCTTTATATGGAGAAGAACGGATTTGCCCCTTCTACCGTGTCCAGAAGCATTGCCTCCATCAAGGCATTTTCCCATTATCTGCTCGTCCAGGGAGTGCTGAAGGAGGACATTTCCCAGACGCTGAAATCGCCCCGGATCGAGAAAAAGATGCCGGAGATCTTAAGCATTGAGGAGATTGACCGCCTGCTGGCACAGCCTTCGGGGAAGAACCCCAAGGACGTCCGGGACCGGGCCATGCTGGAGCTTCTGTATGCCACGGGCATTCGGGTATCAGAGCTGATCTCCATGAAGGTGTCCGATGTCAATATGAAGCTGGCTTATATCGTGTGCAGGGATGGTGACCGGGAGCGGATCATCCCCTTTGGCCAGAAAGCCAGAAAAGCACTGGAGCAGTATCTGCACACTGCCAGAGGTATTTTGCTGAAAGGGCAGGACAGCGATACGCTGTTTACCAACTGTTCCGGCAGTCCCATGAGCCGCCAGGGCTTCTGGAAGCTGATCAAGAGCTATGCCAGAAAGGCCGGGATCACCTCCGAGATCACGCCCCACACCATCCGCCACTCCTTTGCGGCGCATCTGGTGGAGAACGGCGCGGATCTGCATGCCGTACAGGAGATGATGGGCCATTCCGATATTTCCACGACCCAGATCTATGTGAACCTCAACGCCAACCGGGTGCGGGAGGTGTACGCCAAGGCGCATCCGAGAAGATAAGTGAATCGGGAAACGTAACAGACAGAGAAAGACTTTGCCAATCGTCAGGCTGTATGGCGGCGGGCAGGGTCTTTTTTGAACTTTGGTGATTTTGGCAGTTTGCACATTGACAGAAAAACAGGTGTTTGCTACACTGTAATTACATATCTGGGAAAGTTCTTGGCCGTTCGGTCACTCAATCCCCATATGCGAAAACAAAAAATATGGCGGAGAGAGTGAAAGCGGGCATGCATGCAGCGGCTTTGAGTGCACGTATTCCATTTTTCTCTGCCATCAGTAGGAGAAAAATGTGAATGCAAAGAAGAAAGCTGGAAGAATTGAACCTGTTGGATGATTTCCTTTTTAACGCCATGCTGGCGTATCCGGATACAGGAGAAGCGTTTATCCGGAAATTGTTGGAGACGCTGTTTGATCGGAAATTTCCGCATCTGAAAATCCGTGCGCAGGAGTCGTTTGTGGGAGTGAATACGGATCTTCGCGGCGCAAGGCTGGACGTCTATATTGAGGAGGACGGAAGCGTGCAGATCAATGGAGAGGAAATTCCAGCGGTCTACGATGTGGAACCGGATCATAACCATAAAGCGGCGGAGATCAAAGCATTTCCGAAGCGAGCCAGGTTTTATCATGCGATGATCGACAGAAGAAGCCTGAAAGCCGGAGAGCATTTTGGCAAAATGAAAAAGGTGTATGTGATCTTTATCTGTGATTATGATCCCTTCGGCTATGACCGGGCGTTATACACGATCAAAAACAGATGCCTGGAAGAACCGACAATGCCATATGAAGACGATGCGGAGACCTGGGTGCTGTACACCCGGGGTAAAAAAGGAAACATTTCGGAAAGTTTGCGTCAGCTTCTCAGCTACATGGAGAACACGAACCAGAACAATGCGATCAATGAAGATCTGAGAGACATCCAGCAGATGGTGGATCAGGTCAAGCGGGACGGGGAGGTTTCATTACGATATATGAAATGGTTTGAGCATGATCAGATGGTGTATGAGGAGGGCCGTGAACAGGGGCGCAAAGACACGCAGGAAAGTGCGGAACGAGAACGGAAAATTGCAGAGCAGGAACGAAAAAATGCAGAGAGAGAACGACAAATTGCGGAGCAAGAGAAGAAAAGAGCAGAAGCAGCGGAACAGAAGAACGAACTGACGAAACGTCTTCTGGCGGATCAGCGCATTGACGATCTGCAGCGTGCTCTGGATGATCCGGCATTTCGGGATCAGTTATTGCAGGAATACGACATGAACTAATGCATAGACAGATTGCTTCCGGCGAATGTGAAAAAGGTGCAGTCCCAGCGATGGGATTGCACCTTTTGTCATAAGCTTTTAACCGTAAATTTTAGCACAGATCGGCGATCTCGTAAATGAGTTGTTCGGATTCCTCCCAGCCCAGGCACGGGTCGGTGATGGACTTGCCGTACACGCCCTCGCCTACCTTCTGGCAGCCGGGCACGATGTAGCTCTCGATCATGACGCCCTTCACCAGCTGATGAATGTCCGGATCCAGACGGCGGCTGTGCAGCACTTCCTTGACGATACGGATCTGCTGCTCGTATTTCTTGTTGGAATTGGAGTGGTTGGCATCCACGATGACAGCCGGATTCTGCAGATCCTTTTCCCGGTACATGTTCATGAGCAGCTGCAGATCCTCGTAGTGGTAGTTGGGGATGCAGGAGCCGTGCTTGTTCACCGCACCGCGCAGCACCACGTGTGCCAGCGGGTTGCCGGCAGTCTTCACCTCCCAGCCGCGGTAAATGAAGGTGTGGTGGCCCTGTGCTGCATGGACGGAGTTCAGCATGACGGACAGATCACCACTGGTAGGGTTCTTCATACCGGCGGGGATATCAAAGCCGCTGACGGTGAGACGGTGCTGCTGATCCTCCACGGAGCGGGCGCCGATGGCTACGTAGGAGAGGATGTCCGACAGATACTGCCAGTTTTCCGGGTAAAGCATCTCATCGGCAGCCGTCAGGCCGCTTTCCTCCACGGCACGGATGTGCAGATGGCGCATGGCGATAAGACCGGCCAGCAGGTCTGGCTTCTTCTCCGGGTCGGGCTGGTGTACCAGTCCCTTGTAGCCGTCACCGGTGGTACGCGGTTTGTTTGTATAAATTCTCGGGATGATGATCAGCTTGTCCTTGACCTTTTCCTGTACGGGGATCAGGCGGCGGATATAGTCGCAGACGGACTCCTCGTTGTCTGCGGAGCAGGGGCCGATAATGACAAGAAACTTATCGGAATTCCCGGTAAATACGTCCTGAATCTGTTTGTCCCGTTCTTTTTTTATCTGTGCAACCTTTTCCGGCACGGGGTACTGCTGTTTGATCTCTGCCGGGGTAGGAAGCTTCTTGATGAATTCGAATCCCATGGTTCAATCTCCTTTCGGGAACCTATTATATACTATTTTTTTTGCCTTGTCGACAAAAAACGATGTCCCGGAATATCCCGTGTAAATCCGACTGCGATGAAATCGGTGTGTATTGAAAAATGGATTACCGGGTATGAACGGGGCGGGCATGATGATGGAACGGCAGAACCTGATAAAGAAAAACGAGCAGGAAATAAAAAACAGCCGTCACGCCAATTTTTCCGGCCAGCAGAAACAGCGGAAAACCGGACAGCCAGGCGTTGAGAAAAGGCGCGGCGAAAAAGCCTGCGCCTGCGGCCAGAACAAGAAAACCTGAGGGCAACACGATCCACCGGACGGCAGGAAAGGAAAAGCCCAGATACGGATATAATACGAAAAGGCTGCACAGGGTCTGGCAGAGGAGACTTGCCAGAAGCCCCCAGAAATAGGCCTGCATGCCATAGCGGGGGACGAGGAAATGGACGAAGGACAGCCGCAGCAGAAGGCTTATCGTGTTGTGCCAGAACAGTGTCACAGTGCGCCCCAGCCCGGCCAGGATGCTGGACAGGGAGGCGTTCAGATACAGGAACGGACAGATGAAGGACAGCGTGCGCAGAAAATCTCCGGCCAGGGCGTTTTTGTACAACACCGTTCCCAGAACATTCCCGTACAGAAAGAAAACGCCGAAGAAAAAGATGCCCAGCACCAGGCAGTACTGGATGGCGGTGGCGATGGTGTGGGTCAGCTTTCGGGGATTGGCATCGGACAGGGTGCGGGCCACCGCCGGCAGCAGCAGGACAGACACGGCATTGGTGATGGCCGTGGGAAACAGGATCAGGGGCATGGCCATTCCTGTAAGGACACCGTAGAGGATCAGGGCGGTGGGCGCGGAGTGGCCGTAAGATTGCAGTCTGGCGGGCAGCAGGGCAGCTTCCCCGGCGGCTAAAAGGCTGATGAACAGCCGGTTGGCGGTCAGCGGGAGCGCCAGCACCAGTAGTTTGGGCATAACAGAGAGGGTGCCGGGTAAAGAATAAGAGCGGAACCCGGGCGCGGAACAGTCTGTGGAATCCTGCACAGTCCGCACTTTCCGCTTTAAGCGGCCCTGCAACCGGGAAGTACGACGGTGGCTGAATGCCGGAACGGATCGGACATCAGAATGGTTTCCTTGTGGCGTCTTCATCCCCATTGCCGTGACACAGAAGAGCACCGCAGCCAGCTCTCCGGTCCCCAGCGCCCACACGGTGGCGGACAGCGGCAGCGCAATCCCCTCCTGCAGGCTGATTTTCCAGGCCATGAAAATAAACAGCATCCGGGCACTCTGTTCCGCCAGCAGGGACAGGGACGGTACGGCGGCCCGCATGAGCCCATAATAAAAGCCGCTGATGCAGGCGTGGATGCTGCTTAAGGGAACGCAGAAGGCCAGCGCCCGCAGAAGCGGTGCACACCGGGGCTCTCCCAGCAGTGTTTCTGCAAGGGGATCGGCGAAGGCCAGAAGCCCCGCACTTCCAAGAGAAGCCAGAAGCAGGGCAGTGAAAAGGCCGCAGCGCAGGAATCTGGTGTCTGCTCCACGGGACGCTTCTGCAGCGGTGAGCCGGGAGATGGCTGTCTGGATGCCGGAGGAGGACGCGGCGCACAGGACACCGTACACCGGAAAAATCATCTGATAAATGCCCACCTGTTCTGCACCGATGGACCGGGAGAGGAATATTCTATAGAAGAACCCCATGACGCGGGTGAGCATCCCGGCGGCAGTGAGGAAAAAAGCGCCCCGGATGACCGGGTGGGGGCCGGAGAAAAAAGAGGATTGCATATTTTGTCAGAACTCCTGAAAAACGGAACTTTTTTCATATATATGAAAGAAAACACCTTGACAGAACCGCCCACGGATGATATTCTACTACAGGAAATCCGAGTAAAACAGTCGGAATTGACAGAAGGGATGACGAAATGAAGCTTTCGACAAAAGGAAGATACGGGCTTCGTGCAATTCTGGATCTTGCTGTGTATCAGGATGCGGGAGCAGTATCCATACAGAGTATTGCAGACCGACAGAATATTTCGGAGAGTTATCTGGAACAGCTGTTGGCAAAGCTCAAGAAGGCGGGGCTGGTGGTGAGCACCAGAGGCGCGTCCGGCGGATACCGTCTGGCGAAGGATGCCGGGCAGATTTCCGTAGGGGATGTGCTGCGCGCGCTGGAGGGCAGTCTGGATGCGGTGGCCTGTCCGGGGCTGGACGGCGACGGCGGATGTGATACGATGGACATCTGCGTGACGAAGTACGTCTGGAAGCGCATCAATGACAGCATCAACCGCACGGTGGATGAGATCATGCTGGATCAGCTGGTAAAAGAAAATAAGAAAGTCATTGAACAATATGGGGCACAGGGAAGGTGCCAGTAAGGAGCGAACACATTATGAAAAAACTGATTTATCTGGACAATGCGGCGACAACAAAGACCGCCCCGGAGGTTGTGGAGGCAATGCTTCCGTATTTTACGGAGTATTACGGCAATCCTTCAAGCGTATACGAGTTCTCTTCGCATTCCAAAGAAGCCATTGCCAAGAGCCGTGAGACCATCGCAGCTTCTCTGGGAGCCAAGGCTGACGAGATCTACTTTACCGCAGGCGGCAGCGAGTCCGACAACTGGGCGCTGAAAGCAACCGCAGAGGCTTATGCCGGCAAGGGAAATCACATCATCACCACAAAGATCGAGCATCATGCCATCCTGCATACCGGCGAATATCTGGAGAAGAGAGGTTTCGAGGTAACTTACCTGGATGTGGATGAGAACGGCGTGGTAAAGCTGGATGAGTTAAAGAAAGCCATCCGCCCGACCACGATCCTGATTTCTGTCATGTATGCCAACAACGAGATCGGCACCATCCAGCCCATCAAGGAGATCGGTGAGATCGCCCATGAGCACGGCATTTTATTCCACACCGATGCCGTACAGGCATACGGCCAGCTGCCCATCAATGTAGACGAATGCCACATTGATATGTTAAGCTCCAGCGGCCACAAGTTAAACGGCCCCAAGGGCATCGGTTTCCTGTACATCCGCAAGGGTGTGAAGATCCGTTCCTTCATTCATGGCGGCGCACAGGAGCGTAAACGCCGGGCAGGAACAGAGAACGTGCCGGGCATCGTCGGCTACGGCAAGGCAGTAGAGCGTGCATTTGCCAATATGGCAGAGCGTACCGCCAAAGAGGCAGAGCTTCGCGATTACCTGATCGGCCGGGTACTGGCAGAGATCCCGTACACGAGACTGAATGGCCATAAGACAGACCGTCTGCCCAACAACGCCAACTTCAGCTTCCAATTCATCGAAGGAGAATCCCTGCTGATCATGCTGGATATGAAGGGCATCTGCGGCTCCAGCGGATCAGCCTGTACCTCAGGTTCCCTGGATCCCTCCCATGTGCTGATGGCCATCGGCCTGCCCCATGAGATCGCCCATGGTTCCCTGCGTCTGACCCTCAACGAGGAGATCACCAAGGAAGATATGGACTATGTTGTAGACTGTCTGAAAGAGATCGTACAGAAATTAAGAAGTATGTCCCCGTTATACGAGGATTTTGTAAAAAAACAGGTTTAAACCGGAGGAGATAGCATATGTACAGCGAGAAAGTAATGGACCATTTTCAGCATCCCAGAAATGTGGGAGAAATAGAGAACGCCAGCGGCGTGGGTACCGTGGGCAACGCAAAATGCGGAGATATCATGAGAATGTACCTGGATATTGATGACAACGGCATCATCCGGGAATGTAAGTTTAAGACGTTCGGCTGCGGCGCTGCTGTGGCAACCAGCAGTATGGCAACCGAGCTTGTAAAGGGCAAATCCATCCAGGAGGCGCTGCAGGTAACGAACAAGGCAGTTATGGAGGCGCTGGATGGCCTTCCGCCGGTCAAGGTGCACTGCTCCCTTCTGGCAGAGGAGGCAATCCATGCCGCACTGTGGGATTATGCGCAGAAGCACAACATCGTGATCGAGGGACTGGACAAGCCGGTTGCTGACATCAGCGAGCATGAGGAAGAAGAGGAATATTAATTCATGGCGAAAAAGGTCGTTGTCGGGATGTCCGGAGGCGTGGATTCCTCCGTGGCAGCCTGGCTGCTGAAGCAGCAGGGATATGAAGTCATCGGTGTGACGATGCAGATCTGGCAGAGCGAAGAAGAAGCCGTCATGGAAGAAAATGGCGGCTGCTGCGGCCTGTCTGCGGTGGACGATGCCAGAAGAGTGGCGGCGCAGCTGGACATTCCCTATTACGTGATGAATTTTAAAGATGTATTCCGTGAAAAAGTCATGGACTATTTTACCGCGGAATATGTAAGCGGCAGAACGCCCAATCCGTGCATCGCCTGCAACCGGTATGTGAAATGGGAGGCGCTCTTAAAGCGCAGTCTGGATATCGGGGCGGATTACATTGCCACAGGCCACTATGCCCGGATCGAGCAGCTGCCAAACGGCCGTATGGCGGTGCGCCAGTCGGTGACGGCTGCCAAGGATCAGACCTACGCCCTGTATAATCTGACCCAGGAGCAGCTGAAGCACACGCTGATGCCGGTGGGGGATTACACCAAGGATCAGATCCGCGCCATGGCGGAGGAGGCCGGTCTTCGGGTGGCCCACAAGCCGGACAGCCAGGAGATCTGTTTTGTGCCGGACAACGATTACGCCGGTTTCATCGAGCGCAGCACGGGATGTCCGTGCCAGCCCGGCAATTTTGTGGACCGGGAGGGGCACATCCTGGGCACCCATCGGGGCATCATCCACTATACCATCGGGCAGCGCAAGGGTCTGAACCTGTCTATGGGCCATCCGGTGTTCGTCACCGAGATCCGCCCGGACACCAACGAGGTGGTCATCGGGGAATCCGAGGATCTGTTTGGTCGGGTGGTGCGGGCCAATCATGTGAACTTTATGGCCCAGCCGGGCATTGATGGGCCGGTGGAAGCCTTTGCCAAGATCCGCTACAACCACCGGGGCGATGTGTGTACCGTGGAGATGGAGGACGCGGACACCATCCGCTGTATCTTCAAAGAACCGGTACGGGCAGCGGCGCCGGGACAGGCGCTGGTCATCTACCAGGACGGCTATGTGCTGGGCGGCGGCACCATCATCGGTGGGGAAAAAGAATAAATCTGTGATCAGCCTGGACGAATGACTGTCCGGGCTGAAGTTTTACTTGATTTTATCATATAATACCAACGAATTGTTCCGTGCTTCGCACTCTCACAATTCTGCCGGATATTCGCATATCGTGGGATGTACATCCCACTTTTATGCTCATATCGGGGCGGGGCAAAAGGTCTTTCATCCACATATGAGCAAGCTCATGTGGATTTAGACTTTTTGCCCCTGGTATTAACAAATTTATACTTGTGGTGCGCCTGATTTTCTATTATAATATAGTGATGGAGTGCATTTGTGCACAAATAGAGAAAAAGAGAGTAAAGGAGAGGTATTATTATGAAAAAATGGAAGAAACTGACAGCAGTTTTACTGACAGCTGTGATGGCAGCTTCTCTGTCCGCATGCGGCGGCAGTTCTGACAGCAGCACAGGCGACAGCGCATCCAGCGAATCCAAGAGTTCCGGTGGGGAGCTGATCTTCACAACAGGCGGAGACCAGGGAACCTATTATGGATTCGGAAGCGTACTGGCAGGACAGATCAGTGACCTGACAGATACTACCGTGACAGCGATTGTCGGTAAGGGCTCCAAAGCCAACATCGAGGCTATGGATGCCGGCGATGCACAGCTGGGTTTTGTACAGTCTGACGTTATGTCTTATGCATATCAGGGAACAAACCTGTTTGAAGGCGCAAAGGTGGACAACTTCTCTACCGTTGCAGCACTTTACATGGAGCAGGTACAGATCGTTACCCTGGATCCCGAGATCAAGTCCGTAGCTGACCTGAAGGGCAAGAACGTATCCGTTGGTGACTCCGGTTCCGGTGTTTACTTCAACGCAGTGGATATGCTGGGCGCTTATGACCTGACCATCGATGACATCAATCCTACTTACCAGTCCTTTGGTGACAGTGTAGATTCCCTGCAGGACGGCAAGATCGATGCAGCATTCATCACCGCAGGTGCACCGACCACCGCTGTGACATCTCTGGCGGCTACCCGTGATGTTTATCTTGTACAGCTGGATGACGAACATATTGACAAGCTGATCGAGACTTCTCCTTACTACAGCAAAAACGTGATTCCGGCAGATGCTTATAATATGAAGGAAGACGCAACGACTGTTGCAGTAGGCGCTGTGATCATTGCAAGAGATGATGTGGCTGAGGATGACATTTACAATGTTGTTTCCGGTATTTTTGACAGCATTGATACCCTGGGACATGACAAGAAGAATGAACTGGATCCTGAGTTCGCAGCTTCTGTAACCGCAGTACCGTATCATCCGGGCGCTGCCAAATATTTCCAGGAGAAGGGCTTTGAGGTTCCGACAAAATAATTCCGGATACGGAAATCCTTCTGTGACACTGATGTGAATAAAGAGGGGGACTGGACACCGGCCCCCTTCTTTTCTTATTTTGGTTTTATTTATTCGTGATACATGATTTTTCTGTATCCACGAATCGCTCCGGAGCGGATGGGCGCTGCGGCGCTCATTTACTATCGTTCGGAAAGGAGAGACTGCTTATGAGTTTTTTACATAAGAAAGCTGACAACGATGCTGCAGGCCATGTGTCTGCGGCGGAAGAGGTACATGATACCTCCACGGGAACCATGGAGGATGTGGAAGCGGTCATGAAGAAATATGACCGGGAATCCAATGTCCGTGTATGGGAGGGCATTCCCGGACAGGTGATCCGCTGGCTCATGGCCGTATTTTCCCTGTTCTGCCTGTATCTGACCCTGTTTGACAAGAGTCTTCCGGAGAAACGGCTGACGTTGTTCCTCGGCCTGATCATTATCATCGGTTATCTGAATTTCCCGATGCGCAAGAATCATGTGAAGCCAAACAGCGTTCCCTGGTATGATGTGATCATCATGGTGGTGGGGGCATTCCCGTTCTTCTATTTTGCTTTCAATGCACAGGATATCCTGTTAAAGAGCTATAACCAGCTCTCCAAGGATCCGTTTATGCTGACGATCGCCATCATCGGCATTCTGGCGCTGGTGGAGCTGTGTCGCCGGAGTGTGGGCGTGCCAATCCTGTGTGTGGTTGGCCTTCTGCTGATCTACACCTTTGCCAATGTTCGTTTTGGTAAAGTTATTTATGACCTGTTCTACACGACCAACGGTCTGATGAACACGCCGGTCAATGTGTGTCAGAAGTACATTGTTGTATTTATTATTTTCGGTGCGTTCCTGGAGCGGACGGGAATCGCCAACTTCTTCATCGATCTGGCCAACACGGTAGCTGGTGCATCCGCAGGCGGCCCGGCCAAGGTGGCGGTTATTTCTTCTGCCCTGTGTGGTATGGTGTCCGGTTCTTCCGTAGGTAATACGGTAACCACCGGTTCTGTGACGATCCCGATGATGAAGAAGACCGGATACAAGGGCGAGTTTGCCGGTGCCGTTGAGGCGGCAGCCTCCACAGGCGGACAGATCATGCCGCCCATCATGGGTGCCGCAGCCTTCCTGATGGCAGAGTACACCGGTGTGCCTTATGCCAAGATCGCTCTTCTGGCCATCCTTCCGGCAGTGCTGTATTTCCTCGGTATTTATATCGCAGTGCATCTGGAAGCCAAGAAGCTGGGCCTTCGGGGCTTAAGCCGTGACGAGCTGCCCAAGTTCAGCGTGCTGGTGAAGAAGATTTATCTGCTGCTGCCGCTGATCGTTCTGGTGGTGCTCGTATCCAACGGAACGAGAACGATGCAGAGTGCGGCAGCCATTGCCATTCTCGTCACCATTGCGGTTGGTATCATCAATGCGGATAACCGCATCAATTTTACAAAATGTATCGATGCACTGGAGGCCGGCGGAAAGGGAACCATTACGGTAGCCGCTGCCTGCGCCATGGCCGGTATTGTGGCTGGCTGTATCACCTCCACAGGTCTGGCGTCCAAGCTGCTGCGTGCCATCGTATCCGCTTCCGGCGGAAGAGCCATTGTGGCACTGTTCCTGACGATGATCTGCTGTATCGTGCTTGGTATGGGCGTGCCCACCACGGCAAACTACTGTATCATGGCAGCAACCTGTGCGCCGATCCTTATGAATGAGGAGATCGGTATCCCCATGCTGGCAGCGCATTTCTTCGTATTCTATTTCGGTATCGTGGCAGATATCACGCCGCCGGTAGCCCTGGCTGCCTATGCGGGTTCTGCCATCGCGAAAGCACCGCCGATGCGGACGGCGCTCAATGCCACAAGGCTTGCCATCGGTGCCTTCATCGTACCGTATATTTTTGCACTGAATCCGAAGATGCTCTTCATCGATGCCCAGTGGTATGAGGTAGTGATGATCACCATCACCGCCCTGATCGGTATGTTCGGTATGGCCGCAGGACTGGGAGGTTACATCTTCCGAAATATGAAAGTCATCGAGCGGATCATGTGTATCGCCGGTGGACTGACCCTGCTCATTCCGGGAAGTATCACAGACATTATCGGCCTCGTGCTGGTGGGTGCAGTGTGCGTCATTCAGTATGGCGATGCCAAGAAAACAAAAGCTGCAGCGTAAACGCGTGGTTAAAAAAGAATCTGAGATCAGAAAAGAGGAACCAGTTCCCTGACGGGAGGTTCCTCTTTTTTTAAAGTGTGATGACATGAAAGGCGTCTTTGGTGGTATTTTTTACCTCATATAATACCTTATCCGCAGCCTGATACAGGTGCTCGAAGGAAAAGGTGCGCCCGCTCTGGATGCCGCCCAGAGAGAGGGACGACTGGCTGCGGGGATACTCCCGGCAGACCTGTTCCCGGTATTCCCGGCAGACCCGGGTGATCTTGGAATAGATGGGGCCGGAATCTGGGCAGTGGGGCAGGAAGATGATGAACTCATCACCGCCCAGACGGAACACAATGTCGGAGGTGCGGAATGTTTTCAGCAAAAGCTTGGCTACAAACTGCAGCATCCGATCGCCCTCGTGGTGACCGTAAATGTCATTGAGGGCTTTGAAATTGTCGATGTCCATAATGAGGAAAAGATAAGGGGCATCTGTCCGGGCCCTGGAAAATTCCTGCAGCCGCATGGAGATCAGCTGCTGGCCGCCTCTGCGGTTGTACAGACCGGTCAGATCGTCCCGGACAGAGCGCTCCATGAGGATATTTTTATCCCGCACATCCTTGGATGTGTCGATGAGGACACTGATCAGAATGCTTTTCCCATTGTCCAGTGTGATCTTGCGCCCCACATCGTTGACCCACAGACAGTCCCCATCCTTCCTGAGCAGCCGGTAGTCCAGCTCATAGCAGGAACTGTGGCCCAGCTGCCGGGAAATGGCATCGGATACCTTATTTCTGTCAGCCGGGTGGATGACCCGTTCCACATAGCCGCCGGTGCAGTCGAGAAATTCCTGGTAGCTGTAGCCCAGCCAGGATAAGAGAGTATCATTGACCATGTAAAGGGGATAACCGTCCTCCAGGTAAACAGCAATCATGCCGCCTGGTATGAACTGACAGAGCAGGTTCATGATATCCTTCTGCGGGAAACTTTCCAGGGCGGAAATGCCCTGCAGAAGATGGACAGAGGAACGGCTGGCTGCAAAGATTGATATATGAAGGCTGCATATGCGATAATCCTTTCCCTGCTGTCGCAGTGTGATGCTGACTGGCAGAGAAGAGATGACAGTCGGGATGTTTTCTTTGCTGTATGCCGCCATATCTATAATAAAAAAGCAGTTCCACAAGCCGGGAACCAGGAGCTGTTGATTCCAGTTATGGATTCGGAAGGTAACCGGTTCCGGGTGAATGGCAAATTCATGCTCCAGCATTTTCTGGAACCCGTTTCTGTCCAGTATTGCGGTATCTTTGCTGATACCCATAACAGAAATGGAAGGATCTGTCAGAGCGAGTGTATGTTCTGCGCTGCGCTCAGTGAGACAGGCCTGAAAAAAATGATGCACGGTCAGGTGCTCAGTTGTCATAAATTCGCCTCCCTTTGATTCTTAATTATATATTACCAAAAAAATATAAAAATACAAGATGAAATTTGTCGAAAAACAATAAAAATATCGGGGGGGGGATAGGGGAGACAGGAAAAATATAAATAAAAACGAAAAAGCAACAGAAGAAATGAATGGATAAAATTTATGAAATCGTAAGGAACAGGATAGTTGTGGGAAAGGAAGCTCTGTGCTAGAATGAGAGAATCCGAAAAGGAGGGAATGATAAGGGAATGGGCAGAAGAAAGAAAAAACACAAAGGCCTTCGGGCCGTATTTACCCTGATCGTGGTACTGCTGATCATTCTGGCAGCAGTATTGGTCTGGGGCGGACAGCTTGGTAAAACGGTGAAGAAGAAGGCGGCAGGTGCAGTGCTGCAGCAGATTTCCCAGCAGGCGGCGGAATCCTCCGACGGGACAGCCACCGGGGATGCAGCGGCGGTGCTTGGCCAGGTATACAGCAATATGGATGAGGCAGACCAGGAGAAGCTGCAGGAGATCATTGCGGATAACGCGGATCAGGAGACGCTGGAGGATGTGAAGAACTATGTGGAGAGCGGGGACACCGACGGGCTGATCCAGTATGCCCAGGAAAACTTTTCCGCAGAGGACAGCGAGGCGGCCATGGAATTATACGAGAAATACAAAGATCAGCTGGGGCAGTAGCCTCAGCTGATCTTTTGCCGTCCGGCATTACAGATGATGTGCTTTTGTCATGGTGACAGGAATGCCTTCCACAGGCTGCTCCCCGTCCGGTTGTGCCGCTTCCTTTTTGGTGGCGGAGGCCGGGCGGAATCCGATGCTTGTGTGGATGATCAGGCCATCCAGCAGCATGAACAGGGACGGCAGGATAAAGATGACACAGAACATACTGACAATGGCACCCCGGGCCATCAGATTGCACAGGGAACTGATGATATCAATGTCTGAATAAATGGCCACACCGAAGGTGGCGGCAAACAGTCCCAGTGCGCTGACGATGACGGATGGAATGGATGTTGCCAGCGAGATGGTCACGGCATCTGTTTTGCTCTGCCCGTTGTTTCGCTCCAGCTTATACCGGGTCGTCATGAGAATGGCGTAGTCCACCGTTGCGCCCAGCTGGATCGTACTGATACAGATCGGTGCGATGAAGGGCAGGGAAGTATTGGTATAATAGGGCAGTCCCAGGTTGATGAAAATGGCAAATTCGATGACTGCCACAAGAATAAACGGCAGGGAAATACTCTTTGTTACCAGGGCAATGATAATGAAAATGGCAGCAATGGAGATGGTGTTGACCACCCGGAAATCTTCATCGGTCACTTCGATCATATCCTTGGTGCAGGGGGCTTCTCCGATGAGCATGCCTGTGGGATCATACTGCTTCAGCACGCCGGTAATGGCATCCAGCTGGGCATTGACCTCGTCGCTGGCTGTCTTGTATTCCGAGTTGATGAGCAGCAGCTTCCAGTGCTCGCTTTCCAGCGTTTCCATCAGTTTATCCGGCAGCATATGCCGCGGGATCCGGGGACCCAGTACCGCATCGGTGCCCAGCACATATTTGACGCCCGGAATCTCTTCCATCTCATGGATCATGTCCTGGGTTTCCTTTACCGTCATGGACGAATCGGTGAGCACCATGTGCGTGGAGCCGACCGTAAAGTTTTCCTGCAGCCGGTCGTTGGCGATGATGTAGGGAATGTAATCCGGCAGGCTGGCCCCCAGATCATAGTAAACAGCTTCGTTGGTTTTGCGGTAGCCGAACAGCGCCGGAACAAGCAAAACGGCAAAGATCACCAGCGGCCATGCGAAATGCTTCGTCACGCCCCGGGCCAGCTTGGTGGCGTCCGGGATGAGAGAGCGGTGCTTTGTTTTCTGCAGTACCCGGTCAAACACCAGGATCAGGGATGGCAGGGTGGTGACGCAGCCCACCACGCCCAGCAGGACGCCTTTTGCCATGACGACGCCCAGATCCTTGCCCAGCGTAAAGCTCATGAAGCACAGGGCGATGAAACCGGCCACGGTGGTGACAGAGCTGCCCACCACGGAGGACAGGGTGGCGTTGACTGCTTCTGCCATGGCCTCCTTTTTGTCGGCGTGGGTTTCCTTGTGTTCATTGTAGCTGTGCCAGAGGAAAATCGAATAGTCCATCGTGACAGCCAGCTGCAGCACCGCGGACAGAGCCTTTGTCAGATAGGAGATCTCCCCGAGAAAATAGTTTGTGCCCATGTTCAGCAGGATAGCCATGCCGATGCTGGCCAGAAAGATCAGAGGGATGATCCAGTTGTCCAGGAAAAGAACCATGGCGGCGCAGGCCAGGATCACGGCCAGCCCTACATAGATGGGTTCCTCTTTTTCACACAGATCTTTTAAATCCGTAACGAGAGCGGACATGCCGGAGACAAAGCAGTGTTCGCCGGTGAGGGAGCGGATTTCCCGGATGGTATCCATGGTGTCGTCCGATGAGGTGGATGTATCGAAAAAGACGGCCAGCATGGTGCTGTCCCTAGCATTGAAGGCGTCATAAATCTTTTGGGGCAGCATGTGCATGGGGATGGACAGGTCTGAAAAGCTGTCATACCACAGTACGGTCTCCACATGGGGCACGGCTGCAATCTTTTCCTTCAGCGAAATGACATCTTTGCCCTGCATGTTTTCCACAATGATAAAAGAAAAAGCACCCTTGCCAAAATCTTCCAGCAGAAGATCCTGGCCGGTGACCGTGTCCATGCCGTCAGGCAGATAGTTGAGCATATCGTAGTTGATGCGCGTAGCCTGCATGCCGATGACAGACGGAATGAGAAGCACCAGCGCAGCGATCAGAATCGGTATGTGAAACTTGACAACAAATTTCCCAAATTTCATAAAATCCCCTCCCTGTGTTTGTTGATAATTTTATTCTAACGGGAACAAAGAGGGGATTAGAATATACAAAAAGTGAAAAGTGCATAACAGAAATACAAAAAACGGGATTTGTTTATAAAAAATAACGAAAAACTAGTTGTTTTTTACAGAATCAGCTGCCTGGCGGAACAATTCCATGTCTGCTTCCGTTAAACGGATGCTGGCGACGAGAGATTTTCCCTCGGGAGTGGTCACCTTCATCTCAATTACGGTGCCTTCTTTTAACGCTTTGGCCTGGATGGCCCGGAAAAACGGCGCCAGCTTCGGGTGCCGGCGGTTAAACTGCATCCAGGCGTCCTTCAGCTGCATCAGTTTTAAAGGATTGATTCCCATTCGTAAATACCTCCTTTGAAGCATATTGTTTTTCTTTTGATTGTACCATAGTAGGACCCTTTATTCCAACGGATAAAGAACTGGATTTTTGAATGGGAATATGATATCTTAATCTCAGAGTTGGAATTATTTTTTTAAAAATTGAAACTTTTTTGCATAATTCAGAGTCTAATAACAGAAAGATATAAAAAGTAGCTATAAGGAGGCTCTATGATTATGAAGAAAAAAATTGTAACGATGATATTGGTGATGGCAGTCAGTGCAACCGCAATGGTAGGCTGCGGATCAAAGCAAAATGGCAGCCAGGCACCGCAGGAAAGTACTGCCGCGCAGGAGTCAACCGAGAGTTCAGAAGCTGCATCCACAATCAGCGGAACTTTGGATGAGGTTAAGAGTTTTATGTTTGTTGTGACAGATGACCAGGGCGCTTCCTATGCATTCACGTTCAGCGGAGACAAACCGGAAGGCCTGGATAAAGTACAGGTCGGGGATTCTGTAACGGTAACCTATACAGGAACCGTATCAGAAGTGGATCCGTTTGAAGGGGAAGTGCTGTCTGTAGAAGCAAACAAATAATCATCGATCCGGAATGTCAGTCCGGTGAAAGCGGGAAAGAGCTGGTGCTTTTTAGATGTGGTCATTTAAAAAGAATCAGCTCTTTTGCTTGACAGGAAAAGCGGTGGGCATTAGACGGGAGGAAGTGAACGGTTGGGACGAAGTCTGATCGACGGAGAATGAGAAGAAAACAAAAACAAAGAAAACAGGCTTGGTTTTGCCGGCTGCTGGGAACAGCAGCCATAATGCTGTTGCTGGGGGTGGCAGATTTCCTGCGCAAAGACAGCGCACAGAGTTCTGTTCCGGCAGTGCACGGACAGCTGAAGGTCCATTTCCTGGATGTAGGACAGGCAGACAGTATTCTGATCCAGACCGCAGATGCTGCGATGCTGGTTGATGCAGGGACAAATGAGGCAGGAGCGTCAGTGGTATCCTATATTCGTTCCCAGGGCATTGAAACGCTGGATTATGTGATCGGAACCCATCCGCATGAAGATCATATCGGAGGACTGGACGATGTGATCCGGCAGCTGAATGTAAAAGAAGTCATTTTGCCGGATAAGATCCATACAACGAAGACTTTTGAGGATGTGCTGGATGCCGTGGAAGAGAAGGATCTTTCTGTGACAACGGCGCATCAGGGGGATGACTATTCTCTGGGAGATGCGGGATTTACAATTATCGCACCCTGTGAGGGAAAAGACTACAAAGACGAGTTGAATAACTGGTCTGTGGGGATACGGCTGGTCTACGGGGATACCAGCTTCGTTATGACCGGTGATGCAGAAAAAGAGGCGGAAGCAGACATGCTTGCCTCCGGTGAAAACCTGCAGGGAGACGTGTGGAAAGCGGCCCATCATGGCAGCTCCACTTCAAATACAGGGCAGATGCTGGATGCGGTACAGCCGACATATGCGGTAATCTCCTGCGGAAAAGACAATTCCTACGGACATCCCCATAAGGAGACGCTGGAAGCCTTTGAAAAGAGAGGCATTCAGGTGTTCCGCACGGATGAACAGGGCACCATTGTTGCCACAAGTGACGGGAAAAGCCTGACCTTTTCTGCAGGCAGATAGCTGGCAGCGGCTTTACAGGAAGCGAAGGTGCAGGGAAGGATCTGATGCTTCCCGAATGTCGGGAGAATGCAAAAAACAAATGAAAGGGTACCGATATCAAAAGAACAGAAGAGGGCAGGTGATCATATGCGATTAATTGTAGACCGCACAGAGAGGGACAGGGTAATCTGTGAACAGGAGGATGGCACAAACATAGAGCTGCCGGTGACGTGCTTTGAGACATGCCCCCAGGACGGCACTGTTGTGGTATGGGACGGCATATTGGCACTGCCGGATCCGGCAGCAACTGCGGCAAGGAAGCAGAAGCTGCAGAGCCGGTTCGACCGGCTGAAAAAGAGATGATCCGGGAAGACGATTCCGGCATCGGATATGCGGATCTGAATATGGTTATGAGGATTCCACTTTCTGATGGTTCTGTTCCTTTTCCGCATACATCCGCTGATCGGCAAGGATACGGATCTTACTGGTGTCTTCGGATTCCAGCGGATAGATGGCATACCCGCAGCTGGCTCCGATCGTTAATGTCTTGTCGTCGATGATATAGGGACAGACCAGGGACCGGATGATCCGGTCTTTTGTTTGCCTGCAAAGAGGCTCCGGCATGTTGGCGCTGATGATCAGGGCAAATTCGTCGCCTCCGATGCGGAAGGCAAGATCGTTATTGCGGCTACATTCCTGAAGGCGTCTTGCAACCTCTTTTAACAGTTTGTCCCCTGTGTCGTGTCCGTAAGTATCATTGACCGGTTTAAAATGATCCAGATCAAGATAGTAGAGGACAAAGGGGAGCTTTTGCTGCTCCTTCTGATGCAGAACGCGGCTGAAATACCGTTCATTGAATAATCCTGTCAGACCATCGGTGTTTGCAAGATTCTCAAGTTCATGACGTTTGCCAATATCCTGTGCGATCATCATGACCTTTAGCGGAATGTCATTTTCGTCCCATTCTACGGCAACCACATGCATGATCATATAGACGTTTTCGGTGCGTCCGCTATACTCTATTTTCAGGATACCGTTTCCTTTGCGAAGAACCTTTTGCAGATAGTCTTTGTCTAACAGCTGGTTTATCTTCATATTTTCCGTATCCGATAATATGACATATTTTCGGGTTATTGCATCGATCAGCTCCTGATAGGCTCCGGTGTGGGAATACAGATCCTCATCACGGATGTACTCATGATATTCATAACGCGCATTGACCAGATCCACCACCGCATAGCGGTCTACAAGCTGCGTCATGCCCCAAAACAGCTGATCGGTCTGTTCTTTTTGCTTTTTCAGTGCTTCATGCATTGCTTTCTGGTGCTGCAGTTTCAAACTGGTATGTAATGTGGCAAGTCGCAAAAGCAGGAGAAGAAGACAGACGGCCAGGGCAGAGATCATTGCCAGCGTAAGGCGCAGGATCCGCTGGTCAGCAGAATTCACAGCATCTGCCTGTACAATGCCGATAATACTCCAGTCGTTGATGCCGACGGGCTGATAAACCAGATAATAGGAATGGCCGTTGCTGTGAAATGCGGCACTTCCTTCGGTCGTTTGCTCAAGATTGCGCTGCATAACGGCAAAGGTATTCTCAGAAAAAACAGCGTTATTTTTTAAATAGGTAAACAGATTATCCTGCCCTGCCAGAAATGTGGACTGGGACTCCAGGGAAAGGATGACACTGCCTCTGGCATTCACCAGATAGCAGCTGCTCTTATCTCCGTATACATTATCGGAAATCATGTTTTCAACGGTACTGACATCATAGCTTACGGCAACTCCGGTATAGCTTACGTTATCCGGTGTAAATGATTTACTTAGCGGAACTGCAAATACAACCTTATGCTTTCCGTTGCTGGCTGTGTAATCAGAGATGACTGCCTGTCCGGATGCGTACATTTTTTGAAATACATTCCGGATACTGTCAGCAGTTCCTTTTCGGTCACTGGCTGTGAGATAATCACAGTTTTCGTTGAACATATAGAAATCACTGTACTGCCAGCTGCTTTTGCGGTTTGCAAATTCCCGCCATGCGGTTTCTATATTTCCGGAATCTGTAATGTATTGCAGATTTGCATCCCAGTCGGACAACACATTCCAGTTGCGCTGGGCAAACAGGGTGAAAGTCCGGTTGACCTGCGTGTAAGTGGCAAGCAGATGGGCTGAGTTTTCTTTGTAGAGTGCCTGCTGGATATAATAACGATACAGGAAGATCCCGGACAGGAGAACTGTCACGATCGCAAGCATAAGGGAAAGGGTTTTGCAATTCTTGCCCATAAGTATCCCCCCTTCATTGTCTGCAAAGGAAAGTGATCCGAAGTTGTTTGTTTTATTATAGCATGTTTTTTTATTCAAAAAACGGGAAATTGATAACTTTTCAAATTACTTTTCAAAATATCGGAAGAATGGATCTCATTTTCACAGGGGAATAAAATCCGGCTTCCTTCCCCGGAATAAGCTATAGTAGCGAAAGCCGCAGGCTTTTAACAGGTCGGGCACCACATCAAAATCCCAGGCAATGTGCTCCGGCTTATGGGCGTCGGAGCCGATGGTAAGGATCTCTCCTCCCAGTTCCCGGTAACGTTTCAGAATGTCCGTGTGCGGGTGGGCGAAGCCAAGACCGTATTTCAGGCCGGAGGTGTTCAGCTCGATGCCGATGCCTTTTTCGATGGCAGTCCTTAATATCTCATCGATGATGTCAACGTAGTCGCTGCAGTGATAGGAAGCGGCTCCCCCGTGACCGTAGCGCACGATATAGTCCAGATGGCCGTACACCTGAAAACCGTCAAAAGCCCGCAGGTTGGACAGGATGGCATCGAAATAGCTGCCGTAGATCTCCGCATCGGTGCGCCCCTCCATATGGTGCTGGTAATAGGGGTCGAAGCCGTCCAGCAGATGGGAGGAACCAATGATGAAATCAAAGGGCCAGGCTTTCTGATAATCGGCAAAATAGGACACCAGATGCTCCTGGAGGCCGAATTCCACGCCAAAGAGCAGCTCGATCCGGCCTTCATAGAGGGCTTTGATCCGCTGAAATTCTTTATAATAAGAAGCGGTATCCAGGTCAAAGCAGATATCGTCGTCCTCGTCCGGATAATCCACGTCCAGATGATCGGTAAAGCACATGGTTTTCAGGCCAAGCGCGATGCCCCGACGTACCATATCTTCCATGGGCGCCTCGCTGTCGCCGGAAAAAGCGCAGTGCAGGTGACAGTCTGTATAAATCATGGTAAATTTCTCCTCGAATAATTTTTCATAAAAAATAATAAAATAAAAATCAGAAAAAGTCCATAGTTATACGAAATATCCAAATAAGGGCTAAAATAAGGAAAAATGGGAAATTTACTTGAAATTTTTATCAAAATTGGGTAGAATGAGAAGTGGATTGCGACGGGCTTAAAATGCAATCCGAAAATGTTAAAGTATGCTGCAAAAAGCAGTAATTCAAAACTTTAGGAGGAATAAAAATGGCAGTAAAAGTAGCGATCAATGGTTTTGGACGTATCGGACGTCTGGCATTCAGACAGATGTTTGGAGCAGAAGGATATGAGGTTGTTGCAATCAACGATCTGACTGATCCGAAGATGCTGGCTCATTTATTAAAATATGATTCTTCTCAGGGAAGATATGCACTGGCTGACAAGGTAGAGGCAAAAGAGGACTCTATCGTTGTTGACGGCAAAGAGATCAAGATCTACAAAGAGGCTGACGCTTCCAAGCTTCCTTGGGGCGAGATCGGTGTTGACGTAGTTCTGGAGTGCACAGGCTTCTACACCTCCAAGGCTAAGGCTGAGGCTCATATCACAGCTGGCGCTAAGAAGGTTGTTATTTCCGCACCGGCAGGCAATGACCTTCCGACCATCGTTTACAGCGTAAACGAGAAGACACTGACACCGGATGACAAGATCATTTCCGCTGCATCCTGCACAACCAACTGCCTGGCTCCTATGGCAAAGGCTCTGAATGATTATGCACCGATCCAGTCCGGTATCATGGCTACCATTCATGCATATACCGGTGACCAGATGGTTCTTGACGGACCTCACAGAAAAGGCGACTTCCGCAGAGCTCGTGCAGCAGCTGTGAATATCGTTCCCAACTCCACAGGTGCAGCTAAGGCAATCGGCCTGGTTATCCCTGAGCTGAACGGCAAGCTGATCGGTTCCGCACAGCGTGTTCCGGTTCCGACAGGTTCCACCACCATCCTGATCGCAGTTGTAAAGGGCAGCGACGTAACAAAGGAAGGCATCAACGCAGCTATGAAGGCAGCTTCCTCCGCATCCTTCGGATACACAGAGGAGCAGCTGGTATCTTCTGATATTGTAGGCATCACCTATGGTTCTCTGTTCGATGCAACACAGACCATGGTTTCCAAGATCTCCGATGACCTCTATGAGGTACAGGTAGTATCCTGGTACGACAACGAGAACTCCTACACAAGTCAGATGGTTCGTACAATCAAATACTTTGCAGAGCTTGCATAATCCGTTGTAGATAGATAGTAAGACCTGTCAGGGTCCGGTCTTAAAGGGCCGGGCCCTTTTCTAGTGTTTCAAATATTTAGGAGGAAGAGAAAATGCTGAATAAAAAATCTGTTGATGATATTAATGTAAAAGGACTTCGTACCCTGGTAAGATGTGACTTCAACGTTCCGCTGAAGGATGGCGTGATCACAGACGAGAACCGTCTCGTTGCTGCACTGCCCACCATCAAGAAGCTGATCGCAGACGGCGGCAAGGTGATCCTTTGCTCCCACCTGGGCAAGCCGAAGGGAGAGCCCAAGCCGGAGCTGTCTCTTGCACCGGTAGCAAAGCGTCTGTCCGAGCTTCTGGGCCAGGAAGTAAAATTCGCTGCTGATCCTGAGGTGGTAGGTCCCAACGCAAAAGCAGCTGTTGCAGCCATGAAGGACGGCGATGTGATCCTTCTGGAGAACACCCGTTACAGAAAAGAAGAGACCAAGAACGGCGAGGAGTTCAGCAAAGAGCTGGCATCCCTGGCTGATGTATTTGTAGATGATGCATTCGGAACCGCACACCGTGCACACTGCTCCAATGTGGGTGTGACAAAATATGTGAAGACATCTGTTGTTGGTTACCTGATGCAGAAAGAGATCGATTTCCTCGGAAACGCAGTGACCAATCCGGAGCGCCCGTTCGTGGCAATCCTGGGCGGTTCCAAGGTTTCCTCCAAAATTTCCGTTATCAACAATCTGCTGGACAAGGTAGATGTGCTGATCATCGGCGGCGGCATGTGCTTCACTTTCGCAAAGGCACAGGGCGAGGAAGTCGGCAAATCCCTCGTAGAGGATGATTACCTGGATTACGCAAAAGAGATGATTGAGAAGGCAAAGGCAAAAGGCGTGAAGCTTCTCCTTCCGGTAGATACCGTTGCAGCAAAAGAGTTTTCCAACGATTCCCCGTACCGTGTGGTTGAGGGCAGCCTGGCAGCAGATGAGATGGGCCTGGATATCGGACCGAAGACCCAGAAGCTGTACGCAGACGCTGTAAAAGATGCCAAGACCGTTGTTTGGAACGGACCGATGGGCGTATTCGAGATGCCGAATTTCGCTGCTGGTACCATCGCTGTGGCAAAGGCTCTGTCTGAGATCGACGGCACAACCATCATCGGCGGCGGTGATTCCGCAGCAGCAGTCAACACCCTGGGATTTGGCGATAAGATGACACACATTTCCACAGGCGGCGGCGCTTCTCTTGAATTCCTGGAGGGCAAAGAGCTTCCCGGTGTTGCAGCAGCCAACGACAAATAAGAACCGTTTTTTCAATATTGGAGGAAATGAAGATGGCAAGAAGAAAGATTATCGCAGGCAACTGGAAGATGAACAAGACTCCGTCAGAGGCCCTTTCCCTTATTGAGGAGCTCAAGCCCCTGGTGGAGACGAAGGATGCAGACGTTGTATTCTGTGTTCCGGCCATTGACCTGATGCTGGCTGTGGAGGCCGTGAAGGGAACCAATATTGAGATTGGTGCCGAGAATATGTATTTCGAAGAGAGTGGTGCATTCACCGGCGAGATTTCACCGGCAATGCTTACCGATGTGGGCGTGAAGTATGTCATCATCGGTCATTCGGAGAGAAGAGAATATTTCGCTGAGACAGATGAGACTGTGAATAAGAAAGTGAAGAAGGCTTTCGAACATGGTCTTACCCCGATTATCTGCTGTGGAGAGTCTCTGAAGCAGAGAGAGCAGGGCATCACCCTGGACTGGATCCGTCAGCAGATCAAGATTGCATTCCTGGATGTGACGGCAGAGCAGGCTGCTACAGCTGTCATCGCTTATGAGCCCATCTGGGCCATCGGCACCGGCAAGGTGGCTACCACAGAGCAGGCGCAGGAAGTGTGCGGCGCCATCCGTGCATGCATCGCCGAGATCTACGACGAGGCAACCGCACAGGCGATCCGCATCCAGTACGGCGGAAGTGTTTCTGCTGCAAGTGCACCGGAGCTGTTCGCACAGCCGGATATCGATGGTGGTCTGGTAGGCGGTGCTTCTCTGAAAGCCGATTTTGGAAGAATTGTAAACTATGATAAATAAATACAGGTAAAATCATGAAATGGTTCAGCCATGACAAACGAGAACAGCAATCGTGCTTGCACGAAAAGTTGAGCGAGTGCAGGCATGGCTGAACTGTTGTTTCAAGAAGGAAGATGAAAATATGAGCAAAAAACCGACTGTTTTAATGATTTTGGACGGATACGGACTCAGTGATAAAACAGAGGGCAATGCGGTTGCTCTGGCCAAGACCCCGGTGATGGATGCCCTGGAAAAAGAGTATCCCTTTGTAAAGGGTTATGCCAGCGGCCTGGCAGTGGGACTGCCGGAGGGCCAGATGGGCAACTCTGAGGTGGGCCACCTGAACATGGGCGCAGGCCGTATCGTATATCAGGAACTGACAAGAATCACAAAAGAGATCCAGGATGGCGATTTCTTCAAGAATGAAGAGCTTCTGGCAGCTGTGGAGAACTGCAAGGCACATGATTCTGCCCTGCATCTGTATGGCCTCTTATCTGACGGCGGCGTACACAGCCACAACACCCATCTGTATGCCCTGCTGCAGATGGCGAAGGATCACGGCCTGAAGAAAGTATATGTACACTGCTTCCTGGATGGCAGAGATACCCCTCCGGCATCCGGCAAGGATTATATCGAGCAGCTGCTGGATAAGATGAAAGAGATCGGTGTGGGCGAGGTTGCCAGCGTCATGGGCCGTTACTACGTGATGGACCGTGACAACCGCTGGGATCGTGTGGAGAAAGCTTACCGTGCCATGACCGCCGGTGAGGGCGAGACCGCAGTGTGCCCGCTGTGCGCCGTATCCGCATCCTATGACAAAGAAGTGACCGATGAGTTCGTTGTACCCACCGTCATCGTGAAAGACGGCAAGCCGGTGGCAACCGTACAGGACAACGACTCCATCATTTTCTACAATTTCCGCCCGGACCGTGCAAGAGAGATCACCCGCGCCTTCTGTGCGGATGAGTTTGACGGTTTCCCGCGGGAAAAACGGATCAATGTAAAATACGTTTGCTTCACCGAGTATGATGTGACCATCCCCAACAAGAGCGTGGCCTTCAAGAAGGTGGAAGTGACCAACACCTTCGGTGAGTACCTGGCAGCGCATCATATGACCCAGGCGAGAATCGCTGAGACCGAGAAATACGCCCATGTCACCTTCTTCTTCAACGGCGGCGTGGAAGCACCCAACGAGGGCGAGGATCGGATCCTTGTAAAATCCCCGAAGGTTGCCACCTACGACCTGAAACCGGAGATGAGCGCTTACGAGGTTTGCGACAAGCTGGTGGATGCCATCACCGGTGGAAAATACGATGTGATCATCGTGAACTTTGCAAACCCGGATATGGTAGGCCACACCGGCATCATCGAGGCAGCAGTGAAAGCGGTTGAGGCAGTGGACGAGTGTGTGGGCAGAGCAGTTGAGGCCATCAAGAAAGTGGACGGCCAGATGTTCATCTGCGCAGACCACGGCAACTGCGAGCAGCTCATCGACGAGAAGACCGGCGAACCTTTCACCGCGCATACCACCAACCCGGTTCCGTTCCTGCTTGTGAACTACGACCCGGCTTACACCCTGCGCGACGGCGGCTGCCTGGCAGACATCGTTCCGACCATGATCGAGATGATGGGTATGGAGCAGCCCAAGGAGATGACCGGCAAGTCTCTTCTGGTGCGCAGGTAATCACTGTGCGTGAATGATGAAAATATGTGGAGCAGGATGAAAATGTCCTGCTCCTTTTCCATAGCCTTGGCGTTCTCCGCTGCTTTGCAGCCTTTTTGATCATAGGATGTTAATATTTCCGTCAGAAAAAGGAAAGGATAAAGACCATAATATAGGGTATAGTATGATTAGACAGGATTGTGCAAATGTTTTGTGATGGCACAGTTCAACGATATGATATCAGATCGGAAGATGTCAGGAGGAGTTGTGATGAAGAAAAAAAGACGGAGCAAAAGAAGCGTGCGGCTGTGGGCGGCCTGCTGCCTGACCGTGATTCTCTGTGCGGGGATCATTTTTTACGGATATCGGATGACCCGGGCACCACAGGGGAGTGAAACCAAGGATGCCGCCCAAGAGGAAAATGCAGCCCAGGCGGGAAATACTTCCAATGTGGAAGCGCAGGTGAAAGACAACCCGGATGCCAAAGACGAGGCCGGGGATGGTACGGCAACCGGCGCTGATGATACTGCCGGTGCAGATGGACAGGCTCCTGCCGATGGCACTTCTGGTGGGGATGGCTCCGGCAGCGACGCGGCGAATGAAAATAGCGCTGACAGCACGGATACCGCGGCCTCTGCGGGAACGGCAGACGGCATCATCAGCAGTACTGCCGGTTCCGGTGCAGACAGCCGGGCAAAATATACCGGCGATATTTCTGCTCTGGACAATACGCTGCAGAACTGGGGACAGGGTGTCCAGTTTGATGATCTGAACCGGCCCCAGGGTGCAGTGACGGCCCAGGAAAAATACGGAAAATACAGCGCAGATTTTGTCCGCACCGATGACGCGGACACAAAGCGCATTTACCTGACCTTTGATGAGGGCTACGAGAACGGCTACACGTCTCAGATTCTGGATGTGCTGAAGGAGAAAAACTGTCCGGCGGTGTTCTTTGTGACCATGCCTTACGTCAAGCAGCAGCCGGAGCTGATCCGACGGATGATCGATGAGGGACACATTGTGGGAAACCATTCCGTCACCCATCCGTCCGGGGGACTGCCGTCCCAGAGCCGGGAGCAGCAGGAAAGAGAGCTGCTGGATCTGCACGATTACGTGAAAGAAAACTTTGGCTATGAAATGTCCCTGTTCCGCTATCCGGCGGGCAAATTCAGTGAGCAGTCACTGGCCCTTGTCCAGAGCGTGGGCTATACAAGTGTTTTCTGGAGCTTTGCTTACAAGGACTGGGATCCGGACAACCAGCCGGAAGAGACGGCTGCCCTGGCAAAATTAAAGGAGCGGCTGCATCCCGGTGCTATTTATCTTCTGCACGCAGTATCCAGCACCAATACCCATGTGCTGGGACAGTTTATTGATGATGCCCGGGCTGCAGGGTATGAATTTGTTCCCTACAGATGATCAGACACATAAAATCTTCTGTCTGTCGCATACTAACACAGATGTTGACAGACAGGAGGTTTTTTTATGTGCAAAATTGAAAGAATCCATGCCCGGGAAATTCTGGATTCCCGGGGAAACCCGACGGTAGAGGTGGAAGTGCACACCGTTTCCGGTGCCTTTGGCCGGGCAGCGGTTCCCTCCGGTGCTTCTACCGGTATCCATGAAGCGCTGGAACTGCGTGACACATCCGACCGTCGGTATCTGGGGAAGGGAGTGCAGCAGGCGGTAGACAATGTGAACGGCCCAATAGCAGAGGTGCTGCGGGGGCTGCCGGTGACAGCGCAGTGCACCATAGACCGGGAAATGCTGCGTCTGGACGGAACGTCCAACAAAAGCCGGCTGGGGGCCAACGCCATCCTTGGTGTCTCCATGGCTTGTGCCAGGGCAGCCGCGGACTTTGTGGGCGTGCCGCTGTACACCTATCTGGGCGGGTTTCACGCCATTCATCTGCCCAATCCCATGATGAATATTTTAAACGGCGGCCGCCATGCGGACAATACGGTGGATCTGCAGGAATTCATGATCATGCCTGTGGGGGCTGCCAGTTTTCATGAGGGCCTGCGTATGTGTACCGTGGTGTATCATCAGCTGAAAGCCGTGCTGGCAGAGCGGGGGCTGTCCACCGCCGTGGGAGATGAGGGCGGTTTTGCGCCGGATCTGGCTTCCTCCGAGCAGGTACTGGAACTGATGACAGAGGCTGTGAAAAAGAGCGGCTTCCGCCCGGGAGAAGATATTGCGTTTGCCCTGGATGCAGCAGCCAGTGAGCTGTACGATGAAGAAACCGGGGTGTATGCCTTTCCCGGTGAGAGCAAAATGAAGGGCGGGCATATTGTTCGGGATGCTCGGGAAATGGTGGCTTATTACGAGGAACTGCTGGAGCGTTTTCCCATCGTATCCATTGAGGACGGACTGGATGAGGACGACTGGGAAGGCTGGCAGTACATGACCCAGCGCCTTTCCAGCAAGATCCAGCTGGTGGGAGACGATCTCTTTGTCACCAACCCGGACCGGCTGCGGGCGGGTATCCGTCTCCATGTGGCCAACGCCATCCTCATCAAGGTCAACCAGATCGGCACTCTGACAGAAACCTTCGAGGCCATCGAAACCGCCCACCGGGCCGGGTATGCCGCCGTCATATCCCATCGCTCCGGCGAAACCGAGGACACCACCATCGCAGACCTGGCGCTGGCCGTCAATGCCGGACAGATCAAGACCGGTGCGCCATGCCGCTCTGACCGGACAGCCAAATACAACCAGCTGCTGCGGCTGGAGGAGATGCTGGGGGACAATGCAAGGTTTGGGAATCCGTTTGGAAACTAGTATTGGAAACTAGTCCGCACCCTGAAGTGAAAAGTACTTGAAAAAACTTTCCCTCTATGGTAAACTAAAAACTGGTTTAGCCGCAGGAGGTGTTAAATAGTGGAAGTTTTAAGAATTATTCTGACAATTTTGTTTGTAATAGACTGTATTGCATTAACAGTGCTTGTATTACTTCAGGAAGGCAAGAATGGCGGTCTGGGTGCCCTGAGCGGAGCAGCGGACAGCTACTGGAGCCGCAATAAAGGCCGGTCAATGGAAGGGCATCTGGTGAAAGCAACCATCGTTCTGGGTGCGCTGTTCATTATCCTGGCATTGGTTCTGAATTTAAACATTTTCTAATACAAAAGCACTCTCCTTGCGAGGGTGTTTTTTGTTTCATAGGAAATTGGTTGTATTGCATATTTTGACGGAAAGGAACTGGAATGACGGAAGAACAGAGACGGCAGCGGGCGGATATGATCACCCGCCTGGTGAATGATGAACATTATGTGCCCATGAAGGTGAAGGAGATGGCCATTCTTCTGGGTGTTTCCCGGGAGCAGCGTGGAGAACTGCAGGAGGTGTTGGATTTTCTTGTGGAGGAAGGGAAGATTTCTCTGTCCAGACGTGGAAAATACAGCAAGGCGGAGCCGAAACTTGTGAAAGGCGTCTATACGGGCAATACCAGAGGTTTTGGCTTTGTGACGGTGGAGGGCGAGCCGGAGGATATTTATATTCCCGAGGGAGCAGCGCAGAATGCCCTGCATCAGGACGTGGTAGAAGTGGAGATCGCCGGGCGGCAGAGCGGACGGCGCCGGGAAGGCCGGGTCATCCGGGTGCTGGAGCGCGGCATCCACACGATGGTGGGCACCTTTGAACGAAATAAGACCTACGGGTTTGTGATCCCGGATAACCTGAAAATCACCCGGGATATTTTTGTCCCGCTGGAGTGCAGCATGGGCGCTGTCACCGGCCATAAGGTGATGGTGGAGATCACGGATTACGGCAACGGGAAAGATAAGAACCCAGAGGGCAGGGTGACAGAGATTCTGGGGCACATCAATGATCCCGGTGTGGATATTTTTTCCATTATCCGGGCCTATGATCTGCCGGAGGTATTTCCGGAGAAGGTGATGCATCAGGCAGAGCGGACACCGGATGTGGTAAGCAGTGCAGATATGGCGGGACGGCTGGATCTGCGGGACTGGCAGATGGTGACTATTGATGGTGAAGATTCCAAGGATCTGGACGATGCGGTGTCTTTGACAGAAGAGAATGGTCTGTATACGTTGGGCGTGCACATTGCGGATGTGAGTAACTATGTCCAGGAAGGCAGTGCCCTTGACCGGGAAGCTTACGAGCGGGGCACCAGCATTTATCTGGTGGATCGGGTGATCCCCATGCTGCCCCACAAGCTGTCCAACGGCATTTGTTCGCTGAATGCCGGAGAGGATCGGCTGGCGCTGAGCTGCATCATGACCATCAATGGCAAGGGACAGGTGGTGGAACATCGGATCGCAGCGACCGTGGTGCGGGTGGATGAGCGGATGACGTACACCAGTGTGAAAAAGATTCTGGAGGACGAAGATCCGGCGGAGATCAGCCGCTATGAAAAACTGGTACCCATGTTCCGGCATATGGCAACGCTGGCCGGCATTTTGCGGAGCAAGCGCCGGAAACGGGGATCTATCGACTTTGATTTCCCGGAGACGAAGATCATTCTGGACGCTAAGGGGATTCCTGTGGACATCCATCCCTACGAGAGAAATACTGCCACCAAGATCATTGAGGATTTCATGCTCATTGCCAATGAAACGGTGGCCGAGGACTATTTCTGGCAGGAGCTGCCCTTTGTTTACCGGACACACGATGCCCCGGATCCGGAGAAAATCCGGGCGCTGGGCACATTTATCAACAATTTTGGCTATTCCATCCATGCAGGCAACGGCGACATTCATCCCAAGGAGCTGCAAAAGCTTCTGGACAAGGTGGACGGCACGCCCCAGGAGCCACTGATTTCCCGGCTGACCTTACGCTCCATGAAGCAGGCGAAATACACGCCTTTCTGTACCGGGCATTTCGGCCTGTCGGCCCAGTATTACTGCCATTTCACGTCGCCCATCCGCCGGTACCCGGATCTGCAGATCCACCGGATCATCAAGGAAAATCTGCGTGGCAAGTTAAATGGGGATCGGATTGCCCATTATCAGGACATTCTGGAAGAGGTGTCCAAGCATGCCAGCGAGATGGAGCGCCGGGCAGACGAGGCAGAGCGGGAGACGGACAAGCAGAAGAAGACCGAATATATGGCGGCCCGGATCGGCCAGTGCTTTGACGGCGTGATTTCCGGCGTGACGGCCTATGGACTGTATGTGGAGTTGCCCAGTACCATCGAAGGACTGGTGCACGTGAACAGTCTGGATGACGATTATTATATTTTCCATGAAGACGCCTACGAGCTGGTGGGCGAGCACATGGGAAAAACGTACAAGCTGGGACAGCAGGTGCGCATCCGGGTGACCGGGGCGGATGAACTGGCCCGCACCATTGATTTTGAACTGGCAGAACAGGGGGAGAGATAGATGGCAAAAGAAACAAAACGGCTGATCGCCAACAACAAAAAAGCCTATCACGATTATTTTATCGAGGAAACCTACGAGACGGGCATTGTGCTCCACGGAACGGAGGTAAAATCCCTGCGCATGGGCAAATGCAGCATCAAGGAGTCCTACATCCAGGAGGACAAAGGCGAGCTTTTTATTTACAAAATGAACATCAGCCCTTACGAGAAGGGCAATATTTTCAATAAAGATCCGCTGCGGGTGCGCAAGCTCCTGCTCCATCGCTATGAGATCAACAAGCTCATGGGGAAAATCCGGGAGAAGGGCTATACCATGGTGCCTTTGAAGGTGTATTTTTCCGGCAGTCTGGTGAAAGTGGAGATGGGCCTGGCGCGAGGCAAGAAGCTCTATGACAAGCGGCAGGATATCGCCAAGAAGGACATGCGCAGAGAGGCTGAGCGGGATTTCAAGATCCGGAATATCAAGTGATTACGTTACGTAAATTTGGAATTCCCAGGCCTTGACAACCCGGCATCCGATGCATATAATATAGTAACAACCCTTCAGCGAAGGCAGCCGCAGGCAGTCCGCAGGCGGCATTACAGTACCGGGGTAGTACTGGTTTCGACAGGGGTTCTGCAACTGGTGAAGCTATTCGAGGAACATGACCTTGTAAAACATGTATCTAAATACAAACGCTGAAGATAATTTAGCAATCGCTGCCTAATCGCAGCTGTCAGTGCCTGGTGTCCTGCAGCCAGGTTCCTGGCATCAAACACCGCAGGGAACCTTATTTACTAAGCTTTGCGTAAGTAAGAGTATCATGAAGCTACTGATCCGGTAAGGGTGTTCGTTCCCGTGCCGGAGAGGGAATTCCAAATAACGGACTATAATAGTAGAAGAACAGTGAATGGGCTTTTGGACACGGGTTCAAATCCCGTCTACTCCATAGAGAAACGTCCGTTTACCGGGCGTTTTTCTTTTGAAAAATTTTGGAAAATACAAAGCCATATGGAAGAAAGGGGCGGCGTCATGGAACACGGGCAGACAGTTACATACGAGATCATGCATCTGGATCGCCGGGTGGCGTCCGTCGATACGGCAGGCCGAAGCCGCGTGTATTTCCGTTCTTTTCTGCCGTACAACCTTTTTCTGGAAGAAGAGCAGGACATTGACACGCTGGTAAATAACCTGACCAATTTTTATTACTGGTGCTCCAGTCGAGTGCTGACGCTGGATCGGACATACGCGAAAGCGCTGCTGAACAGCATTGGCATGCAGCAGGCGGTGACGGATAAGGAGCGGGCGGCCATTGCGCTGACTTACCGGTGTGCTTCCATCACGGATGTTTTCTGGGTGAGAAAAAAAGGCGAGAAGGTGACATTTTCGCAGATCAATTTGTATGAAAATCATCTGGAAAATACATTTCTGGATATTTCTCTGCGGGGCAGGCAGTACAGTGTGCAGAATCAGGCGCTGGCAAGGGATCTGTCCACCAACGGCTGTTTTCCGAAAGCATGGCGGCGGACGGCGCAGGGATTTCAGCTGTTGAAGGACGGCGGACAGGAGGCCGTGGCCGGGGAGGTGCTGGCCAGCAGAATCTGCCGCTGCTTTGACGTGGCGCAGGTGTTGTACGAGGAAGGCACTTTTGACGGGGAAAAGGTGAGCGTCAGTGAAAATATGACTTCCCCGGCCCTTTCCATCGCGTCCATGGAAGCACTGTCCATTTGGCTGGCAAATCATGATAAAAATGTGGAAAAATACGTGCTTTCCTTGGACAGGCACGGATATTATATGATGAATGTGATAGATTATCTGGTGGGAAATACGGACCGCCACTGGGGAAACTGGGGCGTTCTGGTGGATACAAGAACAAACCGGCCCTTGTCTTTGCATCCGCTGATGGACTTTAATCAGTCGTTTTTGGCCTATGATACGCTGGATGGCGCCAACTGCCAGACGTTGTTCGGACGGCGGGGCACCCAGCGGCAGGCGGCAGAGGAAGCGGTGCGAAAGATCGGGCTGCTGCAGATAAAGGAAATCGGCAGGGATATTTTCCGGGATCTGCCGCAGTATGAGGATATGTTTTTCCGGAGATTGCACCATTTACAGATGATCGCGAAAAAATAACAGGAAAAACTGAAGATAGAAAACGGGAGAGGTACGATGAAAGAGATCGAAGAGAACTTATGGAAGCTGCAGGATAAAAAATACCGGGAGTTTCACAGAAAACTCATCCCCAATGTGGATCCGGAGACGATCATCGGGGTGCGCACCCCGGCGCTGCGGACTTACGCAAAGCAGCTGTTGAAAAAGGCGGCCAATGACCCGGAGGTGTCCGGCATGCTGGGGGAGTTCCTGTGGGAGCTGCCGCACAAATATTATGAGGAAAATAATCTGCACGGCATGCTGCTGGAGGGGATGCCGAATTTCGATGCCTGCGCCTGGGCACTGGACGAATTTCTGCCCTACGTGGATAACTGGGCGACCTGTGATCTGCTCCGGCCAAAAGCGCTTGTGATGAAGCCCTGCGAATTCCGGGCAAAGATTCTCGGCTGGATGTGCAGCGATCATCCGTACACCGTGCGGTTTGGCATTGAGATGCTCATGACCTATTTTCTGGACGACTGGTTCCAGGAGGATTATCTGAACTGGGTGGCGCAGATTCGCTCGGAAGAATATTACGTCAACATGATGATTGCCTGGTTCTTTGCAACGGCGCTGGCAAAGCACTATGAGGCGGCGCTGCCTTACATAGAGAATCATAATCTTGCCGTGTGGACACACAACAAGACAATCCAGAAGGCGGTGGAAAGCTATCGGATCACGCCGGAGCAGAAAACTTATCTAAAGACCTTGAAGATCAAAGCTTCCAAGGGTAAGAAAAATTAAAAAGGATACCTGCGGCTTTATTTATATGAGACAAAAACAAACGCTGGACAAAACCAAAAAGTGGTTTTGCACAGCGTTTTTGTGTTACACATCAATTTTTGCAGGCTGTTGGATATGCAGATACGTCACCGGAAAATCATATTTATTCACTGGCGGACATGGCCTGGATGATGGCGGTCACAGTCTCTTCCTCTACCTGGGGTGTGAAGGAGAGGGCATAGGAATACGTATCATCTGACCAGATGGCCAGGAAATAGCCGTCTGCATCTCCTTTCAGCGTGACTTCTTCGCCTGCGATGGTTTGTGTGGTGACGGTATCGTAGGTATTATAGTCGCCGGAAATGTCCTCCTGTCCCGGGATTTTTCGGAAGGTGACAGAAGCTTCCGCAGTTTCGTAAGTGATTTCTGCATATTCACCCCAGCAGTCCAGATAGGAAACGGTGTCCGGGGTGAAGGGAAGTTCTGCCAGATCTTCCACCGGAAAGCCCAGTGCTGCGGAGAGGGCAGCAGCGGAATCGTAAGATACCATCCCATTGACGATGGTGGTCTGTTCTTCTCCGGGGAAGTCGGTATCGCTGCTGGCAATGTCGGGACTGGTTCCGGTGTCGGGGCTTAACAGGCGGGGGAGTACCAGCGCCGCGCACAGAAGCAGGGCGACACAGGCTGCCGCCGGATACCATCGCTGGAATGTTTTGCCCCGGTATTTGCTGGAAGCTTTCCGGACTTCCGGCTGTTGGATATTTTTCAGAATCCGCTCCCGCATGTCGGGGGTCACTTCTATGTTCTCCATGATTTCCTGATATGTTTTACGCAAAGTCATACGCCTCCTTCAGAATGGTTTTCAGGCGCTTACGGGCGCGGGTCAGGTCGGAACGGACGGTGCTTTCCCTGCGGCCCACGATGGCGGCGATCTGTGCGGCGGAATATCCCTCCTGATAAAACAGATGGATGATTTCCCGTTGGGCCACCGGCAGCTGAGAAACGGCTTCCCAGACAAAAGAAAGGTCCTCCCGTTCCTCTGCGATCAGTTCCTCGTTGAGCTCGTCGGTGGTGCGCAGCCGGTTGTATCTGATCCTGTTTTTGCTCAGATTGGCAGCCGTCCGCAGCAGCCAGGCCTTTTCATGGGCGGCGTTTTCAAAGACGGGGGTTGTCTTCAGATATTGCACCAGTGTGTCTTGTAAAATGTCCTCGGCGTCACTCAGATTATGCACATAGGTGTAGGCCAGCCGCAGAATGTGATTGCCATAATTGTCCAGCAAACGGGATGCCGTTTCGGTGCGGGCTGTGGACTGTGATTGGGACGAAGTATCTGTGCGGGAAGCAGCCTGTAACTGGGATATGGCTTTCGGACAGGCAGCAACCTGTGATGGGAATATAACTTTTGAACTGGCAATCGCTTGCCATAAAGCGGAAGTGGATGCTCGGTGTATTCTTGTTAATCCAGCCATGATTTCCGAATCATATGCAGTTTTGGAACATAAAATTTTGGAACGGCTCATTCTATGTGGCCAAATACCAGTTCCCGACTGGAAAATGACTTCCAATGGGCGGATCAATTTTGCCAGAAAAGGGAAAGGTGTCCATTCCTTTCGCATGTATAGCTCCATGAAAATTCCTCCTGTAAGGTGCGCTCGCATAAGTGCAGGCGCGTTGTTTGCGCCTGTTATTTTATGAAAGCTCAGCCAGTGTCCGAATATACTCAGCCATAGTATCCGCATCCAGAGCAGCACTGCTGCCGATGGCGTAGGAGTGTTCCTCATCTGACCAGAAAGCCACATGCAGCTGCTGATCGGCATCACCTTTTACCGTGATGTTCAGGCCGTCCAGTGAAATGGTGTCTTCGTAAGCATAGACGTTGTAATCGCCGCTGAGATCATCTGTGAGCGTGCCCTTGCGGAAATACATTTCTTCGTCGCCGTTTTCGTAGCTGACATGGATCATTTCGTCGGGGATGGCAGTGATGGCTTCCTGAGTGTAGCCGTCAATGGAAGCGGGCACGGAAATGGAAAATCCGGCCAGCGCTTCGGCGTCCTCCAGGGTGTCACATTCGGTGAATGGATTGGGGATCTGTGTCTGATCGTCGGTGGAAATGATATCTGGGGCATTGTCGTTGAAGAGTTCAGTTGTCTTGTTTGCATTTGCCTGATCTTCGGTATTTTCCGTGGAGATGACAGCGTCTGCAGATTTCGCATCTTTTGTAGAGGCAGCATTGTCTGTGGATTTCGCGCCGCATCCGTTCAGGGTGCCAAGAGACAGGGTGAGCAGGGAGCAAAGAAGCATTGCAGTTGTTTTTTTCATAAGTTATCGTCCTTTCTGTAAATCGAACCATAAGAAACACGCTTTGCGAGTTTCTCATGGTTATCGCGGCAGTCGTCAAGGTCTCGTGCAAGCACGGACTTTGACTCGTTGCTCGCGCAAATAAAAAGCAGTAACGGAGGAACCGTTCTGCTTTCTATACAACTGGACATATTAAAATGCTGCATCAAAAAATTATTTTTTCTCCATCAGGTCATCCAGGGTCACACTGTCCAGAAAACCGGAGACGAGATCATCCAGCTTTCTCCACAGAGGAAGGGCGCGGCATACCTCCTGGCGGTTGCAGTCGTGGCCCTCATCCAGGCAGCTGACGGTGATCAGGTTACCCTCCACCAGCCGAAGAATGGTGCCGACAGTGATTTCGGAGGGCTGATGGGACAGACGATATCCGCCGCCTTTGCCCTTCACCCCTTCCAGCAGGCCGTTCTGGTTCATAGGGCGGACGATGCTCTCCAGATATTTTTCGGAAATTTCCTGCCGGGCGGCGATTTCCTTCAGCGGAACGTATTCGCCGGAGGCATAGTGCTCGGCCAGGTCTATCATTGTGCGCAGGGCGTACCGGCCCCGGGTAGATATCATCATAAGATCAGAGTCCTTCTTTCTTTTCTGCTCATAAGCGGAAATTCCGTTCAGCCGCGCCATTCGTAGCAAATATCTGGCTGAACTGTTTTTCTATATTATAGCGAATGTGTTCATCTTGTGCAAGGGCGGAACCTGTGGCTGGCCCCGCAGTTCACGAGCGCCATTCGCAAAACCGCATCTGCGATGCTTTCCGCCGCTGCGCAGCTGGTTTTTGCACATGGCTGGCCCCGCAGTTCACGAGCGCCATTCGCAAAACCGCATCTGCGATGCTTTCCGCTGCTGCGCAGCTCATTTTTGCTCATGAGAAGGCGCTCCCTTCGGATGTTCTTGTGGACAGATTTTCATGCAAGCATGAAATCTGTCCACAAGAACATCCGAGTGAACTGCTGGAATCAACCTATTGACTTTGTAGGTAATTGGAGTTACAATACATTCAGCCTATGAAAATAGTAGGTTAAAAGTTAAAAAGGGTAAAAAACAGAACGGAGGATACTTATGTCGAATACATTACTGGAAGTGAACAATTTATTCGTAAACGTGGAGGAGAAGGAGATCCTTCACGGTGTGAGTTTGAAGATTAATAAAGGAGAGACCCATGTGCTGATGGGGCCCAACGGGGCGGGCAAATCCACGCTGGGCTATGCGCTGATGGGACATCCGAAATATCATATTACCGGCGGCGAGATTTATTTTCAGGGAAAGGAGATCAGCCAGGAGGGCGCGGACAAGCGGGCGAAGGATGGCCTGTTTCTTTCCTTTCAGAGCCCTCTGGAGGTGGCCGGTCTGTCCCTGGGCAGCTTTATCCGCAACGCCTGTGAGCAGCGCAGCAGCAGCCGGATCCGCCTGTGGGAGTTCCAGCGGGAGCTGAACAAGAACATGAAGCTTTTGCAGATGGATCCCTCCTACGCCGAGCGTGACCTGAACGTGGGATTTTCCGGCGGTGAGAAAAAGAAAGCGGAGATTTTGCAGCTGCTCATGCTCAATCCGTCACTGGCCATCCTGGATGAGACGGATTCCGGCCTGGATGTGGATGCGGTACGCACCGTTTCCGAGGGCGTGGAAGAGTACCAGAAGCGGCGGGACGGCGGTCTGCTGATCATCACCCACAGCACCAGAATTCTGGAGGCACTGCATGTGGATTACACGCACGTACTGGTGGACGGACGGATCGTCCGCACCGGCGACGCATCACTGGTGGATGAGATCAACGAGCACGGCTTTGAATCCTTCCTTGGATAAGGGCAGCAGGAGGACAACGACATGGAAAAAGAAGAAAAGACTTATGTGGAGGACATAGACCGAAGCATATACGATATCAAAGATGAGGAAAAGGACGCCTTCAAGCTGGAGGAAGGGCTGACACCGGACATCGTGCAGCAGATTTCAAAGGAGAAAAAGGATCCGGCCTGGATGGAGCTTTTCCGTCTGCAGTCTCTGCAGATTTACAATGAACTGAAGGTGCCCGAGTGGGGCCCGTCCATTGAGGGGCTGGATATGAGCCACATTGTGACCTACGTCCGTCCCAACACCCGGATGACGGCCAAATGGTCGGAGGTGCCCCAGGACATCAAGGATACGTTCGAGCGGCTGGGCATTCCCCAGGCGGAGCGGAAATCCCTGGCCGGTGTGGGCGCCCAGTACGATTCCGAGCTGGTGTACCATAATGTGCGCCAGGAGGTGGCCGAGCAGGGCGTTGTGTATACCGATATGGAAAGTGCCCTGAAAGGGGAGTACGCCGACATGGTGCGCAAGCATTTCATGAAGCTGGTAAAACCCACCGACCACAAGTTTGCCGCCCTGCACGGGGCTGTCTGGTCCGGCGGATCGTTCGTATATGTGCCGCCGGGTGTTTCCGTGGAAATTCCGCTGCAGTCTTATTTCCGGTTAAATGCACCGGGCGCCGGACAGTTTGAGCACACGCTGATCATCGTGGATGAGGGCGCATCCCTGCATTTCATCGAGGGCTGTTCCGCACCGAAGTACAACATCGCCAACCTGCATGCAGGCTGTGTGGAGCTGTTTGTGGGCAAGAACGCCAAGCTGCGGTATTCCACCATTGAAAACTGGTCGAAAAATATGTACAACCTGAACACCAAGCGGGCGCTGGTAGAGGAGGGCGGCACCATTGAGTGGGTGTCCGGTTCCTTTGGTTCCCACGTTTCCTACCTGTACCCCATGAGTATCCTGAAGGGAAAAGGGGCCCGGATGGAGTTTACCGGCATTACCTTTGCGGGCAAAGGTCAGAATCTGGACACGGGCGCCAAGGTGGTGCACGCGGCACCGGAAACCTCTTCCTATATGAATACCCGTTCCATTTCCAAGGACGGCGGTATCAGTACCTTCCGAAGCTCCGTGGTGGTCACCGGGGAAGCGAAGAAATCCCGTTCCGCCGTTTCCTGTCAGTCTCTGATGCTGGACACCATTTCCCGGTCGGATACGATCCCGGCCATGGACATCCGCACCGCAGACGCCGATGTGGGCCATGAGGCGCGGATCGGCCGGATCAGCGACGAGGCGGTCTTTTATCTCATGTCCCGCGGCATCAGCGAGGAGGAAGCCCGGGCCATGATCGTCAGCGGTTTTGCAGACAACGTATCCAAGGAGCTGCCGCTGGAGTACGCGGTGGAAATGAACAATCTGATCCAGCTGGAAATGAAGGGCAGCATCGGGTAAGAAAAAGGAGGAATGGACAATGGAAAATATGAGAGTAAACCACCTGCCGTCACTTACCTGGAATGCGCTGCATATGAACGACAGCCGGGTGGACAGTGCCGTTACCGCAGGGGAGGCATACATAGAAAAAGATCTTTCCATGGGGCTTGAGGAAGGCATCCGCGGGGAAGAATTGCCCTGTTTTGAAAAAATAGAGACCGGCATGGGCCCGGATATGGACGCTCTGCGAAAAGCGGGCAGCATGGAGCCGGTACAGGTGACCGTCCCTGCCGGGGTGAAAGAGCAGGTGCTCCGCCTGCACATCCAGAGAAAACCCGGGGAGAGTGCTTTCCTGCCGGTGGAGATCGCCGCAGAGGAAGACAGTGAGATCACAGTTTTTGTGGACGATACCGGGGTAAAAGAAGAGGCTGGCGGTACGCTGGCCCTGCAGTTCCGGGCAGATGTGAAAAAAGGCGCCAAAGTGCGCCTCGTACAGGTGCAGCTGTTAAGTAGCCAGGAGCAGAAGCTCAACGATGTGGGCGTGTCCTGCGCGGATGAAGGCCGTTTTGAGACGCTGCAGCTGTTTCTGGGAGCCGGGAAAACCTATGCCGGATGTCGGGCAGATCTGGCAGGCAAAGGCAGCTCCATGGCAGCGGACATCGGCTATCTGGGAAGAGAGACCCAGAGCTATGACTTTAACTATGAGGCTGTCCATAAAGGGAAAAAGACGAGAAGTGATATGACCGCCTCCGGTGTGCTGTGGGATCATGCATCCAAGCTGTTCCGGGGCACCATTGATTTCCGGAACGGTTCCGCAGGCTCTTCCGGCGACGAGAAGGAGGACGTCCTGCTCATGGATGAAGGCGTGGTAAACCGGACAATCCCGCTGATCCTCTGTGCAGAGGAGGATGTGGAGGGCAACCACGGCGCATCCATCGGCAAGCTGGACGATGAGCTGCTGTTTTATCTCGTTTCCCGGGGCATGAGCCGGGAGGAAGCGTGCAAAATGGTGGCAAGAGCCCGGATCGACGCCCTGAGCAGAAGACTGGGAGACGAAGCACTGTCCCAGCAGGTACAGAAGTACCTGGAGGAGGTATTCCATGGCTGATTACAGAGAAAATCCATACCGGAAAGATTTCCCGCTGCTGCTGGAAGAAAAGGCCGCTTATCTGGACAATGCGGCCACGGCCCAGCGGCCGGTCTGTGTGATGGAAGCGGAGAAAAAGTTTTATGAGCACAGCAATGCCAACCCTCTTCGGGGGCTGTACGAACTGAGCATGGCGGCCACGGATGCTTACGAGGATGCCAGAGAGACTGTGCGCAAATTTTTGCATGCCGCTTCCGAGCGTGAAATTATTTTTACAAGAAATACCACCGAGAGCCTGAACCTGGTGGCCTACAGCTACGGCCTGACCTTTTTAAAGCCCGGGGATGAGATCCTGGTGAGCATCATGGAGCACCACAGCAATCTGCTGCCCTGGCAGATGGTTGCCAGAAAAACAGGTGCGGTGCTGAAATTCCTGGAATGCGAGATGGATGGCAGCCTCCCCCAGGAACGACTGGACGCCGGATTTTCCGACAAGACAAAACTGGTGGCCATCGCCCAGGTGTCTAACGTGATGGGACGGGAAAATCCTATCCGGAAGATCATCCAGATGGCTCATGAGCGCGGCGCGGTGGTCGTCATCGACGCGGCCCAGAGTGCGCCCCATATGGCCATTGACGTGCAGGAGCTGGATGCCGATTTTCTGGCATTTTCCGGCCACAAGCTCATGGGCCCCATGGGCATCGGCGTTTTATATGGAAAAGAAAAATGGCTGGAGCAGATGCCGCCCTTCCTCACCGGCGGAGAGATGATCTCTTCGGTGACGAGAGAGGGCGCCGTGTTTGCGGAGCTGCCCCACAAGTTTGAGGCGGGCACGGTAAATGCCGCCGGTGCAGCAGGACTGGCGGCGGCCATCCAATATATTGAAAGCATTGGTTTTGAAAAAATGCATGCCATCGAGACGGCGCTGACCCACCGGGCACTGGAAGGTCTTCGAACCATTCCCCATGTGCATGTGCTGGGTTCGGACAAAGCCGAGGAGCACTGCGGCATCCTGACGTTTATCATTGATGATGTGCATCCCCACGATATCAGCGCCATTTTGGATGCGGACGGCGTGGACGTCCGGGCAGGTCACCACTGTGCCCAGCCGCTGATGGACTATCTGGGCGTGTCCTCCACCACCCGGGCCAGCCTGTATTTTTACAATACGGTGGAAGAGATTGACGCCCTGGTGGAGAGCGTCGGTTCTGTGAGAAGGAGAATGGGATATGGCGAATAGAACATTTTATAACGAAATTTTGACAGATCACAACATGCGGCCCATGCACAAGCATGACCTGCCGGACGCCAACATGGTGCTGGAAGGGGTCAACCCCAGCTGCGGCGACGATATTTTTCTGAAATTAAAGGTGGAAAATGACGAGATCGTGGACGGCTCCTTTGTGGGCAGCGGCTGCGCCATTTCCCAGGCGTCTGCGGACATCATGCTGGAGCTGATCATCGGAAAGAAGAAAGAGGAAGCGCTGCACCTGGCGGATCTGTTTTTACAGATGATCAAGGGCACCATCAAAGAAGAAGACTTGGAAGAGCTGGAGGAAGCCATCGCTCTGCAGGATATTTCTCATATGCCCGCCCGGGTCAAATGTGCGGTGCTGGGATGGCACACCATGGAAGAGATGCTGAAAAAACAGGAATGAAGCATTTCAGCAAAGTCTTCTATATAATACCCTGAGTTATCTTTTCTCCAGAAAGCACAGTAAATTTTTCGAACAGGCTGGTTATTCCGGTACAGTGGGATTCTGCTGACAACGGTGTCAAACCAGGCCTGTTCACCGATCACATCAACCGGCAGATAACCCTGCCCGGTTATGATTTTTAAGCGTGCTTCCTGAATGGTATCTGCAAACAGAAAATCTCCATGCAGCCCGATGATATTTTCATAATAATTTTGTTCTTCCTGTTGCCCTGCCTGGTTGATGACCAGAATGCAGGGCATATTTTTCAGGTCATCCGTTTCCAGCGTGTCCAGTTTGCTGAGAGGATTTTTGGCAGAAAGCTCAATATAAATGTTACTTTCTGCGAGTATTTCATTCCGATAGGCATCGGAAAACGCACGCCGTTGATCATTAATTGCAAGATCGATCGAGTCATTTTCCATCGCATGATACAGTTCTTCATGGCTTCCCACAGTGATTTCCACGTCTACAGCCGGGTATTTTTCAGAAAACAGAGCGATCGCTTCTGAGAGTTCATTTCCATGATATCCTTTATAATATCCGATCCGTAAAACAGCATGATCATTATTCGCAATTTTCTTCGTTTCCCGGATAAGATGCTTCAGATCTCCTGAGATGATCAGGCTTTTCCGATAAAAATGCTCGCCGGCCGGTGTCAGAGAAAAGGTACGGTTATGTCTTTCCAGTAGTTTGACCCCGAGTTCGTCTTCTAATTTTTTGATCTGCTGGGAAATAGCAGACTGTGAGACATGACACTGTTCTGCTGCTAGATAGAAATTTCCGTTTTCAATAACAGCCTGTAAATATTCCATTTGACGTAAGAGCATAAGCGGTATTCCTCCTCTTTTTTCACCCTCTGTCCGTATTATACAACGATTAGTAAAACTAATCAATATGATAAGAACAAAGATTTGATTGAGAAGTGACATTGCATTATGATAAAGCCATCAAAAAGAAAAGAACATCAACAGGAATGTAGATTCGTTTAGGAGGAGCAGAAAGCTATGCGTAAAAAAGAAGTAATGATCGTAACAGGTGCAGGACAGATTTCCATGGCAATCGCCAGAAGAGTGGGATATGGCAAAAAAATCGTTATGGGCGATAAAAATATAAAGAATGCAAAGGCGATCGCAGAGATCATGAACAATGCCGGTTTTGATGTGGAACCGGTGGAGATGGATCTTTCTTCCAGAGCGTCCATTTTAAGTCTGATTGCAAAAGCGCAGGAATATGGGGAGATCAAAATGCTGGTAAACGGAGCCGGTGTTTCCCCGAGCCAGGCGCCCATCGAAGCAATCTTAAAAGTGGATCTGTACGGCACGGCTGTTTTGCTGGAAGAAGTTGGAAAGGTGATCGCAGAGGGCGGCTGCGGCGTGACCATTTCCAGCCAGTCCGGATGGAGAATGCCGCAGCTTACCGCAGAGGAAGATGCCGCGCTGGCAACGACACCCACCGAAGAACTGTTAAATCTTGAGATTTTACAGCCGGAAAACATCAGAGATACCCTTCACGCATACCAGATGGCAAAACGCTGCAATGAAAAGCGTGTCATGGCGCAGTCCGTAGCGTGGGGCAAGCGCGGCGCAAGATTAAACGACATCGCACCGGGCATCATCGTGACACCGCTTGCTGTGGATGAATTCAACGGTCCGCGTGGGGATTTCTACAAAAATATGTTTGCAAAATGCCCCGCAGGAAGACCGGGAACCGCAGACGAAGTGGCAAATGTGGCAGAACTTCTGATGAGCGACAAGGGAGCATTTATCACAGGCTCTACCTTCCTGATCGATGGCGGTGCAACATCATCTTATTATTATGGCCCGCTCAAGCCGGAAAATTTACCGGTGCGGGGGTAGGGGGATATATCCCTCTACCATGTCAGCGAAAATTCTACCAGCTCCGGTGTCTCTGGTCTGCCGATCAACGGCTCTTTTTTATCCAGAGCAGAAAGCTGTGCCATTTCATCTGCGGTCAATTCAAAATCAAACAGATCAAAATTCTCTCGGATATGTTCCAGCTTCGTGCTTCTCGGAATAACGACGATGTCCTTTTGGGTCAGGAAACGAAGCAAAATCTGTGCGGGCGTTTTCCGGTACTTTTCAGCAAGGGAGAGCACCGCAGGCTCCTGAAACATTTCATCGACCCGAAGGTTGCTGCTTTGAAATCTTTAAAAGCAGCAAAGAAAGGCAGAGCCGTTTACACTACCGGAGCATTTTATAAATGCTACCGATTGCTTGCAAAGCTGATTCCACATACGCTTCTTGTGAAATTTGCAGGTCTTGGATAAGGAGATAGATGATGATTTTATATTTTTCAGCAACCGGAAATAGCGAATATGTTGCCAGAAGGATTGCAGCCGAGACAGGTGACCTTGCCGTTTCTATTACAGATTGCTATAAAGAACAGATGTTCTCATTTGATGAGAAATGCAAAACACTTGGTATCGTAAGCCCCACATACTCTTGGGGATTGCCTGTTATCGTAACTGAATTTTTACAAAGATTAGATGTAAGCCACAAGCCGGACTATCTGTTTTTTATTGCAACCTATGGAACAACTCCGGGACAAACCGGGAGATTTGCAGATCATATTCTTGCTCCTAAAGGCTTGCCATTGTCCGCAAAATTCAGCGTGAAAATGCCGGATACCTGGACGCCGATTTTTGATTTGAGCAATAAAGAAAAAGTCCGGCGTATCAATGATCATGCAGAGCTTGCAATCGACAGTATGATAAAGCAAATAAAGGATTTTACCGCAGGGGATTTTATGAAAAATAAGATACCTTATCCGCTTGCAAAGATAGGCTACCATATCGAATATGATGCGATGCGTAAAACAAAGCATTTTTCAGTGGAGGATACCTGCGTTGGGTGTGGATTGTGTGCCAAAAACTGCCCGATTTCCGCCATTAAGCTCAAAGACCGCAAACCCGAATGGATGAAAGAACAATGTGTCATGTGCCTGGCGTGCTTACATCACTGCCCTAAATTTGCGATTCAATATGGCAAACATACAAAGAAGCATGGACAGTACGTACATGATTCTCTTGATTTGCAGGGAAAGATATAGCCTGTGCCGGTATATCCGTCAATGCTGTTTCTGGGTGGATTGTATTCTGCAAATATTGTTCTCGTCGTATCTGATCTCCTTATCGTTCCATCCGTTCACCATGTCGCTTTTATTTTTTGTTGCTTCTTAGGGAACTTTTTGATAGAATTACAAGAGAAAAGTTCCCTAAAGGAGATGAATATAGTCATGGATAGCTTTCATGAGATTCAATCGTTGCTTCAGGAAAAAGCAGATTTTCAGGCAAGAATGAATCTGATTCCGTATGATGGAAATCCGGAAATAAAGGAAAATGCAAGTGGCAAATATTTATATATGAGAAAACGTATTGGCAGCCGACTGACTTCCACGTATGTGGATGTTTATTCGGAAGACTTGTATCAGCTTTTATTAAGAAATGCCAAGGAACTTAGAACACTAAAAAAGAATATAAGAAAAATTGAAAAAAGACTGGCAGAATTAGGATATGAGGCTACAGATCTAAGCATAAGTGTGGCTCAAAATCTGGATTTTGCCAGAGCTAATATGAAAGCCAATATATATGATCAGGCAGTATTGGAAGGTGTTGCAACCTCTTTTCCACAAACAGAAGATATTATAGATAATGGCACAGTCAGTGGGATGACGGCAAGTGATATACAAAAAATATTAAATTTAAAACATGCATGGGAATTTATTCTGGACACAGATGTTATACAGGCAAAGTCAGATTACTATTTGTTATGTCATATAGCTAAATTAGTTAATGAAGGTTTTTTTCATGATGGGGGCAGAATAAGGGGAGTACCTGTTACAATCGGAGGCAGTTCATATAAACCACCAATACCAGTTGAAACTCTTGTAAAAGAAAGCATTCAGGAGATCCTAATGTCAGAAAAAGAGGCAATCGATATTGCGATCAATCTCTGCATGTATAGTATGAAAACACAAATATTTATTGATGGAAACAAGCGTGCTTCTGTGATATTTGCAAATCATTTTCTTATTGCACATGGACAGGGCTTTTTGGTAATTCCGGAAGAACATGTTCCAGAGTTTAAAAAGAAATTGGTTGCCTATTATGAAGGTGAAACTATTGAGGATATTAGTACATTCTTAAAAGAAAAGTGCTGGAAAACATTCTAAAGAGTGTAAAGAATATTCTGTTTTACAGAACTGGAAAATCGGGATTGACCGAGTTCTGTGAGCGAGGGATACTTCCTGTCCGAAGGGCAGGATGATGGGTTTGAAATGAATGGAACAAATCGGAATTGACCGAGCTCTGTGAGCGAGGGATGCTTCTTGTCCGAATGGCAAGAAGATGAGAGTGAGAAAGCATAGAATAAATTAGGATTTGAGGTGGAAACATGGCATCAAGCAAGGAATACTTAGAGTTTATTTTAGGACAGCTATCTGAGTTAGAAGAAATTACTTATCGAGCTATGATGGGAGAATTTATTATTTATTATCGCGGCAAGATTGTAGGCGGTATCTATGATGATAGATTACTTGTTAAACCAGTAAAATCAGCAATTAGTTATATGCCGACAGCTCCGTATGAATTACCGTATGAAGGAGCAAAAGAGATGTTGCTGGTAAATGAAGTTGATAATAAGGAATTTTTGACAGGCTTGTTTCATGCAATGTATGATGAACTGCTGGTTCCGAAACCGAAAAGGTAGAAGTAAATAACTTCCAGTTGTGAAAATGAAATTTTGTGAGTGGTATCTGCTCTTGGAGAAGGAGGGCGCAAATGGCAGTTCAATTAACCGCAGTGATGATTTTAGCTATCTTTTATGGTTGTTATTTCAGTAAAATGCTTGCCCAGCGGCGGAAAGGAATACAGACAGATCAAATGGGAAAAGGAAAGACGGGAGAGGCCAGAACCATCGAACTGACGATGAAAGTGACAACGCTGTTGGTTCCGCTGGTTGAGCTGATGAGTATTTACCGGAATATAAGCGGGCTGCCTGGATGGGTCAGATACTTGGGGATCGTGCTGGCGCTTTTGGGAGATGTGGTGTTTGTGATTTCGGTCCGGACAATGAAAGACAGCTGGCGCGCCGGCGTCTCAGAAACAGAGCAGACGGCGCTTGTTACAGACGGGATTTATCAGCTGAGTAGGAATCCGGCCTTTCTTGGTTTTGATATGGTGTATATTGGGATCCTGCTGATGTTTTTTCACGGGATTCTCTTGGTGTTTTCTGCTGCTGCGATGTTCATGTTTCACCTGCAGATCGTAAGGGTGGAAGAACCATTTCTGGATGCGGCATTTGGAGACGATTACCGGGAATATAAGAAAAAAGTAAACAGATATTTGCTATAAACCTATTCCTCCGTCCAGTCCGCATGCAGGCGAAACTGGCTGCGGTCGAAATCGAGGATACCTTCCTGGCGGAGGCGGGACAATTCGGCGGACATGGCGCTGCGATCCACGCAGAGATAATCGGCCAGCTCCTGCCGGTTAAAGGGAATGGAAAAAGTAAGGCTGCTGGCAGCTCTGGCCCGGGAGGACAGATAGGCCAGCAGTTTTTCTCGTGTGGAGCGCCGGGACAGGCAACGGAGCTTTTCGTTCAGCATGAGATTTTTGGAGGCCAGGACACGCACCATATTTTCCATCAGTTTCATATGCAGGGAAGCATCTGCGGGGCTCTGGTTGGGTGTCGGGGCGCCGGGATAGGTCAGAAACAGTACCCGGGTGGGGCGGACGGCCAGCACGCTCACCGGGATGGCCGGCAAGCCCGCGCAGCAGAACGCCTCCGCAAACAGATCCGGCGGCTCGATCATGCCGAAGATCGTCTGGTTGCCGAATACATCGGAGGAAATGACCTGGGCGCTGCCCTCCAGCACAATGCCGATCTGGGTGGCGGGAGAACCGGCGGACAGGATCTCGGTATTTTTCGGATAGGAGCGGACGGCTGCGCGAAGGGCCGTCAGCAGTTTCTTGCAATCATTTTCAGAAAAACCGCGCAGCAGCGGATTGTGGGAGAGCAGCCGGATGTCCTCCGGCGTGAGTAGTTCTTTTTTCATAAAAAATCTCCTTTGTTGGAAATACAACGGATTAATTTCCTGTATTGTATTATGATCTGTCCTGTAAGTCAAGGGAATACATGACAAAACGCAGTTCACGGGCACCATTTGTTGGATTGCATACGGGTGAACTGTGATGAAAAAATATGAAACGAGGAGGAAGTTTTATGGTTAGAAATATTGTAAAAATTGATGCGGATAAATGTAATGGATGCGGCGCCTGTGCTTCAGCCTGCCACGAGGGGGCCATCGGCATGATCAATGGCAAGGCGGTGCTTCTGAAAGAGGATTACTGCGACGGTCTGGGCAACTGCCTGCCGGCCTGTCCCACCGGTGCCATCACCATTGAGCAGCGGGAAGCGGCGGATTTCGATGAGGAAGCGGTAAAAAATCGCCAGAATATGCTGGAAGAGATCAAAGAGCGCCTGAAAAATAAACGGGTGACACCCACGGCAGGGGGATGCCCCGGTGCTGCGTCCCGGATGCTGCATCCCCGGCACACTGCTACAGCAAATAGCGTGGCAGGTTCTGTGCCCGGAAGTAGTATGGCGGCTGACAGTGCAGGTTCTGTGGCAGGCGGCCCGGGCAGTGCTGCTGGAAACGGCGGCTGGAACATGGACGGCGGCGAACTTTCTCAGTGGCCCATCCAGATCAAGCTGGTGCCGCTGACAGCGCCTTATTTCCAGGGGGCAGACCTTCTCATCGCGGCGGATTGTACGGCTTTCGCTTATGCAAACTTCCATCAGAAATTCATCCGGGGTCGGATCACCCTCATCGGATGCCCGAAGCTGGACGAAGGAGATTATACCGAGAAACTGACGGCCATCATCAAAGCAAACGATATCCGCAGTGTCACTATCGTGCGGATGGAAGTGCCCTGCTGCGGCGGGCTGGAAATGGCGGCGAAGAATGCCATCAAGGCCAGCGGAAAATTCCTGCCCTGGCATGTGGCTGTCGTGTCTGCCGAGGGACAGATTCTGTCAGAGTAAGATAGCTGGAACTGAAAAATAGCGCTAGATAGAAGAAAAAGAGACTTCGCAGAATCGGGAGAGAGGATGTTTCCCAAGTCTGTGAAGTCTCTTTATGATTATCGTAAATGCTCTAAAAATTCCTGCGTGAATTTCTGAATATTGATATACGGATTTTCGTAGTCAAAACTGAGCATCCGCCCCTTGGCGGCGAGCACGCCCATCTGGATGGGCAGGGAGATATCGCTGTTCAGCCGGTCGCAGAGCATGCCGCTGATGAAGCCGCCTGCGAAGGAATCTCCGGCGCCGGTGTCGTTGTTCAGCTGGTAATGGTACAGTTTCTTGTGCCGGGTGGTGCGGATGCGGCAGTGGCCGTCCTGGAAGGTGATGAGCTCGTGCCGGTCATCGTGCTTCACGATCAGGGTGCAGCCCGGTGCGGCATCAGCAAAATACGCACACAGGTTCCGATATAACGTCCGCAGCTCCTTTTCATTGCCGCCCAGATTCTTTTTCTCCGAATTGTTCAGGAAAATGTAATCCGCATGGGAGAGCAGCGGGCGCAGCCGATCTCTGTGCAGGGACGTATATTCGAAGCCCGGGTCGATGCTGACCCGAAGGGCCGGGTTGATGGCCTTGGCCTCGATGACATACTGCATAATAGCCTCGAACTGGTCGAAATCTGACAGGGAGGACAGATGGATCCACCGGGTCTGGGACAGATAGCCGGAGAAGGAAAGGCCAGTGGTCTCCTCCTGCTCCTGGATCCGGTCCAGCAGGGTGTTGTTGGCACAGGGGGCGATCTTGATACAGTTGCGGGTGTGGTTGTACAGCCGGACAATGGACTTGGCGATGGCCTTGTCGTACGGGGCGTCGAACCGGTCCTGTGTGGTAAACAGCCACTGGCGGTCGTCCAGATGCGCCAGCTCCTCTGTCAGCTGATTTGTCTTGCCGTACTGCAGATCAAACCGGGTGGGGGTGCCGCAGACGCCCACGTAAGCCGTGCGGAAATCCGGGAAAATGTGCTTTGCCACTTTCAGGGTGATGAAAGCAGAGCCGCCAATCTGCGTCGTGTACTGTTTATTTTTCATAACCAGCTCCGTGATATCGTTCTCCACGTCACTGATCGGATTGCTCAAATGCTCGCTGCCTACGTTGCTGTCTTTTTGAATCAGGTCTTCCTCGCTGCAGTGAAACATGTAGTCATAGTTGATCGCACCTATACATATAACATCCAAACCTGCCATTTTTGGTATTCCTCTCATTTAAAAACTTATTTTAAGCATAAACAAAGCGTTCTTATTTGTCAATTATTTTCCAGTTCAACCGCGCCATTCGCAAAACCGCACTGCCGTGCTTTTCGCTGCTATCGCAGCTGCTTTTTGCTCATGAGATGGCGCTCAACTTATGCATGCAGTGAGCCGGCTTTTCGTGCAAGCCCGAAATCCGTCTCTCACATGCATAATTGAACTGGAAAACACAATTTTAACATATTTATCTGGTATAGTGGTCTCACAGAAACGAAATTATGTTAATATAAAAGCATATGACGAGAGTTGAATGGAATCATGATAGCTGCAAAGCTGCATCAGGCACGGAAAGTGTGAATTGTGATGGTACATGCAGAAAAGAACAGGGAGGAACGATAGATGGATACGTGTAAGATTCTTGTTGTGGATGATGAGAGCCGTATGCGCAAGCTGGTGAAGGATTTCCTTGTGAAAAAGGGCTATACGGTGCTGGAGGCCGGGGACGGCGTGGAAGCGGTGGACGTGTTTTTTGAAGAAAAGGATGTGGATCTGATCATTCTGGACGTGATGATGCCCCGGATGGACGGCTGGCAGGTGGTGAAGGAGATCCGGGAGTATTCCCAGGTGCCCATCATTATGCTGACGGCCAAGGGCGAGGAGCGGGATGAGCTCAACGGGTTCAGCCTGGGCGTGGATGAGTACATTTCCAAGCCCTTCAGCCCGAAGATCCTGGTGGCTCGGGTGGAGGCGATCCTGCGGCGCAGCGGCGGCAAGGCAGAGGAAGATCTGATGAGCGCGGGTGGTATCCAGGTGGACAAGACGGCTCATCGGGTGACTGTGGATGGCAAGCCGGTGGAGCTGAGCTACAAGGAATTTGAGCTGCTCAGCTATTTCATGGAGAATCAGGGCATCGCCCTTTCCCGGGAAAAAATCCTGAACAACGTGTGGAACTACGACTATTTCGGCGACGCCCGCACCATCGATACCCATGTGAAAAAGCTGCGCAGCAAGCTGGGCGACAAGGGAGAGTACATCCGGACGATCTGGGGCATGGGCTACAAGTTTGAGGTGGGAGAATGAAGCACTCCATCAAAAGACAGCTGGCACTTTTGTTCATCGCCCTCATGGCAGGGCTGATTTTTTCCTGCTGGCTGGCCAACAACATTTTATTTGGGAAATATTACGTGCAGAAAAAGCGTCAGGCGCTGTTGTCGGCCTATGATCTGGTAAATACGGCGGGTAATGAGAATATTATGGACACGGACAATTTCCAGGTGTCGCTGCAAAATACACTGGCGAAAGGAAATATGTCTATTCTGGTGCTGGATCAGGGCTACCACACGGTGATTTCTTCGGTCAATGAGAGCAACATTCTGGGTACCCGGCTGCTGGAAAATATTTACGGCTCCGGTTCCAAGGATCGGGAGACGCTGGAATCCTCGGATCGATACACATTGAGCCGGATGCGGGACGGTTTCCTGAAAAATGACTATCTGGAGCTGTGGGGCAGCCTGGACAACGGCGATATTTTTATCCTGCGAAGCCCCATCGAGAGCATCCGGGAGAGCGTGGCTGTATCCAACCGGTTCCTGGGCTATATCGGTGTGGCAGTGGTGCTGGTGGGGATTGTGATCATTTCCTTTATTTCCAAACGGATCACCGAGCCGATCCTGCAGCTGGCAGGCATTTCAAGAAAAATGTCAGAGCTGGATTTTGAGACCCGGTATGAGGGAAAAGAAAAGAATGAGATCGGCATTCTCGGCAATAACATCAACGAGATGGCGGAGAAGCTGGAGCAGGCCATCTCGGAACTGAAGACAGCCAACAATGAGCTGCAGAGAGATATTGAGCAGAAAACAAAGGTAGACGAGATGCGGAAGGAATTTCTCTCCAACGTTTCCCATGAACTGAAAACGCCCATCGCTCTCATCCAGGGCTACGCAGAAGGGCTGCAGGAGTGCATCAATGACGATGCCCAGAGCCGGGAATTTTACTGCGAGGTCATTATGGATGAGGCCGGGAAAATGAACCGGATGGTAAAGAAACTGCTGACGCTGAACCAGCTGGAATTCGGTGACCAGAAGGTGGTTATGGAGCGGTTTGATATCATTGCCCTGATCGACAGCATTCTGTCCGCATCAGTTCTCATGGCGGAGCAGAAGGGGGTCACTGTCCGCATGGACAAGATGGATCCGGTCTATGTGTGGGCGGACGAGTTTGATATTGAGGAAGTATTTACCAACTATTTCAGCAATGCCCTGAACCATGTGGATTTTGAGAAGGTCATTGAGGTAAAGGTGAGAAAAGAAGACACCAAAGTGCGGGTATCTGTTTTCAACACCGGAAAACAGATCCCGGAGGAGGACATTGATCGGATTTGGGACAAATTCTATAAGGTAGACAAAGCCAGAACCAGGGAGTACGGCGGCAGCGGCATCGGTCTTTCCATTGTAAAGGCCATCATGGATGCGCTGCACCAGCCTTTCGGTGTGAAAAACTGGGACAATGGCGTGGAATTTTGGTTTGAGCTGGACGGCAAGTAAGCTGTCCGGCTCATTGCCGTTTTTGGGGGTGACAGTTCAGTCGCGCCAGCTCAGCCGCGCCATTCGCAAAATTGCATTGTCATGCTTTCCGCTGCTGACGCAGCTACTTTTTGCTCATGAGATGGCGCTCAATCGGTGCTTTCCCAGGCATCTTTTCGTGCAAGCACGAAATCCGCCTGAAGAAAATCACCGCTGAACTGGTTTTGACAAAATTAGTCCTTGCAAAGCAAGCGCAGTTGTGGTAGACTTTTAGCAATTTAGGAACTTTTCAGGATGATGCAATAAAATACAGGAAAATTGAATAATGATACAAATTAAATTGACATATCAGTATATAAAAGAGTATAATTCTGAATGAAGGTGAATATTTATGCGAAACATATGCATAATTCGCTTCAGGATGGTTATTCTCTTTTTTTATATACGATACAAATAATATGAGCATAAAGGTGGGATGACTATCCCGCGATATGCGAATAGATGGATGGATTGCGGGAGTGCAAAGCACGGAGCAATCCAGAGGTATCGTAATTGTATATATTTCAACGAAAGGACAAAGGTGGTTGCATGAAAGCTTTTCTTATTCTGGAAGACGGGACAGTCTTTGAAGGAACGAGTATTGGTTCCACGCGGGAGGTCATCAGCGAGATCGTGTTTAACACGTCCATGACCGGATATCTGGAGGTACTGACGGATCCCTCCTATGCGGGACAGGCAGTGGTGATGACGTATCCTCTGATCGGAAACTACGGGATTTGCCGGGAGGATATGGAGTCCGAAAGACTGTGGCCGGACGGATATATTGTCCGGGAGCTTTCCAGAATGCCCAGCAACTTCCGCAGCGAGGAGAGCATTCAGGATTTCCTGAAGGAATACGATATTCCGGGCATCTGCGGCATCGACACCCGGGCGCTGACGAAGCTCCTGCGGGAAAAGGGCACCATGAACGGCATGATCACCACCAATGCGGATTTTGACCTTGCCCAGGTGCTGCCGAAGCTGAAAGCCTACACCACGGGAAAGGTGGTGGAGAAGGTGACCTGCCAGCAGAAATACACGGTGCCGGGGGATGGTTTCCACGTGGCGCTGATGGATTTTGGAACGAAGAAAAATATTGTGAAAAGCCTGAACAAGCTGGGCTGTCAGGTGACGGTTTACCCGGCGCTGACGACGGCGGAGGAGATTCTGGCGGATGCGCCCGACGGCATCATGCTTTCCAACGGCCCGGGAGACCCGAAGGAGTGTACGTCCATCATTGCGGAAATCCAGAAGCTGTACGCATCGGAGGTGCCGATTTTTGCCATCTGTCTCGGCCATCAGCTCATGGCGCTGGCCACCGGGGCGGACACCCATAAGATGAAGTACGGTCACCGGGGCGGCAACCATCCGGTGAAGGATCTGAAAACCGGCAAGGTGTACATTTCCTCCCAGAACCACGGCTACGTGGTGGATATGGACACGGTGGATCCGGAGGTGGCACAGATCGGGTTTGTGAACGTCAACGACGGTACCACCGAGGGGCTTCGTTATCATAAGAAGAACATCATGACCGTGCAGTATCATCCGGAGGCCAGCCCAGGCCCCCACGATTCCGGGTATTTGTTTGAGGAGTTTATGAAAATGATGGGAGGATGCGCAGATGCCGAAAAATAAAAACATCAAAAAGGTACTTGTCATTGGATCAGGCCCGATCATCATCGGCCAGGCGGCAGAGTTCGACTACGCGGGCACCCAGGCCTGCCGTTCCCTGAAGGAAGAGGGCATTTGTGTGGTGCTGGTGAATTCCAACCCGGCCACCATCATGACAGACAAAGACATTGCAGATATGGTTTACATCGAGCCGCTGACGGTGAAGGTGTTAGAAGAGATCATTTTAAAGGAAAAACCGGACAGCGTGCTTCCCACCCTGGGCGGCCAGGCGGCGCTGAACCTGGCCATGGAGCTGGCAGAGTCGGGATTTCTGGAGGCCCACGGCGTTTCCCTCATCGGCACCACGCCGGAGACGATCCGCAAGGCGGAGGACCGGGAGCTTTTCAAGGAAACCATGGAAAAGATCGGAGAGCCCTGTGCCCCGTCCCAGATCGTGTATACGGTGGAAGAGGGCGCTGCCTTTGCGGCAAAGATCGGTTACCCGGTGGTGCTGCGTCCGGCCTATACGCTGGGCGGCAGCGGCGGCGGTATCGCCAACAACCCGGTGGAGCTGGAAGAGATTCTCGCCAACGGCCTGCGGCTGAGCCGTGTGGGCCAGGTCCTGGTGGAGCGCTGCATTGCGGGCTGGAAGGAAATCGAGTATGAGGTGATGCGGGACGCCAACGGCACATGCATTACCGTTTGTAATATGGAAAATCTGGATCCGGTGGGCGTACATACCGGTGACAGCATCGTGACGGCGCCTTCTCAGACGCTGGGGGATAAGGAGCACCAGATGCTGCGAAGCGCGGCGCTGAATATCATCAGCGAGCTGAACATCACCGGCGGCTGTAACGTACAGTTTGCCCTGCATCCCACCAGCTTTGAGTACTGCGTCATCGAGGTGAATCCCCGTGTCAGCCGTTCTTCCGCGCTGGCAAGTAAGGCCACCGGCTACCCCATCGCCAAGGTGGCGGCCAAGATCGCCCTGGGCTATCATCTGGACGAGATTCCAAACGCCATCACGAAAAAGACCTTTGCCAGCTTTGAGCCCATGCTGGACTACTGTGTGGTAAAAATGCCCCGTCTGCCCTTCGACAAATTCCTGTCGGCCAAGCGGACGCTGAGCACCCAGATGAAAGCCACCGGTGAGGTCATGAGCATCTGCACCAACTTCGAGGGGGCGCTGATGAAAGCCATCCGCTCTCTGGAGCAGCATGTGGACAGCCTGCTGTCCTATGATTTCTCCGGATTGGATCGGGATGAACTGCTGCGGCAGCTGGCGGTGGTGGATGACCGCCGCATCTGGGTCATCGCCGAGGCGCTGCGCAAAGGCATTTCTTATGAAGAAATCCATGACATCACGAAGATTGATCTGTGGTTCATCGATAAAATTGCCATTCTGGTGGAAATAGAGCAGGCGTTAAAGACAGAACCGCTGACACCGGAGCTCTTAAAGGAGGCCAAACGGCTGGAATTCCCGGATGAGGTGATCGCTTCTCTCACAGGAAAAACGGAAGGCGAGGTGAAAGCCCTCCGTCTGGAAAACGGCATCGTGGCGGCCTATAAAATGGTAGATACTTGTGCGGCAGAGTTCGCAGCCTCCACCCCCTACTATTATTCCTGCTTTGACGGAGAAAATGAGGCGGCTAAGACCAGCGGCCGCAAAAAGGTGCTGGTGCTGGGCTCCGGCCCCATCCGTATCGGTCAGGGCATTGAGTTCGATTTCTGCTCTGTTCACAGCACCTGGGCTTTTTCAAAAGAAGGCTTTGAAACCATCATTGTCAACAATAACCCGGAAACGGTGAGCACCGACTTTGATATCGCGGATAAGCTGTATTTTGAGCCGCTGACGGCGGAGGATGTGGAGTCCATCGTGCGGCTGGAGCAGCCCGACGGCGCAGTGGTACAGTTCGGCGGCCAGACGGCCATCAAGCTGACAAAAGCGCTGATGGAAATGGGCGTGCCGATCCTGGGCACGGCCGCAGAAGACGTGGATGCGGCAGAGGACCGGGAGCTGTTTGACGAAATTCTGGAGCAGTGCCAGATCCCACGTCCGGCAGGACACACCGTATTTACGGCGGAGGAAGCCAAGGCGGCAGCAGCACAGCTTGGCTATCCGGTGCTTGTGCGCCCGTCCTACGTGCTGGGCGGCCAGGGCATGCAGATCGCCATCAACGACCGGGATATCGACGAATTCATTGGCATCATCAACCGGATCGCCCAGGAGCATCCGATCCTGGTGGATAAATACATCCAGGGCAAGGAGATCGAGGTGGACGCCGTTTGCGACGGGGAGGACATTGTCATCCCGGGCATCATGGAGCACATCGAGCGGGCCGGCATCCATTCCGGCGACAGCATTTCGGTGTACCCCGCCCGCTCCATCAGCCAGAAAGCCAAGGACACGGTGGTGCTTTACACGGAGCGGCTGGCCAAAGCGCTGCACGTCAAGGGCATGATCAACATTCAGTTCATCGTGTGTGGGGACGATGTGTACGTCATCGAGGTGAACCCCCGTTCCAGCCGGACGGTGCCCTACATCAGCAAGGTGACCGGCATCCCCATCGTGGGACTGGCGACCCAGGCCATCATCGGCAAAAAGCTGAAGGATCTGGGCTATACGCCGGGCTTGCAGCCGGAGGCAGATTATGTTGCCGTGAAAATGCCGGTGTTCTCCTTTGAAAAATTACAGGGCGCGGACATCAGCCTGGGGCCGGAGATGAAATCCACCGGCGAGGTGCTGGGCATTGCGAAAACCTTCGAGGAAGCGCTGTACAAGGCATTTGTCGGCGCGGGCATCCGTCTGCCGAAATACAAAAATATCATTATGACCGTCAACGACGAGGATAAGGAAATGGCTGTGGACATCGGTCGCCGGTTTGAAAAACTGGGCTACCGGATCTTTGCCACCCGGGGCACCCAGAAAGCGCTGGCAGACGCAGGCGTGCACGCCATCCGCACCAGCAAGATCGCCCAGGAATCCCCGAACCTGATGGATCTGATCCTGGGACACGAGATCGACCTGATCATCGACACTCCGGCCCGGGGCGGCCAGCACGGCAAGGATGCATTCCTCATCCGCCGCAGCGCCATTGAGACCGGCGTCCACTGCCTGACGGCCATCGACACCGCGAGAGCGCTGGTAGAGAGCCTAGAAAATGCCGATCATCAGCATCTGACACTGGTGGATATTGCGAAATTATAAATCCGACAGCCTGCGTGTTACAGTGGATGCTATTCAGTGAAAAATCGCTTTGAGGGGCGCAATGTGTGGATGACATTTGTTATGCATTGGCTGGAGCGACAGAGAGTTGCACAGCGGTAAGCGATATATAAGGAACATTGGGGAATGATTTCTGTGTGTTTGTTCATACTAGAGGAAAAAACAGAAAGAAGGATCCCGATGAACTTCATGGAAAAATTGTTTGGAAAAGAAAAGAGAAGCCAACAGCAGAACGGATCAACCGTGGCAGGAAAAAGTGCAGGCTCGAAAAATGAAATTGGCAGCCCTATGGAAGGGGAACTGATCGAGCTGAAAGATGTTCCCGACGAAGCCTTTGCCCAGGGCATTCTGGGAGACGGCGTGGCCATCCGTCCCACCAAAGGGGAAGTGTATGCCCCGGCGGATGGCACGGTGGACACCCTGTTTGACACCTGCCACGCCATCACCTTTCTGTGCGACAACGGCGCGGAGCTGCTGCTCCATGTGGGGCTGGACACCGTGCAGCTGAAAGGAAAGCATTTTCAGTCCCAGGTGGCATCCGGCGACCGGGTGAAAAAAGGACAGCTTTTGTTAAGTGTGGATCTGGAGGCAGTGAAGCGGGAAGGCTATGATACTGTGACGCCGGTGATCGTCACCAACGCGGATGAGTGGCCCGTGGAAAAAGCGGCGCCGGGCAAAGTGAAGGTCGGGGATGTCATTATGAAGGGCAGCCGGTAAAAATCCCGAGAATGACGTATTCACAAAATGAACTGATGGTTTTCATCCCATATAGTTGTATTTTACAGCTTTTTACAGATTTGGTTCAAATGTGTATGCGAGGCTGAACAAGGATGAATTCTGTGCATTGCAAAACGCGTTATGATGCCGGGAGTGAACTGTAATAATCGTGGAAAAGATATGCAGAGAATGCTTGTTGCCGCTGGCATTGTTTTGTATACTAAAGGTAGAATAAAGATAGATATGCCGCGTTTCTTTTCACTGGGAGACGCGAGAAATGAGGGATAAGTATGGAGAAAAAAAGAGTTGTACTGGCACTTGGACACAGAGCGCTGGGAACGACCCTCCCGCAGCAGCAGGAAGGGGTTCGCGCCTCCGCAAAAATCATTGCTGATCTGGCAGAAGAGGGCTGCCAGCTGATCATTTCCCACAGCAATGCGCCGCAGGTCGGCATGATCCATACGGCCATGAATGAATTCGGCAAGGCCCATCAGGATTACACAGCATCGCCCATGTCGGTGTGCTCTGCCATGAGCCAGGGCTATATCGGCTACGATCTGCAGAATGCTATCCGGGCAGAGCTGCTCTCCCGGGGGATATACAAGACGGTGGCTACGCTGCTCACCCAGGTGCTGGTGGATCCTTACGATGAGGCGTTCTATCGCCCGGTGAAAAAGATTGGCCGGTATCTGACCAAAGAAGAGGCGGAAGCAGAAGAGGACAAGGGCAATTATGTGACCGAGGTGTCGGGAAAAGGCTATCAGCGTGTCGTGGCATCTCCCCGGCCGGGAGACATTGTGGAGATCGACGCCATCCGCGCCCTGGCGGACGCAGACCAGATCGTCATTGCCTGCGGCGGCGGTGGAATCCCCGTGCTGGCCCAGGGCAGCCGCCTGAAAGGCGCCAGCGCCGTCATTGAGAAGGATCTGGCCAGCGGACGGCTGGCAGAGCAGACCGACGCGGACATTCTCATGATCCTCACCACCGTGGATCAGGTATTCCTGAATTATGGAAAGGAAAACGAAACACCCATCGATCACATGACCGTGGAGGAGGCCCGCAAGGCCATTGTGGCCGGACAGTTTGAGGAAGCCACCGTGCAGCCCAAGATCGTGGCCGGGGTGGAATTCGTCAGCAAAAAGCCCGGCAGAAAGGCCATCATCACCTCCATCGACCGGGCAAGAGACGGTCTTCTCGGAAAAACAGGAACAGTCATCGAATGATGTTGAGAAAAGGAAAACCCCCGGAGCGCATCCGGGGGTTTCCTTTTTATGAGGGGGGAGATAGTGAGTGTGTAAATCAACTATCTGACTCATAGTATACTGGGAAAATGTGTTCAAAGTGTGGACGTTTTCTAAAAATAAATGAAAAAATCTTAAGATAAAATGAAGGAAGAGAGAACAAAAACCTTCTGTTTGATAAAAAGGGGGAAGTATGCTATTGTTATAACAGTGTCGAAAGGCATGAATCCGCATGAGCTTGCTCATAAGCGGATGAAAGGACTTGAGACACGCCCGCAGCATGAGCATGAAAGCGGAGCGCATGCTTCGCGATATGCGAATGCTGTCGGAAGATTGCGGGAGTGCACAGCACGGAGCAATCTGTTATAATGATATGTAATGAAATGATATCAGTATCGGGGAGGAATGACCATGAAGAAGCTGAATCAATTACTGGAACGGATTTCCTATACATGCATACAGGGCAGTATTGACACAGAAGTGACGGATATTGTGAACGATTCCCGGAAGATCACGCCGGGCTGCCTGTTTTTCTGTATCCCGGGTGCCGTGACAGATGGACATAAGTTTGCCGCCCAGGCGGCGGAGCAGGGAGCCGCTGTGCTGGTAGTTTCCAAAGAGGTGGAGGTGCCGGACAGCGTGACAGTCATCCGGGTGGAGGATCCCCGGTATGCCATGGCGCTTATCGCGGCGGCCTGGTACGATTACCCGGCGGAGCAGATTCCGGTCATCGGTGTGACGGGAACGAAAGGAAAAACTACCACCACCTATATGATCAAATCCATCCTGGAACATGCGGGTCATCAGGTGGGACTGATCGGCACCATTGAGACCATTATTAAGGAAAAGAAAATTCCATCCAGCAATACCACGCCGGAGTCGGTGACGGTACAGAAGTATCTGCGGGAGATGGCGGATGCGGGCTGTGACTGCGCAGTCATGGAGGTGTCCTCCCAGGGCCTCATGCTGCACCGGACAGCCGGGATTTTGTTTGAGCTGGGTCTGTTTACGAATATTGAACCGGATCACATCGGCCCCAATGAGCACGCTTCCTTTGAAGAGTACATGGAGTGCAAGGGCAGACTGTTCCGCCAGTGTAAGGTGGGCATTGTCAACGTGGACGATCCTCACTGGAAACAGGTGCTGGAGGGCCATACGTGCCGTCTGGAGACGGTGGGCTTTTCCCCGGAGGCGTCCCTGCGGGCGGAAAATGTCCATCTGGTCAACGGCGCCGGATATTTGGGCGTGGCCTATCACGTGTCCGGTTCCATGGATCTGGATGTGGAGATCGACCTGCCGGGCCGGTTCAGCGTATACAATTCCCTGATGGCCATTGCCGTCTGCCGGCATTTCGGCGTGGCAGATCAGGATATTCTCTATGCCCTGAAGCAGGCGAAGGTGAAGGGCCGTATCGAGCTTATCAAAGTGTCAGATGATTTTACGCTGATGATCGATTACGCCCACAATGCCATGAGCCTGGAAAGTCTTTTAACCACCTTAAAGGAATACAATCCCAAGCGTCTGGTGTGCCTGTTTGGCTGCGGCGGCAACCGCTCCAAGCTGCGCCGGTATGAGATGGGCGAGGTGTCCGGCCGTCTGGCGGATCTGACGATCATCACATCGGATAATCCCCGGGACGAGGAGCCCCAGGCCATCATCGACGATATCAAGGTGGGCATTGCCAAAACCGATGGCAAATATGTGGAGATCCCGGATCGGAAGGAGGCCATTGCCTACGCCATCCACCACGGCCAGCCCGGCGACGTGATCGTTCTGGCGGGCAAGGGACATGAGGATTATCAGGAGATCAGGGGCGTGAAGCATCCCATGGATGAGCGGGATCTCATCGCAGACATTCTGGCAGGCAGATAACATGCAGCAATATGCACAGATCATTGTAGATATCACAAGTGAAAAACTGGACCGCACGTTCACGTACCGGATTCCGGAGGCACTGGCCGGGCAGATCACCCCGGGGGTGCAGGTGCTGTTCCCATTCGGAAACGGCAACCGGCAGCAGAAGGGCTTTGTGCTGGACATCACCGACCAGCCCTCCTACGATCCGGCGAAGATCAAGGCGCTGACGGGCATTGTGCCCGGGGCGGTGCCGGTGGAGGGGGAGCTCATCGCTCTGGCGGCCTGGATCCGGCAGACCTACGGCTCTACCATGATCCAGGCACTGAAAACGGTGCTTCCCGTGCGCGCCCAGGTGAAAAATCAGGAAGAGGTGACGGTCACCCTGTCTTCCGACCGACAGGCAGTGCAGGCCTATTACGACCTGTGCCTGCGGCGGAAATACCGGGCCAGAGCCCGGGTGCTTTCGTTTCTGCTGGAACGGGGCAGCTGCACGATGCAGGCGCTGACGGGCCGGGAGAAAAGTGACGGCAAAACGGTACGGGAGCTGGAAGAGAAGGGGCTTGTGACCCTTTCCCGGAAAACGTTATACCGGAACCCGGAGAGTGCGGTTTCCGAGCAGTACAGGGAAAAAGTGCTGACAGCGGAACAGCAGCAGGCGGTGGATACCGTATGGGACGATTACCGGCGGGATATCCGCCAGACGTATCTGCTCCACGGCGTCACCGGCAGCGGCAAGACCGAGGTGTATCTGGAACTTATTGAAAAAGTGGTGGCAGAGGGACGGCAGGTGATCGTGCTCATCCCGGAGATCGCCCTGACATACCAGACGCTGCTGCGGTTTTACACCCGGTTCGGCGACCGGGTGTCGGTGATCAACTCCCGGCTCTCCCAGGGCGAGCGATACGACCAGTTCGAGCGGGCCAAGCGGGGGGAGATCGACATCATGATCGGCCCCCGGTCGGCACTGTTCACACCGTTTTCACGATTGGGGTTTATTATCATTGATGAAGAGCATGAGGGCACCTATAAGAGTGAAAACATGCCCCGGTATCACGCCCGGGAGGTGGCCATCCGCCGGGCACAGATGTGTCACGCCTCGGTGTTGCTGGGATCGGCCACACCTTCGGTGGAATCCTATGATAAAGCGAAGACCGGGGAATACCGGCTGCTGACGCTGACCCGCCGGGCCGGCAATCAGCCCCTGCCTCAGGTGACCATCACCGATATGCGGGAGGAGCTGCGGGAGGGCAACCGTTCCGTGTTCGGCAGGCACTTAAAGGAACAGATCGAGGACCGGCTGGCGAAACAGGAGCAGGTCATGCTGTTTTTGAACCGCCGGGGGTATTCCGGTTTTGTTTCCTGCCGTTCCTGCGGTGCGGTGATGAAATGTCCCCACTGTGACGTGTCCTTAAGCGTCCACCGGAAGGGCGGCGCGGCACGGCTGGTGTGCCATTACTGCGGTTATGAGACCGCGCAGGTGTCTCGGTGCCCGGTGTGCGGCTCCGGCTACATCAGCGAGATGAAGGCGGGCACCCAGCAGATCGAAGAGCTGACCCGGAAAACCTTTCCTGGCGCCCGGGTGCTGCGGATGGACATGGATACTACGAAAAACAAGGACGGCCACGCGAAGATCCTGACGGAATTTGCGGAGCACCGGGCGGATATCCTCATCGGTACCCAGATGATCGTCAAGGGGCATGATTTCAGGGATGTGACGCTGGTGGGGGCACTGGCGGCGGATCTGTCTTTGTTTGCCGGGGATTACCGGTCGGCGGAACGCACGTTTCAGCTGCTGACCCAGGCGGCAGGCCGGGCAGGCAGAGGCGAGCGCCCCGGGGAAATGGTGATCCAGACGTACCAGCCCGATCACTACAGCATCACCCTGGCGGCGGCGCAGGACTACGAAGGCTTCTATGCACAGGAAATGCTGTTTCGCCGGATGATGTCCTATCCGCCGGGAGCACAGATGATGGCGGTGCTGTTAAGCTGTGAGGAAGAGGAACATCTGGCGGTGGGTGCTTCCTATTTAAAACAGATGATTGAACGGCTGGGCGGCAGCCACGGCGTACAGGTCATCGGCCCGGCAGATGCATCGGTGGCCCGGGTGAAGGACCGCTACCGGAAAAACATTTATGTGAAACATGCAGACGGCGCCCTGCTTTCCCGGATCCGGGAGGCGCTGGAAAAATATATCGAAGCAAACGAGGGATTTTCATCGATCGCGATCCAGTTTGATTTCAACCCGATGAATCCTTTTTGACAGGATAAAAACAGGAACAGAGATTTTTGTACAGATAAGGAGAGAGGACAATGGCATTAAGACAGATCAGAGTGATGGGAGACGAGGTACTGACCAAGCAGTGCAGAGAGGTAAAGGAGATGACGCCGCGGCTGAAAACCCTTATTTCGGATATGTTTGAGACAATGTATGATGCCTGCGGTGTGGGCCTGGCGGCTCCCCAGGTGGGCATTTTGAAACGGATTTTTGTGGTGGATACCACAGGAGATACACCCCGGGTGTTTATCAACCCCGAGATCGTGGAAACCTCTGGAGAGCAGACCGGGGAAGAGGGGTGCTTGAGCGTGCCGGGCAAGTGTGCCGTTGTCACCAGACCCAACTATGTGAAGGTGCGTGCCCTGGATGAGAACATGGAGCCCTTCGAACTGGAAGCCACCGAGCTTCTGGCCCGGGCGGTGCTGCATGAGAATGACCATCTGGACGGCCATCTTTATGTGGAGAAGGCCGAAGGCGAGATCATGGACGTGGAATAACCATCCGCAGGCAGAGGAGGAATACAGATGAGAGTAGTATTTATGGGAACACCGGATTTTGCGGTGGGCACCCTGGAAGCGCTGGTGAAGGCCGGACATGAGGTGGTGCTGGCCGTGACCCAGCCGGATAAACCAAAGGGAAGAGGCAAGGCCATGCAGCCGACACCGGTAAAGAAAGCGGCAGAGGCCCACGGCATCCCGGTGTATCAGCCGGTGAAGATCCGGGAAGCATCCTGTGTGGACTATCTGCGCACCTTTCAGCCGGACGTCATCGTGGTGGTGGCTTTCGGACAGATCCTGCCGAAGTCCATTCTGGAAATGCCGCGATACGGCTGCGTCAACGTCCATGCCTCCCTGCTGCCCAAATACCGGGGCGCAGCGCCCATCCAGTGGGCGGTCATTGACGGGGAAAAAGAAACCGGCGTGACCACCATGCGCATGGATGAGGGGCTGGACACCGGCGACATGATCTTGAAATGTGTGGTGCCACTGGATGAGAAAGAGACCGGCGGCAGCCTGTTTGACAAATTAAGCAGGGCAGGCGCTGACCTGCTCATCGAGACGCTGCGGCAGCTGGAAAATGGCACCGCCGTTTTCACAAAACAGGATTCCAGCCAGTCCACCTATGCGGGCATGATCAAAAAGAGCCTGGGGCAGATCGACTGGCGCATGGAGGCGGCGCGCATCGAGTGCCTCATCCGGGGCTTGAATCCCTGGCCCAGCGCCTATACGAAGCTGGGCGGTAAGACGTTGAAAATCTGGAGTGCGGAAGTGACGGAAGAAGCTTCTGCCGGTCATACGCCGGGGGAAGTGGTATCTGCGGACGGCGCCCTGTATGTGGCGGCGGGCGACCGGGTGCTGGCCCTCACCGAGGTGCAGCTGGAAGGAAAGAAACGCATGGACACGGAGGCATTTTTACGCGGCTATGAAGTGCTTCCGGGCACCGTGCTGGGACAGGAGGAAGCATAAATGTATGGATTTGGTTTTTACCGGTTTGACGGCACGTACATTCTCGTACTCATCGGTGTGGTGCTGTCCATACTGGCATCTTCAAAAGTAAAAAGTACATTCAACAAATATTCCCGGGTGCGGAGTATGGCCGGGATCACCGGCGCCGAGGCGGCGGAGCGGATCCTGCGCCAGTCCGGCATCTACGATGTGCGCATCGAGCACATCAGCGGCAATCTCACCGACCACTACGATCCGTCCAGCAAGGTACTGCGGCTGTCGGATTCCGTGTATGGATCCACTTCCGTGGCGGCCATCGGTGTGGCGGCCCATGAGTGCGGTCATGCGGTACAGCATCAGGTGGGCTATGTGCCCCTGTCTATCCGTTCGGCCCTGGTGCCCGTTGCCAATTTTGGCTCCAGTCTGTCCTGGCCCATCTTTGTGGCAGGTCTGATCTTTTCCATCGGGCCCCTGCTGGACATCGGTATTATCCTGTTCCTGGCAGCCGTGCTGTTCCAGGTGGTGACCCTGCCGGTGGAATTTAACGCCTCTGCAAGAGCCATCCGTCTGCTGGACAGCTGCGGCATTCTGGGCCAGCAGGAGATCGGCGGCACGAAGAAGGTGCTGACAGCGGCTGCCCTCACCTATGTGGCAAGCCTGGCGGCATCCATTTTACAGCTGCTGCGGCTTTTAATCCTGGCAGGAGGAAGACGGAGAAATGACTAAGGACAATCCCAACGTGCGGGAGCTGGCGTTGTATGTGCTGACAGAGGTGACAGACCGCGGGGAGTACAGCAACCATGTGCTGAAAAATGTGCTGGAAAAATACCAGTATATGGAGAAAAGAGACCGGGCGTTCCTAAGCCGCCTGTGTGAGGGGACGCTGGAACAGCTCATCCGCATCGACGATGTGCTGAACCGGTTTTCCAAGGTGCCGGTAAAAAAAATGAAGCCGGTGATCCGGGGCATCCTGCGGCTGGGCGTTTACCAGCTGCTGTTCATGGACAGCGTGCCGGACGCAGCGGTGTGCAACGAATCGGTGAAGCTGGCCACCCGCAAGGGCTTTTACAATCTGAAGGGCTTTGTCAACGGGGTGCTGCGAAGCATTGCCAGAGAAAAAGACAAGGCACTGACAGTGACAGGAACCGGCGCAGACTACCTGTCTGTGCGGTATTCCATGCCCCTGTGGATCGTGAAAAAATGGCTGGCTGTGTACCCGGAGGAGACGGTGGAGCGGCTGCTCGCTGCTTTTCTGGAACCGGCGTCCACCTACATCCGCTGCAACAGCTCCCGGATCTCGCCGGAGGCGCTGCTGACACGGCTGCAGGCAGAAGGGGCTCAGGCAGAGCAGGCGGGCTTTGTGCCGGATGCCCTGCGTCTGACCAGATTTGATTATCTGGAAGCACTGCCCTCCTTCGGGGAAGGGCTGTTCCAGGTACAGGACGCTTCTTCCATGCTGCCCGCCTATGTGGCGGCGCCGAAAGCTGGGGATCGCTGTCTGGACATCTGCGCGGCGCCGGGCGGCAAAAGTTTGCAGCTTGCAGATCTTTTGTCCGGCACCGGCAGTGTGGAGGCCAGAGATCTGACGGAGTACAAACTGGAACTGCTGGAGGACAACATTGCCCGCAGCGGTTTTTCCAATATCACGGCCAGGCAGTGGGATGCCACCATCCCTGACCCGTCCATGAAGGGACAGGCGGATGTGGTGCTGGCGGATCTGCCCTGCTCGGGCCTTGGGGTACTGGGCCGCAAGAAGGACATCCGCTACCGGGTGCAGGAGGAAGACCTGCATGCGCTGGCATCGCTGCAGCGACAGATCCTGACCTGTGCGGCGGATTACGTGAAGCCCGGCGGCACGCTGGTGTACAGCACCTGCACCATCAATAAAGAAGAAAACGAGGAAAACCTGTGCTGGTTCACAGCGCATTTTCCTTTTGAACCGGTAAGCCTGGATGACCGGCTGCCGGAGATGCTAAGAGGCGATACAACAAAGAACGGCTATCTGCAGCTGTTGCCGGGTGTCCACCCTTGTGATGGATTTTTCCTGGCAAAGCTGCGCCGCAAAGCATAAGAGGGGAAGAAAATGACGGATATTCGTTCCTTGACACTGGAAGAACTGCAGGAGGCCATGAGGGCGCTGGGTGAGAAGCCCTTCCGGGCAAAACAGATCTATGAATGGCTGCATGTGCAGCTGGCAGATGATTTTGACGAGATGACGAACCTGTCCCGGACCTTACGGGAAAAGCTGCGGGAAAATTATATGCTGTGGCCCTTGCGGGCACTGCGTGTACAGACGTCAAAGATTGACGGCACGAAGAAGTTTCTTTTCGCCCTGTCTGACCGACAGGTGGTGGAAAGCGTGTGGATGAAATACCATCACGGCGATTCTGTCTGTATTTCCTCTCAGGTGGGATGCCGGATGGGCTGCAGGTTCTGTGCCTCCGGCATCGGCGGCCTGGTGCGGAACCTGACGGTGGGGGAGATGCTGGCCCAGGTATATGCCATCCAGAAGATCACCGGCGAGCGGGTGTCCAACGTGGTCGTCATGGGTACCGGTGAACCCTTCGATAACTATGACACCCTCATCCGGTTCTTGCAGATGCTCACGGATGCCAACGGTCTGAACATCAGCCAGCGCAACATCACGGTGTCCACCTGCGGCATTGTGCCGAAGATCCGTGCTTTTGCGGAGGAAGGCCTGCAGGTGACGCTGGCGTTGTCCTTACATGCTTCGGACAACGAGAAGAGGAAAGAACTGATGCCCATTGCCTGCACCTATTCCCTGGGAGAGATCATGGATGCCTGCAGGTATTATTTTCAGAAAACCGGTCGCCGGATGACCTATGAGTACAGCCTGGTGGGCGGTGTCAACGACACCGGAGAGGACGCAAAAGCGCTGGCGGGCCTTCTGCGGGGGCAGAACTGTCATGTGAATTTGATCCCGGTGAATCCGGTGAAGGAGAAGGGTTACGTCCAGCCGGACCGCACCGCAGTGCTGGATTTCAAAAATAAGCTGGAAAAATACGGGATCAACGCGACAATCCGAAGAGAAATGGGAAGAGATATTGACGGTGCCTGCGGACAGCTGCGCCGAAGCTATGAGGAATCCTCTGTGATGCCTTGACGGGTGTCCGGAGGATTTTTTGTGATCGTTATGGCGCGGTGGAAACTGTCTGTCGCGGATTGCGGCTTGTTCTTTTTTTCCTGTTGTGATAAGATAACTACAATATTATAATTATACAGAAAGGCGCATGGTAAGACGCATGAAAGCGATAGCGATTACAGACGTGGGAAAAAAGCGATCGATGAATCAGGACTACGTCTTTATGTCGAAGGAACCGGTGGGCAATCTGCCCAACCTTTTCATTGTAGCGGACGGTATGGGCGGCCATAAGGCGGGAGATTTTGCTTCCCGGTATGCAGTGGCGGCCATGACGGAATCCATCGGTTGCTCCGATGAGACGAATCCGGTGAAACTGCTGCGAAGTGCCATTGAGCAGGCGAACCGGGAGATCATTGAGAAAGCCGGAAGTTCGCCGGAATATGAGGGAATGGGGACGACGCTGGTGGCGGCCTGTATCATGCATGGGTATACGTATATTGCCAATGTGGGAGACAGCCGGCTGTATGTCATCAACCGGGAGGAGATCCGACAGGTGACAAGAGACCATTCGCTGGTAGAGGAAATGGTCCGGATGGGCGAGATCCCCAGAGAAGAAGCCAGATTCCATCCGGATAAGAACGTCATTACGAGAGCCATCGGGGCAGAATATGATGTAAAGATAGATTTTTTCGGGCACAAGCTTCGTGAAAACGATAAGATCCTGCTGTGTTCTGACGGTTTGACCAATATGCTGGAGGATGACGAGATTTTTGATATCGTCAACCGGCCGGAAGAACTGTCCAGACGGGCGGGAGAACTGATTAACCGGGCCAATACATATGGAGGGAAGGACAATATCTCCGTGATCCTGGTAGAACCGTTTGAAGAAGAGGTGAAGGCATGTTGTTGAGAAAAGGAATGTTTATTGGAGATAGATATGAGGTGATTTCCCATATTGGCGTAGGGGGAATGGCCGATGTATATAAAGGAAAAGACCACAAGCTGGACCGGTATGTGGCCATCAAGGTGCTGAAGGAGGAATTCCGCGGGGACAAGGGCTTCGTGGCAAAATTCCGGGCAGAGGCCCAGGCGGCAGCCCGTCTGGCCCATCCCAACGTGGTAAATGTGTACGATGTCGGCGATGAGGACGGCATCAACTATATCATTATGGAACTGGTGGAGGGCATTACCCTCAAAAATTATATTGAGCGCAAGGGCAAGCTGACCGTCCGGGAGACGACCAGCATTGCCATTCAGGTGGCCATGGGCATTGAGGCGGCCCACAATCTGAACATTGTGCACCGGGACATCAAGCCCCAGAACATCATCATTTCCAGAGAAGGAAAGGTGAAAGTGACGGATTTTGGCATTGCCAAGGTGGCATCCAGCCGCACCATCAGCTCGGTGACCATGGGTTCCGTGCACTACACGTCCCCGGAGCAGGCCCGCGGCGGCTACAGCGATGCCAAGAGCGATATTTATTCCCTCGGTATCGTTATGTATGAGATGATCACCGGCCGGGTGCCCTTTGACGGGGAAACGGCAGTGACCGTGGCGGTGAAGCACCTGCAGGAAGAGATGGTGCCGCCCCATGTATACGCGCCGGAGATCCCGGTGAGCCTGGAGGAGATCATTTTAAAATGTACCCAGAAAAGCCAGGAGCGTCGGTATGCCAACGTGGCAGAGCTTCTGAAGGATCTGAAGCAGTCGCTGGTGACACCGGATGCTTCCTTTGTAAAAATCATTTCCCCGGATGAGACAGGCAAGACCATGCTGTTCACCAAGGGAGATATGAATAAGATCAAGGCCGATGCTTATGGAGACAATGCCGCTTATGCGGACGCCTACGGTGCAGACCAGAACGGTTATGCCCAGAATGGATATGCCGATGGTTATGAGCAGGGGTATGCCGATCAGGGCTACGGCGAAGGCGGCTATGACGACCAGTACGCCGGTGAGGATGGCTATGCCGGAGACGGCCGGTACGACCAGAATGGCCGTTATACCGATGATGCTTACGGCGGCGGACAGGGGCGCTACGCCGATGATTATGATCCTGCCTACGAGGAAGGGGATTATGACGACGATGGCTACGCAGAAGACGACTATGATGAAGAGGATTACGAAGGCGACGATTACGATGACGGCTACGACGAGGATGACTATGACGATTCTTACGACGACCGCCGCGGCCGGAAGAAGAAAAGCCGGTATGAGGACGAGGAGGATGACGAGCAGGGCGAGCTGAACCCGAAGCTGGAGAAGCTCATGTTCGTGGGCGGTATCATCGTGGCGGTGATCATTGCCTGCATCATTCTGGTGCTCATCGGAAAAGCCTTCGGTCTGTTTAAGTTTGGCAGCAAGTCCAATACGGATCAGCAGGAGACCACCGAGGACTCCGGGCAGGTAGAGATGCCCAAGCTGGTGGGAGAGCAGTACAGCGATGTGCAGAAGACACTGACTTCCTTAGGGCTTTTGGTAAAGGCAACCTACCAGGAGGCAGATAATTATGAAGAAGGGCAGGTTATGACCCAGTCTGTAGCTGAGGGAGAGATGGTGAAGACCGGCGCCACCATCAATGTGACCGTATGCAGCGGCAAGGAAGTGATCAGTCTTCCGGCTCTGGAAGGTAAAGAACAGAGCGCGGCAGAGCAGGCACTGAAGGATCTGGGGCTGACGGCAGATATGCAGTTTGCTTATGATAACAGTGTGAAGGTCGGTTATGTCATTTCTACCAATCCGGCTTCCGGCAGTGATGTGGTGAAAGGCCAGCAGATCACCGTGACGGTGAGCCAGGGGCCGGAGACCAAGACCGGAACAGTGCCGAGTGTGGTGAAGATGACCCAGGCAGATGCACAGGCAGCCATCATCGCAGCAGGCTTCAAGGTGGGTTCCATCACCGAGGGCTCCAGCGATGAGGTGACCGAGGGCCGTGTCATCAGCCAGAGTGTGGTGTCCGGCACGAAGATGGATCAGGGCAAGACCATTGACCTGGTGATCAGCACCGGCAGTGACAGCCCGACTGTACCCAATGTGGTGGGCGCAGACTTTGACGATGCCCAGGAGACGCTGGAAGCGCTGGGCTATGTGGTAAAAGAAGAAACCCAGTATCACGCCACCGTGGCAGAGGGCAACGTGGTATCCCAGTCTGTGGCAGCCAACACCAAGGCGGCCAGCGGAACGACCATCACCCTTTACGTGAGCCTTGGGCCGGAGCCGACTCAGGATCAGAGCCAGGCGGATGAAGAAGGACAATGATTTCAGAAAAACAGTGTGATAGAAACAGCCGGTGAGCAAAACACAGACCGGCAGAACAGAAAGTATGGAAATGAAACAGGAGTAGTATGCAGGGAAAGATTATCAAGGGGATCGGCGGGTTTTATTATGTGGACGCTGCCGGGGCAGACGGCGGCGTGTATGAATGCCGGGCCAGAGGCATTTTCAGAAAAGAGAAGCGCAAACCCCTGGTGGGGGACGATGTGGAGATCGAGGTGATCTCTCAGGAGGAGAAAACCGGCAATCTCATCGATATCCTGCCCCGGAGAAGCGAACTGATCCGCCCGGCGGTGGCCAACGTGGATCAGGCGCTGGTGATCTTTGCCTCCATCCGTCCGGCACCCAACTTCAACCTGCTGGATCGGTTTCTGCTCATGATGCACAGACAGGACATTCCCACGGTGATCTGCTTTAATAAGAAGGATCTGGTATCACCGGAGGAACTGGAAAATTTACAGAAAATCTATGAAAACAGCGGCTGCCGTCTCCTGTTTACCAGTGCGCTGGAGGGAGAAAATCTGGAGCTGTTGAAAGGTCTCCTGAAAGGGAAGACCACCACCGTGGCGGGCCCTTCCGGTGTGGGAAAATCTTCCCTCATCAACGCCCTGGGCGGCGTGGAAGTGATGGAGACCGGCATGGTGAGCCAGAAGATCGACCGGGGACGACACACCACGAGACATTCCCAGCTCATCCCCCTGGGGGAGGACACGTACATCATGGATACCCCGGGATTTTCTTCCCTTTATGTGGAGGATATGGAAAAAGAAGAGCTGAAAGACTATATCCCGGAATTTTACCCCTACGAGGGGAACTGCCGTTTCAGCCCCTGCACCCACACCCATGAGCCGGGCTGTGCGGTGAAGGAAGCGCTGGAGGCCGGGGCCATTTCCCGGATGCGGTATGACAATTATGTACTCATGTATGAAGAACTGAAACAGAAAAGGAGATATTAGCATGTATATACTGGCACCTTCGATTTTATCCGCAGATTTTGCGGTGCTGGGCAGTGATGTGAAGCGGGCGGTGGACGCCGGCGCGAAATATGTGCACATTGATGTGATGGACGGCCAGTTTGTGCCGCGGATCAGCTTTGGCGACCCCATCGTGGTGTCCCTGCGGCCCGTGACAGATGCCTTTCTGGATGTACATCTGATGGTGGAGGAGCCGGGACGGTTTACGGATATTTATCAAAAATCCGGGGCAGACGGCATGACCGTCCATGTGGAAGCCTGCAAGGATGTGCGGGCAACGCTGGAGGGCATCAGGGCGGCAGGCATGCGCTGCGGCGTGACGCTGAATCCGGCTACCCCACTGGAAACGATTGAGCCGGTGCTGGATCTGGTGGACATGGTGCTCATCATGAGCGTGCAGCCGGGACTGGGCGGTCAGAAATACATCCCGTCCTCCACAGACAAGATCCGTCGGCTGAAAGCCATGCTGGATGCCCGGGGCAGCAAGGCCGACATTCAGGTGGACGGCGGTGTGTCGGCAGCCAATCTGCGGGAGGTGCTGGACGCCGGGGCCAATATCATCGTGGCCGGTTCTGCCGTGTTTGGCGGTGATATCGAGGGTAAGACCCGGGCACTGATGTCTGTGCTGGATGAGTATAATCAACGGTAGAGCGGATATACATGGAATAGAGATTGCCGGAAAACCGTGTGATCGGCGGAATGGCGGAATGCACAGGATATGGAGAGAAAAATGCAGGTATTGATTATCAGCGGGGGCAGTATAGATACAAAATACGCCCTTGCTTTTTTGAGCAAAAGAGAATATAATTATGTAATTGCTGTGGATAAAGGGGCGTTGTTCTGCTGGGAGAACGGCATCCGGCCGGATCTTCTGACCGGGGATTTCGATACACTTTCTCCGGAAATCCTGAAGAAATGGGAGGCTCAGGGAGTTCCTGTGCGCAGGTTCCGACCGGAGAAGGATGATGCGGATATTGAGATCGCATTGCAGGAGGCAAGAGAATTTCTGGATGCAGGAGAGCAGCAGAGGATAACGCATGCACAGGCAGAAGCATCCGTGTCTTATGTGGATGGAAATGCAGCAGATCATATGATTACCATTTTGGGCGGTACCGGCACAAGACTGGATCATATGCTGGGCACGATTTATGCGATGGCAGGACTGGGGCCTGATTACCCCTGTGAACTGGTAGATGCGCATAACCGGGTTCGGCTTCTGTGGCCAGGCACCTATGTGAAGGAGCGAAAGACATGTACGAAGCCGTACATTTCCCTGCTTCCCATTGGCGGAGATGTGACCGGTATTACGCTGCAGGGATTCAAGTATCCACTGCATATGCACACCATGACGTGTGCCAACACTCTGGGAGTCAGCAATGAACTGACAGAGAACCGGGGCATGATTTCGTTTCAGACAGGAATCCTGGCCTGCTTTGAGACCAGGGACTGATTCTGAATAGATTACATTATGTGTGTAAAAGAGGAGAATGAAGAAAATGAAGAATCAGATTGTAAAGACGATGGGGAAGACGGCAGCAGGACTGCTGGCTGTATGTATGCTGGCATCTATGTCCGGATGTCAGAAAGCAGACAATGCAAGCGAGGCGGGCAACAACAGTGCAGGTACGCTCGGTATGCAGGGTGTGGAATCTTCCATTATGGAGAACGAGCAGACGGAGGAAGAGGACAATGGGCTTACATCTGCATTTGCAGACTGGCAGCCCAAGTTTGAAGAGCAGTTTGAAGAGGTTTACAAGGTTCCGGTGGATCACTATGAGGAAATCAAGGATGGATTCTATACCGTCTATGCAGAGAAAGATGGCGAAGTGGTTCCCTTTGTAACACTGGATGCCAAAAGCGGTGCATATGAGGAAATTGCCGAGGACAGATAAGAGAATTTAAATGAAGAACAGAGAAAGGGAGCTGACGCACAGTTTGACGGGTGCGTCAGCTCCTTTTCTGCTGCGGGTTTTTCTGTGGGCATTAAAATAAAGCTTGCATATCTGCTGTAATACAGGGATAATAGGAAAGACACGCAGAGAAATGTATATTCTTTCAAAAGAGCGCTTTTACAGGGCGGATAAGTAGGAATGTGCATAAAGAACATTTTTTGAAAAGACAGGAAGCAGTTATGGAATCAAATTTGACAAATGGCCCGATTTTTAAGACATTGACGAAACTTGCCATTCCGATCATGGCATCTTCTTTTTTGGGAACATTATATAATATTACGGATATGGCCTGGATTGGTCTGCTGGGGGCCAAGGCTGTTGCCGGTGTCGGTGTCGGCGGCATGTTTACTTGGCTGTCTCAGGGACTGGCTACGATGGCACGCATGGGAGGACAGGTTCAGGTCGCACAGTGCATAGGCCGGGGAGACAGGGAAAGCGCACATGGATATGCGCAGACTGCCGTACAGTTATCTTGTATGATGGGTATGGTTTATGCGCTGGCAGTGCTTGTATTTGTACGTCCACTGGTTGGATTTTTCCGGTTGTCGGATCCGGAAGCCTATCGTGCGGCACTTTCCTATACAAAGATTGCCTGCGGATTCATTGTATTTTCTTTTCTGTCATTGACATTGACGGGGTTGTATATGGCTGAAGGCGATTCGAAGACGCCCTTTGTGGCAAACCTTGTCGGTCTGGCAGCGAATATGATTTTGGATCCACTCCTGATTATGGGAATTGGTTTTTGCCCGAAGCTTGGTGCTGCGGGAGCAGCGATAGCTACGGTGACGGCGCAGGCTATCGTCATGCTGTTGTTGATCGCCGGTATTTTTCTGAAAAAACAGGAACATGCCTTACAGGGGATCCATTTGTTTTCCAACATTCACGGAACCTATGTCGAAGGGATCTGCCGGATAGGGATTCCCAGCGCATTACAGGGAATGGCATATTGTGTGATTTCTATGGTATTGACCCGCATGATATCCGTCTATGGATCGGATGCGGTGGCAACGCAACGCGTGGGCGGACAGATTGAGTCGGTCTCCTGGAATACGGCAGATGGATTTGCGGCTGCCCTGAATGCTTTTGTGGCACAGAATTACGGTGCCGGAAAGAAAGACCGAATCGAAAAAGGATACAATGCAGCTTTCATTTGTGTCGGTGTATGGGGATTATTTATCACGGCAGGATTTACCGGGCATGATGAAAAGTCTCAAATCGTCTC